>Ga0247757_10000034_pt1 | contig 99502 bp, 103 predicted proteins | sample UWRJL126311R4_FD_180929 | JGI IMG/M metagenome (GOLD analysis project Ga0247757, IMG submission 180929) | Plant litter microbial communities from Arlington Agricultural Research Station in Wisconsin, United States - UWRJ-L126-311R-4 | ecosystem: Environmental > Terrestrial > Plant litter >...
AACTCTGTTGCTTTACAACTCACGTCGACGCTTGCTAACCACTTGCGATGCAGTGCCGTGCTTAGCCCCCGTCCACAACAGCAAATGAAGAAGAAGAGCAAGGGCTGCACGATTTTGTAATGGAGCTTGGAGGTAATACATGGTGAACAAGCGAGATGAGCGGGGGAATATTGATTGAAGCGAGAGAAGGGGTTCGATGAATACAACAAACCAGTGGTGTAGGGGTTTGAATAACGGATTTTTCGGGATCAGTCAAACTACGACAATCGAAACGAAGCGAGCGCGTTCAAGGAAGTTGGGAGGAACAAAGCTCATATCGACCATGTGGTGAAGAGGCCTTTCGATAAATCACCAGAGGCCGGTTTTTCTTCCTGAAAACGCGCGATGGGAGCAGTCCTCGATCAAATTGGGGGCGGAGTTCGTAGTTTGAGCATGGCTTTTGTTTGGAGAGATATCGGGCTGGGTCTTTGGGTTGGATTCTGGTTTATTGAGTCAAACTGGAATTTTGCTACTAGGGCCTCCAAAGGATTTTTTTTCACTCTTTTTTTCACTCTATTATATTACGATGAAGCATATGTGTGGCTGTTTTGTTTGGGCGTGCACATCCGTTCATCTCTCTTTGACTCTTACCAGTCTGTCTTTTGTCTCGGGCACGGTAAAGACACGCATGCAGCGGGAGATATTTCTGGCTCTCTTTATACTACCTCTTTTATTCCCGATAGATCTTTTTCCTTCTTGCATTATTTTTGTCCCTCCCTTTTCTTCTTTCCGGTGAACATGCGAGTTACCCGGAGATAAAGTGAAGAGAATTGCATACAGATCCTTAACCCCGAACCCAAAGGGAAATTACATACTGAGTTTTCGAACCATATTGAGGAAGGGTTTTTACGTATATGGTTTTATTTAATATATTTTAAAAGTATAATGCGATAAATCGTATACGCTTGTATTCACTCCTGCCACACTCCAAGGCGAACGAATTTTTCAAGATGCGGAGAAGTATCGGATTACATATAGGTCGGAATGCTCATCAAACTCAACTGCGCATTCAGCGGAAACTCCATCAGCTAGGGTATTGAAAAACTGTGTTGATCTGATATCTAGAGTACCGACCCTTGGTGAGTGTATGCTGTCCATATATAAAGATACGCCGTGATTACAAATACTTTGAGGGTGGTGTGCATGTTCGTAGACTGCCATAAAGAGGGGTGAGCTTCAAGCGCCATCGCTACTCCATAACAGGTTAGCTTATATAGCTCTCAGGAACGACGATGCATGTGCTTAAGACCCCCACCCCTCCGTCCCGCAACGCCCGACATCCTGCCGCCATGTTCCACGAGGGCACCTTGCAGAGCGGCATCGCCCGCGCCATACAGGAACAGAAGCTTGTCGGTTGCTTCGTCAGCGGTACGCACAACGTCTCGCTGTGGGAAACCCTAGGCTAACGTCGCCGCGCGCAACCACAGACAACGGTCCCGAGAGCACCATCTGGCAGGATGACTGGTTACAAAGCGGATGGCTGAAGAGCTTGCTAGAGCAGAAAGCTGTTCTGCTGCGCATCGAGGCGGAGTCCACAGAGGCAGGCTTTCTGTCTGCGTTCTGTACCATCGAGGGTGCGCCAACGCTAGTTGTGATACAGTAGGTTGGATGGGTTATCTCCAAGGAGTGAACAGACTCCTTGCGCAGGACTGGCTGGTAACAACTTGCATGCAGAAACGGACAACTGCAAGAACAGCTCGGCAGCAGCGTAGGCAAAGATGAGTTCATAAATCGTGTTCGCAAGGTGCTCGGTGCGTCTCCGCTTCCAGGGACGACGGCACCGCCAGCTGGAGAATCGCAAGCATCTACCCCACCTCCACAGCCAGTCGCAGCCGTAGCTCCTCCGCCTCCCGCACGCATCGAGACACCACCGCAATCAAATAACTCTCCAGCTCCACAGACCTCGTCCGCTGTGGCAAAAGGAAAGCAAAAAGCTACCTCTCCCGCTCCCCAACCTGACACATCTTCCACGAAATCAGCACAACAGTCTGCCCGCGAAGCTCTCCGCAAGAAGAAAGAGGGGGAAAAAGAAGAACTCGCGCGCATCAAAGCGCGCATAGAAGCAGATAAGGCAGAGCGCAAGGCCCAGGCTTCCGCTCGAAAAGCGGAGCGCGAGAGGTTGGCACAACCCTCCTCATCTACCTCACGTCAGACTGGATCGACGGCGAGTAGATCAAGGGGAGCCAACGCGAAGGAAGTTCATCTCTCCGTCCGCTTATTCGACGGCCAGACGATCCGCAAGACATTTCCCCGCGATGCGACGCTCCAAGATGACGTGCGCCCGTGGATCGATGAGGCTGCCGCGCAGAGCGTCACCGATGATCAGTCCCCGCAACAAAAGCTTCCCCCGTACCTCTTCAAACACCTACTCGCACCGCTCCCAAGCCCCGAACTCTCTGTTGCAGACGAGGCGCGCTCGCTTGCTGACGTCGATCTGGCTCCTTCGGCGACGCTTGTGCTGATCCCTGTGAAGGGGTATACGGAGGCGTATTCTGGTGGCGCTGGAGGCGGTATCGTGTCTGGTGCAGCGGGGAGTGTCTTGGGCGTCGTAGGTGGCGCATTTAGTCTCGCAGGGTCAGCTGTCGGATATGTTGGCGGGGTTTTGGGGAGTGTATTAGGGAGTGGTGGCGGTGCAGGGCAGCAGGAGGGTGGACAAGACGCAAGGGAGGGCCAGGGACAGCAGCGTAATCAGCAGGAGGGTAGGTCACTGGGGTCATCAAGTGATGGTCAAGGAATTCGAGTAAGGACGCTGGCGGATCAGAGGAGTGGAGAGGATAGGAGAGGAGAGCTGTATAATGGGAATCAGGTATGTTCACCTTTTTTCTTTCCCTTTCTTGGGGCAGGGTTCGGGAGAGTGCTATGAAAAGACAGCTGACGGAGTTGTAGTTGAACTTCGAACCGAGGGATGAATGAAATTGAGGCATGTCGAAGTCAAGAAAGAAGTGAAGAAAAGCAGAGCATGATGTACCGGGAGGCATGGGATCATGAGGTGTGTACAATACTTCTGTTTACGATTGAACGTAGGCTGGCAAAACGGGTCTCCACATCGGGTAGCTTTTTTGATAATATATCTACCAATTCTTATCTAAAATAGATAATTAAAAGCCTATTTTATAGCCCTTAACTAGCTCTATAACTTTGTAATATAAAGCTTTTATATATCTCTTTTAGTTTAGAAGTTAATTAAGTTTAGAGTTTTATATAGAGACCTATTCTTAGTAAATTAGGTACCTAAATAACTTTTTAAATATTAGAGAAATAAAAAAACTTTATACTATAAAGTTATAGAGCTAGTTAAGGGCTATAAAATAGGCTTTTAATTATCTATTTTAGATAAGAATTGGTAGAGATATTATCAAAAAAGCTACCCGATGTGGAGACCCGTTTTGCCAGCCTAAGCCTACTCCTCGACTAGCAGGTCTATAAGACGCGCGCGCCAGACTGGCAGAATGTTGCACGATTGGATGGCATGTGTAGCCGGGCGCCGATTCAGCATAGACAAGGTACATTACACGCTTTTGATTGGCTTAGGTACGAGTTGGATTACCTCTGTAGGTACGTGCTCTGTAGGGATCGGCGAGATGGGTGTAAGACGGGACGCACGATTATGTCTGCGCCCTCATTTGTTAGAATGCTCCGTAATCGCGCTTCTTTTCACATCCATTCGCGGCAATCTGCGGTGCTTACATATGCATCTCAGTGTGTACATGTGTATGGATTGTTGTGTCTACATGAATTGGACAACCTTGCGTTTGGAGCTTTTCTTATTGGTGAGGGGCCTTCCAGTATACGACAAGATTCTAATCCGACATACCTAGGTATAGGTATCGTGACTAATCTCGATATCTCTCTTCTCCATCGGTGGCATCGTCGAACATGTCCACAACGTCAATGACATACGTCGTTTCCCTGTCAATCCTCATACTGCCGAGCTTAAAGCTGTGGTTCTCGGTACAACTATCCACCTTTTCATATAGTTCGCTTAGAGATAACTTTGCAGCATCAGGGACTTCCTTCTCCAATGTGTCCACGATGCTACTGCAAGAAAGTAGCTGCAGGCCCACGACCAGATGCTCAGGTGATACCGGAAGACTGTAATGCTTTGTGAGCATCACGGATTTTGCTGCTATGCCGGCGCAGAGCAGGATGAATAATATGAGGTACACTCTCGAGAGCGTATCAGTCCTTGTGATTTCCATCAGCTGGGTGGGATGGAGATCGACCATTTTGGACGGTATGCTGGCTCTCAACATGTTGGATCGTCCCGCGAGGATTGATACGTAAGTCGCAAACATCTGGGAGATGTCCTGTGAAAATCCTGGGCGAGTAGCGCAAGGTACTGTTCCCTGGCAAGCGAAACGGTACATCAGATATCCGAGCATGTCCCCAGCGAAGAACTCTGTATGGATGAGTTCTTCATCGGCAACGATCCCGTTAGTGTTCCCGTCCAGTGCCATGTTAGATCGGTTTAGACCTTTGGAGATCGTGGCCATAATGTTCTGGTTTATTTGGGCGGTCGGCTTGTCCGATGCTTCGTAGTTTACGAGGCAAGTCTTCTCGAAAAAACCGCCTTGGAATTGCATGGTGGCTTTGCCGCTCTCGATCTGGATGCGCGGTGTGCAGTACTGGCTCGTTGTCGATACGCCCTCTGCGAAGAGTAGGTCTTGGTGCCGCGATGACCAATGCCCGAGCCCATAACTAGACACAATTAGCCAGCGAGGTACGCGATTGTCCGACGCTGATTCGTCAAGCCACCATCGAATGCACTCTATCGCGTTGTCGACCCTGTCGAGCTTGTCCTCAGCGTTAGTAAAGTCCTGCGCGTGGAAGCGGAAGGAGCTAGAGCATGGAGTTTCGATACGCATCTGACCGTTTTTCTCGTCTAAGAAATAGCTTTGAACTCTGGAAAGCGGTGATTGGGCTCCTGGGACTTCACGCAGCGTCACGTTTACATTCACTTCCTCACATTCCAGGCTAGCGCGTAAGGCTGAGGTTTCGAATGATGCGAACGGACTACTCATATCGTGCTCGACTTTCCCATAGTCGATACCGACAATGGAAATATTGGGTGATGAAAAGGGGGGCAACATGCGACTGGATAGCAGGACGTCTGCTAAGTTTCCGAGTGCGTCAATCGAAAGCGACTCTACCTCTGCTCCAGGATCTTCGATCTTCTCAGCCCACTCCCAGTGCCTCGGGACTTGAAGAGGCTTAGCAGAATGAATGACTACTTGCCACTGATGCAGTGTGGCATGCTTTACAGGTGCGATTAGGCTGAGAGCACTGGCAATGGCCAGGACCACCAAGAACCAGTGTCTGCTCTTAATCGCTCGGAGAATCGGAAAGTGAACGTTCTGGTAGTCCAGTGTGATGCTTTTGTGGGATGGCTGTGGCACTTTGAGGGTGATCCACGGCTGCCTTCGACGGAGGAAATGATATAGGCCCGGCAGCCACATGAAACATACGAAAAGTAATGTAGAGTTTGGTAGGATTTTACCAACAACGATGGACCAGACAGACGCTGGGAGGCGAAATTCGGCGACTTGCATCAGCCCGACAAGCTGATTTTTACCTTCCACGGGTCGAGTCCATGTTCTTGTGAGCCAAGGGGCTACTAGAAAGATAACTAGTGCCACACCAGTGTGATAACTCGAGCGGACCATGTAATACAACGCAAGATCATCTTGGCAACTTTTTATATTCTCATCTTTTTGCGACCCGCGTACTACTGCTCATCCTATAAGCAGTGTGTTGAGTTGTGGAAAGAGGAGTGCACTTGCCAGGAATGTTCGCCTGCGGGTAGTCTACCCGCCAACCACTTTTGCCTTGGAGCTTGTGTACCTGCCAATAACCGATTCTCATCGATTTCAGCATACCATCAGGTAACTCACTAGTCCCATAGTATGACAACCACTTCCTTACTGGACTATGACATAGCATTGCGGCTCTGGCGGCCACTGATGTAATGTCCCAGGGAAAGACGGAACAGCCATTCGACATAATCTCTGATTCTGGCGCTAGAAGGCGAACTAAAATTGCTGTGAGCACGATGCTAGATCCATACAAGAAAATTCTGAAGGTCCAACGGGCCTGCAAAAGATCTTCGGTGATTCCATGTTTCTGGATGGAGTGGGCATTGAAAACATGGAGCTCTGATATCAAGTCCTTCCCCAGATCAGCACCCTCGAGCCGTTGCTCGAGAGCAAGACCCGCAGCAGCGGACAGCTTTGTCAAGAATGACAATCGCAGCGTTCTTCCACACATCAGAAGGGTACCAAGAGCTCGAGGGCGTTTCCAAATCATGTCGCCCATCTCTTCACGCAATTGAGGAAAGGGCCATTGGCTACCAGATATCAGGGTTCGTGAGACGTGCTGTAGGAAAAGCTTGCTCAGTTGTGTTTGAGTGTGAGAGTTGAGCTTGGCCCACGTGGGTTCGAATGCTAAGTCAAACTCCGGGAGACCGATGGCCGGAATACCTTCAAAAATCGGCTTGCGGTAGGGACGTACATCGTCAAACATCGCGGGTCGAGTCCGTGATTGAAATACAACTTGATCATGGTAGCGGCTGGTTTTGTTCAGTTCCAGGAGAAGTTGAACATTGGCAGTATAGAAATTGGGCGTACAGACAGCGGCCTGGATATGCGAAGCAGTCAGCTTGGCCTTTGCCGAGATCATCGCCTTGTCCATGCCGACAATGGCGAGCTTGTGGCCGCAATCGCCGCTTCCAGGGTCGAGAGTACTCCAGGATGGCCTATAAACAACCATCTCTTCGTTGCTCAGCAGGAGTCGCCTGTAATAATCCAGCAATTTCCATGCTTCTGGGCTACTTGTGCGGCTTTCAAACTGATTTAGCGTTCTTTGCATCGCTGTGCGTAAATGAGCGTTGTAAGCAAGAGGGGTGAGGTGCGCAGTAGCGGAGCAACCAGTCGAATCTTTGATATTCACGGAAAATGATGATGTTCCTTCGGTACGATCGAGCTCGGGATGGTTGTCGACTTCCACAAGCTCGCACCTCAGATTCATGCCGAGGACCTCTGACTCAACTTGCCAATGTCCACCGAGTAAACTAGATGCGGAAGCCTCCGTCGTCAGGGGTGTGATCGGCATATATACGCCATCTTCGTACACACAATCGCCACCATTCCAGCATTTTTCTCCTGGTCCCCTCCCTCCCTCTTTCATCTCAAAGACATTCATAGCGTATAGGTTGCGCAACGTGCCATTTGACTTGTCTGAGACCATCCAATGATCTGTTGAATTCCATATGGTGTCCGCAAAGACATTTTCCTCTGAGGGCGGGTGTATCTGACGTGGCAAAGACCCTTCGAGGTTTGGTAGAGCCTGCTCCCAAGAGGCCAGCTTTGCGCAAGGTAGGTCACGATACCCCGGGTCTATTCTGTTTTCAATAGTTTTCGTGTCGAGCGCCGTGAATCGCATGACTGGCATGCTCACAAGAGCACCGACGATGCATACGGAAGCAGAAACAGCAACAGCGAGTGCAACACGGGGATGATCGTTACGTATTGGCATGAGCAATGAGAGTTCGTCTTTTTTCCGGTTATAGATGTATGCTAGTCCGTAAGACATCGAAGCAGCGAGAAGCGCATGCCACGCAGCGTCGATATCCGATGTCGACGAGCTTCTCGACGCTCGAACGACGGAGGATTCGTGCAAAAGAAGGCAGGTCCAGAACAGCAAAAGGAACATTGAACGCAGATCTATCAGGCTCCAGAGTCTCGACCACCGAGAAGGCGATCCCGGGCGTGATGCGTAAACCGGGGGGGTCTCGATTGCTGCTGTCGCTTCCAGGAATGCAGATGGGGTCGCCAGGTATTCGTCTGTGTCTGCAGCATTCTCGTCCCCATCGGCCCCCGCGCTCGATTGTGAATTGGCATCAGTGACATCGTCAGTGTATGATGCGGTATCGATATCGCCATCCACTGTATGTAGAGAGATGGCATCGGCGACCCTCGTTCCATCCGCCATGTCGGCGGATCCAATCTGTACCTGAATACGTCGAATGGTTGTATGGTTTACTAGGTTCCAAATAGAATGGTAGAGAAGAGCTTACGTGTGACACGAAGCCGTGAGTACATACAACCGAAAGCTGTTTTGTGTGTTGTTGTCGCGTTATTTACACGCGGCAAGTGGTTCGACTGGTGGCTTGCCTTCGGACTCTGTGTTTCGGACCGTCGAACATGCGGGAAGCCACCGACATGTTCATAGCCAATGAAAACTAGTGAGTAAGCGCTTGATACTGGGCTCGGAACAACTGAAGCTCAACGCAGGCATTTGATTGGGTTGAGTGGTAAGGCACCCCTGCATTGGGCTGTAGATGTTGCCGAGCTGGACGTAAGACGGGACGGAACAATTAGCTTGTTTGTTGATTACACCTGGCAGCACTTTTTCGCGTCAACAACACTGTCCGATCACATTTACTAAGAGATCGTGACTTGTCGTCTAGTATTATGTCGAATGCCGATACCGAAGATGAACGATGGCAGCACGCCTCTCTAATTGACGTTGGCACTGACGAAACGGGAGACGATACTCTACCATTCGATTCCTGGTGGGACAATGGAACTAACCCTTATTCTCGATCGGCTGGCGCCGCTGTTGCGTCGGAACTTGAATGGGACTTTGTCGCTTTAATCAGCGCTGTTTCGCAGGTGTATAGAAGCGGCATCTACCTGAACATGATGAAGCTCGACGACGAAACATGGTTGCCACTGGGCCAGGGAGCTACTTTTCGCGTCAGCAGATCGAACATGAAGGTCAAAACAGTCACAGCTGGGGGCGTAGGTAAGAAAACCGTACCAACTCGGTTGGTTCTCAAACGCAACGACGAGGAGGGCAGGCTTTCCAGGAGCCAGATCCGTAGCTTCATCAAGGAGATCCGCGTACTGGACCACATGAGACACCATCCATTCATTGTCAGTCTTCGTGCCATCGGTTGGTTTGACGAGTACTCCCCAGAATGTGATCGCTATTCTAAACCTGGAATCATCCTCGAAGAGGCTTTCAACACGCTCGATCATCTGATTCTCAAGGATATCGCTCTTCCTTACCCTGATCTACTACGGATATTCGGACAGGTTACCGCGGGGCTCGGCGCGTTACATCGAGCTGGCGTTGCCCATGGCGATCTCAAACCTGGAAATATTCTTCTCTTCGTTGATCACGTTAACCGTGACAACACGCAGGTTGAGATCTATTCGGTCAAAATATCAGATTTCGGTTCGTCGGTTTTCGAGGATGAGGACGACCTGAAGTATTCGCCAGGTACAAAGCGGTATACCGCTCCAGAGGTCGAATCCTACTCCAAAGGTAGATTGGAGTTCGCCCAGATTACGCGAGCCGACACATGGTCCTTAGGCATACTTTTCGTGGTAGTGCTGTGCCGATCTTTCCAGATCTTAAAAGAAGCTTTGGAATTCCGGGACGTGGCGTCGCGGATCGAGTTTTTGAAGGTTAGCGCACAGCGCCATCTCGAAAGCTCAGCTGCGAGTGGATTTGAAACGGAAATCTTCATGCAAGTAGTGGAAAACACGTTGCAGAAGAAACCATGCGATCGTGATCTATCGACCGTGGAAGAGTTGCTGCGGCCATTCGTAGATACGGTCATGTAAGCAAACTGTTTCCGTTTCATTTCGACGGAAAACTGATAGTAGTTTGTTAGTCTAACATCTGATGAACACCTCTGCATGCTCCCTGATAAGGAGCTTTATATCGATTACGGGAGCCTCATAAACCTATCGGGATCCTTGAAAGATGATCTAGTCCGAGGCCTACAGAATCTCACAGAAAAGAACGACCACCGTACACCGAAGGCGCTATGGGAACTTGGCACAATCTATCTGACTCACTTTGCGGATCCCCTCCACACAATCAGCGAAGGTCTGCGTTACGTGCGCGAATCCGCTCAAGCAGGTGACATTAGAGCGAAAGCCTTGTGCTACCGCCTGCACGATGCATTTGGAAATCGTGCACTTGACAAGACTCCAGATGACCAGAGACTCAAGTGGGTTCGAGAAGCTGCAGAATACGGACATCAGAGCGCTATTGAAGAGCTACAAAAGCTGGATCCTCCCGCTGCTGTTCATGCTCAAGCAGCTTTCGCCACCAGATACTACCAGTGCCTGGATAGAAGTATCCCCCCCCAGGATTTGCCAATGGACAACGATATCTCTGGAGTCTCTGAGAGAGGAGACACTCCGGTGCATCGAGCGGCCGCAACAGGGCGCGTAAAAGACTTGGAAGAACTTTTGTCGGCATCAGATCAGTATCGCAACCAGACGAACGACGAGGGAGACACACCCTTGATGGCAGCTTGCCGTTTCGGTCAATTTGCAAGCGCACAGATCCTCCTACAAAGTGGCTGCGACGCTACTTCGCGTAATCAGTTCGGCGAAAACGCGCTTCATTTCATCTGGTGCTTCAATTCAGATGAGGGCGGCCAGCTGGCGAGACAGCTGCTTGAAAAAGGCGCGAAAGCAGACAACGTGTCCAGGCGGACAATCTTGGCCAACGAGCTGGATGTCAGACCCATTGTAAAAGGCACGCCACTAGAACGGGTCGTGGCTCGGGGTCGTGACGACCTTGCCCTGGTCTTGCTAGAGTCTGGAGATGCTTTACGGCCATCTAATGGGAGGATCGCGAGACAGCTCTTGTTCTGGACTCTCGCCCAGCCAAGTGTCACCTTACTAGATCTCGTTCTCACGATGACGAAAAACGACCCGGAACATCTTGATGAGAGCCTGCCTTCGCTGACAGAAGGTCATTGGACGCATGATGGAGAGCGTCGAAGTCTGCTTGATGCTGTATGCAGCGGTTCATTATCGTATAGTCGAGGCTCCTACGATGTACCTATGCGACTCTGGCTTGCGGTCTGCTATGGTGCACAGTGGAAGACGGTTTTACCCGATGTGATCAGTCGTTGGATGCAATATCTGTACCTCGAGATTCCCTCCACAACATCATTTCCTGAAGACTCCATTCAATGGGCGTTTGACAATTCCTTTCATGACGCGTTCATGAGTCTTTTGCATGTGAAGTACAAGCATAGAGACTACACGAACCTAGATCACAAGGTCACTGAAACCCTGACGTGGAAGCCACACTGCAATATGAGGGTCATGTAAGTATAGACGAATTATATTGCAGATAGTCTAGGTTTTCTTCGCTGACATCCTCAGTGCACCGCAGAAAGCTCAATTGATCGACCGTATCTTTTATGATACAGGGCGAGGAGGTACCATGGCCCATCAAGCTCTGCTAAAAGGAGACAGATACATGTTTTGGATCCTTGTGCACCGTTACCACGCAAATCCTGCCCTCCCAATCCATTTCTATGAGCTACATTCGAAGTACTACATACCTTCAGTGCAGCACACCCTTCTCCATGAAATGAGCCCTTACACTGCACTATTGTATACCAAACACCGTGACTACTGGTTTGGGCGAGTACTATAACTGAGCTAGATGGTTGCTATCTAACATATTGCTAGGCCGGAACTGAAAAGACTCGAGATATCGCTAGACTGTCCCTGGGACGAAAATCCGTACAATGACCCCGTTTTACCAAAACAAATCGAAACCCCGACATACTTACCGCCTTTGGTACACGCAATAGGTAATTCTCAGTGGGCATATGCTTTGTGGCTCTTGGAAAACGGCGCGTCTCTGGAAGATCCTGTGAGACCAGGCATCGATGTGTTGGGTGCAATCATGGCTTCTCGGTCAAGAACCCAGATCCGTTTCATTTTCCAGGGGTGCAACGCTACAGGAGGTGCAGCAAAGTTCTTACCAAGCCTTTACAATCAATCTGGCGGTTACCACGTTCTCAGCCTCTACTTCCAGACAGCAAAATTCGCGTCATCCCTGTATTGGCACCATCCTAAATACATATATTCAGATCGCTCCGAGTCTAGCAGGTACAACGACGACAATTTTGACGAATCAGACAGCCCAGAATCGCGACGAGACGATGCGTTGGACGCTTACTGTTACCTTCTCGAGGCTTATCCAGAGGCTGAGAACAAGATAAAGTCTACTGTATTTGAAACCCTGTTGGGTCGGAGTCGAAACCAAAGCCTGATCGAACAAGCGGTACACCACAGCGTTGATTCTGTATCTAAGCTCATCGTAGCACTCCAAGCTTCCCCTTCTGGTTATCCCAAGCAGAGCTTAAGGAGGTATCTCTATGGGTCCTCAGCGGACAAACTCAGCTTTTCCGAGTTCTTCGAGGTTATGGAGAATTGTCCTGGCCTGACTTTTCGACACTTTGCCCCCAGCATTCTATGGGATGAGAGCTTAAAGTTGTGGGTATTTCCCGCTCTTGCAGCTCTGGGGCTGGGGCTGCTGCGTTGGTTCATTGGACCTGATGTGAACTATTGGAATCGTGAAGCAGGCTGGATATGGTCGAAGTTCCCGCATATCATTATGATTGTAACATTGGTCCTCACGGTGATTCCGACGATCGTCATCGGTATCATCGAGCTTACGCTTGCGCTTTCGTTTATTGAAAAGATAACACCTTTCTTGCGTCCCTTAGGGTGGGCACCTATTCTTGTCTTGTTGAACTACTGTACCCCTATTCTTGTTTCCGTTGTTCTTAGTGTGCTTGCTTTAATTTTGCCTATCAAAGCAACGTTGGTGTCTTCTTGAGCGAGGATAGTTGAGGCTTGTAGGGTGGGTATGATGGAAAAGGCATTCCAGATGTTAGAATAGTCGATGCACCGCTAGAGATACATAATACTGATGTCCTCAAGAATAAATTTTTCATTGAAACTCAGTATATGTTGATCATTAACGCGTACGCGTCCTTTTTCCAGTATATAAATAAAGCGCAAAGCGGGGAGCATACTTTGCTCGCTACGTTCATGCATGGCAACTCTTTAGTTGCGCGAGGAGATCGGCGAGCTTCTCATCCAGACTACTACTATCCCAGTAGGGTACGTCCAAACAACGTCTAACCACTTCACAGTATATAGCACCACAGCGAGGTAGCATTTGCGTCAAACAGATCTCCCACGTGGCTTCTTTAACTAAGGTCTTCGCTGGTTTCCACAAACCAATCTCAATCAGGACGATTCCGAGACCGTACATATCCACCGCAACAGGATTAGAAGCCGAAAGTTCCGAACTTATGTCTTCTTCACTTCCTTTCGCATCCTCATCAGGGCCGTCCAAGCTATTGTCGCCGGGTGACGTACTCTTGGCCGGGCGATACAGCTCCCACTCCGGGTTCGCAGGCAAATTCGAGAACTCCTGGGCTGGGTTGTTTGCGCGGGAATACGTGAATCCGATGAGGAAAAGACGCGACCCCTGACCATTGACCGTAAGCATATTCTCGCTTCGGACAGCCCGATGCACCCACCCCACGGCAATGATATTGGCTATCGCGCTGGCAACGCCAAACGCCATGTCGAAACGGTAGCCTAGGGCCGGCACATATCTCCGTCGCCGATCGCGTTCCATGGCTTCGTTCAAGGGCTCTGGTGGCCGTAGCTGTGAGGTAGGTAGTCTGAAGATGAATCCTAGACGTTGGTGACTCGCCGTAGTGCGTGTCCACCCTAAACTCTCGAATACACCAAATTCAACCTCGCGCTTGGGTTCGGAGTCGCTTCTCGATCCCTCGGCACTTTTATCCGTGGTGTACATGGCATGAAGAAGTTCGTACATGTTTTCTAGGCGTGTCTTGGTCGCGCCTTGCGGTTGGCCGCCATCCTCAAAAGCATTTCTCCACTCGACTAGGATTGGAATCTCGGATGTGCCTTTTGAAGGTGGCCGGCACTTTCCTAAGGACCATTGACCTTTAGTGCTGCCTTTGGAGTCGCTGATGCGCTGCCACTGTATAGATTCGAACGGTATCAAATGCGTTGGTTCTTTCACACCCTGCTGTGCTGGCTACATCGAAGTATCACACCCAATCAGCCGTGAATTCATGCCCCAGGAGAGCATTGCGATCTTACCCCTGTTTTGTCTGCTTTCGTATTGTATTCCAATAAACTCTTTACTCTCGCAGCTTTCGAAATGTCACGATACAAATCCGAGTCCGACTCTCCCAGCCTTTCGAGATCCTCATGGTCAAACGCCAAAACAATGCGTGACCTGACCAAGTAGTCGTTGGCTCTTCGCTCCGATTCGCTCTCCTCCGCCATCCGGAGGAGTGATTCCATCCAGTCATGGAGAGTAAGTAACCGCCTATCTACATCCGCTTTGTCTCCTGTGACCCACGAAAGCTTTTTGAGGTTGCGAGCGGGTATGACTTGGTGGGCTTGCGTTTTTTGTCCGTACTTGCTTATGGTTTTGTCGATTTTTTCAAACTCGTGGAGAATCTGCTGCAGCACCAGCGTGAAGAGGCGCTCGGAGGACCCGAGCCTGTTGATGTCGTACTTCTCCTGGATCCGTGACAGACGCTCTTTCTCGACTCTGAGTCTTGTGATGGCTTCTCTTACATCGCTTCGAACGCCCTTCATCTGCTTGATCCGCTCAACACCATCGAAGAAGGCGGTGAGCAGGGCAGCGGCAGACCCGACGCCGACCGCAAGACCTGCAGTCTCCATCTTTGGTGAACGGGGTGAAAAAGTGTTTTTACTCAACTTATCTCATTTTGCAATTTTTGAGTGAGCAGTTCGTGTTGATGTGTAAGTAAGCAGCTACTAGCCATGCCCCCGCAGACGAAATTGGAGGACAGCGGTAAGAATAGATCTCGGTCGGATTCAAGCGTGTCAGCCTAACTGCTGACTGAGGAGACGAGCACGACACGGCAACTCGATTGCCTGAAGAAAATATTCCTCCTAGCTGCTGAGGTTAGCAAGTATACAGTAGTGTAGGACGCCGAGCCACACTTAAAATCGCATCGGAGAGAGACAGTGCAGCAGTGTTGTGAGCTAGTGCCGCTACGACTTGCCCTATCAATCAATCCTTTTGTGAGGGGTAGGTGAGGCTGAGTGCACAGGCCATATCGTGGCGCAGCCAAAATCGCGGAAGCCTCATCGCGAATCTCAGCGGAGCCACCACGTTCCCCATGATTGACCTGGACGAGCTCCACCATGCTGCGGGCCATGACTTCCAAATGCCCCTCCACTTACAGAAGGGGGTTTCGAATATCAGCCACCCCGAACCGGACCTCTTGATAGCCAGTCGAAAACTCGTTTTAGAGCGCCAAAGTCTCCGGATGAGGCTCCTGAGGATGTTAGCAAAAGGAAAATCCCTACAAAATCTAGGGTACTCACATTAGTACTCAGAATACCAGCGCGGATATCTTTTCAAGGCCTCGAGGACCTCATCATCATCATAATCCGGACCGTCTGAAGGTCCCGGCTGGCTGGCGGATACTCCGGACTCGACGGGGGAAATAAGGGTGGCACAAGCGCCGAGGGAGCGGAACTGCACGGGGAGGAAAGAAAAGAAAAGTTTCAAGATATTAGAGCAAAAGCTGCCGTGCTCATCTCTTCCCAGTCTGATCCAGCTCCCCGTTGAAGAGGAAATAGACTAGTTATCAGATTTTCATTGAGAAAACAAAAAGACTGTGTCCCAACACCTTCTCGCCGTTCCATCATCCCACCAAGGAGGCCGCAATCCCAAGAAAGAAAGGAAAAAGAGTGACAAAATCCCTCAAACCTCAATGCCGCAAAACCACAGTGCATGCTCTACAAATGCAATCCCACGCGTGCCTATCCCCCCCTCTCCGCGCATCCTCCACAGGATCCCTCTCACCCTCATCCTGCTCTTCCTTTCCCTCCTCTTCCTCCCTTCCCCGCCCTTCGCCCCTCTGTTCTTCCTCTTCCTCCTCCTTCCCCTGCAGCGGCACCATCTCCACCCATCCATCCCCAAGCACCCTCCTCTCCTCATCCAGATATCGTCTCGTCAACCACTCTGGCCGGTTCCTGGCCGTTTCGTCCCACTCATCGTCGCTGATCGCCGAGTCCCGCCGTCGTCGCCGCGTGTACACAAGGATGTGGCGGGGTTCGGTATACACGCGGGCGTGATAGTATACTTGGGAGTTGGGAGTGGGTGCGTATGTAAAGGCGAGGAGAGGGTCTAGGGGATACAGGAAGCGGGGAGAAAGCGAGGCAGCAGGTGGCCGTTGGGATGGCCTGGAGGAAGAAGAGGAAGAAGAAGAAGATGAGGAGGAGGAGGAGTGGATTGTTGCCGGAGCCATGACTGGTTGTGATGGTATTGCTGATGGAAAGGGGCGTGGTTGGATGGGTGTCGCTCCTAGCGGTAGGGCTGCGAAGACCCTGGGTGATGGTTGTGCCGCTATGCAGGCGGCTGATTCGGGTACTGGGGCATCGAACTGTAGTTCTGGAGGTAGAAGAGTGGCCGAATGCGGATCGACGGTCTGGCGTATCCCCGTGAACCAAGATATGTTGAAAGGGAGGCAGAAGCACATTTTTTGAGAATGTTCTACGATATGCTGATGGAATACAAAACGATACGAAATGAGTGGAAAGGTGGAAGCTGCTGTGAGTTCAAAAGTGTTCAGTTTCGAAGGCAGAAAACGCAGACTGCACAATTTTGCACCCAACCGGTACTGGAAAATCTGCTGCTGTTCAGTTGGTTGAAAGAGTGGGGTGAGGAGTTCGCAGGTTTTCTTCCCACATATTTTTTATTTATTCAGAAATGTGGTTCCGCTTGGCGATTGTTCTACAACGAACATGTGCTGATGTGGGTATATATCATTCTAACTATAGGGTTGTGGGAAGATGAGGGGTACTTCCCGCCCAGCAGCATAGCTCTCACTCCTCGCCTTTTCCATTGCTCTCTGCTTATCCTTACACTCATAACCTTCTCTAGCTCCTTTCATATTTGGGCAGCCAGAAAGGTCGAACCTGGGGTAGAGAGGTTTGAGAAGAAGTGGATTGAATGATGGATTCGGCGTGGCGAAGCGTTGATTCAAAGCACCGAACGGCTAACCGTACAACAGCTTTTAATCAGTCAACAGTCTAAAGGAGATTATTCCTACTCTTATTGGTTACAGATGTAGTTGTATGTGGAAGGATCTATGGGACCAAGGGACAAGACTATTGTGTTTTAGTGTGCCTTAAGAGTGTATGACTCAGAGACCATACAAGAAAGAGTTTATGAATACGTGGATGTGTGTTTGTGATTAACTAAGTGTTTTCGCTGGGTCTCGGTAACCTAATGTTTCATGTTCTTATCCACTCATGTAGCGGCAAAAAGAAACCAGCAGTACCACGGGAGAATATAGTCTCGCTACACCAAAGTCTCGACGTCAACAATCCCGTACCAAACCCACGTTTCGCTACCCCCCACGAAATAAACCGGCGGCCAGACGTTTCCCAGGCATAGATAAATCGCGCAGAGCAGGCCAAGAAAAGAAACCGAATGATTCTTCTTCAACGCAGGCGGGCTTAAGCAGGCCCTCCCGTTTATGATCACCTCTGCTTCAATATTTCCTCTCCACACATCCAAACTTCGTTCTCTTCGCATTTCCCTAAAATGCCTTTCTCCCTCTCCCTCACGCTCTGCAAGCGCCCCACCATTCCCCCTCCTCTCACATCCACACACTCCCAACCCTCCTACACCATCTCCCATGAGCACTGGTCCCTCCCCCCACCAGAACTCACCCCCACGGGCCTCAACGAAGACCTTTGTTCCCACGGAGGTAATGACCCCTGCTGCGTATGCCACAACCCCATTGGGCGCGCAGCCATCTGCGCGCGCGAACGCATCTACAAATATGACAGGGAAAAGGGCGAGAAGCAATGGTTCGGGGCTAGAATATGGAAGAAATGGAAAGGTGTAGTAGAGGAGAGATTTTACGAGAAAGGAGAAGATGAGAATGAAAAGGCGGAGGAAAAGGAAGAGGTGAGTGGTGGAGGGATTGAAAATCCTTTCAGCGATAAGTTCGCGTGTGGGGAGGAGTGTGAATGCAAGGGGAATTGCGAGGGTGAGGAGGAAAAGGGGGACCATGGTGAACCACGTACGTGCCGGGCGTGGATCAGCCGCTGTTTCGTCTCGTTGCAACGCGGATGGAGTTGTAGCCGAGAAGCGCGACGGACGCTTGTCAGCGAGAAGAACAGGAGTTGAGCGCCTATTCGTTTGGGGAAGCGAAGACAGCTGGTAGGTGTCCCTCGAGTGAAGTCCCTCACAAGGGGTTTTAAGCAAAATAGAAGAGCTGAAACAAACAGCGATGGCCCTTTAAAGGCGGTCTCATTTTCTGGTCATTTTCGCTTTCAAGGCTTGGTCGACGATTTGGACAGCTTGTTTACAGATAAGAATCCGCGTGAACTCCTCCGCTGGCAACATAGTTACTTTGGATGCGTTTCTTGCGGCGGTTTGGCTTCGTTCCCCAGCTGTCGAATTCCGTAATGGTATTTTGACTGTCGTCCTAAATATCTAGTGCTGTTAGTTTTCTAGCCGTGTGGCCCATGGCGCCCCTTCAAATCCAGCCCCATATCGGTAAACCATAAGCGGGTGGAAAAGTGAGGATCTTGATCCCTAAAGAAAAGCGATGTTTGGAAGTGGTGATGGTGTTATAATTGTCGATACTATACACATCCACGCTCATTCGTGATTTTCCATTGAATCGAAACCATGACCGATGCAAATGCAATGCAATACTCATGCAAGCCTGCCTCACTTCCTCCTCACCCCCTAATACTGTGACGCAGCCTGCTGGCACGCCTTTAACTGATCCAAATACCACCCGCAAATCGTCAGACTCCCCTGGTTCTCATCCATACACTTGCGGAAGTTCTGCACATCTGCCTGGCACGCACCACTGCTGTTCTGGGCGTTGTACTGCGCACCCGCCTGTTGGTGCTGCTGTGCAAACTCCGTGTTCTGGGGCGATTGCTCGGCAGGTGCGGAGCTGGAGCCGCCGCCGAAGAAGCCGCCGATGGCGTGTCCGATAGAGGAACCGACAGCGACACCGCTGTTTTTCGCTTTCTGTCAGATCTTGCGGGGGAGAGGACTGAGAGAGACTTACGCAGCGGTGCTAGCCATCTGGCCGAAAAGACCAGGGCCTTGGCTGGCTTGCGGAGCGGGGGCCTGCTGCATTGGGGGAGCAGCGGCTTGAGCAGGAGGGTGGGCGGCAGTGGAGGCGTGGCGGGCGGGCGCTGGTGCGGGAGCCTTTGGTGCCGGGGGAGTAGGGCGGCGGGCGGGCGCGGCTCCTCCACGTTGACGAGGCATTTTGGGTGATGTGTTGAGCGAGATGGACAGAGATGATACGATTGATGGGTTGGAGGTGTCGGCGGCGAGGGCGTGTCGTTGTTTCGGAGCAGTGGAAGAGGCGAAATGGAGATGGAGCTTCGGCTTCGAGAAGGATCGGCGGACGCGCTAAGGCCGAGGCGCCGCTAGTGCGTGAGCGAGACGGGCGCGCTGGTTGGCTGGTGGCGATTCAGGAACGGAAAATAGTGATTGGCCTTGTACCTCCTACACATGAGCTTGAATCTGAGCCAGGTGCTTGTTCAGACAGTCTGATTCAATCTGGTTATGGTTTACCCAATCTGTACACTACACTACATGTATGCTACATGATTCACATGCACCCGACTCAGGACCTTAGTGTACATCCTATCTAATCTCCTCCATATACACCGCCAGCAACCAACTCCCCGCAGTACGTCCCGACCCGTTCAGCCAAGATGGAAGATTAGAACTGGATCGAACTGCAGATCCGGGTTGGAGTGCGCGAAAACAGTGACTTTTGTAATCGTCTTAATGCCCAACTGCGGCTTGTGCTGCGCAAGGAAATACGCAACAACCCTGCCCATAGGCGATCCTACGCCCAGTCAGTCAGTCAGTCTCTCCGAATAGAATTACATATGCAGCATACCGAGCAGAGCCTTAGCCTCGTCAGAATCCATACTAAAAGTCACTCCCGGCCACGGCTTCAGTCCCTGTTTTACATTATTCAGGGCAGACTGAACCACTGCGCCTGTTTCCACGTTCCTGATCGAGTACGGAATGATGTACTTGAGTTGATTAGTCCTCGCCCCAGCAGCCAGTGTCCATGCCGCGAAAGCAATGTCCGATGCCTGCCTAAGCTGAGGAAGCTCTTCGGGCTTCGTCACTGGCGGTTGGCGGTAGCGACCTTCATTGGCGGGGCTATACATCTGGGAAAGCATGATGGCTGAGGTGAAAGTCAATATGGCTCACCTAGGGAGCTTGATCGACCTACCGCCATCGTGAACATTGATAGGGAACGCGTAGTAGGCACCGGTGCCCCGGTACGTCTTCGCATCAACTTGGTACGTGAACTCGTCGGGAGAAGTTACGCCGTATTTATTTGGATGCTCAATCTTCCATGTCTGCCAGCTATCGCTCTCGGCTGAGATACCGATGCCATTTAGTGCGGCACTCATGCCGAACATATCGTCCATGTCACAGGCCCCGTCATTGAAGTGGTCATAACCCCATGTGTTCAGATCACCTAGACTTGGTTTAGTAACTCTCAGGAGACAAACAGGGCGCGTAAGATCTACCCGGAAAGTTCTTCCATTTGCTAGCCGCCTCTGCCTGTGGTGGGCTGAACATAGCGCCTGCTGCGGCATCGTCGACCGATATGAGAGTTGTCAAGGTACAGCCCGCGGCTAGGAATCTTGTCCACTGGTCACTATTGCACGGTGCTCGGCTCCATCGCTTGTGCAAGCGACCGTCACCCATGGCGATCTGGGGAGCGTCCGATCCAAGAAGGCCCAGTACGTCTTCCGATCCATCGAGATGCGTGTGAATACTGCACGCCCTGGCACTCACCTGCCCCAGGAAAAAGGCTGTTGCAGCACAATTGATTAGGATCCCGGAAACAGTCATTGTTTCACTCGTGTCGTTTGCAGCTTGGATTATGGACGAGGAAGTGATTGAAGAAGTGACTGTGACTGGGGCGACTGATGGAAATTTATTTGGGAGAGCCTTGGCGTAGGGTGGCACTGGGTGGTACGTGGGGAAGGTACGACCCGAGTGAAAGAGGGTAATTTGAAGGTGCTTATGCCCTGTACAACCCACCTTCAATCCTCAAAACCTGGACTGCTCATTCCCACCGGCCAGTGAAAACGAAAGGCGCATCCTAAGAGATTGCTGTGGCTTTCTTTCAGGATCACGTTCATTCTGGATAGAAAGACCGGCATGTCCCAATAAGTGGCCTTGTTCTTCGGGTCCTCGGTAATGAATGCCCATTTACATTAGCTTCATATACTGACGCTGTTACTCCCTCATGGCGCAACATCTAGCGAATATCTGATAAGGGTTTCAAGGCTCTTTGGGCTGGCTATGCCCATTCTGGAGTAAGCTTGACTTGGTTTCATAATGCTAGAATAACTCATTTACCCCCGACGCATGCTGCCTCTCATATCATGGATAGCATATTCCGTAGCCTTGTTCTTCCGTCAAGCCGCACCTACAGCCCAACGCAATCCCCTTGCCCATCCCTGAATCCAGTCCCACAACCCCATCTCCTTCTCTTTTTCCGCCTCCGCCTCCTTCTTCTCCTCCTCGTTTGCCTCCCAACTCTTCTGTTCTTCCACCATCGGACCTCTATCCTCAACCCAAGCCCCCGGTATACTATTTACCCTCCTTGTTATCCAGTCGTCCCTCCCTCCTCTCTCGAAAGCTTCTGTCTGCTGTGCCCACCTCCGTATCCCTGTTTTCAAAATTTTCTCTGACATTTTTACCCGCTCGGGATCCACGCCCATCGCACGAAATACATCTTCCTCATCACTCAGCGCTTTTGCGACCCGCCCACACGCCTCGCGTAATCTTATCTTGTATTCCTTGTCGATTTGCGGATTGCGTCCATATTGCGTGGCCTATCGCTCCCTGGCCGTTATCTTGTGGAGCTCTTTTAGGAGAGACCGAAGGGTATCGCGGAGCCAGAAGAGGTTGGAAGGGTCACGTTCGTCGGAGGGTGTTTGGCCGAGTGGCTCACGAGCCATCATATGTGCTCGGAGACAGTCCACGTTTCGTGGATGTGGTGCGAACGTATAGTTCATAGTCCAAAGATGTAGTATTGAGAGATGGCTATAAGGGACTCGTTTTACACCTGTGCAGATGATTCAGCCTTGATGAACGGTGATGAAGTTTTTTCAAAAGTTTCGAGGCGAGTTGGGCTGTACTTTATATGCATGGGTGTATAGGCGCATGTTTGCGAACAACTGCGGTTTGGGGGTGAACTTAATTGTTGTGGAAGTGAAATATGTTTTGGACGCAAAGCGATGATTTTGAGAGAATCATTCCGTATAATAAACTCGGAAACTGTTTGTGGCACCTTGGCCTTATTCACCAAATCTTCTCCGTTCGTAGATTTCCCTCTCGCTAGAACAAAGCACGCGCACACACACTACTGCCCACACACTTGAGTTTTGAATTGTAAATATACAAATGACCACATACAAGTAAATGTGCTAATTGGATGGTCGCGGATGGTGCATCATCGAAGAAAGATCTTCATTGAAGGGCTCTAGAGTAGCCGTACTTGCAAAACCAACTTGATATTTAGCACATTAAGAATGCTGAAACCAAAACGAGCTTGTATACAGAGATTTACAGAAAATATCTTCGACCTGAAACAAGATATGCATTATTCAAACTTAACAGAAAACTCAAGGGGGCGTTGGGAAAAAGGGGGTCTCTTCATGAGTTACCCCAACCAACTAACGGTACCAGAACATGCACCAGCCTATAACTAGCTTGAAGTGATATTTACACTAAAATTTAGTGTCCGTTTTGGGCCCCATTACTCTTTGGTTCTTCATAACCTCGCTATAATTTCCACCTGGCTCATTTTTGCCGCATCCTATCAGACGTCCTTTGCTAACAAGCCTCTAATCACCATTTTAATCTTCGTGTTCTTTTAACAACCATAGTCCAGTTGACAGAGAGAACCTAACTTCGTTCAAACACAAAGGAATTGCCACAGTGTACCCAATATTATCATTGCTGGTAAGAGCTGAGAGGACATTATTCGAACCCAAAGGTATTCTCGTAGACGTTAGAAGACAAATCCAAGAGCGAACATCTGTTATAAACCCTAAAAAGTTAAGACAACATGCTCTTGCACCTTGCGCCATCTCTAATTTCCTATGTCGATCTTGCAATGCCCCCAAAAACCAATCCGTCGCAAGCTCAAACCGAGATGATTGCATGTCGCTACGGAGTTCTTTGTCATTGAATAAATCCATAACCGTAGGCCCATAGGGTAACTCCAGTTCGGAACACAGGGTTTTTAGGAGAAGTGGCATCTCCTGTACAATCCAGTCTAGGCCACAGTCAATGGCACAGGCTAGAAGTATAGTAGCATTCACGAGCTTCGATTCTTGAAAATGCTCATTGTGTATTTGTTTCTTCTTCTGGAGAAATCTTTTGGTAGGACTGTTGCCAAGCTTCATGTCTCGGTTAAGTAGATCCGTGTTATCGTTAGCAATGATATGCTGCTCTCAGTATCTAGTCTAAATTTGGCTGCTGAGGTGTGCCGCGCAGAATGATGAGGTCTAAGCTTATAGACTCCATCAATATTTCGCTAACACCTACCCCTTCGGGTTGTACTGCAGTTTTTCTAAAAAGCTCCAACAGCGAAGATGGCGCTAATGCCCAAGATTTAACACTACTACAGCCTATTAAGCATTGGCGGTGTTCTCCTGAATATAGGAGTGAAGAAACATCCCCAGCAGATATTGACAACATAGTGAATATCGATGCTGCCTCATTGTTTGATAATATGTTTAAATTAGTTTCCTCAGCATATGCTTTGGCTTCCAGGCTTGCTTTCTTCCAAATTGATTTCGGCTGGGCCTTGATCGTGCCAAACCACACGGTAGGAAAGGCCTCGAGGTTCAATCTTATTTGTATGAAATCTTAATTATGGGTTATGCCTTTAGAGGTCAATTGGTTTACTATTTACGCAAAGTTTATCCCCCGAACGTATCTATTCTGTGACTGCTATAAGTAAAGTTGACGTCTCTGTCTTTCTAAAAGCATAAAAAACCAACGGCTGACCGGAGTGTAGAATGTGTACGTGTTTCAACTAGACCGCTTACACAACACCATAAATACACAGACAAAATAGTAGACAAAAGGAGTTGAAATGGGTTGAGTCTAGTATTATATACAATGGATATTAGAGCTGTGGTTCCGTCAGACAAGTCGTATCGAGCTGTTTGAAATTCATGAAAGCACCAAGCCCTCTTAAACCACTGTGCTCGGGTAATTTGTGCATGAAATCTATCGGCAAATCAGGTGTTTCGGACAGCATTTCAGAGTTGCTTGATAAAAGGGTGTCGGTATGTCGTCGCACTAGCTGTACGTGGCCCTCACTCAGAACGACATCCTCAAGTACAATCACTAGACGGCGTGCACTACTATATATGATGTCCATGCTGCTAATAAGATTGGAGTTTTCTTCCCCATCTTTTTGGTTGATACAAGCCTGGTCCAACCCTATACCCTCTGGGGATACGCGGAGACTGAGAATTTCGTCTGCCAAGACTTGCGGAAATGGCCATGGATGATTAATGTTGTCGTCTCTCATAGGCTTCTACGGGCGTTGTTGCTTTTGTCGCCATTTGGCTTTTTGGGCGCCAACAGTAATTGATGGCAATATATGCACGTGTACATGTGCACGACATGAGCCACGTAAGTCTGCACTAGGTTGTATGAGGAACCGAAGCGGCGCTTTCACCATTGATGTAGCCTTTGGTTCAAGGGCCTTACCGGTCCCCAATTGGAACTGGTTGAACCGTTGGTATATTCCTTCTGCTTCTTGCGCATTCAGCTCGAAGGTGATTGCCTCGCCGGGCAAGGCCGACCTGTTGTCGTCAACTGTAACGACGATAGCTTGATTAGCGCTAGCCATTGTGTCAGAAATAACGACCTCCTTTGAAATTAGCGTAAGTTACGCTATGGTGGTGATTGTTATCCTGAACAAGTGTTGTGCCATGAGGGGCAAAGTAGTCGGGCTAGGTAGCCGGTTGGAGAGGAGGTGGTTGGGGCGGAAACAGCTGATTAGAAATTCATTTATAATACTTACTAATAGACAGGCATGAGGAGAGAGGAATATTTGCGATCTTTCTGTGCGTAGTGATAGCCTTTGAGAATACTGAAGGCTAAACCTTAAGCTTTAGGTCGTTGCAAGCGCATCGTCCAAGTTGTTGGTTTCTGAACAGTACCTCCCGCGACAGCTTTCAATTCGAGTGAGAATAAATTCCTCAAAGCCTATTAGCTGCTTTTTGAGGCTACTGCGGGTTAAACTTTTTTTTTTTTTCCAACTGATTGTTCAGTTCTGCTTTGAGTTAACTCTTGAGAAGAGCAGCTCTGAAAAGCCCTCGAAAAAGGATGATAAAAAGCGGCCAAGAAACATTGATCTCTCTTGATGTGCACTTCCACATTCAACCCAGAGTATATTTACGACCGCAATCCTTACCGCAAAGGGACTTTTTCCAGTAAGACAAAAAGCTAAATAGAACTCCAAAAGCCCTCCAAACTACTCCTGTCCCTCCTTCTGATCCATCACATCTCTCACCCTATCATTTATCTTAATCTCCCCTCCCTGCACAAACGGAACCCCCTCTCCAATCTCTAGCCCAATCATCGCTCCTTTCCCAAGCACCATTTGCATAACCGCATAATTTACCAAGCACCTGATCCCAAGCTCCTCTCCCTTTTTCACAACCCACCCGTTTATATATTCAATCTCCGTTTGCTTCCCCGCGCGCACATCCGCTAACATGCTAGAGATATTATCACGGGTGGCGTTGGCAACGCCCACGACGACGGTTTCAAGGCGCGCAGCATCGAAGCGGTGTTCGACGTTTGGGATGTACTGCAGTTCCGGCAGAGAGCGCGCGACAAGGGAGAATTCGGCCAGGAGAAGGCGTAGGACGCGTGTGAGGGCGTAGTTGTACAAGAGGGCGCCGTTACGGGAGTCAAGGAGGACGGTAAGTGGATTAACGACGCAGTTTACAGCAAGCTTCTCGAGCTGGAGTTGGAGGAGGTCAGGTGGAGAGTAGCCGGTGGCGCAAAGGACGGGCGAGCGGAGAAGCGTCCGGAGGAGATAGCGCTGGTTGGGAGTCCAGGTGAGCGAATATGGAGTGGGTGGGGGCGCCAAAGGATCTGGGGTCGCGGGGTGGGCTGGCTCTATGGGACCATGTGAGTAAGCCTTGAACTTTGTACTTGGAGCGTAGGGTGCGGGTTCGCGTTCCCGCTCCTGAGGGAGCAATCCTAGCGCTATTGTCCCGAAACCAGCGTGAACTGTTGTGAAAAGGTCATCCATTTTGTGCACGCCATGGGAGTTGATGCCTAGCATGTAGTATGGCCTGGTCTGCGGATCTGGAAAGATCTCCCGGTTCACCTCTTCTATCACACCCATTCCATTCTGTAGAAACAGAATTACGGAGTCTTTATGCAGTCTGTGCTTCACAGCAGATAGCCCTTGCAAGACTTGCGTCGTTTTGGTACACAAGATGAGTGAATGAATGGGCTCCTTGGACTCGCCATATAAAATGTTGGGCTTCCGCTGACCCTGCTCTTCTACGGTTGATGTTTCATCACCGCCCATCGAAAACTCTTTGCCATGGAATCTCCTGCGCGGAATAGCGAGCTCCGCATCATACCCTTCCCGCCTCTCCATGTCCCCATCCGTAATCAATCGCATTTTCATGGGCGACTCTTGCCAGCTCTTCAGTTTATCGCGACTGTGAAACAGAAGCGTGACGGGTGGTGGATTTGGTAACCCTCTGAGCGCATGCGCCACGAAGTTCCCCACATTCCCCATCCCCATGATGTGTATGCGGCGGTCCAGAACAGGCTGCGCGCGGTAGAATTCTGTGGCATTTCGAGATGGAGGTGGTTTGGATGTTCCAATTGGGTTGTCTGAACTGTTTTCCTGGCTAGGACGGCCATGTGTTAGCTGTCTGAAGCAGACTGGGAGCGGACACTGGAATTGGATACCTCGCCTCTTGGTCCTTCCCAATCCTCCCGCTCTCAGTTCCAAACAGACTACTCATCAGGCTGCTCGTTTGGTAAGAGGCCGCCCGGCCGACTCTATTGCTACCGCGGGCGCATGGGGCGCGGATATGCAGGATCCTCGGCCGTAGCCTGGGGACAAATTGAGAGGGAAAGAAGAGAGACAGGTTGATGATTGTATGGAAAATTACATATAGACGGAATAAAGCACTATGTACAAAGCTCGACGGGATGCGCAAAAGAGTAAGTGCGAAGGTAAACGAGAGAACCGGGGTCCGCTTGACGTCGACAGCTCGGTCGGCGCGCGGAGAAAACCTCGGCCCGCCCCAAAGAAAGTCGCCAGTGCGCAATTGCCCACCACCACCACACCTTCGTTTACACGGGCATAGACGAGAACAACAGCCGCTCTCTCCTTCACGCGCGCAAAGAAGCTCAAACAACAGAACTTATATCAACACTCACCCGCTTACTGCTCGTGCCAGAGACGCGCCCTACATCTCATCTACAATGGAGTCCGCAATGGAGCCCCAAACCAACCTCCCAGACCTCATCGTGGACCTCGAAGCGAATATTGACGAGCTTTCCTCCTCACTCTCACCGCTCCTCGCTACCCCGCTCTCTACCCAAGCCTCCTCCCTCCCGCTACTCGACAAGTCAAAACTCTACCTCCTCACTGCCTACGCCATCGAATCACTTCTGTTTTCCTCGCTCACTGCCTCCGGTGCCGACGCCAAATCACACGCTGTATTCGCAGAGCTTGCCCGGCTCAAGACTCGTTTCGCAAAAGTACGCGACGCCGAGACACGAGACATGCCTCCCACTATGCGCCTTAATGTTCCGGCTGCCGGTCGCATGATCCGCGCAGGACTGGCCGGCAACGACCGCTACGACAGGGAGAAGGAGGAGCGAATTGCGAGGGAGAAGGCAAAAGCCAAGATTCGCGCGCAAAAGTTGGTCAACAGGAAGTTTGATGACAGAGAAGAGACTAAAGTACAGGAGAAGCTAAGCAAGAAGCGCAAGGCCGAGCAGGAATTGTCCTCGGAGTCTTCCTCAGATTTATCTTCCGATTCTGATTCTTCGGAAGACGAGCAAAAGGGGATTGAAGTTGAGAATGAGGCGGCGAAGGAGGCCAAGACTGAGGTGTATGATGGCGACGAGATGCAGCTGGACTCCCCCGTCGAAGGAGCCAGCGAGGACAACCATGTCTCGAGCGAGAACGAGGCATTCTATGGCAAAGGCAAGTATGACCCAGCCCAAGACAGTGACCCAACGGATCTCAACACTTTCCTTGAGCCCGCCGCCAGGAAGGCTAAAAGGTTCGAGACGCAAAATCATGCTAACCATCAGCCTTTAGGTGCAGCTCCAGCTTCCTCAACCACCGTTCCATCCCCCAAGAACTCGCAGTCTATCCTCAAGAAGCGCTCCCGTCGTGCTAAGCGGCTCGCGCCGCGCAACAAGAACAAGAAGCCTGAGGAACTGGTTCTTCCGGACAAGGCTCCACGCACGCACAGTGAGACGTTCCAAGCACTCTTAGCTGGCCCGATCAAGAGCAAGAGCAAGGCTAACCTACAATCTGAGGATAATACTCACAAAGCCCCCGCCTCCAGCAGGAAGCGAAGGGCACGCAAACACTGAGTCGTAAGGTAAGTGAGGGATGCTGGGCTTTGACATTGAACAGGATGTTCGAAGCTCTCATCTTTCAAGTGTTTGGAGGAATTTAGAGTAGCTTGTATGTCGACAACTCAAAGACCTTGTAACTATATTAGGCAAGGCAAAAATTCCCATTGATCAAATGGTGGTTTATTGGGGAATCATGGTGGCAGCATATTGCGACCTGCTCAAATTGGTAACACTGTCGCCGGTACTAGCGGGATTTTGCGTTGTTTTCGCCTGCGGGCTGGCTGTCCACCTATTATACCCCCTTTCCTCAAAGACTTTGAGATGCTTTAAGATTAGGTACAATAGGAAATGTACCTGTATCCACTATGATAACATCTTTTATTTCTTTCCGTCACAACGGAATGCCTTTATCATATATATCACAAACCAAACATGTATAATGCGTGCACTACAATCGCCACGGCTACTTAAGGCCCTCCATGTGAAGGCATATTCACTCTTTACATTTATTTCATAATGGAGAAGAAGGCCTCGTTTACGGTGTGTAATTTATTAGGAAAAGGCGCCTATTTAGGAGAGTCGAGACCTTTCATGAAGAGATATATCAATCTTAGCATATACTTCATGAAAGGGCTGAAAGTCTCTATAACAAGGGTTGCCTTCTAGAAAAAAGTATAAATTTAGGAGGGCTGAGGCCCCTCTTACCTCGCCATTATAGAGCTATAGGTCCTCTTAGTAAAGAGTGGTTTAACCCTCATGTTCCCAGTCTTTGATACATTACGCTCTTTCTCTCACTCTACTCCTTCCCCGCTTCCGCTAATCTCACCATCTCCCTCCTCTCCTCCGCCATTAATACCCCTTTCTTCGCACTCTCCTTCCATCTTTCCAACTTTTCCCCAACCTCGCTCTCCACTCTCCCTTTCACTACCTTCATCAACTTCGGCGCAAACTTCCCCGTTGCATACACCGCGCCAGGCCCCTCCCGCGCCAGCAACAGTAATACAAGCAGCAAGAAAAGCAGTGGTGCATCTGTCTTCGGTTTTTCCATACGCCGCCACATCTCTAGCATGAGTGCGTCTTTTGCTCCCTCAACCTGCTCAACGCTCACCTCCGGCACACCCTGCTTCTTCGCGAACTTGTCTAGCGAGGAAAGGACGCTCGTGAGATCGGGTTTACAGCTCTTAAGCGCCGCCTCAAACCTGGACACATTCTTTCTCGTCCTCCTACTACGTAGCAAACTTTGCCCACGCGCTTTACCTATCTGATCGGGCAGCAGTTCCGTGCGGACATGGTTTGCGAGCAAGTCAGCGAGCTGGTCGCGCAGTTTAGCGTCTTCGTCGACCGAGGCAAGTCCATCTGCATAATTCCGGATGCGTAGTACTACCTTGTCTGTCCAGAGAGCCGCAAACTCCGCTTCGTTGGCTTCTTCCAGTTCGGCGATCTGGGCGCAGAACGCAGCGGCCATGTCCCGCTCCGTGTCCTTTTGCGTGGCTATTGCGTCGAGGAGTGCGGCGTCGGGATCATCTAGTGGAAGAAGGGTAGACTGTTGGAGTTTGGGGTCGAGTTCGGGACTGGGTTTCAGAGCCTCCCATTGGTCTTTGGCCTGGGTTCTAGCGGCGGAGAAAAGAGTCACTCGCGCGCTGTCGTACTTTGCCGTCGTGATGACGAATTTCTCGATGGCTCGGACGCCAGGGTCAGTTTTACTGTGGGTGTGGACGACCTTGTCCGCGAGGGCTTCGAGGGTTCTGTCCAGCAGGAAGGGGGGAGTATCGGCGGGCAGGACGCGCACGAGATCCACGTAGCCCTGCGAAAAGAGCTTGTTCCCAGCCTCTTCGTTTATGTTAGCAAGTCGGGCGATGGAAACGGCGAAGTCGCCTATTATATTGAGGAATGGGAGAGAGGCGAGATAGGTGTCGACTGCGCCGGATGACGCATATAGGTCTTTGAACTCCTGGCTGAAATCTCGACGGTCGATGCAGAATTTTGTTCCCGATTCGAGTTGTGCGATTATTGCATCTCGTTGATGGACAATGGCTTGCTTCGGTGTACACCAGACCGCATCGGCCTTGTTTTCAAGGTAGAATTGGGATGATGTATCGATGCCATGGATAGATTCAGGGAGACAGTGCTGAATGAGCCATATCGGAGGTGACCCAGGAAGGGACTTTGCAGATAGGTTTACTGTGCTTGAGAAGATTAGTGATATACTACGAGTGAACAGAATCGCAAGTACCTCGAGCTATTGAGGCCATCTTGAAGTTTCTCGCAGATCGTGTTTGACAGTGCAGTAGCGTATCGTGCGCCCAGAAGGTCATCGTCCATTTCTTTTTCTAGTTGCTGTTTAATGAGAGGTATATGGACAAGCTTGTTGATAGCCTGCAAGCTAACGTCATGCTTTTGCGCAATGGCATTTTTAGAAACGAGCTGCTTTGTGAGGAGTTCTTCTAGCTCTGCAAAGACCAAGTCTCGTACGGGCTTTCCGGCAATGGCTTGTCCATTTTGACTTAGTAATGCCAGTTGTGGATGTTCATGGACCAGTTGTAGGACAACATTAACCTTGACATCAAGCTTACTGCTTACGTCGGACAGGGAATGCCGCTCAGGCTCTGAGGCAGTGACAAGACTTTCAAAAGCATTGTGTAGGCTGTGATTGGTAACAAGGCCATGGGAGCTCGCAGTGGGAACCAGGAGATTGTGTTGTGATTCCGGGGGGAAAGCATGTATCAGTTCGAGTATGTCTTGGTCCGAAAACATGGTAAACTCAAGGGCATAAAATGTTTAGGTTGTGCGGGCTAAGTTGAGGTTAATGCAAGGTAGGGCTATGGATTACATAAGCAGCACAAGAGAAATATGTAGAGTGCCAGGAGATGAAGGCGTCGCGAGGGAAGTTAGGCGTTCGATCTTGTCTGGCGGGATGGTGCTTTATTACGATGCGGTTCGGGTCGAAGTGGTTGCGGATTCTTTTGCAGAAGCGAACAAGTTGAATACACGTACAGGAGGACTTGAAGGAAACAGAAGAGGCAAACAAAGAAAGGAGCCCTTATAAAGGGGGCTAACAGGAGATAATAAAAAGTTATGAGGGCCCTCTTAAAGTAGTAGCGAGGATGACGCGGGGGCGGGCATTCAGCGGAAAGAGGGCACCGGCAACTGCTCCGGATAAAGATGATCCGGACCCATCTCTCCCGACTTCACCGCAGTCGCTGTCCATCAACAATTCTCCATCCATCCAACAGAACCCACAGCCATCATCGCCATGTCTCAATTCCGCGCGAAGAAGCTTGACATCGGAGGCTTTGTCAACATCCGCAATATTCGCGACCATACGAAGCGGAAAGTCTATGCTGAATTCGAGCCGGAACGGTATGCGCGCCCAGATACCTCGTCGCAAATTCATCGACGCTGACGGCCATTGCCACACAGACAAGCGCTCCGCTACATCATCCGCAATACCACGTACCCGCAGCGTGTGCGTGCCCAGGCCCAGTTGCAGCTCGCACAGATGCACTGCTACACGCGTTTCACGCAGGTCAAGAACAGGTGTATAATGGGCGGTAGGGGCAGAGGTATCCTTAGCGATTTCCGGCTGGGTAGAGTAGGTGACCAAATGGAAAGACACAACGGTTTTGGCTGACAAGTGGCAGTATCAATTCCGAATCAATGCGCTCGCTGGAAATCTTCCTGGTGTGAAGAAGGCGAGCTGGTAGTCGGAGCAAAAGAGGCAGTCCAAAGGACCGTTATACGTGTATAGTAAAACGAATAAGTGGCATTGGGTGGCGTTTCAAGGATGTACACAAGACCTACTGTAGCAATATGGAGTCTGTTCCAGTAGTCATGCTTGCCCCTTCCTTCCGTGGAAACTAGAAGATGGCAAACAACTGCACTTCTGATTGCCGCACGACCGAGCCTCGACATAGCGCATAAGTAATAGGAAGAGCTACAAAGGCCTTTGTTCATGCTTGCAGTGAATATTTGCAAGCTTCTTTCACCTTGTTACCCCACCCTCTCTTACTTGCCACTACGATAGGTACAGATTCCACGCTTCCTTGCAGTCCAGCTAACCACCACACCACAATGTTTCGTCGCCTAGAAGAGTCACTGCCCGTCGATCCGACCTATCCCACCAATCTTACAGACTTGGGGTCCGTACCGTCCATCACATCTACTAAACAAAACTGAACCCCTCCAGCTTTTTCGTCGATAAGCATGGCTGTGTCCGCAACATCACTGCGCCGGACACCTTCTTCAACTACCGCATTACCAACAGCGACCGCCACAATGAAATGCGCGCAGAAGCCCTGCACTGTAAGCCCGGCAGCACCGCCTCAGCTCTCCCAAACTGATCCACCCCTAGTTTGCCTCCGCGAGCAAGTCCAGAAGCGCCTCTCTGCCCTCGGTCTCAAGGAACTCTACCTCCCCCATCTTACTCTCACCAAGCCCTCCGGTCCGCACGTCCCAATACTCCTACCCGATCCCTCCGTCCTCAGAACCCGCAAACGCATCGTCGTCCTCATCAATGACAGCATGCACAACGACCTTGGGATCCTCGCCTACCGCCTCTTAGCCCGCGAGCCAGGTCTCAACGGGGGGTCCGTAATAAACTTCGCAAAGGAGCTTGCCAGCCGCTCGCCGTCCACATGCAACCTGGGCGCGCAGACGAAGCTATCTAAAGACGGCGCGGGCATTGAGCACGTAGAGCACGCCCCAGGACTCGTGGTACTGAATACCGCGCAGCTCCTGTATTCGCACAAATTCAATAATACGTTGTCTTTCCGCAGCTGGAACTGTCTTCCGCGTCCATCGCGCAGCCATGGCAGCGTGCAGATGCATGCCGAGAACGAGGTGCCTGGGCACGGCTCGCCTGAAGAGCATGTACGGAGTGTATTCGAAACGGTAGTATTGCGGCCAGAGTACGTGGCTGCGGATGCTGAGATATACATCGTTGCGATCGAGAAGGGGTTTCGGCATCTGCTGGATGCGCTGAAACGGGATTGTAAGTGTCCCATATATCGGCCTCCATCCTCCCCCCTCAGCCCTGTCTTTGAATAGTATTAAGGGAGAATTGGACTGGACTGGACTAGACTGACTGAGCTTTATAGTCTCTCGCTACGCCCCCCGCATCGCGGCCGTAGCCATCATAAACGCAAACGTGCAGACCAGCGAGATCCTCTCTCCGGACCTGAAAAACTTCCTGCATGCTCGAGCTCGCCTGTGGCAGATATCGTCCGGCACCGCGGATCCGCTGCAGTGTCTTGTTTTGCCATCCGACTATAACGATAGCCGGAAAGCCTTGAAACCAACTCACCCTTCAGGCTGGCAGGGCCCCGTTGACTGGTTCGAGCGCATCGCTGCTTCTGCCCCTGGATCTGGAATTGGGGCTGGGGCTGGGGCTGGAGCTGCTGCATCTCCTCTTCCCAAGACGACCGCCTCCTCCCTGACTTCCCCGACCGACTTCCTCGAGGGAGACGATGGCACGGACGTCATTTGCCCTACCTTTGGCGGCGGTGATACCGCGAGCGCCGAGTGCATTTTCCCGCAGCCTAGCGTACAGGCAGCCATATTAAGTTTCTTTGACGATGTGGCGCGGAAGGGGCCGGGAGGGTATCATAATCCAGTGTTTGAGGCGAAGAAGGTGGAAGAGGGCGGTATTGAGTGGATGTGATATTTCGAGAAGGGATGGGAAGGTAGGGCTTCTTTAGGAAGCTTTTATGTATTGGGCGGGATTCGTGGATGGTTTTGTGCATGCGAGCATAGAGGTAGCTCGGGCGGGGGTGCTGTTCTGATTAATCGGGAAGCAGTGCATTATTCTGAGCATCATAGTGCTCGAGGCGAGGGGATCTTCTCAAGGAAACCTTCCTTTCACCCCATGTACAATAGATGCATAGCGATGAAACATCTTCAGAATGAGATCAGCCAGTCCTCGTAACACGTCTATCGGATCCTCATGCCAAACAAGAATGCTCAAGAAAGTGATCGCCCACTATCGCCCGCAACCCCAATACTTCAAAGTCTTGGTTTTCATATCAAGATCCTATCACCCCTTCCACTCCAAAGAAAAAAAAATCCAAATGGGTAATAACCATAAACGCCACCCTCCCATCTCCCATCTCCCATTCCCTCTTCGTACTTCACACATCCTTCAACAAATCATCCAAATCATCATCATCCCACGCGCCTCCTCCACCCCGTCTGTTCACGACAATCTTGCTCTCCTCCTTCTCCTGCTGCTCGGCGACAGCGCCCAACAGGTCTTTGAGCTGTTCCTCTGTGACTTTTGCACGCAGCTGACCCGTGCGCGCGAGCATGAGGAGGCGGTTCTCGACGTCGGTGGCGCGGGACTCCTTGACGAGGCGGATGCGGCCGAGGCGGTCGGCGGCGTCCGGGGTCAGGATTTGTGAAAGGAGGGAGGCGCGTTGGTCGGCTTTCGCAGGGGGTTAGTTCGCTGCTTGAATGGGGTGAAGGGAGGGGATGCACCTTCTCGTTGTCTGCGAGAATGTTAGATCCGTGGGATATAGAGCGGGAGGGGGTGCGGACATACCTTTGGGCATCCTGCTCCGAGGCGTCGCCGCTGCTGCTGCCTCCGCCTTGTTGGCGGAGTTGCTGAAGGCGGGCGCGGCGGATCTAGGGGTTTCAGTTGGATGTGCGGGATTGGGGAGGGGAACATAGAGAAAGCGTACTTCTTCGAGGTCGGCGTCGGCCATAATGGTGGGCTGTGGTGGGGTTTGGGGGAGAAAAGTTGGGTAGAGGGGTTGACGTGATGTTTTGGGGGGCTTGTGCGGCAAGGCGGGGGGGTGCGGCGGGTTTGCGCGCTGGGGCCAGGGACAGGGCAGGGAAATGCGAGATCACAGTGCAGCGGGATGGCTAAGGTCTAGGAGAGACGACTTGCGGAGCGAGCTTGAATTGGAAACATCTGATCCTTCTCTTTGATAGCATGTTTTCCAAGACATGTAGAGCAGTGCACGAAGTGCAATGGAAGATCTTTGCTCGTCTTGAGCAAGGCTGCATGAGCGCCGCCGTAGTGCAAGCTATTTCTACTATTGCATCGACAGTGTAGACGCAGGCCTGTAACGATCGACATGGACATTCAAAAAGGCGTGGCTATTTCTGTAGTCAAGGCAGTGCTGCGGATGTTGATGGCGCCAGGTAGGGGCCAAACCCAGGACGGCCGTGGCCCGATCAAAACGGCTGTGCAGGGCAGGCCGTAAGCGGCTCTGTCGGCTACCCAGTACTGCAGGCTACTTGTGCCGGCGGCTGTCGTAATATTCCAAGTACTGCTGGCGAGTATCGTAGCTGCATACATCCAGCGCTAAAGGCGACGAGTCAGGATGCGGCGCACAGTAATCATTGGCAATGGTGACTGTTGGTGCCCAGGGCGGTTTGAATCGGCTGCTCTCTCTTCTCCCCTTTGTATTGTATTAATGCACACCCTTCTCAAGGGCCCAAACCCAAAACCAACGTCGAAACCTGAGGCTGGGGTCCGGACCCTGCTGTGTGAGAGCCCCCCAGGACACCAAGGGGCCCAGCAGTGACAAGCGCATGATGTTTCTCATGCACTCACTGGCGTTGCGGAGACGGCGCGAAACCACGACGGTCCTGGCAGCTGCTGGGTCCACAGTCTTGTCTGCAAACGGGCGGAGAGCAGGCCAGAGGGAGTGGCACAAAGCAGATGCAGCAGGCGTGGGCGTATGGGCATAGGGATGCGTGGCGAATAGGAAGCAGGGCGCCGTCTCTACGCGCCAGGCGGACGCAGGAGGGCCAGAGGACTGCCAATAAGTAGCAGATCTGGGGTCGACGAAGCGCGAGAGCGAAAAGGCGCGGGCATCGTGGCCCCGGCCGGGCAAGCGATGGAGGCGGAGCTGGGTCAGCCTCGCGATCCGCGCGTCGTCTTGCCCTGGGGGCTTGGGGCTTTCCTTCCCTGGCATCCCTGGCCGTGCCTGCCTTCTGACAATGATGAAGAGCGCCGGTGCCCACTTTCCCTTCCCACTTCTGTCGCCCCCTCCCGTCCGACCTCGTCACCCCTCGACTCCGGCCATCCTGCTGTCCTGCTGGTCATCACGGCCACCCGGACCATCTGGAGTCACGTCGCTGCCCCCGATGTTCTGCCATTGATTTCCCACGCCGCCAACGCTCCTGTCGTCGTCGCTCCTTTGTTCGCCTGCAGCGCCCTAGTCCTGCACGCCCGAACCGAACCGTCCGGACGAGTGAGCGCATCGCTATACGTCAACTCCCATGGCCGAGTATGTCCCACAGCCTCTTGCAATCAAACTCTGCATCTCGACACGGTTTCAGCACGTCGCGCAGCCCAATTTCTCCTCCTTTGGCATCCTAAGACTTACATGCCGCCTTCTCTAGGTATATCCACACTGCGCCCTGGGTGCATCCCAACGGCAGCTCCGGCACCGTCACTCCCTCCGGTCTAAAATCCCAACTACGCTCCCTGACCCCGACCCCCACGGGCAAGACTGTCACCAAGTCCATTTCCACTCCCCAGCTCTCCCGCTTCGACCAAGCCCGCACCGACAGCGAACTAAACACTCTGCCTGACCCGCGTTCGTCTACTCCTCAGCCAACCCTATCCCGCAACAACTCGGCAGAATCCAGCATGCATCCAGACCTGAGCCAGGAGGTCGCCACCCTCAGCACCAAGCTGATCGACGCCATCAACCACCAAACCAAACTCGATGATAACCTGCAACATACACGCCACGAGTTGGAGGCGGCAAGAGAACGCCTGGCAAAGTTGGAGCTGCAGGTCAAGGTGCACGAGCAAAAGGTGGCTAAGGGACTGTTGGTGGAAAAGGAGGTCTACGACAAGATGGAGAAGCAGCTGCTTAGTGATCTCCATGAGGAGAAGCGCCGACGTGCTGATGCAGAGAAGGCTAAGAGGAAGACTGACAATGAAGTTGAAACGCTCACTGCTGCACTATTTGAGGAGGCCAATGTCGTAAGTTTTGCGTCCTGCACTACCCGTGCATCGCTTACATCTTCTCCAGATGGTAGCTGCCGCGCGAAAAGAGACGGAGGCATCGGAGAAGCGCAACGACCAGCTAAAGCAGCAGCTCAACGATACCGAAGTGCTTCAAATATCATTACAAGAACAGTTGCAAGACCTGAAGGGGGTAATGGAGAAGATGAGTGCCCACGGTGACGACGAAAGCAACACTCTGGCAACCACTACCGCACCATCAACTCCTGGCATCACTCCGGCCGACAAGATGAACAAGATGTTCGAGGCAAACAACATGACGCCGAACACTCCTGGCTCGGACGAAATCACGCCAAACCACCCTCTCTACTTCACGCATCTCATTCATCCTGTGCTTAGGACAGACCTGAACACCTTCATGGATTTCCAGGACATGCTCAAGATCAATTCCCGCTCTGCTCCGAACAGCCGAGTATCCAGTGGAAGCTACGGCAGCCTCAATGTGCTGGGCCTTGGATCTCTTACGAACAGCTCCTCTAGCTCTCTGCCGCTGTCAAAATCCTCAAACGCAAGCACCAACTCGCCGCGAGAATCCTTGGCAGGCACCACGCTGACCAACCTAAAAGATGAGAAGTTCTACAAGCGAGCTTTGTCTGAGGATATCGAGCCCACTCTCCGCCTGGATATCGCACCTGGACTTTCATGGATGGCACGTCGCACGGTACTGAATAGTATCACGGCCGGCTCACTTGTTGTAGAACCTAGTCCACCTCCCCCCAAGTTCCGCGGTCCAGTCTTCCCATGTTCGTTGTGCGGAGAGGCTAGGAAAGGGGACCAATATGCTAGGAAGTTTAGGTTCAAGTCATCCGAGAGCGATGAGACACGACATCCGCTTTGCGATTGGTGCTTGGGTAGGGTGCGGTCAACTTGCGATTATATCAGCTTCCTCCGAATGATTGCTGCGGGTCACTGGAGGGCGGAGAGTGAGGCGGAGAAGAAGGCTGCCTGGGAAGAAAGCGTTCGTCTACGAGAGCGCATGTTCTGGTCGCGTGTTGGAGGTGGTGTGATACCGTCATTCGTACCCATAAGGGAGAGCCCGCGTAGTCCGACTTTTGCAAATGGAGCCGACAAGCTGGATGCGGTCAGAAGGAGCGAAGAGAGCCAGGTCTCCGAAAAGGCACTGGACTCGGCCATCGAGATGGAGCCACCGAAGAAGACGCGCAAGAGCGAAGACGATCCGTTCCGGTCCAACAGCGAGGAGAAGGGCAAGAGAGTTTCGATTGGCAAGACGGTGCTCGCGAGCGAAGCTTCTCCCATGGAGCAGCCGGCTCTGGTGCAAGAGAAGGAAAAGAAGATCGAGGAAGACGTCGAGACCCAGCTGCAAGAGGAGATGGCCAAGTCCGTCGAAAGTAAAATGGCGGAGACCGAGGCCGTCGGCAGCAAGATGCAACATCAACGATCCGCATCCACGCCCGCTTCCCCTGAACCTGCGCCGAAATTGAAGGACGAGCGATTGAGCTTGACGATACCTGGGTCCTTTGACTAACGGGAAGAAGAAACAAATCAACGTAGCTCCTAATACGCTTGACGATTATTCGATGTCGCTGCAAACATGAAGTTCTCGAGTATCATTTTTTATACCGGCAAAACATATACGCTACGACCATTCGACGACAGCCACTCCGGCCTTGCTTCCAATCAGCGAGCGGGCGTTATTATCATATCATCCTTTTAATGGGCGGGGTGAGAGTAAAATATTCATACTGAAATAACGAGGTTCATTTGAGGGGATTGAGGTACCCGTTGGAGCGTAAAAGAAAAGCGATAATATTACTACCCTGGCAAAGCGAGCAAACATTCACTGCATTTGTGCATATTAATATTTAGAGGATGAGAACTTCCATCTCTCTGTTTTCCTCCCTGTTATTGGGTTCCCGTGCGGGCAGACTTTTTTTTCTCATCTCTGCTGCCTTTCGCTATTGTGTTTCTTTTTGGGTCGTGAACGGGATGTGGATAAGCTGCGGGTGCTTCATGATACCAAGGCGTTTCTCTTATTCTTTCTCGCGTGTTCATTTTCTCTGACCTTGATTATTGTTTCTCTAAGTACTGTACGATATTATAGTGATTATTTTGGTAATCACGGGTCAAAGCAAGCATCGCATTCGTTGCTACCTGAGAGAGCGAAAGATAGACAGGAAGGAGGGGGGAGGGGAAGGGTAAATAAAGGTTATGGGAAAGACGAGTGTTTAGAATTGGAAAAGTGATTGATTGATATGAGATGCGTGCTTTGTGTGAGTGTTTGGTTGATCGATTGATCGATTGATTGGGTAATTGTTAGATGTGGCATGGACGTAGTGTGCACGTCTCTAACGTCATGTGAATGAGTGGATGGGTGATGAACGGGGAGGTGTTATCGTGGCGCCAGCCTATAGGCGTTTTTGGTCAAGTCCTTGGAGATGAAACACAGCACACGAAACCAAGCTGAATGGTGAGGCGCTTGCGCAGATATGGTTATGTAGGATACCGCTGGCATTATATGTACTTCATACACGTCGACATAAGCCAATAGTATACAAAGACAAGACGCCTTCTATCGTTCCCATGCCCTATGGTACTGAGTCTTCCAGGTTCGGACGATTGGCGGCCATAATGGCGAAGACGGATCCGATGATGATTGAGAGGCCCTATATTTTCGGTTCGTTAACGGTGGAGTTGGGGGCCGCCATCTTAGTTGGGTTAGGATGAAAGATCGTCGAAGACTGGGTGGGAAATGGGTTTCGAACCGAGCGATCTGGGTGATGAGAAGAGGCTTTACGCCTAGAATACCCAAGATAAGCGACGATTATATGAGAGGAAACTGTCACTCAAATGATTCATTTGAGAGCCACAGAGTGTGTAGGACAGAGCATTATTGAAATAAGATCTATTGTCCTAAGTACACACTGACTTGCCGTATCTACATTAGTCGTTTTCTTGTGAGGAACCTATGCTTTACTACTCCCATTCCGTCTCGAGGATTGTAAGTCTAGAGCCTGGAGATTGCTTCATGCCTTTGAAAATAAATCTTGAGTCAGCTTGTTCGAACAAACTTTTCCACTCGGCAAGGCCGCGCTCCTTGCCATTTCCAATCTCTAGCATAGTAAGGTCCATGGCCCTAAGTGGTTTGTTAGCATAAGAAGAATACCGCTGAGTCGTCACACACTTACCTCAGCTTTCGCTCAAGATCATTGGGAAGCACACCGTAAGGAGGCATTACGAAGTCCACTATGAGGATTCGTGAACCCTTCTTTAGAGCTGGTACCAATGCCTTTAAGATCTTAATACAATACTTGTCTGGCCAGTTATGAAAGATCCAGCGATAGAAGTAAACGTCAGCATCTTTCACAGGCTGCTCCTGGAAAAAGTCGTGCGCCATAAACTTCACGTCTAGGCCCTCTTGCTCCTTAGAGTTTGCAACAACCTCAGGCAACTCTTGGACTATCAAATGGAGATGGGGATATTTCTTGGCTAGAGCAAAGGCCGCATCGCCGTGCGAACCGCCTAGATCAACAACAGTTCCAAGAACTGAATCCCAAGGGTATCCATCTGTCAGGTGACGTAAGGAATAACCATCGCCAGTGGTAAAGACACTCATAGCAGTTCCGAAGCGCCGCGCCCGATCGGGGTTTTCTGCGAGGACGGCGTAGAAGGACTTATCAGTCTTGTTTGCAAGCGCAAAACCCTAGGCGTTGTTATTTGATTGTTGCCTGAACTTTGCGCACCTTCACTTACAGTTTGGTTTGGCTCTGCGGCTTGGGGCCACTTTTTAAGCGCATCTACCACCTTTTCCGCTGCTGGCCACATCTCATCTACATTACCCCCGACCCAGCTTGCGACACGCGGATCATCTGCAATTTGCTTGGAAGCCGCAGAGTGGGCTACCACTCCAGGCCGCGGCTCTTTGAATACGTGGTTGGCGATGCCGAGACGGAGGATGCGTGCGAGTGCTGTATGATTAATGCCGATGTCTGCTGCCAAGTCTATGAAGGAGATGTCTCCATCTACAGGCACTTTGTGTGCCAGGTCGAAATGTGAAATTAGTTTCAAATAAACAAGGAAGTTATGCTGTTTGGTCATTAGCTAGCACACGAACGGTTGATGGTTGCTGAACTATACGGACCTGGTGATTGAACAGTAGGTCCCTCGGACCCTGAAGAAGGTCATTGAGCTCTTGGGTTGCTTGTAGAGCTGCAGTACGAGACTGTTCGATTTCTGGTGGCAGTCCAAGGTCAACCGGACCATGGGCGTCAAACGATGGATATGGGAGGCGGTTCGCAGCAAGATAATCGTCGATCTTTTGAGTATGCTGTGCCACGGCGGCCGCCAGCTCAGCTATGCGGCTCTGAGACGAGGACATGGTGGGATTTGCGCACCGGGAACTTGGTCACTAGCTACTTCAGACTAACCGTGCAAACCGTAAGACTGCGAGAGGTTCGAACTCGGAAAACAATGTGTACATACCTTGAACCGCCGCTAAGCGGGGGTCGCGTTGGCAGCTCGAAGTTGGCTAGGATTGGCGTGGCTGTGGGCAGCAGCTGGCCATCCTTTCCCTTAGCGCGCATCTTCGTCATGTAGAAATTGTCTGGCGCACCGATAAATTGGTATGGAAATTTGTCGGGCTCAGGTGGTAGGGAAGCGTAACGACCACTTTGAACAATTTCTATAGTACGTAGAAAGAGCTTGCACTACAAGGACGAAATGGGTAGGTTGCAATCTCCATAGTTCTGTGGGGGCCACAAGCTGGCATGCTGGGACAGAGTTGAATGGAGATAGCGGTCCTCTGCAGCAGTTCTTGACAACAAACGACCATGATCTAAGAAATTTCAAATGTAAAGAAAACTCATTTGTAAAGGACGAGTGTTAAAATTCTTAGATGATAAAAGCCACGTAACTTACTGCATAGGACACTGACATCATCAGATACATATGTATACCACCTCATCGAAAGTGTTTATCTTGCGCTTGGCTCATAAGTCATCGAAAATGACCTGTATGCTTTGATTTTTGATATTCGTAGGTGACCTCTTGAAACAGGTCTAAACTCCTGACTATGGATATCAATCCGTTTTCTCGTCTGGCCGTACAAAACTTAACGCCACTCTCGCTGGAGTATTTCGCAGTGATATTAATCGTGACCAGGAAAGTGCAATACAAAGACCAATATCAGTATAGTATAAGGTCTGCGCTTTGGTCTGTACACAGGTGTTTTAGTAAACGCTAAATGGATAAGGGTATGATAACGAGTTATCGATATGCGAGGTCAGAAGACCATACCCACTCATTTGAAGAGCTTGCTCACGGACGGTTCTTGATGGAGGGAGTCTGGAAATATTTGCGAGAGCGGCGAGCAATACGAAACATCTGGCGATAAAGCTGTTACTATGGCTAGCCAGGTGACCGCTCCATGCTCCAAGGAGCGTAGCGGCGCCTTCCAAGTGAAGCCTCCATGAGCTATTCCCTTCTTTTCCAGAAATTACCTCGGCGTAGCATAGGAGTAGGGCCGCCGCCAATGTGGCTTCATTTGTAGGTTGGGAAAGCTCAAATCCAAGCTGCTTTAGGGCAGCGCATTGCAGAATTGTAAGCTCTTTGGTACTGTGCATGAACCCAAAATTAGCCCAATGTATAGCAGCCAGATTCAGTAGTGCGGTCATTACGAGAGGGTTTGAAACTGATATTGACACGAAAGCATTGCAAAATTCGGCCTTGACAGCGTTATGATGCGAGAAAGAGTCTGCAACTTTGTCAAAATAGCTGAACAATGTCTTGTAAGCACAAGAAAGCTGAGGGAGTAGTGATATTGCTCGTTCAATAGACGTCACTCGGCTATGGTTCGTCTCAGTTGCCTTATCTTGGAGAGTTGGCGATGAAGGTCGTCCCGAAAGTGTGACTAGCGAACTTGCGACTCGCCAATTACGTTGAATAGTTGTTGAGACGCCGTATACGAATGGCTGTGCATTTTGGGACCCTTTCAGACCACTTAGCTGTTATCTTGAAGGTTGTATGCATAGTACTACTTACTAGTTCAAAGGCTCTTAATCGAACAGGACCTGCCCATTCAGGATTTTGGCTCGTATTAACCATTAACTGGCCAAAACCCGATTTGCGAAACGGTCGGCCTCCCCAACTGATACGCAATCCATAAGTACAATCTCAGCCCCATTTGTTGCAGAGGCCGCATCTAGGGTGAAGTTCGTAACTTTTTCAGTGGTGTCGCCGGCATTTGAGACATCCCGAACGAGATCGCGATGTAAATTGTTTCTGTCGTGTTGACAAGTTCATACTATGAGCAGCGACTCTCAGCTTTCTGGATAGTTGACTATATTGGTGTATCAAGCCACTGAGTAGAATATTAGAGACAGATTGCAATAGAAGTGGTGACGTATGGTATACGACGATGCACCAACCCAGATCGAGAAGGAGTAGCCTTGGTGTATTATTTCGTTGACTTATAGAAGCTCAGCTCCAAGCATTTGCTGGTGTGCATTTTTTGTATCCACGATCACATCATGCGCTTGGTATGTAAGTGATCGTTTCAGCGCTGGGATTCTTTTCGATATTCCTTGCGCTAAACTTTCTTGGGAAACTGTAAGCCAGCGATATGTCTTAGCTAATTATCCGTTGATATTTTGCTTATTTGTATCCGAAAGCGTCAAACTTGGTTAGGAAAGTATAGAGCAGTTATATGTTGGGCCGCTAAGCTTTAAGCTTTAGCGTCAACTGCGATGCGGAGCCTACGGCAGGATGGTTTTGTTCCATGTGTCGTGCACACTCCCGAAGAACTGAGACTGATGCAACTACTTACAATTACTTATTAAATCAAACAAATGTTAATGCAATAGGGACGTTCCGAGTTAAATGGAAAAAACATATATACGGATCAGAAAATGACTAGGCGTCTTGTCGCTAAGAAGCTGGTATCAATCGACTTTGCTTGGCCATTTTCTGATGTTAAACCACGAAGGGGTGTCTTTTCGTTTAGATACGGTTCTGCTAGCCAGGACGCAACTTTGGATATTCAATATTGCAATGCCTTCGAAAGAAACTACGAGGTGTAATGAAATTGTACAATTTATGCATTGTATTGCTACTAGTTCTTGTTCAGACAACGGCATCACCGCTGGAGGCCGGGTAGTTAGATTCATTACTCGGTAATATACGTTGACATCCATGTGGTAGGCCAAAAGAGGAATTACAGATATATTTTTACAATCATATGAGAACCGTTGGGGATTTTTCCTGCACTACTGTATGAAGCAATGATAGGTACGTGCCTCTGCTTCGGAGTTCGTCGGCGAACATCTCTTAGGTATGTGTGATTGCTATGGAATATACAATACACATGAACGACGATTGACTGGCGATGAGCGCTATGAATTCTCCGAGAGGTTTTGTTGTACTCATCGCAATATGCAATGCGGAGTCCGGATCGGAGTTTGATCGCAAGTCGATTTCCGAAAGGCTTGCGCCTTGAAGTTCAACGATCTGCTCCTCGCTACCCGGAGACGGACCAATGGAAACAAGTTTCCTATTGCATTTGAGAAGCTTGCGCAAGTCTGTGAGCTAGCCTTTGGTTCATGAATCCGTTGAGAAACAATTACAATATCATAAACGTCACCAGATCCATGCATAATCAAGTCTTGGAGGTACCAAATTTTGACGTACAGATAATCGGCTGCTCCAGTTACTGTAGAATCAAAAAGATCCGTGAATACCGCTGCAATTGTGCGCGGAAAATTGCCTTTAGGGGGGGTTTCGGCGCCCAATGCTTGTAGGGCCGCTGGACACAAGTCTTCTCTAAGTCAAACTTGGAGCGGGATCGCAATAGTTGATTAAATAAAATACTAGGTAAACTGGAGACTTAACTAAGTACATTTGTCCTTTTTGGACAAGAAACTATCTCAAATGTCCTTAATGAGCTGAATACGGGCCGATATCGACTAATACATCAACCTGTGTATTCTGGGTTGTCGCCAAACGCTCTGTTGCTATAGAGAAGCGCACGGTATTCTCTAATTTTTGGCGCCAGCACGTTTGGCTAGGATTGTTTCTAAGATCGGCTGCTACTGACACCCAAGAACAGGAGGGTCGCCTGTTCGGGTGCTTAAGTACCTTGGCGAGATACTTTTTGAGCATGTTCTGATATGCTTCTCCCAAGCCGGCCATGTAGTGAGCGTTATAAGCGATGTCACTTGTCTGCAAGATAAGTGCAAAGATGCCCTCATTCCACATTTTCTGAATGATCTTTTGCACATCGTATTCGTCTCCGGAGAGGGCAACGCTTTGGGGAAGGTTGATAGCTGCGATGCCGATTCTATTGTTTATAGTCTAGGGATTTTTGAGAGATAATTCCTTAATGAGCCTAAAGGCCAGTGGAGTGTCCTTCTGAGCATTGCTGGCTATTGATTTTCCTCGAAGGTACGCCGTTACAGTAGCTTCGTGTTGTGAGATGTAAGCGGCTGCAAAGGCTGCCGCAATTTCCCAAAAAGAAGTGGCCACACGTGCGCGTAGAGTAATACGTCAGGATTGTAATAGCTCCCTTGCGGATACTTGGAGCTCTGTGAAGATTATTTGAGATATCTCGGCTTGGACGGACTGCGTAGATCCGCCAGTTGAGACCTCTGTCAGTCCACTCGAGAGGGGAGGAAGGAAACACGAGCGCAATTTCTTGGGCTGTAATGGAGGACTTGAATACAACGTATTCAAAAAGACTGCGACCTGTCTCTTGACCGCAATTGCGAAAGTGTTGTACAGGAACCAAGAACGTCAGTCTACTAGCGTATATGCTACACCTGCTAGTGATAGCGTAGTAATAGCCTCTCGAAGAGCTATGATATTCGATTTCAAGCTATCTGATCATATACAGCGAATGGAAGTACGATCAGACGTCTAATCGCACATTTCGTCTTGTGGTCGGGCTGCAACTCCTTCCTGTAGAGCTGCAAGCGGCCTTAGGCTAGGTCCTAGGACACCTTACGATCATGGGTCATCGTGGCTCTGAATATCTCATGCAGTAGCTATCTTTTCCGGCATAATACTAGGTGGTCGGCGATGCAATGCACGTTGGGCATTCGGACACCCCGAGGCTAGCATGACATTTCAGCTACGGCTTTGACGCATGCGGTGTCAAAAACGATTTTAGGATTCAGCTGTGCGATTCTCACTGTCGCAGGGATCATGCCCTTTTCGATCGCCGACACCGATTCCATCACTCCGATGACACCGCTGGCGGCTGCGGAACGGCCGAGATTGGTCTTGATTTAGCCAATCAGAAGTGGCGTCTCGGTAGTTTCTTCGTGTCTGAGCACATTGCCGACAGCGGAGACTTCAATGGGGTCTCTAGCAGGTGTACTAGTCCTATGGCATTCAGAGTGACTGTTCAAATGCCTTGGCAGCCCTGCGCCTTGTTATGTCTGAAAAACTACTGCGTCTTGCCCTTCGGCAGTAAGACGAGATACCTTGGCTGGCCTGCCGTCGGATTTGAGTACAGTTGCGCGTAGGGCGACCCGGATGGGGTATTTTCCATTCAAGGCGTAGAAACCCTCCGCGCGACAATATCCGTCAGTTACTACGTCGAATGTGTGGCTCATTGAAGTTACCGAGGCAGCTTCCACGTTGACCACCATTCGTTGCATCTCAGTGCTCTATACCTAACATTAGCACCGCCAACAATAGCAGCGTCATAGTTTGAGCTCTCACTGCCATGACAGCTGAAGAAGCGCAGACAGTATCAACCATCAGACTGAGTCCTTTCGAATTCAGCAGGTGGCTGAATTGATTGCTCAGGACGCCGAGGGTTCCTCCCGTCGCGACATGGGCCTTGACGAAGTCGGTCTTGTCTGTGCAATCGCCACTGGATAAATCGGCGCTCACAATACTGACGAATGACAAAGTCAAGATTGAAGTTGCCTACGAAGACACCGGTTATGAAGCCTGAGAACCTTCCCCATGGCTCTTCGGTCACTTCCAGTGCTTCATAGCTGATTCCGACTATCATCTGCTACATAGAGTACATGGTAAGTAACTGATCGGTGGGCATAGCGAAGAAGGCGTGGTCGAACGAAAATAGGTCTTCGCCAAGAAGCAGCCCGCCAAGTGGTGGTATGCTTTCTGGTTGCTTGGTTTGGGATGGCAGCATTAATATTGAATTTTGACTTGTCCGAGTCGCTGGATCCTGCGCCTTTCTCTCCTAGGCCCCACAAGCCTGATGACTTAGATATGCCACCTGACGATCGGCAAGCTCCAGGCTGCAAGTATTGTTCGATGAACTTAATTTTCGTCTGCCCATACCAAAAATAGTGATAGGCTCCGGCAAAGCTCCTTCCTGTTTGATTTCGTGCTTGGAGGAGCAACTCTTTTTCATTATTTATGATAATGCTTCCATTACCATTCATTTTGGAATGAAACAAGGAAAAAGGATTGAATCATTCTGATCACTGTGTATAGTGACGAAGCCCAGCTAAGGCCACTATCAATCGTAGATATTTTACCACACCATTGTAGGAAGAGTCCGGGATGATCAAGAGCCATTTGATGCTGTGCCGCGCCCGATTAGGCCGCCCACTCTGAAAAGATGTTGGCAGCTTGCGCCGATGATCTAAGCTTGTTTTGAGTTCCCCGCATATGCATGCGGTATGACCTAGCGTTCGGGTTCTAACTTTCCCCAGCCTACAACATGACGCGAAGTCCGCTGTCGCGTCTTGCCATGGGTCTTATCTATTATTCCCTGAGGCTGGAGTAGTGTATGGCGCTAAGTAGAGGCGCAGCTAAAAGGCGCAGCTGAAAGGTGTAGCTGAGTTTACTGCCTCAAGCGACTGAGCAGCAGTTTCGCGCATGTAGCAGATTTTACTCGATGGAAATTACGCCACTGCATCCCATTTGCCTTGTTCGCCAAGTTCGGTTTCCGTTTACAGCCCGGATGTATCCGGAATCCCTAGCCACCCCCAACGGTTGCAAGTTACCCAACCACAACTCTGAGTCTGGAGACACCTGATCGTGTATGCAAGCCCAAAGACCGCATCGCAGTAGTCCTTAGTTGGTTATAACAGAAAAGTACAAAAGGGCTGCTTGGACAACAAGTATTTTAATTCTCATCCTCTGTCTGCCTTTTCATACGCCATCTTTCTTCTTGAAATCTTGCCTTTTCAAGATCATTAACAGTCAAGATGACTACAGGGATACAGCATGGAGCCACTGAGCTTCTCCATCTTGCTCAGCGGGTGCAAGAACTCTCCACCAACATTATCAGCCACTTGAAGCATACCGGCCACCAGGTCCCAAATTCAACACCAGCCTCTCCTGCAGTTCCGATCGGCGACTCGAAGTATGACAACCTACGCAGCAGTCTGAACGATGCAGCATCCACCCTTTTACTTCTTGTCAATGGCCCAACGCTCCATGCTCGCAAGCTTTTGTCCGCAGCCAATGACCTTGCTGCTTATCAAGTCGCCTTCGACTTTGATTTTTTCAATGCTGTCCCAGTGGACGGTGTCTTAGATCTGCACCATCTCAGTGAGAAAACTGGCATAGATGCCGACCGGGCTGGCAGGATCATTCGCACCTTGGCAACACAACACATGTTCGAGGAAGTGGGTAGAAACAAGTTTGCCCATACAAACGCCAGCGCGATCTTCGTGCGCGATCCCGAGTTATTTGCTGCGTGCCAGTACACATTGGATGAAATGTTCAAGGCGGCTGCGTACACGAGCGAGAGCATCAAAGCTGGCACTCCGACAGCTTTCGTTCATCATCATGGCGAACCACCCTTTGAGTACTACCAGAAGAACCCAGCCAAGTCAAAACGATTTGCGGAAGCCATGAAAGCGATCACCCGTATCGATCGCGATTTCTCAGAGCTCAAAGAAGGCATCCCTTGGGCAGATCTAGGGAACGCAAAAGTTGTTGACGTCGGAGGCGGTAGTGGCCATGTCAGCGCCGTCCTTGCGCAGGTGAGTTAATTACAATACCTGAATAATAGGTGCTTCGCTAACGCGCTTACAGGAATTTCCTAACCTGAGCTTTGTTATACAAGATAACAACCCTAAAATGTTCGAAAACTCTGACCGGAGCGGCCTGGAACATCGACTAGAATTTCGCCAGCACGACTTCTTCCACCCACAACCTATCACCGACGCCAACGTTTACTTTTTCAGACAAGTGTTTCATGTCTTCGACGACGAACAATCGGTGCAGATCCTTAAGGCTATGGTACCTGCTCTGGAGAAAGGCAAGCCTGGAACGACACTGCTCATCAATGACAACATTATGCCGGAGCCAGGAACCACATCTCTCTTCCAGGAGCATACTACAAGGCAGAATGATATGTTGATGATGTACGGATTTGGCGCGAAGCAGCGCACCCAAGCTGAATTCGCTAAGCTGCTGCGGGCAGCAGATCCACGTTACGAGATGGTCCACGTATCTAACCGTGGCGGTATGGGCCTTATCGAAGTACACTTGAATACGGTGGGAAGCCCTTGATACCTTAAGGAGAAGTTTGTATCTGATTCACATCTAGAACTAGGCAGGCCTATAGTAGTACAGAACTATATTCACATTTGTTTCTGCAGTTTAAAATGCAATGAGCTGAGCGGAATCGATTGGCATCTTAAAGTGCATATGACCTAGATCATGCATGAAATATTGATTAGCATCTCCCAAAGTGTTCTTTGCATCCAAATCACATGGTTTTTTGCTATTCATCTCCAATCACCCCAATGTAGCAAAATGAGCCCAGCACTATCGACGGATGCATGTACATTCGGATCCTTGCGGCCGAGGGTTATTCCACGTCCCAGCTATATATACTGATCTTCACTAAAAACTTAGTATCACATAATATAGTAAAGCGACTCAGCATGTAGCTTCGAAGCTGCGCACGTGCTGAAATAACATAAAGTGCAACATTTGAGTCTAAACTCAGAGTGCCTATGACCTAGCTAAAGAACGCTACTAAGATCATGAGCCAGGTCGCCGTCAAGTGAGGTCAATATGAATCTGCTTATGATTAATATCAACTTACGCAAGGCCGCCCATAGTATGTATTATTAATACGTACTGCCTTCTGATACCTAAACAACAACAGGGCTTGATGCTACATGACGATTCTCTCAATTGTCTTGACTATACCCATTCTTGATTCCATTCGATTCAATCTCCCTTGCATTAGCGACCATCATTCAGGTCGTTATAGCCGGACCATTTTACCTAAAAGCTCTGAAAGCTCTGGTTTTCTCGAGGGTGATCGAGATAGATTTGCTCATTGTCTTAAGTACTAGCGCAGTATATACCTGCTCTGCCATGGCATTTAAATTACTTGCTGCTTAAAAGCCACTTTCGACTGGCGAGCTCTTTAAGAAAAGCATATTATTGGTAGCGCTTATTATGATTGGTCGGTATATGCGGCAGAAAGCTGTAGAGTCTATATCTATCCGTTCACTGCAGGCTCAAAAAGCAACCATTACTTGTATCAATGGTACCCAGAATCAGGCTGACACAAGACTACTTCAATATGGCGACGTCTTCAAAGTCTTCCCTGAGTCTAGGATTCCAACGGATGAAACGGTCATCTTAGAATCATTAGAGGTAGATAAGTCAATAATAACAGGCAAGTCTACTTCTGTAGAAAAAGAGAAAGATTCTTCCGTGATTGCGGGGTCGATGAATGGTTCCGGAGTTCTGACTATTGGACTTATAGAATACCTAATGACAACACTGTTAGCAAGATCACACGCGTGACAGACGAGACCAAACTCTCTGAAATATATGATTAGGAGATTGTAGATCAGTTCGCAGGATTCTTTATACTAATCGTGGTCTTAATCACGGCCGTCGTTTCTGGTATCTGGATAGCCATCGGTATCGTAGTGCAAAATAAATTCTGATTTAATGCTATAATACAGGCTATCACAAACGTGATCGCGGTGTTGATAGTGTCTTGTCCCTGCACCATCGGCCTTGCCGTTCCGATGGTCATAGTCGTCGCTTCTGGAGTCGCTGCGGAGAAAGGCGTGATCTTTAAATCATCAAATGCTATAGAGCTAGCACATAAGACCACGCATGTGGGTTCTGATAAAACAGGGAATCTCACTTGTGGAAAACTTGCTATTGTTCTAGAGGAATATCCCAACCTATCCCCTAGTACGAGGGGACTGCTCGGTCTGATTGCGGAGAGTAAGCATCTAGTCTCCACCACCATTGTAACGTATTTAAGAAATAATGATATCAAATCCACACTAGTATCAAATACCAAAAACATAGTTGGCCGCGGTGTCGAAGGCTCCTTTGCAGGGCGAAAAATCCGTGCTGGGAATTTTAAGTGGCTTGGTCTGTCAGACAGCCCAATTTTCAATCTGTTCTTTCGAGGATATACGTATTTTGTTACATGGTAGCTGATGTTCTTGTGGGAGTATTCGGCCTCAAAGACACCGTAAGAGATGACGCTTATTCAACGATTACCGAGCTTTAGAAACATGGTATTAGTGTTCATATACTTTCTGAAGATGATCACGGAGCTATCCAAGCAGTTGGATTTCAACTTGGTATCCCCGAAACCAAGGTCAGATTACGCTGCACCCCTACAGATAAGCATGCTTATATAATGGATCGTCTCGCTAGTTAGAATAAATATACCTGTTATAAGCAAGAGTGCTAGGTCACCTGTTGCAATGTTCAGTGGTGATGGAACGAATGATGCGGTCGCACTTACACAAGCTATTATTCGCGTGTATATGAACGAAGGCACTGATGTTGCCAAATCAGCTGCAAATATTATACTAATACGCTCTAGCTTATCTAGTATCTTGATAGTAGTGCTGGTCAGCCGCAAATCGTTCCATATAATTATTTTTGACTTCGGATGGAGCTTTGTGTACAGCCTGTTTGCTATCTTGCTTGCTGCCGGAGCCTTTGTCAATACACGATTTCAGCCAGAGTTCGCAGGACTGGGTGAGCTTGTTAGCGTTCTGTCCGTGGTCGTAGTAGGCGTCCTGCTCAAATGGGCGAAGATCTAAGGATAGCTTTGGATTTCTTGTAGATCATCGACTATCAGTAGCGCCCAATCTTGTATAAGTCCAGTGGTAATGCTGCCACGAAATTCCTTTCCAGGATATTGGTCTTCGGCTTCCTTCAGTCGATTTGATTCCAAAGACATTCGTTGTTATTAGCCGTCAAGCTTGACCTGATTTTGGGTTGCGCGTTCCACTTAATAGTGAGTATATGGATCGCATGAAGATGTAGAGGGACACCCGGGTGCAGAAAATAGCGGCACGCCAAAATCGCGCATCTATCCACCATAACACCCACACTATCTGTTTACATCCACGCCACGACATATTTTATATTGTTTTATACATAATATTTGTCGAAATAATGATAGCTTATAATTTCCGAATTTTAGATATATTAATAAAGGCGCGGTTGAAGGGTGAGCACGTCGATTCTATGCCTACTCGCTTGAAAACTCATATAGAACTTGAAGGCCATATAATAGGTTACTGAGCTACAACACGAAGAAAATAACGTATATAATTTCTTCTATATAAGCTTACAGCCCTAGAAACATTTACCACGTATTCTACAATAATAATATACAAAAAAAAAAACCGACGTAGGGTGCGACATTTTGGTATGCCACTATTCTCTGCAACTGGGTAAGGGATTAGAAATGCAATGTCTAAATGTGTGCTAGCGTGGCGGGGCACTGAAGTGGGCGGCATTTGTCAGCTCGGCGGCCGCCTTCTCAGCAGCATGTTTTAGGAGATGTAATATAGTCCAAATTAGACGGGAGTGGTCAATCGAGCATCAATTGATAATCAAATGATGCAGTAGGAGACGTAAGAGTGATGGGGTGGCCTACAACACTCGGAGTAAGCTCGGGGCTAAGAATGACGCCTGCTCGTACCCACCCTGCGCAACGGTCGAGTCTTCTATTTAAAAGGTGCGTACTGCCAGCGGTATCGACAAAATAACACTCAGTCAGTCATCCCAACATCTCTCCTGCAGTCTAGTTCTCAAAGTCTATAACCAACTTTTGCACTACGTCATCATGTCCACTCAACGAGCTCTTCAGATTCAAGGACTCAAGGAGGCCAAAGTGGTGGATATCTCTATCCCTCCTCTGCGACCTGACTACGTAAAAGTCAAGCCAGTGGCCGTTGCGCTCAACCCCACGGACTGGAAGCACATCGACAACCGAGGCCCCAAAGGCGCAATAGTAGGCTGCGATTACGCCGGGGTGGTCGAGGAAGTCGGCGGAAGCGTTAAAAATGGACTTAAAATAGGGGACAGAGTCGCCGGTTTCGTCCACGGTAGCAACGAAAGCAATCCCGAAGACGGGGGCTTCGCCGAGCACATTATTGCCAAGCCGGTGGTGCAAACTAAGATTCCGGATGACCTTTCATTTGAAGAGGCCTCAACCCTGGGAGTGGGAATCAGCACTGTAGCCCAGGGCTTGTATCAATCTCTTGGACTACCTCTGCCCTCCGAGCCAGCTCCTAAGCCATTTCCTGTTCTCATTTACGGTGGCAGCACAGCGACAGGTACTCTGGCCATCCAATTCGCCAAGCTCTCTGGTCTCACCGTCCTCACCACCTGTTCTCCGCATAATTTCGATCTTGTTAAATCATATGGTGCTGATCAAGTTTTTGACTATAAATCTCCTAACGTCGGAGCCGAGATTCGCGGGGCCACGAACGACTCTCTTGAGTATGTTTTTGATTGCATCGCGACCAGCAACGCTGCTGCCATCTCCGCAGAAGCCATCAGCTCTAAGGGCGGAAAATACAGCTCACTTCTCGTTGTCAAAGACTTCCCCCGCAATGACGTCAAGAATTCAGTCACATTGGCCTATACCGGCGTCGGAGAATGGTTCAAGAAGGGCGATACTGAGTTCCCCGCTAGCGAGGAAGATATGCTCTTCCAGGAGAAGTTTTGGAAGTTAACGGGTGAGCTATTGGCCGAGAAGAAAATCAGGACGCATCCTCATCAGGTTCGGGACGGGGGATTGGACGGTATCCTGAGCGGCCTGAAGGATTTGAAGGAAGATAAGGTCAGCGGTGTCAAGTTAGTATATCGTATTTCATGATTTTATTCCATGCGTAATGCTTAAATCGGAGTTTTACCAATTAGGTAGCGAACTGAGATATATATTCAGGATAACCTTTACTAAGTCATAGTGAAGGCAATAAGCCCAAGTCCTCACTAGTACGTATCTAATAACAAATAATAGCAGTAAGTGCATGTAAAATAGCATTGGTGCCATTTGGGGGATCCCAGTGTGTCGGGCTGATAGTAGCGTTGCCATTTACGAGTTCCTAACGAGCTGTTTGCTAAACGTAAGCGTGCTTTTGTCGAATACTTTTCCGCATTTTTGATAAGATTAATCCAGAGCTTATCTACTGATAATGGTGAGGTGCCCTGAAACATACATAACCTCCCGATAAATTAGACGGTATACCTACCGCAAACTATATAGAACTTGGGCTTTTAGTATGATGCCAGAAAAAGTTAGATCTCTTTGTCCACGGCATGTAGTAACAATAGGGTAAATTCATTGAGAGCAACGCATAATTGAGCAAGCCTCTTCTTTTTATTTCAAAAACGACAGCTTGAAATAAATTTTACGTTGTTTTGTTATATTGTGAATTACTTATAACGATTGTAGTAAAGTTTAGGGCTGTATTAGATATCATGTATGAAAAGAGAGGGAGACTAGGCTAAACGGGGGCAGACTAGTCTATGTGCAATGTGAACTTTTTGATTCCCTATGTCTATTATCTTTTCTGCCGGCCTTCAGGGTCGTGAATGAACACAGGCGATGCTGAAACGGAACGAAAACAAATTGGAATCAAAGAATGACGTCATCAGTTTTAGTCCGAAGCCACTCTTTTTCCATCGCTTAGAAATACCAAACCGCACTTTATTAACAAACAACGTCTCCGACACCTGAGCCTCTATAATGCTTTCATTATTAGGACGGTCATTCAAATCATATATCAAGATATCGGAAAGCATGTTCCTACGTATATCAAGGTTGAAGCTATTTTCATACGAGAACTCGGCGAATAAGGATAATGAATTATCCGGCTTAACAAGTGTGACATGGACTCGCCTCATTTCTAGAAGCTGGTTGTATATACTTTGATGTTTATTGGACCTGCACAGCCATTGAGGCGTTTTAGCCTCTGTTACCAATGTGTGCATAACTTAATAGACGTAATCAGCACCAAATCCATCGGCGACTGTGTACGCACGATAATGCCTTGGGAGCAGAGAATCAGGCAAGCAAGAGCATATTTCGTAAATCCGTATAGCAAGGCGAGCCCGCGTCATTGTCCTGATTTGTCTCGCTATGGCGTTTTTCTTAGAGCAACTGAGGGGTATCATAATATCAAAAATAAGAACCATATAAAGCACCCTTTATAGACTAATAAAAAGGCGTGAAAAGGATAACTAGTAGTACTTAATCTATAAACTAATAATCGATAATACTACGAGTCATATAGACTAAGCGAATATAGCTATAGTAGAGTAGTATATATAAATTATAAGATACCTAATTATCTTCTTATCCTAATAAAGTTAATATAATATAATAGCTCTTTTATAAGAGGTTAGGGCGTAGGTAGCTACCTCTTTAAGAGCTATAGTTCTTAGAGAGTTAAGCCTACTACCTATACGCTTCTCTATATAAAAGCTAGCTTCTATACTAAGATATCGAATATATAATATCTAACTCTTCTATATCTTTTTATATAAAGTTAATTCTACTATAGCTATATCTCTAGGTAAGTATACTTAAATAGTAAATACGAAACTAACTAAAATAGTACCCTATATTCCTTTTATTATTAAAAAGGCTTTATATAAGAGCGTAGAGTATATAAGGATAATAGGTATAATAGAGATATTCTACTAGACTAACTAGTAGTTACTTTATAATAATATTACTACTAATATCCCTTAGATATATTAGGAAGTCTAAAAGATTAATAAGGTATTTAGCTAGCTAAGTAAAGAAGAGCTAATACTAGTTTACTAGCTAGTATAGAGGCTTATAGACCTCTACTACCTTAATATTAAACTTAGAGTATTATACTTCTAAAAGAATAAAACTATAAATTAAATAAGAAAAAAGAATATAGCGTAAATATACTATATCTTTTATAGGGCGAAGATTAGTAGTCTACCTCCCTACTTAGGATAATAGCGTATTCCTCTATAGGTAAGGATAGAATAGCTTACGAAGGTAAAGGGGGCGTTAGAATAGCTATATACTTAAATTAATAAAAACATTCACACTAAAAAGCATATGTTACTACCTAGAAATAATAAAGAATAATAAGAAAATAACCTTTATCAATGGTTCAGAACCATTATAGCGACGCGGGCATTGTCTCGCTATATCTGTCGTTTGGACCATGGCTTACTTGATATTGTTCATGCAGGTGTCTTATTTAAGTGCTCTGCCACTATTGTTACCGTTATGCAGGAGTTGAGATAACCTTCAGGTAGGGCAGAGTTCGCAGTCATGAAGGAATGGGAACATAAGCTAAAGCTCCCTTCACTTTCGACCTGATTTGTCTTTCCTTCCTCTATTCTCAATTATTCTATTCGTTTTCCTATATTCAGCTGATAGATCTTTCAGAGCGCAACTCCGGTCATTAGGGAACAGCTTTTGCACTCATAAGAACCCTTTCATGGTTCTGTAATATGAAACTTTGCATTAAAAGCCAACCGAGGTCCTACACACTCGTTGGGAGTCGTGCTCTTTTAACTATGAATCTCGTCGGGGTGTTGGTCTTTGTGAAAAAAAAGGAACGTGAAATTTATATGACTGCACCAGCTGTGCACGTGAAATTATAAAGAGAGATTGGACGTATATGAATTTTATAGTGCACAGGATCAAGAGCCGACTATAGGCCACGACACAGCAGTGCCGGGGCGTCTAAAGGCACAAACCGGCGATGGAAAGCAGCGTACAGCATTTTTTAGGAGGTAGATAATGGATATTTGTTTTAAATTCTGCACGCTCACATCGTACATATCAATGGTTAACAAAAAAATCGGTAGATTGCAGTCTTAAAATTTGGTAACAACACCTGCCAAGAGCTGGTAGTCACTACTTTAAAAGCCCACCAAGGCGCGTGTCACTCAAGCGAAGCTGCGCAAGCTCTAAATATATCAGCCAGATGGCTGATCATGAAGCTTATCTTAACCTCTGACAATTGTACTAATAGAAAATCTCGTGATTTGAGAAAACCGAATCGAATCCCTAATCTGCATATTATCCAGGGTGTTGATTCCTGATAGAGTTCTTTGAGAAACGAGGTCATTATAATGCGCCATCCAAGGTATCATACCTGTAAGGTAGTGGAAGGGGGGAAGTATGGAATGAAAGAACAGTGAATGTATTATATTGATGAGAGTGTATGTGTCCAAGTGTAGAAGTAGAACAGAACGTTCTTTTATAGATGGAACTGATCATGTGACTCAGTTCCGGATGCGGCACTGGCTGTAGCGCTGGCTGCTTACAATACTCTAACAAGATCACTAACTATACTTATTCTGTTATCCTGGCACTCGGCGGTGCCTAGAATAGCCAAGCTTTCTGCGCTTTGCTTTATGAGAATCGGATCTAGCATTTGTTAGGCAGGTCAATACAGTTTCCCACCATAATGTTCGTAAATGGCCCGCACTGACAGGGGTTCTGCCATGTTTCAGCACGGTAAAAAAACGCCGCCCGATCATCCTACCGGCACTAAAAAAGCTGTATCATGCACAGGATATAGTAATCAGTATCCTGAGGTTCTTGCGCAAACCTGGGCTCACCATCTACAATAGAGCATGCTAGCGAAATGCCAAGTAGCGATTGCTACTCAGGGGGAGACACAAAATACTAAAATCGCTATATAAAACAATAGAATACGATGCCAGTTTTCACTTACACAGTATATCATCTATAAGTATTGACCCTCTGTGCGCAGGCCATTTACGAACATTATGGCGGGACAATCCGTAATATCTGCAATATTATACTATGGGGGCTGGCTTGGGGCGGGCCCCGTTCTCGCTTATCGAGCGCTAGGTTTAGGTTCTATGTCTCTTGCTAAAAAATAGCGTTCAAGCAGTGTAGCTCTACAACGAGGGAAAGATAGTGGTGGAGAAGCCGAAATCAATATTCAGCAGCCGTAGCAGCATAGCTTACCGTACCATTCGGAGTGGCCGAAAGAACTAGGAACCTGAATTCCAAATGTGTCGTACCTTGTCCCCGGGATATCACGTCGATCATCCCTTTAAATATATTGAACAGTATTGGCCGGCTGCCGATAGTGGCTTTTTGTATCGCCTTGCGTGCACCTTTAAGGAGCAAACAACCGATTTTGGAGAAGAAGACACACGACCGTACTTAGCGTGCTGCAAAGGATCAACATTTAGGTTTGGTAGCTGCGGGTGGCTTGAAGGACAGCGCGCATGCGAATGGTACTCTCAGAATTCTACCAATCGGTCAAAATCCCATTGCGCCTCCCGCTGCAACCACGGAGCCACGAATTGGTTGTCCGAACAGCCTCTGGACCACACTTTGCGCATGATTTATCTTTACGTTCACCTCACTGGCCGACCCGTGAATAGTCTAACGAAGTTAATAGAGTAAGACGTCATTTCCCCCGCATCAGCTCGGGCTTCACTCTACCCGATCGACTAACCCCTGGCGTGAAATAAGCATCCACATGACATGGGCAGAAATCGCGATTTTAGGGAAGATGCCTCGGCGTTCCAGAACAGGAGGAGCAAAGAACGCAAGCAAGGCATTATTTAAGAAAAGGGGAAATCCCAAAAACATGAAGCCTCAGTCTTAAAACGCTAATTCAGTACAATTCGTCTGAGCCACCGCTTAGAGGCCTTGATCCACCATGCGTTACTTTTCCTGTCTTCCCCTCTTGGTCTCCGCCGCAAGCGCATTCCCATGGGTCGCAAATCAACCGGGTGTTGACTCCTCATTGCTCAAAAACTCGCCACAGCAGAGGCGTGAAGTATCGTGTCCTTTCAACTCGAACCATGAAGGAGCAGCGCCCTACTCAGCCAAATATCCTTACACAGGTGCGAAGAACGGCCTTCCGGGTACCGGAATAGGCGGGATCAAAGTTCCGGCAGATGGAGATACTGCACATACTTACGTTGCACCCGGTGTGAACGATATCAGAGGACCTTGCCCAGGACTCAATGCCGCGGCAAATCACAACTTCTTGTCGCATGATGGCATCACCAACTTCAATGAGCTCGTGGATGCACAGCAAAACGTCTACAATGTTGGATATGATCTGGCCGTCCTTTTAGCTGTGCTCGGTATACAGGCGGACGGCGATATCGTGACACAGAAGCTCAGCATCGGCTGCGATGCTACATCACGAACTGCCGCTCTGCCGCTTATCAGCAAACAGGGAGGACTTAATACCCACAATAAGTTTGAAAGTGATACGTCACTGACCCGCAACGACTACTTCCCTGCCAATGGTGACGATTACACTTTTAATGGTACTCTTTTCGCAGAGATGAAGGATGTCGCCGATCGTGTGTCAGGCGGTAAATTCGATCGTGCCGCTATGGCTGCGTACCGCAGCCAGCGCTATGACGAGTCGAAGCGCGAGAATGCTAATTTCTTCTTTGGACCACTTACGGCGCTTCTCTACGGAGCGGCGTCATTTCTCTACGAGCTCTTCCCCAGTTACGGTAACGAAGGCACACCAGATCTGGCCACCATCTCTTCATTCTTTGGTACCCAAGAGGATGCCTCTGCCCCCGGTGGCTGGTCCCACTTTGGTGAAAAGATTCCCGACAATTGGTTCAATCGCCGCGCGCCGTATACTATCCCTGACGTTGCTATTGAGATTCTCGCTCAGTATGTTGCCTACCCTAAATTGTTTGGCGGCAACCTTGGTAAAGATAACTTTGATGGGTTGTCCACGCCTTTTGGCATTATCGCGGATGGTAAGCTTCCCGACAACACGACGGCTGCTGCGGTGGCGTGTTTGTTGTACCAGTTGGGTACGGAGAATGTTCCGAGTAGTCTGGACATAGTGAATATTCTTCCTGTTGATGTATTGACGTGGACTCTTGGAAAGTTAAATCCTATTTTCAAGAATTTTGGGTGTCCTATCAGGACAAATTAGAGAAGACTTGGAAGAATAGTGATCAATAATATACTGAGATGTTTGTCATTCTATCCTGTAAAGATTGCGAGAACTAAAAGATTGATCAATGGTTTTTTCTGGGGGAATATTATATACACCCCACGACAATAATAAATTTATATTATATGTAAATCCATGAGTTTATCAGTAATAAATTTAATCCGGCATTTTACGTCCGCTTCATCATTGTTAACCCCTAAACCTTGAGCCTAACACTCACACTACCATCCTCATCCATACCAAAGGCGAAACCGTCCATACCAACCATATTTACTTGCAGGGCGTCTGCATATTATTATGTATTGCAACCAGGCGTACTACCATCTGCCAACGCAAATTCGTGCTTCTAAGTCCGTATAATAATGTCAAAATCTCAAGCATTCCGCATAAATATCCAGAAATATAGTATACAAACCAGAAAGGCCGTATTCGAGCCATTGAAAGAGCTAATAGCTGGTCTAGGTGTCGAGTCCTTAACAGGACCGATTACCAGCTCGATCGCTTATGTCATATTTACGCTCTTCATTATGTCAGCCCCTGCCAGGTCGGCATCAACCTCACTGATCTGTAAGACATACAGAAATACCTCGCCTAAATGGGCTGTTAGATACCCCATAGTAATGTTGTCCCACGATACTCCCCTGTTTTCTTGAGGAAGTTCGGTTAGCTCCTGCATATATTCGGTGACGGAATCTTTTTATTGTGCTGGCTCTGCTTCCACCAAGAATAGATAAGTAGTAAGCAAGATTGTTAGGTTGACCACCTTTTGCCTTGTATTAGCAGTTACTTTTATAACGCCTTTTGTTACAATTTCGAGGGGTGTAGTCATATAATGATATGTACATATAAATGGCTTCGTTGCGCTATACTACACTTTGGAAGAAAGTGAAAAACTTAAAGATATCGTATAGGTTAAAATAAGAACAAAATGTCCATCTCCATCCGCAGGTACGGTAGAAGTGTACTCACTAATCGAACAAACTCATGATACGTATATGGGGCTAAATATAATCTAGACAGTCTATACAGCCGAACTGTAAAAATAAGCTTAGTATTACAGATAACGCAGGACGACGTAGAATAAAGCGGTGGTCGCCAAATCCAATGTAAGACAGAAAGCCAGTCTTCTTATACACTTTTATTACTCGAAACAAGAAATTACTTCAAATAGCAGACCAAAAAGTCAAGATAACCGAGTATTAAAAGATACTAGAACCCATGTGTGACAGTGGCCGATTTTCGGTCTCCACACCTCTTAGTTACCTAATGCCTATACTTGCATTAGCGCTCATGCAATTTACATGGTCACATTCCTTCTTCTTCGACTTTCCTTCACAGACATAGAAACCCTTCGCCTGCTCACTTCCGTTGTCATTATTCTGTCTACGGCCGTTATAGCTACTATCTGCTTCACATCCTCTACCAGCTGGGGAATCTAGCTTGTCGGTAGTTGCGAACCGTGCTAGATTAGATAACTCAACATCTTATTTAACCTTAGGTAAACAGACATTGAGCAGTAGAAGATAATTCTGAAGTCCTTTGAAGTAGACGGGTTGGTGAGTTTCCTATTCTATCTGAGTTGTTGGGAACGATCAATCAAGTGAATCTCGTAATTTTCTGTCGATGCCGAGTCACTTGATATGAAATTGGATGGAAAAAAGCTGTGTGAAGTATTGTCTTTGAGACATGATTAGCCGGATCGTCGTGTTGCTGCCAATCACTGTTGTTCAAAAATGTGCTGACGTGAGCCCAATTCACCACAACATCAAGCGCGATTGTAAGCCCACAGTCTTTACCGAACCGATATCAAAAACCGGAAACAAAAGTGTATCTAACCAAAAGTTACTAATACAACCCTGGTTTGCATCAGCATCACCGATTATTCGCGACACGGTTCAATTTATTTTCCACTGCGTTACTACAACCATCAGCATGGCCATCAGCATAGCCATCAGCATAGCCATCAGCATAGCCATCAGCATAGCTATCAGCTTTGTTACTAACGCTTTTCGGCCCCATAGTGAAATTGATATCCCCAGGTAACTGGTTTCATGATGACTATTATCATGGCTTACAGGATATTGAGAGGTATGTATATAAAGGCATGGCATTTCAGCAATAAATGTGAACATCGGTGACCGTCTCAATATACTTCGGCATACTCTTATTCGTTAAAAGCATATCTTTAAAAGAATTCTGCGTTAAATCAAAGCCGACTTTCAATACAATCATGAGCTGGTTCAATAAAATATCTACGCAAACGGGATACGTTTTCCTCACTCTACTCGGCGCACTTACCGCCCAGGCTACTGCCCAACAGGTCCATATAACTGGGCGTTTCGGTGTTGGCGGCTGTGATGATGCAATCGGTTTCGATTTAACAGGCGACAACGGTGCCGTTGCCGGGCCCTTCAACCAGAACATTTTCGACAGAGTCCGCCTCGAATCCGTATCCGCGAGTGGATTCGCAATCTGCGGGTGTATCAGAGGATTATCATGTCAGCAAGGGAACGTTAGGCTCGAGAATAGTATAGGCCAATGCATTGGTAGCACGAGCCAAAGCGGCCAGGTTCTCGATTTCGATAAGATTGGGTTTGGGTCAGCGTGCTTTTAACGTGGGGTGGCTAGCCGTAGTTAGACTATTACAGGACCATGAACTTTTTACCACTTTCTCGTAGATGTAATGTTTGATCGTATCTTCGGATCTTGCGGTACACGTACGGTTTTCTCCAACAATCCCTTATTTTAGTCTTTGCAATCACTCGCTCGCTTACTCACCGCCAGGTTTATATAGCACAATTCATAGTCGACTTTGGGAATTCGAATATGCTTGGATGGAAGACTGTCCGGTCTTTTTCAAGAGACGTATATAGTATAGGTTAAAGCTAGGCTTAAAAGCAATAGAAAGACTAGCTATAGTATTCTTTTAAGAGATTATAACTATTCTAAACTATGAAAATATAGAGATACCCTTCCTTAGCTATTTAATTAAGAACTTACTAATCTCTTAGATTAACGTGATCGGACAGTAAGCTGGCCAGGACAGTGACCTGGCCACCCCAAAATACACCAAAAATCACGAAAATCAGCCCCTGCATTCTCAACCATTTCTTATTAATAAACTCTAAGTTTTTATATATAGGCTTTTATATTAATTCTATAGTTCTTATTAGGCTCTAGAGAAATTCTATTAAGTAGTTCTAGAAATCGAGTATTTTAGGGGCTAAAAGCCTAAGAAAATCTAATATCTTAATAACTACCATATACCTATAACTCTTAGGCTCTATTGAGGGTCTTAATATATAGACTCGAGGCTATATATAAAATTTTAAGAATTATTAATAAGAAATGGTTGAGAATACAGGGGCTGATTTTCGTGATTTTCGGTGTATTTTAGGGTGGCCAGGTCACTGTCCTGGCCAGCTTACTGTCCGATCACGTTAGCTACTAGTTAAATTACCATACCTTTATATCTTATTATTAAAGAATATTAGTTAATAACCTTAATAGAAGAATAGAATAAAAATCTTACTAAAATAGAAGAGAGAAATTATAAGTAAATATTAGATATACTTATTAAGTAGTAATAAAGGTTTTAAAAACCTATATCCCTATGTTGGAACTATCAGATTCCTATGGTGTTGGAATCATCATATTCCTATTACGTCAACACTATGTCTCGTGATCTCATTCTTCCTCTCCCTTCCTATCCCTTCTTTCCCCCTTTCTTCGCTATAACTTATCGCGCCTACGCGCTATGGCCTATAGCGCTCCGTGCGTTACAAAGGGATAACGCGTCTTCGTGTATATAAACTCCTCCATAGCCCTCTCTATAGAATCAATCGTCTACTCTCATACAAAGTTATTGCAGCTGCAAACCGATTCACCCCGTGCACCTATTGCCGTTCCAACACTTATTATTTATATATATTTACCTAGAATAGTATAGAAGCTAGTATTTATATAGAGAAGAGCGTAGGTAGTAGGCTTAACTCTCTAAGATCTATAGTTCTTAGAGAGGTAGCCGCCCACGCCCTTACCTCTTATAAAGGAGCTATTATATTATATTAACTTCGTTAGGATAAGGAGGAAATTAGGCGTCCTATAATTTTTATATACTAGTCTACTATAGCTATATTCGCTTAGTCTACGTAACTCTTATTATTATCGATCATTAGTTTGCGAGTCAAGTACTAGTAGTTATCTTTTTTACGCCTTTTTTGTTAGTCTATAAAGGGTGCTTTGCATAGTTCTTACTTCTGATTTTGTGATACCCAATGAGTTGACCTGGAAAACACTATAAATGCCAATACTCTATATGAATATCTTCGTTCGCTATAGAAAGGCGCTGCATTTGGTGGTCCTAATCGTTAAATGTCGGGGTGTCCAACCAGGTGCGTATCTTTTCCAGAGCGAACAGGTCATGGCGATAGTCCGACGTGTGATAATCCTTTATCTCCCCATCTATCCACCCCTTAGTCCCTCGACTAGTTCCTAATTTGGTACCGATCTTGCGTGCCGACCCGAAGTCGATTAGGATTGGCATACCTGCCTTGTTGACTAGGACGTTGCCTGGATTGAGGTCGTTGTGAGCCCAATCGAGAGAATGCAAATGGCGAATAGCCGATTCGAGGGCCTCCATGAAGGGCTCTTTATCCACAGACTTAACCTTGTTTTTAAGGTAGTCAGTCAGTGTGTAGGGGTGGAGTTCAAGGATAAGGCCAGTGATGCGGCCTCGGCGAACGTGGCAACCATAATAGTTGATAATGTTTGGATGCGGGTGCTGGGAGAGTGTCTCCATAACCTTCACCTCCTCAAGGAACCCTTCAGGAATTAGGCGAAGAACATTGTGTTCTTGGAATACACCGTATAGAGCAAGATCTGGGCGTTTGACATAGATGTTGGGCGGGAGCGCGTCCGGAGCCATCGTGAGTTTCTCATTCCGGGGTAACCATTCTGGAAAGAAGTCATGATCGGAGATGGGAGCGAGAGCAGATGAGAGCTGCTCAAGGGTGACTTCGTGTTTGCGATGATTTAATGTGCCAAAGTAGGCAATGTCGTCTTCGTCGATAACAGCAAAGGTTGTGTGTCGGAATGCGCCAGTTTCCTGGTCAAAATCTTCTTCAAAGAAGTTTAAGGCTTCCCACGTTACGGGTCGCGGTGCCATGAGGATGAGGTTGTTCTCCTCAAGCGAGGGTGTAGTGTATTGTTTCAATTCTTCGACAAGCGAAGGAGGAGAGGTAATGAAAGAAGCTACGCGGGGTAGCGGCTAGAGTCGCCTTATATTCTCAACTTTGGCCAGGGTGTTATTGGCTACTATAAAAGAACCCTTTCGTGCTGCAATTACAGGGATAGATACATCAGCGACGGGTGCTCAAGGGTTATTTTTACGGCTTTATTCATTGGTTCGTACCGATATCTCTCAATTTATATGAAGCTACGGTCATGTGCATGTATACTTTCCCTAGCTATGAATACGGGCGATGGGTGTCAAACAAACGGATTTTCACAGTGATAGGGCACTTAGATGTCCAACTACATGTTGGAGTGGCATTTTATTTAAGAGCAAATAATAGCGAGCGGCGGGAGAAATATTGAAATCTGGTCAACCAATCCCTTTAACGTCATATAACCCCGTGCGGAAACGATGCGAGTTGAAGGCTAGTTAACAGAAGTAGGCTAAGCGATTAACCCTTCCTTGTGGAGAGCTTCCTTTAGAGCCTCAACCGTGGGGAGTGGCTTTGAATCCGTGAAAACTTGATGGGTGTTTTTTTTGGCCGCGTAGACATCATTACCCTTGCAAGAAATAATCCCATCATCTCCAACATGAAAAGACCAACCAGTAGTGACGCGGGGCCGCCCAAACCCAATGAGATCTTTCTCGTCCACCACCAAAGTGGCCTGTGAGCCGATCAAGAGCTCCATCCTCGTGCTATTCTGGGAGCTATCCAGCAATTGTAGAGCAACCAAATCGGCTAGGTTGTTGCGGTGCAGGAAGTTGGCGAACTCCAGAAAAAATCTGGATTTCGTGGCAAGTTCTTTGTTGTATACCTCGCCCTCTTGGAGTTCATATGGGACGAACGTATTGTCAGACTGCAAGCGAAAAACGTGGCCGTGGACGGCTTTGCTTGCTAGCTCAGCTATGGGGACAGGTTTAGTCCAGCAGGCGCGTGAAGTATCTGACAACTGCGCTTCAATACCAAGCAGCACGGTACCTTCGGGTGCGGTGAAGTGGCTGTGAAGCAGGTGAACGCCGAAGACGCTCTGGGCGCCGTTGTGGACGAAAAGTTCGCCTAAAGCTTTGAGAGTAGCATCAGAAATTTCCGGCTGCTCTTCAGGATGGGGGAGGCTATTGTGCCTAAGATGTACATGTTAGTGATCAGCCCATTACGCGTCGGGAACGGAAGACACACACAGCCCGTGAGAGCTCCAGGTCTTCACGGTTTAGACCACGCTGGAGCCCAGCAATGGCAGGGAGAACATCGGCACTGGCCATGATAACGATTAAAAGATTGCGAGTAGTAGATGATAAAGAGTTGGTGTGAAGTATTTGAGACAGAAGACGTGGAGGAATTTGAGCACAGAGAGGCCTTAGGTATGAGGGCTTTGCTTCCTTAGTACATATCCATCGGGTAAGACAGCGTCAGGTGTAATGGCGCTAACTTTAGGACACAACACCTTGCTACGCCCAGACGGGTCGGTGCTACACTTACCTCTATACCGGTGATACAAGGTTTCAACCATGGATTGGTTCTCGATGCAATAAAATCTGGCCACCCTGGTAAATTGCACTGGCTAATGGGTGGTCGAGATGTGGGTACCATGTAGTTGATGTGATTGAGCTGTAACGGAGCGTATCGCTTTGCTACCCTGCATGAGGCTTCAATAACTGGGGGACTGGGTATGCAACTGATTGGATGCTACTTTTGTAGCACGTTGTGTGCCGTATTGCTCGGCTACCCAACTTTGAGGAGAGCGTGACTGATCAGGTTGCAGTGTGATGAAGTGCGCTGCTGTGCTGTATCGCTTAGACAAAGAGCTTGAGGATGTCATGATTGGTTGGGTGATATCCATGATGCGATGTGTTGCTGTACTGTATCGGCTAGATAACACAAACGGTGTTTTTCGTATCCAGACATAGGTAGAACCTCGTCTAGTTTTATTCCTGTTCCAGACTTTGCCTGTAGCCCTGTCGTTCGTATTATGTACTTTCCTATACTAGCCGTGGTGCATTTCGAGCCCAACTTCTCTATTCATTCCGAGGCTAAATGGCAAGCCATGCTTGCAGATATTTCCATGTCGAAGCTCCACTAGATGCTAATACTTCCGAGGGTGAGCCATCCGCATTGCGCCGGAAAGCATAGCGCAGAATAGCGCCAATCCTAGCCGCCTGCTCAGCCATATCGCGAACTTCACCTCGTCGCCTATTATCCCCAATTCCAGAAGCAGACCAGAACTCATCCCAGAAAACTTCATGCAGCCGTGAGCGACAGGCATAGTCGTGCCAGCCACCGCGGTCCATATATCCCGTCATTAAGAACAGACAGTCTAGCTCCATACCAAAGGGCAGTATCGCCGCGAGAGACCAGTCGATGATCCCTGTAATTTGGTAGGTGTCCTCGGAAACTAGAATATTGGTGGTAGAGAGGTCTCCATGCGTAAGAACTTGCGGATAGTCTGATGCGAAGAGTTTGGGGATGCTGTGCTCTAACTCTAGCACTGCTGAGGTGCCAAACACAGATGACAATCTTAGTAAAGCGAGCCTGCGTTGAACTTTCTGCAGTCCCTCTGCTCGCGTGTCTACTGTCATATTCAGCGGCTTTGACCAGCATCGAGAAAAGTACCTAGCAAGTATAAGTGTTGGTCCACGCTCGAACAGCACGCAACACGCCCTACTTACCTGGCAAGGTGCCGAACAAAGAAAGTATGCCTAGCCTCCGTTACCTCATCCATCTCAACCTGGCAGGTAAGAGCATTGAGGCATGCGACTCCCGGCAAGAATGGCATAGTATAGATGGCTAGAGGGGGGACTGCATGATCAACCATACCATGTAGTGATACCTCAGGCACCAAGGAGCCGTGGATCTCCTGTGCTAATTTCCCCATGCCCTGGTCGAAGTGGGCTTCTGGCTCTCGGAAAGACACAACAAGGCCCTGCTTCGTTAGTTGAGGACCTGTGCAGATAACAGTGTAGCTCATCGAGCCTGGCGTGTCGACATTGTAGACGTCTAAAGCATCCGAAACGGATCGCGCAATTTGGTCGCACTCGATCTGGGTAGGGCATTCGCGCCCCTTGAAGAAGTTATCGACAGCCTGCTGAGCCCAGGATGTTTCGCCCATGATAAAACGTATAGCGTTATTTAAATCTCAAGATTTGATAACGGTAGAGTGCAGATCGAAAGGGCGGAATTTCCAGGAGCGGGGTTGGATCAGCCGCTGTCTTGGCAGACGCCTTGTCAAAATCCACACCGATTTCTGGGTACGGAGGAATTCGTCGTGTTGGGGTGGTTCGTATTTGGATGACGGTGTTATCATCCACAACCTCCCAGCTTCTCAGTCGAGCAGCAGCATCAGCGCGGCCATCTCTGAGTGTGAGGCGGCGTCTCCAGCGCTTGCACGGCGGTCGCACGGTTGCATTTGTTGAGGCAAGTACTTGCTCCTATTTACCAGGCATAATCATACCTATTATTGTCCTCTAAAACTAAATCAAGTGTACATTTCTATGTGCGTGAGTACATACAAGAAAGTGATTGCTGAGCCCCACTTCTTGTCATTAAGTGATCAATAGCGGCGCGCGAGGGGGCCTTGGAAAACCGCGGGAGGTCAAGCACCCCGGTCCTTTCCCAACAAAAGAGGAATTTAGGGAAATCTCTACTAGATCAGAAGTACCAAGGGCGACGATGCAACACTTGGCAGATAGGTACGTGATTGACTTTTGCAGCATGTTACTGTGCCGTACTAGGCCGTATCGCTTGGACACAGAACTTGAAGGCAATTGTTGTGTTTGATTGGATGCTATTTATGATGCAGCCTGTTTGCTGTGCCGTATCACTTGGATAATTTTTTTCGTGTGCGGATATTAGAAGACCATTGGCCAGTTCTGTCCACACATTCGATTTCGTTGAATGTGTGTGACTCAATATGTCCCGTCCCATTGTCAACAGTTCTGCGTCATCCTCAGCGCAGTCTGTGGCTCATCATCAAGACCTTCAATCTCATCGATATTGCAACCTTCGCCGCTGTGATCGTACGGAATAACCGGAAGCCGGCCGCTCATCTCCTTCCACTTGCAATTAAGGTCAATTTGAGATAGAGCAGCCGAAGATAATAACCTTACTAGGTCCCTAGGAATCAGCAGTCGCCTCCTGTTTACGCAAATAAATAACACCACTCCGATATCAGTAGTAGGTGATTGACAATGATTTTCGAAGTCTGTCCTCTTGCGTGCTTCCCCTAGGTTCTAGATAATAAAGAGAAAAGCTCTTAAACTAAAGTAAGTAGGCCAATTTGTGTTTAACACAACTGTCGGTGAAAAAACATTTCTCCATAGGATCTCACGGCACAGTAATAATATGTTGCGGCCACAAAAGGTTGGACTTTAAGTTATATAAGAGTATATCCGCATAAGGCGTAGCTACGAATCTCTATCCTAGCTTCTATCAAGCTCACACCAGGCTCATCGTGAATCATCATTATCAGGCCATAAGTTTCAACTCCTTTCACTATGTACCTAAAAACCTTCCACTCTGTTAGCATACCCACATGCCCTTCTTTCTATCACTGCATCTTCCGACCTCAATCCTGGAGCAGCAAAGGACGCTTCTTGTCCTCGATCCCCCTCATCGGATTTCTCCACGCTAACTTTGGCTACTGCTTGTTGTCTCGTAGGAATTGAAGATACCTCTTGATGCGGTGAATGTCGAAGTCGTCGTTAAAAGGTCGAAAGACGTAGCCTTTCGCCAATACCTGCTCTATTCTAGTATTTATTTATATTTAGTTACTCTTTTGGATATCCTGTAGGATGAATCCTAAAAGACTCTTCCACCCGATCCTGCCTCGCCCTTCGACGCCAACATAAGCCCGGTTCTCAGCAATTAAGCCATGACTTTCGAGCAGGCGAAGCGCAGCTATATCGCCGATGTCAATACCTCTTTCCGCGAGGCTGCTAAACATATTCAGCACTCTAATTAGCCGCTAGTTATCTCGGTAAACACCTTGCTACACTACTTAAGGCCCGTTCCTTAACTGATTCTAACCTCTTGTCGGCCTAGTTTTCATGCCAGCTTACTCTGTATAACCCATATTATCCTGGTCAGGCAGGTAGCCCCATACAGGCTAGGGTAAGACAGGGGAAATAAGGAACGCACTCGGAGTTACTATTTGTAACCACCAGCAGGGAACGCGCGGCAATGGAGGTAGCATCCTTCGGCGCTAACGCGCACGCATGCAGCAACCCCAACCAATAGCCTTCCCATGAACCTGAACGGAAGATCTTTCGCTGCGACTCTTCACATTAGAAGTGTGATAGCCTTAGTAGCACACCGAAAATCGATAGTTTGATTGGAAATGAGCAGAACTCAATGCTGTGCCGTATTGCTGCCTACAAGGAGATGCAGCCTGTGTTCATGAGACACACATCCTTTCTCAGATTACTTAAGCTGTTATTGGCTTCCGTATGCTTCTTTCCGCTATATAAGGAGGTAGCTATATCTTTTCTAATCTCAATAAAGGAAGCCCGTACTTCGTGACACGAAATCCGCCCACGGCATCCAACTTCATTATCGTTTTTACACCACCCCTCAGACGTCTACCTTCAAAACGTATTCAACAATGGCCGCTTCCTCGCAATCCTTCAGCACTTTCAGCCACGCGAAGCCAACGACGTATCCCAAATGCAATGAATGCGGTAGCACGGCAAACAATGATCTGGAGTGCACCAATTCGGACTGCCCGTACTATGGAACCACTAACTGTTCCTAGTAAGTTCGCTCCCTATTCCGGCCTCTCTATTCCTTGCAAATTGCCCTCCGATATACGGAACTGACAATCACCTAACAGAGTGCAAACATGACTCGAGATGACAGTCCTGTATTCGGCGAAACAACTACTGATGGGGACGGGAGTAAGGGCGAGCAGAGAACGTTGGCATAACTGTTTGGATGTATGCAGTTTTTTGGGCTGGTTTTGTTCAGAGTGCTTAGTATCAGTAGCATACTTAGCAGTACTATATCGGATCTATCTGTGGAATACTGTGTAGCATTGCTCGACTTTCCCAAGTGTGAAACGGCGGAGACGGGCATTTTTAGCTTAACGTATCATGCACTCGTTCATATTGCGAACATTGTAAATGGTGCCTTGGGGTCTGGCGTGAGACCAAACAAGAGTTTATCAAAGGTGATTTATGCTGCCCATTTTATCGAGAAGGTTGCGGCAGGCCTTCCCCGGGGCCGGAACGTTTTAACCGTGTTGGTGAGCATCGGCGAACTTCCAGTCTCCATATCAAGATTAAGAGTTTTTGATCTAATCACCTATTAACGTCCGATATTCGCCGGATCGGATGGGACCAACTCTCATCTGCAGGGCCTAGTTTTCAGGAATGGTCTCAGAATGAGTTCAACAACCAACTGTAGTCTATTCGCTTGTTGGATAACGTCGATGCTGATCTCGCATTCAGAAAAGTTATGTAATATATCCAACATAGGAAGAAAGAAATAACTAGTTTAGAAGAAAGCCGATTACGTTTGTTAGCCTCCAAGGCTGATTTCCCCTGGAGGCATGAGCGGAAACGACAGCAGACAAGCAACTAATCGTAGAGAGCGGACATTGTGAGATAAGAGTTTGCTACGAGGAGTATGGGAGCATCACTAGCCCTAGAGAAGCGGCATGCAACCATATACCTTTCTAAGCTGCTCCCAAGTAATATGTTCCGCGTAGATAAGCTTTGCAATCCTCTTCGCAGCCCAGAGGCTTCCCTTGGGTGAAGCCATGTATTGACGATGCATAAGTTCGGCACTTTCAGAGGCCATGTAGGTGGAAAGTGGTGTAAGATGCTTAATCCGCTTCGTGTCCCCCTGGTGCTGATCCAAGGGCGGCGTCTCCCCTTCTCCCTTCTCTTCCTCTTTCGCTTTCTCGTTCTCCATTTCCTTGACAAACTGTATAACGAGCTTTTTGAACTCTACGATCGGTCGATTCTTTTCCTCAGATAGCCCAGGGAAAATGACTAGTTCTGGACAGACAGACAACTGTTCGATTGGAGCCGCCTGCGCGTTGCTCCAATCAATGACTCCGGTCAGATTGTATTCGTCATCGAAAAGAAGGTTACCAAAATGGAGGTCAAGATGACACAGTGGAAATGGGCCTCGGACTCTGTCTTCAATGATGGTGTGGGCTAGAGCTGTTTTCAGTACCCAACATGCCGTAAACCAGTCTGCATTGTTCGGGTGCAAGGCGACGATTTCTCGGTTTTCCCCTTGTCGTTGGTTGTAAAAATATTCTAGCGAGGTTTCTAAAGGGCCAGGCGAATGATGCCACTCCATGGGAATGATATCGACAGGCTGATCCGCGGTCTCTCCACACCAAAGTCGTCCAATGCGGCTAAAGGTCAGGTTTTGGAGTTCTGCGAACACATTTGCAAACTGTTTGGCTACCTTGGTATGGTATTGTCGAGGGATCGATTTCGCCAACCCATCATCGAGTTTACGACCACCCAAGTACTCCATCAAAACATACGGGTATCCGAATGGTTCGTCTATGGACATTTCAAATTCGAAAATACGAGGTATGGGGATACTGGTACATTGGCGGACGATGTTCATTGTGGCTATCTCGCTCAGCAACGAGGTCTTGGTATTGTCATCGATGGTACGATACGGAATCCGAGCAATCCAATAGATGTTGTCAGAAAATGTGAGTTCAAGAACCAAGTTGTTGAAACCCGTTGCAAACTGAGTTAGGTTTATGCTGCAGTCAAAATCAGGAGGCAGGTTCTTTTGATGTCTACGCCGCGAGTCTATTGCGCACCCCCTCAGATGCTTAAAGTTTGCTGAAGACAGTACTAGCTTGATTCGCGTATATTTGTCTGACTCCGGACTTAGGCTAGCAAAACCTGACCAATCTTCACTTGGTCTTGCCATTGTGCTCGGTGCTGGCAGCATTCAAATAGAAGCTGGCGTTCGGAAAGGAAGCCTCGGATGCGCAGAACGAAGAGGAAGAGCGGCGAGGGGAGCGGGCCAGCGGTGTTGAAGGGAAACTAAACAAAGCGGTCGCGACAGCGGGCCGTTCCGACTGAGGAAGGCTAGATATTGTGGACAACAGGAGGCTAGGCGTGTCAGGGGTTGATCTATACAGCACTGCGGTATCAGGCGTAAGTAGTGTACACAGTACGTCAGTGGAACCTTGTTGCTGCTCAGCCACACAAGTTAAACCAATAGTTAACTAACTTAAGGTGGACTGATGACGTAAGCATAAGTGATTGGCCAGCTTTGATAAGTGGGTCTTAGGCATGTTCCCCTGCCGGATAGCTGACGAAGGAGTCGGGACTAGTACAGAAGAGATTTAGACCGTGTAGACCCCGGCCACCCCTACTAGTCCCGCGCCCCATTTTGTCTGACAGTCTATCGTGGCGACGACGCTCTCTGGACGCGATCACTAGTGACGAGCAAACCTGTCGCGCTAGATATACTATAACGATGATTGGTCAAAGAATTTTCAGTGATAAGTAGCAGTGTACTACGGTGTGGTTGGTGTTCGATATTGGTATTCTATTAGATACCCCGCAGATTTGCATGACGAGAAGCTAGATTACTAATACAATTGTTGTCTGCCTGGCGTTCGACAATTCCTTCCCACTTGACACACACATACTCAACATACAGCGAGTCTTGGATCAGATCTCCTACTTGAAAATAATCGCCACTCTTCTATCGATTTCAAGCCGCGGAAAGAAATATTTGTCTCTTGATTCAGATACACCGACACCGTCTCTGTTACTTAGCACAACACATTATGCCACTCCTCCAACTTCCCCCCGAAACCCTAGTTCAAATTTTCAATTATGTCGGCTCATCCTATTTCCGCTCGGATCTGTCACGCCTCACAGTCTGTAAGCAGTGGAGCGAGTTCGCTCATACCGCGTGCTTCCGGGATTTTAACGTTACTCAGAAGACACTACGACGCTTACTGTCTTCTCCGTATGTAGAATCGAATCTATCTCTAGTTAAAGACAGCTTAGAAACCCTGGACCTAGATTTGAAGGGGTTTGAAGACTGGGACTCTATTCCGCTGTCTGGACACGATTCGCGGGCCATGAATATCCTAATTGCGCCAACCTGGGATGGCGCTCATGGACGCGCAGTGCGCGAAGCCTGGACAACAGAGCTGAATAACGATCTCCTCGAACTCGCCGCTATCATCAAGCAATCACAGAAACTGCACATCCTACGCATCCAAGCCACTAGTGAACTGCATCCGCTACTTCGTCTTATACGCCGCGACTACCTTTTTCAATCCACAATATGCACCCTCTTATCAGCCAGCAACCTAACTAGTCTAGAGCTAGATCTATGCGGTACCCGACTTATGCCGCATGAAAGCCAAGAGCACGGTAAAGGATTTCATGTCTGCACGAGTATCGCCGCGCTTCTTACTACGCTACGACGTTTGCGACTGCGCATGCGCAGTATCTGTGCCGATATTCTGAAACCCCGACAACATAGTACCAGTCTACAGTTAAACGAGATACTCATCAACCTCAGTCTATCTAACGAGTCATCCCTAACTACCTCGGCGGCGTACGCTAGGTTTTGCGGTTCCTCTACGGTGGGGTTCCTCCAAATGAAAGCAGATATAGAGAAGCAGGCGCAAGTTCTTATTACGCGTATGGTGGCTCCTAAAATAGTGAGGGTATTGACACATGCACTGCCGAGTCTTAAAATGCAGGCGTTCGATATCCTGACCGGCAGAAATGTTACATTGAGTGAGGGCGCGGAGTGGGATGACGACGGTGAGACTATCGAGGACCAAGTGTCGGATGAGGAGTCTGAGATTTTGGACCTTTCCTCAGACAACGATGGATAGCCACTAGTGATATTTTAGATCTCAAGATGCTGACTTCCTCTAGCAAAACAATTCAGTCCTTTTTTCTCATGCACTATAATTGACCATCTCCACCTCCAAGGCAAGATACCAGAACTCCAAAACCGATATTATTAACGCACTGCGCAAATGGATCTATCGGATGTGCCACAACATCCCCCAAATCTTCACCAATACCATGCCCGTAATTTCAGAGATTCAGGGCTCTACTCGAGAAGGTAGTGTTACCTGCGCTATGCATGGCTTATAAAATAGTCAAGCGGTAATTGTTACGGAAGCAGCGCGCATACATCGCGTGAACTATAACATACTCCTGCGCCGCCACCATGGTCATCCTACACGCTCCCAAACCGTCGTGAGCAGCAGAAACCTTGACGGCGATGAAGAATAGAAATTTGGATATTGGGCCTAGCTACCCGCACATATCTTTCCTTGCAAATAGATGGTTGAAGACACTGTAAATACGCTGCGTCGACTGTGGCATAGCGGCGAGTTGGCTTAAAATGGGTTAACAACTATGTTAGATACACTTCTGTAGTGCAAATTGCGCAATAATGTATGGTAAATCCTTCTTTCTCTCTGCTCTCTACAAAAACAGGAGATTATTCGGCATCGGGCCAACAATACCTTCGTAATCTCTAACAATCTTAGCTTTGGCACATCTAGAGGGAGATATGTAAATGGCTTCATGAAAACATCTCTATATCAGGACCACTTTCGTGGTAGCGCATTAGTTAGCTCGACTAGACTGGATAAATTGCTTGGCGTATGGTACAGAGAGGTAGGATATATAGTAGAAATACATTCTTAATATCAGAGCTATGGATTGAACCTCGCATTTGGCTCTCATAAACAATTTTTACACTACTAATTTATTTCTACCTTTAACATAAAACTTTTTATATATTTTAGTTAAAATAAATCATTACTTAGTTTAAACTGTAGAGTATTTTTGTCTATTTTTATATACCCTCCCGCCTATTCAGGAAGTATATAGTAACTATTTCTTTATTTTTAGTTAATTACGAGGTATAATCTAGGAGAGATTGAACTTAATAAACTATATAATTGCTCGACCTAAAACGGCGATCTAACCGACGAGCGGGTAACTTCCACGCCGTGTCTTTGCACCTTCTAGTGCTTTATATAAGAACTAAGAATGACCGGAGTTGGTATCAATACAATTCTATTTTAATACAATAACCGAAAATATGTACTTGCTTATCGGACTTCTTACCATCGCTACTGTGTCTCTTACTCAAGTCAATGCAATCCCATCGACCGAAGAGACAAAGGGCTACATCCTCCCAAGTGGAAGTATGGATTCACTACTCAAGATGATTATTAGGACCGGATATATCTGCTAATTATTTTCGCAGTCGAGTTTCAAGAAGTATTCGACCCTCGCCCTCATGGCGAATCCCCGGTCTACTCGGGCTCTCGATGGCCCCGCACCATCTACGTGGAACGCGACAACACGCCCACCGAATGCACAGAATTCCCCGACAACTATGGAATTAGCGTCGAATATCTCTTCAGTAGTGACAACTACACTGTCTATTGCTGGGAGAATACCACCATATACGACCCTGCTGGAATCCTCTTTCTCCGCACTATCCAAGACTGTTACGTGAACGAGAACGACCTCAAAGCCGAGAATATCGATTTTGCTAGTAGGCTGCCAAATTGTGGTCCCGTGAAGCCGTATTTGGTTCAGGACAGCCCGTTACTGTGGAACACCACGTGGGAGGATACGGCGCACTATACACTGCCGTGTTGGAGGGAGCCGACGACGAAGAGTCAAAGGATCGAAACGGCCGCCACAGGTTTTCATTTGTATTGCTGGGTCGATGGTGAAAAGTATGGTAACTCAACGTATGTGAATCTTCGAATGATCATGCAATTGGCGCAGTTGCCTACCTAGTGAAAGCAGTATTGACTTTGGGTATAGGAGATGGTGGGAGAGCGCCCGGCTTGAGAATTACAAGAAATGCTACTTTCCAGCGGAGATGTTTTATGAAGGGCGCAATCAGACGAGTGGAATATTTGGTCGTAAGTGTATATCTTTGCGAGCTCAAGAAAGAAGCAACACTCAAACCATAATAGAAATGCCGGGATCAGGAGGACGCTGCCAGCTATAGGGTAAGCCAGCCATATTATCGCTATGGGGTACTCCTTTTTATTCTAAATATTAGCCACTATTAATATGTTCTAATTAAAAGTAGTCAAATTTAAATAATAGAAGTAAATAACAAGCTTAGCAGTAGAGAAAAGTATATAAGATATATAGGTGCTAAAGAAGTAAATATATACATTATTGAGGGGACCCTTTAGAATATATTTAATACAAATCAATTAGATGTAAGTCTTAGCTAGCAATCTTAATACTTTCCTGAGGAATCATTATAATACACTAAAATAACGAAGGTAGCGAAGACGCCCTCGTTAAAGCGGCAGTCGTCGCAGCTTGTGCTTAGGTCCATCGAGATTGTATAATAATACCACCCAAGTAGCCAGTAATCGACTAATTCGCAACTATATAGAGCAGCCTGCTGAGGACCATTGTAGGCAAGCTCGGGCTCATCTGTAGCTAGAGCTGTACGCAAAGGCGGCTAAGACGTGTGGGAGATAAGATACACAACAACAAGCAGGGAAGACAGCTAAGCTGGACCTATCAGCTAGCAAATAGGGAACAATGATATCTAAACAAGGCCTTCTTAGTCTTATCGGGTAATACACCGCGTAACCGAACCACCTTAGGTCATGAATCTGGGATTCATGCGACGCTATACCTATCCGGATTTCCTCGGCGACCGATTTCACAGCAATGGAGGGAGGTGTGAATACTGTACACCTATCTCTTTGGATTTCAATCATCTTCCGCGCCAGCGGGCGACCAGACATCTCGATTCAGCCGTGCGTATCTAATGCTAGAGATGCCAGAGTGCAGTTCCATGCGAATAACCATTTCGGGGGTAATACAGACCACCTTTCTCCAAGGTCGGACTGAGATATGCGTCTACGTATTGCGATAAGTCGGTAATGTTCTCGCACTTACTGAGCTCCGACAACACCATAGTAAAATATAATCAATTTAGCGCACCGTACTGAATTATTAATTAAGCATAATAAGACTTGCCGCGCGCTTTCTTGAGTCTCTCGATCCTCTAGATCGTAACTCTTCTTAGAGACCAAGCGACAAAAGGTAGTTACCAAGCATATTGGATATAACTGCGTCTTAGCATTGAATCGGGCGAGAACCCTGAGCGTCTACTTTTCGTATAAGGCTCGCACGAAATCCGAGTTCCAGGCCTTTATAAAGTATTAGCCAGAATCAAAATCAGCAGTAGCTCAACAATTGGATGTAACCTACCAGGCGGTGTGCGTGCCGTGCCTCGCAGGAAAGCTCTTCTGCTTGAGAGCGAAAAAGCTAGCATAGAGACCATCCTCACCTGGCATTCCCTTCACCAAAACCCCTGCTCTATACTTTAGTGAAATATCATTCTCTAAATGCCTGGTGCCATAACCTATGTCCTTGTATCTCGTTGCAGCTAGCTTCATAAAGGTCATCATAACACAATCTCATCTAACATATGATTGACCTACTGGAAATCAGTTACAAAAGACGAAAACAGCGTTTAGGTAGCAATATACTCCTACTAAGTCGTTCTCTATTTACCTCAAGATCTCCTACTAGAGCTTCCTAGTATCGTACACAAAGTCCCCGGAACTAAGGCCCCAAAACAGAGGATCTTATTAAAATATCAACGAGCCCTCGTACTCAAACTCATTGGCGAATAACATAGTATACCAGCTCGCCATCAATAACAAGTGCCTACTATACATAATATTCTCCTTAATGGCCGGGTTAGCCTAGAGTTTACGAAGATCCTTCAGATTTGGATCGAAGAGCTTGCCAGCAAGAAACCAGTAACTTCACACTTCCTTACATAGCATCTTCTTAATTATCCAGTGCATTAAACGTTGGAAGGCTCCCCGCAGCGCCGGAAGCCGGTGATAATGCGTCGCTTCAAAGTGACGTCGGTCATTATCGGACTGGAATACAAGGTCGTGGAAATGTCTTAGATGGCCGGCCTGCTTCATATCTAGCTTGAGGTGGACAGATAGATCCATCGCAAGAGTTGACGGAGCTTGCCTTGAGAGTAAATGAAGAGATAGAGCAAGAAAGCAAGCTTGTGGTCCTGATTTCTCTACTGTCTCTATGATATTCCCAGTTTGCTTGTTTCTAAAGACATCCTTAAAATGGTAATGTATGCAAAAGTAACCTGGGGCTGCTGATTATATTGCCATGCGGTTACGATATGACAAATTTGTGCTTGTGTTAGTAGCTCCAAATACGTAAAGGCTAATCATTCCCTTCCGGCTTCGGGCTCGCCTCAAATTCCTGGTCAGATGGTCATGGATTGGCCTTTTCGGCTGTCAAATCGGGTATGCAGGAAATTTAGTCGTGGGACAATGTGTGAGAGGATAGGGCTTTACATTTTAAAATCATTACGGAAAAGGACAAACGAGAAAACTTAGTGAATGCGCCGTGCGCTGAATCTTGCGTACCTATCACGAACAGCAAGTTACTTCAAAGTTTTATGAAGCATCTATGGTTTGCCATCAACCTGATCTTCATGTGTTACTTTTCCTTTGTCGCCCTAACGCAAAACCAATGCTTAACTGTTCGCCTGCCGATGGATTGCTCCAGCGCGTAGAAAATTAGAATCTCAATTCTTATTAAGTACTGCTGCCGCTATAGAAAATTGTAGTTTATGATGTTCCGCGGATTCCGCTGTGCCACTGCATCTTGATAACGATCCTACAGTTAGACTCCAGCGAGAAGATCATTACGAACAACGCAGGGAAGGCATCGAGACAACTGTCCAGACCACTTATTTCGATGTATGATGGCCCTGGAGGGATGCGTTGTTGTTTCTTGCATGCTATACCCAAGCAGCACACCGTAGTTTTCATCATCTAGGTTCTACCCTGGCCATATGGTGTTTCCTCCTGCGCAAGTATCTAATCACCAGAAAAGACCATTTGAAGATGTTCAGACGATGACGAGTCCCAAGAGGGTTACAGAGCTCCCAGTGGTTACCAGCACGTAAGTAGGGCGGCGTCTGTTACCTTACACCTGGCAGAGGGCGTTGAAGCGCGAATCTCTCAAGCAACTTTCGTCATGAAACTTAGTGCTCCGACCTTTACTCGGGGGGAGGGGGAGGGGAAAGTGCACATACGTGCGTAGAAAAGATCATTTGGGGAACCAAAGCTGCGTTGCCGCCTCTTATGGCTGGTTCCGTCTCATCAGCGATGAAATAATTAAGATGCATATCATCTAGATGTTAGTCCACTCTGCTCTCGATGCTTCAGGAAGGATTTTCATGAGCAACCTACTACATTAAGAAACAGACGCGCCTGTGATAAGGCTTATTGAGCATAGAACGTCAGGTTCAATGAGGATGACCCTAAGCGGATAAAAGCATCAATGGAATGACGCGTTCGGCTGAGCCGGGACGTGGTCGATGGATTGTATTTGAAATAGACCATCATATGACTTGTAACTGTTTGCAGATTAGGGTTACACGCTTAGGATGGCACACAACCGAGTGTGGCAGACATACGACGCTGGCTTCCGCGGTCAGTACGATGTTATCTGTCACCTTGAACGCAGACATTTGGCTTGATGATTAGCCATCTGTGAGATGTCAGGCTGGATAGCACACGAATTGGGTATTTGCATGTAATTCGAATAGAGGGTTGCCATGAACTTACAACGACGTCTTATTTTTGATGCAAAGACAATGAAGATTTCCATTCGAGTGCCTACATTCAGTAGCATCAGATCCCGAGGGCTAACTTTATTCCGAGAAGATAATAGTGCAGAGACATCCAAAGATCAGGTTATGAGTGTAGATACCAAAGCAATATATAAATCTACGCATTGTATGCACTTTCAGAGCACTAAGAGCGTATGTTGCAGAGATTTTTAGACTATGCTGTTGCTGGCGGTGCCTGCGATGGACGTTTGAGCCATGTAAGGCACGCAAGCCTCGTGATACACAAGACTGCATGGTGGATTTTTTCATCACGAATTTTATGATTTATGAAGCTTGGATTTTATCCTAGTATGGCTCCCACAAGTTTGCTCTTCAAAAACGCCCCTGCGTAGACTCGTGCAAAAGGCACATACGCAGCACGTTAAAAATTGCCTGCTACATTGTCCCAACTTTGGATCAATTTGCGCGATTTCCACCGTATCACAAAATTGATGGTAAAGTTCCACATTTTCCCGATTGGGAAGTGTTGGGCTCAGGTTCCGCGGTAACGTTTCCACGCCAAGCTCAACGATATCCTCCATAAGCAAGGCTTCCGCCGCCTGCAACTGCATCGTCCGTACACAACACTGACAGATTTTTGCACAAGAGACGAAAGCGCAAAAAATCTGCAGCCATGTCCAGGTTCCCGATTCAGCTACAGATCATCTCCGATTTGCACCTCGAGACACCGATTGTATCGCCTGCCTACCAAACTTTCAGCATCGATGCTCAAGCGGACAATCTCTGCCTCCTCGGCGACATTGGACTGGTCAAGGACGATGGGCTGTTTGCATTCTTACGAGCCACGTTAGAAAAGTCCGGAGGAAGCCGCATCTTCTACGTCATTGGCAATCACGAGCTATATCAAAATTCGCACGAACTCGCGGTTCAGAGGCTGCGCAATTTCGAAAATGAAGCGAAGGCTGAATATGGAGGTCGATTTGTCCTGCTTGACAAAAAAAGATTTGATATCGACGAATCAACAACTATACTTGGTTGTACGCTGTGGAGCGCGATCTCAGCGGATCAAGCTAGCGAAGCACAGCTGCGTCTCACCGATTTCAATGAGGAGCGAGGTATCCGGAACTGGTCATTGAGGGAGCAACTCCTAAAGCATAAGCAGGATGTTGACTGGCTAGATGCCCAAGTGCAGGAACTTCAGGAGAAGGAACCTCACCGACAGATCGCAATTCTAACCCACCATAGTCCGACGTTAGACCCCAGGGCGGTCGATCCAAAGCATCAAAATAGTGTGCTATCAACATGCTTTGCGACAGATTTAAGCAGTAGGCCGTGCTGGCAATCTGCTATGGTCAAGCTCTGGGCTTTCGGACACACACATTACAATTGCGCTTTTATCGACGATGCCACGCAAAAGATTGTAGTCGCAAATCAAAAAGGATATCAGCAGATGGGCAGCAGCGGAAATAGAAAGATCAAGATCATGCTGGTAGAAATAGACAAGAATGAGTGGAAGATTCGGAAGCTGCCGAGTCGAAAGGCAGCTCCCTTGAGTAACAGTCTTGTCGTCGACATGGAAAACCCTGAAGCTGATTTCAACGCGGACAACAACCTGATACCTGTAAGACAATCACACGACACCAAGGGTATACTCAACGATGATAAGATTGGGAAATCTATCTTCCGACGTGCAGCCGATCGTCTTCACATAACAAAACGGACCAGTACGGGCTTTTCTGGATGACTTTGCGCAATGAGGTCCAATTACATCCTGTAGGGCATCGTTTAGAGTAGCTAGGGCATTAATATATCCTATGATGTCGAAATTCATGACGGGTGATATCAAGTGGGGACATGCACAGGGTGCACCAAATTATGCAATATGTCAAGACCAGTCAACTGCCCCCCACATTCACTTCCTCTAGAGTATTATAACGTGACATTACTTCCGCTTTCTCACCTATCATGTCATGTCTGGTCGCCACTTCCGTGTACGAGGTTTTTTTATCTAGCGAAGGTTCCATGCGGTTCAATGTTCCTCTTTACGCGTAGGACGTACCTTCTAATTCTTTAATACTTATTTGTCGCATGACATCAGTCCACAGCAAGCTCTACCTTGCCTCACAACACCATCGCCCTCGGTATAAGAAGCCTAGTATACAGAGTGCGCACGTTATACCTTTTACCACGCCATCGACTCCCTCTCCGACTACACTATGCGCATCGAGTTGCACCCGGTTCCTTTACCAAAGCTGACACGTAAGCTGAGATATAAAATTAATTGACATCTTACTCAACATACCTACATATTCAATTACGATGCTCTTAAGTTCCTGATAGCATTTTCTAGTTGCTCCGGCTTAGGTTTCAGCTCTGCACTATTTTCTGACCGATTCAATAAATCCAACACCAGCCGGGCGTAACATTACCTCATCCAATTATATAAAATCTCACCTCATCTTTCCTTTGCCAAAATTAATAGTAAGCAAAGGAATTCAAACTTTTAAGTATATATAAACAGCTAGTCTATCAAGAATGCTACTGTCCTTGATATCATTGCTCGTCCAGGCTTCTCACATCTTAAGACTTACCCTAAGATCATTATAACTGACAGTACTACTATTCAGCGCTATGGTTCAGATTACGATTTCACTGCTAGGTTTCCTAGCCGCTTCCTCCCTTGCAGTTGCAGTCCCTACCACTCTCGAAGCTCGCGCGCCTGTCTGCAATGAGTTTGCATACCTTGGATATGTACACTTCCACTTCCTCAGTTATTAATTTGTGATACTAATACCAGAACCCTACAGCCAGACGAGGCAGCGCGGTGTATTAATGAGCTTGCAGCACTGAACTCAGTTTGCAAAACCGATTTCGCTGGAAGAGTCTTACGGAACTGTGGAAGAACAATGATCTGGTCCCATAGTCGCGTCCCACAAGGGGCATCAACACCATGGTAAGTGGTTTATCTCCTTTTAGAAAAGAAATGAATGATAGAGTAGCAAAGAAGAAAGAACACTGATAGTTCGTTCTAGTAAAAATGTGGCTGCTTCTGCTGGGTTGATTATGGATGCTTGTACTGCTCCCTATAGCAATTTGGGTGATAGGGTAGTGGGATCAGCTTACGTGATAGGAAACGGTGACTTCTGGATCTCGATTAGAGGTAATGGATCTTAGGGGTAGTAAATCAACTTGATGTATTGCTATTCAGCAAGAGTGGTACCACGGGTTCCTTTACTATAGGTACCGCTAAGTCTACCTTTATGTAGGCAGAGTAACCGTCCTTTAAGTAGGAAGGCAAAGTGTTATGTAACCAAATATCTTGTTTTCTTGCTTTAAGAGCTAGCTATAAAAGAGTCTTCTTGACAATGATGATCTTCCATAACCTCTCCTAGCTGAATGACGACTTGTTAACTGGCTTACATTTCAAAGCTGTCTTTGGACCAGTATGTTTCAAAAAAAAAAAAAAAAAAAAAGATGCGCCGAGCCTTGTCACCTACGGTAAAACTGTCTGAGCTTGCCTAAACGTAAACCTCAAAGTCATTCACGGTCACACTACGAACTAGACAACATACATCTTCCTATAGGCGAGTCCTAAGCTTCTTAGTCCGGTTAGAAAATTATGACAAAGCTGTAGAAGACCTTGAATGCGGACCCAGAGGTGGACCTGGGTCCTGAAATTACCTCGTCTTATTCAAGTCGACTTGCTCATCGAAACGCCAAAGATTTGGGGGTCTCACATCCATTCCTTCTAGCTTTGAGAATCTATCAGAAACATCTTCGAGAGCGACTATCATCAATAATCTTCTATACTCAGCTTATACGGTTTGGTTAAGTAGAGCGAAGTTATGTAGAGGCCTAAGTTTAGCTAGTATTAGATTATCCCTAACTATGTATAGCCTAAGTATTACTCTTAAAATTATACGAGATATAGATAACTTTACTGTGTCAGAATAGTACTACTTCTAGGAACGCCGCCGGAAAGCCGCCAGCAAACCGGCGGAAAGCCGCCAGAAAGCGCCAGAAAGCTGGCAGCTTTCCTAGGAATGCCGGCGGCAAGCGAGTGATTTTCACTAGCTAGAAAGCTAGTAGTGTTCCTTAGGAGCGCTGCCGGAAAGCCGCCAGAAAGCCGCTAGAAAGCTGACGGTTTTCCTAGGAATGCCGGCGGAGAGCCGTCGGAAAGCGTACTAAGGAAAGAAATATAAGACGCTAGAAGAAGGAGCGAGAATGGAGACAGAGAGAATAACACCTTTCTACACACATAGATTCAATCAATCAATTCAATCAAAATCATCCTTCTCAGAACAACGAAAATTTGACATACTGAGTGTAAAATATTATAATACCTTAAGGAGTATATAATTAGTATTCCTACGCCTAGGTTAACTCCAGAGTATAACTAATTTACACTCCTTCCTAAAGTCTTACACCACTGCAAGAATATTCCATGGTCTATAGTAGGGCTCGTATTTGAGATGTATATGCCGAAACTCCATCGATCCGTCGTAGCCAGTATAGTTTTGGCGACAAACACTGATGTTTGTATACGGTACTTCGGTTGACCGCTTTTAACATACTGCTCGTGTATATTTAGAAGTTGTTTTGCAGATTTCGCGACTTGTTTTTCCAGCTCAACACCTGCGGTAGGACTGAGGCACGTGAAAAGGCGTTGGATGATGCAGAAATGTTGAAGGTAATAGCAGAAAAGCTCAATCCGAGGTCTGGAGTTCTCACAGAATTGAGACATCGACATCTGCATAATTGCAGATTCGAGTTGTGGTTGCCAACGGGAAAACCAGCTTTGATAGTTTTCACAGACAGCCTTTATTCTAGATAATACGGAATTGTGGTCGATAGTGCCTTTCTGGAGTAAAAAATTCGTCGTGTCTTGAAAAATGTCTGGGATATATGCTGCGTGCATCCAAAATGTCACCTCAGCTTCGCCCCGGCCGTATAGGGTGAGATCTTGCTCGATTGTACCCTGTAGTGCATTTTGCCACTCTGGTTGACTCAAGAAGCAAGTTTTGTTCTTAATAATAGCTTCAGTAATCTGTTAATTTTTAGTGTTTTGTTTGTTAAAGGATATGTTGCTATACCATCATAGCACTCTGTGCAGTGAGAAGATTTTTATGGCACTCAGTAACAATGTTCCGTGGTCCGAGGATTTCCAAAACATGAACGGCACCACAGGCATGCAGAACCCAGCTATTACCATAGGGTTTCAGGGCCTAAAAAAATTGTCAGCGTGTTTTCAATCTAGAAGAAGCTTTGGTAATTTCACCTCGTATAGGATCAAAATTAGCGTTGCAAACCATACATCTGTGCTATCAAGAGCGCTACCAACATGTAGGGCTGACCGGATGCTACTAAGTGCTTGCACGTAGCATTCAACATGTTTGTTTATCCTGGCTGGCGAAAGTCCAGGTACGATGAGCTGCTCTAAATAGGCCCATAGGCAAGCTACCGCATTTTTGACGCACTGATTAGTCTCGTGTCCTTCCCCGAGGCCGGAGAAAAATTGCCTATGCATAAGACTAAGGACCTTTTGGATGCGAAGCGGGTCCAAGAAGATAGGCGAAAGCTCATCATGACTGAGTAGCGTCGTCAGCATATCGTGCTTACTAAACTCTAGGAGCTCCCGAATAGGGAGCAGGGATTGCGGCGGATTGGATGGTAATGTGTGAGGAATAGATTGCGCCAAAGGACCTGTTTCATCAAAGTATATGAGTAAGTACATTGGAAAGGCTGAGAGACGTTTCCGAAAATGCTCACTCGGTTGTAATGATAACGGATCGGTAGACCGCGCTGATGAAACGGCTAGATCAGCTTCGAGCCATACCGGCATCTGAAGCTGATTGACTTTAATAAACCTTGCCTCTCGTCTCCGCGTGCGTGCCGCTGCTTGTGAGGCACGCCGTCGCACGACCTGTCGAGTATTTTGAGATGCATTATCCGGGTCATTCGAGGTAACGATAAATTCATAATCCATCTGAATAGCGCAGATTTCTGATGTATGTCTTTGTAGAGGGATGAAGATAGACTGAATTCAGCAAAAACGGGACCGCGCCAAAATCCTGACGTGACGTCACAGTATCTATTTCAGATAGTCGGCTTTCGGGTATTTTTAGCGGTGGGCTACATGGGTCGGCGTGCCTAGATATGGTATAGCGCAGACTTGGGTCCATATACCCAGATTTAGTATGGCGCTTGCTGCAAGATGAGTTGGTGCACTAGGATATGCAATAACATGAGGCGTGACGTTAGGCCTGATACTTAGAACTATGCACTCTTACTGCTATGCAGAGCCATAACTTTAATTGGGGAGTCGAATCCCGGCACGAAATCCCCACCCTGGCTACCACGCGTGCTTCAATATGCGAAGCTAAATTCTAAGACAAGCATTGCCCTTTTAATATCTATAGATAGTCACAAATAACACCAGAAGATTTGTCATGCTTATCAAAATAAAGACGCTTAAGCAAGTCTCATATGGTGCAAACTATGACATTATCGTGTCATGTACTGGGTCTTCAATAATATATTAACCCACGCCACAACTTCTGTTGAGCTGATCCAGAGCGTGTGATAACGAATCTGCAGACGCTTTATAAATCTCCTCTAGCTTGAAGACACCAACTTCTCTGATCCCGGATTTCTTTTCTCTCGAGGCACGATGGCCACTTGGGATACACTACTTGAGCGCAACCGGTATTTTATATTCCATCCCCATATATTTTAGCGTACAATAACAGTCACTTAGGAAGTACTCCGAAACTTTACATGTTCCTGAGCCTTATATAACTGAGTTCACTGATAAAACTATACCGCCTTTGTTTATTGGTACGTCGGTTTGAAACCCTTCATTTTGATTTTGGGATCACTGAGAAATCAAACAGTTTCTTGCATCGATTTTCGTGTCCCAATCGAAGCACTACTCGGTATCAAAACAAAAGGTAATCGATAACCAAACCTATCGAAATTTCTTCCGTTGATTTCCGATCGTACCAATAGACGCTTTCATTGTTCGAAACGCTGGCGGTCGATTGAAATCCAATATAACCGATCTGATCTTCATCGAGACTTTCACACAGGGACAAGCTTTGAAGGGCATTGCTATCATTCATCATACCGGTAAGAACTCAACCTTGAATAAACCGTTGAATCTAACAGTCTCCAGATTGTGGCTTCACGCATAATACCGACGAAGTTCTTAAGAATAGTTTAAAAGCTAGATCTCCAGACCTAGCTGGAATGATTGATCAGCTATATTTTGGGACTTTCGGAAGCAGCGACAGGTAAGCATATAGAGCCATCGCCAACTCCATTTGTTACGATTGCACAAACCCTAAAAGCTTGAAGGCTTGAAGAAAGTGTTAGAGAAGATTTAGATTTTCTGCAGTCTGAGCCACTTGTCAGACAGCAGCTAAAAGACAACGCCAAAGGTTACGTTTATGATATCAAAACTGGGAACCTAAACCCAGTTACTTAGGAGACTTAAATCCGTAAGAGACCTGCATCAAACTACTCGGTCTTAGCTACAGTTCCACAGAATGTTGAAAGTGCTTATAAATTCGGGGAATAAAAGTCTTTGCTTAATTGGTTGAGTCAAGAACACGTGATGCAAATACTTTCAGATCTACGTATTTTCCACGCATGTTATCGCACACACCAATGAATTGGTCATATTCTAACAGCGCTTACTTACGATCGACTATTCCTGGAATGTGCTCTTTCTTCACCACTATATACTCCGGCTCTAGTACCCAAAGCCACCGGTATGTGGTAGGCCACTGGAACTGTTAGAATATGGGATTACGTGTAACGTTTGTGGATCTTCATCACCAAGATATGGTGTGACCGCATATAACTGGGAGTGTTATTGTTCCGCGGGCCGATTGAATATTAGTTTGGCAATTTTCCAAAATCTGAATACTGGACCCATATCTGCATGTACAAAATGAGAGTTGACCCGAACGCTAATGCGATTACTCAGCTCTAAACTATTGACAACGCACATATTCACGTGAAAGGGAAGCGAAAGAAGCCAAAGCTATGGGCATAGACTTGATATTATAACTGAGATAATCTCAAATTTGACTACTGTACCCATGTCCACATGTACCAAGTGAACAGTGATCAAAGTCTTGATACTAATGCTGATCTTATGAAATTATCCGAAGTTAATTGGAAGCGGGAAGATTAGTTCTATATTAAACATTCGCTTGGTGTATATTGCTAGAGATTAACAAATGTTTTTTAACCAGGTGTGGATCATCATACCCTCGTTAAATAATCTGACCAAAGTGGGTTCCGGTAATAATATACGAAGATGAGATACGAAAGCAGAAAATGGTGCCGACGTAACGCCCAGTGAGCCGGAATGAAACCTCAATTGGTAATGGACTAGGGTTTAATAAACACGTTGTAGCACATCACAACTTGAGCTATCTTACTGTCATTCGAAGACAGGACGGAGTGCGGAGGCTTGAGAATCACACTTGCACAAGTCCAGTCGTTTTTAACCCTTGGAGCAGTCGATATAGCTCCATACCGGAAAAGCCATTTCATAGTTGTGATTTTTATATAGAAATGCGGTTCGCTGCGGTTCAGTTCCTTTTTAGAAGCTTTTACTAACTATGGTAATGTAACACCTTTAAACTTTATGCAGTGAGCGGACTATCCTTACGCGCCTGTATTTGGGAAATATAATCATCGGTACGAGAAAGTCACTGTATGCCGGTGGGGAGCGCTATAACCTTTTAAGACAGTTGTACCCTGGTAAGATGCTCACTGCCTGCCGACGACAGCTGTCCAACCGACAGGAAGATGATCAGCAGATGCCAAAAAGAGCAAGGAATAGTCCCCATTTATGTCTTTAAGATTGGGCAGCGGGAGTATTGCATTATCTTATCCTGAATGAAAGTCAATCGATTTGTCGATGATCTAAAGTCTATTAATCGCTGGACTCAAACCTTGATTCCATATCTATCCGATAGCGGTCTATAAGTAGCCTAAGAAGTAGCTACTTCTTTGAATTTATTCACTTACACTCGGAAGACCACGCAATTGCACTTGGTAAGCTCCCTCACTAGACTTCGATCTATTGTCACTGTTCCTTGACGCAGAACCTACTAATATCACAAAGGTACTAAATCACGATGCCATCTGGGTCATGTTATTGCGGCCAAGCGAAAATCTTTTTCGAAGGTCAACCAATCAGACAGGTCCGTTCTCATTTATCTGGCTGAACGACTAAGTTCCATCGGTAATTCTCCCGCTGTGAATGGGTTTAACACTTAAGCTAGGGGCTTTGCCATTGTGGGGAGTGTAAGAAGTACACCAGTAGCGCCTACTCAATCAATGTTATTGTTTCTGAGAAAGGTTGGAAAACCGAGGGTGCCTTCAAATCAATCTCCAAGATGGCGAGAAGTGGCAATATTATCTCGACCATTTTCTGTCCTGAATGTGGCAGTTCGATGTATCGCGAAGGCGCCACCTTTCCAGGACAGAAAGTTCTCCAAGCCGGTATCTTAGATGATACAGATTTGCTTAATAGTCTGGAAATGGAGGTTGAACTGTTTGCTCCACTACGTATAAGCTGGGTGCCAACATTAGCAGGGGCGGAGGCTAAGCACGACATGAACTAGATTACAAATAGCTATTTCCAAATCCATATATTGTTCGATGTTATTATTTCCTAGTACCCCGCTGTATTAATAAATCCTGCATTCTAGAGACATCTGCAACCGCACTTGACCCACCCTTCATTTCATTGTCGCTAGAGTCGCTCAATTCTAAAACGTGATCTATATACGCCTTCCTAATATATAATCAGTCGTATTTAAACATGTTTGAAGAGCATTTAATCACGGACTTTCTCGCAAAATTCATGTCAAGAGGTTCTGTTCTAGGCTATAGTACGTATTAGAACGCATCCACTCAACACTAAGACCAATAAATCACAACCTCGGCAATCGCGCCTGAATAACAACCTCGTACTTAAATATAGCATAGAAAAAACATCTGCTATCGTAGCCCCACTTACTCTACGATATGACGCCATTAAGCTTCGGTCCGCTCCATACCCGCCAGGGCTGTGAGCATGGTTATATCGATAGATGTAGCCATGAGGCTTACCCTTGTCTCGGAAAGGATCATTTCGTCAATCAATAGAAAGGATTCTGGCCCCATGATTACCTTGGTTTGTCCAAGGACCTCGCAAACTTGGTGTGAGGGGCGATCGTGGAGCACGCCGTGAAGGAAGTAGAACTTCGCATCTGCAAAGAGCCAAGCGCTACAGTCAGCCATAAGTGCTCTCATATATTAGCTCTCTTGTAACATTACTTACTTTTGATAGGTTGTGGTTGAAAGAAGTCGTGCTCTATGTTCTCAACTCTTGGCGTGTAGAGAGCCTTGGCGATTGAATGGAGAAGGTCTTGGAGGATAACCCTTCGGATATCTCGGGATGTTTTTCATTAAACTGTCTGCATTGGCGCTCGATTACACCACCAATTTTTACGTACACGATCGTTTCCTTGTCGTTCGTGTTCTAGCTCTCTAGTTCACGCGCCATAGGGAAAGACAGCCAGGAAACCTCTGGCTGACGATGGAGTCCCATATTGTAGATTAAGTGTAAGCAGCCAGTGCTACAGCCAGTACCGTAGTGGCCAGCAGTGATTAGCGGCGGCTAAGACGTGCGGGGCTAGGCAGGGAAGCTAGGCGTGGCGGATTCGATCGGCGCGGTCGCAGGTAGGACGACGTCTCTGCTTCAGTGGTATATGTACCGCGGGTGAATGTGCGGAAGACCAGCGCATATGCGATAAAGGTTAACTTTGGCTCGTATGCGGAGGTCGTTCGTTGCAAATGCCTACAAAGGACGATATCCGGAGCAGCCTCATAAACAAGAACTTACCCGGGAGGACGTCCATTCAAACATAACAGGTTGTAGAATCATTCTTGGGGGACTACTATACTATTTTCGACAAAGCTATAAGATCTTGAAAATTCTAACGAAATAAGCCTTAGCACCGGCATAACGGGGACGAAGGCTAATATCCTGTAAACTTGCCGCTACATTTCTAAGGTAGTCAGGATGTGATCGTACGAGTGCCATGAACTCATCCCTCGTAAGTCCGTAATACTCGGCAGAGAGATTAATCTCCCTCTGTGGAGAAGGTGGTAGGGCATCAGCATGCAACTCCATTGGCGCTATAAACCCATCTCTAGTAGACTACAATACGCAGCAGATAAGTCGAGCGTTCTTTGCGAAGGTGGTGCAGTGCCAGGCACTGGCGTAGAATGGTTGCACATTTGACGAGAGGTCGGCAATCCCTCTGGCAGAATCTCTCTGTTTTGAGCCGCAAGCTCGGACGCCTCGCCATCAAACTCACTCGGGACGAGAAACATGCTAAAAAGCTTCTAATTCGGCTGGCGTATGAGATAGATCGGACTACTATCATGGACTTTAGTCCCGCGCACGGCCGCGATCCTGGAATATTTCTCGATCTGGTCGGCATATAGAGATCCAATAGAAACGGTTCGCGTATTTCTCCAAGTGCCCTCGGAACGTGTTACTTGGGTGATTTGGCGTGGTTCGAACGAAATGACGGCGAAGACACGAATTTCCTGTGTGGTAGCGCTCTGAGTTCTTTCCTCGTAGTTGAAATGGTACGCCACTGCGGTATTAGGGGCCCCTGAGGCAAGTCAATTCCGTGCGACAGGGACGTCTTGAAATATTATGGATGAACTCATTGGTGAATTCCATTAGCAGAATCCAGGCCATAAAGTCTTACCTTCACACCACCGTGAATGGAACTGCCATATGACTTCCATAAGCTGATTATCGTCTCCGTAATAGAAGACGTGCACCGCCTCCAAGAGCGTTGGACACCACAGTAATGTCGGACCCGGCTAGGCAAGTGGCATTCCTGTTCAAAATAGTCTTGACACCCCACTCCCCCATTTCGCTTTCTGGAAAAAACCCCTATCCTCAGGCCTGTGTTTTGTATAGCGAAACTCAGATGATAGGTATTATTGCGCTCAATTTTCTCTTGGTAGAAGATACGAAGCGTCATATCACCAGTTTCAGGTCGATCGACAGCGATTCGAGAGCCCTCAGCAACATTTGACTGATTTAGATCTTGCTTATCTTCAAGAGCCTTGGCGGGTCTCCATGTGGTTTTATTGGCAATGTGTCTACCTTGGCACTACTTTTTCTTTGAGCTTTATATAGATGGTTAAGTTGACTTACTTTGCATATGTTGTTGTTATCATCTAGGAAGTAGCACGATTCTAGAGATTTATTAGCAACAGTCCTAGTCAAGACGTCGAATATAGCTTGGTAGCAACATACGTGTGTCACGCCCTTACATTCCAACGAATAACTGTAATGGGCACAAATTCAGTGGTATCCAGTTCAGGTCAAGTACAGTCCGGTTCGATCCGTTCAGACTCAGCCATGGTAGTTTGAGTGGGTAATCAATGTGCATCACCGGAATCTTCACAAATTCCATGGGCATAGTTTCGTCAAAAAACGCATGGAATGGATTAATCTAAAGTCTGATAGAGTGGCCTTGCTATAAAATATGATATCTTTCCTCATTCAACTGGCTTTTGCCTCATGTTGACGATACTAGCCTTGCCCCATGAATACAAACGCCGTGCTGCCTGTGCCGTATTACATTGTAGATGATTGCGCCGGTCAGTTATCATCATTCCAAATCTGCTAAATATTCATTCTAGCTCCCCCCAAGTAAGATACGATGGGAATCCTCGTCCGAAAGTGAATCGACGACATCTACTAAGCTTAACGTGGTAGCTCCTCATCCTCTCGTGTTTTGGCAAGTCTTTTTCGTGTGATAATGGAGCCATAGATAGCCGCTAGTGAAGAAATCAAGGGTAATACAATGAACAGCCCAATAAGCGCGGCGCATAAAATCATGGCGAATAGCGCGAATCCGTATGCCGCTTGTTGAAGATCAAGATCTGGACTTTTAGATTGTGCTGACAAAGATAGATTGAAAGCCGACAGAATAATAACAATGACACCAAACGCTGACACTGCGTTATTGTACAGGTCCATGTAAGGCACATAACTTTCGGTCAAGGCATGGGGGAAGCCTTGAAGGATGCCGGATACGGAAAACTTATAAGGCGAATATCGGTAAATGGTGTCGAGCCGATTTAACCGCAACTCACCATATTGGAATCGTGTGTCCATGGTATTAGAGTCATTAGAGTTGAGATTTGGTAGTATTGTACGGGCAAATTCCGTCCAAGCTCGGTGGTCCAAGTTCGCATTGACCAGATGACACTCTTGTGCCACATGTAAATCATGACCAAAGCGAATGAGGCCACAATAAGAGTACAGAAGCCCGTACGCTGCTCGGTGTAATTGAGGTTCGCAGGATATATAGGCCTCCCAGAAATCGTAATTGAGCAGAAAGTCCGGGAGTGGTTTAATAAATATTCTCGACTTTGCCCAAACAAGGTGAAGATCCAGTTCTTCTGCGATTACAATTTCACGGCGCAGGAACTTCTGGTAGTACAAGGAGCGTGGAGCTCCATGGACAGCGATTAGCCACAGCATCTTGCGTATGGCATTAAACCGAGAAAGATCGAAAAAAGCGCAGAGAAATCTATCCACCTCATTTCTATGCTCAAATCTTAGTGGCTGTAGTTCCCTTGCTAGGGGAGATACATCGTTGAAGGCCGCAGGGAAAACGAGGTCCTCCCGAGCAATTAAGGAAGAAGTCGGTGGGAACGGGGGCTTGTATGCTGACGATGCGACCTCTTTCCCGGATTTGTCCATAGAGAATATAGTACGACGACGGTTGCGGGAAAGAATTGGATTTGCAATGAGTTTGGTCCGTTAAAGGCTCTTTCGAGGAGTTTAGAGTAGAGTATATTATGCAGATTTTGATTTTGATCAGTAAATGATGTGAAAGCCATACCAATCTGACGCCGCTCGGAAGCTAGGAGGATGCCTTGAGAGATGTCGCAATTTATGGTTCGTAGACTCGCAGAGGTCGGTATAGTTGAACGCATTATGACTCAATAATTTGTAACCATATTTTTTCCGTAACGATTGCATCTTTCGTCGTCTATATAATCTTTAATATTAGGAGATGATAACCGAGAGAGGGTGTGTGTATGCCGCAATTATGACATAGTTCGTGAAGTTAAACATGGGTGTATCCTGTTCGATCCAGCTGTGAAGCTTTATTTAACGGGCAACATTTCACTTAGACTGGCGATGTCAGCAACTGAAAGCATCTTCTGGCGAACGACTACATCATAGACTTAACACGGGCACCGGTCGTCGCAATATTTCGTGAGCGCCTTTGGTAAGCCAAGACCATCACAAAATGCGCGCTATAGCTTACCTGGTGGTTAACTAACGTTAACTGGTTAGTTAGATAGATAAGCGGCTTACTAATAAAGAAAAGCATGACCAGTGAGGTGGGGTAGGCTCTTGAAATAATGGATGGCAAAAGTGGCGGCGTAATTCCTCCACTTCTGACAACGGAGGTGGCTGCATAGGGTATCGCGGCTAGGCGACCTAAATAGAGGCGTGAGCTAGACCCAAGGGTCAAGGCTATGGTTCGTATTCGAATGCATCCTCTCGTATCTCTAGCATCCAATCCGCGGCTCAGCTCAGACGCCTACTTGGAGTTTTATGAAGATTTATGGGTTTCGGCGGGAGGTAAGCGGGCCGCCACGCGAAGCAGACCTCGCGTAACCCACAATACTAGCGTTAGACGTGCATGGCTCAGAAGGCGGCAAGGCAAATATAAATAGGCGAGCATATTCCTTCGACTTCGAGCGTCATCGCGCAAGCGGTCGAGTAGGGACAATGAAGTTCGCGTTTGGCTATCACCTTGCGGTCGCTTGTCTTTTTCCGTCCGTCATTGCACTCCCTCAAACAGAGTCTCCCACAGCTGGGAACATCATTCAATCCAGCGGCCGACGCTATGCCTGTAAATGCTATCCAGGCGACCGATGCTGGCCAACCCCGCAGAAGTGGAAGACTTTGAATGATACCATCGGCGGCAGACTCAAAGAAGTCGTCCCCAATTGGGCAGTATGCTACAACACATTCGAAGGAAAGCCAACATACAATGCGGCCACATGTGCGCAAGCGACTGCGAATTTTACGCTTGAACAGTGGACGTAAGTGCAATTAGTGTTTGATTAACTGAATGAAAGAATACTCCAAATAGCTATATATATTTTCGGGAACAGTGAATGCATCTTCGTTCCCAGGATGCGCTGACAATACTCACAGAACCGACCAAGACATTCTAAACCTCTGGATCTTCTGGACAAACAACACCTGCCTTCCCACTACCAATCCCGCCAGTACCTGCACACTCGGATACTACCCAGAGTACGTGATCCGCGCGAAGACTAAAGAAGACATCAAGGCCGGAATTGATTTCGCGCGCAACAACAAAGTGCGCCTTGTTATCAGAAACACAGGCCATGACTTTATGGGACGATCGACGGGCTTCGGGAGTCTGGCGATCAACACGCATGATTTCAAGAGCGTGAAATTTACGAAAAGGTATACAGGACCTGGAGGTTATATGGGTGGTGCTGTGACGGTTGGTGCAGGAATTCAAGGGAGAGAGTTGTTGAGGTTGGGACAGCAGCAAAGCCCAAAAGTTGCTGTTGTAACGGGAGAGTGTCCGGTAAGCCAATTATTACATTGGCTTGATAAAACAAGAACCCTTCTTCATGTAACGGAACCACGACTAACGGTTTCCAGACTGTAGGTCTCGCCGGCGGTTACATCCAAGGCGGCGGTCACGGTCCTCTCGCTAGCATATACGGTTTGGCTGCAGACCAAGCTTTATCCTTTGATGTCATCACTGCTGATGGTGTCTACCGAACCGCGAATGCACGCGAAAATCCCGATCTCTTCTGGGCGCTGAAAGGCGGCGGGCCCTCAACTTTCGCAACGATCGTAAGCGCGACTATCAAGACGTTCCCTGAGACCAAGGCCGCAGGTGTGGTGTTCAGAATCAATCAGACACATACTAATGATACTGAAGTCTTCTGGAAAGGTGAAGAGCCGGTCTACTAAAATCGAGTGGGTTCACAATTGCTGATAGAGACTCAGGTTTCCGCGCGTTCCATAATTTAGCTCCCCGATACGTCGAGAACGGCATGTTCTCATACTACCAGCTCTTGCCCAACTCAGTCAATGCCCAGCCTATGGTGGCACCCAATAAGACTGTTGCGGAACTCAAAGAGATAATGAAGCCGCTCGCCGACCAACTCGAATCGCAAAATATTCCGTACGAACTGACGTACTACCAGTTCTCCACCTTCTTTGACTTATACCTTGACTTGTTCACCGACGAAAGCAGTGGGGGCAACATGCTTGTTGGCGGACGCTTGTTTACCAAAACCGATATCAGAAATAACGGGGACGGGATTGTGGATGCAATGAGGCAGTCCTTCAAGGCGGGTGCGTGGGGGATGATTGGACATATTGTCGGGCCAGGCACAGGAGCGCCGATCGTGGATAATGCAGTTCACCCTCGGTGGAGAGACGGGGCTTCGTTTAGCATCTCAGTCCTGCTACAGCCGACTAATGCAACGTGGGCTGAGAAACAGGCTGCACAGGCCGTCCTAACGGATCAAATAGATGCACCCTTAATAGCGGCGAGTCCAAATGGCGCAGCGTATGTAAATGAGGTGAGTAGATACGGTACGCAGAAGTGAGGAGATTGCCGCTGACTGAGTGCAGGGAAACCTCGAAGAGCCTAACTGGCAGCAGGCATATTGGGGAACCAACTACCCGCGATTGCTGAGCTTGAAGAAGAAATGGGACCCGAAAGGCGTGTTTTATGCGAGGACGACGCCGGGAACCGAAGATTGGGAGGTTATAGATTATGGGACGAGGCTCTGCAAAAAAGCATGATCAGTGATCGTTAGTTTATCCAAACTAGATCGATTGGCAATAGCCAAATGCAACGCACATTAAAATATGAAGTGTCAGAATGCGGTTGTCTTTGGTTATGGTGGAAGGTAGTGATACATTCTCGTACTTGAGAAGTTGGTCGCTCCAAACTAGCGCATTGCTTTGCTCGTTGATACTTGCCGCACCGCTGCGTCGGCGCTGCAACTCTGCGCTAGTCATCTAACTCATGCGCTGGGTAGTTCTCATGCTTTGTATTGTTAATAAAAGGTGAATGCGCGAAGGAGTAAAAGCCAGCAACTCCACGAACATGCCATATCGCTCGGCGTAAATGTCTTCCTCAAATTTCTTAAAGCTAAAGCCGGAACTATAAAGAGGAATTATAAACTATTACTAAGTACCTACTACTAGAGAAGATCTTATTATCCTAGTATCTACTTTTAAGTAAAACCTTTACTATATACCTATAATATAAGAGTAATCTACCTATTATATAGGTAAACTAATAGTTAAAGGGGAAACTTCTAAACTCTAAATAAATAAGGGTATAACTAAGCCCTATATTAGAATTATATTATATAACTATTTAGCTTACTAGTAGCTTTTTTATAGCTTTCTAGTAGCTTACTAGTAGCTTTTTACTAGTATACTAGTAGCTCTCTAAGTTATATAACTAATATTATATAACTATTTACTATTAGTTTATCTATAGCTTTCTAGTAGTTTATTTATAGCTTTTTTATAAGGATAGGTATAGGCTCTAGTATCAAGAGTAGATAAGGTAGGTTGGCTCTATTTTAGCTATACTAAGATAAGGAAGAGAGTAGGTATAAAGGTTTAGCAAGATTATATAGTATTTAAACTTATTAATATACTAATATCTTACTAGGGCTAGGGTTCTACTATAAGTAAAAGATCTAATTATATAATAAAGTAGTCTATTATATTACCCCCCTCTAAGGGA
>Ga0247757_10000035_pt1 | contig 99381 bp, 99 predicted proteins | sample UWRJL126311R4_FD_180929 | JGI IMG/M metagenome (GOLD analysis project Ga0247757, IMG submission 180929) | Plant litter microbial communities from Arlington Agricultural Research Station in Wisconsin, United States - UWRJ-L126-311R-4 | ecosystem: Environmental > Terrestrial > Plant litter >...
CAAGCGTCTTACTCGTCTTCTGGATTACTCCCTGTATGCAAGATTACTAGCTAAGGTGCTATCTGATCTTGTATCTCTCAAGCTGTGGACAAATATGCAGCAACGGTAATCGTGCAGCAGCACCTTAGCTCTCGGGTTCTATTTCCTGCAATAATTGACCGGTAGGATTGTTCAACTGGTCTGAGTGGAGACTACCCCGCCGAAGGACCACCAAGTAGCGTCGGAGATCCCGGCACCATACTACCCCACCATCATGCACTGTTGGGCACTCTATCACCTCTAACTCGAGTTCAGGTTGAGCATTTCCACTTTAGAAAATATCTCTCAAAAGCGAAGACTAGGGTTTCTATGTAAGAATCTTTAGGTAATAACTGCCGTACAGGGTGATTGAAAGGTCAGATGTTGCGTCGTTCCGAATGACATCGAGCTAGCTCTAGGTCCTAGCGCACGCTTATTTCCCATGAATAATAAACCGTTCGATCTCTAAGAAAACGAAACTGTGCATAATACTTGAGGGTCTTTTTAGAGCCGGCCGTAAAAGTGACCACGTCATGCGATCATCCTCTGCGATTTCAACCGCTGTACTCCCCAACCTGATTCCTTTGAGCCTTCCCGCTGACTCAGCTAAGTCGATTTGAGGCACAGTATTTTGATTTTGGGTGTTGTAGAGAACAATCTCATAAACAACCATTGAATCATGGCAGCGCCTCATGAATACTTAGGCAAAGAACAACACGACGAAGGCTGGAACTATACTCCGGCTCGTAGAAAAAAGATTTTTTCCTACACGCAGGCTCTTATTATCATCCTGTTGACTTTTCAGTCATTATTTATCATAAAACTCTGGACGACCAAGTACACTTGTCTCACCACTACTTCATCAAATGAAGGCTTTATCATGAGAAGATGGCATCGCAACACTTCGTACATGTCTCTTGACCACATGTATGACCATTTATGGAATGAAACAGGCCAGTCGGCGCTTGTATTTGATAATGACAAGAATGTTGTGCAGTTGACGATGTGAGTCTACACGCTTGCTTCTACACCAATCCAATTTTCCTCGACGTTGAACAGTAAGCCGATAACTTCGAAGGATTCACCAATTGCATTGTTTATCTAGCTTACGCTCTGCTCTGCAAAACGCAAAAGAAGGTCTTGAAATTGGGATCGACGAAAAAGATAATTCGCACTGGCCGCACTGTTTCCAGTATCTACGAGAAGTACACGCCTCGAAGTTATCTCTGTGAAAACATTTACTAACACAATTCTTGAAAGGCGATCCTTTGTACTGCTGATGGTAGTCTTGAACATCATTCGCCCAACCACTCAATTATCAGCGGGTATTTAGATATGCGATCTTGTCGATCTGCTGAAGCAGTATTTGAGTATAGAGATGAAAGGAAAATTTATAATTACGATGGCAGTTTGATATCAGCAACTCCCTGGCAGAATCAAAACTAATTAGTGGCGTCAAGACACATTCTAATGGGATTGGACTGCTTATCTAGGATCTTAAGAAGGGTCTCAGTCCCTTATATTAGAAGACTAGAATTCCGCCTTTATATTGTTACTATAAGGCTAGAAACTCTTAACATAGTTATAAATTTTAAGTTTTTATAATAAGGGAAGTACTATTATATAGAAATGCTTTTCTTGTATGTAGGATATAAGTTAATATTACATATATATAAAATTCGTTTTAAAAAACAACTCCCTATTTTTTTAACTATAATATCTATTTATTATTTTTAGTAGACAGTTCCCTATTATCTCTACTTGCTTATTCTAATACTTAAAATAGATACTATTTAATGGTCCCTTAAACCTACTATTTACGTAGATATAATTAAGGAATTTCTACACTATATAATGAATTTAATGACAAGTAATGTCATCATTTTTTGCGAATGGCCTAGACGATATGGATAAGACCAAACTACCTCACTCAGTCGAGGCCACCGTCCCCCTCTTCAGTGGTGGGATGAGCACTTATTCCTTTAATGAACAATCAACCCTGAAACGAGCTAAGTGACATGTTACATTACATTGGCTAGTTCGAAATTCGTCACAGTAACAACTCGTTATAAAGCTAGGATAAAGACAATCTCTAAATGAGATATCAATAGATGAGAAATATCTTAAGACAGTATAGACCTTGCGCTGTTGAAGTAAGACTCCAAGCTGTCCACGTTCTTAGTAACATTCAGTACGAGAATATAAATCAATCTCCAATATATCGTTGAGGAGAGTGGATGTGAAGTTTACTGTTTCGTATATTGAGCAAATGCACTATAGTAGACTAGAGGAAGAGTGTCAAACATTTGTATGCCCGGGACCCTTCTCATTTACGGTGCTTGCAGTCGTAGCGAGCTCATCGAGATTGAAGTATTTGGCGTACTTCTTGTCTGTAGATCTCAACACTTCAGGATTTGGCTGAGTTTCGAGCACTTCAGGCTCTGGGTAAGCTCCATAATCATTTTTCGAAGAGGCCCATGACGTCCTCAGACGACTAATGAAATGCGCGCACTTCCGATACATAGAGTCCGGCTGGCGCGCGGCATAAGCAGCGGAAGGCATGCATGCGCAGATTGCCCCCACAAACATCTCACAAAGACTAGTATAAAAGATGAGCAGGCTTTTCATACTCGGAGATCTTGATTAAACGTACGTAGAGATGTTCACTGGTACCAAATCCCACAAAGTGTCTTGTGCATTCTCAAGTATGATTCGATAGTAAATGCTGCATGCTGAGCATACGCAAGCCCTAAAATATATTAGAAGGAACAAATGTGTGCTAAAACAAGCCTTGAAAGCGAAAGCTCACATTGCGCCAGATAGAAAAATCAAGATCACCCCGATCCGTCGCTTGTACGAAAGATTCAATCCGCAGACACCCACGACCGGGATAAACAAGACATATAAGTCGATGATGAGTCCAATAATTGATTGTGGCACCGAAAGATCCAGCGTGTGATCTATGCGTGTCACCCAATATTCACCTTTTCTCGGTGTAGAGAGAGCAAAAACAAGGATAGTTTGAACGGTATAAGCCAGTACAGTGACCACAAGCCCTATCCAAGAGCACACTCTTGCCCATCGTAGTTGTGCGAATAAAGAGAGATATAGGATAAAAAAGCTCGTCTTGAGAAAGAGAAAGGTAGGCGGAGTAATACCAGCAATCAGCCAGCTTGACTAAGAACGTCTCCGTTAGCTTCCGAACACTTAGCATAGATCTCTTATAAAAACTTACAATGAGCAGCTCTTTCTTGGTAAATTGAGCCACACTGATGTCCCACTGGTGCTTACCAATCCCACCTTTTTTCACCCCTGCCCAAGTGTCAGGCAAATGTAACGCACGGTAGCCTATTTATAAAGTTATTGCTACCTACCATAGGTACAAGCTATATATGAAGCAATACTTCCGAGCTAGCAAATGTTTCATAGGTTAGTTTATGAAATCTGCTGTGGAACTAGCAGACTAACCACAGCCAAGCAAAGAGTTGCATCATCCCATGAAACTTTCCTCATTAGCCACAACTTGACGTATGCGCGGTTCAAGAAAAACACCATCATTAAGCCAAAGACAACGGATGTGATCTGAACTTGCAAGTCTCCTCTGGAAGGAGGATTCGCGAAGTTGGGTTTGGTACCATTTGGAGGTTGGTGTGCGGGGACCAACTCAAGCAAAGCTAGCACCTCCGGTGAGGCTTTGGCGATCTCTTCTGCGATAGACGGCATGGGCAATAGGTGATTCTCTTTTTTTTCGATTTCCCCTCTTACTCAAAAGACAAAGATTCATAAGTTCGGGGTGGTGTAAAGCAGTCAGTGCTGCGTAAAGTAAGGTGCAGCACGAACAAAGTTATACTATGAGCCCAAAGATCGATCGGTCAGTATAGATTGCCGAGCGCCTCTAGTACTCCACCACACTCAACATCATAGTTTCAAACGACTGCAATGACATAATCAGGGCTGTGTTAAGTGATATAGTGCTATATTAGTGCATGGGGCAGCACAGTTAATCTAGCTGCACGTAAGCAGCATTTTCGCCCCCGCCCTACCTATCTCATAGTCGCACTTTCTGTTTTATAAGGCGAGACAAAACGTCTATGATGCCCGTCGTATATCTTCGGGGATCTTGAATGAAGCTCCAGCCAATAAGCGGGATAGGTGTAGTACCCTAGTCGGGGCAAGCGTTGTGAAGTTCATTCTAATGCCATCCATTCAATCACGGGTATTCCTAGTTATCGTCGGAGTGACACCCTAGATTGTAAAGAACACTTAATCGAACTGAAAACCATAATGAAAACTTACATTCAAGATGGCTGGAGCGCACCGATACATTCACCACTCAAGGACTTTAACATAAATTAACCAAGTTTTAAGATTCCAGCCTATTCACGAACAGATTATGCTGCCATGAGACTTGATTTTGAGTAAACATGTTTAAACCCCACCAGATATTATTAGCCACACTCACACTTTCGAGGCACGACGAGAGAGTGTGAATATTCAGCTCACTAACTAAAGAAATACTCTCTAACAAGTGAAAAACAAGGCGATGCTAGAATTTCGCGTCTACTACACCCATGGTCTTCACCTATCGGGGGAAAGATCCTATTAAAGTCGACAGGTAATTTGTTTATATACAAAGTGAGAAGATCTAGCTTTCCCCGGTTTACTTAAGACACTTCAGGGTCTCAGTATAGAATCAAAAAGAAAAAGCCTAGTGGGCGTTTTGTTGTTTTTCTTGGATAGTTGGTCTTCTCTCTGGCCGGCGTTCTGGAATGACTCTTTTGTTTTGGTATCTTTGGTGTATGAAATAATACAACATTTACAATGAAAGACAGCTACATATACTTGCTTCGCTTATTTTAATCACAAATATAAATTAAACATTCAGAGCTGCGAGACCACCATAAGAAGACAGCGCAAGGCAGGATGTACTTGGTGAAGCTGGTATTTAAGGTAAGACATTCATTCTGCATTGAGAGTTGAGAGCATTTATATGAACTCCTATGATTTTCAACAGAGAGAACCCGAAATCTCGATATCTAGTATATTATTTTTCTCATTTTACGCTGTAGCACATTTGACCTTTCAAATTGTAAGCGTGGGAAAAAAAACCGACTAATTTTAGTGGCTTTTTAGCTTAGGGGCTCTAATCCGATCGGGATTGTAAATTCGATTATCGTATTCCGATTGGCACATAACTCGTTGCCTAATTAATCTATCAGTCATCATCAACTTAGTCAAGAAAGCAGCCCAGCACAATAGCGCCACGCCAATCTCGTATCATATGTACATATAGTATACCACAATCCCGTGAGGCGGAGATGCCAGTACACATTATTAAAATAGATCACATACCCTTGGTTTCACACAGCGTAATGCTGCGTACATTACCAAGCCTGTGGCGGGTGGCTCGCGGCATCAGCTCTAGAGCAGAAAACGGCAAGTCACATACATCTTCATCCGGGGTTCCCCGTATACATCATCGGAAGTCATCGAGTCCCGCGCTTGAAATATCATCCAGGTACCGACTCTAGTTTCGCCACCTCACTGCTTTTGCTTTCATTGCTAGGCCTGGAAGATCCTAGAGCCACATCTATAAGTACACGTACTTGCTAAACCCTTGATCCCTCGATAAAACATAATAAGATATTTAATAATAAGAAATTAGTATTAGAATAAAGCCCTTGCTATAGTTACCTTAAAGAGTGTAACACGACCTGATGAATGCCCTACGCAAACTATGTTCTTATAAACTATAGAGCTGGTTGGTCGATACTCAGAAGGTAACCATAATACACGATGTTGGTTTAACAAGACCCACTGGCGTTGTATAAGGATATGGTAAGGCGACTCTATGCTTTGAGGTAAATGGGATGACGTTACAAGCAAAGGCAAAGGAATGTCTCCTCGATCTGTATGAAGACACCGCCCGTCGGGCGAGAAGGCTGCCGCCGTAACCCAGCTAGAATGGCTCTCCAGCGTGCTACGGCATGTCCCTGTCGCTGCTTCCCACAGCCGTACTGTCTTATCGTCGGATGCCGACGCGACCAGCTGCCCGTCGGGTGAGAAGGCTACCGCCGTGACCCAGCCGGAATGGCCCTCCAGCATACTACGGCACGTCCCTGTCGCTGCTTCCCACAGCCGTACTGTGCTGTCGATGGATGCCGACGCAACTAGCTGCCCGTCGGGTGAGAAGGCTACCGCCATGACCGAGGCGGAATAGCCCTCCAGCGTACTACGACACGTCCCTGTCGCTGCTTCCCACAGCCGTACTGTCTTATCGTCGGATGCCGACGCAACTAGCTGTCCGTCGGGTGAGGCTACCACCGTGACCGAGTCGGAATAGCCCTCTAGCGTACTACGACACGTCCCTGTCGCTACTTCCCACAGCCGTACTGTATTGTCTCTGGATGCCGACGCGACCAGCTGCCCGTCGGGTGAGAAGGCTACCGCCATGACCGAGTCGGAATGGCCCTCCAGCGTACTGCGACACGTCCCTGTCGCTACTTCCCATAGGCATACTATCTTATCATAGGATACTAACGCAACTAGCTGCCCGTCGGACGAGAAGGTTACCGCACTCTCCCAGCTAGAATGGCCCTCCAGCGTACTACGGCACGTCTCTGTCGCTACTTCCCACAGCCGTACTGTATTGTCTTCGGATACTGACGCGATCAGCTGCCCGTCTGGCGAGAAGGCTACCGCCGTAACCCAGCTAGAATGGCCCTCCAGCATACTACGGCACATCCCTGTCGCTACTTCCCACAGCCATACTGTATTGTAGGATGCCGACGCAACTAGCCGTCCGTCGGGTGAGAAGGCTACCGCCGTGACCGAGTTGAAACAGTTGGAATAGCCCTCTAGCGTACTATGACACGCCCCTGTCGCTGCTTCCCACAGCCATACTGTGTTGTAGGATGCCGACGCAACTAGCTGTCCGTCGGGTGAGAAGGCTACCGCCGTGACCGAGTCGGAATAGCCCTCTAGCGTACTACGGCACGTCCCTGTCGCTACTTCCCACAGCCGTACTGTATTGTCTCCGGATACCGACGCGACCAGCTGCCCGTCGGGTGAGAAGGCTACCGCCATGACCAAGGCGGAATGGCCCTCTAGCGTACTGCGACACGTCCCTGTCGCTGCTTCCCACAGCCGTACTGTGCTGTCGATGGACGCCGACGCAACTAGCTGCCCGTCGGGTGAGAAGGCTACCGCCGTAACCGAGCCGGAATGGCCCTCCAGCGTACTGCGACACGCATCCCAATCCGCTTCTCTCCTTGATAATAACTCAACCCACTTTGGCACTGTGTCTACGAATGTCCGTCGTATCACACTCGTCTCTGGCGCGAATACAAGTGCAGAGCAATAAATTTGTAGTGGAGCATCTGTAAGGATGGACTGGAACCGTAGCACGAGTCGCTTAGCGTCATGAAGGAAGCTAGAAACAATCCCTGCAGATGGCTACGTTGCATATTAGCATAGCACTAAGGCATGATGTAAAGATCTTACGTCTGCAAGTGCCTGAAGGTTGTCGAGTAAGTAAATACATCTACTTGACTCTCTTATGAGACTCATGGCTTCGAGCCAGTGGAGAAGGTGGTTTTGGAGAAAGACATGTGTTGCGTCTCCGTCGATGATATGTTGCTGACTCTGTTCGAGATGATTGACCCAGTAGCGGCACGCATACTGCATTTCGGGTGGCAAGCTGCTACTAATCGTTTCCTCGTCAATCTCGCTCCTTAGAACCCCAGGTCCCGAGAGGCTGCACATGTTCTGACCTAGGCCTCTAGGTTCTAGGTCTCTTGGTTTAGACATAAGCTCAAGGCAGCAAGATGCGAGCTTCTTATGTATTCTTTTCTCGTCTACCCAGAACGAGCTCTGACCCTGTTTTTGAGGGTTGACGAGGAACTCACGAAAGGACAAATGCAGCACCCTGACAGGCATATCCCCCTGGTTAGGAACATTAAGAACAGAATGCAAAGAGTCCAGCTGATATGCAATCTCCTCTTGTGGAACCTGAAGAAGGCGTGCAAGTGAGATGCGAGAAAGCGGCCTCTCTAGAACGACAATACTGCCTACGATTTCTCGGAACGTGCGAAGCCACTCTTCCTTCTCATCTTTCTGCTCGTCAAGTAGCTGATCTAGAGCTGGTAGGTAAGTTCGATCTAGCTGCGAAAAGGTCGACTTTTGATACTCTAGAACTTTGCGTAAGTACCCTTCCGGGTTACCTCCTTTACTACCAATATATCGACATATAGTAGCGGCATAGATAAATAGCGGTACAGCTAGCTTAACTAGAGCCTGAATCTGGTGTGTCGCTGGCCAGTCTGAGGATAACATGCGCGTTTTCTGTATTATACCAAGCTCATGCTCTAGAAAGAGACGTATATCGTGTTCAATTATACTTCTTGGTACTTCGTGGAGGACTAGGTCTTGGTATGTACCGTGCATCTCCTTAAAGCCGAGGCGAATATGGAGCTCTGGTCGGCTGGTTACTACAATCCGTAACGGCACTGACCGGATAGCCTTCGTCCGAGCAAGCAGCTGAAGGATCGCTCGAATGTCTTGCTCTTGCTCACATTCGTCGAGCGCGTCTATTACGACAACGCGCGCCAAGGCCTTCGAATAAGCCTGCTTTATTCCCATGAGTGGCTGCAGGATCAGCTTCTCGAACTGGTCTTTCAAAGCTCTGTACGAAATAGCCGAGTCCTCCTCGAGCGCCTTCCTTATGCCGGGTAGTATGCCTGGCTCACAGGCCACCAAGTCGTTAGCAATAGTGGTGAAGAACCGTGAGGCGTTGCCACGCTCGCCTTCGCCTCTCTTGAAGAAGAAGCTTGCTCCAAGCTGACCGTGGCTAGCAAATGACTGGGCAATTGTCCGCGCAATCGTGGACTTGCCTGTGCCAGCCATGCCGCTCAGCCAGAATATAGGTTTGCTCTCCTCAGTGTTCGCCCAATTCGCGATGTCATGCAACAGCGCGGTGCGGGTGTTCGCTAGACATTGTGAGTTGTGTTCTTCTGCGTGGGAGTTATAGGAAGCGCCTGTCGCGATTGGCAAGTTGATGGAGTTGTGCTCTCGAATCGCTTTCTGCAATCGGACCAAGGCCTTCTGCCGCCCTTCTCCGTAGAGAAGCGGTATCTGGACGTCGAAGATGCCCAGAAGCGAGTACGCTGTGTCTTCTTCGCGCTTTGTGTTGCGTCTTTGTGCCCACGACATCCGTTCGTCCGCAGTGAAGGAATCCATCGGACTTCCTTGGAGGGCTTGCACAGCAATTCCGGTGATTTCGTGAAGACTCTGCATCAAAGACCGCTTATCTCCAAGCCGATCCCCCTCTTTAGAGAAAAACTCAACCGATGCTGGGGCAATAAGTTCTTGAAGCGTCCAGCCTCGTGTAAACCATCTGCTCTTCCTAATTGCCGGTTTCCGCCTCAGGTGCACATCGCTATTATCTTCAGCGGCTCTGCTGGAAACGTCGGAAAGATAAACGTAGCATCTCTTTGCGTTCCTGTACCAGCGAAACATGGAGATTATCGCTTCTGAAAGCTCTGAGTTGTTTGACTTGTCGATGCAGCATGTGTCTATCCAGAAGTGACTCAGGCCGTCACGCTTAGCCTGTCGTGCGCAAAACCAGATCTTGTTGTGTCCCGTTTTGCTCTTTCCGCTGCCCCCCACCATATCATCAAAGGTCACTTCTTGATCCTCAACCCAGGTATGAGACAGTATCGCGTAGGGGGGGACCTCGTCGTTGCCGATCAAGTCTTTCGTCCAGCCAAGCTGGCTATCACTCGTGCAGTATAATAGTCGCATCGCGTCATGTACAAGACCCGTCAGGCTAGTGATGGGGGGATCGGTCGAGTGTGGCAGCTCGCCGGCTCGCTAGGGGCAGCGGTTGTCGCTGGTGTGATTGGGGCTATCGCGAGTGACAGAGTTCATTGACTTGCGTATGAGGGTCGAACCCACCTTAGCAGCCGTGTAAAAAGCTAGTGGTTACGGTAGACTGCATCGTGGGTGCGCAAGGCGGAAGGCGCAGCCCACAAGGCGAACGAGTAAGGCTGCAGCATGCAGCGAAACAGCCTGCATGCTTCAGCCACGTTAACGGACAGGCAAATACCTCTTGCACTGCTTATTGAGACGCGACAATACAGAGAGTGAGACATAGACCGCGTGTAACTGGTTCGGTCCATAATAGCAAATGCGGTGATGAGTATGGAATATCAGTAAGCAGGCGCAACGTGACTCAAACTAGGCGGATCATGGAACTAAACAAACACATCTCGGAGCCACAGTTCACGTGATAGCATTCTCATTTCAATACCGTAAGGTATACATAGTAAAACGATGCCGAGGTTCACTAAGAGAGTACGCTAAGACGGAAGAAGATCAAGACCCCCTCTCACCGCTCGGCGAAACTCTCGGATTCCACGACCGTTATACAGAACAGCTCAAAACTAAAGAAGCTTGTTTGGAGTTGGTAGGGTTGCCATGATGAGTCTCCGAAATTTAAAGGCTTGCGATTATTCGAGGTTGAGTAGGAAAAATGCGTTGAAACCGGATTCCGACGCCTTATCAGAATTCTCGACAGCGTAGTCAACACTACAGTAATATTCATATTGCACACTAGGGCTGGGTATAAAAATGTTTTAATAATACTGAAATACTTGCTAAAACTTTATTTGTTAGCGTCGAGAAGAATTAAGTTGTTAAAAAGCAGATACATCTCGTCACGGCAGGGTTCTTGCTACGTAGTGAGGTCTATTAGTGGTTTTAGAACCATAGTGGTGCTATAGAGTGGATACCATAGGAAAAGCTAACCATTTCTCAAACACTAATATAGTACAATCTGCTTGCAGTATCATACTCCATATGAACTTCAGCAGTCATGGAACCCACGCTAATCACAACTTGTTTCCACAGACGCAGCTCGTAGCCGTCCCTCTTCTGCCCTGGTATGAAAACTGCACATAGAAACTGCTCTTCATCGCTGACACCTGTCGGACTGAGTAAAACTGCGAGCTTTTGGTCTTCTAGTAGGCCAGAATCTCCCTCAAGTTCCAATGGCATGGTGTAGCGGACAACCATACCCGAACGAAGGCGATCTTTGAACGGCAAGCTTGAGTGGATGGGATCCATTTCTCGACTGGATACTCCAGGGTTTGATTCCACTGCCTTCTTGCCCGACATGCCGGTACGTTGTGAATCGATGTGCATCTGCCATAGCTTCGAACGAAAAGCTAAAGCTTGTTCGGGCGTGACCCCAGGACACTGTAGACACCGGAAGTCAAAGTCTGTGTTAGATAGGTGAAGGAGTTGAGAGCCCGATTCCTCGGGAGCCAAGATGTTTGACAAGATTGGAGGAGAGCCAGAGTTCTCCTTGATCCATCCTTTCAGATGCGCATTGGTCCAAGTCATGGGAGCCATCGGATCAAGTTTTGTCTTGCCCGTTGCCGGAACTAATACGCGCAGTGTTTCTGCAAACCGCAGCGTATTCTTACTTGAGCCAACATCTGCAAGACTTGGATTAACACAAGCTATCACAACCGTCTTGCATGCTCGGGTATGCGTTGGATCAAAAACATGCTTCAGCACTCTAGTCAGATCGCTCTGCCGGGATGGAACATACGGCATTTTTTTCTGCTTGCCAGATGAAGCGATAGCATCTGCTTCGGCTTTGATTCGAATGCAGTCCTTAAGTACTGAGAGGCTTTTGTTGATCTCTCGCGTTTCACGCATGCGATCTGGCCTGTGCATAGTCGTGTCGCGAGCACTTTCCGATCCAGCTAGATCAATCATGTATAGAAGTCCATCGGAATTACCAGCCGGGTCTCGTATGCGTATGCGACATACAGCATGTGATCGGGATGAAGCATCATTTCTGAAAGTCGATGCTGTCTGCCTGAAAGAGTTTGCGCGCTCGATTAACTTCTTCATATTCTCTTTATCGCTCACTTGGTATTCAGCCGCTCCTTCCAACTGTGTCTCTCCGAAAGCGTCCTCGAGAATAGAGATAGGAGTACGCTCATTCAAAAGATCGAAAGCAGAATTTCCAGCGAGATCGACGATGGTCATGTAAATCTGTCGTTCGCCCTTGAGGCTTCCATCCATCAACGTTCCAGCGACAAGTTCTTCCAGTCCACTGACTGTGAAAGTTTTCCCAGAGCCTGTCTGACCGTAGGCAAAGAGGGTTCCAATCCCACCATTCCAAGCAAAAGGGACTAGGCCAGCTACCAGTTGTTCGTAGACCTCCTCAGTGGTTGAATCCATCTTGAAGAGCCGATCGACTTGGTAAGTGGAAGATTTGAGTACTGGCATGCCCTTTGGATGATTATAAAGATCATGGATGTCAAGCACAGTCTTCTGATCGGAACGTGGAAAGATAGCTGAAGGGAAGCTTTCATCCGCTGAGAGCGGCCGGATTCGAGCACCGACAATCATGTTAGGGCCAGCCTCACCAGTCGATACTAGTGGCTGCGGTTTTCGGAGCTTTTCGACCAGTTTGTTGTATTTCGTGACATTTTTCAACAAGAAACTCTCCATTTTAAGGGATGGGTTGTTTGAAAGCGGCTGAGTGATTTGAGTCTTCAAGAGTAGTCTGATGAACTTTTTAGGATCTGAAGCAGATGCTGGGGATCTGGCGAGTTTAAGTACAGCGGGCAATTTTCTTTTCTTTGTTTACATTGAGAAGTGTGTTTCAAAATCTCTTTGATTACTTAATAGTTTTTTCATTGGTTTCCCGCACTGGCATAGCAGTGATCCAACCTGTCTCACTAAAATACGTCTGCCTGAAATAACTCGTCTGCCTAGAACCAGTCCCTCCATCCACCCCTGCCTATCCTTTCACAATGCAGATAATCCATTAAGAATCTCGCTCGGTAGTTATGATCAATGTTGATCAGATAGTATGAGCAATGATCATAATCTATAAAAGAGCCGTTAGCATAAATTAGGTGGGGGTTCAGGGTTGGTTGCGAGCTAGGCTGAGACAAGGAAAAAAATATTCTAGCGAAGACCTAAAACCACTTACGTCCTGCATTCAGTGTCTTATTATCGCTCAGTCCATAGCCTTTGAGAACAGCTCTCTGCAGCGTTTGCCACGCGTATGTACAATGAGTCCGATGATACGCCCCGGAGGTATAAACTCTTGGATTGATTCCCTTTTTCAACTCTTCTACTGGTATCTGACGAGTCCGATTTCGGTCGTAGAAGAATTCAAAGTCGTGATAAGTGTCATAAGTATTACTAAGTCTACCATTCCAGAAGAGTCAGCAAGGGTAGAGGATTTGAAAGCGGGGAAATTCCAGCGAAAGTCTGGGAAGACAATGAACCCCAGATTTCCATTTTTGGCGCTAATCGTCAAGTGTCAGGAGCAAAGTACATACTCGGAATCAAAGCACGGTATCGGTACCCATGCGAAAGCGAGCAAGTCGAAGTGGCAGTTTTTGGAGACTGCTTCAGCGGGTGAACGGCCGCAGTCGTGGTGTGTTGTTCTGGCCTTCAGAATAGAGACTACAAGGAACAATAAAATAACAGGTGCTGATAAAATGAGACTTATTTTGACAGTCTTAAGTTGTAAAACGGATTTCACCCCCTTCCTCCCTGGAAAAGAGCCGTCTGTGTCTGTATCGAAAGCAAGGGTCTCCTGAGACCCACTACCAGAGTGAATTGGGGTATAACTTCTTGAATTCGATAGCCACATATCTTAATAGAGATACTGAAGAGAGTGACTGAGATATTCCTTGAGTTGCAATGGAGTAGCTGTGTCCGAAAAAAAAGATGGGATCCAAGAAAACCCTGTCAATCAGCACAGTAAGAATTTACCGGTTTCCGGAACCGATTATCCAAAAAGAATTATCGGAGAGTGACTGAACGAATGTTTCCTCTTACCCAACTTCTTCTGTGTTGTGACAGCTGACCAGCCCGTTTCCCGAAAACAAGCGTAAGCGAGCATAGCTCGCGCATGTGCCCCACGTGCCTGTTTCTCTGCATGCTTACTACGAGATTCAAGTAACCTTGCAGGCGGAATACAGAGGGAATGACTTCCCGTTATAGAGAAGGAGAATGGTTGGGGTTGGTGCGTCCAAGGAGATCGCGATGGGTGCAGTTGGAAATCCGCCGCGGAGGAAGCTGGCAGGTCGCGAAGAGGATATTCAATTTGAGAGATTGAGCATGCAAGCCTTATTGGAGAGGATCAGGCAAGTCATCATCTCCATTCAATGTTACAGCAATGTGCCAAAATTTTGTTGCTTGACATTCACCTTGATGCAGAACTATATATTGTAGCAACGCAGATTTTGCAGCAGACTCGATAGTATAGTTTGTATTAAAGTCATAAAATTCAAATAAAGCTCCTATACACTCTTGGTTTTTTGTTATTATTCACATAGTTGTTCAAGCCTAAAGGCATGATTTACGGAATAGTGCTAGGTTTAATCGACCAATCCCACCCACTAATATCACGCTCTGGCGCCATTGACCAATCAACAAGGGCGTCCCAATCTGATTTTTGTTAGTAAATTAATCATACGAGCCACAAAATCAAGAAAGAACCTTACTTCGGCATGTGTGCGGTACGCCCAGAGTCCCCAACGCCAGTCCCATTGACGGAACCCAATTATATGGCACAGGACTTACATCCGCTGCACACATAATACCCTGTCTTAGGCTATCAAAGCAATGGTCGATATGATGTGGCTTTAGGATACGCTCATTGACCTCTGGGTCGATATCCGCGTTTTTATCATGCCCCCAGTACAGGTGCCGCTATAGAAGTCAGAAATATTCATAAACTTATTAAATAAACAGCTTACTATTGAATCTAAGCAGTGGAGTTGATGGAACGCAGTTATCAGTACGGGGAAGTGATCTTCGTCACCAGCGATCGGGATACTTTTGTTGGCGAGTCTGTCGGCTTGCGACTTGGGTATCCGCACTACTGTTCTTGGATATAGCTTCAGCCACTCTGCATCAGCCTCAAAGCTATTTCCCATGTATTTGGTTTTTTGGTCGCCAAAGCCACTGGTGAAAACCTTAGACTCGTATCGAATGATGTCCTGAGCAGGAGCTGCCATCTTGTCAGAACTGCGTATTTCTAGTCGACAGGATAGCTTCAATGAGACTTACAGTATACGAGCTCAGGAAAGAGGGGACTAGAGGGCCCGCGATGGGCGTATTGATGTGCGATGAAGCCTAAAAGCGAAACATTCAGAAGTCCCGAACAGACGAGTGATATGATGGCTAGAAGTCTGAATTTTCGGGAATCCGGAGGACTGAAAAATCTTCGATTCTGAGGAAGAAAGCTTTGTGTTTCCTCACTAGTGGAACCATCATCGGACGAAGATCGGGAAACCTTTTCGTAGACAAAGTCTGAGCATTTCTTGCGGAAGTTGAACATTGTGAATGAACCAATGCAAGAAACAATCAGAGAAAGAAGGGTGTACGATAAGTGTGCAAGGGAAAAGAAGAGAATATTGAAAAGTAGTCTGGGGGCATTGAGCTAGGAATTCAGGTTCACGAGACTAAACCAATAGGGAAACGTGCATGATAAGCTACCCAATGCTTACTTACATCTCACCCACGTACTTGTAACCCGTAATAAGCATGCATAAAGTAGTCTGATTACAGAGAGCCTGAATATAGGGCATTGATCGGGACAAGGACGGTTTACAGCTGTGGGGCTAACCGTACCCTGGTTCATGCTTTTCTCTTTCGTAATTGCTGGGGAGTATCACTAGAATTGCAGATGTCCCATATAAGATCTAGAAAACCACTTTATTTTGCACTTGAGGGTAAAATTGTTTTATCTACCTTATACGGAAGAAAACGAGCCATACAAAAGCCATGAAATTCTCGACCTGTGTACTTGCGGCCTTGAGCCTAGCTACTTCGGCTTTCGCCGTTCCTCTAGTTGCAAAGAGAGATGCAGACGTCACAGTAAACTCCAACTTGATATCTTTGATATTATAGACAACTATCTAATATGTATCCGTAGGCACGCACCCCAATCGGCTCATTCATCTCTATTTGGTATGGCGAGGATGGTGATGACGTTGCTGCTGAGAAGCACAAGAGAGATGTCGAGGCCCGTACTCCGGTCCCTATCGGATCGTTCATTTCCATCTGGTACGGTGAAGATGGAGACGACGCCCCTGCTGCGGGCGCCGAGAAGCGCAAGAGGGGTGTCGAGACCCGTACCCCTATTCCTATTGGCTCGTTTATTTCTATTTGGTATGGGGAAGATGGTGATGAGGCGAGCAACAAGAAAAGGGCCGTGGAGTTGAAGAAAAGAGAGCCCGACGTGGTGGTAAGATGAACACTTTCTTGTCAAGAATTGATGGCTAATAGACTGATCTATGCAGACACGTGCACCTATCGGGTCATTTATATCTATTTGGTATGGTGAGGACGGGGATGATGCTCCGGCTCCCTCGAGCAAATAAGTATGAAGTTGATTGCATCTTGCTCTTCTTATGAGTCTTGCTGCTTTCGGCCTATACGAACTTGACAATCCCGAGGTCGAGCCCAGAAAAGTATAGGAAATGCTTCAGCCGAAGGGAATTTGTTTTTTGAGGGGTAGTATGGGAGAGAAGGCCTGTCAATTGGATATTTCTAGCGAAGCAAGCCTTTGGTTTCATGTTCTTGTTCGTGGTTTCCATAGTCCTCTAAAGCAATGCTACTCTCTATTCATCCATCGAAATACACAGTAAATTAGATCATGTGTATATCGAGGTACTGGTATACATACCAAGGTGCTTGTGTTCCAAAGCTCGAAACCGACTCCGGGAGCATGTGACTGCAAAGACCTACACCATCTTTCGATCCGGCTATTCCTCGCAGCACGTCGGGCATATTCAAGAGAGCTTATTCTGCTTATGTGAGAACCAGAATATTATGATACCTAGTTCCTGATAGAAATATATCAAATAACGTGAGTCTCTACGACAGGGGGCCAACAGTGTGCTCACAATCTCTTCTAAGAAGAGGTTGAAAACCGTCTCACCTCTGTAACAGAAATTTAACTCCCATAGGAAGGGCGATATGCCTCGTCAGCTAGAATCCAGTTTGGTCGTCGTAATCTGATCAGCTCTGACGTGAACTGGACTACCAGGATGGTGGGGCTACCGGCTATACCTTAAGCGTACATGTAGTAGGGATGGCTCGCTTCCAAGGGCACGAATTGGTAAGCATGCATATGCAGACTTACTTCCATTCCAGACCCTAACAAATGTGAGCATCGCCGTAATCTGGCATATGAATTTTTGGTAACAGGGATCCTGTAATCAATTGGGCGCGTGCTCAATCCCGGGCAATCCAAAACCACTAGCACATATGGTTCCCACAACAATGGACCCGAATGTCGCATCCCGTGTAATAGTTTAGGCAAGCGTGCTCTATAAGAGAAATTCTAGCCAGGTGCGTGACCGTCGTTTTCGCAGTCTCACCACAGCTGCAAGATGTGGCAATCTCATCAAGCACCCGAGCCCGATGATGTGGAAGACGGCCTCCAGGACAACGAGAAAGAAGACGAATTCTTCCTTCCTAAGCCTAAAGACCAAGCCTTTCCTAGAAGCAGACAGCGATACTGCTGGTGGAGTTGGGTTCTCCAAACCATCATTTTCCTATGCTCTTTGACGCTGTTCATCCTCTCTCGATATAAGGAACCGTCAGACGAGGCTTGCACACGAAAACTCTCCACATACTGTACGTCAATACTCCATTAGGCCCATTTAAGCTTTAAAACGTAAGTGTGGACTGACTTGCCTCAGCACCGGCCCTTGAAGCAGTATCATTATACGACACCACCTTTCAAGGCGCTTTCGACCAACCCTCCCCCTACCGTGGGACACCTAATCCAGAACTTGATTGGCAATGGGAAGAGCTCATTGAGGGAAGCGCTTTCAACCTTCCGAATGAAAAACTGCATCTATTGAACATAACAGAGGGTGCAATTCCAAAGTGGCACCACACGGAGCCACGGTTTGGCGGCGGTGTCGCAGCATCAGCATGGGGGTTTCATCAAATTCATTGCCTAGTAAGTCCAGGAATTTTCTTAGGCCTTTGAGGATGTATGCTGACGAAGTGGGTGTTGTAGAATGTCCTAAGGCAGATCAGCTACAAAGAGGAATATAGTAAACAAGGTCGGCTACCTCAGATTCTGCGGCAATCTGAGAGTTACAGGCGAGACCATGTGGGTGAGTACTTCTAGCTACTATCAAATCCAATTTTCGAAGTCTAGAAACTGAAAAACGAAGACCATTGCATAGAATTAATGCGCCAGGACCTGGTATGCCAGGCGGACGTGACTCCATATTTCATCCTGGAAGCGCCGCCAGGAACACCAGTCGAAAACCTGAAAGTGGATTTTTCGATTCGTAAGAAGTGCAGGAATTTCGAAAAGGTGAAAAGTTGGATAAGGGAGCACACTACAATTATAAGTTACAAGGACAGATTTGTTCAGGGGCTTGAGTACACACCGGCAACAAGCCTGAACACTTGAGAAAAGTGCGGATACTTCAAAGCGCAGCTGTCGCTCTTCAAAATGACTGGAACGTACTGGCATGAAGAGGCTGACAAAAAGGGAGCGATAGACTGCTCAGCGGCCATCTATTTACCCCGAGATGGGGTTGAGGAGCTGCTCGACCATGGATCGTGCCGTTTGCGCGCTCAATAGTCCGTCCGCTGAATATAACACGTATTCGGACCTAGTTACCCTTTGATAGCAAACAATCATACCAATATTCCGGCTGTGCAAAGTGCAGCAACCCAAGCCCAGCAAACACCGAACGTCTTATCGATAAGCAGGTGAGGCAATTCATAATCTACCGCACCCATTTGCCTCTCTGCCCCACATCTTCAGCATTCCAAACTTTACGCTTTGAAAGCCCACCCACTATGGTTCGCCATAAGAAAGACTTCAGGTCCGGCAAGAAGTACACGAACCCCCCGCGCACACGCCCTCCTCGCGCCAGCGAATCTGGTGACGCTGCAGAAGATGGCGCAGATCCCGCCGCTGCCCGCGCCCCAAAAGCTCCCAAGCCTGCCTGCTGGGACCTCGGCCACTGCGACGCGAAGCGCTGCTCTGGAAAGCGCCTCATGCGTCTGGGGCTCCTCCGCGAATTACATGTTGGCCAGAAATTTGCGGGCGTGGTCGTGAGCCCAAAAGCCAAAAAGATCATCAGTAGGCAGGACAACGAGATACTCGAACAATATGGCGCTGCTGTCGTAGAGGCAAGCTGGAACCGTATCGATGAAGTCCCCTTCGGCCGCATTGGTGGCAAGTGCGAGCGTCTGCTACCTTACCTCGTTGCCGCGAATCCCACAAACTACGGGCGGCCGTGGCGCCTGAATTGTGTAGAGGCTATTGCCGCGTGCTATTGTATTTGCGGACATGCGGACTGGGCGCAAGATATTCTGGCTAGTTTCTCATATGGTGAGGCATTTTTGGATATCAACTCAGCCTTACTAAAACGCTACGCCGCATGTGCTAATGAGGAGGAGATCAAGAAGGCAGAGGAGGTGTGGCTGGAGAAAATTGAAAGGGAATACGCTGAAAACCGGGCTGATAAGGAAGATGGGCTGGAAAGTGATGCTTGGGCTGGTGGCAACATGAATAGGCGACAGATCGACTTTTCAGATGAGGATGAGGAAGGAGAGGATGATGACGCGGAGAATGAACTTGAGATAGATCCGAGGAATCCGTACGATCTACCCGATGACTCTGATGACGAGGAGGATATGGCTGAGTTACGGCGGCAGGTGCTGGCTTCTAAGCCATTTGCCAACCCTGCACCAAAGGATGAAGATGATGAGAAGAAGGAACCTGAACGCATACCGCGTACAGAACCCGCGCCTAGTGCGGAGAATGATGATGATGATGGTAGCGGGTCTGGCCCCGAAGATGGTAACGACGACGATGAATTTGACAGTTTCATGGCTGCCCAACCCACGACTGATCGCACAGGCATCGCAAGCAAACAGAGACAGAAGGCCATGGATAAGATAACGGCCACCTTCACAAGCGCAAGTCTAAAAGCGCCAAGTAGGCGGAGTTAATGAATCTAAACACAGCGCTCATTGCAATGTCATGCGATTGATTATTGCTGCATACTGCATTGAAGCGATCTGGATATTAGCATACACTCAAACAATATATCGCCCGAAATTGGTATATTCCTAACGCCAAGCCCATTGTCCATACATGCCAACCTCAGCAACACCCAGCCTGAAGAATATGATGAATAGTCATAAATCAGATGATGCAATATGTCCTAAAACTCCAGGCCGCAAAATCTCCTTGCAATGCTTTTGATGAAAAGTGAGGGAGTTGTATACCCTGCTTATTTTGGTTTCGGGATCTGGAACGGATGTGCTTCAGTGTTAAAGACATAGTCGTCTAATGAAATAGTGTCCGGCGTCGAAAAGATGAGGTAGAAGTACTTAAGCGTTTCCGCCATCCAGAAAGACTGCACAGCATTAGTATACTACACCTCCAGTAAAAGACGTGGAGGCTTACCTCCATAGAATCAGCACGTGGCGGCGACTCAGCAGACACATCCTGTAGCGCGGAATTCGCAATGCTGGTATCTGTAGCCTTCATGATCGCTGTCCACATATCCCACGCGGCAGCCTGCCAGCTCTGCTCGCCTGTAAGTCGATACATGATGAAAACGCTTTCAATAGCCTCCGGCCTAAGCGCATAACGCCTGTCACTGATGGCCGTGAAACCCTTCGGAAGCCTCAGATTAGCAATATTCTTCAAAGGATCTTTCTCGCTGCCGAGATCTGCGCGCGACGCTACTTCCGCTTTCCATGCCGTCTCGTTCCACTTGCATTCAGCCATACTATCACATTTGTAGAGATTCGAGATCTCGGGCATGATACCTGCAGGCGAACTTCTGTAGGCCCAAACGCAGGTATCTGTGAGCTTGCGGCCGATCGAAACATGATCAACTTTATCGAAGAGCTTTCCCCCTAACGCGAGCATGCCGCCTGCATAGCATGATAGATGCTGGAACTCAGAATCCAAATACGCCTTGCCACTTTCCGAGCGCACGAAACCGGTGCCGAGCATATCGCCCTCATCCGGCGTCATGGGCCGATAAATCGTATATTTTATGGCAGTTTCCATAGCCCGCTCGTACAGTTTTTGGTAGACGGGGTCGGTACCGCCGAGCAAAGCGAACGCTTTAGGAAAGTATTCATATGTTGAGTCAGCCATTGAACCGAGGGAGAAGCCGGTGTCCTGAGTTAAATCGGCTTTTGCTGGGTTCACTACAATTGGCCACATTCCTGGAAGTTTCGTCATCATTTGCTGCGACTCAAGCAGCTTTACGACACGAGTCGCAGCATCGTACCACTTTGAGTCACCGGTGGCTTGGGAGAGGCGGATGAATTCCAAAGTAAAGGAACCAAGTTCAGCAACCAGCACGTTCTCCTCCGCCGTTTGTGCCTCGCCTGCGCCAGCCTTGTGAAAGTCCCAGCGTGTAAGCGGCATGTGGTTGGGTGTGTCGAAGGCACGATACAGCATCTCTCCAAGCTCTTTCGCTTTGTTGAGTATTCTGTCTTCTCTGCTAAGCTCGTAGGCTGAGAGCAGGCCGCCCAAATGCCTGATGTTCGTTTCGAACATGTTGACCTTTGATAGTGGTGTGAAACCGAAGTCGATCCTCTCTATATCTTTGATGGCAGAGATGAATTCTTCACGGAAGCCCATTATCCATAATGTATCCAGGCTGTCCAGCAACGTTGCTGCCCATCCGCCAAAGTCATCCTTGAATCCTCCCGCAATCGGCTCGAGCTCATCATGCATCCATGCTTTCTCCCTGTAGCTCCTCCAGCACTTCAAGAATTGTTTCTTGACCTCTGACTGTCTCGATTCACGGATCTGCTTCGCGTTCGCAGGTTCGGCGGGAAATTCGTGCTGGATACGGCGGAGGGGTTTCGGGTCGTCCTTTGGGAGTGATATCATGTCATCAACCGGGTATCTCATGGCGAGCTTCTTCCAATTAACGGAGTTTGCATGAGGCTTGCTCGATCCTTGAGAATCGATCGGCCCCTGTCCTGGCTCATAGGGGAAGCTCAACGAGTAAAGGAAATATAGAAAGCAGGCAGCAACGAGTGTATAGATGCCATAGCGCCTGAGGATTGCCATTTTATCGGAAAGGTATTTACGTATGCATCAACGACATGGAAGGAAAGAAAGACAGCAAAGGCAATGCGATGGTAACCTTGAGCGATGTGGCTTTCGGATGTGTAAAGACTTGGGCTGGAAGCCCGGAGGCGGTGCAAGCTGCAAGGCCCTGCCAAGCCGGGAATGGGGGGCTCATTGCCCCTGAACGGCAACCTTTTACTCGACTTTTTCCATCAGCGTCTAAACCATTGTATATACTATGTAGTAATTTTGGTGCTGTTCTGTAGGGGCTGTCAAAAAAGCTCGCTCGGAAATTGCTGAGAAGATCGTTGACGTTATGTCTCGGCATAGTCTTCAACGCCTTGGCTAATATGTCGCACATCAACACCTTCCGCTCTCGTAGTGTCATCTTGGACAGACTACTCTTCGCGGTATTTTTACATCGGTGTCGTCGCGAAGCCATGAGTGCAGTCCTGCTAGTGAGCCAGCGCAAAATTTGGTATAATCCCACCAGACCGGAGTTGCCACCGGGCTCTTCATTCGTAGTACGAATGATAGGAGTTTGTGCAACACATTCACGGGAAGCCTAACAACAAACATCGAGTTGTTATGAAACGGGGTCTCAACAGACGAGAATCTCAAAAATAATTGTTAGTATTGACTTTTGGTAGCGTCATCATCTTGACGCGGCAATACGCGCAATCATGTGATGCCCCTCCAGCTACACCAGACTGCGCTTGTGAACACGGACATAGCTTCTACCATACGAGTCTCCACCTCCACCATGCCCCACGTCGAGGTTCTCCCAAACTCCGCTGCCTCTGTAGCCCCAGGGTGGACTTATGTAGTCGACACTGGGTATGACCCATCCAAAGTCGCCATCAACCCGAAGAACAAAAAGCGCGTTGCCGCACAACCCGGGGGTCCGCGCGGCGAGAATGAGCTCAGTTCAAGGCAGCAAACTGCAATTGCACGTCGCATCGCGGAGTTGAACAGAGACAATGATCCTAAGCAAAGCATTCCTATACCAGGAAAGACATGTATGTATCTGTTAGATATCCATCTAGTAGCTTTTTAACGACCTAAAGCCGTTCCCAAGACCCAGAACGCCCGCCGCATAATACAATACCAACGGCAGATCAAGCATTGGCTGGATGATGAAGAAGCTCAACTCGCACAGCTTCAGCAGGCTCCGCAACCTAGATCTGGCAATGCCATTTCCCGAATAGCTGCTCAACCACTCCGGCGCGCCAGCAACATGGCTTCCATACCTCCAACACCACCCGAAGCGACACCCACCCCAACCGCGGTTCCGCTCCCGAAGTCGCCCATGCCCCTTATGGAGCTCGAAGACGAACCCCTTCTATCGGTTGAGGAAGGTCTTCCATCGCCTATCAACCCTGCTGAGCTTGACGCCCTGCTTTCCGCGCCTCCACTACCATACGCTGCATCGTTTGTCGCGCCTCCACCAGCTAATGGCCCACCCCAGCGATACTTCTGCGATAATTGTGGTTATTGGGGTAAGATAAAGTGTCTGAAGTGTGGAACAAGAGTATGCGGGCTAGAATGCAAAGATGCACACGAGGGAACACGCTGCCTAAAATGGGCATAGCCATTCTTCAGCATAAGAGAAATGGGTTTGGCGTTTCGGTCTAACATCAAGTTTAGATACCCACAAGTGCATTGTACTGTTCGAATTGTTGAAAACCTATCTATCCATTTGATCCTTAACTTCTTTGCAGACACAACTTCTGTTTGTTTCAATACACAAATTGCTGGCCAATCAACTTCTCACTCAGCTCCCATAGCTTTTCTGCATCACCAGGAACGGTGACAGTCGATCGTGCATTCTGTGACACATTGCCGTTTTCCAGGTACGCTCCATTGAACGAATCAAGTCTAGGATCAAATGCCGCCACAACATGCGTTGCCGCCATTTCATCGCTATTCTTGAGATCGAACCCTGCATCGTCTTCACCAAAAGGTTCTCCGATCGCCTTATCCAGAGCCTTCAACTCCTTGAAGTCGGTTTCATCAAGCCCAGGACCAAGTGACGTGCCTAGCATAACACCAGGATGCAGACTAAAACTCCGCAATCCCTTTGAGCCCAGCTTCTGCGCAAGGGCCTTCGAGAACAGGATATTAGCAGATTTACTCTGTGCGTATGCCACCCATTGATTGTATGCTTTTCCGTCCTGAAAATTCCAGTCATTGAATCGCACAGGGCTCAGTCTGTGGCCATCGCTCGAAACATTGATGATGCGCGGGCTCCTCGATGCCATGATCTTGGGCACGATCAGGTTCGTAAAAAGAAAATGGCCAATATGATTTGAGCCAAATTGCAACTCAATTCCTTCTTCTGTAGTCCTGTATGGCCCTGCCATGATACCTGCCGAATTAACAAGCACATCGATGCTTGGTTCTGGATATGCGAGGACCTCCTCCGCGGCTTTTCGCACTTGTTTTTGTGACGCCAAATCGAGTACTAGCACACGAGTCTCCACACCAACATTCGCAGCGTCAGAGGCGATTTTGTCGGCGGTGGCCTGAACTTTGGAGTGTGTACGGCCGGCCAGAATGAGTAGTTTGGGTTTGTGTCTTGCAATTGTTTCAACAAAGATAGCGCCTGTGCCGCCGGGTGTGACTCCGGTGACTAGGACAATTTTTCCAGCGATGTGAGAAGCATTATCAGACGCTATACCACTGGCTGTAGCATTTTGGCGGTTGTACGGAAGAGGAGACTGCAACGACATGATGCAAACCGAAGAGTCGTAAGGAAATTGAGTGTTCGATGAAATAATTAAAAGGCTAGAGAGATGGTTCGATTAGCACTTAAATCGACTGCGGTTTTATATGCGATCTTGAAAAGATGGTCCCCGAGGCATGTTACGATGTTGGAGGCGTACCGCCTGCCTCGTACGACATTTTCCATGGCCAAGAACTGGAGTTACGAGCTTCAGAGGAATTAAGGAAGCTTGCCGATAGAATTGTCATCCCGCCGGCGGAACTCCGCTAATATATTTATACAAATTATTACCTTATTGGACGAAGGAGGTCGACGTAGTTTATCCCCGTAAATTGCGCTTGTATGCCCGAGAAACACATTGCCCCACTCAACGTCATGTCCTAGGCATTTCAACACAAGCTTCATCTTGATAATACTTCTGCATCTAAAGACGGATTTACAGAAAGAGTTAGGAAAATCATATTGCCACCCGATTGCGCTAGAACATATCCCGGCTTGACCCGGGTGTCCCAACCATGCTCACATTAGCACTCTCTGAGGTATCGCTTCTCAGTTCCTCCAGGAGTCCCACAGTCGTCAACACATCCCTATAATACATACCCTCAACTGTCCGCTCGCTTGCCTCTATGCTGTTCTCGCACAGTATGTTCAAGCAGGCGAACACAATATTTCCTACGAGTACATTTGTGCGCCTTTCGACCTCAGCAACCACCCCATGAACGTCCAACTCTACTTCCTCGCCATCCTCGCTTTCGATGTAGATTTTGAGGATAGGGAACTGATGATGTGATTGAGTGGGCGTGAACGATGAAGAAAGGACCGGCAGCTGGAGCGCGATTTCAGCTAGCACGAGCCCGATGCGGAAGATGTGCTGAATCTGGTCAACGAACTGGCTGGATATACTTGTTGGTGTATTTGCGACCCAGTGGTCAAATGCCCTGATTGGAGATGTAGAGCTAGGAAGCGCAGACAGCATGCATGTCCACCGGCCGTCCTGGCTGCGTCGCGAGCGGACATTCGTCGCGCACAAGTGGTCGAGCCAACGGGTACCGATGAGGCGCCAGCATCCCTTTGCTATGGCGCAGATGAGGGCGGTCTGGTCTTGGGGATACATCTGCTGGACTGCGGAAAGCGAACTGCCCCCAGTGGTAGTTTTAGTGTAGGTGTTGTAAGAGCGTGTCTGTTGCGACAAGGGGAACTTGTACCGCAGAGAAGAGAGAAGAGTAGAAGGCGGTACGCTGAGCTCAAAGGCTATTCTTGATGTAGCGCTCGGTAGAATGTAGCATTTTCTCCTCTCGCGTAAGAAGGGCATAGCCGTCGACAAAACGGAGTGGAATAGTTCAGACTCGATGCTTGGATTATTGATCCGGATGGGACACACTAGGATATCGGTCACCTCGTTTTCTGCCCCGCTCTGTACTAGAAACGCAAAGTCTCGCCGATGGGTCATGGGCACAGATATACCAATGTGGGTGGTGGTGTACCTATCCGTAGCCCGGTATAGAAGGGATGCATCTCTGCGCGCGGAGTTTCCATCGAGTTTCTGCTGGATAGTGGAGTGACGTGGATCAGAATCGGTGAGGATAGTGCGCCGACCTGGTAGACGCGTGATAGTCAAGAGTCGATTCGGATGGCGTGATTCTAAATAATAATCTGAAAGGCGCTCCAAGACAGTAAGGTTGTGGTGAAGGTGATGTAAGTGCCCTTCTAATGGTTCAGTGAGGCGCAGAATACTGTACATGAAATTGCGGGAGCGTTTCGAGCTCTTTCGTATGTGGATAAGATGGTCTTGGATGCCATGCTTTTGATATGAGGCGGGTGATGCCTCTGTTAATCCACGGCAGAGTTCAAGTGTGCTATGCGTAATGCGGTTGACGTCTTCACTGATTGCTTCCGTAACGGTATGGATGTTCTCGAGGGTTGTGTCGATGTATGCGCTTCCTTGTCCGCCAAATAAAGCCGGTAGATAGCGATCCTGTCGGCCCTTCCGGACGTCGAACTTCTTCCTCCACACATCCAATGACAACTTCGCAGCCTCTAATCCGTCGCTTGCGTCGTTCAGTCTCCCAGCGATCGGGTCCCAGTTTCCCAACTGCCCTGCAAAATCCCCAAGAGTCCTTCCAGCAGAGCTCAAGCCGTGCAAAGTATCTTCTATATCAGTCATGAAGCTGGCGTACGTACAGTCGGCGATCCAGAAGGGAAGGGAAGATTGGTGCTGACGACACCTGACAGGCAACCAGAATATTGCCTCGCGGCCGAACGGATTACGAGGCTGAGACACGCATGACCCGAAAAACTCAGAAAAGAGACCAGCTGGGGCTGAGGGAACCGTTGGGTGTGTAACGGTTGAGCTAGCATGGTGTGAGATGGTTGCCTGTTTTCTGCATCGCGATGCAAACTTCAAAATGTGCACTCAGCCCCCACTCCAAAGAATCCATCCTACACGCACGCTATCACATCACTCGGCATACCATTAGTTATTAAAAAGCTGACCGTGGCCTGCTATCTGCAGCTTTCGCAGGTTACCTTTTTCGTCCCTGCAATATGGCATCACCAAAACGCTCCGCCGATTTCCTGGAAATCAACGATGCGGCTAGGGTTCCCGACCTCCGTCGAGCGCGCTCTGGTGGCTATGTAGATTATTTAGAGGAGAAGGCGAGATGGGATAGGCGGGATCGCGAACGCGAGATGAAGCGGTATCACGACAACCATCTGGTGTCGATAGTAGCACCACGCGACGCATCTGATCGCCTTCACGTCCCTACCTTCGAGAGCACGCACCGGCGAGTACGTTCAAATGACGAAATTGGCTCATTCAGGGATATGCCTGCACGTACTTACAATGTGCGAGAAGTTAAGCCTGCGCCGAGGCCAGAGGTCAGTGTACATGATGAGGTCATGAGACACAGAGATCTTCCAGTGAGACGGCGGAGTAGCAGGCAGAAACCAAGAATAAAAGTCGAAATCCACCAGCCGATTCGTCCTGGTAATTCGTTGCCGAGGCCTACATCTGGGAAGAGTCCCAGTGCCAGTCCAAGGTCGCCTTCCGCCGTGCCGCAGCTACTTTTCCAGTACTCAACACTGCAACACAAGCTGGCGCAGACAACCCGAATATGCTCACCTTATACGAATATTGAGGCCGTGGATACGGCTGATCCGACCTTTGGTACGATTCGTGATCAGGTACGGGGCATTGCGTTCGAGCTTGGAGCTTGGAGCCATGTTGCACGTGTGGAGGATTTGGCCAGAATAGACTCACGGAAGCGGACGGTCGTAGAAGCCGCATCTCGAGTCCTGGATCGATTCATTCACAGAGTGGAAGAACTGAATCGATTGTGTGAGAAAACGAAACCAAGAGACCTCAAAGCGGTTGCGATCCCCAAAACATCGACCTTGAATGAGAAGGACAGCAGTTCAAGCGAAGATGAAGATGGGTAGGTCAAAGATTGTTGAATTAGTTCCGTGATTTGCTGACAATACCGGCAGCGAAAGAAACATCTTGGATAGCCCAGCATTTCGGATACAGTCCCACCTTTCCAGCATGCATCTTCAACTGCAAACCTTGAAACGCATATCTCGGCCATTACAGGAAGCAACACCGGGCGCAAAAGACGAGGTTTTAGCCGTTCAAGACACTGTAGCCGAATTAGGTAGACACTTTGGGTAACGAGTCAAGATGACTTCTTTATCGAATTTTTTATCTTAGACGTTTGCTCCTGTTAGCCTTTTGTAATTGAGAAACTTCTGATTTGGAGATCTGCTATACTCAAGTTACAAGGTATTGATATATCAAGCTTCGCATGCTTCAAAACGATTTTCAGAATATAGTCCATTCCTGTATGGCTATGTGCTACATACAGGGGAACGAGCCCCCTCGGCGCCTCGCGCCCACCATCCCCTCGGCCCCCATCCCCCTTCAGTTTCCACTAGGGAAACGGTCCATGTTGGCTTCCAAGAAGCCATTCTCTGCCAGCATCTGCAGCCAGAGCTGGACCGCAGGACCGAGGTCAGTCCTGCGGTCCTCTGCCTTCTCGTTCTCCTCCTCCTCCATCCCCAGCTCGCTCTGGAACGCCACCACGAGCCGCCGCATCTCGGCGACGAGCTCGTGGCGGCGCTCGAGCAGCTCCGGCACCTCCTCCTCATCGACAGCCGCCTTAACGTCCTCTGGGACAGGGTACGCGGCCCGCTGCTCCTCAGTAACGAGGCCGAGCCAGCTGGGGCTTGGCGGCACCCGGTCATCGTCATCGACGAATGACTGCCAGTCGGTGTTGAGCGCCGTAAGGCGGCTGTCGATGTGTTTGATTGTGTTGTTGGTCTCAAGGACCTCCTTGCGGAGGGAGACCTTGGGAGACTCCGCAATGGCGAAGACGTTGTACTCGTCATCGCCAGCTCCCATCAGGGCGTTGATGCGCTCGCTGGCGACATCAAGCCAGGACTCTTCGTCTTCCTCATCGTAGGTGCCCAAGCATGTTGGCTGGGCATCCATGCCATCCAGCTTCCAGACGTTGCCATTGACTGGCACAAACGCGCAATAGTGATGGGCGTTCATCTCGAAGCTAGCGACAGAGTTGTCGCTTGAGGACGAGTCGCCTGAGGCCCGACGATCCTTGAGCTTCAGCTGGGGAATACCAGCTTCCTTGCACCTCTCGGCACGAGCAACCTTGCTAGCAAGATACTTGTCGTTCTGAAGCATATCCATCTTCTTAGCAAAGGAGTTGTGAATCTTCTTGACGAACCTCCAAGACGCAAAGGCCTCGCCACGCTGGGATGGAATCATGGTCTGGGTGAAGTCTTTGAACTGACGCATGTGCTCTCCGATGTCGATGTCGGGGTGGCTAGTGTTGAGCAGTGTGTGAATCATAGCAAGGGTCGCGCAGCTGTTCTGAGCAGGCATCTGATTGGCGAACCAAACATCAGATGGGCAGGCTTCCTCTTGCTTGGCCTCGTCGAAGTAGCGGTGACGGAAGAGTAAAATGACACCGAGAATGCGAGGGTACATATCGAGAACTTCTGGATCCATATAAGGAATCTCGCGGACCGTGACACCCTCAACACCAATCTCGCGCAAGATGACGGAGAAGTAAGCTGGATCAGATTCGATCTCGCAGTAGCCTTGCCAGGTTTCCTTGTCAAAGGCGGTAGCAGGTTCATGGGGAGGGCTTGGAAAGCGCGGAGTAACTGGAGTAGATGACATCTCGCGGCCACGCTTGGTACCGGCTAACTGGAGCTCGCTCGGCTTGGAATTGTGTTCAACTGAGGTGGTGATGCCGACAGCAGTGTTGTCAAAGGTAATACCGGTGTCAACAGTGGCGATATTATCAATGGTAGTGATGTTGTCAACGGCAGCGATGTTGTCAACGGTAGTGGTGTTATCAACGGTAGTGGTGTTGTCAACGGTAGTGGTGTTATCAACGGTAGTGGTGTTGTCACCGGTAGTGGTGTTATCAACGGTAGTGGTATTGTCAACGGTAGTGATGTTGTCAGCGGTAGTGATGTCGTCAATAGAAGTATTGTCAGCGGTAATCACATTGCCAGCTGTGGTGATGTTTCCAACGGTAGTAATGGTATCAACAGGAGTGTTGGTAGCCTCGTTGGCTGCACCTTTGACAGAACCGGAACCAGATTGAGCAATCGACTTGGTTTCTTTTGCCATGATGACTGAAGTTGAACTGAAGTTGAATTTAGAGTGGAAGCAGAAAAAAAGCTTGATAGAAAGCTCGATAGAAAGCTCGATAGAAAGCTCGATAGAAAGCTCGATAGAAAGCTCGACAGAAAGCTCGACAGAAAGCTCGACGGGGGACTTGGTAGAAAGCTCGACAGAAAACCTGGTAGAAAGCTCGGTAGACTGAGTGCGTTTGAAATGTGTAGTGGGTTCACTTTGTTGGAGAGTGGTAGCAAGGGAGGTGGAGAACGGTAGAGGAGCGGAGGAGCATGGCGAGATTAATATATAATCTACACTGCTATTGTTCTTATTGTGAGTCACGGGACAATTATTTAGCGCACCTTCCCAGCACAATTATTGTGTGAAGTGGAAGAAATGGAGGAGGGGTGGGTAAGGTGAAGGCTTGAGCTCGGCGGACTCAGGCGCTGATTGGCTGCTGGCGGGCTCACTGACGCGCTTCCTTTTTGTTTAGCAGCAATCCAAACATTCACCCAATCTAAGAACAATACCACGACCGCGACCGCGACCGCCTCTCCCGCCCATAGACCTTTGCTCACTCGCGTTGTTCCTGCGCTCTCTTCGTAGGCCCATGAAAGCATCCCGCAGCAGTACCGGCTGCCACAGGGTGCGATGAACAGCACACCTCGCCCGCGACCTGGCGGGTTTCCATCCACGCCGCACCGTCAGACTCGCTCGCCTAGTGCTCAAAGTCCCAACGCGTCGCCGTCAACCTCGACGCCGACACCTAACAGGCCGAATGTGCGCTCGCCCTTACCACAGGCTCCGTCGGCCACACTGTCGCAATCAGAAGGAGGGCCCCTCATCCCGCTAGATATGGTCGATGCTGCTTCCCAACGCTCCTACGTCTTCGGTATCTATATTGCGCTGTGGGCCTGGAAGCTGTATACCTTCTACAATTTACACGTCGAGGATGAAAAGTCCGTCGGTTCAGTTTTGATGTGGGCTGGTATCGACATGTGCTTCATGTTTGGTATACCCGTGTTGGATATTCCATGGTTGCAGTGGAGCAATGGAGCGTCTCTGTTACTGTTTATTGTTCATGCGGCCATCGATACCATGTTAATGCTTCGCATCGGACTGCCAGTGCAAGCCTGGTTCGTTTCTTTGTTAGGCTTCTGGTTCGACAGCGAATTGGCCATCAGTGAGCGCAGTGTCAAGCCTGGCCGCATTTTGCTCAATGAATCCTTAATCCTAGGAAAGCAAATTATCAACATTCTTCCTGAAGGGTACGTAAGCAAGCTATGCTTTGAAGCTATGCAACTAACGATTTAGATCCGCTATCTTGAACCCAGACAAGCAGTCTTTCTGTCTTAACTCGACCGTGTCGCAGCTTGAAATCCCTATTCTCATCAACCAGACCGAACCCGTTGAAATGGAATTGATCCGCATCGATGCTGAAACCAATCATAATGAAACTATCCTACTCAAGCGAGGGGAGCTCAAGGGTCTACTTAACAAAGCGCGTAAGGCGACAAAGAAGAAGACAGTAGATCCTGCCGATCCACTCACTCTAAGGTATCCGGTGAAGAAACGTGGAATCTATCTTCTTAAGAAGGTTTTGGATCAATCCAAGCTCGAAGTGCGCCCTCGTACATCAAACGCCGTGGTGACGATATGCCCACAGGCAAGGGTGCACTCCGCTGCAGGCAAGCGTTGTCGGAGCGATACATCGAATGTCGCACTAGAAGTCGAAGGTGTGCCACCGCTCTATGTCAAATATCGCTTGGTCGTAGATGATCAACCCCGAGGTGGATCCGAGTTTCAAAATCTACAGCCGGATGATTATCTTTCTCCATTGTCAAGAATGACTTCCCAAGCACTAGTAAGAAGTGACCGTGGCGATGTCTCTTGGGCGCAATCCAGAAAAGTTAGCGTGCCATTGAACGAGGTCTTGGCTACTGGATCCAGATGGGAGTATGCTGTTGAAGAGGTCCAAGACGGTCTTGGAAACCTTGTCAGCTTTAACAACGTCGATGATGAGGATCGCCCAAAGACCCGAACACCTGGCACTCGCCAATCATTCGAGGTTTACGAGCGACCTAAGGTATATTTGCAGGGGTGCAATCCGCAAAAGCCATTACGAGTTGCTAAGGGTAACAAAGCCCGACTTCCTATCAAGTATGCCTCCACCGGAAAGAAACCAGTTCAAGGTCAACATACGATAGAATATCTCTTTACTCCAGAGGCAGATATCGTGGCAGATGGTCAGCACAGTACCAATGCGGAGGTAGTGAAACAGACAATGAGAACGACCCGAGAACAGCCTCTTATCACGAAAGCAGGGCTGTATACCATCAAAACGGTTTCCACGGAGTTCTGTTCTGGAGAAGTACTCGAGCCAACCTCTTGTTTGCTACAGAATCCACCTGAACCGGAGTTATCTTTAACCAGCGAAGACATTGTCGGTGGGTGTGCCGGCAACCCAATTGGGCTGCGTGTTAGTCTCGACTTCATTGGAACTCCCCCATTCCATGTTGTCTATCGCGAACAGCAGAAAGGCCATAAGGATCAAATTCATCAACACCAAGTCGGGTCGCTCAGAGGCACAATCGATCTCCGCCCAGACGATCGACGCCCAGAACCAGCAGGCCACTACACCTACACGTTCGAGACCATTTCGGATGCAGTGTACCAAGGCAAACCTTTGGACAATCTCATCCTGCAGCAAGATGTTAGACCTCCTGCATCTGCCCATTTCATGGAAGGCGATAGGCCTAAACAAGCTTGCATTGATGATTATGTTGACTTCGACGTACTGCTTATGGGCGACGGTCCTTTCAAGCTGGAGTATGAAGTTGTGCACAATGGAAAGCGAAACAAACGTACAATTGAAACTGATGAACAACATTATACGATCAAGACTGACAAGCTCAAAAGTGGTGGCGAATACACTGTTGCGCTTATCAGTATCACCGATGGAAATAATTGCAAAGACTTTCTCAAAGACAAGGAAGCTAGAGTGCAGGTCCGGCACGAGCGACCCAAAGCATACTTTGGTCATATTGAAGGCAAACAGTCAGTCATGGCCCTCGAGGGTAGGAAAGTTGATCTTCCTATCCGCCTCACTGGAGCTGGCCCTTGGACCCTAGAGTACAAGAATATTGATACCGACAAGGCTCTGAAGATAGACGTCTTAAGTGCAAATTCCATACTGGGCGTTGTCGAACAAGGAACGTACAAGCTGCAGGCCGTTCGCGATTCTGTTTGCCCTGGTTTTATTGAAGACAAAGCCAGCGCTTTTAATGTCGGTTGGATTGCTCGCCCACAGATTAGTATTCCTAATTCACCTTCAATAATGCTCCAGCACGGCAAATATTTTAAGGATGCAGTATGTGAGGGCATAGATGATTCTTTTGATATTGCTCTATCCGGTAAGAAGAACCTACTTTGTTATTCCTAACATTACTGATGCAGTCTCAGGCAACGCACCTTACGAGGTCTCCTACCGACAAGAATATTTTGCTTCAAGCAACAAAGGCAAGCCTGACGCTGTTGGTGAAAAAGACCTGCGCGCTGCCAACGGACTGGCTACGATCCGTGCGGATACTTCCAAAGCTGGTGTTTATGAATACACTTTCCTAAAGCTTGCCGACAGTCGTTATGATCACTCCAAGAAGCACTTCAAACCGATCAGCGTTCGCCAGACTGTGAACCCACGCCCATCGGCACGCTTTAATAACCCTGGAAAAACATATAGCTATTGTAGCCGTGAGTCGGATGGAGAAGAGGTTATTCCAATGACTCTCGAAGGCGTTGCGCCTTTTGAACTTGAAGTGGAAATTAAACAAGCCGGCAATCCGAAACCCGAAACAAGCTATCATAAGAATATTCTCACCAATAAATACGATCTCAAAATTGAGCATCGTAAACTCCATCTCGGCGTTTCGACCATCACCATCCGAAAAGTGCGCGATGCACGCCACTGTACCTTCAGACCTCCACCTGGTGGTCCGCGCGTTCAAATTAGTGTCCATGATGCGCCAACTGCGACTGCACTTGAAGACAGGCCGGATTTCTGCGTCGGTGAGCGCCTGTCCTTTGCCCTCGGTGGCCAGGCCCCATTCACAGTGTACTATACATTCAACGGCGAAACTCGCAAAGCATCGAATGCAGGCACAACCTTCCGTCGTCTCGCCGAACTTCCCGGTACCTTCATCATCACGGCTCTCCGCGACTCTGCCTCAGAGTGTCTTGCTCCACTTCAGATCACAAAGCAAATCCACCCGATCCCATCGGTCCGCCTTTCTGGGGGTTTGGTAACATCTGTAGATATCCATGAAGGTGGTGGTACGGACCTTCATTTCCAGTTTGAAGGTACTCCACCGTTTGAGTTCACATACACAAGAAGTACGAATGCGGCACGCGGAAAGAAAAGTAAAGTTTTGGAGATCAGAACGGAGGTCAGCCATGAAAAGGAGATGTTCATCCCTGTTCAGGAAGAAGGCACGTACGAAGTGGTTAGTATCAAGGATCGTTGGTGTGGTTTTGCAAAGCAAGTGGAAGGGTTGGACAATAGGAGTGGGCAGAAGCTGCTGAAGAACTGAGTTTATAGGGAAAGGTACTATGGCATGACGGCGAGGTACAGTATGAGCATTTGTAGGCGTTTTTTGCTTTTCATGTTTGAATGGGATTTGCTGGTTTCACTTGGCTGTAAAAAGGTTCAGACGGGACAGTCGGCAATGAATGTAATTTGCGTGAGGATACCCAGTAGACAAATCCATTGACGTGAAAACTTTCGAGTACATTTTATTATGTATACGTCTGAATGGAAAGCGTAATAGGTTTCTTAAAGGCTTGGAACGGCTTCCTGTGCTCAGGGAAGCAGAGCACTGCTCTCGACTCTGTTGCTACGGTGCCAGGATACCCATTTTCATATACACCAAAGTTTCCTGCAGACACAGACCAGCGAGGAAAAGCATGCACACCATAGAAGCCACATCATTGAGGTCAATGAACCCTAACATAACTAGTCGTCAGGATATTCATCCCGCTCATTGCTCACAAAGTGGCCAGTAACCTCATCCCAACGCTTGAAGTGGCGGCCGGCAAGAGAGAACAAGCCTTGAGAAGGCCATGTATTAGGCTTAGCAGGCACGATGTTGTCCTCAGCGACGTAGCGACGGGATTTGTCGCAAACCCTTTTACATTGAATGTAATTAGCGTTTTATACTGGAAGGGTGTTTTGCGGAAACGAAAATGTCAACTCAAGATATGAGGTACCACCGTGAGCAGGCCCCTACAATCCATCATCTCTTATAGGGGGGCCCACAGCCCTTTATTTTACTCTCCTACCTTGTCTAGGGCCTTCTTTCCGAGGACTACACCAAGGATACGATACCAACTTTTGTTTCTGCGAGACAAGGTTGAAGGGAACGAAGGGTGGCTTACATAACGTGGTAAAACGCCTGATTCCGGCCGCGCGCTAGGCTGTCGACATTCATGGTTCGGGCCCAGTCTTCGCCCAAGTCGCACGAAGTGTCCCAGCCAATAATGACGCCTTCGTAGCGGTATCGGGTATGCGTAAAGACTTGGCCCACTTTATACTTAACGTTTTCGGAATGACGGCCACGGCGTCTCGCAGGCTTGGGCGTCTCATCGTTGCGCTGCATTGTCTCCACAAACTGTTCGAGGCGGAGACGGTCGGGCAGCCTTGAGAACATGGGGATTATGTATTTCTCTAGTAGTGGCACATCCCATGGGTAATGTGCCTGTAAATGCTTGATCAAATATGGGAGATATTGTCGCCACCGACTTGTTATGCTTGACTCTGTGGTAGTTCCATCGGGCCCTAGGATTATCTTCGACCATATAGTGGAATAGAATGATGAGTCCATATCTGGAACCGCTTGTACCCACATAGGATGGGCATCAGAGGTATCTTCGCTCTGATGGATTGCTTGCACAGAGTTCAAGATGTTCCGTGCAGCCCGAAGCACCAGTTCTTGAACGGTAGTGTCACTGAGGAAGGACGGATGTTGGGACGTCGGAATGCCCATTTCGCGGAGACTGTGGCGGAGATCCTCCACGGGAACTTCGTCAGAAGAGCGGAAAGGATCAAGATACATGAAATCCACCTCTGTCTTCTTGGATGGTTTGTATATGCCGTCAAGGGTCCAGTCTTGGGGGGCATAAATGATACAGTAGACATGAAAGAGAAAGCCGCACGGACGAGCATCCAGTCCTACTCGCCGCGCGAGAGCACAGTATATTGCAGCTGATATCAATGGGAGTGATTCGTGCCTCTCGGAGTGCAGTACTAGGCTGATGAAGGAGTTACTCAAATTGCGATAGGATGAATGGGTCACGCCGCAGAAGCCCTGTTCGTGGAGGAAAGAAGCCAGCGTCGATGCTTTTATTCTGGTACTCAAATCGCGGTATCCGGGATGCTCTTTAAGAAGCCGGTTCGCCAATCGATCCAAGACTTCTGACACTTTATCGAAGTCGGCATCCTCATGTGTCCGCGTAAAGACGTCGTAAGCAGCCAATGCTCGTTCAATAGAAACGTCCGCACCATCGTCCAACTCCTTCCATACTTCAATAGCCATCTCTCGTTGCACTCGCTGCAAAATCGCATCCGCATACCATCGCCGAGCAAGTACATCGTTTTTTTCCAGACTTGAAGCGCACTCCCTTAACAGCACATCTTTTGTATCGTATCCAAACTTCGCAATTTCATTCATGTGTTTGATTCGATTGTGAGGTGTTGCCAGTACTTGATCCAATAGCCTCAGAGTCTGTTGCTCAACATTAACGCGCTGTATGAAGAGCGCCCGCCAATCAACACTGGACAGCGGGCCCTCAAGTTTCGCTGCTATATCATGGTGCGGCGCCCAGAATCGGAAGTGCGTTCGGCAGAAGTGACGCCATATGAGCGGCGCATCGGTGGTCAGGTCCTTAATGAAGCGGTTTGCCTGAGAAACGGCGAGGAACGATTGGGGGTCGTCAAGAAGTAGAAAGATAGACTCTAAGACCTCGATGGGGAGTTTGGTGAAGGGTGCCATGGTGTGCATGGTGGGGCTGGTACAGCGGAAGCACCGTACGTCTTGCAGTGCTAAATTATTGTATGCCGTCACCGAGGCAGTGATGACTAAGCATGTCAGTGTTGCGAGGTAACGTTACCTCACAAAATGTCCTTAGATAAACAGAAGAAAAGGATGAATGAAATAGATATAAGGACCCTAGAAGGATCCTTGTTCGCCTGCGTTGTTTTCAGCACTGTCATATATGGAGTTACTGCCATTGTCACTATCTAAAAAAATCACAAATATTTTAGAATGCCCACTGACTATTTGTCGTACAACGGTCACGGCCATATATTATCAAGCCCTTTTTTCACAGTTCAAACAAATACCGTACAATAGGAGCACGCATAATGATTTTGGTCTTCTTTACAGTTGCCGCACGTCAATCTCCAAATTCCTACATCTACCACCGTTCCAACCTCAAGGTTCTGGTTCTAAATGCAAGCTTTTTCTGCATATCAGGGCCAACATCATAGCGCCATGCGTTAGACCCGTCAAGCTACAGGTCCAATTGATATGAAGATCATTTGAGAAGACACCCGTCTCCGAGACATATGCCAAAAACGCCGAAGCGATTATTCCGAAAACCCTAGACCGGCGAGCTCTTTGCGGATTGACTCTTCGGTAGCGATTTTCTTAATCTGTGTGTCCTCCAACTTCTCACCGCCAGCCTGCCTCATCTTCAAGTCATCGATTGCTCGGATCTTCTTCAAAAGACTCCTAACTTTTTTATCCTGCGGTCCTCCGCCTCCAGGGCTGGTCACTGTCAAGTCTGGCGCAGGACCGTGATTTTCCGTCTTAATCTGCATGAGTGGCTGGTGAGGAGGAGCATGATGTTGATTGTGACGGTTTGAACCGGATCCAGCACGATGGTGATGTTGCTGTCCCAACTGAGTGCGATGATTACCTTCTTCAAAGCCCGATCCGTGACGTCGGTGGGGGCTATTTCCATAGTTTCGGTGTTGGCTGGGGCTTCTACCACTGTGGTTGTTCATACTGCCGCTCTTGCTTCGGCTGCGCTGCTGACCACGAGCATCACGTCGCTCGGGGCTTCTACCAGCACTGGAAGGACCGGTGGGCGGATTGATCCCTTCAGCTGCCAACCCAGCTGCTTTCTCAGCTGCTTCCCGAGCCTTCTTAGCCTCACGCTTCTTTTTGTTTTTGAGAGCTGCTTTGGACAGCTCACCATCACCCTCTCCTGTACCAGTAAGACTGACTCCCCCACCAGGAGCAGCACCAGGGGGTAGAGCATCGACAGCCTCGGCGCCGGGAACCTCGCGACGTCGAGGCTTTCCAAACCCATTGGAGAATGAAGCGGGTGTTGAGGAGATCCCCGTGTTAGTGTACGCTGCTCCTCCTTCATCTTCACGCTTGAAGAGTAACGGAGTAGTGGTGCCACGGGCGCCAGGGGGGCGGTACGCGCCAGCGGGCTTGGAAGGGGTTTTTACTTTACTAAGGTAATCTATCGCAGACGCATGCGGGGTCGGTGCTTGAAGAAGATTTTCTAGTGACTGAGTTTGGGCTGACTGGGGACGCCAGGTGACGTGATATAACTCTACCATGTCCTCATGGTACATCAAGCCGCCACCTACGTGCCAGATACGTATTCCGTTGTCGACACGAAGGCGGGGACTCGTGGTCGCAGTAAGAATATGCTTCCCATCCGGGCTCCATTCACAGTGAGTGCAGTTGGAAGCCTGAATAGTGCATACCTTCTGATAGTTCTTTTCGAGGTCATAGATATCCATATGACCAGCCAAATTTCCAAAGCCTGCGACAAGGACGAATCGACCATGGGGCGAAAAGATGATGGTATTCCGAGGGCCAAGGTCGAAATTGTGCTGGGGAATGGCGCGAGCGTTGAAAATGGTGGTCTTAGCCGGCATGTAGCCATACACCACTCCGAACTCTTTCGAATTTGGCGACCACGAAACATCGTGAATCGGACCCTCCTTGTCCAGCTGAATACGCGAGTCGAAAGAACCGTTTGCATTCAGGATGTACATATTCGTCTCGCCATAGTAATTTTTGTTTGTCTTGTCGACCTCGGTTTGTGCGAGCACAATAAGGCTCGTCCCCAGTTCGTTCCACTTTAGCTGTACCTTGTCGCCCTTATAGAAGGTCTTCTGCGAAATGGGCGAATTGAATTGGGGCACTTGATAGACCTTGACTGCGGCAGGCATACCCTAACAATCCCGTTAGTCTAGCATTTTTGCACTGTTTTTCATGAACCTGCCTTTCGCTCCGGGACAAAAACAGCAACCGAATGGTTCTTGCCGGGCGATACGGCGAAATCGCTGACCCCTTCGACGCGCAACTTGTTCCAGACGGATCGCAAGTCACCTGACTGATAGAACTGCACCTCGTTGGTCACAACACGAGCGCAAAACGTCTCGTCAGACGTGTACTGCAGGTTCCAGCCTGTTTGCGACTTTTGCACATATTCGCCAACCACGGTCCTGTCCTGTCCGCTCTGGCCATTCTCAGGCACAGTCCTCCACACCTTGAGGTTCTTCGTGGCATTGCCGTCGTCGTCTTTGGCAGGACGCTGCCAGGTAATAATGTAGGTGCCCAGCGGCGAAAAGCCGAGCTCAAAGACATTTGGTGTAGGAAGAGTTGTAACGACGTTCCCAGACGACGCATCGATGACAGAGACGCTAGACAAGACATGTGAGTAACGATACTAGGTTTCGATTCTCCTCGAGGACTCACTCATCTGGAGAAGCCCAGGCAAAGTACTTGCTGTCGGATGAGTAGCAACAACAGCGTAGGTTACCTTCCGGACTGCGGCGTTGATCAGCGTTGATTCTTTTTTAGGGGGAGAGGTGGGAAAAGATACCGGCTGAAGCCCGGAAGCGGTTCGTAGGCGGGTGCTGCGTTGAAGACCCCGATGCCCTTTGAGGTGCGATCTAGAAGCAGCGATCAGCATCGGTGGGGGCACTGTGAGGTGCTATAGACATACAGGCCAACTGTGTAGGAGCATCCATGACTAGTCAAAGTCACAGAATGCCAAATTATCAACGGGCGAGGGCGGGTTGCTGCGGGTGCGGTCGAGAAAGCGGTGGCTACAATTCGGCGATGTGGAATGGCAAGGACTAGAAGTAGGTAGGGATTCGAGTCCTTTGCCTCTTGAATCGCAGGAAGACTTGACTTGGGCACACGCAGCGACGCGGGGAGGGGGGGCGAAGGGAGGAGCTTGAGGTGGGCGGGCGTGACACGGCGGGCAAAGGCTGGCGCAGGCTCACACGTCAAAATGGAACTTCAAATGTTCTCAGCCGCCAAAAACGGCCCAGCCACTAGCGGCAGCTAGTCCTTTTCAGGTTAGCCTGATCGAAACGACCACGTGACTAGTGACGTGCCGCGGGCGATATGCTGGGAAACAATTCCCACGTCCGGCCACAACGGACAGTGGGGCGGTCATTGCCACGGCCTCCAAACCGGGTCTGCGCACTTCTATCCCACGAAAAATGCGTCGGATCCAAGGCGTCTGTGAGCCTCACTAAGCATGGTCTTCTTATCCGAGGCTGCTCGTCAGCGGGACCTGCAGAGGTATGGTATATACGAGCCTTTTAGCCCATACACGTGCCTACCCGCGCGCTAACTCCTTTGCGCGCCCGCGTTACAGATATCTCTATCCATACCTGGAAAATGCACAGAACCTCTCCGAAGAAACTGCCGATGGTCCCACGTCCCATGGGCTCAAGTATACGGCATACCGTGCCAAAGGTTCTGTGGACAAGTCTCTTACGGCCTTTGCGCAGTTGATCACTCTCCGGCTAGGCGTCAAGCGGGCCATGGTCTCTTTGATTGACTCGTCGCGCCAATACATTCTCGCCGAAGCGACGAGGAGCCTGTCACTCAATTCCGAGAGCACGGATGCTGGCGACGAGATGTGGCTCGGCCACGCCATTATCACCCGCAGAGACGCCCTTTGCCATAATACCTTCGGCTCCGAGTACAGCGCCTTAGAAGAAAATGGAGAATCCTATGTAACCGACGCTCTTGTTATACCGGACTGCCGCTACGACCCTCGTGCGGCGGACAAGGACTATGTAGTTAGCGAGCCGGGCGTTCGCTTCTACGCAGGAGTCCCTATCACCACCAAGGCTGGATACCAGATTGGCGTGTTCGCTGTGAGCGACGATAAGCCCCGCGATGACCTCAAGGCCTCAGAAGTAAAATTCATGGAGGATATTTCGGAAGCTATCATGGAACACCTGGAGTTATCCAAAGAGAGGGATGACCGTAATAACGGCGAGCGCATGGTCCGGGGCCTTACCGAATTCATCGAGCGGTCATCAACTCAAGACGATCGGAGCACATCCAGCACCCGACAAACAACACTAGAAAAGCAGACAGAGAATGCCCGCCTGGAGGCAATTGCCGACGAAGCATCATCCGGAGCCACGCCTGCGATAGTCAAGGAAGCGCGACTTCCTAAGCAACGCGGGAATGAGCATGCACATGATCTATCTCGAATATACTATCGTGCAGCTCAGATTATGAGGCAATCCGCACGTGCCGACGGTGTCGTCTTCTTCGATACATCGAATGCGCAGACTAATGTTCCTGTTTTTGAAAGCACCGCTTCGACTGGGAGCAGCGATGGATATTCTTCCACAACTGCCGGATCCGCAAGTGCCCTAAGGAGAGGAAGGCGCGGAAAAGCCCATATGCTGCCAAAAAAGCAAGCTGACGCTGAAGCTGCTGAGTACCCTGAAAACAATATGATTCCCGATGGCCGTCCATGCCCCTTAGTTGGGTTGTCTCTGCGACCCGGAGCTCTGGGTGTATCCGAAAATGACTTTTCCTTCACCGAAGCAAATATAGAGAGCTATATCAATCGTTATCCTCAAGGTAAATTCTTCAACTTTGATGAAGACGGGCTGGGAATCCACTCAAGTGACGAAAAGTCGGAAAAATCGGAGCCAGAGCAATCAGATAAGACAACTGCTTCAACCAATACCCTTCAGCGGCCGCGGAAAAGGAGGCCACGTTTGGTTCCCACTGAGCTCCTCGATATATTGCCAAACGTTAGAAGTTTGATCTTTTTGCCGATATGGGACCCAGCTTCTGAGCGTTGGGCTGCGAGTGCATTCATCTGGACGATGGCTAGTGGGCGCTTAATGAATCCTGATACAGAATTCCCTTTCTTAAAGGCATTTAGCCACAGTATCATAAGTGAGATTGCGCGCTGGAATGCACAGAAGTCCGATAGGACCAAGACAACTTTCATAGCTTCAATATCGCACGAACTCCGGTCTCCGCTCCATGGTATTCTTGGTTCGGTGGAGTTCTTGCGAGATAGTATTTCGTCTTCATACCAAGAATCACTTGTAAACTCCATTGAAACATGTGGGCGAACACTTCTGGATACAATCGACCACGTGTTGGACTATGCGAAGATTAACAAGTTACGAAGCGTGAGCGCACGCAAAAAACAACGGAATGGAAAGCGCAGTAATAGACTTCCTGCCGATAACTCTATACTCGGAGTCACCACGGTTTTCAACTTGTCACAACTGGTTGAAGAAGTATGTGACACAGTGTGCGCTGGTCATGCTTTCCGTAGGACGCATGACATTCACAACGTTACTTTCCATGACCAGGGAACCAGCTCGAGAGCGAATAGCAACTCCAGTGCCAATACCGGCGAATCAGGTTATTCTGGAGTCCGTACGAAGGATCGCGTCGTTGTCACATTGAGTATTGCTCCGTTTGTTCAGTGGATCGTCAAATCGCAACCAGGAGCGCTACGTAGAGTAGTCATGAATCTTTTAGGGAATGCCTTGAAATATACTGAAGCAGGATTTATCACTGTCTATCTGAAGCAAGATCATAAGCAGAGCAGCAAGCAGTACGTTGCCTTTAGTGTTGAGGTCGAGGATTCGGGTAAGGGCATGTCCACAGAATACCAGAGGACCAGGCTATTCGCACCTTTTAGCCAAGAAGACCCCTTTTCCAATGGCACAGGCCTCGGTCTTAGTATCGTCAAGCAGATTGTGGAGTCACTTAGAGGTGAAATCAGTGTCGAAAGCTCTCTGAATGTGGGTACAAAGATAACTATCTCCTTGAAGCTACCTACTGGGGCTCCAGAAGATGCTCGTACGACTCAAACTCTCTTAGAATCGCCGAAAGAATTGGAGAACAAGACCGCGAGCATAATGTTTCCTGAGATCAGTCTTGGCGGAGCTGGAGAAAAACTCCGCGGGTCAATGTACATGGCGTGCCAGGGATTTTACATGAATCCTTCGGTGGAATTCGATGGCAATAGTCAACCAGACTTTCTTCTCACCGAACCTGACACGCTTCTTAAAATTTTAGGGAAGCAAAAGGTTGAAGGAACCCACCGGGGACCATTATCTGTGATCTGCATATGCACAGACCCAGCGGAAAAGACTGCTATCGAGGTAAGTAAAACAAGAGTATCCATTATGCTATCTGTTGTGAGGACATTTATCCAAGCCAATTTTACTAATGTTGTTACAGTCTCATCTGAATAATGGGTTCTCTCAACACGGATGGGTAATACATGTGGTAGCTCAGCCATGCGGCCCACGACGACTTGCGAAGATGCTTGTTGAGAGTCTACGTCGCGCTTCACAACCAATCGAAAGTCTGGAAATCCATGCGCACGATTCTGCACAAATCCCAACAACCAACGACGCACAGACGACTTCGAAGGCGATGGTACATCGCAGCATCAGCGACCTAGTCAGAGGAAGCCACGATGTTCCCACCTTGCTTCAAGGCATTCATTCACCCCTTATCTCCGCGAAAATGCCCAAGTTAGATGAACCAATTCTTCCGCAAGGACAACTGGAGATAGCAGCTACTCCAGCGAGTGAAGGCCCCAGTGAATACTTCACGCCCCGCGTACTGCTTGTGGATGACAATTTGATCAATCTAAAACTCCTCGTAGTATTTTCACAGAGACAAAATCTGCTATATGAGGAGGCTACAAATGGACTTGATGCATTTGAGAAGTTCAAAGCTGAGGCATTGTCCACCAGCCCTCCCACCAGACCATTCGACTTCGTGCTAATGGACTTATCGATGCCGATCATGGGTGGACTGGACTCAACTCGAAACATTCGGCAGTTCGAGGAGCAGCACAAGTTGGCGCATTGCACGATTGTTGCGTTGACGGGACTCGCCAGCGCTCAGGACCAACAAGATGCAGTAGACGCCGGCATGGACATGTATCTTGTGAAGCCAGTCAAATTCGCAGATATCAAGCGCATTTTCGGGGCAAAGTAGGGATTGAAAGACCCGACGAACGTTTGAGCAGGCCCAGCTAGAGCTTAGAATAGAATGGTGGTCTATGTTTGCATTGCTATGAGAGATTGCAGAGATCTTCCGGTAAGCATACATAGTAGAATTCTACACATCGAAACATCGAAACACCGATAGAAGGACACCTATCCTGAGCTACCGTTTGTGATTTCCCAAGTGATTTAGTTCTATGCGCAAAGCATCTGATTATCAAACTTGAACAGCTCAATTTGCACATTCGTGCGCATATTCGCACCAACCGTGCAGAGCCGCCCTTTGCTGCCTTGCCTGACGCCTAAAGCCTTATGCCGAAACAGTGGAGCCGAAACGGCCAGATCTGCGTATCTCCTCACCTTTCATTGGCTGCCGGGCAGAGAATCATCAGAACTTCGCCACAACACTGCCCTTCAGCAGATTACAGTTCTGTTGACGCTGTCGCTTGATTCAGCCTTCCCTCTGAATTAGGAAGGTAGCGAGCAGAAAGAGGGCAGTATCATGTGATGTTGATACGTTTAGAAACACGATTTAGGTCCTTTAATAGCTAGTCAATAGCAACAAATCCTACTACTATCCTCTCCTTATACCTGACCCTTTCCTTAAAGGTTTCCTACTTTCTTATTAAGGCTTTGTTTAGCGGCATGGTCACTTAAGCTGTACCCAGGGAACATTGGTCATTCAAATTCTTCAGACCGACACTTTGAGATCCTAGACGCTGTTAAAATGCGGGGGAATTGCCACACTGCAGCCTGCAGATTGTGGAGCCATGAGTGCAGCTAGGCTGCTGTTTGGAGCGGGTGCACGGGTAGAAGGGCGGTGCAGTCTCTGATGACTGGAGCCTAGAGGGTGTTTGAATATGAGTAAGATTATAGAGATGTATAAATATTGAGATCATGAATGGTGCCTGGAAGCCATCTCGCAAACATCGTTACTGCCTGCGCTTCGCTTTTCATCTTGGTTTGCAAGAACAGAACTTAATTGTTATCCAGTTTCTATCTTGGTTTTGCTCCAAGCTAGAGGTTGTTTAAAATCCTTGGATTAATAGTGTCGCCTCACATTCATGCCCCGAACTATTTGATTCACACAACAACTCTCTATACCAGTGAAGCATCGTCACAATGGCTATCTCGGAACTTTCAAATGGTACTAATGGGACCAGTACCTCCAACGGTACCAAAGCTCTCGCCCCCGAGGGCTCACTATCCACCGTCACCACACTCTACCAGGGACCTCAGGACTCCAACAAAAAGTGGACGTGGCTCGACAAGGAGCCTGCCGATGTAGCCGAAGCCTCGGAAACGGTCGAAACGGCCCAGCACGCGGTCATCACACGCCTCCAGAAAGCTGAGGATTCGAGAAAAAAGTACGAGATCCACTCGCTCATCGTTCAGTCTCCATGGCTAAAGGACGCATTGGGCGAGCACATTCTGGATGGTTACCCGGGCATTTGCTGCTCACTGAAGAGACTGGAGTTCGAGGCTCCCTTCAGACCATTTGTGCACAGGTGGAGCAAGTTTCTTAAATTTCGCAACCGTACCGATCTTGATGAAACTATGAAGGAGCATATAGAGCTGTTGTATGGAATCTTGAGGGCAGAGCTAAAGGACGTTATCAAAACTCTTGAGGATTACGTTGATATTGGTATGGTTACATTCGACCATGTCTGGACGATATTCCAGCCTGGAGACATTGTTTTCGCCCGATCACATCAGGGCTCGGCAATGGCGTTAAAGCTACGCAGCGGGAGATATGTCGAGACGCGGTGCGGGATGGTGTATCAGCTAACTGCAGATGCTGTTGACTGGAATGGTGATCATTTCGGGCGCAGTACGGAGCGACTAATAATAGCAGAGTTCCTGGGTATGACAGAGATCCTAGGGATGTCGGCCTTCCCCATTTCCTTCCACCCCCAAGAGGAGAACATTCGCAAGTTGCTCATACAGCGCGGACAGACGTTTGAGGAGCTCGCGGGATGCCATTACATGGAGTATAACGGTCTTGCTGTAACGTGGGACAAGGAAGGCAAGGAAGTGCCGACGAGCTGCTCTGGTCGTATCATCGTCGACTCTAAGACCTTCCGTCAGTATTCGCCACAGTACATTGGGTATATCGAGCTATTGGCCGCAAAGGAAGGGCTTCCTGAGCCAGAATGCGCTACAAAGTCCCGTGCTGTGGACGATACCAACTTCGACAAATATATCTTTGGCATGCAGAATGAGACTGAGACTAAACGTCTGCGGCTGACAGAGGAACTTCAGCTCATCTGCTGCCCCCGCGTTCGAGGCTTTTCTCTCAAGAAGAAGCAGTGGCTCCTCTTCTACATCGACAACATCAAGCCCATCAAATTTAACGAGAATGCTTTCGCCTCACTCGTTTTGCCTGAAGACCAGAAAGAATTAATACTCTCTTTCGCGGAGTCACAGGCCATCAACCAGGCCATTTTCGACGACGTGATATCCGGAAAAGGCCGGGGCCACATTACCCTCCTCAGTGGCCCTCCTGGCGTGGGGAAAACACTGACGGCAGAATCAGTAGCAGAACACATGAAGGCGCCGCTTTATATGATGTCTGCTGGAGACCTCGGTGTCAACCCGGACCAGGTTGAGCGTAAACTTACCAACGTTCTCGAGATGATTGCAAAATGGCGGGCCGTATTGCTCATCGATGAATGTGATGTCTTTCTCGAGGCACGTTCGGCGCACGACCTCGAAAGAAACAAGCTGGTATCGATATTCCTGCGAGTGTTGGAATACTACGAGGGCATCCTCTTCCTGACAACGAACCGCGCCGACAATATCGACACGGCATTTCAATCCAGGATTCACATTAGCATGGCATACGCCGAGCTCACGACCAGCGCTAGGCGTAGTATCTGGGCTAATTTCATGAAGGGACTGGGTGTTCAACAGGAGTGGCATGAAAATGACCTGGATGAGCTAGCCGTGGTGGAGCTAAATGGGAGACAGATCAAGAATGTATTGAAGAGTGCAGCGTTGTTGAGCGCACGAAGGAAGGAGCCTCTGGGGAGGAAATACGTAGATATGGTGATGGCAATTGAAAGGAGGCGACCCTAACTCACTCTCACTCGAGTTGAAGCTGGGGACGAGATATAACGATTGAGCAATGGAATTTGTACGGTGGTGACTAAGCGCATCCACGTGATAACTATCGAATTCTGTTGAAGGAGCCTCGGCGCAATGTAAAAAACTCAGTAACGCGCTAGTGCGTTTGGCTTCCGGTGTCTGTGACTGGTTGGAGGGTTAGGCGCAAGCCCACCAAGCGTTCCTCTGTGCATTGTGCAGGTCTCATCACAGGTGCATCCCTTTGTAGTCCGTATACCGCGTAAGTTGAAGCCCTTCCGTCTCTTTTATATCAAATGCGCGACCTGCGTTTGATGCCTACGTGTGGGCGGTGCCTTTAGGTGCCGCCCCCAGCTACTGCCTACGCGCGCAAACCTCTCATCTATTACTCAACACTAATGCTACCAAAAGACCACCCACCTGCCCGCAGCCATGCCTGCGACGGCCATGCTAGAAGACCCCTCCGCCCCCATCATTTTCCCAGCTGCCGCCAACTACCCTGCGCCGGATGGCCCGCTTCCGCATGGTATCTTACCGCGTCAAGTCACCCTGCGTGACCGCATCACCGTCGCGACCATCATCCCATTCTCCGCACCTAACCAGGTCCCCATAACCCTGCTCGCCTACTTATGCGACCAGCTTGGCCGCGAGATTGAGAAGGGTGACACGTATCCTATGATTGACCCGCTGCCGCTCGAGAACTTTGGTCCATACTGGTTCGGTGTGTTTGGGGCTATCATGTTACTTGGCGAGATACAGGATGGCCGGGAAATACATGAGATGGCACGCCGTGGCTGTGACTGGGAACGCGAGTGTCTGGGCAGCTTCTACATCAAGCCGAACTACCCAGGTCGGTCGAGCCACATTTGCACTGGAGGGTTCTTGGTGACAGATGCCTCACGGAATCGTGGCGTCGGTCGTCTTATGGGTGAAATATATTTAGACTGGGCTCCAAAACTTGTAAGTGACAATTCCGCTCTAGCAATTTTCTTCTATATAATCAACTAGGCAGTGATTATAGCACACGATTAGCATGGTGTTCGCACTGATCTACACCTGTAAGGCTGAAGCTGATTTGCATAGGGCTATACATATTCAGTCTTCAATTTGGTGTACGAGACCAATGTTGCTTCGTGCCGTATATGGGATGCTCTCGGCTTCAAACGACTTGGCCGTATTCGGGGTTGCGGTAATCTCAAATCTTCTCCAAACGAACTTGTTGACGCTATCATCTATGGAAGAGACCTGGGTCAAGACGATGATTTCGTCTCCGAAGAACGATTCGACAAAATCCGTTTCTATCTGAAGAATGGCAAATATCCAAATGGAGCCGATCGGGCAGAGAAGAGTCGTCTGCGCAGTGCTGCAACACACTACAAGCTATACCCAGCCACCAACACAGAGCCGGAGCGTCTGATGCTGAAGGGGAAAGAAGTGATCTCAGACCCTCAGCGCCAATACGAAATCGCCCGTGAAGTACATCATAAGAACCATGGCGGTATCAACAAGACTACAGCCTCGATTGCAGAATCGTATCACTGGGTCCGGATCAAGGAGACGGTCAGCCAAGTGATTCGCAACTGCCCAGAATGCAGCGAGATGAATAAGGGCCTCTCGGTTGTGCGTGCCCAAGAGCGCTGGAGGCAGCCTCAGCAGAGTTCCCCCGTCCCTTTATCTTCACACACACCCACGCTCTCTCAGCATTATGCACCACCACCACAACAACAACAACAACCTCGTACACTTCCACGCCCCGATTCTCCAAGCGATCAAATTCAGATAGAAGCTTCACAGCAACCTCAACCATATACTAGTTTTGCCCCTCAACATCCCAGCTATGACATGCCTGTCGATCCGGCCCTGATGGACAGGGTGCACCCGTCACTAAATCTGGAAGACTTACCACCTTCACCATTTCTCACGGCAGGCCAAAACCTTTCCATGCCACCAATACCAAGCCTTGACCTTCCTGTGCCAAACCTTCCCGATCCAAAGCCTCCAATCAAGGACGACGTGACCATGACTGGGACCGGAGAAAGAGCACCAACTGCCCGAGAGGAGCTGCGAAGGCGGCTAACTCGCGCAGGATATGGGAAACAGTGAATTTTCTTTAAAAATGAAAACAAAAATATTCAGGGACAAGGGATTCTCTAGGATGGACAAGGTGCTTCAACATCAACCGTTTGCGTGCCATGCGGTTGACAGATGTCAAGGATGCGTGTCAGTGAGCTGGCATGTCAACGATTCAACGAATTCTTCTAATTGAACATAAATGAAACAGTACTATCTGGATGCAATGGTTTTGCTGCTTGTGTGAATGCTTTGTTACACATGTTCGAGTTACAATCGTGATGACTAATCACTCAGCATCCTTTCAGACGCGCCAACATAATATAGCTTGTCTAATCTTTCCAGCGCGCGCTTGCGCCACGAATCTCAGCACTCATGCCGTGGCGACCACAGCTTTCTTCTCTGCAGACCTTGAGGCTCTGCCGGCAAAAGAGTGGATCAGCAAGTCATGCACGTTTCGACCCTGGTCGGCTCATACCAAACGACAAATACCCACTCTCTGCTCTACTTAGCTCACGAGCTGAGGATATTGCTCGTGTCTCAGACCCAGTCTTTTCAAAAAGGAGAGGGCCGCACATCCGGACTCAGATTGTAAGTCCCGACCTATGTGGTACGTCAACTGAGAGTGACGGGAGTGAATTGTAGTACAGACTTACTAACAGCTATCATTCACAGATGATGTGCTTAAGTACATTGGGCCTTCGCTCGAAAAGTACAAGGGATGCGATATACTAGATTTAAATCCAGGCATCGGTCTCTGGTCACGCAAGCTCCATGAATTCCTACAGCCCCGATCCCACGTTCTCCTCGAAACGTCGCCGGAACTCTTCCGCGAAGACCTCGACCCTCTCCTGAACAACCCTGGTTCAAAATACAAATTATATCATGGCGATATTGGACGTTACGAAACATATGACAAGCTTGTTGAGGATGGAGTCTTTGCGCATCAAAAGCGTGTCGATCCGAAGAGTCCCGATGCGCAGAAATTAAACGATACCTTGCTGGTGACTGGGTCATTCATGTGGGATCCTAACCCCGCCGGCTTTGGGTTCAACTCATTGCCTAAGCAACTACTGCTCCATTTCGCACGGCGAGCGTGGTCGAATGAAGCGTTTCATGCATATGGTCCTGTACGCACACTTTTCTGGATGCCAAGCGAAGAATTCAAGACGTCCATGGCCAAAGGTCAGAATTCAGTCTCGAAATACGGCGTATACCTAGACTTTCTCGGTAAACATACTCAGGTGGTAAGCGCTGGTCTTTCTGAGAAAAAACCCGGCCGTCAGTCCCATGGCCGAGCGCCTCAGTACGAGATAGAAAGTTTGGTGAGGGCCATGCGGAGGGGAAAGGAGAACGGTATGGAGCTCCCAGCACACCGCCGAGAGAATGTGCACGACTTCGCCGACGAGCTAGCGGAGATGTCAGGCGGAACGGGCATACTGAATTATTCGAAGATTACCGAATATCTAGAAGACCAAGAAAGGGCTGGTAAATCCACCTCAGGACTTAGTCTTGGAACTGATATTAAAGCTATACACCTCGACATAGCTAAGGAAGCAGATCCGACCAAATTTCGTGACCCAGAAACAGGAAAAGTTACACCTCTGGATATAAAACGGCAAACCTATCGTTCTTGCAGGGCGCACGTAAGAAGATATAGGATCAGGACTGATACGAATGTCGACATGGGCGAATCTATATACGATTTAGAATGCAAAATTCTCAAGATGCAGGATGGACCGAAGAAGGAGACTGCACTCAAAGAATTGGAGGAGCTTACCGAGAGTTACGAATCGATTAGGGAACGATTGCTTCTATATCGAACCGCCGCGGCCACAGATATAGATGACAGGCTGAGTGTACGGTCTCCCGTGCCACGCCTCCAATGGGACGACAGACCTTACGAACCCCTCGTCATGAAGCCCGAGGAGGTTTGGCCTGCCCAAGGAGTCGCTCTAGTCGACTCAGAACCCCACCCACGCCCGGAGGGATATTCTCCCCAGATATTTGAATGGATTCAGGACTTTGTTTATGCCCTATACCAATCACCTACTCGCTCAGTCGTTAAGGCGCTGAACGGGATGCAACCTGGTGCTTCATCCCTTATTGATGAGGTTCCGGCGTTGAAGGATCCTGCGAAGGGTGGTCGACTGAACATGGACCAACTCAGGGTCAGAATGCTGACAAAAGAAATGGTAATGGGTCTCTGTATGGCATACAGGGCATGGCCATTCAGAAGCCCTAATGCCATGCATTCAAAGTATTTCCAGATCAGAGTTGGGGGCGATCGCACTAAGAAGCAATTGGAACATGGCTACTAGATGGTTTTCTATATTTGTATCTGTACAATATTGTAACATGGTATGATGGTACGCTGCATGGATATATGCGTACTAATACCGCCTATCAAACAAACGTTGCTTGACAATCCACATAACTCCAATGTATCTATGTTTCATTTCTTCCCTCCTTTCCCTGCTGGTTTGGCTGGAGCGGGTTGAGCGGGTGTGGGTTTCGATTCTGGTTTCTCTGGCTCTGGCTCTGCGCCCTGGCCGCTAATCAAATCCATAAAGAAATCGGATTTGGCGGCACCCTTGCTCTGTAAAAAGTCAGCACGAGATAATTACAGCCCGCATGCCACTTGTCGCTTACCTGCTCCGCGTCGAACCCTCTTCCGAACTTGGCTCTGAACGCAGCCAGTTTCCCTGCCTCATCTTCCTCAATATTCAGCAGCTTCTGCGAACTCGGGTTCCAGAGCGGCGTGTTTCGTGTATCCTTTGTACACTTGTAGACAGGCTGCGGAGACGTGGTCCGTTGAATAAAGCTGCTGCCGTCCGAGAGCGTCACCAGCTGGGTAAATGTGTATGGGCGCTTTGGGCGGCGGAGGAGCGTCGCGTGTCGAATTTGGCCATGGGTGTTTGGCGCGTGGGAAGATGGTACCAATGTCCGACGGAGGGCGCGTAGAGCGTGCACGGAAGGAATCGGGGAAGCCATTACGATGACTTAATTCAGAGAATGGCTGTGGTGAAGGATGTCTGTAATGCGGGCGGAGGAACTTCGGCGGATCTTTTTTACTCGGGGGTTCGTGTCGGAGGATGGACGCGATCTCAAGCCTTAGGTTTCTTGCAGCGTCACAGATGATCTCACGCAATTTGGCATTGCCTTTCCTATCCATCACTTTCTCAGTGTCGTTGTAGGTTCGGGAAAACCTGAGTGCGCCACATCAATGGCACTTACGAATCGTTCCGCGAGGCGGTTCTTCGCCGCGTTCTACCAATGGAATCGATATGCGCGTATGGCTTTCAATTCAATTACATCATAAGACTTAGTGCTAACTTTGGGTCGTAGCATATTTAGTATTACCGAGAACCTTAACTCATCATTATACGCAACGGACGCCAGGCACAAGGACCTACACGGCGAAGACCCAGCAAGAAAGCGAGCATCCGCCCGTGTCAACGCAGAAACCGGAACATGGCCCGGTTAAACAAAAACATCACAATAAAAAAAAATCGGGAGATCGACGTAAAACGCTGAGCACAGTCACAGCTCCGAGCCCAATGGGGGATTCGATGCGCCGACTCATGCGAAACGTCCCAAGCTCTGTGGCTGTTCTTACAGTCCATCATGTTGACCCCAACACCGGAAAGCCCATTCCAATCGGAAGTACTATTTCCTCGCTCACACCTGTGACGCTTAGTCCACCACACATATCGTTCAATATTAAGTATCCATCAAGCACGCTTGATGCCATTCGCAATGCAAACGGGCGCTTTCGAGTTCATTTCTTAAAAGAGAGTGATCACGCAGCATACATTGCAGATAACTTTTCACAAGGAAACTCAGACGAGGTGATCAAGTTACGGCAACGAGAAATCGGTCTGCTTTATCCCCACAACGATGCCAGTTTCTCGCAAGCTCCCCGACTGAAGTCTGATGAGGTGGTGGCTGCGTTAGAATGCCGGATGACTAAAGAGGTTACTGTGGCAGATCATATCATTGCCATCGCAAAAGTAGAGAGCCTTAAATGTACTCGGGACATGAACCCTTCCTTGCTCTATATAAATAGAGCTTACAAGAGATATAACGGTTCCTTACTCTTATCCAAAACTGACCCCTCGGCACTTCAAGATACCTTTTACAGATATCCACTATTCCCTCGCGAAGAGGATAGAGCACAATTTATTGCTTTGGCGAAGGATTATGTGAAAAATAACGAACACGTACTCAATGAGCCTCTAATATCAGCCGTTCGACTACTTAAAACGGCCCTTAACATTCCTCCAGGGGCTTTTGGCATAAATTTACCAATTCTGGTACATGAAGTCAAGGTAGCATCTGGCTTACAGTCTCAGCTACCTCACAACTTGGAGGGTTTGCCCTTAGTTTGCAACTTCAGCGGACGTCTTAGCTCAAGAGATATCACTACCATCGTGGACCGTGCCAAAAGACTAGTGAGGGCTCAGTCTGAAACCTTGTCCGTGCCTTTCCAAGCGCTCCTCGAGCTATTGGGAGCCCATAAATTCTCCACCGGAATACTTGCTAGCGACATTTTAGATGCCCTTCGGAAAGATGGCCTCGCAAGACCATTTGAGTCTAAACAAGTCCAGGTGCAATGTGCTCCCTATTCATGGAGCATCGACACTTTTGAGCAGGCCGAGGTGCTAGTACGCGAGCATCTCAAGACTCTTACATATCCCGAAGCATCTCATTTGCATACAGAAGATTTATTGCAGGTCGTCGGGCTTCCTAGTGCACTTTACAACTATGTCAATCAAATTCGCCCCCGCCTCACAACTGAGGTATTCTCTGAAATGTTTTCATCGCCCGCAATCGACATCAGAGGTGACGTCTCGCTAGAAGAAGCCCGAGTTGTCATCAGACGCATCACCAGTTCCGTCATGCGGGACTCCCAAATTCTCAACTCTAGTCTACGTGCGTTCGAGACGGACTACCTCCGTGAGCTAAAAGTGCACCCAATGGTTGGTGGCATTGATCTGTACTTCTTGTTCGGGAAATTGCACGCCACGCTATTGAAAGCAAAGCATCCGGGCGAGTTCAGAAAAGCAGTAGATGAGATGACAGAGCCACAATACGAAAAAAAACAAATCCATTGGACAGATTTGCAAGAGCGCATTCGACGTCTTCTTCGAACTCATGCTACTAAGATTGAAGGCTGGTCGACCGCAGATATCTTGGTGGCAATGGGCATCAGTCCCCTTTCGAGGTTGGAGCAGCCACTCAGCAAAGGGTCGTCTACGATATACAGTTCCTCGTATTTCGTCGCCCTGTTAGGAAGGGAACTGAAAGAATATTATTTCCACCCCGAGGCGACAGTTGAGGGGAAACCAATCATAGCAGCCTGGCTCGAATCGAAGTTCAACTACGAAATTCACAAGATTTCACCAAACGCTTTGCCCCAGGAAACTGTTCCATTGGACACAAGCTTCGATCAGGAGATGAGGCAAAAAATGATGAACAGCTCGGACCCGCCGACCGACGGCCAGCAAGAAGAGGTGAATAGATTTCTGGATACGATCAGCGAGTTTATGCCCCATGCGCGCACCTTTGTTGAGAAACAAGTGAGTGCTCTCAGGAAAGTGAAGTCGACAGCGGAGGGTGATGTACAAATTCAGCACTCTTCTCACGATGTTGAGCCGGAGCAATGAAAGTATGCACTTGTAGGTGGTATACCCTAATGGAAGGCGTGTGTACTATATTTATATATATGTATTCTACAAAATGTTACGTATTATGACAGGTTAAATTAGAAAGATATGTTTGATCAGGGAACAATCTTCACGGATAGAGTTTTATATGCGAGGACTTAGAAAAGCCGAAGTTATCTCCTTAGTCTCTTCTATACGTGGATGAAAATGGACACCAGTTCGAATATCCTATGAAAGATTGTAAATTGAACAGTACTTGGGGGAAGGACTATCGGAATATAGCATAGTTAACACTATGCCGTAATCCGTTTTTTTTTTAGTTTATACACTCAACGTGGACTTACGTCCTCCATATAAGGTAAAGATTCTCGAGATAACAGTGCTTCCCCTGTTATAAAAACCCAGAAGAACGACATATCATATAGTTACACCTACATAAGTCGCGGGAAGGATTGTCATACCCATACGAAAGTCCTCTTACTGGTGTTAATACTTATAAGTCAACAGGGTCAGGAACAAGTCAAACTACCTTTACCTGAAATGCAGTTCTGTCTCTACCTCTATCATTTCTTCGCAAGTAGCGGTAATACGTAAAGAGTTCCGGTCCAGAGGCACCAGGTTCGCCATGAAATCTGATCTTCCACCATCGTTCTGAAATATAGAATTCGAAAAGCCAACCATATTCCGACGCTAAGGGGAGCAATATATCCAAACCAGACCACGTCCCAGAACACTGGACAAAATATAGACCATAGAAATATAGGGATGGCTACCTCCCATCTACTCCATATATCACCCATCACGAGAGGACTAGTCATACGTCCTTTGGCGGCATCTCCTTCCACGTCGGGCAGATCTTGCGTCGATATTGTTGAAAAGACAATACCTCCAACGATGGCAATCCATTGGTAAGCCCGAGGGGTAAGAGAATGACTGCCGGCAGCTACGTCCATGGACCCAGAACTGTAGCACATAAGCCCCAAAGCATTAATGATATTCCGGACGAAGTAGAGCTCATCGGCTCCTCCTAAGTCGTTGTACATCCAGGTGAGGACCATTAGCACCACGGTCTCCAAGGTACCTCCTATGTAAAGACTTCCCACGAACACTGCTGGAACCGTTGCCAGAAGGAGGCGTCGAGCAGCAGTAGGTGTCATACGACCCGCCGGAATCGGACGCCATGCTTTGTTCGCTTTATCTTCGATAATTGAGTCCGGCAGCCGTTGGTTCGCAATGTTGAAAAGGAATACGTTCAGCCAATTCCAAAGCACAACATACGGTACTCTTTGGAATACCTCAAGGACTTTCGGATCTTTATTTGTAGTGAGTGGAGCTGCTAGGGCGCTGAAGATTCCGAAGATTGTCTCTGGCAAGACCATCGATTTTAGGTCACTATATGTAAATAACCATATCGTTCGCAAATGATACTGAAGCTGTGATGTCTGAGCTGAGGATCAACTACTATGGTGTACAGCTAGGATCATCTAACCTTATCGACCGAGAATGATTTCGGCTTTTGCTCGTCAACTTCGTGAGAATCGGAAATTGAAGAGCCCATCTTTCTCTTGATCAGAAGCAAAAAGAAGTAGAGAACATAATGAAGAAGAGTCCTACTACCTAAAGCCTTTTATATACAATAAATACGATATGTCCCGCGGCCTCTACTTGGCACATGCCCTCGTTGTAAATCTGGCCTTCCAAGACAGGAAGCAAGAACGCCTCAATTCAGTTCGATTTTCGTGTCATACATGCAATTTACATTATTACAAATGTGAACATTATCCACCATCGCCATGTGAATATTTTTAGTGTAGGGAACCCCACTCTATGGTACTGAGGACTCGGACTTTCTTCCCATCATGTAAGTTTTTATTGGTCTGGAGAACTGATGTGCCCCGGAGATACTAAAAACGCCTGCATCAGCATATGCAATCAACTTACATTACTTGACCTATGTCCTAGGAAGGAAATATTATTAGTGTGAATCACGAACGGTTTTACGTGAGAGCATGGGAGCATAGGGTCATAGCATTTTTTACTTCATCGTTTTATACACTCTGTATAACGATCCAGTTTATGGCCACCAAGGTATTGTAGCAATGTAAATGCGTATCTATATACGCCTTAAATATTCTGTGAATATGGCTAGGTTGCTTTTGATACTTTTCAGTATTCTTTCCAGCCATGATTTGGCAACCTGCGTATCACGGCACGTCCGTGAGGTGGCGAGAAAAAAAAAAAAAAAACTTAAAAGACACTTGACACGACGACTGAGCCAATGGTCAAGCCGCAGACTACCTTGTATGATTAGAAAGTAATGCCCTTCGTCCATAAGCTGATGGCTGTGACGCCGTGCCGCGTGGGAGCGTAGGGTGTAGCGAGCACTGGATCGGCGATCAAAACTACGAGGTAGCAAATGGTTCTCGTAATAGTTATCCGAAGTATTTCTAAAATACTCGGCAAACCTAGCGAATGGTGACACATTTGTCTTCAAGGACCACTAGGAGAGTAGAAGTCCTCCAATACTTTTCCGTCAAAGTAGTAAGTTGCCCAATAGGTTTGCTTCCAGATATTACTAACTCGGGATATAAATATGCCTCGTCAAGTATTGCTGACGCAAGTCCACTAAAGGAGATGTGGCCAAGGATCAGCGTAACTATTGAGCTTCCTGATAAAGTTAGCTATATAAAGCAATAATGAAAAAAAAAAACCTATATAAAATCAGCGTGCTAGAATACTAGAAGGCTTGATTCGTAGTTCTCAGTAACATAAACTCTGTACGTCGGGATCGCGCCACAGTGGAAACGCAAATGAGACCTGCTAAGGCAGGGATTCAATGGTCTCTAAGATATTAGTACTCCATATGCAATGGCTTTACAAGGCGACTACACTGCGGTCAAGATTCCCTATGAGCAGACAGTCTTGGTCCCCTCAAAAAATGTAGATTCCATATGTTTTCATCTTTATTGGAGGAGGCTTTCCTAGATCGAGAGGTGGACTGTAGAGGTCACAATCAGAAGCCGCTATGACCGTGGAATTTTGACACTGTTCTTGGAGGTATACATCAAAGATTTTACACACATATCAATAAAATTTATATTCGCTTACTTTACCATAAGATAAATACGCGAATTATTACTCTATTGTACTTGCTCTATTAGATGATAAGCACAGATGTCATTGTGTAGGTGGAAGTAGGTTTTGGCCGCATTCAAAAAAACATGGGTTCTTTCGAAGTTGATGAAATAAGGGTGAGATATCTGTTCAGTACTTCGGGATTTCACAGATATGTCTCTGTGATTCAATTACCTATGGTATAATTGGGACGCTGAGATTCGTTAGGAAGGTTAGATTGGGTCACGAGCTCGATGTCAGTGGTCAGAAATACTGGTCACTGTTAGCTTAGCATTGGAACTGTTCCCTACAGTGCACAGTCTGCCTAAAGAGAAATCTGTACAACACCTTGTGCATCTCGCATCTTACCCCTCTAGACGCCGACTACCTGTGACCTCGCCCCACACATATCTAACTAACACAAGTGCGCTTAGCGGAATTTCACTCCCTACCAAGCCACCATGTTTGCAGCACAGTTGTGTTCTTTTCAATACTATTTTTTCAGAGAATTTTCGCTTGAATGCCATACTTCCACCTCCTACCTCTTTTGAACCACAATTCCGGGTCAAACTCATCGCACAGGCGAACGGAGAAGCATAGCAACATGCCTCAATTACGATGGTTTGTCACTGGATGCTCGTCTGGACCAGGCGAGGCCTTCATTCACAGTATTCTTGGGTGAGGAGACAAAAGTCGTCGCTATCGCTCGTGGGGACATATCCCGACTGTCTTCGCTTAAAGAGGTGGGTGCAGAGACCGTTAGTCTAGATGTCGCAGCCCCTTCCTTAGATACAAGGGCAGTCATTAACAAGGTCCTGAAAGCAGGGCCTGTTGATGTGCTCGTGAACAATGCTGGATACGCTAAGGCTGGGCCTTATGAGGAAATGAGGCACGTGATTTAAGCCTGACTAAATGCTCTGAGTGTCGCTGATGGGATGACAGCATTGATAGCTACCTAGCCCAGTTTGAGACTAATTTCTTTGGAGTCATCAAGACCACACAAGCAGTGCTTCCGGAGTATTATCAGAAGAAAAAAAAGGAAAGTTTTGATGAGGTCCATGATCCATCATAGGTACGCGTTGGGAAGCCAGTATGAGTACATGTACCTCTACATCATCTTGTTCGTATGATTGGACATGTGGTAGGTTGTGGCGCAAGGAGGGCCACAGCAGTGTGATAGTGACGAGGTTTGAATGACGTCATAAAGCAGTGAAACTTGGATGCAACTTATCAGAGTGAAACATGTGCACGGCTGAGTGTACAGCACAGCGTGCCTTGGAGGTAGACGAAGCACTGCAGTGTACTGTGCATGCAAGTGCATGCTAGAGCCTGCTTCGCAAGCGCTAATTTATTCCAGGAAGAGAAGCACGCGTTGCCCAACAAGGCCGGACAATGAAGCGGCGGAGGTCCGGGCGCAAGCGAAAGATCTGCCACGGGGATGCAGGGGAGAGAGCGTTCGTCCAACTCGATATCTTTTCATGTCCGCATTTCCCTTCACTACTTATGCCACCTCTTTCTCCTTTCGGATATTCTGCTGTTAGCGTAGAGACGGCTCCCGGTGGACTCGTAGCACGCGAGCCATCTGTGAAGCGAGTGCTTATAGAGAGAGTGTGTAAGCCGCTTAGCTGGAGCAGACAGGGTGATGTAATCGCCCAGACTTTGCTAATTGGCTCCAAGGCATAACAAACAGGGACGGCGTGTATCTGATCCGGCTGCCGGCTTTCTTCTAGCCCGTCTAAACTGACCAGACTGTTCTCGCACTGCTGGCTCCTGACCTGGACATCGTCTTCGTAGGAAGAAATGGACAAATTGAAGGTCAAGACGCGCTCTGCGCGAAACCGCATTGCTGAGAGCGCGTCTCGAGGCGGCGGATCCGCATCTTTGGCCCCAGGTCATGGTGCAAACGAACCAGACGACAATGCGAGCACCATGGCTGTGAATGAAGGCTTTCTGGGCCAGGGCACCACGGCTGCCCGCGACTTTGCCATGCCAGCCAACCAGTCAGTATATCAGCCTGTGATCGAGCCACCGACATCTCTGCAATCCTCCGTCGATGCGGGACAGCCAGTACCGGCACCTTCGTCACGGAGTAGAGATGGCAATCGCGCCCAGCCGTCTGCCAGGTACGTCTTAAACTAAACGGGTGCATCACAAATTCATTCGCTGACCACACCACAGAGCTGGCAGGGCGAGGAGCAACTCTGCGCCCCAACAACGCCGCCCAGGTCCAGGCTTTCGACAATCCAGTATCAGCATTCGCCGCATGCCGTCGTCCACCGCCCTACGACAGGACTTGCGCCCGAGCGCTTCTTCGAATGCTTTGCAACAAAATAATGCACGTCTGCCTGCGTTGGAAGAAGAGGTGCGCCTTGAGCCCATCTCCACAAGCTCATCTGACTCGTCATCGCCTTCGCCTCGTCCGCAACTCAGCAGATTGAGGAGAGTTAGCAGTGCCGTACAGGCAAGACTCGGCTTTGGTGGGAAGACAAACAAGGAGAAAGATGCAGAGGCTGACCTGGCCCCATCGGCGCCCGTGGAGCCGCCTGTGCAGTATTCCTCAGGCATGGTAGACGTATTAGACACTGTTGATCCTGAGGTGGCTACTCTCACGTCTTTGACCAACATCCAAAACTCGCTCTTCATCCCCAATCTTGGTAGATTTGTAAACCGACGACCGACATACAGCCTGCAGCGTGCTCCTAGTGAGAGAGAGAGTTTGGAGGATATCAATCGCATCCTGGCGCCTGCGCGACAGGCACAGGGCGAGGCAGCACCACCCCGCTTGGCGCGTACTGAGACCGAAGGCACCTTGGCCACCTTGGCCACCATTGACTCAAGAATGAGCGATTCTCGATATGCTGTGCTTCCTCACGGTACTACCCTTGAGGGATGGACAAAGGAGGACAAACAGGAGTTGAATGACCATGTGCGGCATATGTTGCACTCGAGAAGATCAAAGTTCAAGCGCTCCCTGAGAGGATTCGGGCAGTACGTTCGACGACGTGAGTACCACATGCTATGTTACCATGCCATGACTAACTCTCTGCAGCATTGGGCTTCTTAGTTACTTTGTACGCAACGTTAATCACCCTCTTCGGTCTGGCCTGGGTGCTTTTCTTGATCGGTTGGATCAATGTCGGCGGCAGACAGCTCTACGTCATTCACATCATCGACAGTGTTCTCGTTGCCCTCTTCGCCGTTGTTGGCGACGGCTTGGCCCCGTTCCGAGCTATCGACACCTACCATATGATCTTCATCGCACACTACCACCATTACACTTGGGCGCGTCGGAAGAAGGACCTACTCCCTAAACTCCGCGATCACAACGACCTTCCGTCCAGCAATGCACCCATGACTGGAAGGAATGATTCTGACGAAGACACGGAGAAGCAGTGGGAATTTACCGTGCTTACTCCCAAACAACAGGCCAGACTCGAGCATCACCAGACAAAGTTCTGCAACTCTCACTCGTTTTACAAGCCACACGAGACAGAGACACACCACGCCTTTCCGCTGCGCTTACTTGTCGCTATTGTGGTTCTGTTGGATTGCCATTCCCTACTGCAAATCTCGCTCGGCGCTGTCACCTGGGGCTGGACGTACCATACGCGTCCTTTTGTTGTTACTACGGTCATTCTTTGTTGTTCGATCACTTGCAACGCTGTGGCCGGTCTGCTTATCATGATTGGGGATCGCAGGACAAGAAAGAAGGATGTATTGGAGCGCATGAACAGACAAGAGCTCACGGAAGAGGCTATGCATCACTTGGAGAAAAAGAAGGAAAGGGAAAGTGAAAGCGAAAGGGAAGACGAAGAGGGTAGAAAAGGCAGGAGCAGTTTGCATCTTAAACGACACAATCACTCCGGTGGGAAAGGGAAGGGCAAGGCCGCAGAGAATGAGGATGAGAGTGCATACCCTTGAGATGAGTCTGTTGGGGAAAAGGGCTTTTTTTGGATGTCGCATTCGATATTAGCGTTTCCCTATATACCCATTTAATGATATCTTGCGTCTGAACACAAACCTTGCAGAGAATAGAAATCAAGTATGCAAAGCACCTTCAATAAATGTCGCAGTGTGTATAGAACATCTCTCAGTAAAATCAGTGCTCGAATATCTTTTGGTTCTCACCATAACCCTTCCAAGCTGTTGCTCCCGTATCTCACTTTTCCGGATGCTGGTGGCTGTACTGGCGTACGGGGATTTCCGCAACGCTAAAACGCGTCGTAACCCCACGGCTGATGTTCCCCGCGCCCCACATCACCAAATCAACATCTACTAACCCACCCCAGGCCTACCGTCGCTCATCGCAGTGGTGCGTGCGTGAAACCGAGAATATGGATGATTTTAGCATGACCTTCGCGCCTTATCCGCCTGCTAAGAGAAAGCGCCTGGACTTCGAAAATGGGCCGCACCACACCCAGACACCGAGCAAGATCGAAGATAAGAGGGTCACTGCTAGCCAGACTCTGAGGTAGGTATCAGATACTCTTCACAGGTGTGCCGTGCGCCATGCGGTCGATGAACCTACAGCACAGTGATCTAACGTTGAAACAGACTAGATTGCGACTTCATCACCATCATTGTCGGCCAAGACGAGCACAAACAGTCCTTCAAAGTCCACGAGGACGCCATCTGTGATCGTTCGGAGTTCTTTCGTAACAGCATGAAAGAAGAGTGGGCCAGCATGCGTCCCGACCCGCGTGTCATTGAGCTGCCAGAGGAAGATGCCGAAGCTTTTGCCCTCTACCGTACTTGGATCTATACCGGTCAGCTTGCCATCCTGCCAGAGCCGCCGTATCCCTCAGCACCCGCCCCCGCACTGGAGGAGGTCGACCAGCACTACCACACCCTCGCCTACGCTTACGTTCTCGGCGAGCACCTTCTCGACAAACAGTTCAAGAACGCTATCGCAGATGTCTATGTTCTCTACGCGCGTGGCATGCCGCCTTCCAGTCGCTACTATCCTAGCCACGAGGAGATCCGCATCCTGTACGATGGCACCGGACCTAACAGCCCGATCCGCCAGCTTTTGGTCGATATTTGGTATTGCAGAGGTAAACATGAGTGGATTGACGAAAACGCAGATCTACCCAAGGAGTTCTTGACTCGTGTAGTCAAAGAGTTGCTGAGAGTGAAGCCGAATAACAAGGGCGCTGATGCTCTAAGCAGGCCATGGAAATTGGAGCACCAGCAGTATCATGAGAAGTGAGCGAACTATTGCTCCTGAGAACATGCTGATTTCATTTCATTTCATCATCCTTTTTTTTTTTAAAAAAAAAGAGGATTTTAGGTTAGCTATGCAGCGTTGGGGATGGGCCGTTAAGATTGGCGATTTTTCGTTTTTCTTAACAGCGGCATAAACGTCGCCCGAGAGGTCCCAGCGACCTAAAGATACTCTCCTGTCCAAGATAGACGTGTTGAAATGGTGTTGGATTTGGTAGGATAAACGACCTAGTACTTTTTAATTTTCTTGTGGACTGGCAACGACTTGCTCGTACCCATTCGCAACCGCATCGTTCCGTTGTTCCTTTCCCACAAGAGGATTCGCCTCAACACCCGCTTATTTCAGAATTGCCGAAATGGTCGTGTCGAGCCTCTGACGACCTTGCCACAGCTAATCGTGGAAAGATAAATATGCAACACGCATAGATCCTTCTAGATAATCGCCCAAAATGGTGTTTCTACCGACGAAAGGTGTATCCGTACGAAGCTGAAAGCTTCCTGTAAAAATCGGGAAGAGCCCGCTTCTCGGCCATGTTCTATTTTCCTTCCATTTATAATAGCTCGGGACGCTGTACCATCAGTCTCCAGCCATGATGAGGACCTCGAAGAAGTATAGCCAGAAGTCGTAGCTGAATTCGAGCAAGTAGTAGGAAAGCTAGATTCCGGTGCCACCTTCGAAAACTTCCAAAATGCAGTCAATAATAGCACAAGTAAGACACATTCAAAAGGTAACACAAACGCACGCAAGATCCTGAATACCATCGACACATACATCTAGCAGTTTGGGTCGATCATTGCGCAGGGAGAGAGTACGGTCTTCACACCAGCCGGGCAGTGCTGGAACATCAGCTTCATTATTTCTGCTGCTCAGAATTGCAGTCAGGTCATGGATGGATTCGTTACCCTGATGGAGCATTGCATGGCATTTTTTTTTTCAAACACTTACATATTTATCTGGAACGACGTGCTAAAACTGGGTTCTATCTCCTTAGGCACCTGCCGAAGCTTGCGTATGATATTACTTCGCATTATGTTTCTGTGCTCAGGTGTTCGTTCATGCTAGCGTTGAGTAAGGAGAAATTCAAATCTGCGCTAGACGTGGTTCTTTACAGCGGGTATATGGGCGTGAAAGAGTCGCTGGGGCAGTTTGGAAGAACTGGTTAAGAGTTTACTAGAATCCTAATCGATGAGATCATTGTAGATGTCAGGGGACTTACCAGGCACCTGCAGGAGTCCGATAAAGAAAGGACGAAGCACTATACTCAGATCTGAGACCATCTCGAGCACCTGTACGAAATCACCGAAGAGATCAGAGAAATTACGCAGCAGCTGAAGATTCCTTTGGATGGTCGCATCAAGCAAGAGGTGAACAAGGAAGAGTACTGTGGACTAAATTCCACGGGCACCTCTATAGGAGTCGGATAAAGGACGCTGGGAAATGGGTTGAGCGCGATAATTTTAGGTTTGCACAGTAGGCAAATATGCATGACCCAACGGGGAGAATCATGGCGTTGTAAGGGGGACTAGGAACCGGCAGGACGTTCATCTTTAATCATGCTTCCTCATTCTTACAGCAAAGGTATCGAAGCATTAGCAGCTTTGAGCAAACTTTTGTGACATTTTTCTATTATTATGAAGAGTTCTTTAGTGCTTCGGGAGAATCGATTTCTAATCTAGAGAGAAATAGACGGATGGTGTTGTTGTAAGAACCGAACTGGCCAGCAGTGTACGTAAACGGTAGCTAGGAGCACCTCGAAGCGAAATTGATACAGATCGACGCACAACGCGACACCGAGCAGAAAGTTCAAAGCGTCATTGATATTCATGGCAATGGCCTGCAAAGTTCGGTAACAAGCTCGCTGAAGGTGTTCACAGATGGACTCATGTATGAGAAGAATGGACGAGCGGCCAACTTTTCCCCAGCTTCGTGTGCAGGGTGAGAATACGTACCTGAAAATGAAGGTTATCGTTCCAAGTAGCGATGATTTTGGTTGATTCTGCCAGCTGATAGGTGGCTGACTAATGATGCAAACTTCAACCGCACCCCTGGATCCCTGCAACGACCTGAGATATTCGAGAGTCCCTCCCTACGACTGCTGCGAGCTTTGTTTTTTTCCTTAGCCTTAGGGCGCATCTTAAGGTGCTCTCGTATAGGAGCTATGGCCTCTTCCCAATGACTCGGCCTAATTAAAACTAGCTCCAGTGTCATCACGCAACTGGCCGGCACTGCCTGGCAGGCTTCTGCTCGAATTTTCGACAATCTCCGGGGCTCGTTCGAGCATGGAAAAGTCCTGGGATGGGGCATGCAGCTGTACGATGCTGCAGAGGGCTCTTGGGCTGGGGTAGGTGGCTAACGCAGACGCAGAGCTTGTCAGCTCGCCAGGCGCAGGTGGCAAACAAAGGTGCTGCTCCCTCCCAGCTTGAGCTCAGCCCACGCAGGAGCAAGCGCACGTAGATGGCGCATCGGGATTGCACAGCCAATACCTGGGCAGAAAAGCAGACGGATAAGTGTGTTCTGACCGCGGACCGCCTCTAATCAGGAATTGGCGGCTTTCTGAAGAAGCCCCACGTTTGAACCCCTCACCACTCCCACGAAGCTCTTTGTCCACGCCACGACCGAGCTCAGCTTCACAGCTCTAGCTCCCCTCCGAACCAGCACCCTCGCCCTCGCTGACCGAAGCTCCCAAGCAGCTTCCTCCAGGTGCTGCGCTGCACTGCGCTGTGCTGTGCTGTACTGTCCCACCCCGTTGCTGCCCGCGACTCGACTCGAGACTCGACTCGGTAGATGCTGGGGCTGGCCACAATGCCCCCGCGCTCCTCGCTCACAGGCTCGTTCTCGGTCTCAGACGAGAACAATGTCGTCGTCTGCCCGCTGCGTAACCACGACGGCTCGGCCTGCCGCAAGCGCTGCACTGGCGTGAGTCCCTCCTCCTCGGCTGCTTGCTGTGATCCCATCCGGCCCGGATCCCTTCCCGCCATGACCCAGCTCTGACCCAGCTTTCGACAGGCAAAATACTGGAGGTCAATTCAGGAACACATCAGGAGGGCACATCCGGAGCACTACATCCCGAAGCTCCCTGCGACTGAGGAGAGCTTCACGCTGATGGTGTCGACTCCGCCGCAGGAACGCCCTCCCCCGCCCCCGCCTGTTCCCACGACGCAACAAGGAGGTTGGTCTCCATGTCTCTCCAGCACAGCGGGGACTGACACAATGGCAAGGCTACGGTGGCGGCGAGCACAATGCCTTCTTCCACGAAGAGTACGGCTCCATTACGCCCAGGACGTCCGACGAGCTGCGCCGGCCCGAGCTGCTGCCCGCTGCAACAGCAGCCGCAGCACTAGCCTCGTTGCACAATCATCGCCCGGACTACGACTGGGACTCTGATCCGGTAAGCTGCTGGCGCTCTAGTCAAGCTACCCTACATTCTGTGTATGTTGCTCGCTGACGCAATGGTGCTCTGTAGGATGCGACGTCAGAGCCCGACTCCAAGAGCTTTCGACCCCGCGCTCGCTTTGCGCCCACGGCCTTGGAACATCAGTTTGCCCCCGCCGAAGAGCCCTACTACACGGCCACCTCGTTGCAGCGCGAGCTGCTGCCCTCGTCGCTCGCCCGTTCGCCGCCTGGACGCTCGTCTACGTTGCCTCCGGCGCCTCGTTCTATTAGACCCAATCGCCCACGTAAGTCGTCCGTGGGTCAGAATGCCCGTAAGCCCAAGCATGAGCGCCAGAAGTCGAGGGATCATGCATCGAGGAACAGCTACGATCGCAAGGCATTTTCGGTAGAGCCGCAGGCTGCTGCCGCCCTGTTCGGGAAGCGATGGGAGGACTTGATCGACGCTGCTGCGTCGGCGACGGAGGAAGACAGTAGAGATCTCACGCCGGTATTCCTTAGCAACATAACCACCTACTTTTCACAGTTAACGTGTGCTGCAGGTACCCGGATCTCCCCATCACTCGCCACACCTGCTGGGCAGGACATCGTTGCCACCCTTTGCTACTTCGCAGTTTCAGTCTTACACAGCATCCCCACTGCAGAATGCATTGACTCCGCCACCGCCAGAGTTGTCAGACCTGCAGCCCTTCCCGTCGGTTGAATCGTCTATCGAATCGGCAACATCGGGCACCAATTTCCACATTACATCACAAGGCCTTTCGGATTCATCACCTACGTACCTGCATCCCGTGCAAATTTACTGTGCAGCTTGCCGAAAACTATCTATACTCAAAGAGAGTTATGCCTGTTCCGAGTGCATCTGCGGACTGTGCCAGGACTGTGTAGACGTCCTGGTCAGTGAGCAGACGCGAGGCCGGACAGCCAGATGTCCTCGGTGTGGCGCCGTTGGCGGTAAGTTCAAACCGTTCCAATTAGACATCAGATGAATGCACCTTACGATGTATATGTTTGTTTTTATTTATTTGCTTTGTTTTTTTCTCTTCTCTCCAATGACGAGCATCGACGACTCTCTTTAACACGTATGGAATTGTTCTCGAATGAAGAGCACCCCCCCTGCAGGACAGTGGCGTTGGTTAGCACAAATCATTGCATAGACCTGGGAATGGCGTTGTTGGGTACAAAACTGTGGACGTGATCATAGTTGGTTGGGGGATATTGTGTTTTTTTTAGCATCAAGCCGCAGATGCGTCATCGCATCCATGATTGAGTAGGTAGAGTCAATCTGATGACTTCGGCGAGACGAAGCACATGCGTAGGGGACGAACTCGGAAATAATTTTGACCATTTTGGTGTGTCTAATTGCGGGACAAGATGCGATGCGATGAATGAACCGTGGTTATGGGGAGGACGAGAAAGCCGCAATAGGAAAGGTGGCCAACGACGTGCATGTTCCGGGGGTGAGCTTTCACTAAAGGGCTGCTTGGCAAGATGGTGGCCGAGTTTGACGTCTTATGTGTGGATATCTGGTTCGAGGATTATTGGATTCCTGGGGATACGAGGCGCTGTGCATCGCATGGACACATGGGCCAGTTGGGACGCAATCCACGGATAGGCTTGATCGCCGTGGCGGACTACCAACTCGAAGCCGGATCCGGACTTATCGACGGCGTGCACTGCGCTGGGCGTCCACCGACCTCGTCGCCAACGGTATAACGGGCGGTGAGAGCAGAAGAAAAGGGCCTTCTGCGACTAGACGTTAGGGGTGGACCCGTGTGCTCTATCGTAGCCAGCCGCCGTCTGCGTGCAGTCCCGCACCCTCATCCCCGCTCGTTCGTCGACGGGCTGCCCATGCTCTGGTAGCGATACGCACCAGTTCTGCCAATGCGCCGCTTGGCGCATCATGCGCGTGGCCGATGTCGTGCATGGCTTGCGCATGGCTACCGCGTCACAAGGGCTTCCCTCTGGTAGGGGGCCCAGTTGGGCGTGGCACCACTTCGAAACCCACACTTCACGGCTCATATTTGTGGGGAGACGGACGTCCAAGTGCACGTTCTAGATTTAGTATTTGTGCGAAGTGGCAACGCACGAATAAGCCCAATAGATTTTTTCTCCTGCCATGGCCTCTGCGCCCCGGGCGGCGTCCTTCGGTATTCGGGGAGTTGGCGGTCGACAGCTGAGAGGTGGACTTCGACCCTGTTGGTGCGCTCTCTGCTCCGGGCATGACAGCAAGCACTGGACGAACGAGCGGCGACGAGCGGAATGGCGCAAACCCACCGCCGCCCACGCTCTCTCTTATGTAGGCCAGCCTGTTAGCTGTTCGGGAACCTGTCACGCCCCTCTTAGCTTTTGCCCTTTCTCACCCCCCTCCCCTCATCTCACCCCCCTTTACATACAGCCGGGTTCCCCGCTTCCTTGTCCTGGTCGTTCATAATCCTGCATAACTTGCCTGTTCCTCCTACCGTTTCTACTTCCGTGTTGCAGCATCCGTGGCCCCTTGTACTGCATCCTGTGTACAAGCACCAATCCCGAACACTACCTCGGCCACCATGCCTCTACTTCGCTCCTTGACTATGAAGATCAAGACGAAGCTCACGCCTCCGGCTTCCCCGACCGTCGTGTCGCCTACCAGCTTCGAAGTAAAGCGACCCCAGGTTGAGAGAGTGGACTCAAACTCGAGCGAGGAGAGTTTTGCCTGCATCGACGCCGCCGCTGTTGATGCCCGCGCTGTGGCCGAGGCTCTAGAGAAGGTTGAAGCGCAAAGAAAGGAATGGAGAAGGAGCAGGTTCAGGGAGGAGTTTTGACGGCAGAAGAGACGTGCATAACAGCGAGGCGCTCATGGAAAAGGTATGTTTTGATTCGCTACTACGGGCGAAGGCCTCCCACAGCTCACCCACTGCAGGCGTTCCTTGCCGTCCTGAAGTATGGGTATATCGCACCAAAGCAAACGTCTCATCAACCTCGCTTTGCTATGCTTCTGCGGGCTCCTCGCTGGGTACAGGCGTCGCGCTCTTGGGAGGCCCCCTGGGCGGGCCTCCCATCTTGGGCGGCGGCGGAACACTGGATCCCTTCGTCGGTGCATAATCCTCCTTTGCGCTCTTTTCTTCGCCTTCCTTGAAGTAGTCATCCAGGCCGCCGCCTCCGCTCGGACTCACGTGCGCATGATGCGCTCGCTGCTTGCCTTTCCTAGGCGGTGCAGCGCCACCCTGGGGCGGTGGCGACTTGGACGGCAACGCCATGTTCGCTGGGACGAAAAGCTCCGTTGGGGCGCCAACCGGTGGTGGCGGGAGTGAGGACGACGAAGATACCGGCCGCTTCTCGTCAAAGGACGCACTGTCGGTCGAGAAGAGCGTCTCGCCCGGCGCCGCAGGCGGTTCCTCCAACGGCGGTGGGATGCGGTGCAGAGCACCAAAGCCTAGGACACATCCTAAAGCACCTTCTCCGCCCCATCCCCTCGATGGAGTAATGGTAACGGGCCGCGTGACGTTGTACTCGTGATTGTACACGAATAGCCGGAGCGGTCGGTTCAAGTAGTCTTCTACAAGTTCGCCTAAACCGGATTCCCCGCGCATCATGCCTTCGGGACTGCCGATCACGTAGTCCCCGTAGGGCAGAAGGCCTGCTGCATCCGCGGGTGAGTTGGGGGCTACGTCTAGGATGTGCCAGACATCTTCGGCCACGGAGAGGGGGGTCCATTGGAGGGATATGCCGAGTGAAGGGTTCTCGGCAGGTACGGAGACGTAGATTTCTCTGATTCTCTGGCCCTGGGGCGGAGGTCAGTCGCGTAGGCGAATGGATACGAACGGGACCTGGAAGGGTTGTGAAGGAATGATGAAGTAAATAAAAATTCACATGCAAAATAAACATGTATGACATCTGTCACACGAGGCTTGTTCCAAGACAGCGATGTAGATGTGACCAAAATGAAAGACTTGATTGAGATGAAAATACTGAATCCTACCTTTGCGCTGAAGACACCCAAGCTTATTGGCGAGCCAGCGCAGTTGCGCACCTCTGTTGCAAACAAAGTGGGATCAGGGCTGTCCTGTGCATCGTCAACTCCCGTCTCCTATTTCAACGAAACAGTGTTTTCCGTCACGAACTTACAAGCGTCCGTCCGTTGATGCCGATGATGAAGTCAAACCAAGGGTCCAAAGGTACCTCCGGGTTTGTGTTCCGCAGCACCTGGAACCCGAAAGCACCATTCGTCGCCGACTGCTGATCCTCTGGCCCTGCATCGAGGCGGGCAATAAAGCGGTTTAACGCGCCAAACATGCTAGACATGATCGTTGGGGATGATACGACGTTGCGATGTGTGGAATGACTCGAGGCCAGGTGGTTGAGGTTTCGGTTCCGGGAGGTGGCCATAGCTCGAGCTTCCGATGATCTGCGCAGCGTTGGTCTGCAACAGGATAATTGCGAACTCGAGACATGCTTGCATTTGTGCGGATTATTGTACCTGAACAGTTAGAGCATTTCGGGAGTTAATCGAGGGAATTGAACTACAGTCTTGAAAGGCGAAAAAGAGAAGAATAAAATCTCAGGCGGGGTGGTATCTTGTGCTATACATGATCTCTTTCACAAGACGGACACAGAGCAGGCAGCGGCCACTTAGCGTGGCCACAAAGCGACTAGCGCGTGTCAACTCTGCAGACACCTCATTGTTGAACACTCCTCAGTTCATTCTCTCCCTTATTCATCCACTCTGTCAGACATCTTCTAAGTATAATGATGGGGCTGTTTGACGATTATCCTGAAAACCAGAACCTTTCCAGAAAAGACGAATGGCGCATGAGCGATTTTGACTCTGATCAGGTGAAGTATGCATGGACAACATGGGTCTGAACCTGGTTTCGTGCTAAATCTATCAGATACTGGCATCAGCGGCACAGACTGTGGTCCAGATATGAAGATGGCATATGGATGACGAAAGAGGCTTGGTTTGGCTGCACGCCCGAATCTATCGCCAAGTACATGAATCTCGCCCTTGAGCGACGAAACGTCGCTAACCCAGTGAAGTAAGATAGCGGAACACACAGTGGAAGATAAGCCTGCAGGTAAGACAATATTGGTAGATGCATTTGCGGGCGTAGGGGGGAATTCCATTGCCTTTGCGATGAGGGGAGGTTGGGAGATGATATTTGGGATTGAGAGGGACCCAGCCACCTTGGATTGTGCACGGCACAATGCGGAAATCTATGGGGTCGAAAACAAGATCGTGTGGATCCAAGGAGACTGCTTTAAGGAAATTCCGAAGAGGTTCGCCGGCAATGATAAAGTCGTCATCTTCGCTAGTCCACCGTGGGGAGGTAAGGTCGTTCATACGTTTGCTAATGCGCTGCTCATCCTATCCAGGTACCGAGTACGGTGTGCAAGATGTGTTCGATCTTTCTGTTATGAAACCATACAGCCTGGGGAAAATATACGAGGCCTTTTCAAAGATCACCAACACCATGGTGTTGTATCTTCCTCGAAACTCAGATCTCAATCAGATTGCTCGGTTGGTGCCTGAGGGTAAGAAGATCGAGGTTTCACATTACTGTATTGTGGGCGCAAGCAAAGTGAGTATATTGTTTCAAAGAGGAGGGTATTTAACTAACAGCCATCATAGGCCCTCTGTGCCTATCTTGGAGACTTCAGATTTAACGTCGAGCTTACAAGTCAGGTGAAGGATGTGGCAAGAATTGAAGAAACCAGTCGAGAAATCGAGAAGCCTATGTAGCCGGCAGATGAAGCTTAGGAGATGGATATTAATTGAGAAAGGCGTTGCGGGCTTTGAATCTGCGCATAGAAATACGCAGTGGTACGTGGATATTCAGTCGACGCTTAGATAACACGCTCCACAAATTGAAGCCTCTTACGTTATTAGTAGAACAACCAACCATGGACCTGTTTGATCGATGGCTGTGACTTGCAACCATCGCTGCACAGCGCTGTGAATGAACAAACAAGTGTGAATATAGCATTGTGATTGGCTGCTGATAAGCACGTGACATCTGACTGCAAGGGGGCAATCCATCGACGCCTTGGCACGCCCCATTCTCTTACATGACATCGCGCGCATGCGGCAACTCTACGAACCCACCCGCTCATTCCTAGGACCAACACTGTATACAAGCGCCAGCTCCTCCCTGTACCTATAAGACTTTACACTACGCTCGCTGGCTTGATAAGGTAGCCTTTGGGGCGGCGCGGAGGCGAGACTGCACGTCGCGGTGCAACCTGGACCTTCCGACACCCGCCCTCAACCACTTTCGCTTCAGCATCGAATCCCGCCATGGAGCCTGACAACTTTGCCGCAACGGGCGATCAGGTTGGAGATGACGACGAGATCAGTAAACTGCTCGCTGGCGCAAATACTGGGGGCGGCGACTTCCTGGCCGACATTGAGAACCGGGAACTGGAGATTGGAGAGAAGGCGGACGATGCTATCGATTACGGCGATATATCCGACGACGACCTCCCGGATGAAGAGGAAGAAGAAGATCAAGGCGACGAGGATAGGAACCTCACGCTCAGTGGCACAACGGTACACGATTCTGGCGACGAAGGCAACTATGACGAGGATTTGGAGGCTCTGTTCAACGCGTCCAGCCCACCACCAGAACATTCACATGACGACCCATCACAGAATTTGGTGGTTACGTTGACGGAAAGATCGAAAAAGACCCAGCCTACATTTCGTGATGTCCAGTACCGTAAACCTGATGAAGTTGCTGAGGATGATCCGGAGGTGCTTGAACAGAGGAGGTTGTTTGAGGAATCGAGACGCCCGCGCGAGGAGCGATTGCCAGTTGCAGCTATTACCTCGAGGGAGGTTTTCGAGCAGATGTGGCCAGGGTTTGAAGAGGGAGTGCCACTTCGCTTTTACAGTCTCATGCCCAAACGTCATGCCTACTATCCTCTCCGCGAACCTATAAAGCCGCCGAAGCCGCTCTCGTTTGGCACCAAAGTCAATCTCGACATCGCACCGGATCAAGAGAAGAGTTTCCGGTTGCCAGAAGCCGCGGTTCCCAACAAATCGAGTCGTCAAGATGAAGAAGACACTAGTGGAATTATTTCTATCAATAAAAGTGTTGAAAAAGAGGATGAAAATGCCGATGAAATGGATTTGGACAACTGGGGCACCCTCAACGAGCACGAAATGATTGGAAACGTCTCCTTTGGCGACCTTCAAATTGCTTGCGAAGACTGGGAAGTTCCGGATTTGACAAATGTCGGTACCCCGCCGGATATGGACGAAATTATGACACCACCTTTCGACTTGCTGGGCGAAAGTCCTTCAAAGAGACGGCGTCTAGGAGACCGCGAGAATCCTATCTCATTTTCTGTCTACGGCCAGACGCATCTGCCAACCTGGGACGATCCTGAGGGTGACACTGCTAAGTTAGCAAGGAAGCACATTCTTGATATGAATGACCCTCATTTGCTACTCGACGTACAGCAACCTAGTGCTGAATCGAAAAAGCCTAGGACGACTGGAGTTGGCCTCAAGCGTGATAATCGTGGCAGCCTTGCAAATCCCATGTTCAAGCGTTACAACATCTCCAATGACGAAGCGTACGACGCGCTCAAGGAAAGCAGCCAACAGAAGGTCCGTGGCACGATAGGACACGCCAATATTGAGCACAGTTTGCCTGCCTTGAAGCTTCAATATCCTTTTTATAAGGTCGCTCTCTCCGATCGAGAGCTTCGCTCCTTCCACCGACCTACTATGTTATTCAAACCTGGAGAACGTGCTCTCGTATCCTCGCTTAACTCGGTCAAAAGGAAGACTAAGAGACACCAAAAACCCTCTGAAGCCTTTGCCATGGCCGCAGACCTCAATGTCGGCGATAACTCTGATGTCCTTCTTGCTGAATACTCTGAAGAATATCCCACTACTCTCTCCAACTTTGGCATGGGTGTTAAGATTCTAAATTATTATCGCCGTACTAGTAACGAAGACAACCACCGGCCTAAGCCTCCACTTGGAGAGACGTCTATTCTCCTGCAACACGACAAGAGTCCATTCTCGGTGTTCGGTCCCATTGAACCTGGTGAAGAATGGTTAACACTTCATAATGCTATGTACCGTGCACCAATATTTCAACATAATGTAGCGCAGACGGATTTTCTGGTTAGCAGGAGCCGCACGGGACGTGAAGGCGACAAGTACTACATGCGAAACATTGACAACCTTGTGGTAGTTGGTCAAGAATTCCCTTCGGTTGAAGTGCCTGGCACCCATGCACGCAAAGTAACGGAAGCTTCGAAGAAGCGTTTGAAGATGCTGGCCTTCCGAATGTATCGCAAGGGTCAGCAGAATGGTCACAAGCAACCATGGGTTAGCAACGAAATGATCAAACACCATCTCCCTGGTACAGAAATTGCGCAGAATCGATCAAGAATGAGGGAAATCATGAAATACGTCAAGGAGACTGGAACTTGGGAGCCCATGCCTGGAGAGACTATCCCCGACGAGCCAACACTCCGAACTTGGATTAAGCCTGAGGACATCTGCCTAATCGATTCTATGCATGCTGGCGACAAACAGCTTCAGGATGCCGGTATTAAGACCAATGAAATACAAGATGATGAAGAGGGAGACGGCAATGAGGCACTAGAATTGAAGTTGGCCCCATGGCATACCACCAAGAATTTCCTCAATGCATGTACCGGAAAGGCAATGTTGACCCTTCACGGAGAAGGAGATCCTACTGCGCGTGGCGAAGGATTTAGTTTCATCAAAACTTCAATGAAGGGTGGGTTCAAAGATATTGGGGAAAGTATGGCCGATAAGCTCGACGCCAAGAAACAAAAGGAGAATGGTGGCCACAGCTATAACGTCCAAAAACAGCAACAGCAATATGAAGATGCGATTAGGCGCATTTGGAACAAGCAGAAGGAGAGTCTTCAGTCGACAGCTCTTCACTCTGATGAGGATCTTGATGCAGACGCTATGTCACGTCCAAATGCCGCACGTGGCCGATCGGAAGCACCTACTCCAGCTCTGATGCGTGGTGAAGATGAGACTATGAGTCAGTTCAGCCGGAATAGCGCCAATGAGACTCGTGGCAAGAAACTCCGTATAACGCGCATGGTGAGAAACAAATTTGATGAGCTCGAGCAACGCGTTGTCACCGTCACCGATCCTGAAGTCATCAAGCTGTATCTTAAACGCAAGAAGCAGCAGCGTCTCATGAACATGAACATCGATGATATCAAGCCGACTGGTAATGCCGAATTTGATCATCAACAAATGTTAAAACTAAAAGCAGAAATGGCTCGTTTACAACGCAACATGGAACGTAGGGAAGGCCGCGAAAAGGCAAAGGGCATTCATCGGTCACAGCAGGGCGATGGGGCGACCAGTAAGAGTGGCGCCACACCCCGCAAGTGCGCCAACTGCGGCGAAGTTGGCCACATCAAGACCAACAAGAAGTGTGCACCCCCAATTTCTTCATCTGTCCCAACCCGGGATGCTAACATTACACTTCATAGGCTCTGCCCCCTGCTCAACGGCTCCAAGAAGCAAAGCGATACTTTCAGAGACGCGGGTGCCGCCAGCCCTGCCACCGTCGCTGCGACCCCAGTTCCCGCCACTCCTCAGGTTGCCGGTTCGCCTCTTTGAACGGCGCCCCAACTGTCTATGTATACCTCTTAATAATTTTCCTTCCACTTTGATTGAAATAATACCCCACATCTGGACCTGGTTCCACGAAGGAACGCCTGTTCCTGGTCTTTCTTTTCTCTTCAATTGCATAGCATCGGCGCAGCTGCTCCGGAGGGTGTTTTTTTGGGGGTGAGGAGGGAGGGCTTGGCGCATAAATTGGGAAGTGCAGAGGCTATATCTAAACCAGGCATTATGTTGGCGTTTTGCTGAGGCAACTGGAGATTGTAACTACATGGTTTGTGGTCAGCAATACAGATTTGGCAGTTATCCTAGCAAGCGCAGGAGGTAGTGTTTAGATATCACACAGACAGAGAGAATCGCTCATAAAGTAATTATGACCCTGGTGTTGCTGTTTGGTGATTTCTGGGCGATGTGAGGTATCTGCTTATATGGTGGAAGATGCAGCAGCATCCTACATGCACGAGGAAGACACAGCTAGCTTAGGATATGAAGATAGTGATCATGGAAGGAACATTGCAGGTGGCGACTCGAATAGATATATACGTACACACAAATTATAAACGGAGGATGGCCACCCTGGCCCGCTAATACAAGCAAGGATATCAACAAAAGAGAGTTATGACACGTCTAGTAGAGACTTGGGAATCGGCTCGCAAAAGATACAAACGACAGAAGAAGAAAAAAAAAAAAGGGAAAGGAAACATTGACCGGATGATCCGCAGCGTGGCCCGTATTTACCAAGAGTCCTCCCAATTCCATACACACATTATCCCTTTCCATACATAGCACACCAATGTTCGTGTCCAGACCATATGTAAACCCAGGATATACCTACCGTAAAAGACACAGCCATTTCAGCTAGCAAACCAATAATTCGTTGCCTTGTCGTGAAACAAACTCGTAACCTACCGCAACCAGACCCATACCAGCTACTGTCCCTGGCCTATTTGGCAAGCGAGACAAGTGACTTAGGATACTCGCCTGGAACATGCAAATCACTCACACTGTAATCAGTGTTCTGTCGTTTGACCAGAGCCACCGGTCCTCCATTGAACGCAGTGTCGTCGGCCGCCCCCACCGCGGCCTCACCCGTGCCTAAAAAAGGCTGCTTGGTGGTGTGTCCATTCGGTTCTGCGTTGACATGTGTGGGCCAAGCGGCAGCTACTGGAGTGACTGGAACATGCGTATTATGCTGAGGAGCCGCTGATGCCAGTGTAGTTTGTGCAGGATCATAAATCGTGTGGTTGGCGAGAGCAGCGTTGATTTGCTCTTCTTTTTGCTGTTCCTGTTGCTGGTGGTGACGAGCTGCTTCTACGCCCACAGCCCCAGCGGCGGCACCAGCTGCGACAGGCGCCATCCATTCTCCGTAGTTACTACCAGGGCGTTGACCAAAACTCGGCAGCGGCTGTCGTTGTTGAGGTAGTGGCACCGCATCCTGCGACTGTTGAAGAGGCACATGGGCTTGTTGTACAGGGGGCTGATTCGGCTGTTGCGAAGGTTGTTGGTAGGTAGGTTGAATGGGTGTTGCTGGTGCGTTATTGGCGTAGTAAGAGGTCTGATGCTGAACTGGCAAGGGGGCACTGTCCGGATGATACTCATAAGGGTTACCCTGGCCGTAGGCAGCGTCCATTGGTGTGCGGTCTTCGTATGCATTTGGATAATGGGTATACGGTTGGGGAGGGCCTCCGGCTACGGTCGCTAGATCAAGACCGACTTCCGACGAGCTGCCACTGGAAGGCCCAGGTGCTTGTAAGTTACGATCGACCTGGATATCACTTGGGAATCGCCCACCTGGACTCGGTCGAGACGGAAGCTCGGACTGCTGTGCGACGGGCTGGTTCGTCATCGATTGATTCGCAGAAAACGGGACTCGGTCGGCCTCATCCTCTTCCAGGCCCCCATCTGAGCTCACTGAGCGTGCGCTGCTCCTGCTGAGGCTCCTTTGATGTTTTGTCACGAAGGCATTGCGTTCGGCGCCAGTTTTTCCGATCAAGCTATTGATATCATCATACCAGGCCAACATGGTATCATAGGTTTCGGCCCTGCACACGATTAGCGACCACATTGCAAAACAACAAAGTGCGTACCTGAAAACCCAAGTATGGCCTCTATGCATGGATCCGGTTTGACGTCCTTTGATGACTGCATATATTAGTGGCATACACAGAACGTCTAAGTCAGTGCTGTCTTACCAAACTTGTGTGAGCTGCTTCCCGGTTGCGAGTGGCTTCCTAGCTTTTGATCCGATAGAAGCAATGACATGACAGGAGGTTGCGTGTAAATTCGGTCCGCACTTTTGAACTCATGTAAATGAGTAGGTGAGAGTACATACCTGTCAAAGATTAGAGGGAGAAATATTTGAGGCCAATTCGACTCACCATCCAGGAGTATAACTCTTGAGGTACTTAGACTTGCGTTCCAACATACCAGCCCTAACCTCCGCTGCAGCAGGGTGATGCCTACCAGGGTATTCAATATCTGAAACAGGATTAGCCAATGAACTCGCCTAATAGATGACTTGCTAACCTTCTACCTTCCTCAGAGGAAGATTCGGATTCACGAAGTGCGGGTCATTGATGACAAATTCATTCCACTCAAAATCTCGTGCCATGCCTACTGGGCCACTTCGGAGCCTCTCAATGGTTGAATAGTTCTCATCCGCCTCGCGCTTCATGATGCTGGCGAGCGCATTGTAGGCTTTCTGAATCTCACCAACTACGATTGACTCTAGCTCGCGTCCCGAGTTTTCAAGGTTCAGATATGCGCGATGCAGGTAGTTTTCCTCGTCAATCTGGCGCTCTACCTGGCGGTCAACCCCCAGGCGAACTACGAAAGGATCACCCTTGCCAGCAACGGCTGCAGGGTCCGAGTCGATCAAGGCCAGAGATTCTTCCAGAGACGCGACGGCTTTTTTAGTCGTCTCTTTCTCCTTCTCGACAGAGTTCTTAAAATCACCGCTCAAGGATTTGATCTCTTTAATCTTCTGGCCTAGATCAGTTCTGAGGCCAGAGAGCTGATTTACCACCTCGGCCTCGATGTCTTTGGCCTTATGCGCCTCAGCCAAGGCTTGCTTGTGATAGTCGCGCAGAATGCGGTTGGCATCGTTGAGTCCACCCTCAGAGAGGAAGATCGAGGGCGCATTGGTGTTGTTGATTACATTTGAAACTTTGAGGAGGGCTTTGGATCGGTGCTCGTATGAGGCCGCAATTTCGCGGAAATAGGAGATTAGGTCTTTGAGCCATTTTCGCCAAGCTGATGAATTGTGAGCATAAGGGCCGACATGGCTGCTGCTAATGTACAGGGCATACCTTGAAATCGATTCGCAAGGATCTCGGTAGGTGATCCCGATGTAGGGATGGGAGTGTGAAAGATGCTGCTGTGTTTCGTAGAGCTGCCATCCTCGTCGTCGAAGTTCACGCCGCGGATGCTGCCAGCACGGACACTTCGCCTGCTGCTGCTGCGCTTGAGGCTGCCGCTCCTTTTGACTGACGAACGTTTCTTCAAAGTCCCGCTACGCGAAGGAGTCACTGTGCTCTGGCCATGGGTTGATGAGCGCGACTGGGACCGCACCGGCAGCTCGCCGTCCCCAATGACCGAAGACCCTCGGGTTCGAGCATCGAAATTCTCCTCGAATCTACCAGCCAACCTTTCGCCGTCATGCCGCTGTAGTGACTGCGAAAGCGGGGATGAGTCGTACGGGTTCGCTGCAAAGTCGTTGGCGGCCACATCGAAGTGCGAAGAGGCGCCATAGCCTCTGCTCAGATGCGCGGGGTCGACAGGCGTGGGCACGATGGAGTTGTAGCCCGCTGAGGGCGTCACCGGCCGTGGAGCGGCCATGGATGTGGGTGATGTGATGAGGCTGTTGTTCGTCTTCCAGACGTGTGGCTTGTATAGCGGAGAGTGTCGGAGCAATATGACGTGTGGAGACGAGGAGCAGGGGGAAGGCAGGAAAGGAGATGGTGGCCGGGGCGGGACCGTGAACTATCGCACAGACGGAGCCAGGCCGATTGTGCAGGAGAATGGGATCGACGACCACAATGACAGCACAATCCAGCGCGCGGAATGGGTTCAAAAGCTGAAACACAATAAATGCACGCCGGGAAACATTGTAGCAGTCTGCAAGAAGTGCAACTGACGTCATTGTCCCGAATGCCTTGGCGGCTGGCGGTTGGCCGTCACAACAGCTCACGCTCATCAACACTGCCAACCCACCATCGTCGTCATGCCGCAGCCCATAGTTCCGTGGTGTCTGGCCCTCACGGATCCATCGGATCCCTTCTCATTCGCCTTGTCCTCGCCTCCCTCCCTGCTGTTGGACCGGGATGACTACGAAAGCAGGGCAGCAGCAGCCACAGAGTGCGGAGACTGTATGACCGATGCCACACCGACCGCCGGTCTCCACCCAATCCCCGCGACGATCGGCGCAGCCCAGCACCGCGCCATCACCATTGTTCTAGCTCGCTTTCACTTCTTCAAACTACGATGCCCACAGCTCGCTACCCCACAGGCTTCTATTACCAATCTCATCAACATGTGTCCTTTTGCCGTCTTCTTCTAGTGCTGTACCAGTGTGTGGTAGACAGCTTCTTAAATAGCACTCCTTGCCATGTTGGTTCAGCAACCAGCTGTGGGTTTCCCGGTCGCGGACAAGAGAACTAGGCCCAAACCAAGACGTATGTTTGGTTCCCTATGGAGACACTAATCCTCTTGGAACCGTCCATAAGTACGCCATTTTTTGCATCACCGGCATGGTGAGGTGATCCACCATTGCAACGTCACCCTCAGGTTTCACTTGTCGCCATTTGCGTGAACATGTCAGAATTATTTCCATAGGTTAGTATCGCACAACTGGCTAGTTGACATTATACTTCCGCGTTCAACGACTACAGATATGGGCTAAGTATCTGTGACAGTGTGTATTGAAAATGGCCTGGATGGTATCTCCAGTCATTCATGAGGCGCTTTCTTGACTCATGTTCCTGTGATTTTGGCAAGATCTTCAACATCAGGAAAGGATGTCGCCAATATACTCCGATTCGACTGCTACAACTAAGATCTGTGCGCAATGGTGTGATGATCATTACGATGCATGTGCCTCTTTCGAATTTCCACGAAGACATCAAGCTCCCGCAAGAGCCGTTCCGAACGGAATCTATATGTCCTCCAACTGCTTCATGCTATGAGTCTAGTGCCAATGAATTAGACACCTTCGCCTCCCCCGAGTCATGTTCAAGGCTGGTTGGTCCCGAAGTCAAAACTTCAATACATGAACTTCTCGTCAAAAGGAAACAAAGCAGCAGCTTAATATACCGAAAAAACATGTTGTGGTCCAGTTTATCGCTAAAAACCCTTCCATCTCCCGTTCCTCCTCCGAATGCATCCGACATGTCCCCTCCTAAACATTCGGAACTCGTACCTATCATCCTGGAGCAGAAGAGATGGACTATCCAAACGTTTCTCTGACTTTCAGTTTTACAGCAGAGAAGGAATTGGGTGTAGAACCTTCGAGAAGAATAACCGACGAAGTCTAGGACCGTTTTCCCGTCTCATGCCAACTCGTGACGGATACCGAAGGATCAAACTGTCTGCAGCGACAAAACAAGACTAGCTCCAAAACAGCTTTGCCTTACAGATCTGGTTCCTCACCTCGCATCGGAAGCAATTGTAAGATATCCGCACAAGGATGTCATGATCCGTTGACACTGTGCTCCGAAGATGCCCCCACAAAGCAATCAAACAAGATCTGACGATGTGATGAAGGCGAATACTTCTTAGTGAGTGACATTCCTGGACCAATTGACAATGTTGCAACCATATTGAAGGTATAAGGCAGAAGCGTAATGCTTGAATACATACAGCTAAGCAACCACTGTTGGTCGTCGTTCTTTTTCCTTTTTTCTCTTCTAGTCCTTTCTCTGCTCAGTCACAAAGCCCAGTGCCGACCGCTCCCGCGTCTCTGGGACTAAGGCCTTATCTGACACCATTCAGCCAACAGTAACCAAAGCGCACTGGTGCGAACTGGAGTGTCGTTTATTGATGCATAACAAGATTAGCCAAGACAAAAAGGCGGCCGAAATACTTTCTTGCCGTTTCTTGTATGCACGATTCCGGATTCCGAGGATCAGGTCAAGTATACAGTTTACTGCGATGGTAAATTTCCACATGAGAAGTAGTAGTACCTCATGGAGCATTGCGTCATATGACTTGGACCCACGAACAATCTTCCGTATGCCGGTACTACGAGATCGATCTTTTAAAGATGCAGCAGCTAAGATTTGTGGTTAATTACAAACTTCGTGCGTCTCGACCGCGCCTCCATTGTTGCACTACCATGCGCCAAGTCTCATTTAATCCCAAATTCGGAGGTGTACAAATACTATAGAGCTCCGCGGTATCTATGTTCAACAATTAATCGAAGAGTCCATGGTTATTCGCTTCATTCCGAACAAGATTTGAGAATGCATGTTGGCCACGGCACCCGGGCCGGCAAATTATATGAAACGGCAATATCGATACCTAGCACAGCCGATATGCATCGAAATTGCTGCCCAATCAATATGGTAGCTGAAACAGCTATTCTTGGCACTGGCGGCTCGTTTTTGATCTGAATGGTGGGTCGTGCGATGGTGGAACTCCGGTAGATGGTAGGGCGATGTGTGGAGTAGAATGCGGGGGCGTTGCCGAGAAGCTGCAGTACCAGGTGACTGTTCCGTGTTCATTTGACCTGGTGATTCTGTGGGATGCTGGAGCTAGGGATAGAGTGTGTGATTGTCATCATCTTATGCAGTGTGGAGTCCTGAAGCCCGGGCGCTGGGCTTCATGTGGAGGTATATAAACATCGTGGTAGGCTCTACTATTCATCATCGACAAAGCAGTCGACCATTTTATCGCCATCGACAATACAGATCTTCGTGATCTTGGACCTGAATCATGAAGTTCTTCGCCGCGGCAGCGCTCACTCTCCTTCCTGCAATCGCCTCCGCTCACTGCGTCGCGCAGCGAGTGCGTGTCAACGGAGCCGTATGTGAACACTTGACAAAAATGACTACTATGGTGTATTGAAACGCGGAATAGGATCAAGGGTCACTTGTCGGAATCAGGACCCCCAACTCTAACAACCCGATCCAAAACGTCAATGATGGAAATTTTGCTTGCAACAGTGGCTTCCATTCCCCCGTCTCCAGTACTGTGATCAACGTGAAGGCTGGCGACAGGGTTGGAACCATGTGGGGTCATGTTATTGGCGGTGCACAATTCTCAGGAGACAAGGACAACCCAATTGCGCCCTCGCACAAGGGTAAGTGAATGTTAATACTCAGAACCAAAATGGCATTGCTGACGCTACCATAGGTCCTACCATCTTTTATCTGTATGCTTCTCTGATCTTTGCTCTCAGTTGCCACCAGCAGATACCCTGCTACTCTCAACAAATGACAAAACTAACTCCGTCCTAGTGCTAAGGTCGACAACGCAGCCTCAGCCTCTGGGCAGGGCCTTCAGTGGTTCAAGATCGGTGAGGACGGTCTCGATAGCTCCGGCAAGTGGGGCGTGGACCGCATGATCCAGAATGGTGGCTGGGTAGACTTCCAAATTCCGAGCTGTGTGGCTTCGGGTCAGTACCTGCTGCGTACTGAGATTATTGCGCTACACTCCGCCACCAACCAAGGCCAAGCTCAGTTCTACATGGTAAGTAGACTACATTCATGTATGACTGATGGATCATAGCTAACAGTCCGTCTCTAGGGCTGCGCTCAAATCAACATCAGTGGTTCTGGAAGCAGCACCGGATCCCAAAAGGTCAGCTTCCCAGGCGCATACTCCGCCAGTGATCCCGGTATCTTGGTCAACATCTACGATGCCCAAGGCAACCCCAACGGTGGTGGACGTGGATACAAGATTCCTGGTCCTTCTAAGCTTAGTTGCTAGACTCTTACGTCTGGTGGCATGCATGTAGAAATAAGGAAGATGACTGGCAAAGTACAAGCGCATTTGGATGCGGATGAACTTGGGAAGAGGGCTATAGTAGTAATGTAACAAGATACTATAGGCTGTGATGCCTCAGTCCCAAATCTTCAGAACGACTTTCCCCCTGACTCTACCTTCTTCCATGAGCCCTTTTACCTTCTCCCATGCTCCGCTGCCTTCTGTTAAGATCCCTGTGACAACTTCTTGTATCTAACATTTGAAGAGTCAGAAATAGATGCATACCATATTAAAAACGAAAACAAGATGACATACCGCCACCTGAGTCATCCCTTCTTGCGCCATTTGTGCGGCTTTTTCCAACCATGCAGGTTTCTTTTGCAACATGATGTTGGCATATCTGGGTCCGAATACCAATCCGTATAGAAACCGTAGGACCTGTGAAGGATACGACAAATAGGTTTGAGGACCGCCCATCACTGTGCGGCTCACTTTATCGCCAACGATAGTGACGTACGCACCATTGGGGTGAATCAAATCGCGCTGGATTGGTGTCAACGTTTGCATGTGTTCCATCAAGTCGCAGTCATACCCAGTGCGTGAATATCTCCACACCGCCTACACAGTCAATGTACAAGTCGTATTTGCGCGATTCCCGACAACGCTGAAGTAGTGCGTCGGCCACATGCCCAGACGTGTAGTCCACGACGCTGTCCGCGCCCAAGGAACGCACGAAATCTGCATTACGACCCGAGCAGATGCCGGTCACATGGCAGTCGAAGAGCTGTTTGGCCACTGTATCATCCCATCAGCAAGCCGGAGCAGACCTCAACGATTTGCAGCGGCAACCATACATTGCACGCACCACATGCCCGTCCCACCGCTTGCGCCCGCGACAACAACTCTCCTTTCCCCGTCGCCAGACTTACGCGGCAGCCAATCCAGACACGCAAAAGCCGTGAGCACAACGAGCGGCACACTAGCCGCTTCCTCGAACGACCAGCACGAGGGTTTCCGTGCCATGGGGTCCTCTTTCGCGATCTTGACGTACTGCGCAAACGTGCCGTCGCCCATCTATTCACCACCGATTAGCCAGCGTACCTTTCCCCATCAGCCGGCTAGCGAGAGAGATGGAAGAGAAGAGAACGTCGTGCATACCAGCCTCATGCGCAGCCCAAACACCTCGTCCCCGACACTCCATTCCCTCCGCCTGCCTTCGCCCACGGCAACGATTTCCCCGCTGAAGTCCCAGCCCAGGCCCCGCTCTTTCTTCCCCGCGAACCATCCGATCAGCTTGTCGTTCCACAGTTGCACGTCTACGGGGTTGATGGCTGCAGCGCGGATTTTGACGAGTACTTCGTCGTGTGCAGGCGGGGTGAGCGGGGCGTAGACTAAATACGGGGGAGAAGAAGGGGAGGTGTATGCCAGCGATGTGTTAGATGGGGTTATATCTGTCATGGTGGATCTCAGGTGCGAAAGGGGTTTGTGTACGGATCAATTAGCATAGTACACAAGAGCACGCCTGGTCACATCCGTGTTGCGCCTCGGTGGATATGGTCAATGAGGTTTGGTGACAGGCTGGAAAGGATGGAATGATTGGTAGTGAAGAGGTGGTGGAGTTCAGTCCTCTTCTGGTTGATTTGGTTTGGACTTGTAGCCTCGGTTGGAAAGCGACCAGGTACGAAAGGCCAGTTAGGCACATCTGCATTGTCCCTGCAGAACTAGAAGCATACGATCCACTAAAGAATATTTCGCGATAATGGCTGTCCCTTGGGAAATGTGACTCTTGAACTTTTTAAGCAATAAAAGTTTATATGCATATCCTATGAGTCATGATCTACGACTCAGCCGAAACTATTTTCGAAAACACTCCATATACGTATCAAAACGTCACCTTATTTCTCTCCCGTATTCGTTCTCCGTATTTAATAAACAAGAACGGAATCGGGACTAATGCGAACCCAATAAATCCCAGCAGCGAGTTTCCCCACCCATATCCCATTGCCTGGTACATTTTCTGGCTGCTCAGCGGAATCAGCGCCGCGCACAGGCTTCGCAAGACCGTATTCGCAGCCATCGCGCTCGCAGCATGCACGGTAAACACGTCGACCAGATAGGTATTGGACGGCATAAACGTCATCAGCAAGCCGAATCCTATGAAGCCCGTCCCGATGATGGGAACCATGAAGTGCGTTTGCGCTTGGACCGACCATCCGTACCAGAAGAGGCCGACCGGGAGGAAGAATCCGCCAAGACACATGATGTGTAGGCGATGCTCGGGCTGGAAGTCACCGCGTTTGATATGCTTGGCTGCCGTCTTGTTGCCGAAGTGCGTGAAGACGAATTGACCCATAAGAGAACCAACGCCCAGTCCGAGGAAGGAGAGGCCGAGGACTCCACCGTGCCAGTGGTACTGGTTCTGATATACAGCTGTGAAGGTCGTGAAGAGGATGTACAGGTATGCGTATGTAATGGCTACATAGATGGATATGGCGAGGCAGATATAAGACTTGTAAAGCATCTTTACGGGACGCGTGATTGAGAATTTGAAAAGATCAGTAGGAGAGAGATCCGAGGCGAGTTTTGAGCGGAGTTTGGGATTTCCCGTCGAGGCCCGGAGCTGCTTTGCTTTGCGCTCGAGAATAATCGGAGCGGAGGTCTCGTTCATCAGAATTATGGACATGACCATAAGACTACCAGCCTAGGGAAGTTAGCTGTTTGTTTGTAGTTATGTATCTAATTATAACTTACAACGATGGCAACGAACCAAAAGTTCCACCGCCAACCTTTGGCTACGGTCAAAAAGCCGCCGATGATAGGCCCGACACATGGTCCAATTGCTTTGAATCGTTAGCACAGCACCGTTAAAGTCAATTTTTTCCCCACTTACTTGGGCCCATCATCCATACAGTCATAGCAGTAGCACGATGTTCACGAGGAATTATGTCGGCAATTGTTCCTCCTCCTAAAACAAGGGGTGCTCCGCCAAAACAACCCATGAAAAATCGGAATGCAATGAACATTCCCATATCCGTGGAAACTGCTGCTGCGACCGTGAACACCACGAATAACGCATTGCAACTGTGGTAAAGCGGCAGCCGTCCATACATTTCCGATAACGGCGCGATTACTTGAGTCAATCAGCATGTTGTACGTTACGGAGTAGGATCTTGGGTACATACTCATTGGGCCAAAGGCAAACCCTAAGACGTAAACGGATACCATGAAGCCTTCCAGCATAGAATCTGTGGAATTGAACGTTTTCATAACCTCGGGAACCCCTGGTGCGAACATGCTAGAAGCCAAAGGCGTCAGGAACGTAATGGCTGATACCAGCGTTACTGTTCCCCATTTCTTCATCGGTCGCCAGTTCATCGGATTTTGAGGGTCATCTGGGCCATCCCAGAAAACAATGTTCGGGTCGTCATCCTCGTTGCCGTCCGGTGAGACTTCTTCGCTGGAGAGTGACGCTGCAGCCTCACCCTTCTCCAAGTCCTTTTCCATTGCAGAGGCCATGGCCTTTTCTGGGTCGCGACTGTGAATGGATAGTGTAACGATAGAGGTGTGACTAGGTACTTGATGTATTGATCCCACATTGCTAGGGATGTCAGCATCGTGGCCTTCGGCGGCAGCAAGATTGATGATCTCGCCGCGCGTCGCGTGTTGATGTGGGGCATTGTCGTCCATAACGTTACAATAATGTCTTCCTGGGGCTGATCAGGTATAGGTATTTATACTGGGATATTAATGACGATCTCCTGTTGAAGTTGGGCTGCTTGATGCAATGCGTAATGCACAGAATGTTGGTCCCTAAGCGTGTCACTCGGCACAGTTGTCGACGGACGTAGTCGGCCGAAATCGCAGCAATCTCAATAGGAAGCCTCTAGTTGTGTCAGTATGCATAGTTGACCACAGCTTGCCGGTCAGGAGGACAGAAAGAGCAACAGCAAGTAAGCATTCACAGCTGAGGTATTGCCACCAGTGCACCAGAAGGAATGAGGTTTTAAACGGGAGGGGCATCCTGCAAAGCAGTTGCATATCTACTGCCTGTCGGGAGCTGGGTTAAGCGGTGCCGTATTGCCGCCTCCACGCGAAAATGACGACCCTCCGCAAAGCCGCGCTTAACTCCGTATTTACCATGGGGAAATAAACGGACCGGCCACTAACGTGATGCCCTAGGCTTGTCCAATATCAGATGGAGTGGGAACACGGTGAGAACACACAAATGAAGAACGAGCTAGGACGGCAGATAGCAGCCTCCAAACGCCGTGTCATAGCATTTTACAAATCCCAGGACGCCATTGTTGCACAACAGCCCAGTCGGCGTCCACCCTCAGTGGGGAAGCCATCAGCGTGTTCGTAAATGGTATTGGAGTCCAGGGCCATGGGCCACCCAGGATGCAGTGGGACCACTAGCCTCGGCCGAACCTGCACGGTGTATCGCTTGCTTGATCCCGTGGGCGATTTGCCGTATCTGCAAAAGCTTGTCAGAGCTTCTTGCTTGCGCTGGGAACTGGTAGACATTTAGATGCCGCCACGAGGTTGGTACTGGATATCTCGTATTACGGTTCGCCAGTCGTGCGCGGTATGCCATGTTTCGTTGACAGCGTACAGTGGGATTCAATTATGTCGATCGCTGATGTATGCATGTCGTTCGGCTATTGTCGATAATCCAACAACCAAGCTCCCCAACGAGCTTACCGCTCACGTTTCGCCTACACCCGCATCGAATGTTTCTACGGTCGTGCTTAGTAATAACGAGGCAAATTTGGTGCAGAAAGTGAGTTGCTATGCGCAAAGCCATTTTGCATTCAATTGCGCGGTACGCGAGAAGAGGACTGATGGTGGTTTCATTGTGAGTACATTCACTAGTCTGTAGCCAGACGTGCATCTGCTTTGTTACTAAGTGGGTAGGACAGAACATGTCAATAATGACTGGTGCAGAGTTCTCGACGGGGTGAAATTCTCTCCAGATTTTGTCAGACTTCGCTCGACATCATACATGATAAGGGTGTCAGTATACCTTGGTTGATTCATGGTTGACTAGTCGTTATTCCGAGGTAGCTCCCCCTGTTCTTCAAACATATACCACTTGCAAGCGCGCTCATTGGCTGCATAGAATAAGCAGGGTAAGCCATATGAGAGTTCAAAATGCAACGGAAGCCGTGACATGATCCTTGACATTGGGCAATCATGAATCAACTCCCATGTCTGGAAACGATATTGATGGAGCGCCCATCAGAAGGCGCAGTGCTGGTCAGTTATAATAGACCAGACATTTCGAATGCATTCACGCCGCAGCAATACAACGACCTCAGAGAGGCACTACTATGGGCGAGGGATGAGCCTGCTATCAAGGTGGTTATGGTGTGAGTTTCTGAACCGAGCTCTAACATTCCTCATCTGATAGGACACGTCTTCAGCACCGGAAAAGGCAGGCACTACTGTGCTGGTAAGCATTCGCAGTCAACTGGCGTACTGGGTCCAAATTGACGGTCTAGGTCGGGCAATGGGTGGCTCAGAAGATAGCATCGGAGCTGAAGTAGAAGCTGGGGGAAGACTCTCTCAAGTGCTGGCCCGATATCCGAAGGTATTGATTGCAGCCGTCCATGGTGCTTCAATCGGGTGGGGTTGTACACAGCTCAGTAACTTTGATCTGATTTACGCGCACCAAGACTCCTTTTTTCAAACGCCCTTCATGGCTCTCGGTATCGTTCCGGAAGGGGGGTCGTCATACACGTTCCCCAAACAGATGGGGAAGGCGCAGGCCAATGCGCTCCTCCTTGCAGGCGAGCGGCTCTCTGCACAAGAGGCGTACGTGGGAGGGCTGATTACGGCTGTGGTCCAGGCGCCTTCAATCGGCGATTTCCTGAGTCTTGTCATTGAAAAAGCGAAGCGGATCGGTGGATATAGCGCCGAGGCACTGAAGATGGGGAAAAAGCTGGTGGCGGATGCGATGGACGATGTAGAAGCGAGGCTGAGGGTGGGGGAGAGGGAGCGAAGGGATATCCTCATTCGTTTCTCGCGACAGGAAACAAAGGCCAGCCTGAAAGCATTTGGCGCGAAGAAGGAAAAGGCAAAGATGTAGAGCCAGCAATCAATTAGCCGCTGCTGCCGAAGATGTATCTGCTCAGTACGTCCAGCGCTTCTGCGTTTGTCGGTTCCAGCTTCGGGCCGCGGCCGCTTAGTGACGGCAACTGAGACCATTTGAGGAACGCCCAACCCAATCATTGCCCTTCGCCACGGTCACACTGCACCATCATCGTTACTCGAAGACGTACTCATCGCTGCTACCTCATAAACTAGGACAATCATGAATGATGAGGGCGCCCCTGCACATGGATCTGTAGCCCATCTACTTCCCCAGACATACAAACGTCTGGTGTCAGAATGGCTGGAGGAAGACACGCCCAGCTTCGACTACGGCGGTTTTGTGGTCGGAGAAGAAATCTCGGAGGCGAAGCTGCTAGGAAAGAGCGAGGTAGGCCTACCAAACCCTGGAGAAAGTTTTCATCTGACGTATCACAAGGGCATAGTTGCAGGTGTGCCATTTTTCGATGAGGTCTTTCGGCAGTTAGACTGTTCGTGAGTATCCCTCTGGTGAACATGCAACACCTTCCTGGCGACTAAGCATCTAAAGCGTCGAATGGCATGTGAAAGAAGGCGAGCATTTCCAGCCCATAAAACACTGTGCGACGGTGCGGGGTCCAGTGCGGAAGCTGCTGCTCGGCGAACGGGTAGCTCTGAACACACTTGCTCGATGCTCAGGCATAGCCACAAAGTCAAACCGCCTTCTCCGCCTTGTGAGGGAGGCAGGATACCCCAACATCCTCGCAGGAACCCGCAAGACTACGCCTGGGTTCCGCCTTGTGGAGAAGTATGGTATGCTCGTTGGAGGTGTAGACGCACATCGCGTCGATCTCTCGGCAATGACCATGCTCAAAGATAATCACATTGTCGCCGCTGGAAGCATTACAAACGCCATTCGAGCTGCTAAGTCTGCAGGAGGTTTTGCGATCAAGGTAGAAGTAGAATGCCAAAGCTTCGAGGAAGCTGACGAGGCTATCGCTGCTGGTGCGGATATCGTCATGCTGGATAATTTCACGCCTGATGGTGTCAAAGTGGCAGCTGCTCAACTGAAAGAGAAGTGGGGAAGAGGGGTAGGAGAGAGAAAGACGTTTTTGGTTGAGGTCAGCGGAGGCCTGACTGAGGAAAACGTTGCGCCCTACGTGTGCAGCGATGTGGACATTGTCAGTACGAGCAGCATACATCAGGGAGTCAAGCATGTTGACTTTTCCCTTAAAATCGTACCAAAAGGTAAGGAGATAGGCGAGAAGAGCGGAGAGAGCTTGCAGATTTGATGAAAAGCAGCATGAATGTGAAGTACATGCTGGTCTTCATTGTCCGGAGGTTTTCTGCACTGTCCAATTGCCAGCTGTGACATGATCATGGTCTTGGCAGTCATTCATTCATATGCAGTATAGCTCCCGCATCCATCTCCGCGACACAGCCGTCCCATTATCCACATGCAAGCCCCAGCGGTCGCATTACACATGCCAAGCCACATTAGTCCACATGCATCACTAGTCGAGAGCTCAACTTTAAGCTTCGCCTTCTCCATGACTTCTGTATGGCCTTACACCCCCCGGATTGCCTACCATCCCTTCAATCGAGACCCTAACTCACACTACAAACACCCTCAAGCCTGGCTCAATGGATGGTGCCACGCCGAAGCCAATCGTCCGCGTGGACTTGGCATGCAAACAGTGTCGAAACAGGCACGTGAAATGTGATGCTACTCAGCCTGCATGTAACCGCTGCCTGAAGGACGGAAAAGAATGCACCTATCTAAAGTCCCGTCGAGGCGGTCTTGACAAAGCAGCCTTAGCCCGACGTCGTCAAATGTTGCAGCGACAAGCTGCGGAGCGATCGCACCAAGAACGCCAATCATCACAGAATACATCCCTAGAGTCCTCGAACAGCGATCATAGGGAAGATATCCGATTCAGTCTCGCAAGTCTTGACAGAATCACTCTTAACTCGGGGAAATTCGTGGACGCAAACCCCACTTCATACCAGCTGGCCTTCCAGATCAGCACAGGGCGACTTCTCGACATGTTTTACGATAACTACTGGGCTGCTTGCCCCGTTCCGCTTCCCCTCCACTACCTAAATCAACGTAGACTGATGGAAAATCACGGCATGGACAGTTTGCTTGTGGTCTTGGAGTGGATAGGGTCTATCATTGCCCCCTGGGCTTCATCTGATGCTCACTATCAAGCAGCCCGAACGGCACTGGAATCACCAACATTGCCTCTGACGCCATGGAGCGTCCAAGCCCTGATGATGTTCTGCGCAGCGCAACGTCACTCCGAGTTCGCGCACGAGGCCCGCAAGTTTGCAGATCTGGCCATATCGATGGCGTTGGCACTACAGATGAACACCAAGGAATTTGTGGTGGCCTACGGCGAAGGGGACCCAGTTCTTGAAGAGTCTTGGCGAAGAACGTACTACTTTCTTGCTTTGACCGACCAACATTTTGCTATCGTAACAAGGAGCCCAATGTACGCCTTGATGCATGTACCAAACACGGTCGACCTACCGTGCGACGATGAATACTATCTGGCTGGTGTATGTAGGACTGTCTCTCTGTTCGCATCACTGACACTCGCAGGACATTCCATTGCCTGCAACTTGGCAACAGTATGATACCAGAGAGTTTGATGAGATAGAGGTGATCTATTCTTCCATCACATACATGGCAGATGTCAGTCGGATCACTCGCTTTGGTACGTTCGACCAGCCCTTGAGCGAAAGATGTAGAAAAGTACTGATTGCAGATTCAGTCATGGAGTGGTTCTTGAATTCAGGAACACTCAACGATGCTCTCGTGGCCGCCATGGACGCCAAGCTTGCCGTATGGCAATCGCTTCTCCCTGCTTCCAAAAAAGATCCAGTGCGAGCAGATGGTTCATTAGACGAGGTATTGTTTTTAGCTCATCTGATGGCTGCAGTGTAAGTTTTCTGAAATGAACTGTTCTGATCGCGACTGACTATGCCAGTCTTATGATGACCTGTCATCGACCCTTTTCATCGCTTTCCTACAGTGCTGAGGAGCTGACCACAGAGGCGTTTACACCAGCGGTCCCCGTCATGGGAATTTCGAAGAATGGTCGCAGCGTGCATACAGCGAGAACGTTGAAAGCATGTGATATGCAAACCAGGTTGCTAGCAATCCCCTGCGCGATCGAACGGCATAGCGTCTTCACAATCTGCATTGTTGCATCAATCGCTGCTGCGCAGATCGCAGCCTGCAGCATCCTGCAGGATCATGCGCTTTCGATTGCTCGAGACCGCGTGCGGCTCAGCATAGGGTTTTTAAACGCGACTGGCGCGCTCTGGCCGTTGGCTCGGAAAATGGCAAAAGAGGTTCGATTTGTAGCTCGCCGGATGCTGACCGGGCCATTGAGCTCCAGCGAAGTGCAGTCGGGGCCAGTGGCAGAAATCGAGATGCCGCGCGACGAAGTGATATGGCCTATTGATCCATCAGTACAGGTTGACATATACGCTGGCCTCACCTTTCCCCTAAGCTGGGATGCGCAGGTGTCGTCCACGCCAGGTCTGCTATGAAGGCTCGGTTTCTATTGGCCAAAACACCAAGGGATGGCTGATTATTAGCATGATGCACCACCATGACGGCACTCGGGGTTCCAGCTCCATGTAGAAGCTGCTGATGAGCAACGCGGGAGTAACGCCACTCGCCGAACGATTGACGTAAAATAATTTCCACGAGTGCGGGATTCTGTTCTGTGATCGCGTAGGGGTCCCCGGAAAACAAGGGTGTGCGGTATTAGTTTGCGGCTGCGGACCGTTCTGGCGCCCACGCGTACTGCTTTGCGCCGACTTGGAGCCGAACGAACTCGTCGACGTGTCGCAACTGTGACCGGCCACGCTGAGGCTTCGGGGCGACACTGACAGCCCCCATTTCTCTACCACTGGATAACCGCTGGATAACCGCTGTTCCTGACAATCCCCATCACGGAAAGCAGGAAGCCCCCACCATTGGCATCACTGAAGCAGTCTGGGCAAACAGCTCTGTTATCTACAACGGCCCGTATCGGCAGCACCGATGCGGCATAGCCACCAACTAATATCATCCCAGAGGGAGCTAGCCAGCTGGGGTTCGTTGGTGCTTGGCTCTCGCCCCGCATGGATCAGCTCAGCGCAGGGTGTGGGTTTGTGGCTCCTTGTGGCTCCAGACCCCGAACTTTAAAACGAGGTCCTGTCCTCTGTACGGCAAGCGAGCACCCCAGATTCCGACATGATCGCGCCTACACTGGGTTGGAAGATGCATGCCTGCTGAACGGATTCAATCTGCATACGTTACCAAGACATCACACTTTTGCTAGGGTCCTGACGCGATCCTGAGTCATCAATCCCATCATCAAAACATCAGAAGCACGACACATCTGACCGCAACCATGAGCGACATCGACAAAGAGCTAGCCATGCCGCAGGCGGTAACATCTAAGACGATCGAGGAAGAGATTGAGGGCCAGCTGGAGGAGATTGACCCTCATGCCGAAGCCAAGCTGGTGCGGAAACTTGACATGTACATCATTCCCGTGGTGATGCTGCTGTATCTTATGAGCTTTCTGGATAGGTGAGCCGCACACTCATTTACTTCACTCCCCATCTGACCCCTTTTCAGAGTCAATATAGGCAATGCCCGAGTTTACAACCTGGAGAAGGATCTGCGCCTCAACTCGACCCAGTGGCAAACGGCTATATCCATTCTCTTTGTTACGTATATTCTGTCGGAGATCCCATCCAACTTGGTCCTAAAAAAGCTGCGTCCCTCCCGCTGGATCGCCTTCATCACAGTTTCATGGGGAATCATTGCGACCCTGACTGGCATCGTACAGAACTATGCAGGCCTCATAGTGTGCCGCCTGATGCTCGGAGCCGTCGAGGGGGGATTGTTCCCAGGAATGGCTGTCTATCTTACGTTCTTCTACACCAAACGTGAACTCGCATTGCGCATTGGTTACCTCTTTGTTTCTGCCGCGCTTGCTGGAGCCTGCGGTGGCCTCCTTGCATTCGGCATCGGACACATGGATGGCGTAGCTGGCGAGAGTGGTTGGCGCTGGATCCTCATCATCGAAGGACTGCCGACGTTTTTCCTTGGAATCGCAACCTGGTTCATTCTCCCTGACGAGCCCTCTACCGCTTACTTTCTGAACGAGAAAGAGAAAGCCCTTGCCGCATCGCGTCTCCGACGTCAGACCGGCTACAGTGCCAAGGCCGCTGAATTCCACTGGGATGATGTAAAGGCCGGAGTCATGGACTGGAAGGTCTGGGCCTTCTCTTTTGCGCAGTTTGGTTGCGACACCATGCTTTACGGGTTTTCTACGTTTTTGCCCACCATCATCAAGGGTATCCAGCCCAAAGCATCGAATGCGTTGGTCCAGGTGTACACCATACCATGCTACGCTCTTGGTGCCATCACATATTTGGCTGTGGCGAGATTATCAGACTACCAACAGAAGCGTGGTCTGTACGCTGTCGTGTTCGGCCTGGTCAGCATCGTGGGCTACGCAATGCTGATCAGCGAAACGAAGGCAGCTGTGCACTATGCGGGATGCTTTTTCGTCGCCATGGGCCTTTATGTCAATGTGGGGTTGCCACTGGCTTGGCTACCGACGAATAACCCGCGTTATGGCAAGAGAACATTTGCCACAGGGTTGCAATTGAGCATAGGCAATTGCGCAGGCATCATGTCGTCTTTCGTAAGTGTCTTTCCCACGTAGACGAGAGTCAGCATTAACATGGATTACAGTTATATCCGGCGAAAGAGGGCCCTCGATTCGTGCGTGGGCATTCTGTTACGATGGCAATGGTGGCGTTTGCGAGTCTTGTATATGCATTCATGTGGTTCTACTTTGCCCGCGTCAATGCCCGTAGGGCCAGGGGAGATGAGGATCACAAGATCCAGGGCTTGACGGACGAGCAAATCACGGAGCTGGGTGACAACAGTCCACGCTTCGTGTATACCATTTAAAACAGGTTGGAAAGTGTCGTGGGTTTATACGCTATGCATAGCAAACGTATTAGACGAATTGATCTTGACTGCTCTATCTATCTATCCACCACCACCACAACAACAACGACTTGTGAGGGGAGCCTTGAGTGAAGAACATTTTGGTGACTTTTGTAACCAGCTGAAAGGCTTTAGGATAAGCCTGAAACTGTGCGAGATGCCACAGAGCGCACTGTTCCCCAGGGCATTTCATTGGCATTCACACAACTTTAAACCTGTATGCTGTCAAGTGCTAGTAACAGCGTATTTCCTAGCACGCCTTCGATTAGCCTGACGCCCAGAGAGGATCAAAGTGAGCAGCCAAGTCAACGAGAGCCCGAGCGGGAAGCCGATCGCCAACCAACGACCGTCATCACAACAAACTTATCCAAAGACAGGGTAAGGTTTGCTACTCCTTCCATGTCTCGGATCACCCAATGGTACTAGAGATTATGCCCCAACAGCAGCTTCCGTGAGACCTAGACGTTATCGTCGACACTAGTAGCAATGCGCAATAACGGCTCGAGGGTTCGATACTCAAAGCGGGCCTAGCACGTCTCCCTCACATGGAATGGAACGGCGAGGCACGGAGTTAGTGGCATCATAGGGCCGGGCTGCTGTGATGTGCCTGGCTCGCATCACATCTGCACGACAACCCATCTGCCCTCCACAGCATGTGCCTATATAAAAGGCCACCTACCTGTCCCATCTGTAGTGAAACATCGCTTATGTGCCTTCAGCCCACCTTTTCCATCTGTCAAAAACCCTAATTCGACGCCATGGTTTTCATATCGCACCCCCAGGCCAAGGACGACCTCCCCGTGGTCCCCGTTTGGATCAACGGCTCTGCCCACCCAACCTCGGACGAAGATACCCTCTTCCCAGTGATATCCTCCGTCCAGGACAAAACAATCCACCATGCCGTCTCGGCTACTCCCGCCATGGCCACCCTTGCCGTCGAGTCCGCCGCTGCTGCTTTCGCCAAGTGGGGGAAGACTGCGCCGTCTCATCGACGCAAGCTCCTCCTCCAAGCCGCCGATGCCGTCGATAGAAAGGCAGAGGAGATTGCTGCGAGCCAGATCGCCGAGACGAGCTGTCCCGAGCCATTTGCAAAGTTCAATATCATGAGCACGACGTGGATGAGGGAAATTGCCGCGGCGACGAGTCAGATCAGGGGCACGGTTGCCCAGACCATGGAGGGAGAAGACGGGCTCGAGGGAGCTGGCTTGACCATCGTGGTCAAGGAAGCTATAGGAGTCGTATTGATTATTCCCCCGTGAGTCCACTTCGACCCTTTCAACGTGGGAGAGGTCATCAGACTAAGTCTTTCTCTACATGTAGATGGAATGGTGCAGTGATTCTCCCGCTCCGTGCGATGACCATGGCGCTGGCTGCTGGCTGCACGGTCGTCGTCAAGGCCTCCGAACTGTGCCCTCATACCCATCACTTACTGCGCGAGACCTTTGAGGAATCAGGCTTTCCACCTGGTGTTGTTAACATGATCCAAGTCCGGCGCGAAGACGCAGTTACCGTGACGGAAACCATCGTCTCCCATCCTGCGATTCGAAAAGTCGATTTCATAGGGAGTGCCGCAGTAGGCAGCCAGATCGGCCAGCTGTGTGCCAAGTACCTGAAGCCCGTCCTGATGGAGCTCGGCGGTAAAGGCCCGGCCATTGTCCTCGAAGATGCCGATCTGGAGAGCGCAGCAAAGCTGTGCGCGATGGGAGGTACGTCCCGTCCATTCCGCACCATTCGCTACCACACTGACCGTCCCTAGCCGTCGCCGACCATGGCCAACTCTGCTTCTCCACCGAACGCATCATAGTCCACAAGAACATCTACGACACCTTCGTTCCGATCCTCACGCGCATCTTCTCCAACCTCCCTTCCGCCGGCGACGCCGTGACAAAACAGTCTGCAGACCACGCCTACGATGTCCTCAAAGACGCGCAGGACAAGGGCGCAACGTTCCTCGCCGGAGGCCTCAAGCACATCCGCCCTACGAGTTTAGTACCCACGCTCGTTACTAATGTGCCGCGTGACGCGCGCATCGCCGACGAAGAGACGTTCGGGCCCTCCGCATCCGTCTACCGTGCGGAAGATGACGACGACGCGGTGCGATTGGCTAATGACTCGAAATATGGCTTGAACGCAGCTGTGCACAGCAGGAGCTGGGAAAAGGCGTACGGGGTGGCGAAGAGGTTGGAGTTTGGGCAGGTGCACATTAATAACGTTACGTGCACGGATTCGCGTGAGTGTATTTCCTCGTTATGATCCAACTTCTTCCTCTTCTTCCTCTTCTTCCTCTTCTTCCTCTTCTTCCTCTTCTTCCTCTCCTTCTCCTTCTCCTCCTCCTCCTCC
>Ga0247757_10000036_pt1 | contig 98805 bp, 79 predicted proteins | sample UWRJL126311R4_FD_180929 | JGI IMG/M metagenome (GOLD analysis project Ga0247757, IMG submission 180929) | Plant litter microbial communities from Arlington Agricultural Research Station in Wisconsin, United States - UWRJ-L126-311R-4 | ecosystem: Environmental > Terrestrial > Plant litter >...
TAATAGCTATTACGTAGAGCTCTAGAGCCTCAAGTTGTGCTGAGGTGTTTTTTCGCGAGGTGCGCATTGACTGAGGATGCGCACTGACTGCTGACATACGGTAGGGCCACAGCGCATGAGTTCTGCAGATGTAAGCGCCGCGCAGTCAAACCAGGCACCACCACGCCCACCAACACAACCCCATTCATCGCTCGAAAGAATCAGAGAAAATCATACCATCGGAAACCTCAGAATTTCTTAATGTCTCAAGAGAAAAACATCATTACTTTAAGATACATATGTACGACGACGCACGCGAGCCTGAACGGCATGTATGCGGTCGCCGCAAGGTGCGGTGTAAGCCGGGCCCGATCCCCACAGCTCGACCTGCGCCCGCTGTCGAGATGATAATATAGAATGCCGCAACTCGGCGCGGCAATTTTATCTGGAAATACCCGGAATACACTCGCAACAAAAAACCCAGAAGCGTAAAGGGGAACATGACCCCAAGCCAGCCCCCGATGATGTCGAAGTACATTCTCCGCCTGAATATCTACCTTTAAAAAAAAAAGCATGTCTCCTAAGACAGTAAACCAAAATCTTCCATGCATATAATCTACACCATCTCACGAGACTGCTCAAGCGTTCAGGGTGCCCAGGACAATTCTAAGTTTGTGACGATACAAGATCGGCCGCGATCCTTGCGCGATTTTACTAAAACTGTCAAAGCTGGCAAAAAGAGTCAAATATGGCACAGAGGTTGAACTCAAGTAGTATCGGGATTGAAGTTAAGCTGGGGTAGGAAAGGAATGAAGCAAACTGTTCATATAGAATAAATACTCGCCTCACTTCTCTAACACTACCTTACGCGGTGCCATAATTTACAGAATGCCTAAGCTGTATATTAGTAGATAATTGAACCGTAACCCTACCTAGAATTCTACGTAGTTTAGTGAGAGTTACGAAAATAGTCCACAACAAAGTATCGTTTCTCTATCCACAACAGGTCGATGATCCCCCGCAATATTCAACCTTAATTTAGCTACTACTCACAAAATGACGATGATTAATATTATGTTCCTTAAGACTAACCATCTGGAGAATTAGAATAAATCTAAGCTAAACAATTCTTCACAGAAGACACGCGGATTTTCGCTTGACATAAATTCGCTTTCATTCGAATTAGATGCTCGATCCATGAATTAGTCTCAGCTCTCAACAAAGGGAAAAATACATCAGAAAAACCATAAGGAAAACTATAGTCAGTGCCATTCGCACCGGCTCCTTTTTCGTTCCATCATTACTGAGCTCCAGTCCGTTCGTTGACGTGAACATTCCACCTGATGGCATATGAACATGATCAGATGATGCCACGGCACTTATCTCACTCCAAATGTAACTTGCGATGAACCCTGTAGCGGTTGGGTTTAATGTACTTGTACTTCCATTGATTACCACTTGTGTTCCATCTGGTGAAAGGGAAATAGGTACTCCAGCAACAGTTATTAACATTCCTGGTGTCAAGATCTCGCCGTTTGGTAGTGTAATGGTGTTGGAAGCTACCGGCGTCAAAGGTATACTTCTGGTACCTTCCGCAATAACGAAACCTCCTGTCGCCGGTAGAGACAGCAATTTCCCATCGATAATGGTGGCCGAGCCTGGTCTGAGTGTTTCGCCATTTGGAAGCCTGATTCCGAGCTCGGAAGGTAAATTGAAGAAGCTATCTGGTAATTGCGTGATTGGAATAGATAGTGGTCGGCTCAGCACGGCTTCCGGTGTGCTAAGTGGTGAACTAAAACTGGGTGTCCCAGACAAAGGCTGAGTTCTCAGGCTTGAAGCATGAAATGTTTTTCGCGGGACAGTTTCAGTGACGAAGGACCCTGGGGTATTAGACAATGTTGGATCAGACATTGTCACTGGGCCAGCATCATTTGATTTTGATCCCGGATTTGTTGGCAAACTCTCTGAAAACGGACTCGTGGTCTCCTTAGTTGGAGGATTGTCAGTAGGTTCAACCGCAGGAGGTAGCATATAGGTGGTAATGACTACTAGTGATGTTACCGTCCTATACGGATGCCCTATTGTGAGTGTTGTAACCGGGGTATGGGTGATCGTTGTTGGAATGCAAGTCTCAACAGGTGTCTCGTTATGAGAGCCTTGTCTGTGCCGAAGGGCAGCGTTACCAGTGATAGATAATTTGTCTCCGTTGTTTTTTATTAAGGTAATAAATGAAGTTATCGTGATCGTTGTTTCCACGAGTGTTTTCCGGGTTGTTTTCCAGTTCGTTGTGTTATATGTTACGAAGAATGTGCAGTAAGATACTGTTGTAAGGCGATCTTCTGTATGAGTAGTGAGGCTCGACACACTCCCACTTGATTGCACTGATGGTTCGTTAACAAAAAGTTTTTACTATAAAGCATACTTACGTGAATAAGCATCTACAAGCATTCTGTCGTACAAAAGGAACCATGCGAGTTGGATAAATCGCCGCATTTTGGCTTTCCGTATAATTAAAAAATCTCATGCAAGTGCCCTAGATCCATGATTAAATTTATACACTCAAGGATTCTAAACTGATATACGAAATAAACAATGATTTGAGTACAGCCTGATGTGCCGTGTCTTGGCTTGCGCGACTGCTTCGTAGTCGGCCCCAAGGCTGAGCTTCAGCCTTGGGGCCGAGAATTGAAACAGTCCCCGCGCAGGGGTATTAGATTAGCAGGCAGACATGGCTTTCTTCGGGTTTCTCAGATAGGTCATAGGCTCAGCCACACAAGGGCATGTTGATACGAAACCCTTTGTCATTCAATAACAGAGAAGCTCGCTGACTTTTATGATTGGAAATATGGAGAATAATCATTCCTCACCATCTGCTCTTGTAGCTCCTCTTGCTCAAAGTTGGAATGGAGATGACGGATTCTGGTCCACGTAAGACCATCCAGAACGTTAACTTTGTGTACTCTAATTAACTCCAAAATATAGATTTATCATATTTGTCGGTACGCCACCACAGACCTTCGGTGTGCTACCAGCGACAAATGGCCAAAATATCTATGTACCTGTTGTGGATGAGTGTAGGGCTCTCAACATCTCTAATTGCGGTCCAAGACGAGGCATTTTTCCGTTCCATAATAGTGCCAGCCTAGGGTTTCAGAGTAACTATTCCTCTACGTGGAAGACGATAGGACTTTACGAGCTAGATCAAAACACTTTTCTTGGGTTTTCTGGCACTGGCCTCTTTGGATATGACACGATTAGTCTCCCTGAAACCCGGTTGCAGTCTAATAACCAAGTCGTGACCGCGTATGCGAATCCGGAATTTTGGGTCGGACAGATTGGGTTAAGCACACGAATGATGAATTTCAGGCCAAGTGAGCAACCTGAGAGTTTTCTTACGAGTCTGAAAGCCGAAAAAGCAATCCCAAGCTTGAGCTTCGGATATACTGCTGGCGCCTATTACAGTAAGTTAATTAAATGCCTATATAACACAACAGGGCTTCTAAACATCGTAAGGGACATCAAGAATTCCGGCAAATCTAGTCTTAGGTGGCTACGACAGTTCTCGCATAAGTAAACCTCTTTCTGTAGGCCTCAGCAATGACGATAGCCGACCGCTGAGTGTCTCACTTCAGGCGGTTATAATTACTAATTCGTTAAAAGGCGTGGTTTCACCCTTTAGTTCTCCATTCTTCATCGCAATTGATTCGTCGCTCACTGATCTTTGGCTCCCAAAAGAGGTATGCGACCGCTTCGCTGAAGCTTTTGGTCTGGAATATATCGCGCGAGGAAATCGATACGTGGTCTCGTCAGCAACTCGAACTCGTCTTCGAGAGCTGTCACCTACGTTGACTTTTCAGGTCGGAAGTCAGCTTTATGATGGCAATACAACAACTATTCAAATTCCCTATGCTGCTTTCGATCTTGAAGCCGGACAACCGATTTTCACCAACACCACGGGTTACTTCCCACTTAGACGTGCAGCCAATGAAAGCCAGTACATACTAGGGCGGGCTTTCTTACAGGAGACCTACCTGGGCGTTGACTGGGAGAGGAAGTATTTCAACGTTAGTCAGGCGAAATTCTCAGATCCTATGCCAGAGCCGGAGATCGTGACTATATTTCCGGTAGAGGAATCGAATGACGGCGATACAGGGCCTACCAGTCCAGGCGGAGATATTACAAAAGCTACTGGGTTATCTCATAAAGCCATTTCTGGGGCTATCGCGGGCTCTGTTGCTGCAGCTGTACTTATAGCGGTGATATTTCTATACGTATATGCCAAAAACCACAAACGATCGGCCGAAACCCCGAAAGGCCAGTCCGAGATGAGAATCAACGCTCTGGAGGTAGATGGGGTTGAGACTCAATATCTAGAAATGAACACAACGCACAACCCCAGTGAGGTTCACGGTGAAAGGTCGAGTGCCGTTGAGATACTTGGTGTCGGAATAGAGGCCGAGTCCCGAGAAATGGATGCAGGTCACGGCTTTAATGAGATTCAAGGAGATCTTGACCCTGTCGAAGCCCATGGTTCGTTTGTCCCAATTTATGAGCTCAGATAGATTCAAAGGTACTTTAATTTGCCCTACTATTTGGCGTAGAACTGGTCTTCTTGCGTACTTTATTGGATTTCTTCAGCATCTACATATCTTATGTCACACAATCGTACTACGATAGATATTAGAAGGCTGATACATAATCTAAAAGGCTCACGTGAGGCAAAGATGAGAAAGACGATGAGGTAGTTGTTTAAGCGACAGATCTAATCACTCTAGCAGGCTTCAGATCTACCTATCCCAGGGCGAAGAGCGATGTTCCACCACTTACCATGACCAGGCGTTGGCCATAATTCAATATAAAACTAAATTCAGGAAGATAGATGCTACGCTAACAAGTAGCAGACACCTTTAGCATTAGACTCGTGTTCACAATCAACCTATGAGAGAATAGTCGATACATGCCTGATTGACTGGACAGGGAAACTGGTGGAAGACCCGGACTGGAGCTATAGGATTCTTCATCAAAGTGATTTAGGCTTTGTCTTTGAAGTAAATACGGGCAGATGGAACGTCTAGATAGGTGTGATTGCGGAGCTCGATGCGGAGTTGTAACCATCTTTGGTTGGTATATCGATACGAGGTGTTCCAAGGTACTCTCATTTGTGGAAAACGTGCGGTTCGTTCCCGCGTTATCGGGCTTCCTGTACAAGCCATGTATTATTAGCTATCTTGATCGGCAGAATTCGATTGTTGCCGACATCCCAGGATCGGTCCCTCCCATGTGCAGCAAATCAGATTCTGATTTATAGATATCGATTCACTTGAGGGAAACTTGGTTCTGATGTGCTTTCAACTACCTGGGAAGACAGAATGATCAAAATACGCCAGCTGGTCCTCGCTCTGGGAGTCGTGGTGATGATCGATAGTGGCGCTAGTCACTCGGTGCTGGACGACCCCACCTCAGCAGCTGTGGCTGCTGACCCAGGACCAGGGGGCACTGCCCCGGTGCGACCATTCCGCTTGGACCAAGTGCAGCTTGGAAATGGACTTCTTCAGGAGAAGCGCGATCGGATCAAGTCTTTTATTCAAACATACGATGAGCGACGATTTCTCGTACTCTTCAACAACGAGGCCGGCCGACCCAACCCAAGCGGCGTTTCCCCGCCTGGCGGATGGGAGGATGGCGGGCTCCTCAGCGGACATTGGACAGGGCACTACATGACGGCACTTTCGCAGGCGTATGCCGAGCGGGGTGAGAAGATATACAAAACCAAGCTCGACTGGATGGTGAAGGAACTAGCTGCCTGCCAGGAAGCGTACACGGCGACGAAAAAGCCGACTCACGCAGGATATCTGGGTGCGCTGCCCGAGGATACCGTGTTGCGCGCTGGACCTCCACGGTTCGCAGTCTATGGAAGCAACCTGACTACCAATACATGGGCGGGGTGGTACACGCAACACAAGATCATCCGCGGCTTCCTCGATGCATATTACAACACGAACAGTTCCCAAGCCCTGCAAGTGGCGGTCAAAATGGCTGAATGGGCGCATCTCGCGCTCACGATAGGCGACAAGAATCAGCCTGGCTACAAGGGCAATCTCACACGCTCGGACCTGAACTACATGTGGGATACGTATATTGCTGGCGAATTCGGCAGTGCCAATGAGGTTTTCGCAGAGATACATGGCTTGACCGGTGACGACCGGCACTTGCAAACGGCCAAAGCTTTCGATAATCGGGAGTCCCTGTTCGGCGCAGCAGTCGAGGACCGGGACATCCTTGTGGTGACACCTCAGAACAAACCCGGTCGCAAACGAGCTGAGCGACTCCATGCTAACACACATGTCCCTCAGTTCCTTGGTTATATGCGAATCTATGAGCAGAACGGCGGAGAAGAATATTTCGCTGCGGCCAAGCATTTCTTCGGCTGGTTGGTGCCGCATCGCGAATTCGCCAGCGGCGGCATCGGTGGCAATTATCCCGGCTCCAACGATAACCCAGAGTTGTTCCAGAATCGAGACAACATCGCGAATGCGCTCGTAGCAAATGGAGCCGAGACGTGCACGACGTACAACACACTCAAGCTGGCCCGCAACCTGTTTTTGCATGAGCACAATGCGACATATATGGACCATTATGAGCGCGGCTTGATAAACATGATTGCAGGGTCGCGCGCTGACACCGCCAGTACTGAAGATCCTCAGCTCACCTACTTCCAGCCACTTTCCCCAGGTTCCAGTCGCGAGTATGGTAATACCGGTACCTGTTGCGGAGGCACTGGTATGGAAAGTCACACCAAGTACCAAGAGACAGTCTACCTGCGTTCAGCGGATGGATCCACGCTTTGGGTGAATTTATATGTTCCATCTACCTTAGACTGGACCGAGAAAGGCTTTTCCCTCAAGCAAGAGACATTATTTCCACGCGGAGACAGGGCCAGTTTCACCATCACGAAAGGAGGAACCATAGATATCAAATTACGCGTACCTGGCTGGATTCGCAACGGCTATTTCGTCACCATCAACGGGAAGGCTCAATCTACAGAGAGCGCTGATCCCAGCACCTACTTGACCTTAAGCCGAACCTGGAAGGCAGGCGACGTAATTCAAGTCCGAGTCCCTTTCGGCATCAGAACTGAGCGTGCGCTAGACCGTCCAGATACCCAATCCATCTTTTGGGGACCAGTGTTATTGCAAACTGTCGGCAAGCCGGTTGGTGGCCCTTTCTGGAATGTTTCACTATACCGTTATCTCAAGCGCGACGGCGATTATACGAAGGCCGCCATCAAACAAACGGGGAAAACACCAGCCGGTGATCCACTATTTACCACAAAATCTGCATCTAATACCAGCACCCTGAACGTGCGGCCGTATTACATTAGTGACAGCCAGCCTGTGTCTTCGTATTTCCGGCGTGTGGAGCCATCTGTAGTGTTCGGGTCAATCGATACAGGTGTACCGAATCGCGAGCGCAACGACGGTTTGCCAAAGTATGACGTACCGGTAATGGGTGTCACCACGCCGGGAACAGATGGACCGACATTTCTCGACTTGGTCTGGGATGCGGCACCATTTGCTACGCATGCTACTTTTGTCCAGAAAGTTACTTCGACTGCAGATTCCTTCGCTGGGGCGGGTATATTAAGCACACAGGAACGGGATATCATCATCGCGAAGGCTAAATTGGCAGAGCATGAGCTGAATCCTTGAACGTGAGCAGATTGGAACGCGTGAGCTTGAAGATAATACTTGACGAGACGTTTTTTTCTTGTTTCTTTTTATGATTCTGTCTATTGCTTGTATATACCAAAGCTAGGCGCTACACTATACAGAACTCTGCTATACCCATATTGAGGTAGTTCTTGACAGGTATAGAGAATATCTCCATTTCCTAGCTGTCCGGAGCAGCGCTCTGCAATCCGACATGCTCCCCATCTTCTTTGGATACATTTCTACAGCCTGTTGTTTATTTCCGGATTTCCTGCGTGCATTTCGTGTGGTAGGCTAATTCCATAGAGCTCATTACGGACAAATCTTCCTGGGGCTTCACATAAAACTGGAGATCGATTTCCATATATCTCTTCAGGTGGAAAGACCTCCGCAACTTCTTTCGACGAGCGCCTTCTCTGGAGCACGCACACTAGTATCGATATTGCAACAAGGAAAGGAAGACCTATCGAGAGGCCGATACCCAAGCCAAGTTGCGCTCCTTGTGATCCTCCTGGATCGTACTTTGCTCCGCTCGAATAAGAAGTTTCTGCAGTTTCAGTCAAGGTATAGCTTTTTGAACTACTAGTAAAAGTATTTAAAGGCGTGCTGGATTGTAATGATGAGGATGGTAATGATGTTTGGTCAAGGTGTGAAAAAGTAGTGGAGAATACTACTGGTAAGGATAATACAGCCGAGGCAAACACCACCGCATCTGAGGCGGTGAAATTCAACGTACTGTTCCCGCACAGTTTTAAATAGACTTTTGGTATCCCGTGCAGTTCCAGGTGTGGTGATGCCACATCTGGTGACGCGCATGCCCATGATTGTGAGTAGCATTGGAAGACGGGACAATTATAAGTCACATCATCTGCAACTCCGCGTCAGCTTTCAACTCTTTGGCAACGCTAACAGTCTTAATAATTACTTTTGAACATCCCACAGTATTTCGGACATGATTTGTCTTTGAATGTTGGGTCTGAACAGCCATCTTGCTAGAAAAGATTTCGGCCCATAGCATAGTCTACTTGTGATTGACAGACCATTTGTTAAGCAATTGTCTCCAATCGCGCAACACGAAGAATGCGCCTTGTTTCTGATAGCGGTATCATTGCACGGGATATATGTATTGGTGTCATCATATCGTCCGTAATCAGTGCCGTTCGAAGTGTAACATGTGTATGAGGCCATTAAGACGAAGGGAGGGAAGGTAAAAATATGAAAATTTTCATCATACTCTCTCTTAACACTATTTACCGGAGACAATATAAACATCTGCAAACATTAACCCCAAACTCAAGTTCATATCAGCGTAGTTCCAAGGCCCCCAAAAGTAAGCGCCGTGAAAGAGCCAACACCTGCAGTGCTACTTCTAATTGGTACGGTTAGTTTTTTTGACCACGATCCGAGTCAAAATAACCGTTTGGGTTGCGGAAGTCAATTTAAATCCGGTCTCATGGTTGCCAAAGAGTGCGCTCACTGGGGCCACATCCCAAGTCCGTAGAAGGTAACAGAACATCGAGCAATGAACTAGCATGCTGTGACAAGGGCGTGCTGAGCGACGCTTACATCCAGCCATATGGAACTATGTACGAGCATCTGCACGCAACAAGGCTCTTATGTCGTCGTAATAAATGACTGATAAAGCTCTTTCAAAGTATAAGTACAGTTAAATGCCTGCAGGCATAAGTAGAGGACGATTGACATGAATATAAACGAGTATTCTTTGGATAGCAATCTCTGAAATTAATCTGGAAAGAAAGAAGTAATATCACACCGGATACAGCGCATATAAAATCCATCAAGACAGTATGTGGGGGCGACGGGAAAGTTAACCCCGGCGCATACAATCCCATCTGGACTTGGCTATTGCATTACCTACTGAAACCTTTAGTGCTTGAAACACCTCCCTCTAGGCCGTTAGTATTTGGAATTAGTCCTTAATTCACTGCGAGTTTCGTTTCCATTCGCATCTGCGCCCAACGAGAGCACTGTCGCTCTCCAAGACACGACCATGGCTTAACCGCTAATATCGCAGTGCTTTCTATCATTACCCCTAAGCATTATCTATAACCTTCTTGGCCAACAATAATTACTTATAAGAGAAAGCTATAAAGTAGATCTTGTCATTATATCCTTTAAGTATCAATAACTTAACTCAACTAGTATTAGCATTTCTCAATAGTATAATCAATTTCTAGACGTAGGCAATAGTATGTACCTATTAATAAAGCTACTATAAGCCTGTCAACTTAGTAGCCGTCTTTGGTAGCTCGAACCAGTATAGCATTGGCATTATACTGTATAGTTAGATTGTTAATATTTGAGACGTAAGTATGTTCATACGATTGCAGCAATAATGAAATACTTTTTACCCACTGATTGTCTAAAGGGAATGCTTACAATTATTCAACTAACTTCCGTAACAAGCCCCCCTACCTTAGTCCAGCTTTAAGAAACTTCTTTATGAGTTTATATTGTGTTAAGTGCACCCCTATAGTCTCGTGTGCCTGCTTTAATCTTCAGGGAATTCGACCGAGCCAGGAATAGACGACTTAACTCTAGTCCGTTCATATTATACATATTCTCTACAAAACTTAGGATTCTGTAATATCTTTCCAATTATCTTAAACTAGTAAACTACCCCTCATAGGTATTTAGCTGAAGACGGCTCCAGTCTTGAGATGTAAGATCAGTTTTCGGCCTTCTCTTCTATCGGTCGTTGCTCTTATACACAAGCATCGAGGGCAAAGTAAGCGGTTAAAGTGATTTACTTAAATATGATATGATTTAACATGCTAGGAGAACGTCTTTCGTAAATTTTTTACTGGCTCCACCCATATTCGTTCTTATGGTGATAAGTTTGGTGGGACAGAGTTGCAGGGTTAAAACAATAAGCATAATGTAGAATAGCTTACTTTTCACCTCCTTACTCCCAGGGGTGAAGCTTTCTTACCGCCAAGGGTAAAAACTCAAGCCTTAACAACATTTAGAAGTGGTTTTCTTCCCCTAATTTGTACCACAAAGCATTCCCTCTCGTATTATTCATGAATATCATATTTCTGGCTAAAGTGGAACGAGACTCAAATATTGCGGAGTCCATCAAATATGTGCTATAAAGCAATTCTTTTCATGCATGTCAGCAATGAATAGTATATTTCCGGCAAAAGTGGAACGAGGACTGAAGACCAAAGGCTGGCTAATTTGTTTGTACGACACAACTACCTGCTCTAGAACATGACTGCGTTGGTTTTACGTAACCCTCCCTGAACTAGGCTACTATTTAGTATACATTCCATGTACTCTTGCCTATGTATAAGTAGCGATGGTTCTTTGTCGTCTTTATTCTTCTACCTCGAACGGTCGCAGATCTAGATCTACCATACTATTAGCATTTGGTTAGCATAATGGTAAAACTCATCCCTTATTTGGCCTCCATATTGGCGTTTAGTCAGGCTATAGCTGCCGCCAAAGCAGTTACATCATTTTCCGAATGGGTTAATGGCATTCTTGAGGATCCTAATGGAGATAATATGACACCCGAGGAGGTCATCGATGCCTTCAAGAGTGGGCAATTCAGCACTCCGCAGACAGGTACATAGACCGTCTATCCTATACCAAGCGCCTATCTTGAAGCTAATATCTATTTAAATATAGCTAAGTTTAGTCGTAGCTTGATTCAGAAGCGCGCCACCTGTTATGAGAAGCCTAATACTGAATGTCTTGTATGTGAAATAGACTTATTTCTCCTTAAGATGTTGGCTGGATGATTTTGCTTACATCTCTCTTTTTTTTAGATTGTGGATGCGGTCGCATGTGTCAACGCCGTCGCCCGCAGAGGCGCAAACGACTGCCGCAACGTTTATATGCAGTGCCAGCTTAATACTGCCGCAATGACAACCGACGGCACAACAGACTCTTCTTGGTAAGCGTCCCTATCGATGATGTGGTTGAGATGGCCCGAGATACCCTAGAAACTAAGGCAGATGTAAAACTAACGTTTGGACCTGTTATAGCAACGACGTCGCCCGTGGTGGGGGATTCATTTTGGATCACTGCGTTCGTGCAGGAAATGATTGGGTAGAAGGGTCCGAATACGCATATGGAAATGGAAGGGAGCTAGTTCGACTTCGAAGAGCTTAATCTTGAATAATATTTTCTATCCCCGTCTTCAGGTACTGCCTGTTCGGCTAAGACAATATCCGCGATCTTCCGAGCTGCGTAATAAAAGGCTACCAATATCATAAGGTTTCTTTTCGCAATCGCCAAATGGTGAAGACTTGATCAAACATTTGCATACGTTGTAATAGAATGCCAATGGCCTAAATGAACAAACAGATGAATTTATCAACGACCACTACATAAACGCATGTGTTTTAGATTAGGTATACCGCCCAGCTCAATATACTGCTTATCACATTTAGTGCGCATTTGATATCTGCAACAACGACAGATCGCCATCATCTTCACCCAGACTGATGTATTGATTCCATAATGGACCGAGAAGCTCGACAACATACTCCCGAATCTTAGAGCGCCATAGGAGGAGCCACCATGGAGTAGGTTCCTGTTGTTTATTTTGGGTGCTAAACGCAGCAAATATAAGAATAGCCATAGGTTTCTTTTCCCGAAGCAATGCTAAATAGCTCGGAGCCAACATGGCCAGTTGGTTAGATTCATCGAAATCTCTAAATACTGAGATAGCATCCTCGTAAGCTTGTTTCTCATGAGTGTCATTTTGTGTCCATGCATTTAAAATGCTCAGTCTTGACGCAATATCTTTCAACACGGTTGCATTGTTTTGCGATCGCTCAGACTCATTTCGACCTAGGATTGATAACCCATGAGTGTTTAACCACGGGATGAGAGGTTGGAATATTCGCTGTGTTCCGTGTACTATCAGGATAATTGCAACGAGTTGCTCAATGTGATCTTGTTGTTTTAAATTAGGCAAAATTTGTGCCACTCCACAAGAATACATTGCTGAAATCGCAGCCATAGCAAGCGCTGGGACACAATTCTCGGGAGTGATGTTTGCAACCACTTGTGCAAAAGACTGGACCGACTTGCTGTGCCATTTAAAACTTTTGTTCAAGTCAAAAGGTAATTGGCCATTCGAATGCGCGAGATGGCTTTTGTGAAGAGCAGATATTGCTAGCACAGCGTTCATAAGGTAGTCATTTTGCAGCGCCATGCGTGGGATATCAGTGTTCCAAAACCCCGCTGGGAGATCTTTTAACACTAACGTCTTGGATGTCTCAACCACAAAATGATGGAATATTTGGCTTTCGTAAGAGTTTATGATATAACGACAGGGTTCCCAGAATATGACGCGAGGCAATAGACGCTCGAAATCAATAGCCAAGACAGAACTCTGTTCAGCTTCGCCAATCAATAATCTGTGGCTTTGATTCGTCGAACTAGGCTGACTGAACATATGCTGGCTGTTGAAACCGTCAATCGGTATTTCGAGGCGACATTGAAACATGTGATCAGTACCTCTTAAGCCAGGGGGGTATCAAGGTCCGCGCCCGAGTCTTTTCATTTTCAAAATCACATCGTAACCTACGGCGAATGCATTGGTTGCAACGTGGCGCCTGCTCGTTGCACTGTATGTACTGTTAAAATATATCATTGGGGCGCGAGCTAGATCGAAGGTAGGACACTTTACCTTAATCCTCGATTTTCGGCATTGTAAACATCCATTCCGTGATTTGGGGTGGGGTTTCCGCGTGCCGCTTTTACTCGATTGCATTGCATTGAACACTTTCAGATTACGTCTTGATAGTGTAGATAGTCCAGCAACATCCAGGTCTGGGGTTGAACTGGCATTGATAAAAATTGACTGATTCAGACGGCTGGAGTATAGTTTGAATGACTGCGAATATGCAGCAGAGGAAGAGGGATAGGAGAGCCAGCACTAGCCATTTCATGCATAGCCACAATAAACGTGGGTCAAAGCATCCAGGTGCCGACGCGTCACTAGAATACGGCGAAGCCCCTGACAAAAGGACACGAGCTGTTGCCTTGTGGAACCTGGAGCGCCTTCACTGGATCATCACTCTGCGGCATTTAGCCCTTTTTAGCAAAGCTGTGGGGCGCTTCCACACGCGCCCTCACTCTGGCCCTTGCATCGTACTCTAAACTTCTTCGGGCTAGCCTAGTGTCGCTATCCTGGCCATATTCTGTTCTAGCCTGTAACATCCAGGGCTCAAACTAAGCGAGCTCTGCATTGTGTGCAAGCTTGAGTGAACGAAATCTCACACGGTCCCCTAACGTGGATGATCAGTTCACAATTGACCTAGACTTGCCCACAACAGTTACTCAGAACTTACAGCTCCAATTGCAGAAAAGAAAAAGATTTTTCCAAATAATCTGATTATTATTGGGAGACAATCTGGTATGATAGAGCTCGCTTATTAGGGTCTGCCCCCAAAGGGTTTAGAGTACGAGACGAGGCGGAGCAGAATGTCTGCATGGCATAGCAACAATCATTTCTTCGGGGTCTCAAAGGGTGTCAGTTAAATAGGCTGTGAATGAAGCACCGGAACGAATATTGACAACTAAAGCCGTCATTCTTTAGTGACCCCAGATATCTCATCAACAGTCTTTTGATTTCTTGCAGAAGCCCATGGCAAAAGATACCGTCAACCTGTACCAGCACTTTGTGCCATCTCTCGGTGCTGCCATCGCATTCACCGTTATTTTCACTATTCTTACCATTGCTCACACCGTCTTAATTATTGGCACTCAGCGGAAGTTCCCAATCATCATCGTCATCGGTGGACTTTGTAAGTGCCGTTCTTAGAAACATTCCTATAATGCTAAATAATACAAGTTGAGATCGTCGGACATGCATTCCGTACTTACTCGCGATTCCACCTGAATGAACAAGCACCCTTTTCCGTACAGATCACCCTCATCTTCCTCGCGCCGATCCTTTTCGCTGGTGGAATCTACATGTTCCTCGGACGCCTTATTCGTGCATCAGGCTACCCTCATCTTAGCCCCATTCGCACAAACTGGGTCACCAAGATATTTCTACTTGGGGATATATTTTGCTTCCTCGTACAACTAGTTGGTGTTGCAAAACTCATAAAGCCAAAAACACCTGATGACATCAAAAGTGGCCAAGATATTGTCCTCGGTGGCCTTGGACTGCAGATCATCATCTTTGGCTTCTTCGTTATCGTGTCCATTATATTCCATGCTCGATTTCAAAAAAGGACTAAAATGTCGGATCAGGGTCTGGTGGAGCAGCAACTTTGGACCTTATACATTTGCAGCGTCCTGATCCTGGTCCGCAGTATTTACCGCTTTGTGGAATACAAGGATGGAAACAACGGCTACCTCATGAGCCACGAGTGGCCCGCATACGTCTTCGATACATTTCTCATGGCGACCGTCATGGTCATCTCTTTAAATTGGTACCGCGGAAGCTTGAAACCCATGGATCCCACTAGACTTGGTCACGATGAATACCCACTGCGTGGTTAGTCCGCTACCCAAACAATTACGTTGGTAGGATTTGCGTCTGTTTCCATTTAAAATTTAAGAGACATACATGCTTTTACCAGAATCATTACGTTAACGTCCATTATAGAGACGTCCTGAAAATTTGTTTCCTTCTCTTTTGTTCTTCTTTCTTGTCTTCGATCCCGTCATAAAACATTGATAATATCGGGCTGTCAGACTGAAGTGTATCGCCAACCAGAGAGAAAATCATCTAAAAAAGAGAGATGCACGAATTTGGTACATCGTGGTTGATTTATCACGTGTTTTGTAGTCCATTTTCTTCCTTCTCATGTATCTACAACTCATAATTCTTGTATTATAAGCCTTTTAGTGAGTTCCAACCATCGTTTTTCTGTCTGGCCTTACGAAGCTCGGTCATGATTAGGACATTTATGCATCTGCATCTTCTAACCCTGGTTCGAAAATGGGTAGTCTGCATATCCATCTGTGCTGCAAACTTGATAGAATGTATCACGATTGTACACGTTGAAGGGGACCCCATGCCTGAGCCTAAAACAAGATCCGGCGTGGAGAGGAAGTATCGCCCGAATACAGTAATGATGTTATCGCAATCTTTGAATTCGTCATCTATAGCCTGCTTAGCGCAATCAGCTGTGAATCCACCTGCTAAGAGAAATGGGCCCCACCAAAGCTTGATCAGGGGATTGAGACTTTCTTGGGCTTCCACTTCCGCGTTTCCTGCGACACGGGATTAGATGAGATGGAGATAGGCGAGCTCGAGCTTGCTTAGTTTCTGCACAAGGTCCGCAAATCGAGGGATGATTTTCTGACTCTCCATCTTCATGCCTTAGTATGTGGAGAACAGATTCAATGGCATGCCGACGCGGTCAACTTCTATGGCGTTGACAATGGCTTCGGTAACCTCAACGGCAAACCTCGATCGGTTTCCAATACTGCCGTCGTAGTAATCAGTTCTTTTATATATTGTATCCTGGACTATCCATTCCACTACCTACTCTTCAATATCGACTTGACTGTATCAGCCGGATACCCAGTATCAAATTCGCTGCGCCAGAGCTTCCAGGCAACTCATAAAAGCCATCATCGCGGAGCATAAACAGATAATCAACGATCTGCGAGCCACAATTGTTACGTGTGGAGCGCCTCCACCACGGTCCGAGGAACCTCCATTTCTATCTAGGAAACTCGATTTGAGATCTAAGGAAGTTCTAGTTGCATCTAAAAAAGCGTAAATCCAAAAAGAAGCGCAATGCTCTTTTTGGACCGGGTGGCGAGGCAGAGAACGTCATTGAATAGCAACTTGCTGGGCGCATCTGTGAATAAAACGATCTAAATCACAAAAAATGGCGAAGCATCGCAAGTTTTAATGGAATTATGATGAAGTCATTCCAGTCAAATAGTGATATAGACCACGACATGGAGAGGGGAAATCTCGTCGCTAATGATCTTCATATATGAAGCGGCGACAAATCGGCTTAAGTGAACTACAACTACAATTAAGTGAAAATATACGTGCTACTAAACGAAGAAAGCCGTGTACAGGAAGCCCGGTCCGCACTTAAGCCCCTGCTCTTACTCGTTGACTCTCTACCCTCTACCCTCACCATCATTCCCAACCAGCATACCCTTCAGTATGGATCCGTAAGTTGCGCCCCAACTCTCTTTGCTTCAAGCTTACCCTGACTCCCCGTTAACCTATAGCTCGGCTCCTGCCTTCATTCCAGCCGTACCCCACACCACCACCTCCTCTTCCTCTTCCAAGAGTAGTGCGGCCGCCGAATTCTTCAACAAAGCCGTAAACAATAACATTACTGTCAGAGCTCCCAATAGCGGCCACACTACCATGGAATCTCCTCCTACTCTCTCTACTAATACCAATGCCGGGGACAATACCAACGACGCTTCTCCGGACGAGTCCACCACTACTATGGTCGACTACGACCACACTATGTTGCCAAAGCTCCTAGCTAAAACGACCCGTCTTCACGACGAGCTAGACAATATCAAACTCGCTCTACGCTGCATGGTACATCTCCTTCTCTATGCACTGCTTCAAATCCCCAACTAACCCTTCCCTAGATCCAGCGTGAGAAAGACATCCTGGCTGCTGCCGCTTCCTCCTACGAGCAACTGCGCCGTCTCCAAGCACACATCACACAGAACGCGCAGGTGGAGGTGAGCCCCGCCGAGGTATGTACGCGCACTTGATATTTTTTCCAGGAAGCTTTTTCCGAGACAACGAAGACAGCGAGAACGATGCTGATGTGAACTATGTGTAGGAGCGTGAGAAGTTGCGGGAAACTATTGCTTTGTTGGAGGGGCAGATATGATGGCACTGGGGAGAAGGTGCGTGTGTTCAGGGCCCTCGACGTAGATTGAAGGAAGGTGCACATTATCTGGGCTGGTTAAGGCTTTTATTTCCTGTCTGGTCGGCTATGCATGTTGCACTTTTGAGGAATAGGAAATTTCCTACCATGGATATCTTGGTGTGGAGTGGAGGATCGAGTAAGTAGGATTGATGGAATCTCAAACCCCTGAATCGAGATACTGGGTCAGTTCCTTACTCTGCTCATATTATAGTTGCTAATCCCCTAATCTCTGCTGACAGACTACATTTCGTTCGACGGTTATTATATTTCCCTCACAGAAAACTGCTATACACATCTAGACCCTCCCTGGCTCGAAAACAACTTGTCTGCCACCACCGACCCACTCCGCCGCCCCCTTAAACCCCTCCCTCCACTCCTCCAACCCAAAAACTTTGCTCTCCACTAGGGCCTTTCCCCTAGGAAACAACCCTCCCTCCAGCATCTTCACAAACAACTCTACGTCCTCCCTCTCGTACATAAGCTTCCCTTTAAATGAAATATCCTTTGACACCACGTCCCACGCCACACCCGGGCGTTCCTGAAACCCCATCAAACTAACCCGTCCCCCCTTTCGCAGCGCGCGCACTGCACTGCGCACGTGGCTAGAGTGCGCGGCATGAGGAGGCGAGAGATCGAGTACAGCGTCTAGTGGGCCTAGGGCGTGCAGGGCGTCTGCATCGACGAGTTCGTCGCCCGTCATGTAGAGCGTGGTGAGGCGGGCTTGGGAGTTGGCGGCAAGCGCGAAGTCTTTCAAGCGTTCGAGCTCCGTCTCGTTGCGGCCCATAGCGATGACGCGCGCGCCCATCGCAAGACCGACGAGCACACCCGCACCACCATAATTGCCTGTTGCGGGGGCTACGAGGAGCAACTCGCCAGGCTGGAGGCCGATAGAACGCAGGCCACCAAAGGGAACGAGCAGGCAGGCCATGTATGCGAGATCGTGGAGGGTGTAGCTTAGTTTACCGCATAGAGAGGTCTCGTCAAGGGGAAAGCAGTTCTCGAGTGGAACGCGGACGTACTCGGCGAAGGAACCGTCGCGCCAGACATCGCGGGCTAGTTTCTTGCTTTGGGGCGTCCCACCCTCGTGGATAGCGAGCAGGAACATGATGTGTGGGTCGTCACGGGCGCGGATGGTGCAGTCAACAAAGATGAGCTGGCCAGGCTGGAGACGCACGGCGTCGGCGCCCACAGCAGCGACGCGGCCAATGGCTGACATGCCAGCCACGAGCGGGAGGGGGAAGTCGTATTTGCGGGTGCCATCGTAGATTTCACGCTGGTACGAAAGGATGCCTGCGGATTCGACGCGGACGACGGCCGCGCCGAGCGTGGGCTGGGGCACAGCGAAGGTCTTGACCTGGAGATCTGCGCCGACATTTTCGACGACTAGGGCGCGGTGGTGGGTAGGAAGCGTTGCCGTCATGGTGTTGAGATACTTGCACTGGGCTGGGAATGGAGTGGGGTCATATACAAGCAGTACATGACCGTACCACTAACCCACCGCATGTTTTATGTCCACCGCCTAACGCCGAAGAAAATTGGCTACAGGCTTCTCGCCAACTCAGAGATCAGAGGACATTGATTCGATGCCAGCTCAAGCACAGACGCAATGGCTGGCATCTCGGCGATAAGCGGACATAGATGTGATTATGTCTAGCGCTCGGCATCCGTCTGTTTCTGGGATGTTTCAATTTAGGATATGTCGGGTATCGCATCGGAAAGCCGAGTATCATGGTTCAATGGACGTCAGTCGTGGTCTCCATGTTCTCCCTGGCAACTGACTTGGCGAGCTCCAACGTCCCAGGCCACCGTGATAACACAACATCAACGTCTGAGGAATCCCCAATCTTGCGTGCCTTGTGTCAAATCATGTAATATCGTCAACCGGTTCTTTCTTGACCTTATTCTTCGATCCCTTCGGTCTCCCCCTCCCCCTTCCACTTGAAACCTTAGCCGTCTTCTTCTTCGCCCTTTCCTCTTCCGTTTTCCTTGGCCTCCCCCTCGGCCTCGTAGCCTTGACCTTCACCTTCTTCCCACCCGGCACCTTCGGCCTTCCCCTCGGCCTGGGCGGCGGTATCTCTCTCTTGACAACAGGAATCAGCTCCTCCGTCTCCCTCGCTAACTCTTCCCTCTCGGCAAAGATTGGCTCCCCCATATACGTCAGCTGTATATCTGTCGCCATCCACGGCACCTCCTCCCCCTTCTTCGCTTTCTTGTTTTCCTCAGCAGGCCTCGGCAGCAAGGGCATATACCTCAGCGTGACACCGACCCCCTCCAAGCCCCTCTCCGCCGCTGCCCTGTTCCACCTCAATTGTGTGACGACGCCCTCGCGACTGACCTGGAGAAAGGCGAGCGGCCTAGGACTAGCGTCCATGTGTTCTCTCACACCCCTCGTCGCCTGCTGCTGGGTGACCAGCACACCCAGGACGTTGGGCTCGCTCCTCCACTCGGGCGGCACGCGGCGAAAGGAGCCCTCCAGCTCGCGTATGTTCGCAGTATTGGCGTGCTTCTTCCACGCCTTGCACTGCACAAACACAGGCAAGGGCGCGCGGTCGCGCAGACACGGCAGCACCCAGTGGCCGATGAGGTCTATCCCCGCGTCGTTCTTGCGGCCGGTGCGCAGCAAAGAGAAGCCCAGACGACGCAGCGACGCGGCGGTTACGTATTCGTAGGTGGTGCCGACGTGCACGGAGGATGTGGGCGCAAGGCGTGTGCGCTGGGCGTAGGCGAGGAAGGAGGAGAGCGAGTTGTGGTACGGCGAGCCCGGGGTGACGAGGAGCCTGGGGACATCGATGGGCGCGGGACTGATGGTCGAAGTGGTGACAATGCGGCGGGGAGGGCGGGCGAGGTGGTGTTTCGGTGTGGGTGCGCGGGAGAGATGTGTTTGAGAGCGGGCGAGGAGACGCATTACAAACAGATGTGGAGGGCAGTATGTGCGCCAGGAAACATATTTATAAGGAACAAAGCGGGGGCAAGTGAGCGACGCGAAGGGAACAAAGGAAAAGACAGAGGGAATTGGCGTGCTGGGGCGTGAATATATACAAAGCACGACGAGGAGAGTATCCAAAGGACGAGAAACACGAACGGAGGATGTTCAGGGTTTCACGTTCGCGTAACTAAAAAACCGGCGCTGGCCCGCGTTCCCGCGTTGCGGCTCCAAAGCACGCCCCATTCCATCATTCCGCCCACCATCACTCTCAGAAAGCCTCTCGCCTCCGCTCGTCAGTCACTCACACTGCAAGTCAACCCGCACGCCTTAGCACTCTAGCGCCGCAACCATGTCCGACATCCTCACCCAGATCCAAGACGAGCTTGACATGGTACCTATCCTCCCTCCCCCAACACCTACCCGTAGCACACCCAACTGACCTCCCCCTCCCAGCTCCTCAACCAAATGACCTCGGCCCTCACGCACATCCGCCTCCACGCCCCTCCAGCCCCCATCCAAGGCCAGCCCCTCTTAAGCTCCTTCACCGAGCTCGAAGCGCAATCCACCCAGAACACCACCTCGCAGCAACAGCCCACGCAGACCACCGCCCAAAACACCAGCGGCGCGCCGCAATCCGCCGCGCAAACGACAGCATCCCAAGCGCACTCGTCCTTCGCCGCCGACATCGCCGAGCTGAGCCGCGATCTGGTCATAAAGGAACAGCAGCTCGAAGTGCTGATTGCCAGCTTGCCTGGTCTGCATGCGAGCGAGCGCGAGCAGGTGGCCCGCATGCGCGAGCTAGAGCGGCAGTTGGAAGAGTTGGAGGCGGAGAGGGAGGCGGCGGTTAAGGAGAAGGAGGGGTTGGTAAGGAAGGTCGAGGAGAGGATTGCGGGCATCGCCGTCGCGAGGATGCACTGAGAGGAAGACGGACGGATACAGCACACAGAGGGGGAAGGGCGGATTTAGGCGGGACTTTTGAGGGTGTATGTGGTCATCGCGGTCATGATGAAATCTGGAGCCGGATATGGAAGAGCAACAGCAGTGGAATGAACTTACAGGACAATGAGCCGCGCAGGATGCCTCGAGCTACCTACCACCTTCGCGGAACCTGACAGACAATGCCGCCACACTCTCCGAAGCAAAACAACACATACATCCACTCTACAGTCAAACAGTCCAGTCTCTAAGAAAAAGCAAACATCTCACCTCAAAGTAGCGGCATCAGCACCTCGCCCGCCCACTTCGTCGCCCACTCGTACCCGCTCGCCCACCTCTCCAAGCCGCCCTCCGCATCCTCCCTCGCAACCGCCTCAACCTTCTCCAGAAACATCCTCCCAACCTCGACATCGCACCCCTCCTCTGCCAACTTCTTCAGGTCGCCGTCCTCCTCGAAAAATCGCATCAGCACATCCCCATCCACGTGCTTGAACCTCGGCGCTGCCTCCCCCTGCTCTCTTATCTCGGGATCTACGTCCCTCGCCCTAATCGCCCCGTTCTGCGCGCCCTCGGTCTCGTTCTGTAGCAGCCGGAAGAGGTCGTTGGAGCGGTGCCTTATGATGCTGAACTGGCGCGCTGGATCACGCTTCTGCTTCGCCTCGATGAGGTTCTGCATGAGCCGCAGCAGACGCCGAGCCGCCTGTTTGAGGAGACTGAAGCTGTAGATGGTGCCGTCGGAGCAGGCGCCCAGGATGTCGTCGCCGAAGACGCCCGTGATGCTCTGGAACGACGCGTCGTTTGCACGGTACGGACGCCGCCACGGCGGACGGATGTCCCCACGGTGGATGCGGATGACAGAGCGGGGAAGGCAGGCTTCGAAAAGTGTAATGGCCGCGCCCTTGGTCTGGAAGTCGTAAAAGTCTTCCGGGTAGGGGTATTCAGGGTAGAAGAGGCCCGTTACCGAGGCGTTCTTATCCGTCAACATCATGAGATTGTGTGTCAAGCTGGGCAGAACGCCGCCGCTAGATAGATCCGAGGGTCGCAATTCCATGTCATCGTGGGTTTGCGATGGAGGGGAGAGGTTGGACCACTGGTACACCAAGTGATGTGCAGAGGGACGCTCACGTGAATCGCTGGTGAACACCTGGACTACTTGCGAGGGTGGTATATCTCCGACATCCATGAGCATGTAATGAAGATACGAGTCGTGGCTTGTCGAAACAAATATATTTTGGCTGTCGACGACGGTCAAACAAACGCCTGGGGATGGCAACGTAGTCTCTGCGATGGGCAGCCATGTGTACCTATATGCTCTTTTAGTACCCTTCTGTTCTTGTCCTGTCTTGTTGTACGATACTCACTTCCGGTTATCAGAATCTGGCTGCACCTGCATCCGCGGCACCTCGAAGCGCAACGTCTTCCCGATCACGCTGATGATACAATCCTGATGATGGTAATGGTCTGCTACCCAGCCTGGTTCTTTTCGTAATACTGCTAGGCACCGTACAGGATCCGGATAGACCTTTTCGCTGAGCTTCCCGAATCCGGATTTGGTCATGTTGATTACAAGCCGACGCCCTGATTCCTTTCCTGTCGGAGTCATGATACCTGTTCCAACAACGATTTGCACGTGCTTGCGTCCATTTTCCGTCCAGCTCGAACGGCAGACCATGCAGTACACGCGCTCGTAGGGCTTGAGAAGCAGCTCTCGCTGATTGGCCTTTCCCCTTGGCGTACTTGGCGCACTTTGAGTTCCATCTTGTGTAGCTTCGGAATCACCAGTAAATCCGTCTTCATAGAGATTTACCAGCGATATTTTGGGTTGCATGGTTCTGTAGCCTTTTGGTGGTCCCCGCTCTTCCGTAATCTCATTCGTGACGATGACCATATGATGCGGCATGTCTTCGAGACGCAGGAGCTTTGTCGGCGTGCTCATTGTCGAGACCTTCCGTGGGATGACCTTACCCTTCTCCTGGGTGAGAGACGTAGTACCCTGATCCGGCCACTTGACATCGTAGTCCAGCTGAGCAAATATCATTTGGTCATCCGAAACCGCGAACATGAAGCCGCTAAGGTCTCTTCGGTTGGATAATGACCCAATTGTGGAGGGAAGTTGATAAAGGGTATTGATAGGGCCTTGAGCAAATGTTGGAAAGCGAGGATCTTCAAGCCATATAGAATCTATATCTAACGATGCGTCCCGAGGTGACAGGCGAATGCGGCAAAAATCTGGTCCACAGGCGACAAATGCAGTGGCGGCGTCGGTGCTGCAGGAAGTAACTGAAGCAGTGGTCGTACCCATCTTCACTACGGAGACTTCTTGGACTGTATACACTATGATAGCTCAGTAATATTCACTTAGAACCTGGGGAAACGTACTTGAACTAGTAGTATTAAATCTCAGCTTGATTAGGCATCCATCGCGTGTCGCGCAAACCAACATTTCTTGACCCCGCTCGGAGAGGAGTACGGCGCTTTCATATGCTTTCCATGGCGCATTGAGAGCATTCTCATCCTGTGAGGTGGAATAGACAAGCCTCAAGGTTTGTGATTCGATCACTCTAAACAGATACAAATACGAGTCTCGAACTCCTACCACAACGAGAGCGCCATCCGCAGTAGCCAATATTTCTATACACGTAGGATCAGAAGGCAGGAGATGCCTTCCTGTCTCAATATTCGGCTGCCCAAAAAATCCCTCATTTAATAGTGGAACGAGTTGAAGAACCACATCGTTGTTCTCACGAAACGCCACCACGATGAACTGAAACCATGGTCTTGTAGCGGCTGCGAGTAATGAGGTAGGGAAGCGTAAAGTATCTATCTCGGACAGTGTCGGTCGCCGGAGGGTGACGGCTTCGTTGCAGGTAATTTGAATGGCAAACTGTTGAGTGAGAGGGCAGGCTGCGATTGTCTCAGCATCTCGCTTAAGATGGTCTTGTACTGGTTCAGTCATCTCCCATCCACTGTCCCAAACGCTTCCGCCCGCACTTGCGGTGGATGGTGGTTCTTGCGTACGGGATGCCTGTATGACTAGACTTTCTGGGGGCGCCGTGACAATGAAGGTGGCGTAATGTTGCACATCCATGGTATCATCCTGGTCAGGGGTGCTGCAGCCGTAATCTACAACCCAAATACCTGTGGCGCCCTTCACGCCAGGAAAAGAATGGTGAATCGTGGCCTTGAGACCGCGTCTGAGCTGCGAAATCTCTCCATGGGGAGTTTTGCCATTGGTGATGAAGAGATGAGCCCGGCTGCGATCGTGTGGCAACGGCATACGAAGCTGACTAACCGACAGATCTGAGAGAGGCGCCCAGTTTGGTATCGACTCTACGAATCCAAGTGCAATGGTTTCGGGGTATGGTGGAGCATATGAATATTCAGTAGGCCAAGCGCCCACTTTACAGAGATGCCCGTCGCTTCCTGCTCCCCCGGCAACAAGCATGTCAGGATAGGATTGTACATAGCCTGAACTTTTAGCTTTAAGGCAGGCAAAAGCTGTGTCGATTGGATACGGAAAGCTGCTTCCACCTGATATCTCGAGTTGGGAGCTGCTGTTAACACATTCGACGTAGATGACGGCACCGTCCTCTCGTACAATATAGAATGCTTCCTTGTCAAAGTCCGAGTTACGAGGAGCTCTGTCCCATTGGACCCAATGTGGCGCACTCTTAGTGTCCCCAGGGCGAAGAAGTTTTAGCCAGTCTGCAGGAATAGGCGTAGTTTCGATGGTTGGAGGTCCAGCCAGGATGCCTTTGCAGACCGCAATTTGCAGATCGGCAACGAGGAGAAAATCGGTGCTTCGGGCAAGGGGAATAAGGAGACTAGGCTTGCGGATTTCTGGAATAATTAGTCCTGTCCGGTCACCGGTCACGAAGCAATGTTTACACATCAGGGAAAGTACGTATGCTCACCAAAATCAAGCACCGATCTGTTAATCCTCGGTGCGGCACCATCCAGGCCGTATCGAAAGTCCCAGTCATATGAGGCAACCTTGGTTTTCCCTTCGTGAACCAATATGAAGATCAAGATAACATGAGAGTCATCACCAGTTCTCGTTGGCACGAGAAACTCCATGTGCATGATGCGACCTTCGATGAAAATCTGGGCTTCCTCCATGATAGGAATCTCATCTCTTCCGGCACGGATGTCTTGTCTCCATACATCCATAGTCTTGGTCTTGTATAGCATGAAGCGGCCTTCGTGCGCAGCAACTGCTATTGCACGGCATTTCGGATCAACGGCGAGGTGAGGGCCTGGTCGATGGAACTGTGATGACTCCGCAGGCAATCGCTGAGTTTTCTGGACAAAGGCCGTCGAGCCCGAGGGGTGATATTTTGCCCATAAGAACATCAAGGTTCTTGTGGAAAGAGTCAGTACTATGACCTCGAGGGGTGCACCAATGGCTTCTTTTCCCGCAGCAGACCTTCGCTCGCCGTGGACTGAGGCTCTGTCAGGAAGCGGGCTTTGTTCTGCTTTCACGTGTACCTTTCTGGTGTCTCCAAACAGCCTTGCTGCCAGAATCCTTCCCTTGAAGTCGGATTTGGTTGCAACATGGCGTAGATGTCCGTAATCACAAATTTCTTTCAGATGTACACTGTCCTCGCCAATGAAAACGAGGTCCTCCAAGTCCCTGTGGCGGATGTTTGCTGGGATGATTGTTCTGTAAAATGGACTCTCGATGACAGTTTTGGAGAGGATGCCCAAGTCAGGGATCTCATTTGGCGGCGGTTGAACAAAATCCTCCTCTACCTTGTCGTCTTGCTGGTTGCGCGCCATTACTTGATAAACATCAGCTGGCCTTGATACCCACTCTCCGTCAACCAAAACGGATCCTTGGATTTGATACTCCATGGCAGCAAGGTGCACAAGGAGTACAATATGTGCCAACCGCAAGTACGCAGCTAGGGATTACGTGTAGAAAAGTGGTTGAAATCGGCGCTAGGCTCGGACCAGACAAGCTTGGAGCGTGAGCAGTCTAGCCCAAGTGTAAGAGTAGTGAACGAGACGGAACCGGGGTGGAGTATGGAAAAGCGGTCATGTTGATATTTTCAGGTCTAGTAAGGCAAGGCTAGTCCACTGTTCAGCCCGAAACCAGGCTGGACAAGGTGGGAACGTTGAAGCGCAACGGCTCGGACGCCAGGTTTATGACAGTCGGCTATTGAGTACGATGACGGACAGGTAATTGGATGGGTTAAGAAGCCAACTAGCAGCATAGGCAGGGACTTGACTATGCGAGGCGCAAATATACAAAACAGGCATTACCATGCACGATTGATATTGCCTTGGTCGGGTTCGGGTATCTCCAGGATCGTGCAGCACGCACGACAGTGTGTCTGGTCGGTCGATATTGGCTGGTCAGTGATGCAGCGGGCGTGTTGCAGGAGAAGAACGTCAACGTGCAGGCTGGTGAAAGGGCCTATTGATTATGGGCCCAGCAGACCGGAGGGGCGGGCGTCGCGAGCCAGCTACGTGTATAAGTGCGCGAATTGCTGCTGCTGGCGGGGCTCAGGATAGCGAATCTGTTTCAGTGGCGAGGGGCATGATCGGTTTACCATGGTGGGGCGGCTTGGTGAATCGAAAGGGTATGATGGATGCCAAGACCAGGCCCGCGGCGGACTGATGAGTTGCGCAGGAGCGAGGAACCCAACGTCGCGTCAAGGGAAGGAAACCGTGCCGCCTTCAACAACAATCAATGCATTCTCCAGCTCTTTCACCTCGCCGCCCAGAACGCTGCGGCACAACTGGCCGCCCTCCACCGCTAACCTAGCCGTCTCCCGGCCGGCCAGTTTGCTTGCCCTCCTGCGGCGTTGTCCCGGCGCGCGACCGTCGACATGGACTCGCAAACTGGCTTTCGCAACATCTCGCGCTCTGCCAGCTCCACCAGCCTACCGCCCCGCCGAAGCACTTCGACGCCTGACCCCTCGCCGGCAGAGAAGGAGAAGGCTGCTCTGATTACTGTTGCCTGCCAAGATGCCGACCTCAACGCCGTGATCCGCCTCGCGACCAGCACTCATGGCCTGATTAGTGACAAACTTCGCCGCGCAGTTTGTGCGTCTCTGTACCCCCCTGCCTTACACAGACTGACACACTACAGGGCCTCTCTTGCTGGGTTGTGACACGCACAGCGAAAGTGAGAAACAAACACCATGGAAGGAACTACCCACTCACCGGGAGGAGACTCAAGTGGCGCTGGATGTCAATCGTTCGTTCGTTTACTACCCTCGAAATGGTATCCCAGCCTAGGCGCATTGCAATTGCATTAGCTGATGCATAGCAGAGTCGGAGAAGCAGCTCGACCGGCGGAAACAGGAACTGTCTGACATCATCGTCGAACTCCTGCGTCGACATCCATCGCTATGTTATTTCCAGGGGTACCACGACATCGTCCAGGTCTTTCTCCTAGTCCTCGGCGCCCAAGATGCCCCGTCCGCAGTCGCCCGCTTGAGCTTGCTCCGCATTCGCGACTTCATGCTCTCCTCGCTCGATCCTGCTGTTGCCCACCTTGAGCTGCTCCACCCTATCCTAGCAACAGCCGACCCAGCCTTGTACCACCATCTTCCCAAGAGCCAGCCATCATTTGCTTTAGCTGGCACTATTACAATGTTTGCTCACAACATACAGAATTATAACGACATCGCAAGATTGTTTGACTTTTTCTTGGCACATCATACCGCTATGCCGATATACTTTTTCGCCGCTGTGGTTTTGTCACGCAGGGAGGAGATGCTGGACATTGATAAAGAGGATGAGGACATCATGCACGCGGTGCTCGGGAGACTGCCGGAGCCGTTCGACGTCGAGTTTCACATTGCGCGCAGCGTCGAGCTTTTCGAACGGCTACCGCCTATAACCTTGCCTGGCTGGGCATGGTGGAGGATATCTTCGTCCAGCGTGTTGAAAACGTCGTCAACACCAGCGCAGATAAGAAGCATGACATTGGAAGATGGAGAGGGGCTGGTGGTGCAGCAAGAAAAGGAGGTCCATCGCATGCAGGTTATGAAGAAGATCATCATGAAGGCCAAATACATGCGACGGAGAGCCTGGTACTACCGCAGATACGGCGCCGTTGGCCTCGCTGTCTTTGTTGGTGCCTATGCGCTCTGGCTGGGCCGATCGCGCGACTCGTATTCCAGTTTTCCTGTATTTGGCTATCTGCTCAACCTTTCCAAGAGGTTGCTGGGCCGGTTGCCCTAGATTATTACAGCATTAAGCATGCGGGCAGGATGTCTACGCTTGTAGCCTGGCCCTCGACTAACTCGGTAACAGTTAACAAATACATCAATCCATTGAGCATACACGTGATATTATATTCACGGTTTACGCCCGCCTTACACTGTCTCGCTCGCTCGTTCGCTCGCTCCCACTCCCGTCCCAGAATGTGATGTGCACATGCTTTTCTCTCTCGCTGCTGCCTGTCAGACGGCAGCACGGATATTCCTTCCTCGCATCCCTGCGACTCAATGCATGCCCTTATTTCGACCGTTATCATACTCGACTGCGCACTATTGTTGTATAACTCGTGTCTCTTTGTAAGGGGCAATTTACCAGCCGCGCGTGCCGACATTTACTCTTTCACTGTCGTATTTGTGCGTGAATTGTTCGCAGGCTTTTACGTACGCATCTCTACCGGGCTAGGTAATTTTGTAGGGGAAGCGAAAGGTGTTGGCAAGAAGGAGAAGGTGGTCTGGTTTCTGTCGACGTTGCTTAGTGCACCATCTTTCTACCAAGGGATGGCTTGAGTGTAATACCATTTAGAATCATAAACCAGTGTGAAACAGGCAGAGTAGTACACAACTCGGACGTAAAAGCACCACATCCTTTTCACTACCCATCCCCCTAAACACCCTGTAACGCCGCAAGAACAGTCTTCCACTTCCTCACGCCGGTCCCACCGCCCGTCCCTCGCTTCCCGAATCATAACCCGCATCTCCCTCTACTTTTTCCATCAAATGCGCCTGCAGCACATGCTTCCGATCCTGCTCATTCCAGCTCTTACTGCGTCCTAGATCTCCCAAACTCATCCCACTCGGCCTGCTCTTCTTCGCCCCTCCACTCGTTGCTGCTCCAATCCCCTCGTACGACGGCACAACACCCTGTCCCGGTGCCGGGAACGCGGCCACTCCGCCCTCTTCATGCACGGCAGAAGGTACATCCGCATCGACCAGATCGTCAGGCGTGGAGTGTTGATCGTGCGCAGCGCGCAGGGCGGCGGCGTAGTGCGTGGAGCTGGTGCGGAAAGGGCCGCCCGGGCGTGTGCTCGCGTGGGCGTGGTAGGCTATTTGCGCTTCGGTAAGGCTTGCAGCGGTGCCTTCTGCGTCGGCGGCCATGGTGGTGGGCGAGACGGGGGCGGCGGAGTCTGTTTGCTGGAGAGTGTTTTGGGAGAGGGCTGCTTCTGCTTCGGAGCGGGTGTTGGGGGTGAGGCCTGAGGGGGTAGCGGCGAGGTAGGAGCCCGTGGTGGGGGGGAGGAGGATGCGTGTTGTGTCACCCATTTTTGTAGTGGGATTGGGGGATGGAGGTGGCGTGAGGTGGTGAGGGGTAAGGTCGGAGAGCGGTCGAGACTGCGGGAGGGGTTGTGCGTCAGCAAGTGATAGACAAGAGGAAGAGTTCTCTAAGTCAGTCGTGCCCGTGACATGTCGGACGAACAGGAGAGGCAACTCAATTGCTCACCTTTCTCTGGTCTCACGGCTGTTCAGACGGTATGGATCGAAGGGAAGTGAAGACACGATTCGAGTATGCGAGGAAATGGGTGGGGAGATAAATACTGGCCGCAAAACGACGCGACTTTGATCCTTCTTCTGCCTCCCCTTTCCAGTATGTGTATAACGCAGCCCGTTGGACGTCGAACCATTTAAGTCGTATGCGCCCCGCTTGCGCTGCGAGGATACAGATGATGCCATAGGCGCTCGGCGGTGACGTACCGTCCAATCGCCACGCCAGACGCGCTGGCTGCCCTAGCTGCTTGCAGTAATTCTCTATGCTGGTCTGCCTACGCTTATCGTCGATGGTTGGCCTCTTTCCGCGGTGCCCTGTCTTTCCCAGCTCCTACAGGCGCCAGTCCGGAGAGGCAAACCAAAGTAGTATCATGGAAAGTTGTCTGCAAGCCAAACACCGCGCCCGTTGGAAGACATGCGAGATACTGGCTCTTGCTATGGAGTCATGATGCTGAGGCAATTTTTCCAATTGTTGGAATACGTGTCGTACATGCACCGTTCCCTTTCCATCCCCAACCCAACAGCAGCGCGTGTTAGGAGGCATGATTCGTGGGATAAGACTCCAAGGGTCCCCGCATTCTAGAATCCTAGCTGTAGGGCACATGACGCGCTTCACGTGATCATGGTTTTCACCCCGCCTTCCTTCTCATGCCCCACCACCATAGTTCCGTTCCTTGGTACACGTCAGCTTGAGCTTCCATCCTATACGACCACACTCGCGCTGATTTTCTCCGCATTTTTTCACGTCATTCTCGAAAGGCTTCCCGCCGCTAGGCGCCATTATTGTAGTTTGTGCTCTTTGATGCATCTCCTCTGGAAGAAGGCGATAGATCGTCACGTCAAAGCTCAAGATTCAGTGCGGGGCAGGTCTCACTAGGGATATCTTCACCTCTGCATCACGATTAGATCGCCGTATTGCGATCCGTGTCGAATGTCACTCGAAAGTACTTAAATGACGCAGGGTAAGCGGCAGTCGACGACATTCGCCACAGATATGTTAGTTTTCTCTTCACGTAGTTCACTGCAAAACACATCAACCGCTTCTTGCTCAACCATGTGCTTTATTATTAGCGTGCGAGTCTACTATGAGCTGAAAACATGTACGGCGCTATTGGCCTTGATGCACAACAGAAAACTAGCAGCCCGCCAAACTTGCCACATCGTAGCTTGCACGATACATGAAAATGGATCGATGTTATGGGGATGGCTTGTTCACTATTCAGCCCCCAGAAGATTATAGTATGCGCAATCGACGATTTCACAGACCCCATGCGCCCATTTCTCTTCTCATATCTTAATGTATTTCCTAAGGTTATCTAACATAACTGCAGGAATACAACTACGATATCTCCTCCGTTGAAAAAGTTCATTCATCGCAGAAAAAAGAAAAAAGGTAAGACAAGTTCAACCAGACGGATCGAATTCTGTAACAAGCAAGAAAACCTCCTTTCAATGTAGTCCAAAGAAGCGCACTGTTGCAACTGCATTACCCATTACTCGGAGACCTTAATAAATCCCATCGTCTCATTAGCGTCCAGCCCCACGCCCGGGCGCATCAACCTCATAGTGTAGTAGTCCTGGCGGCTCGAGCCCACGTTGGCAGGATACCACTTGAAAGCCCAGGTGGTGGTGCCGTTGTAGCCGCCGAGGAAAGTCCCAGGCTGCTTCTCATCACCGATGTAGTGCTCGAAGACGCTGACCTCCTCGCCGTCAACCTTCCACAGGAGCAGGCCGTCACTGTACGGCGACAGCACAAGCGGGGTCCACTGGTAGTTAGTGGGAGCACCCGCGGCAGTCAGTTGGGTGGGCACCCAAGCGGTGAGTTTGTCGTCGATGCACTGGAGCGGGTTCTTGGCAATGTCGTTGCGGGTGGGAATGGTGAGCTATATCACATCAATCAATGGTTAGGGGCTTGGGTTTAGAGGAGAAGATGAAGGCGGGCTTACGTATCCCCAACGCAGACTCGGGCGTCCGCCATTGACGGCAATGGAGTAGACGGAGGTGTCCGAGAACCCTTCAATAGCAGGGTTGTCACTGTTAGAAACCTGGACGGTCCATGGACCAGCCGTGTTGGAGTCGGCCTGGTATCCTGGGTACGAGGAGCAGCCCGCTGGGAGCTGTTTGGCAGTGACGTCCGGTATGGCCACAGCGGATGCCACGAACGCAGACACTGCAAGTATCTTGAAAAACATTGCGATGTGTAAGGACCACTCGATGTAAAGGTAGGAGGACGGCTGGTTCTGCAACGGCGATGTTTTCGATGGATGCAAAGCTGGTTACTTTATACTTCGACTCTTCGCACTAGCCTAGGCAACGACCTTCTGTTTTTCCTCGACAATCCTTCCAAATATTCCATGTTTATTGCCAAAAAGGCAGCAGTACGAGTATTGATCACGACGAGATCAAAGCCCTAAGTGGCTTTTTCCGGACGTTTGCGCACCGATCCTCTAGGAAATGATGAGATGATCCTGCGGTGGTGCTGATTGGTCGGTGCCTGGCACATCTCGGATAGCACCCGGAAGTAGAGACACCGGCTGCAAGTATCCCCACTCCTAAGATGTCGCTAACGGTTAGTAGCCTCCTTTTTCCTTCCTCTGTGGTATTTTTGTCATCTCCATGTGACCACGACATCGCTCTCCGGTACATTCGCGCGTTTGTAGGGGTTCAATATGCACACATCCAACATCTTACTGCACACGGGTCCCGAGTTCAAGTATTGAAAGCAGGCCCGGAGTTCTAGGCATCATTCGTTTCGGCAAACAATCTAGAAGTGTGTTCCTGTAAGACTATGGGTCTGTGAAAGCCTGAATGGCGGATAATATACAAGGATTGACATCCTACGTAAGCCCATCGTCTTGTCGCTTCCTTCCTGCTCCATCCATTCGCTGTATCGATCCCGCTAATTCCATTTGCATAAATTCACCGAGAAAAGAACTACGCACTAGCACAGCCTCAGAACTACTACAGACTAAGCAATTGACAGTGGCGCCACATCGTTGAATTCAACATTGCAAACTACGCAGCAATAGCTAACGCACATCATCTAGTCCCCCGACTAATGTAGAAATCAAACTTCATGAGAAGTCAAGCTGCCTATCCATTTCCATTGCCTCATAGTTCACAAGAACTGCACGTCTGCCTGATTTCTAACCAGTCCAGACAGTTGGTCCGGGTGGGACATAACTCAAGAATCCGTGTTTCCACCTGATGGCTGCGGCATCTGAGCCATTTGTTATTTCCTCTCCCTCGGCAAGACTCAGAGCTGGCTCGTCGGGCTTATACGTTCCTGGGAACTTTGCAAATCCAGTCGGCTTGCCTGTTTTTGAGTCAGCATCGTCCCAAGCCACGACATGGATCTTAAGCAACTCACCGCCTCCAGGTCCGATAATATTGATCTGCGCGCAATTAATAAAGAATTCACTCGTATTTCCTGTAGAAGGATATAACTGTTCTACGCGCAGAAGGTATTCCCCTGGGGGTGTAGTCCGTGGGATAGTAACTAGACAGTACTATCAGCGCACCATTAAGACGCTGGTGTGCGGGTGCATAGTACCATTGTATTGTTTTGCACCGAGCAATTTCCAGGACTCGTTGGTCTTAGGTCCGGAGTAATCGATCTTGAACCAGTCGCCGTCACCATCCCACTGAGTAAGTTCCACGCCGTCTGGCTTCTTTGCTAGATACGCTTGGCCGGGACCTATGTGAGAAATAGTATTGTAGTATATTTTAGCCCCAGTGAGATAATTTTCCTATCAATCTGCCGTCAGCAACCTATAGCTTCTGTGATCGTTGACTTACCCAAGTCCAAAATTCCTCAGGTCGAAAGCCGACGGAGTCTCCAGCAAGGACATCAGCGGTGCTAGTAGAATTATGTGGCTGCCACGCGTCACGCCCACATCGGAAATTCAGTGTTTCAACGTGACGGTTGGACTGTGGTTCAGCTCTTAAAGTCTCGAAAATAGGTCCCGGATTTGGCAGGGGTCCTAGTGGAGCACCAGGCTTACCTGGCACCCAGCTCGTAGTTGCCGGAGCCTCACTATCAGCGACACTGGCAGGTATGAAGCTGGAGGAGGGTTGTCGAACATATTTCCAGATGTTTGCCGGATCGTACGTATTGTTCACGATAAAGTGCCCGAATGAATCTAGTAGGCACGTCAGTCAAGCGTGAGAAATGGTAGGAGAGCTAGCTTACAGTGGGCATGGGCGTGTGTGAAGAATATGGAGACTGCCGCGAGAATGGACGTTGACTTCTTCATACCGACAGGTTACACGGCCACAGCCGTTTTGTAGTTTTACTTGCTGTGATAGAAAGAAGGAATACCAAGGTCCTTTTCGGGCGATGAAAAGTTCCCAACTGAAAGTGGGCATGGAAGATAAAGCTTAATATATCCATTCCATGACTGGTAGTTTCTATTCGCTCAACTCCCGCTCAGTTCAGCCGATGCGACAAGCGATATTCGTTGCAAACTTTAAATGAGTATTGTTGCAGTTTTATAGTGAGAATCATGCACTTTAGGGTTGCTGCACGTGTGGATATTGTTGCCCCAAAATGCACATTTATTTCATAAGTTCTAACGCCTCTGCTACTGATCCCCTATAGTTGTTAAATACTCTCTCGCACGAGTGCATTGTCGGATGCGAAAGTCGGCCAAGCAAGAAAGAAACATTGGGTGGCTGTTTTCAGCGGGGCGTAAGGCTTAATTTATCCAAGCTCCCGGGACCCATCGGGCGTTTGTTTCCACGGCACATTCGCATTTATTGGCTTAACTGCCGGTAAAATGTGGAGATGGATAATCGATCGACTGCGAAAACCTTTTTAGCATCGAGGTATGGGCGTTAGGGTCTTTCTTAAAGAACTCAGCCACTTTTGGAGGGAGTGGATTCCATGTTGAACATTATAACACGTTTTCGGGAAGAAGGGAAGAAACGACGAGCTTATCCATGGATACTTCCCGAAACGGACGGTGAAATCCAAAGACTTAAACGGGTTTTTAAATATAATTATAGTCGTGAAAAGAACATCTAAACTGTTGTACCGTCATTCGAATAGCGCTAATAGTTATCAAGATAAAGTAAACCGTTTAAAATTTGCTTTTTTTTTTAAAAGAAAATTTTTATATTTAGAAAAGACATAAAAAAAGAAAAACTATAGAATTATAGAGCTAATTATGCTCTATAATTCTATACTTAAATATCCTAAATATCTTTTCTAGTTATACAAATATAGTGGCTAGAAAAGCTAAATTTAATAACCCCAAACCCAACCCTACCCGCCAAAAACTATAGACCCGACCCTTACCCAACCCAGACCCATCACAACCCCTACCCAACTGATTTACCGGCCTAGGCCTTGGTCAGCTTTAGACCTCGCTAGATTTGTATAGTAATGATATATAAATAAGGGCTTATAGGTTACTAGAGTTTAAGATTATTACAGATTTCTTCTATTAGTAAAAAAAGAAACCTGAGATCTCCGACGCTCACTACTGCACGGTACAACGAGATTCTAAATTTATATTGATTGATCGAGGCTTCAGCTAAGAAAGATACATTTAGCGCATTGATGACCCTGGCCGATCTGCCCAAAACCGCTAAATATCGACAAGCACTAAATAGGGTTGCGAACCGACGTGCCAACAGTTTGGAGGTCATTTCAATAAATGGTCTTATTGAAACTGTTAGTAAGAGATGCTGCGGCATAGTGGCCACTAATCATAGCGGCTACAATTCCCCGAAACAGGCCACATGCATCGCCTGCTACCCAAGCCGGTGTGTCTAGCAAACGGAGGCTTCCGTTAACCTTCGGATACCACCCAATTCCCTCTAGAGTGGGTCCGATGAGCGTAGCTTCAGCATCTCCAGCAAGAGCACTATATGATAGCGAAAGTCGACGGAGTCCCTCTGTCATTTTCTCTACAAGTTCAGAGCCATAGATGTTGACCAGTTTAGCGGTGACATCGGGATCTCCACGTAGCAAGCCTTGGGCTGACAGTTGAAAGTGGGCCTCAGGACGTCCCATAGCGTCCAGAACCGGACCCAACGTTCTCTCAGCCAATTCCCGGTCGAGTATACGGGTGTTAAATCCAGAGTTGGAGAATCCTGTGGGGGGGCAGTCTGAACGACCGGAGACTGTCCAAAGCCCATTGGTTTGCGTTAAGCATGTCTCCCCCTGGCGACAAACGCAGAAGGTCCTCCATTCAACGCTGCCGTCAGTCTCCTTTATGCGTAGCTTGGGGTCGAGCTGCTTCATGTCCTTGAAAAAGGCTTGATCGCTGTGTTGCTGAATTCGGAATCCCACCTCTAATCGATGAAACTGATGATGGCGTGTCATTTGGTCCATGCTGGCGTCTAGGGGTCCAAAGCGACCAGTTGTAATAATGAGACGATCGGTCCAAAGTCGCTCGATCTGCCCAGTTACTTGATTCTGCACATCCAAACTAAACGTATCTGTATCAGGGTGATATACTGCATCGAAAACGCTCGTGTTGTTCATGACCTTGCCATCGACATCCTTAACCATAGATTCAACGAGCTTCAATCGAGCTTCGAGAGAGAGATAGTCGCACGGATAATCCTTGAGGCTCCAATGCTTACTCTCAACCAAACCAGCGACTGAGTAGGCATCTGGGTTGCTGGGGAAAGGCGGTGTCTCAAGACCCATATCGTTCAAGGTCTTACAGGTCCAGTCGTAAGCCTTTCTCAAGTCGCTAGTGCTTGGTAACGACCACAGCTCTGAGGCTGAGGGAAAGAAAGAGAACTTTCCATCCGAGAAGAGTCCGGCTCCTCCCTGTCCCCGGGTTGCGTCCTCTGGTAGGTATCGATCACGATCTTTTACCGCTTTGCCGCTATCAACGATGGTAAACTTGAGACCTGAATTTTTCAAGCGGGCGGCAGCTGCGAGGCCAGCTGGTCCCATGCCGATGATGACAACGTGCCGTCGTGATCCAACCGTCATTATTTCAAAGATTGTTTGAGCCTTTCAAAGATTGTTCGAATTAACTGAAGTTTCCTTCAAACTGACGAGAACATGAGACTTTTATACATTCTATGAATTCAAATGCGCGGACGGTTCCTTCCGTGATAGTCCAGGAAGGTAAACAGTAATTCCATTCCCATCTAAGGACTTTCTTCCTAGTCAACCAGCTCTACAGTGCTGGCCGGTATCGGTTTCCGGTTCTTGCACACTGGTTGTTCTTAGCGCAGGGTCCTCGTGGCAGGGGGTTTTCTCGTATAGATTAGTGCACTACCAGGGAAACTGAGCAGCTCCTTTCCAGGGCTAAAGATTACAGTGAAATTCGCGGTTCGCAAATAGGCAACTTTGAGCCTAAGCTAGAAACTGCCCAGTTCGAATTTTTTTCTCCGCATCACTAGTCTTCACTAATGATTGTAGTCCGGATGAAACACTCTGGACATTGCAACATTTGCCACCCACTGCTCGTATTTCATGCACGAACACATTCTAAGCAGATATATTTGGAAGGAGTCTGGATAAATAAGGCTTCCACGATGGCCTGGAAGACGACCGTTCATTCCATCCCCATCTAGATTTGGCCTACTGTTCGTATTTCTTCCACGTATACATTCTGATTAAGTATATTTGGAAGGAGCCTGGAGCGACATGCATGTTAGGCAAGCAATTGCAGCGCACATACCGTTTTTTAAGGTTTGAAACGTAGGAATCACGAAACGAATGACTACAACAGAAGGCAGATCTTATACTCGGACGGCTAGACTCGGATCACCTGCCTTTTTTTTGTAGTCGTATTCTCTAACGTACCCACCTTGGAACCATGGAAAAATCTTTTCTAGAATCTGATTGGGTGGCTAGTGTATGTGTGTTACGCAAGAACTTACGCATTAGGAAGGCTTTATTCCCGGACTCTAATTGGGTAGCGCCACCCCCTAAGCGACAGAGAACACTTATGGATGATGGTATTATTCAAAAAGTCTGTACAACATGAAAGTTTATATTCACGTCTCATTTTCTTCCTGACAATTATCACAAGTACTCTGATCTTATCCTTTCCCGACACTACCATAACGACATCTGGTCCATGATGGATGAACCGCCCAATCTCGCGGACGCTTACAGCAAATTTTCATCTTATCGCCGGATCATAATAATATCTCTCGCCAGTACTATTGGCCTTTTGAGTCCGTTGAGTTCCAATTTGTACCTGCCGGCTATCCCGGCTGTTGCGAAAGATCTGAACGTATCCACCGACGCAATCAACCTGACAATTACCTCCTATCTGATATTTCAAGGTATAAGCCCCACTATATGGAGCGCGATTGGGGATAGCACAGGTAGGCGGCTTCTGTATTTGAATACGCTTACTGTGTACCTTGGGGCTTGTGTTGGACTCGCATTTTCGCGTTCATACGCCACAGTTCTCTGCCTGCGTGCTATGCAGGCCATTGGCTCTGCATCGACGACTGCCATTGGCGCGAGTGTAATTGGGGACCTGATTCATGCCAGCCGTCGAGGTACATACATGGGACACTACAGTGCCCTGGGCGGCGCCGGTACAGCGTTCGGGCCAGTCATCGGAGGCCTCTTTGCGCAGTATACTGGATGGCATGGTATATTTATTTTTCTTTCTGCACTTGCAGCCTTTCTTTTGGTATCTGTTGTTCTATTTCTTCCAGAAACCAAGCGCGATATTGTTCAGGATGGAACTCTGCGGGCGCCACGTTATCTGCGAGCTCCCATCAGATGGTTAGGAGTACCAAAAGCCCTCCAAACTGAGCAATCGAGGGATAAAGTACACTTTCGAATAGACATAGCCGCCCCAGTGCGCCTACTTATTCAACCGGAGTGTTTGTGTATCGTCCTTTTCACGGGTGTATGCTACACAGTTTGGCAAGTGACCATGGTCGCTACTGCCACGATATACGCCCAAGAATATGGCCTCGAGGAAAGAAACATAGGCCTGACATATATATCGAATGGCGTTGGCTCTCTTAGTGGCAGCATACTAACCGGTAAATTGCTGGATCGGGAATACAAGCGTCAACTCCGCCGGGAACAAGCCGCACAGCAAGACAAGCATCAACTCCATCAGGAACAGGCCGGAAAGCAACCAAAAGAAGTTGAAACCACTGAACTTATTCAAGAGGTTCAGAATATCGAAATCGCACGAATTAAACCGTTGGTTGTGCCCTTTGTGGCATATTTGATATCTGTGGTAGCGCTAGGATGGTTATTAGAATATCGTGTGCATATTGCTGGGCCGATCACGTTGGCCTTTTTCGTCGGAGGGTTGGACACGGTGATTTTGGCCGCATTTTGTGAGTATAAACCACACTTGCTGATCCTTGGGCACATGAAGTATATGTTAAGCTTACACATTCTACAGCTACGCTGATAGTCGACCTCTTCCGAAGCCAAAGTTTCAGCGCTACTGCTTCAATGAACCTGTCGCGTTGCATTCTCGCAGCTGGCGGAACTGCGGCTATCGGGCCTTTGATTCGTGCGATTGGCGTCGGTTGGGCGTATACACTTTGTGCCATAGTCACCTTGGCATCGAGTTCTCTCGCTTTGATAGAGCTGTGGAAAGGGCCGCATTGGCGCAAGAAACGGACCGATAAAATTTCGAGCGAGAATGTAGCGTGAGATAGCTTGTGGTCTTGGAGATTGGAGTGGAGTTGGCTATATAAGCCACCTTGTGCAGCGTTTGGAAGAAATATATCGCCACCACGGACTTCAACAAGTTGGTATGCATGTCAAGTTTTGCCTTTACAAGCCCTTAAGCTTATTATTACCTGTTTGTTCTTTGTTGCAATCTCCTGCAAGAGTATTTTGTGTAACCAGACTTTTAATAATGATGTGTTCCATGAACGGGACGGGTCCTTTAACCCCGCAACGTTTTACACTCTTGCTACCCAACCAGCCTAACAAATTCAGACTAAAGTTGAATTTTGGACCTACGTATATACCTTTCTCTCCTAGTTACCGATCCTAGTGTACCGATCTTCAAGGCCTACTCGGTAATAGTACTCTTTTACTTTGATTGCCTAGTATTCACTCGAATACTTATACGGTAAATTTGAAATCAACTACTTGTATACTTTCTTGGCCGGCGTGATTTGTCCCCCTGTATTTGAGGTTTCTCCCACCAATGAGATTTGTCCCCCGCGCCAGGAATAATGGAACCTAATCGTTTAATTCGGCTTAGCGTACAATCTATCTATGCGCGACCAGTAACAGATCAATGCTCAATTGTACGTTAAATTAGTCTGCAAAGGGCGCTTTGCATGGTTCGTACTTTTTAACCCAAGGATACCCCTGCGTTGATTTGAAAACACCATATGAGTCAAAAAGTGATACCTACTTACTGACCATCAATCGAGTATAGTTGATCTGAAGGTGCTTTTATCATATCATAATAGATGCAAGAGTAAGAGACCATCCAGACTACAGCTTACAAAGACATCTCAAAGGTCTTGTATCACGTAATTGACCAGCCTTCTACATGCCACATATTTATAGAGTGCGAAACTAAAAATGGCGGCTACTCTTGAACATTTGAAATTGCAGTGGAGATAAGAATTCTCACGGGCATGAATTGCCTTCACTGGCAAACTAATTAAATATCTAATGAATTATTCCCGTATCGCGAGACCAACATGTAGTTAAATAGACTTGTTTTAGCACCTCCACGGTATTCAGTAACGAATAGCCTCCAGCCGCTGGTCAAGAAGGAATTCGGTTTCCATAATGTGAACGTACGTCTAGGGCCACTACTGCGTAGGGGGTTAACGTATCTATGATGTACACAACCAGATCACCAGCATCTCGATTATGGACAGCATAGTGAAAAGACCCGCACTAATACCTATGCCGAGCTCTGCGCGCCTCACACCAAACCCAAATGCCACTCCGGTCATAACGGATATAATCAACGTGAAGCACAGCAACCAAGCAACGGATGCTCTGTCCGTCTCATAGTCGATTACAACTGCTTTCTTAATTGGAGAGTGAGAAAGCACGTGCTCAAAATGTAGTGTGAAAAAGCCGCCGTTTTGGAGCAGCTGGGGGCGATGGAAGGCAGCTGTAAGCTCCGTAGATTTTTCGAAAGAGGTAAAAGTAACTTCCACAGGACAAGATGAGGTACATTGAGTAGAGAATGACTGGAGTGGTCAGTTCATGCTTTCAAAACAACACAAGGGAACTGATGCTCACTGGGGAAGGCACCCTATACAGACGACCAGCCTTCGCAAGCCGAATAGCCTCATCCGCAGTAGATGTGGCAAGCTAAATTGCTCGCTATAAAATACCCGCATCTCAATCAAGGCTTATTCTGATGTTTGATTCGTTTGCAAAGCCAATTGATGTAGACACCATAGGCTTCTTTCTTTGCGAAATGCTATATTCGCCCGAACGATGTCGGTCTGCTTCGTTGAGGTTGTTGTCGCCATTTTGTTGCTTGAGGGTCGAGGTTATTGGCTTGCATAATGTTGGGGATGCACCCGATCCTTGTATCTTGTGAAGATCCAGGGCTGATCGCAACGGCGATCTTTGATGTAACTCCCTTCGCTCTTGCGAAGTTTCCAACCCTGTATTTTCGCACGCGCGATCTTAGCATGTGAAAGCTTCGCATATGCGATGCTTCCATGCCATCAGTATATGTATGCCATGGTCCTGTCGTTGCTAGTATATTACAATGTTAGTAGCTTACTTGGTCGGTTGCCATCAAGGAGTTTCACCGCAGCTATGTTGTCTGTGTTGCTTTTGTAATACCTTGGAGAGTATTCAAGTGGATACTAGGTATGCAGGCCATCTTGTTTCTTATAGTTGATCAACCAATCGTTCGTATCTTTTAGTCGTCGCAGCTGCGATCCTTGGCACTGCCCCTCATGCCCCTCACTGGTTTTCTCCTCTTACTCTTTGTTCCCACAAACATCACTAGTCCTCGCGATTATTAGGGTATAGAATGAAAAGTGATTCAATCTAATGCCAGATAAGCAGAGCACGACGACCCGCTATAAAAGCGCAAACACAGAGGCACAGACATACCTGAACGCTGAAGACTCGGGGCCTTCTCCTGCTATGCACCGCTTTTTTAACCAGAAACCCTGGGAAGAACCTTTTTATATCCACTCAATTTGGAGAGCCAGCAACTCAAGCGACTTCTTCACTGGTCACTGGTTCACCAGACGTTCTAGCTCGTCGGCATCGGGAAGGTGAATACAAACGTGATTAAGCGCGTGTTCGAGTCAGCAGAAGCTTCTGAAAACCCAAGACACAAAGAATGGAGATGCACACTATACAGTGAGGCTTGATCACCTAGCGGAAAGTACTTCTCTCCACTGACACCACTAGATACTCTCATATAGATGGTTCTACACGTAGTCAAGACCAAATTCAAGGCCCGGTATATACTGTCGACAGTACTTGTACAACTCCGGAGTTCGATACAGCAAGCTCTTCAGTTCCATACTTCGACCGTACTCTAAAGTCTAAGACTATAGACTGTTCTAGAGAAAATAGTCCCCGACGCAATGGCGGAGCTACTGTGTTTGGAGGGTTTTCAGTTTTTCAGCTTCTACAGACCCAAAATGTACAAAAGAACACTAACACGGAGCTTGATCTTGTTACGACTTGGTTTGACGAAATGGATCTCTATAAATACCGGGGCCGTAAAGAAGTGCTTGACAGAATTGTCTCGCATGTTGATGGCCTCTTAATAGTAAAAGCCCCTCTGGTCAACAGGAGTGTCTGGCAGGTGCGTCGCATAAAAACGAAAACGCTGAACTACAAGTGTGTATGGTGACTCCTTCGGTTGCAACACAGAAGCGACGTCGCATAGGAAGGTCCAGAGCTTCGGTATCACAAGTATCGCAACCATATAGTGATGGGATTCAAGAACCTTTGCATCGAAGACACGGCTACGGTCGGCCTTTCCAAAAGAGACTGTCCTGTCCGGTCGTTAAACACAACCCCAGGCGCTACGATTACGTGGCTAACAGTTGTACTGAGCGATTCGGCTTTCCTACGCCAGGTAAGCTAGTGTAAGTTATCATACCATGGCAAGCCTTTCGCTTGAGATACTGAAGTATATTAAGTGAACACCTAAAGCGAGTACACTCCTTGAAGGTACCATGCTGTACTGTGTGCAAACAAAGATTCAGTGGTAGAACAAAGAGCCATGCGGAACGCGCACAAGCGCTTCATGCAATCCTAGGAAAATGCGAACCAAAAGAACTGACAGAAATGGACCCGGAGTGGATGGCAGAGGAACAGGATGTCCGATTTACAGATTCGGTGATCCAGGGCCAATCTTCGACGGCGGAAGAAAAGTGGCGATCTATATATCGCCAGATCTTTGTTATTCCGGAAAATATTTCTGTTCCCGATCCCTGTATGTGGACACAACATCTCACAAAAACAATAAATTAATGGAGACTTAGACTACGACTATTTGATACCAAGTCACCTCACAATACATCACAACAACAATGCGACATCCTACTCACAGGAACAGATTGGAAGTACGGAGCATGTCACGACAGAGCCCCTTGGTTCGATCAATCATCCTCGTGGTTCTGGGGGTTGGACTCAAGTAGAAGCAGAGGTAACGCGGCTGCTCGTCTCTGCCAGAAATACTGCCTAACTATGTGATAGCACCTAAAAAATACTACCTTGCCGACAGTAGACCCTTGGCAAAGCTGGCACTCCAGGCATGATCTACCAGTGGTTTCTTCTACGGCTTTGCTTACAGCGCAATCACTCGACCTCAATGAAACAAATCTACAGCCTTGGCCGTACGAACATGGCGTTGTTTATCAGGGTCAAGACTCAGGATACCAGTCACTAGGCCAGGAGTCTGGTTTAGAGACCGAAACTCTTCTTGGAGTTTGTAAGCGTGTAATACCACAGGATAGCCCATCCGAAGAACATCCAGAGTTGAGTCCATCTATTACCCAGACCCTACAACAGGACTTCGGATTTGATTTGATAGGTCCTGGATTGGATGCTCTCTCTTGATGGCTGTTGCGGCGAGCTGAGCGGGCGGTATGTGAAGGAAAAGACTATGTGGTTAAATTGAGATTGCACTATCATATGGATATATAGCGAGCTATTTATTTTACAATTCATATAAAAAAGAGACTAGCGCTCTGGATATATGAGAAAAAGCTTAAGGGTGACGATGATGCCTCGTTACAACAAGGGAGAGCTATAGAACCCAATGAGAACTGCCAAAAACCCTTTCTTTCATGTCGATAGAAATTCAAACTTGATTCAACCACCCAGAACACGCATCCAATCCGCTATTACATGAGAAATATCTATGGTTGGAGAACGTCACGCACCTCAACACATGAGAATTATTGTCTTGTTGGCATGCTCCCTATTTATCTCGAGCGGGAATACATCTCTTGCAGACTGCTCAGTAGTTTAGATACCATCACAATGAAGATATCGTTATAAGATCACCGCTCAGTGATCCAGTCAGTGTTGCAGTCACCGTATCCAGCCCTCCGTCTCATCCTTCCGCCTTACATCCTAGAACCTCTCTCCCCCAGACGCTGCCACACACTCCCCCCACTGCGGCTGACACCCATATGCCGGCCTACAATACTCATCCTGATTCCCACACCACCCGTAATCCGAGCAACACCTCCCATAACTCGATCCATAACATGATACCCCATTTCCGCACTTCCCATCCTGGCTTACCGGCATGCTGGGCGAAGGCCGTGCAGAACTCGACGTTGTGGAGGAAGAGGAAATAGGCCGCGAGGTAGAGCTAGTGGTAGGAGTAGGAGTGGGTGTTGGAGTGGGTGAGGGAGAGGAGGTTGGGAGAGAGGATGTGGTGCTGCTGCTGATGCGGCTACTGCTGCTACTGGTGTCGCCACATAACCCGAAGCTAGAGCGGCAGCCTGTATCGCAGTAGGAGGCGCCATTACCACACCAGTACCATTCTGAACAACAGTTCCCGAAAAGTGAGCCTGCGCATGTAGTCGAATTGCCGCAGAGGCCGTTGGTCGAAACAACAAGAGTGGCGGTGGGGAGAGGTGGAGAGGCCGATGAAGAGGAGGAAGAGAAGCTGGAGGAGCTAGAGCTAGAGGAGCTAGAGCTAGAGGAGCTGGAGCTGGAGGAAGAAGGTGAAGGAGTAGGAGTCGGGGTCGGGGTCGGTGTTGGCGACGATGAAGTTGTTTCGATAGGAGCATTGCCGCATCGGCCATACTGTGGCTGACAGCCTACGATCTCGCCACAGTACTCGAATTCATTGCCGCAGTAACCATACGAGGAGCAGCACTGGTTGTTACCGCAGCGCCGGCCGCCAAAGTCGGCGCCGCAGCGGCCATCGTTCTGCCGGGGAGTCAGGAAGCGACTAAAAGGATTCCGGGTTGTCTGATTCGGGTGCTGCAGCGTTTCTAGAACTGTGTGTGGAGAGTATATACGGGAAACGTCAACTTCGGCATTGGCGCTCGCATGGAAGACGGCGTTTGTTGCGGAAGCTCCTGAGAAGCCCAGGGCGCCTGCTAGGCCGAGGAAGATCCACCACATGGTGGTCTGGGGATCCTGACGCGTTTTGTGGCGAGACTTTCCACCTAGAAACTCAAGCTACCTTTTATAGCCCAAAGGAACCTTCGCGAAAGCCAACGATGCAGGAAGAGGTAAACCTAGGAGAGAAGGACGCGCCGAGAGTTAAGAAAGAAATTTCGGCGGCAACAAATCCGAAGGTACACGCAATGCCTCGCGTGCGGGTATAGAATGGCCCATCCCCACAAGAAATATAGCTCCCAAGCCGGAAAACGCGTCTTCTGGGCTATAGGATCGAGGTGGTACGAGACGGGTGATGAATCCAGGTTATTGATCAATATTGAGGACGCCACGACGTAGCTGGGCGCATGTGGGGCCATGGCAGTGTGGTAGACACGACGATATGGATATTTGCTTACATACTGTAGAAACTGAGCAGTCGTTCAGATATGTGCGCATGATAATCTTGACGTCGATGTTAAGATCGCCTAGGCCGCGTTGAAGACAAGCAAGAAGGGATCTGCAAGGGGCGATGCCACCGTGATCCAACTCCCATCCCGAGAACCAGGTGGGGCACGGTGTTCTGAGGGAAGAAATGCTGTCGTCAAATTTAGATTCATCTGCGTCGGAAGGGGAAGATCATGGCGCCTAAATTCGCACATGCCGAGACAGCCGCAAGTGCAAGTGCCGTGCTAGGCATACCGATAACGGTACCATCGCATGTCCGATATATCTTCTGGAACGATTCTACTCCAAATTCTACACGATGGCGCTTTTGCCGGCTTGGTGTATGGCGAAGGAGTTGCTGCACTCAAGTATTATAACATACGTAGTCCGCATGACGCGTGTGATTAGACTGCGGGCTCGTAATACAGTAGGGTGACACTAAAAAAAACTAATCAAAAAAGATACCATTTTTAAAAGGCTATAACTACTTCAATTTTAACGCTATAATAATAACTGAATAAGAATTTTAAAGAGAAAATCTGAAACTTTAATTCTATAATTAGTAATCCTACTTATTAAGCAGGTACGAAGTAATATAAGTTATAAAATACGATAGAAAAAAAAACCAAAAATCTACTTATCTATAACTTTTTATTCAGTACTTATTTTTAGCTATAGTATATATATAATATAAATTATATTGTCTTAATCTTATATTCAAGATTTAAGACGTTTCTATAAACTATTAAAGAAGTTATAAATAATATAAAAATAGGCCTATATAATTATATAGATAAAATTAAAAAATAAAATAATAGAATTATAAGTATTATTAATATATTATTAATATTAAATTTTAAGTTCTTAACTCCTTATATTAGTAGTTTAAATCCCGAATTTTAAAATAATACTTATCTACTTTTAGAAGCTAGTATTTCTAGATCTATTATCTTTTCTAAATATTTTCTATATTTATATAGACTAAATTAGCTCTATTTTAATTCTATAATTTTAGATTTTTTATAATTATAATATATATTTAATTATAGATTATTAAATATTCTATAAATTTAAAGCTTAATATATCTATATATAAAACTAAACTAGGCTTTATATATTAACTATATATTACTTCTAGTCTATTTAATAAGATTTATATTTAAAAAGTTCTTTTTTATATAGTAAAGCCTATTATAAAATAAGATAGATAACCTATAACTTCTTATTATTTTACCTTATAAATTCTTATATATAATAATATATAATATAGTTAAATATTATAATTATAATGAATAGATTAATATAAATATATAATATAAGTTTTAATAAGAAAATATAAGATTATATAAATAAAACACTATTAAAACCTAGTTTAAAAGGGAATAAATTAGATTATATTCTTATTTAGACTATAATTTAAAGTGAAACTTATTCTAATATATTATATTAGGTTTTACTAATAAATTAGATTAAAAATATAAAATAAAATTAAATATAAAAGGTATTTAAAAGTCTATAAAAACTATTAAAAAAGTTATAAAAAAGTAATAAGATTTAATACCTTAAAAATAAATAGATAATAGTATATTATATCTATTAAAGTATTATTATAGTATTAAACTAACTAAAGAATAATATTTTTAATATTAATTAATAATTATTTATCTTTTATAGCTAAATTATACCTAAGATAGTAAATATATTTATATCTTTTATAATTTTACTTTTTATTAGATAACTTTTAAATAAAATAGATATATTAGTATATAATAGCTTTAATAATAATATATTAAAAAAAAAGGAAAATTTATACTCCTATTAAAAAGTTATAGGTATATAGATTTTTGGTTTTTTTTTCTATCGTGTTTTATAACTTATATTCCTTCGTACCTGCTTAATAAGCAGGATTACTAATTATAAAATTAAAGTTTTAGATTTTCTCTTTAAAATTCTTATTTAGTTATTATTATAGCGTTAAAATTGAAGTAGTTATAGCCTTTTAAAAATGGTGTCTTTTTTGATTGGTTTTTTTTAGTGTCACCCTACTGTATAATACAAACTACAAAGACTTGGTGTAAATGAAGAATACCTAATTCTATATACCTGCGGGTCTCACGCTTTCAATCCTTCCATGAGCGCACCCTCTTCTTTCTTCGCTACCGCCTGGAACATCTGTCCCTCGCCACCAATATCTAGTCCTTTCTCCGCACGCTCATATGCCTCATCGCTCCTATTCAGCAGAATCTCTAATCCTTTGTCATCTAGCAGCCTGACGCCTTCCTTCCCTTCCACGTCAAACTTCTCCCCGTCACTCCTCCTTAGCAGCTTCTGCAGCTCTTCAACCTCTTGATCCTTCTCCATCTGCCTCCCACGATCGCGATCATTTCGTACGCCGCCTTTGCGAATGACGAGTTTTTCCAGCCTCCGCTTCCCTTCGGCTGACTCGAGCAGCTTCTGCTCCACCGTGTTGCGAGTGGCGAAGCGGTACACGATCACATTGCGCGTCTGTCCGATGCGGTGCGCGCGATCCATGGCCTGAAGATCCTGTTGCGGGTTCCAGTCGGAATCAAACAGAATGACCGTGTCGGCTGCAGCGAGATTGATACCCTGACCTCCAGCGCGGGTGGACAGAATGAAGACGTTGGTCGCATTGTCGGAAGATGAGGAGGCGTTGAAGTTGCGGATTTGCTCTTGCCGATCTGTCTGCGCGACCGTTCCATCGATGCGTGCATGCGGCCACGAACGAAGATCGAGATATTGCCCTATCAGATCGAGCGTTGTCGTGAATTGCGAGAAGATGAGTACTTTGTGGCCGCGCTTCAAAAGTTCTGGAAGAAGTGAGTCGAGCAGAAGCATTTTCCCAGATGTGGTGACCAGACTCTCATCTGGCTCCGTTTCCGAAGCGAACGTCTCTCCACTCAACATCTCTGCTTTGAGGAAGGGGTTGAAAAAGTTATAAGGCGAATTACAGCAGAGCCGAAGCTGCATGATCGGATTTCCCAACTTCTTCTGAAGCAATTGCCGTTTTGCAATTTCAAGAGTAGCAGCACGTATGCTTTCCTCATCGGCCTTAGATGATATGCTTTGCTCCTCATCGCTCGAACCCGTATCCTGTGCTTCCAAGTCCGCAAAGAATTGACGATCGCTCACTTCTTCGTAGCTCTTTCGCGGTCGACCACCACGCCTTGATCCCTCTTTACGCGGTCTTCCACGGCCACGTTTTGATCCCGGCGATGCCGGAGAAGTTAGTGTGTCTTGCGAAATCTTTACCCTTTTGTTTGAGGTCCCGATGCTAGTTGATAGGGTTTTTCGCTTGAGACTGCCGTTGTTGCTGCGTGCACTCAACGGAGTTGCAGCTCCACTCTCAGTGCCCATACTGAGCCTTTCGAGGGCTCTTTCCTCTAGATACGATCGACCTGTTCCATCCAGAATTGCCTGGTAGAGCTCTCTCTGCATAGATGTGAGGGGTGCGTAAAGAACATATTCGCGCTTCTTCGGCATAAGGCTTTCGACATCGCTCTTTACTCTGCGAAGCAAGAAGGGCTTCAAGACTGCGTGGAGTGACTTGACCAGATACTGTTGGCGCTCTTCTGAAAGTAACTGCTCAAAACTTGACTTGTCTTTCAGGCCTGAGAAGTCGAACCAACTTTCAAACGTAGATAGCTTGTCAAAGACGGTGGGCAGCAGGAAATGCAGGAGCGACCAAAGCTCGGTAAGGTTGTTCTGTAAGGGTGTGCCAGTGATGAGAAGACGATTGGCAGACCGGTAAGTTTGTAGCTCGCGAATCAAACGACAGTCGAGATTTTTGATACGATGACCTTCGTCGATGATGATGAACTGCCAGCCGAAGCCTGTCAAAAATTTGCGGTCATTCATACAGATTTCGTAGCTAGTCACCACCACAGGAAACTGGTCAGTACCTGGGTTCTTGAATCTCGCCTTACGTATCTCCGCGCGCTCTTTCTTCTCTCCGTGGTAGAGGACAACTGGGATCCCTGGAGTCCACTTCCGAAACTCCTCGACCCAATTGCTTGTGGTACTCAAGGGTGCTGCAATCAGAAATGGCCCATACGAGTGCATCTCCCAGAGGTGGGCAATCAACGAGATGGTCTGTATGGTCTTGCCTAAGCCCATCTCGTCTGCCAAAATGCCATTGATGCCGTTCTCGTATAACGAGATGAGCCATTCAAGGCCCTCGAGCTGATACGAGCGCATGATGCCGCCGGTTACGAGCTTAGGTTGCCGAGCCGATGAGAGGTTTTGAACTCCAATATCGCCAGCCTTGACATTATCCTTGTCTACTGCCTCCTTCAGCGCCTCGGCAACATTGGTAGTATCAACGCGTGCCTGGAGATGCTCCTTCTTAAAGTAAGACGATATTTTTGTGTCCTTGTGCGCTTCTTTCTTTGGTCGACCACAACCCTTTTTGGCCAGGTTGCTCTCGGACGGTTCGCTGCCGGCTCCTGAGGCTCGAGTGGCTCGTCGCTGTGTCTCGGTAGCCACTTGCTCGGCTTTTAGCGCGCGTTTCGAGGTCTCGCCACGAGTTTTCTCGTCCTGTGCCTTCTCCTCATCCTCTTGGCGCTGCATCTGTGCAAGCATGACGGACGCGTACAGCTTGCTCTTGTTCATCAGGAACTCCAATTGCTGGAACTTCTTATCCAAGACATCCTTGCCATTCTTAATGTCCAACTGTCGCTCCTCTTCGAGCTCAGCATTGTGCTTTGCGTCGTCCTTCTCGCGCTGTGCTCGCATGCGCTCCTCTTCCTTGAGCAGGGCTGTGGGCACATCGCTGTCGTCCATGTCAGTAGGCGGTGGCGATGAAGCGGGCGTGGTTTTGGACACGGAATGAGCGCTCGCAACAGAGGAGGAGGACATGCTGGGTCTCGATGCAAAAAAGGGACGGACAGTCAGCGGTGCAAGGGCAGCGAAGGTGGCGACAGGACGGATTAGAATTAGCTGGCGACGCGCCCTCGACGCGCCAAGAAAAGTCAATTACGTCGCGCGATCACGCGAACGTTGTACCTGCAGCCGAATCGGGATCTGCGGCCAGCATCGCTCTCATGAAAACGGTCCCCTCGATGGGACTGTCGTAATACTTGTCCACTCCCTCGAAGCCATAGCGCACATAGAGTTTGCGCGCCGCCTCCATGCTTGGAAGCGTGTCTAGAAGCATCTCGCGGTATCCTAATGCCTTCGCCCGCGTCATCGCCGACTCTATCAGCCCTTGTGCCGCACCTATTCCTCGACATTCCGGAACCACGTAGAGGCGCTTGAGTTCGCATGTCGCTGGCAGTGGGAATGCTCGTACGGCGACGCATCCGATGATTCTGGCAGGCTGCTCGTTTGCTATGTAGGCAATCATCAAAGCGCCGCCTTTGTCGGCCGCATACTTTCCGGGTAGCTGCGATAGCTCGTCTGCGAAGCTTTGGAAAGACAAGTCGATGCCCAAGGACTTTGCATACGCATCGAACAAGGAAGCCACCGCTTCACGGTCTCGCGGGAAGCCGGCGGGGACGATCTCCACCGTCACCATATTTCCTTTTTGCTGATGGGCACCCGCGGCGGCGAGAAATTCCGGATGGTGGTGAGCGAGATCGGAGCAGACTGCGATGCGATATAGTCACAAGAGGCCGTCGCTATCCGCCACTAGCCTAGAGGGAAGTAACCAACAAACTGTGAAGAGAACCCTCGGGTTGCAGCGACTGCTTCGTCCAGTCAAGTTTCAGTTGATTGGCTAATTCGGTCCCTGTGTCGATGTTCAAATATAGACTTCAGCCCCCATGAGACCTAAGAACATAGATTGGTAAAGAGGCACGGTTGCTGGTGTCTAATGCACATCGTCACACACGAGGTTCTGTTCCTGGTGAGATCTTCAGGACGTTCTTCCCTTCGTAGACCCATGGATGAAACGTTTTGGAAGATCCAATTACTGAACACGAGGCGGTAGTCCTTACAACTTCACGCCCCAAGCTGTAAACACGCATATTGACGGACATGTTTCTTAGCTTTGCACTGACAAAGGCAACGGAAACATCCTCTGGGCAATGTATTGGTTTCGTGGTCAGCTATCCCTATATTTTTCGAGCGAAAATTCGAGACGAGCGCTGGCCTATACGTACGTTCTCGATAGCTTGACTCGTATCTTCCATAAGGAACGGACATCTCACAGACAACGTTTCGCACTTTTCCCAAACAACAAAGGTGCTCGCAGCCTTCCCGGGATGTGCGCCATTGGCCCCATGTCTTACTTGTGTGCACGCATGTATATCAAGTTCTGTGAACGATTATAAATACTTCTCCTTCTCGCTAGTTACGGGTCACTTGGCTACGTTTCTCTTTGACAGGCCTGACTAACGGTACAAATCCGTGCGTATTACCAAAAGCACCAATTCGCCATGCGCCTCGCTATTCTCTTCTCCGCCTTCGTTGTCCTTGTCGCCGCGAATCCCACCAATGTGATACCACGATCTGTGACTTCGCTCGAAGGTCGCTGCTACCCAAGTTACTGTGTAGGTGGAATTAATAGCTCTGACCAAGCCTGTAAAACCTGGCTGACGTGGTGATAGCATTGCGGAGAGAGCAGCTGTACGCCAGACAGTCCGGGCTGCTGCGCCAATGGGTCGTGTCCTTGTTAGCGGCCCAGTGCACGCATATCTGCGTCGTCACGAAATACATACCGCTAATTAAATACAAAAAACTTGCCGATCCCCGAAGCTTCGTTATCTATGCCGTGCCATGTTGTTGTGTCTCACAATGTGTTGCTTGCAGAGGGCTAATATGCCCAGATACGGAAAATGCGTTCCGATTCCAGCAATCGGGCACGGTGCCGTCCACTTTACAGACGCCAGCATATAAATCCGTGCATCTATGAGTCACGAAACCACCTGACTACGCGTCCGCACACTTGCAGCTCTCACGCGCCAAGGTGGATTCGGACCTTCCATAGGCTCCGACCCCGCGTTCCCACCGCCCACGTACAACCATATAAACCGCCACGATTTCCCTCTAACTCACCAAGTGCATCAGGCTCTTCCCAACTCTAGCCCTCAACCCAATCCCCAACACCCGCAAAAATGCTCGACCATTTCTCCTTCTTCGTGTCCTCTTCCCGCTACGACGAAATCGTCGCCTAGTACCTTGCCGCCCTTGCACCTCTCGGCTACTCAAAGCAAGTCGACATTCCCGGTCGTGCCTGCGGCCTTGGCCCTAGTGCCCGTGAGGCACGCTTCTGGATCGGTAAGAGCGATGACACCACACATTCTGGACTTCACATCGCGTTCACAGCCAAGGACCATGAGACGGTAGCTAAGTTCCACGAGGCGGCGCTCCAGGCGGGAGGGAAGGATAATGGGAAGCCTGGGCCCAGGGCGTATCATCCGAACTATTATGCTGCGTTTGTGCTGGATCCTCTTGGGTAAGTGCTTTGAGAGTTCTTTTGGAAAACAGGGTTTGGGCTGACAATGTGACCCAGTAACAATGTTGAGGTTGTGGACCATATGCCTCATTAAGGGGGTGGTGTTAAACGAACAATCGGTGGTTTGGCGCATCTTGTGTTCAGTTTCGTTCGCCTGAGAGTCATGTGTTAGGATGAGATTGCGAGTACGGGCGAAGTAAATGCGCTATTGCAACATGTGCTTCGCCGGTCTGGCACGAGGTTAAAGTTTTACAATCACGACTCTTATATCTTTCTCAAGAGTCCTGTGAAATGGCTAACGAGCCACGATTATTCTATGTCACCTCACCTGACTCATTAGTGTTCTCCAACCAACAATTGGCTCCTGTTTGCTGTACAAGACCTGCTCATATCGATGGCCAGTACCGTCGCCCTACAAGTATCCATCCGGCTCAGCTTACTGTATAGGCCGTGGGCGTCGACGTATGTTTCCAGGTACTCGTGCTTTTTAGAAGATCAGTGTATGCCAGATATTGCTGTTGGTGAAGATATCGTTGGGATCGGAGTAAGTCCTTCACTTTCCCGAATAATCGGTTCCGTCTCTGATAGTAATGCCAGTAGCTGCTTATAGCATTCTTTGCTGCGGTCCTCGTAACATGCGCATCGGTCGCCTACGCATCCTTAACAAATTCTCTACCGGATACTCTGTTGACAAAGCTGGATTACACTATCATACGCCGTTTCCAAAGATTCTTTATTTATACCAGAGTATTTTCAGCCGTTCTCCGCCATTAGTCCTCTTTGGAAACATTGACGTATCGCTGCCTCCGCCTGAAACCCCCCTTACAAAGGCTCCCTTTAGCTCGGGAGCAAGGCGTGGAAGCAGGTACAACCCTCATACTTGATTTTAATGTTTAGGAACTTACAATAGGGCTAGAGATACTCATAACTGCTGTTGCCAATAGTTGTAGCATTATCCTATATAGGTTCTGTTACAGCAAGCTGAGAAGAAGAGCGATAGATCTGTTTCTATAGAGGAAAGCTTAGGAGAGCTTACATAGGGCGCGCCGAAGAGTTGTTTCTCCGGTGCGCTCTAGCTTCCTAAGCTCCAGCGCGCGCAGCAGATCTGGGAGTTTTGTAATAGCGCCCGGCATAGCTAGTCTAGGTACGACAGGTTCCGAACCTTATTTAGACTTGCCTGGTTTTTCGCAACGATTCACATAACTACTTTGGTCGTGCTTCGAGAGAACATGCGAGACTCGATTAGTAGCTAGCAAGTCAGATAGCGAATTATCACGGGCAGTTACGATGGAGATACAGGAGGATGGATCTTGTTTTGGAATTGCTGTTGGCAAAGCTGGAACTTGAAATCTGTGTCTTTCTACCAAATTTATCAGACGCAGGCGAGAATCTTCCACCTCTGTCGGATTTTTGACTACCGTACCTCCTCCAGTACCGATTCACCACAAGATCCATTGCCACTGGTCCATTGCCACGTCTCCTTCAATCTCAGTCTCCCATCGCTTAACATCTCTGGTATCGATTTACACTTTCCCGTCATGAGCTCGCCATTGGTATTCACATGGTGATATCGCATGTCTAGGCTCCCATCCTCTTTAACTGTAGCAATGAGAAACCCTTTTTTAATGGAACCACCAGAATATTCTGCCCAGACGATACAGCCATCCTGATGGTAGGAAAATCGTGTCGTGTCGTCAACTGCGCCATTTGGAGAGTTCGAAGCTGGCCGGAATGTCTTGTTGTTGTAGAGATTAGGAATGGCGGTGGACATGCTGAGGCGGCGACGGGACAGATGTCTACTGGAAAGGACTACGCTTCCTAGACGATTAATCATTGCGAATTGGTATTGCATTGGAGGTGCTGCGATGCGATAGTATTGCATTTAAAAATCGGCCCGAGTCATGGAGGACGGATAGTGGCGGATACAAATGGCAGGACCGGTTTTAGCATTGTTGAGGAACGCGTTTAGTTCTGGTACGTGATGCGATGTAAGATTTTCAAGAACGGCCATCTTCGTGTTACCTTTTGTCGCAGTAAAACACCTATGATCAAAGCCTATAACTATGCCTACGCCGCTTCATTGTCGCTCCGCACCAGCTGGCTCTTGGTATGCAAGGAGCAGACGCAATTACACGTGATAGTGTTGCGTTTACTTGTCGTTTCAACCCCAATTCAAGTTATTTAAGAGGTTATTTATAGAGGAAAAGAAGCCATATTATCGTTTCAGATGACAATTAGATACAAGGGAGATGGTTTGGCTAAATCTCTAGGTTTCACACACCATCTCGATTCTACATTCATAGCATTGAAAAAACTGTGGACACTCGTGAATACCGGGGGATTATTTTCTCTGAATCTTCACGATATAATGAGAAGCTTAGTATCTTACAAATTTCACCATTGATCGCCTACCCAGTGTTCAAGTTAAGCAGTATGATATTCGCTCATAAAGGCTACTGCAGAACGTACATTTATCTTCCCTTATCCAGCTGCGAACTTCAAAAGGCGGGAACACGGGTAAAAGGACTCTAATGATTTGTCAAACGGATCCTTCGAGAGTCATTTGTCTGATAAACTCGGCCGACACATAAATGCTAGCCGCAAGGATAGTGCATAGCTATATCACCTGCCACAGGTGTTTCATACGTCATTCTGCTGTTTGATTTGCATTTCGATACAGAATGACAATTTTCGAGGAGAAAATCCCGCTAAAATGTTAGTCAGAATTTTGGGATGCTAACTCATTCTACATGCGCCCTAGTTATGACCATCCGGGCGGCCCGCTAGATGCCACAAAGCTTGATTGGACGTGGGGTCCCACACTTCGAGAGCTCGGCCGAGTAGTAGTAACGCCAGGTGGTTGTATATGCAGTTGTTCTGCAACGCCAGCTTTAGCGAGCCCCATGAACACTGACAATTTCGGTGACATAACAATGAAGCATCTCAACAGCATTTACTGCATCTTCGAATTAATACCTCACTGGCCACGACAAGTGTGATCATCGCTTAACCCTTGCTCCGACAGTACTGTGCGCGGATGGGATGCTCGGATCGATGCATCCCTGTAGAGGTTACACAGATACACACTTCGGTTACTAGTAATCAATACTTCGGGAAACAGTCGGGGTGGGTATGTTCGCACGAAGTATGATGATGATTTCCATCGGTTGTGTTTCCGCGCGTCTTATGTTCTTCTGGTCAACTATAAAATAAAGGGAATTCTGTCCACTTCATGCAACATATCAATTTACAGACTCCATCAGCAACACAATCATACAATCATCTAAGTTCACAATAGTATTTCGCAGAGCCAATTTTTTGTAATTTCAAGACTCATTACTTGATCCTTTTTTCTACCTCGCATAATTACGAGTATCTTCAATACAATGGCTGCAATTGTTAAATCACAAATGGCTTTTCCAGACTATGTAGATGAGGCAGGCAAGTCGGCGCCTCACGACACCTGGGCAATTGTACCACGATCAACTGCAGGTAATAGTGAAGGATGGCAGTATTTGACATATGAAGATCTCTCCAGGACAACCAATGGCCTCGCATGGTGGATTGAACAAAATGTTGGTGTTGCTAGCACTCAAGGTCAGACGATCGGTTATATGGGGTAAGTAAGTCAGAACGGCCCTCCTTTGCGTATTGACAATCAGTCCAGACCGAACGACTTTCGATATTTACTGGTCCTCGCTGCAGTGATGAAGAATGGATACATTCCACTGTTCAACTCCCCACGTAATTCGATCGAGGGCCAGGTATCCTTGGTAGAGAAAACCAACTGCGAGATATTCTTGGCCACCAAAGAGACCCGGCCGCGGATCGACGCCATTAAGGAGGCGGTTGTCAACCTGAAAGTCTTCGAAATACCCACTGTGGATGAGATTGTAGAAATGAGCTTGACTGCATCCTATTATCCTGGCCGCCACAGCCGAGACGCGGATGCTCGGAGTCTCATTCTTCACACTTCTGGTTCTACAGGTAATGACCCCCGACTGTAACTAAGCGAGGCTAACGAGAAGAAGGGCTTCCTAAACCTATATTTTTGACTGTTCGTGGTCTCAATACTATCTATGAGCAGGCATCTCTCGAACCAGAAGGAGAATACCACCAGGTTTCTCAAGTTCTTCTCACTGACAAACGGCCTATGTTAGCACCTGTACCATTCTTTCATTCTATGGGAATAATTATTGGAATGAGCTCGGTCATGTGTCGAAGCGCTATTGTCCGATTACCCTCTGACAAAATTGTGAACGCTGGTCTTGTTATCGATGCGATTGAGGCAACTAATCCAGCTTCAGCCCTCTTTCCTCCATCACTACTTGAAGATATATCCTCAACCCAAGAGGGTATGGATGCGCTCGCGAAGCTCGAGAGAGTCTTTTTCGGGGGCGCCCCTCTTGCTACTGCAATTGGTGACAAAATCCGCAAAGTCACAAATCTTACCACAGTTATTGGCAGTACTGAGGGCTTATTCATCTGCTCCCTCCAGAAAACTGACCCAGAGGATTGGAACTACTTTCACTGGAGTTCAGCATCGGGCGCTGTCATGGAGCCTGCGGAGGGTGACCTGTACGAGCTTGTACTCAAGCCCAGAGATACTCGGTACCAAGGCATCTTTAACACGTTTCCCGAAGCACATGAGTGGCGGACTAAAGACCTTTTCAAACAGCATCCTTCGAAGCCATTCCTCTGGAAGTACAGCGGTCGCCATGATGACCTTATTGTGTTGAGCAACGGAGAGAAGTTCAACCCAGTATCAACAGAGAAGCTGATCGAGTCTCATCCCTGGATCAAGGGTGCCATTGTGGTGGGCCAAGGACAGTTCCAAGCTGGCCTTTTAATAGAACCCGAGTGGAGTTACGTCACATCGCAAGATTCATCAACATTTATTAATGAAATTTGGCCTATTGTTGAGCAGGCTAACCGTGAAGCGCCTGCTCATGCGAGAATTTACCAGGCTAAGATCATTGTAGCAAGTCAGGAAAATCCATTTGTCCGCACCCCTAAAGGATCCATTATTCGCATCCAAACAAACGCGTTGTTTAACTCGGAAATCGAGGCTTTATACACCAACGAGGGAGACGCGGGAATAATCCAGGAACCTGCTGATGCTACGCTGACTAGCAAGATACATGCTATCTTTAGTCAAACTCTGCCTGCTTTCAGAGAGGATATGTTGGATGATGCGGATATTTTCGATCTGGGCGTGGATTCGCTTGATGTGCTTTCCGTAGCTAATAAACTCAACAAGTCGATTCGCGGAGTTAAAGTAACCGCCCCCACGATCTACAGCAATCCTACGGTCGCGAAGCTGGCAGAATTTCTTGCTCGACACACCAATGAATCCAATAGAGGGAAAGAGGTTCGACGTACCCGGGAGGAGAAACTTGACGAAATGGTAAGGAAATATACCCACGACATCGTTCGCCGGCAGAACACAAAGGATGTACCGAATTTTCCATTGAAGCATACAGTTGTCCTAACAGGGTCGACGGGAAGCCTTGGAAGCCATATACTAGAGCAGCTTCTCAAGAATGATGATGTAGAGAAGGTATATTGCATGAATCGTTCGGTAAATGCAGAGGCGCGACAAAAGGAATCATTCGCAAAGCATCACGATCCATCGGTCGACTTCACGAAAGCGGTTTTTATCAAGACCGACTTTAGCACCGAAAATTTCGGCCTTGCTGCTGAAATATATTCAGCCCTTTTGTCTACTGTCACTACGTTCATCCACGCCGCATGGTCTGTCGACTTCAATTTGTCGCTTGAATCTTACGAGATCACACATATAGCTGGGACACGGCGGGCTATCGACTTTGTTTCCGCTTCAACATACAACCCACCTATCATCTTCATCTCATCCATTAGTAGCGTCGCGAACTGGGGTACCATAGCGCAGGACGACTCTCCGCTACCTGAAACAGTTATATCGCTCTTCGATAATGCCCTCACACTACCTCAAGGCTACGGTGAATCAAAGCATGTTGCCTCTCAGATACTCGCAATCGCTTCACACCGCCTAGGTATAAGAACTGCAATTGTGCGTGCCGGGCAGCTCGGGGGGCCAAGCTTAGAGCATGAGAAGGGAGCAGCATGGAACAGACACGAATGGCTGCCTACTTTAGTCCACACGAGTAAGGTGTTGAAAAAACTTCCCAAGACATTGGGAAATCAGGACCGCGTGGACTGGGTGCCAATGGACAAAGCCGTAAGTCGATAGTCTTAGCTTTTGCGAAATTCTTGCTGATGCATCTCCTAGGCCAGTGCTATCCTCGATATATCTTTGGCTCCACCCGCACTGTTCTCGGAGCCGACCCAAGTATTGCACTTAGTCAATCCCCAAGTAACGTCCTGGAATCAGCTCTATCCTGTCATACAAGCCTTCTACACAGAAGCCAGCCAAGACTCTGGGACAGCTATAGATGCCGTAGACTACAACGAATGGATCACAGAACTAGAACAGCTACCACGAACGAAAGATAATGCGGAAGTTGTTCCCGGTTTGAAGCTTCTCGAATTCTACCAGGGTATGCGGGTAGGAGAGGGAATAGGCTTGCCTGCGTTGGAGACAAGGCGAGCTGAAGAAGTGAGCCTCACGCTACACAGATGCCCACCTGTTCAAGGGGATTTAATGAGAAAATGGTTGAAACAGTGGGAATTCTAGAAGATTACCAGACAATAGTTCGCTTCTTTTGGAGGTTCCCCATTTCTTAGGTTGGAAGAGCTAATTATTCTTGTTGTCTCATTGTAGTATTGGGTGGACGTTCTAGCCAGTAACTGTATTTTTGGAATATTGCTAGATTGCAGAACAAGATAGTCGCTTCCAAGTCTAGTTTTCTTCGGTCCTATAATATTCATCCTTCCGTATCATAAATAGGAAGACTTGCCTTTCTTCTGAAACAAACATAGTCAGCTCATTTTGACTATTTCTGCTCAGGATGCTAAGTGTTGTGATCACGACCTGTGAATAAAGGCTAGTAAATTACAGGGCTCATTGCGGAGCTCTACACTAAGTATTCAAGTGATTAAGCATGTACAGAAGCTAAGAGAGTAATAGTTCGTAGTAGAAAGTGTATAAATTAAAATTTCACCTTCGTTAGAAGCTCCGATCGCAGTCATTTGTTCTATGTGGTGTTCTATGAGATCTTCTATAAGATCTCGACCCTTTAGAGATGGCATATAGGCGATGAGCTAGATGATAGGGTAGATGGTCACGCGGGTGACGAAAAAGCACGGACTCAGTAAAACACCGAAATACTAAAATGCTATATCACGTTAGTAGAGTACCCATTCTCAGTGGAATGAGTACTATATAATATAACTAGTAATAGAAGGCTGTATATATATTATCTAGAAGTTTGTAGATGAGCGCGTTAACGGCATGCCAACAAGGCTTCAGGCGTGTATTAACATGGAGGGCTAAATAACAGGTTACTGAGTGCTCTCAGAGCTCTCCACTAGCCAGAACGCGTGTATAATTTTTTTTATATGGTTCTATAGCCTTAGAAGACGTGCGTTCGAATTACTATATATTAAAATGTAAATAAAAAAAAACCTTAGTTGTTTGGGTTTTCGTATGGGAGCCAGATAAGGCTTGCCATTACTGAGTCCGTGCTTTTTTGTCACCCGTGTGATGGTGTACGCGCTGAGGGGGTGAGAATTCAGATAAAACAGGCTTCTTTTTGCCAATATTGGTGGCGTCGATAGGGAGGGGGGACAGCCCGCTCATGAGTCCCCCTTGTGTGTGTATCGGGAGACTATATACGATGGTTTAAACTCCAATGACAGCATCGGATCGGCCCCAGTAGCAAATGCACGCGTCATGGCTAATTCTAGCTACAGTTCTTTTCCAGCTTACCCCGTATAAGTTATTGCTTCTTAATATTTTCATCTTAAACTGCTGGAGTTCCAGCTAAGCCTTCAAGCATGCCAGGAACTCAAGCTCTACCTTCATTCCAGACCAACTCCCAATTTGCATCTCTTACCCAATAGCAAGAAGAGTTATCATGAAAACCAGCACATTTATAGCAGCAATAATGACAGCAGCTTCAGCTGCGGCAAAAGGAATTTCAAACTGTATGCACTGGCAATCCTACCATCGCGGCCGATATCACCATTCCCGTCGTCCTCCTAGTCCCTGGTACTTCGATCATCGCCATTGGTAATGTTACGGTCGTTACCTTCACCAATGGGACCATGATTATCAAAAAGCTAATCACCTTCCCTGGCCTCAATAGTTCTACCGGTGGTCTTGATATCAACATCCCCAGCTCCATGAGACTCTCCCAACCAGACTCCTCCCTAAATATGGAACCCATGGACCCAGAAGCCGAGATCAACATTGGACCCGACAAAATTGATGTTACTATTAATGGTGTCGACGGCAACACAGCAGTAGATATTTTCTACTGAGTGTAATGAGTGAAGGTCTAAATGCTACTCGAGGATTCTGAAGGATTTATAGCATATTAGGAGAAAGTGAGGCTACAGTGACTAAGATTGAGATGATTAATGCTTATCAGGGAGAGAACCAATAGATCCTTCATTCTTATATTGAAACAGCTTCGGCATCCGGAATCCTTGACTATGTGACTTATTGATATCTTGAAATTATTCACCTTTCTACCCAATTAGAGCCTCGAAATGTTCTCTTTGCGAAAGATCCCCTAACCCCAAATAACCTTTGATGTCATATAACCTGCTCATGTGTTTAAATTGTGTTCTATTTCTGGTTTCAGGTCAAAGCTCTTGATCTCCCATTCCCATTCGTCCTCCCCATCACTACTGTGAGGCGGAGCTATAACAAACATCTGGTCTTTTTTTTGGTTTTTTGAGTTCAACAAATACTTATATATATGAAGTGGTAGGCACCAAACCAAGATAGGTATATGGCACTGGTTGACTGATAACGTACTATATATCATGTATAGTCTCTCCTCTTCATCTTGTCCACTTCCACCACCGCGTCCACAAACGCCTGTGGCTTCTTCTGCGGTAGATTGTGGCCTGCCCCTTCCACCTGTCTATGCACCCTCACCCCTCCAAAGTACCTTGCTGTCGAGCTCCCATTTGTCGCAGGAAAGTTTCCATCCGCCGTTCCGTCCAACGTCACCGTCGGCACCCTAATCATGGGTTGCTGCAACAACAACTTCTCCATGTCCGCGTAGTCTGGATCGCCGGGTGCATACAGCAGACGATGCTGGTACACGTGTCGGACGATGGCAACATAATCCGGATTGACAAACGTTTCAGTGGCCCGCTCAAGTTCTTCCTCGGTATACTTCCACAGCGGCGAATTACGTGTCCACACTACGCGAGCGATCTCCTTGGTATTGCGCACCAGCGCCTGCTCACCACGAGGCGTCAAGAAGTAATAAAAGTACCAGAATCCGCTTTCAATCTGCGCGTCTAAAGGCTCCCACGCCACCGCCAGATTCTGAATCTGGTAGCTGTTCACACTGACAAGGCCGTCACATCGCTCCGGCCATAGCGCTGCGGCAACATTGGCTCCCCGCCCACCCCAGTCGTAGCCCGCCAAAATGGCCGATGAAATTCCAAGTGCATCCAGTAGCTCGATAATGTCGTACCCTAGTGCTGCCTGTTCACCCGACCGAAAGGTTGTTGGTGAGAGAAACCTAGTGGGCCCGTTGCCGCGAAGGTACGGAACGATGACACGATAGTCCAGAGCCGCAAGCGCCGGTGCCACGGATATGTATGAGTGAATATCATATGGCCAGCCGTGGAGGAGCATGACTACTTGCCCATTTTCCGGTCCAGCTTCGTAGTAGCTGATCTGCAGACGAGATGTTTTGACTGATTTGAGTGGCTTGAGATGTGGTATGTTAGGCACCGTTATGTTGATGTTGGGTCGGGGCACGGATTGACTGCGCGCAAAGGCGCGAAAGACTACCGTCAGACCAAGGACTATGGCGAAATGCCTCATGACCAACTTCATTTCAAACCAAGGGAACCCGCACAAATCTCCTTATATATACCTGGTCCTAGGGCTTGTTCTACTACTTTGCAAAGTCTCGCTGGCCTAGTCTTACTCTGTAACTATTCCCAAATCAGATGCCTATCATTGCCAAACTTTAAGATACTGTGGGGAATTTAATGTATGCGCTCCAATTACACGACCGACCAGGCTTACTAAACTCAGCATGTTATTAAACCCTGAACCCCGAACCCCGAGCCCCGTATGAATATGAGAGCAGCAGGTGCTAAGTATGTAAGAAAAAGCCATAACTTATCGTAGGCTAGGCATAATCGCAAGCACATAAGAGAACTATATATGATCCCATTATATAGGAAAGTTGGGATCTTATAGTTATGTATCGAAAAGAGCTAGCTTAAGAGCTGTTTTATAAAATAGACGTAGTAGTATTAGACTTAAAGAAGTATAAAGGTCACATGCAGAAACTATATACATGTACCATTTTCTCTTTGAAGACGTAAAACCGGACAAGCTAAATATAATGCTTCGATAGAGAGCTGATAAAGTATTCTATTCTTTCACCTAAAAGCCTAATTAGAATTTCGATAATAGATAGAATAAGGAGAAAAAAACTTAAAAAAAAAAATTCCTACAAGAAAAATATGAGGACACGACAAAAATATGACAAAGAGCGGGACCAGATCCACCATAAACATGAAGAGCAATGTGGAGACAAAGATCCACTAAGCATGACATGGAGCTTGGTTGGGATGGGCGGCTGGCTGACAGCGTCAAATCCAACTAAAGTCTACTGTGTAGAGGTCTAGCGATCGCTTGAAATCTGAGGATCAGGCCGGACGAAAGCCGTGCATCCCATGCAGGCGACCTCAGGTCCATGGCATTGTGGAAGTCTCACTCGAACAGCAACCGTCCGACAAAGAGTCTGCTAAGCGTATCATAAGCTAGGAAGGTGACAGGGGTGTGCGTCAGCGGCGAGCTTCTATTTATCGGAAATGACGGCCCAGGCCCCTATATTGTTCACGAAGACAACATCGGTGCCCTTAAAGAAAAGCTGCGGCTTATCGGGAAATGCCGTTGTGAGCTTTCAGATGCAGATTCTTCAATGCTCACCATTCGTATGCTCCATCGCAAGCTGGCCGACACATCAACTCGGAGGTGCGGGCATGCGGTCACTGGGCGTCGCAGCACACAACTCGCGCTGTTTTCACGCCAGTGATTGGTCGCAGTAGGCCGAATATGCAACAAATACAGCATGGACCAGGGCGAGACGTGAAAGGAGGCTCCCTTGCATGGAGCCAGACGAAGCACTTCCATCACACTGCAGCATGCTTAGCCTACCACGGCTGGCTTAGACCCTGCAGGTGCTTGTAATCGTCGCCAAGACCAATGACCCGCTGGGAAATCATACCCCAGAGTCGTTCTAGACTCACCACCGTAGCCGATAAGGAAAATGCCTACCGTCACGGCTGGCTGACATCCGAATTCGATCATTGCATATACGAACACGATGCCGTCCTGAGCGCCTGCAATATTAGCGTGCACTCGCGCAGCCCATCCGCAAGCATGACCAACGGGCTGCAGCACTCCACTACGGACAAGACGCCCATCCAATGGGGATACAGCTCATGCACTATGCGATCAGGCAATAGGTAGCGACGGTAGGTGAATACAATATACAATATCTAGAAGCCGTTGACATACATATCTGGCGCAGCTCAGTCACATGATTTCCGGCGCCATCCTCCGTTGATGACCGCACGCGTGTGGTGCATGCGGCGGGAGATAGTGATGGCGTGAACACAGCGCCTTTTGTGCCATCTATTGATAAAACTTCAATGCAATTTGCTTCTGATCATGGCGCGATATTTGGCCCAGAGCAAGATCGACGTCGAGCTTCATGCCAGTGTCGTTGACCCAAACAACCCTCGGCCACGGCGGCTGCCTCCCGGCAGGATGCAACTGTATTCCTATTACAGGCCATTGTTGCGTGAATTTGGCGATTGCGACTAGGAGATTGTGTCTACCAACATTTGAAATAGCGCTGCCGACATTACATTTAACTTTGGCTCATACGGAGCATAATCAAGGCAACCCTGGAGATATTCAAGTAAATATAGCATACCATACTGGATGAGGCACCGGGTTTCGGACGTTGAAGTTGACTGACTGGGACGGTGCCGAAACTAAGTGGTGTGTTGATGCTCAAGGCAACATTGTTATGGGATTTCAGCCCTATTTTCCCCAAGCGCTTTCTTGGGTCCACTTACAAAGCAACAACAGCCTTTCCAATTTCGCTTCTTGGATGCGCTGCGTCGCGGAATCGGCACTCTGTCGCCGGATCATACCTGGACAAAAGTACGCCGGAATCCTTGGATGATCACGGAGTACAATAATAGCGACAACCTTCGAGTAGCTGATCTTCGCCCAGATCCTGATGCTGGGTACTATTTTTCTTCACGAAACCCAGGCCTCTTTGTTCCATCCTGGTTCGAGCTGCGCATGTAAGAGAAACTGCCGTGGAAGCAGCTAAGCATGATAGCAACCCTCAGACGATGCATTTCGATACTCGCGGAAATGCCCTTGAAATAGTAGAGCTAGCAGAAGGCAGAATGCGTACCGCTCGCTCAGACCTCGATGTGTTCGGAAATCTTACTGCCAAGTTTGATTTCCTTAACCGTAGAGTAGAGCGGAAAGAGTTTGACATGCTTGGTCGCCCATTTATCTAGCACAGCATGGAATCGGGTACACAGGTGGCTCTCCTAGCTAACACCGGGCAAGTTGTGTTGGAATGCAACAGTGCTCGCAATCCGCGACGCATGATAAATGATTCATTTCGCAGCAGGATTCAGACATGAATCCTGGGGCCCGAGAGCAAAAGCGAGATCTCATGGAACAAGATAACCTACGGCGACCAAGAGCCAGAAGCCGCGTCGAGAAACCTACGCGGCCACGTTTTCGAAGTCGCTGACCAGTCCGGAATCCGCAGAAATACGCTTTACGACTTTAAGGGAAACGGCCTATTAACAATCTTGTACCCAACACAGGAGTACCGAACCGCCTTGGATTGGCGGCAACAAGTTGCAGTGGAAAAAGAGCTACACATCTCGAGCTTCACGCTTGGCGCAATGAATCGCGCGAAGACAAACACAGATGCTGTCGGACGTATTTCTATTCGTACGTTCGATCTAATGGGCCACCTTGAAGCTCTGTATTCTACAAAGGCAGATGATAGACCTAGTACGACTTGTCACATATCTAAAGCTGTGTATGCTGCGGATGGACAGCCGCTGCGAATAGATTACGGGAATTTGTCGCATTCTGTTTACAACTACGACGAGAAGATGCGCCTGCTGATGCAGCAGAAAATTTCCAGCCGCGGCAGCTGAAAGAAACCCTTTTTCTCGACGCCTTGGAGATTTATCGCACGTACGAAGGAGATGGCCTGACGAAGAAAACAATCACAAACATGTCACTGATCAGTGGCATACCCTTCAGCCGGGTGCCAACATTCGTTAGTATCGAAGAGCTGGTCTTGACCACAGAGAAGTCGAGGCTGTCGTCGGCCACGCTATCACGATATCGTATGAGTGCCAGCTTGGAAACAGATGACAAAGGCCAGGTTGTCTCATACGAAGAGTACAACCCTTTCGGCGTTTCTACGCTACTGGCCGGTAGATCTAATGTAGAGGCGCCACGAAGATGTCGCTTTGCCGCTTACCGACGAGATAACGAGACTGGGCTCTATGCCTGGAGTTCTAGATATTATGCACCGTTTCTTGGTCGTTGAACCTCTCCGGATCCTTTAGGGACCGCCGGTGGGTATAATTTCTATGCACACGTACAGAACGATCCCGTGAACTGGGCAGATCCAGGCGGTACCTGTAGATTTCTAGGCGGCACTAAGAAAGTTTGACCAAGTGAAGCCTCTCACGCATTAAACCATCGTGGAGGAACTCTAGACTATGGTCAAGACGTGAGGAAAGAAGATCCCAGTAAATTCTTTTCGTTTCAACAACATCAAGAGAAAGCACTACGTGAAGAAAAACCCTTGCTCGAAAGAGAGATAGAGAAGGCGGGTGGCACGAGGTTGTCGCAGTGAAAGCAGCTAAAGCTGTAACTACGAAGGCAGTTTCATTCATCTCTGGTGCTGGACCCATCCTTTCGACGATCTTTGGTTTCGGACTCTCAAAGCTTGAGGAACATTACAAAGGGGAAGGGATGAGAGAGCAAGATATTGAATGTGGGGTGGCCTCCTACAAGTTTAGATTGCAAGATATGCTGAAGGAGGCACAGGGGGAGATTGCAGCGATCCTAGCAAGAGACGGTTTGAGTCCCAAAGAGCAGTTCAAGGAGATACTAGAGCTCTCGGGTATGGAGAAAAATTGCGAGAACACTGAACAGCATGAGATCGGTCAAGGAGAAGAAGGAAACATTGAGGACCATGACCCGGCTGATGATGAAGACGGGATCCTTACCCTTGACCAGGTTTTCAACGCTGATGCAGAAGAGACAATGACCCTTGACCAAGCGCTCGATCAGGCGGACAAGGGTAGGGGTGACAGCGGTCAAAACAGTGAGAGCGGTTTTAAGATGGGATCAGAGGAGAACTTAAATGTTTCAAGTCGCATTATGAGAGAGTTTTCTTGACCACGAATTCATGGGTTTGCTTAGCGGAGTATAGTACGGAATGTGAAAATGGCCCGTTAGTTAGGATTTACTGATTGAAATATTGCAAGCTCACGCCTCGGCCGGTACCAGAAGTTTCTAGCGTAAAGTCGTAGACATACAAAGACAGAGCAATGGGTAACGGCTAATGCACTCCTTTGGCCTAAGCGTGCGTCAACATGCTACCCACTAGTTTCAGACAATTTGCCTTCCTTTAACTTTTTCTATGGCATCGGTAGGATGTGTAAAACCATCAGTAAGGCATTGCTGCAACTCATGAACATGTCCAAGCTGCGTTTGCCTTGGTGGTGTCTTCTCTTCCGCACTGCCAACGGGCAGATCATTTCCTCGAAGAATTGCCAATCTAGCCACAGTAATTGGAGCGATTCCAATGGGAAGCTTTCACTGCAGTACACCTGTACAAGTTCTTATCTACTCGCACCCTATGTGGTCAACAAGAACTATTAGTTTCATAGAACCATGCCTGGTGCAAACCCTAACAACATCTAGCACTAAGCTTATATAGCTTCCCAACACAACATCGGTCCGGGAGTATCGCCTGGTCAGAGGATGGCAACACTCTACGTGACTGTCATCGGTGGAAGAAGTAATTACGATTTAAGAGAGGGAGCTACCCTATATACTATGCACCCTAGAGCGAAGATTATGTGTACAAGAATCAGCCTAGTATAGATCCATTATATATAAATTTAGGTGGGGGCATTGTGTGTCATTGTCTTCTTCAGTCCTGCCGTTTACCTACGTTTTACTTTGCAAATGGAATCATTGTGACTTCAATACGTAAGAGAAATATAAAAATATGGGCTTGAAATAATCAGAATGGTGAAATCATTAGGAAATATTCCCGGAAGCTAAGAATACAACCATGACGTCATAATTCCTTCTTTTGAGTTGTTAATGCTTACCCCACCGACAACTTCTGCTATCGCTCTACCCTGACTTCGGGATGCCTCTATGCACTTATTGCAAGTCTATTCCTTTCCGTGGCCTTATAGCGGGAAGCAACTCATTGCCGACCACGGTTTTGCGACACTCTCTTATGTTGATGTTTCACCATAAATCACATGACTCTATTCAACAGCTAGAGATTAGCGCTATAACCTGCGAGTTTTGTTATATCATTGCGAGTGCTATAACAAGCAGCTATTGGTATGATAGCATGAGGACGGTCGACGATCAGAGTAGACCAGTCTGGCTTCGTTTTTCCGTTGGATGGCAGTCGCCCTTATGCCACATCTACCTTGGTCAGGACCAACCAGAAACGAAGGTATTTGGCAAGGATATACAGATGTATCCACCTTTAAGTAGGTTAATTTGATACGATTGCACACAGTATGCAGACTACTGATTGTTCGCATGGGAAGACGATCCGTTGGCTGACTTTTGTGGGCTACGATATGTTTACGAAGACCTGTTACACGATAACCCCCTACAGCAAATCGACAGATGGCTCAATAATTGTTTTGATAGGCATGGTGAAGGATGCCGTGTTGCCAGGCAGGAGATGGAGCTACCTACAAGAGTGATAGATCTAGGTGCAATGCCATCTCGAGAGGCCATGTTGGCTAACAGATCATGGTCTCAACTCTTTCGAGAAACAAAGTGTAAGCTTTTCCAAAATTATGGACGAGAATTGGGCTACTATACTACTCTGAGCTACTGCTGGGGCTTAACTGTAGCGTACACGACTGTTAAGAGCACCCTAGAAAGCCATTTAATTGGGCTTGATTTTGCGCTCCTCCCAAAATCCCTTCAAGACGGTATCATGATTACCAGATTTTTGGGCATCCGGTATATCTGGATAGATTGCCTTTGTATTGTACAAGATGATGAAGACGATTGGCAGTGCGAAGCAGCGCGCATGGCTGATATCTATTCGAACTCGTACCTTACTATCGCAGCAACGCGGTCGGAGGACAGTGATAGCGGTTTCTTTAGTCCGCGTGAAACGAGAATGACAAAACTTCTTTCATTCGGGGACACTGAAGGCTCATTCCAACTAGGCTTTCGTGCATACGATGTTAGTGCGCCGCCTGGGTCTCTCGAATCTGTAATACTAGAGCCATTACAGGTACGTAATACGGCAGTCGATTTTCTAACGCCATATTTAAGTGTATACTAGGTAGAGCCTTTGACAAAGCGCGCATGGACTCTACAAGAGCGCTTGCTGGCGCCTCGTTCATTACATTTTGGGAAAGAGCAAATGTACTGGGAATGCTCCGAAGAATCAAACTGCGAAGACGGCTCAGGATTTGGGGTTGCCGACGAGGACTTCCGTCTTCAAGACATAATCACTGGCCTAGAATCCGGATCTCAAGCCCGCCGCTCTCGGTGGCGGTGGTATAAGCTGATTCAGGAGTACACTTCCCGATCTATGACCTACTCTTCCGATAAGCTTCCGGCTCTTTCGGGGATCGCAGCTGCAATTCAGATTCAGACACGTGATACGTACTGCGCTGGTATCTGGAGAAAGACCTTCCTTGCAGACCTTCTATGGCGATTAGAGGACCCAGATTTCGACATGTGCGTATACGGTCCGAAGTATCCAAAAAAGCCGGATGTTTGGCGAGCTCCATCATGGTCTTGGGCATCCGTTGAAGGTGTTGTGAGATACCAAGACATCATAGATCTAGGGGAATCCTGCGCCGAGTTAGAGCAGTGTAGTCTTACTCCAAGCGGAGCAAATCTACTGGGTGGCCTACGGGCTGGCTTCGCACAAATTCGTGCTCCAGTAACGACGATCCAGAACATCGCATTAGAGCGCACGTCAGAAGGATACATTTGTGACCTCCAACTTAAAGGACCACAGCTCAAAAAAGCAAAGTTGTTTCTCGACTTTGAACGACGAGATTCATGTCTCGCCTTGATGCTGACACCGCATAGTGGTTTGGCCATTATCGAAGCCGATGGAGCGCAGCAGGCCTACGTAAGGATTGGCGTTGTGCAGATATGGAGAATGTATAACGAGCCCTGGATGGAAGCATCACAGTATCCAAAAGCTAGAAGCATTCAACTTCTATAAATATAAGGATTAAAAGGTAGGTACGTATTCGTACGATTAAGACTGTATTATAACAATCTAGTCCTAAGGGAATTAATGCCACGCAAACCTACCCCCAATCTTGATCCTGCGAGCACACCAGTCGACCCTAATGAGCCCATCATTAGAAACATATATCGGTTATGCGGTTATTGTTAAGCATTTTCCAACAGGTTAATTGGGCTGATGCCATTGTTCCAACCACGCAGCCGAATGCGTCTAGAAGCGATGCCACACACTTCTCATTACGCGTACCCAATGTACTCGGGTTCTGAGAGTGGCTTGCCATGGTCAGAATCCTCCAGAAAAACTGATCATGTATCCGAGCGTCAAAGATAGATCAAATAAATTTAAGCGATGAGCAGACAATGATATTTTTTTAACTTTTTAAGAAACCCAGCCTCATATTTCACGTTACCTAGGCCTTTCCTTGGGAAGCATGTAGTAGGACGTATGATCGGACACCTGTTTGAGCTCGCCCACGCTCGCATATACGGCGTCAGGACCTTCATGGACCGGTTCGCATAAACACTATTTCGTCCAATCACTTGCTCGCTATATGTAGTGTTGCCCACAAGACTCACGCCCATCCCGAGCTCAAACTCAAATTTGCGCGACAAGACGTGGTTTCCTTTTGGGGTCCGTTGACTACGACACAGACAAATGGGCGGAGTGCTACGGGTGTTGTAGCCGGTGCTTGAGGACCAGCTGCATGATCGCATTGAAAAAGAGCCAGACAGCGATGGGCGGCAGCTTATAAAGGTGGAAGACTACAAGAGTGACGAGCATGGGGTATTGAATAACAAGCTAGAGTGTGTCGCAGGCATGATCAGCGCTTCTAGACCAGCAGGCACGGCTGTCTCTTGCGCGCATCTAGAGCACCATTAGCGATATTATTCTCGTATATAAAGTTTTTTGCGCGTGCAATCATAGGCGGCTGCCAGGAAGATGCCACAGTCGAGTAGAATGCGACGCCTTTCAATGATGAGGCTGCCGCACCGCCGTTCGTGGGTGCATTGGCCACACAGCCTTTGAAATGGATGAGTAGAGGCCGGGGTGTGGGTATGAGTGCAACTGTGATGTGTTTTAGCCCAAGCGCCCCTACCGCATATGCTAAGCCATGGCTTCACGACGGTGTCCAGTGCATCTCCACCACAGGGCGGTAGATCGATAAGGCGTCCGCAGCAATGGTATGGGTCAGATCGCACTTGAATCTTTTCGCGCTCCGATTCGACACGTGTGTGGCCGGGGTAATGGTATCATACGTGCTTAGCTTAGCCATAGCCTGTTTGTCCTCTATCTTGTGCTGGGTTTCCATGGTAGCTATCAGCTTTGAATTTTTGACTAAGTCTATTTAAGTTCGCGTGGTGAAAATTTTCAGGGCGGTGTGCAGGAAGAGCACCGTTGATGCTGCCGGATCAATGTGTACTTGTATGTTGCTGTTGTATACAGCCTTGGCCTGATTGTCTGAGTTGTTTTAGCCCAGCGCTGCTTTCAGATACAATACTGTTTGACTGGTGGTCTCCCAAAATGTCATGGGACCGAAGCCTTAATTTTCTTGGCCCATCACCGTTTCGAAAATGCTACCATGTGGTCCTGATGAGCTGTGTTTAGTTTATCCCTGTTATGGCGCAAGCGATTCAAGGTCTGAAATGCATGGTCAGCTGTAGATTTGCTGCTTTCCACCAAATTCTTTCACTTGAATGGAAATATGGTGACTTGGCTGTTTTTCACAGTAGCTTACTTCTAATTTTGAGCCTGTTAGGGTTTGCAGGGGGTCAGGAGGGGAATCAATTGCTAGATCTCTCGAATCGGCTATGGTCAACTATAGTATACATAGAAAAAAGTACAGTGACGTACGCGCAAGAGTCAGCAGGGGACTCTCGGATTGGCCTACTTAAACAATCATTGTGTAGCCTACAAATGAGCTATTCCAATTATGAAACGCAATAATCACTCTTATACTTATTTAAACCCCCCGCCACCCTGGTAATCGATTTTTGACATTGCTTCAACTTTCAGCAAACTGCATCACTCAACCTACCGACCCCGACTATTCGCAATGACTATGCTGCTTCTCTTGGTTCGTATTCTCGGTTTTATTGCAGCCGCAATAGCCATCGACATTCGCTTCATGGACAACCAGTTATGCGAAGGATTCGCTGCTGGCTGCGAAAAGCTCGCTCCTGATCAATGCTGCTACATGGGCGATGGCGATTGCCCGAAGTATTGCACAACGGGTCTTGCCTTCGATTGGGTTCCCCGTAACTGGGAGGTAACTTTGCATGGTTCGGGAGATTGGGAATGCAAAAATGAAGTTATGAAACCATTTACAGTGGAACCAACCCGCGTCTCGAGCATCAACACCAGGAGTTTCTGTGTGAATATGATACAAGGTACCAGTGGCCGCATATTCAAGAGCGGTAGATATAGCTTTGGTAGACCTCGCGCGGCCCGCCAAATTCCCAGCGCTGTAGGTGATACAAAGGATTGCAAGCGGGTCGATACTTTTTATCTGGGTGATGGTACCAAGTACGCGATCGACCACTTAGAAGATGACGCCGTGCAGAATTTGGCAAGCGAATATCTCTCCGGTAGATGAAATTCCATATGCTAATTGACGAACAGTTCGCCTATTTCCGGAATAATGGAACTGCTGACGAGGTCGCATTTCAGAGCTTTGGTTTGGCAGCGATGGCAGAATAAAACAAATTGGTAGGTCTCCCTAAGAGTTACATGTGGGGTAAGGTATATGAAGTTTGAATATTTCTGATAGTTATATAGCGACGCGCGGTATTGTCAGCTCTACGGCCGGTCCACCGGTACAACCAGCCTGGGCGACGATGGAGCACGACTTCTTCATAATAGATATTATTGAATAGAGAAATATATGTACGACTCTAAACCTTTTTCTTCGTTCCGCAAAAAATGCTTTGCAATGCTTTGTAGTTTTCCCTATTGGAATACCCCGCTTCTGCGTTGCTCTTATAAAAAAAAAAAAATGTATGCGGTTACTGGATGTCATCATGACATAAAGCCAATCTATCTGATTACTCACTAAGCTTGTCTGAAAACATTACGGTCTTTGAACCGGGTCATGAAGAACAGTAATCATAACCAACTAGGATTAAAGACAATGCATTGCTATTGAATTCAAACATACTACGAAGAGGGTTGAGCTTACCATAGAGAATCCAATGCAAACTAACACTCATAAAACTACTATACATGGCGAAATAGTGGCAAGATGGTGCTCCGAAACAGCGGTTAAAAATCAAGTGAAATCTACCCTCACTTAATTCTTTTTCTGGATTTGACCTTGAGCTACATAAGGGTGTAGCGTGAGATTGAGTAAGCAACCCAAGCTGTGGCTGAGTAAGCCTGAACTCGCCGTGAGGCCAATATGAGCTAACGTAACTATGATTGATTTCTTCCCCAGGCAACATGAAGAGGGTCTGAAATTGGGCCCTAATCAGATTATAGGGATGTGAGGTGTCTAAGATTGACTGGTCTCATTTTCGGGCTATAGAGGCTTCAGTGGCTCAGCGTCATGATCTCTATACCGGCAATACTTTCTTTTCATTCATACGCATATTTAGTTACTGATAATAGTCCTTATAATCTTCACATATAGGATTTGAACGGATGGAGTAGAGCATTAAAATTCTTTCCATAGCAGATATATCTATCGATGGTTAACACTATACTGTTTCATAGCTGGTTGCCTGCTAAGATGCTGGCCTGCAACAAAGCAGGTCTTATCGTTGTTGTACTCCCGATCGTTTCGTTGACGCCACCAAGAGTCCATTCAACTTTCTACCCCGGTCTGATCGCGACCAACGAAGAGTATCTATACATCTAAAGCATAGGATAAAAGCTCTTTCGAAGCTCTTGAAAACGGCAATATTTGAAGATGTGTCCTTGCTAAACATATTGATCTCAAGAATTTTTCCGTTCTTGTGGGTGAGGGCGGGTATTTCTCGGTATTTTATTCCCTTTCTGGCCAAACAAGAGTCTTTAGTTACATAATTGGTGCTTACGTCGCGTTAAGTCTACACTAATTCTAATTAAGAACACGAGGTAAAAATAACTGTGGCGCATTGTTCTATCATTGTGAAGATGTGTCCTTTGTCACATGCCGGCACCGAACTGGAAACGGCTGCTTGAACGTGCTCGACAAATATATGGTATTAACATCGTCTGAATCGATATGCCGAGCAACGAAGCTATCCAAAAACTCATTGCAGCCCGCGGCGCAGGTCTCCGGGCAGCATCCGAGAAGCGGGATGTGGATGAGTTGATGTCATGGTACTCAAAAGACACTGTTTTCACGAACGTTTGTAAGCTGAATCACCAGCCGGCCGACTGTGGACTTCAAGCTCATTTGGAACGATACAGTCAACAACTACACTCTCGAGGGCATCGATGCGGTGCGCGGGATGTATACACACACCTACAAAGCTATTCCTTCGTTCAAAATCAGCGACGGAGGGGCTACGGGATTCACGCCGGAATTTGTGGCTGCTGAGATGATATGTGAGGGCACCGCCGCGATAGATCTTCCGCAGATGGGATGGAAGGCGGGCGAGACCATGGTCATGACGGGAGTGTCGCTGTTTTGGTTTCGATGGGAGGGAGAAGGCGAGGAGTGGGACGGTAGTCTCTCCGATAAAGCTGTGCGTGGCTGGAAGATCGTTCGAGAGCGGGCGTACTTTCAGTTCACCAAGAAGGTTCCAGAATAGAGCCATGAAGATAATTTCGTGACGTTTTCCGAGAAGAGTCTTGTATTAGACCTAAATAGGTACTTATAGCTTGTCAGCTGCAGGTCATACTTGGCGCTGGTATCATGTAAAACACAGTACACTGATAGTTACGTGGGGTTCCCCGTTTCGGATTATCCTGACCATGCACCCTTAATGGCTCGATAAAAGGTACCAATCGAATGGGCGTTATCGTATAAAAAATGGGCACCAAGGCCGCTACGACGCTGAAAATAATCTCTTAAAGACACTAGGGATTACAGATTCAACAATTGTACCAGCTTAGAAAGTAAAGAAAGATGAATAATAATGCTATAGGCGGATGAGTCTTGATATATCATAATAGGAAGCTTTCTGCAACCAGATGTAAAAGCGACGGCGCAATTATTATTTTCGAAACAGCAAGTTGGGGTGTATTCAGGATTGGTTGCACAGCACGATACGACTGGTGCGACGCTATACAAAACTTGTATGTGTCTACGAAGTCAAAGCCGTTTAAATTCAATGTACTCGTAATTTGTCCTTATTAGCCTCATTCCACTCAGCCTTCTACTAGTCTCTACATTGTCTTGTGAAAAACTATCGAATCCAGCTGACGATACGTATAACGGACGGGAAGCGGAGATGATGCGTTTCGCCGCAGTCGTTCACGTGCGGCCAGTCGTGATCGAACAATGTTATGTCAACCTTGACAACACCAGCCCTCAAGGATAACTACAGCTCGTGAGTGCTTCTATTTGTTCCTTAGATGTTTAAGAAAGCCGCGCATATATTGCGATAGATAGAAATGATAGCAGTGGCTCTACATGGGGTGAGGACTTTTGTTGCTATAACGAAGGCATCCCTGTAAATTGATTAGTTAGCGACCATTCAACTGTAACTTTGAGATATATACGGCAATGGGTTGAGGAGTCAGCTCATTATTTGGGCCAAGGGTAACTCTAAATTATCAATGCGCGTATGGGTCTTTATGTTGCTACAAAGTCAAAGTACCTACTTTACTGTCCGTTACGGTGGTTTTTCCGTTACATGAGGGTGCATATTGGACATGGTAATGAACAACTCTTCCTAACAGTAGTATATATTGTAGTATTTCTCCTACCTGTCCAATAACTATTAGTGAAAAAACTAGGACAACGGTACAGAACAGTTCATGCTAACATATTGATTGTCACTTTCCTTATTTTCACTATCGCGTATTGATTGTGGATATTAGTTAATTGTAATTCCACGTTCTAAAAAAATTCAAGCAGATGTCTAACCTCTAAGCAACTTTCTTCTCAGTAAGCCCTCTATGCTGCTATCCTGCCATGAGAAACCAAGATGGAGGTCAAATATTGCCCCATACATACCTTCTGTGCGGTAGTCCTTAAGCAGATAGTGTTCTTCAGCTTGCGCTCGCACCAGTTGAAGTACGACCATCCACCTCCTGTTCTATCGCTTCTTTGAGCGCCTTTATCTTTGTAAAAGCCCGTTCTAACTCCGTACTACCGTCACTCTTGACGGCATGAGTGAGTTTAGCTTGCTCCAACGCGTCTTCGAGCTCTTTGATTTTCGCAGCAGATGCTGTTTACTCGTTTTCAACTTCCTGACCATTGATATGCCCATGAGCCTGCTAATCTGGGTCTTTCTCTTGCTTTGCTTGCTCAGCAGCAATAGCGCCCTTCCAGCGCATCACCTTCTCAGACATTTCCTCAATCTTCTTTTTGGTGCACTCGATATCATGCGCGTTGGATGCCTTAATCTTCTGATTAAAGAGCTTCACGTTGAGGATATACCCATCAGCTGTTAAGCGCAGGGTTTCACATTCCCCAATCTGCTCCATTTCGACTGCCTTATTCGCAAGCGACTCCCGATACTTCGGAGGAAGGTGATTCCATCGCTCGCTATCACTCAGCTTTATCTTCGCTCGACTGGCCCGGGCTTCTGCATCGAAAGTGTTCTGGAGATCTTCAATAACCCTTTTCCCTCTCGCAAGTGTATTGTTCAACCGATGGCGCATAACGGAATCAACATCGCGATCAAACTCAAGGTTTTTTTAAAAATTCTTCACGAGCCCAATAAGTATCCTTAAGCTCCTTGATGCATGATTCCACTGTTCTAATACGATCGAGTCTTATTACATTAGCCATATACATGGCATCACCCATAGGTATGCTGCTCCATCGATCTTCAAGTTTGAAGATGAAGGGCACATCCTTAGTTTGAACAGCCATCTTGCGATACTGGGTACTTTTGGTAGCTTTGTCTGCTGTGATCTCTTAGTATATGGTAGATGGTAGAAATGTGATGGAAGGTGTGGTGCCGAGGTGAGGTGTTGCAGTCGTGATATGAGAGAAGGAAGAATTAGTCGATGGGGTTATATGCAAGGGAAAACTGAAACGTTTTAAAGGGAACAAAAAGCGCAGTAATAGCTACAAGGCAGTCTTAAGTGTACTGTGCGATGTTGTAGAGATCGACTATGTGTTTACGGCACTTTTACTCCCTATTCTACGGGCTATGCAGTGATGTGAATTTACAATGCCCTTGTCTAGTAATCTAAAACAGCGAATGTACTAATGACGTTGTATAGATTCGATATTATTATTGCTGAATGAATCACGGGTGGATGTCCTTGTTCAACAGGCTGTATTTTGAGGAAATGGAATTGTGATTCATTGTAAAGATTACTTGTATAGTACAGAAAGGGACTTCAGGGGCCGCTGAAGTCAATCGTGAGACGAAAATATTGACCCCAACCTCTCTCGCGGAACGAATTGAGGAGGACGGGTATCACATAGCTGAGCGTGGATGGCCAACGGATACGATAGCAATCGTAATAATTTCAGACTCCGCCGAATTGCTAATTTATCGAAGTTGGGAAAGATGCCCACAACCATATTGGTACCTCCATTTTGCCGCTTGCCCGAGGTACTCTTTTTAATTGCCTAGCATGAATCTCAGCAACTTTTCTACAAATCTGCAATTGCGCCTGCCAATTGCCTGATAATTCTTTTAGACCAATAGGTTGTCGCTCTCATTAGAATAGTCCAGATTGCTATAAAAATTGCTTGCGCGCGGCCTGAAGCATCCACGGGGCTTGTTGGGAATACTAATAAGCGCCCGGCTTTCCTTGCTCTATAACAGCTACCCCTGCTTGTATGATAACCTCAAACGCTACTGTCTGTGTCTTGAAAAAGCAAAGCAAATTCTGTATGAGGGAGACTGGTGAAAGCATGAAATTCAATGCCCCTTTCCGAGGCGTATGATGGCCGTAGCTCCTTCGTTCCTTATCGTACCATTCCTGCAATTCAACTTGCTCTTTCTCGAATCCCTTGAGAAACAGCTGTCATGGCTTAGGAGATGAAAACATTTCGAGTAAGCTATGGAAAAGGAAACGAATATTTAGTATGTACACTGCTTCCAAGACATCAACCCATCATAAGACCGTCAAAAATTTGGCGTGGAAAGGACATGTTTAAAGTTAAGGGACAAGTTGAACATATTTGTGGAAGTCACCAGCTATCAAGCCCTGAATTACTAGTTCTGGTGCCGTTAAAAGGCATTGCTATGCAGGATGTTGCATAAGCTATAGGAAGACTTCAGAAAGAGCTCATACACAACTAAACCTGATTTAAGCTAACACCCCGAAGGGCGTCACGCGCATCCACAGGCTCTCCCTCTTCGCGATGCACATGGCACCGCCGCACTGAGCTCGTTCTTGCTCACCACGCTCTAGTCCCAGCCCAGCGTGACCTCCCAGGCCTCCACAAGCCCCTGCGCCCTCGGCCGCTCGTTGGACCACACCTGCGCTACAGTCTCCCAGTGCCGGGGCGTCAGATCCGGCACACCCGGCTCGAACGCCGACATGGCCACCTCGAGGCTCGGAAACGAAGGGGGGCGGCTGCCAAAGACGATGCGCTTGTTAGACTCGGTCACGTTGAGCGGCTATAGGTTGTCGTCGGAGATCTTCGGTGGCGGGGTCCTGCTTTGGGTCGTCTTTGTTGCACCAGCCTCAAAAACTATCCAGCTGCTCAAAGCTGTTTCGAGAGGCTGGCTGTGGCACAATGGGGGGTTGTCTGGCATGTCCATAGGATCGGCTCGTCTTTTGGATCCGGCTGTCCGTCTTTACGCAGCCAGTTCTTCTAGAACACTTTGACGGGGTCACCCGAATTCATCGATTTCGCACAGAGGTCCTTCTCGTTTTTTTAGCGCAGACACCTGGCTGTCGACCCGCACGCTGCTGACGGAGAAGTGCGGGGAGACGGAGAAGGTGAAGGTTTCACTCCTGACATTTCACGGCCGGGTCGTCACGAGCGCCTTATCCGATGATGAAAGCAGGAGGCCGAAAAACGAGTTGAAGTGTATGCCCTGTCTGAAGCCTTGTCTGCTAAGGCTGAAGCGCGAGTTCGTAGAATTTCGGTAGCGTCAACGTCTCTGCGATCTTCTTCGGCTCGTCGCCGAAGGGGATATCGAAGCGGAAGGCCCAGAGGCCGACGTGAATGGAGCCGTGTATGGACGGACCCTCAATACGCAGCTGCACGTCAACCTGCACGGTGATGTGCGCCGTGACGAAGAGCAGACCCATGGTATAGCTGACGCCGATGGAGACGCCGCCATCGGCCACGAACGTGAAGGGACTATAGTTGATGAGCATGTTGAGCCGGGCGGTGAACCAAGCCGAAAGGTTCCCAGCCTTCAAAGTGATGGAGATCATGCCGTCGGCCATGCAGACCTTGGACGCCATGGCAAAGTAGGCCTCGCCGCTCATGCTGATGGCCCTTCCGAAGTGCCAGTCAATTGAGAGCCATTCGGGCCGCGGATAGCGTGCCCGCACATTCAATGACTTGTGATAGCCGCCGACAGAGAAGACCCAGTCGCCAGAGTGGCTCCAATCTGAACTCGCCGACCTCAGGATTGACCGTCGCCTTGAAGCCGATCTCGATAAAGGCGAACTTGGCGTCTGACGACACCGACGGGAGGAACGCCCATCGAGACGAAGAGGAATTTCGGCACCTCTTCCACTCATGGCCAGCGCAGTGCCATGTTGTACCCAAACGCGGCCGTGATGCGGGTGACTGTAGCATACCCTAGCGTAATCAGCAGACCTTCGGCCTTGGGGAAGAAAAAGAAGCGAGACGACTCCACTGCGGCTTTGCTCTTGTTCTCAACTAGCATCAGTCTCTGCTTCTGCCCAGGCTGAACTGTCCAGTACGTACTGGTATTCTTCTCATAGAATCCCGCTGCGTGGAAGCCCTACACCCTCAGCGGGCTACAATCCCGCTCGAATACGAGAGGGCGCGCTCGCGGAGGACCCCGTCGCGTACCAAAGACCCGGAGGAGCTTCAACCGATTTGACTAGCCGCTTGACAAACTTTCCCGCCGCCGTCGGCGTCAGCGCTGTCGAGGAGCCCGGATACAGCGTAGTGGTCAGCTGGTCGGTGCCGATGAAGGCGCCAGCCAGTGGTGTTCCCCCTCGGCATTGCAGTCGACGCCCACGCTCGTGAAGGTAAGAGGGCCTTGCTGATTCTTGAAGGGGGCGGTGTGTTTCGACCCGCCCTTCGGCTGGTCCTTCGCCGCGACCTCCTTTCCGTCCTCCCTTGGCTTCTTTCCAGGCGTGTCCGCAGGCGTCTTTGGAGGCTTGTCCCCTCCAGCTCCCAGTTTCGCCGGTTCGCCGAGCTTGCTTTTCTCGCCTAGTTTGGAAGGTCTTGCAGCTTGTGTGGATACTTTCGCTGAGCAAGAACTGGGCCGCCGCAGTCGTTGTTCCAGAACGACAGCAGCTCAACCTCAGTGAGCGGATTAAGCAGAGTAGCAATGGCAGCTATGGCTAGTGGTAGGGTAAGAGAGAATGATAACGGTAGACGGAGCTTTTGTAGTTTTCGAATGGACCGCAAAGATATTCAGCAAGTATGAAATCAGTAAATGATATCCTTCCCATTCTCCATAGTGAGGTTTGAATAGCTCGGGAAGCAGCCTTCCGTCGCTACAGCGTAAAGAGGACACATTCGAGCAGTGAAGCCAGACCACCCGCTCAGATCATTCCTCAAGCCTCTCGAGAGATGGCCAGCTGAACCCAGTATACGTTTGGACCTCTAAGTGTAGATCGCTTGTGTGGGGCCGGAAGTAAACTGTTTAGCGTTACCTTGCTTTTTTATTCGTGGTATCAAGATCGGCTGTTGAACAACTAGCATGCGATGAATTCGAAGCATCGGTGGTGTTTGCGTGCAACAAATGTGTTCCAGGCATAATAGTAGATTAGGTATAGTGGTGACGCTGTCTACAAGCGAGCCGGTATTCCAAGCGAGCCGGCATTCCAAGCGAGCTGGCAGCCGAAAGTCACACCGCCAAATCCCTGAGAGAACTCTTACAACTGAGAATTATATCATAAGCTGTCCTAGAAGCAACAGAAAAAGCATAGTTCTGGAGCTTATTAATGCTAAACAATTTAATACAAAGAGTAGGAGCAACCTTTGGGTGTTTAAACGCTGTGTCCATGAACCAGCTAATTTAGATACCCTGAAATATCGGTATAGTATATTGTATGCACAAAACAATCCACTTCTTCACTCTTATAGTCTATTTCGTCATAGCTGGAGAGATTGCAGGGGACTCACTTCATGAATTTTTGGTGTGTCGTTGAGCTGCGGCTCGCTTGTAAACTACGTTATACTTGGCGAACATGTTAGTAGGCTAGGTGGCCGCTTGACAGCAGGGCTGGAAAGCCACTTAGTACTGTCTAGGGGGCAGGCAGTTCTTTAATGCCAAGCCCGCCTGCCGCCGCCCAAGAAATAACGCACAGGGCGGGAAAAGATTTCCGAAAACCACATCGGTATTTTGGTGAGTGGATTCGTCGAATCCCATGCTCCAAAAAGTGGGCTTTCATGAAGCCACACATCCTATTCTGGGACAGCTAGTATTGCGCTAATCCATAATTTATTCCTTATATGGGGCTTAGCAAACCTCTCCAATAACCTACGAGCCTTTGACGACAATTACAGTTTTCATAGTGGAGACAAGTCCCACCTGTTGGTTCGATGGCGCTTTGGTTTGTGGGGATCTAGATCGTCGGAAACGCCGACCCGCGCAGGAATAACCCGTGACGCTAGAGCAGAGAACTGATCGTTCCTGGGGCGTTAGCCATGGCTAGCTGAACGTTTGAGCGGCTATGCGATCGCATTACTCGACGGCGATGCAGGAGCCCTCGACAGTTCCACGTCAACTACCGTAATCCCCTACGGGTATTTGATGTGCTTGGCTCAGTCAACTGCCGCCTGTACGAACTAATGCCGCTCTAGTTACTTGTTCTTCCTTGGCAAATCTTCGTTTGAGTTTACGCGATATTTAGCACAACGCAGAAGATATCCCAGCACAGAGCTAGTAGCCCCTAGAGCGTTGGCTACTTCCTCATAGGGATTACTAGTCTATACTTGATCAAAGCAATTCATCATTCATATACATAGAACTTTTGTGCTTGAAAGCATTCTTTCCTCGGCAAGGGTAGGAGAGGGCAGTTTGCATCGGATAAGAATCCAGACTGTAATAGAAAGTTTGTCGTAGCGAGAAATTCGGCTAAACGGGCTTCGACAAAGCGATAGTCGATTGTACACCGCTACCACGCCCAAAGGGATTAGAAATTCTTTGCAGATTCAATGTCTAGATTGCAGTTCAGCTGCCATTGTCGTCAGGTGGCTGGATCCTCAGCTCGCCTCTTGCTCGGTGTGGCTTGGTCCAAGTCAACGTGTGGGATGAACTGCTAGAGCCGAATCTACTGATTTCGAGCAGCCTCGATACCATAGTCCTCGCCCTGGGAAGTCTGCTTCGGTCAGGATTTACTAGGTATAAAGCTGGCTCTCTCCGGCTGCGTTCATTCTCAAATCATCAACACATACATCCTCTACTTCCACAACCAGATTCGGCTACTATCAATACAGTTTGTCTTTATCCTCTTACTCTACATTAGCAATGTCTTCCTCTACCCAAGCTGCCGGCGTCGACACGGATATCGCCAAGATTACAGAGGTCACGACCCCCACTGAGCTCGGCGACGTCTTGACCGTGCCTTTGGCCTATGTAGACAAGTCTCCCATTCCGATAGAGTGGTCGCAGAACTTCAAATCCAGGAGTGATACATACTATCAGCTTGCCTTCACTAACACCAGCAAGAGTAAGTCTCTCAAACCGCCTTGCAGGCATGCTTCTAAATTGTCATTGTAGACAACGTCAAATATTTCCTCTTCATCTCCTCGGGCAAATTGGAGGAGTTCAAGAAGCTCGATACGGGAAAGGGTGCAGACGGAAAGATCACGTTTAAGGTGACCAGCGACTTCACCTACGGGCAGAAGGACAGCAAGGGCAGGAACCGCTTCCTGGTCTTCCATGAAAGCGACCGTAACATCTACCAAGTGAGTGACTCCACGAAGTGTATTCGACGAGCAGCTCGACACGGGACACTGACGGCTCATCGAACAGGGTCGCTTCGTCAAAGGCTCCTGGCAGAAGTATGGCACCATGGCGAGCGGCTTCATCGACGGTTTCAAGGGCGACTCGGACGCCAGCAAGGTGTTGGATATCTTGAACAAGTTCATAGGAGATGAACTGAGGAAGTTCAAATAGGCTGATGGAGAGCTGCCGTGCCGTCACAAGGCGCTAAGGGGATCCGAAGATGCTAGGATAGCTTTCCTGTATCGTCCAGTCATTACTAGTATGAATTGATCTTTACCTGCTAAACAGCTTTGTCGAGATGTTTACATTGCATGTCTACTTGACGTGTCCTGCCAGATAGAGGTACCATTTGTTCTCCAGACAGTCCCTGCTAGTCCCTATCACGTAGGGCAAGCAGAGCCGTATAACAAAGAACAAGACCAATCGCGTGTGAAAAGAGAGGACGACGTTGATTTTGCCCAATCCAGTAGATGAAAATGGGATTTCTGATGACAATTTGCTGCCTTCTGTATTTTTCCTGAAATGATGGCACCGAAACAAGCACCTGCACATTGTGTAGACTTGTACTAGCTTTGGAGTTATCCAACCATAGACGAGGTCTTACTGTAGTACATACATCATGACGGGCCCATATGATAACTTCCTTTACGTTTTTCTGTCCCTCTGATAGTATTGAAATAAGCACCTGCACATTATATAAACTTGTATTAGCTATAGAGATATCCAACTATATAGACGAGGTCCTACCGTAGTATGTGTATATATATACCACGAGGGACCCCATGTAACATGTTCCCTTAGGTTTTATTCTGTTCCTCGACCTCATTCCGCATGATAAGCCCTTGGCGCATCTGCAGGTAGCCCTCGATGGCCATGTAGGGGCTAGGCTCCAGCCGCAACGCAGGCTCGACCTGATGACGGCCAGCGGCATGAAGACAGTCTTGAGCTCCTCCTTTCCCCCATGCTCCTTCTCAGTTCCCAGCTTCTCCATCGTCTTCGTCTCCTTCCTGACGAGGTACGGTTGCAGCCAGGCCCAATTGACGCTCTGCATGGTATGCATCCGCACCGCCGATGGCGCTGCCGGAATAACCTCTTTCCAATCGTCCGTCATCAACAATTTGGTCCTATCGAAATCGGGCACGCCGTTGAGCATGACGAGCGGGCCGTGATGCAAAAAGGCCGTCATCTTCAGGAGCGCGTCCCGCCAGACCTAGGAGAGCAGCTAGAGCGGCTTGGGCAGCAGGATGCCCGAGTACACGTGAACGGGGGTGAAGGGGTCGGCAAGGGCGCCGACGACGAGCGGCTAGACGTTGTGGGCGCGCGTGTACGCTGTCTGCATGTAGAAGTTCTCCAGCCAGAGGAACGTGTAGTTTGCACCATCTTAGCCTCGAGTGCGTCGCCGCTGCACACGGGCTCGTTGAACACAAAGGCATCCAGCTCCATGGGTAGGAGGACGGGGTCCAACGTGGTTACACCGGATAGAGGAGGAGTAGCCATTGCCTATGCAGTATGGCTACTGCAGTTGCTGCAGCTGCTGACGGTTAGGGTACAGGTATCGTCCAAGGTTCGATTGGCTACCTACAGCGCCCGGTGCTAGACACTGTGCACGATCTGATCAGTATCTACATGCATGAGGGATTTCTCAGGTACAAGACGTACTACTTCTCAAGCGCAAGACATACACGTCGTCGTCGATATTACCTAGAATAATATTCCAGGAGCGTCCTGCTGTGCTAAACTAGGCATGCGTTTGGACATGGCTTAGGCTCGCGAGGCTATCCCTCCAACATGGGTAAATGGCTCGTCCGTAGTGGCGCCCACCTCGGCCATCGAGTTTCGCTCTGGACAACTCGATCCAGATCATCGTACGACAAAAACAGGTTGGTGTAGCGAGGAAGCTCGGGCGCAGCCCGTGCGGGGTTTTCCTGCGAGATCCCTGGAAAGGTAGTTGCTATATCCGCCTATTCCCACGCCGCCGCATGCGGGCGACAGGGGTGACAGCCGCTCAGCCAGCCAAAAAATGCGGTTGGACACTGTGTCATGGTCATGCAGGTACATGAGCCGCTGCCGCTTCGCCAATGCACCTGAAACCACATGCAGGCCTAGGCGCCCGTTGAGGCAACGGGATACACTAGTCGTAATAGTGTGATCTCGCCCAGGCCACGCCGGGGAAGAGGCGAGCTGAGGTGTATGTCACTCGCGTAGACCAGAAGCTAGGCTTTATAGGAGAGCCTGTCCACCCAATCACAGTTTGCAGAAGTTTGTTAATCCTGCAAGTACCCGCAGCTGCATCTATACACTACCAAGTACACGTAGGCTCGGACACACCGCCGCCAGAATGGCATCGCAGCCGCAAACACATTAGCTACGACGCCTAGTCGCCTAACACTTTCTAAACCAACCTACGCTGGAGATAGAGGCGAGCTGAAGCAACCATCACCTGGCCCAACCACCCGAGGAGAGGGGAAGCTGAGCTGCGGTATCGCGACGGTTCAGCCGAGTCCCTTGTCTAAGGAATGGCCTTGCAGCGAACAGCCTAGGAAAAAGCAGTGCTGTCATGATGGCCGTGGCCGTGTACCAGACATCACGTGATAATGCTAAAATTGTGAGGGGTTTTGCGGTTCCCAGCGAATTGAGTAATCCTCGGCGTTGAATAATATATAGAAAATTCTCGTATGAGGAGTCGAAAGAGTCATGTGAAATTGACCCTTCCCTTCAATCTATCAGCCTTCTTCCTTAGCAGCCGCCTATTTCATCATGATATTCCTAGGCAAACCAGACGTATACACCACGACCATAATGTTAGCACTCGTGTCAAAGATTACCACAGCGACCTGGAAGGTCTTTACCGACTGGAGAGGGCAAACCCCATTTCCAGTAATTCAGCAGGACACTAACGTGCTAAGGTTGATATGCACTATGCCATTGCTTCCCAGCTCTCTTCGTGGTGATATAAGCGTATATTAGATTCTTTTAGGGGATGTTATTAGTGTCAATGTATACAGCTAGGACATTAAGGTAGACTTTATAGCCTTCAAAGGAAAGGAGGGAGTTAAAATTAGTTGGCTTATATAAGGCGATAGAGACGCGAAGGAGTTTTTTAGCGACGTTTGGGATAGCCTAGTAAGTATAATACGTAGAGAATATAGTAGATCAGATATAGAGGAGTTTTAAGGAGAGATATATACTTGGGAAGAGTTTGTATAACCGACATATAAGGATAGAACTTGCTAAGGGTACACATTTCCTTTACCGCCAATTGCTTCTCCTTTAACCATCTTTATAAAAAAATTTCCTTTCAAAGCATAACTTAACTCATAAAACACAATATAAGCTTCTAGAGTCCACCGTTATGCTGCTACTTATTTAGTAGCTGACTAATCAGACCCAGCTCCTGAAACTATCGATTTAGTCGACTTTGGACATACACAGATCTTGGCCGTAAGCCTTACTCTTGGATTATCCAGTTACTTTAAGTGAATAGCTGCAGTACAAGACCTCTAAAAAGGTTTTGTGTGTCGTTTCGCGGGATAGGCAGACTCAAGGGGGGTTCTTTGGCGCGAGTATACGCGTTGGTGGCACAGCAAACAATATCTCGACCAGCCTCATTAGCATGTGGTGTTGGATTTGAGTTTATAAGGGCTCCTATACTCTGCCTTGTAATCAAGCGTACATACGTCCTTCTTTGGGGGCCTTCACGTTACGACTTGTAATGGTACAGTGACCCATTACCCTTTCAGCTTCGCTCCCGGTAGTGATAGCCCCTATTGAACTTTTTTTCTTGCTGCATGACGGTCGCCTTCCGGAGGATGCCATGCGGCAGAGATAACGAGGCTGTTTGTTGGACCGAGTGGCAGGCCGGGTGCGCATTTCCAGAAACCCAAAACCACTGATACTAGGAACACAAGCACATGGAACAAGATAGAACAGAGAGCGCCGAGTGCAGAATACCCCATTCCATAATGATCACCTTCACCTGGAAGAAGCCGTTCCTTCTTTAGATTTTCATGTCCGCCGTTGTCGTACCACGTGTTACGGTAGAAAAAAACTGCCTGGGACGCAAGCCATCCTAAGAGGACCGAAGAGATAATCTGCGGAATGCTATATCGATAGGGAAGAGATAGCCAATACGTGGAAACTTGCTCCGATTCAGGTTCTGGGTTGCTTACTCGAAGAGGCTGCCGATACAGTACTAGTCTTGTCCAATCACGCAGTTGGACCATGATAGTGAGGTGGTGGTTAAGGGCAATATAAACGACTGAGATAAGAATCTGGGGCAAGGAGCCTGAATGCTGAATATCTGAAGATTCCCGAGCCTACATTTGCTAATAGTTTCAGCAGGGTGGGAGCCTGGCCGGATCTTGATGGAACACCATTCTGGTAGCGTAATACCACTTGACTCTTGGTAAAGGTTTCCCAATTCCATCTTCCAGAATGTTCGGAGAGATGTTTTATATGTATGATCACCACGGTACTTTACAAGGATGTCGTTAAAGTAAGACACCGCTCCAAAAATGAGTATTATGCATCTTGTTCATGTTAGTCCCGAGAGTAGCTAGATTCGGGGCGTTTACTTACGAGTTGGCATAAAACACCCAACGGAGGAAACCGACCGCATCATAGTACCACAAAGACATCATATGAAATGCCTTATGCTTGGCTCTATCCTCCTCCTCCTCACGGTCCTCCCCACATTTTCTTTTCGCCTCGAAGTGGTTGTTCCAATCGCGCTCGGAGAGCAAATATGATTTCTCTGAATGTTTGCATTTTGTTTGTAAAAAAAGATGCAACAGCATCCCCAACAGTCACCATTGGGGTTCCGCGTTGCTCTATAAGGCTGAGCAGCATGCAAGCGAATTTTATGGTGTTCAGTATAACTACGGTAACGAGAAGCCATACATGGACTTGCAGTCTGCAACAATATGGAACTCGTAAGCTCAGGCAATAAGAAATTGGAAATGGATGGTTGTTCTCGTCAAATACGTGCCAATTGTCGACCGACTGTTCCATCCTGTTCCAGTACATTCTAGGCACACCTATATTCATATAGAACCGGAGCACGGTCCCTGTATCATTGCGGTCGGATCCATGTCCTGTCCCTTGGCCGTCCTCTCTTGTTACGAGTAGCACGCTACCACGATCGGTTCGGTAATAGTTAAAGTCGTCTTTGCATTCAGCCACTAAAATGTTTTCCCAACGCCTCTTATCACGAGTTTGTCCATTAACTGCTCGGTCCTGAAGAAACTGTAATCAATCTTCATAACGTGGCCCTCCATTATAAATCTCGCCTGACTAGTACCATGGTCCTCCGGAAAGAAAACTAGGAGTAATGAGGACAACTTCATGTACTTGAGTTGCCCTGTTGACGACTATAGTGGAACTGTACCTATCTGAGGTTAGTCGAGTGGCCGTAACGGTAGCTTGTTTCCCTACGCAAGAATGCAAAGGTAGACTGCTCATCAACAAGGCAAGTAACAACAAAATTCTCCTTTTACGAAACGATTTTACATTCCTCCAACTTAAAAATCCGATATTAAGAAAACAAGACCGTGCATATGCAATGTCAACTTCATTCCGAGTTGGTGAGCTCAATATCTGCATACAGTAATTTGAGTCGGCTAGCAGAGTAGTGCTGAAGATATTGACCACAAGTAGGACACAGCTCGATAGCCTTATAGCGCTTTTGCAACTACGCACTGTCATAGTGGCATAGGGTGCGTTATCAAGATGGCTTGCCGCCCATATCAATGTTGAAAGATTAACCAAGAAAACAGAAGCTCCAAGAATAAAGGACTCAGCCATGCCACCGCGCCAGCTCGGAAACTGTGCTTTCCAAGAGTGGGCGACAGACTTTGTAGCTTTGGCGGCACTGTATAGAAATGTCGATAGACGCGCTCGATGCCTTGTAGCTACATTGCTTTTGGAAACACTATTGCCGTTTCTTCTGTGTATTAGTGTTTCAGGACTTTGGATTTTGATCCCATCAGATGACATGTATGCTATGGGGTAAAGCGCTGCAGGTGCGTTTACGATTGTACAAAGAGTTTCTGACGTCATAGACTCACCTACTAAGGAATTGTAGATTGATCTACTCTTGCACCGTGTGCCGTCCACTTCGTCTAGTAAATTTGTTCGCAAATTTCTGTAAAGTCATCATGAGCTAAATTAGTTAAACCCCCTATTATAAATAGAACAGGAATTAGGGAGCCGGAGGACCGCTAGGATGGTAGGTGAATGGATGTTATAGCTTCAGAGAGCGAAGAGCTGCGTAAGCGCCTGGCTATTCTTTTACAAGCTTGGGAATATCTTAGCCTATGATATTACTGTCAATATCAGACTGTCCTGCATAGCGCTAGGACGGAGCACTCTGAATTCTAGCGTGGCGCCGAATTCAGTATAGCGCAATTCGTGATCCGCTTGAGCGTCAAGTACCTAATCTATAACTGTTTAGAGAGATAATATTATTAAAAATAGTGGATGCGTTCATAAATACAGAAACTAGTCGTGGAAACCCCTATTTAATCCCGTAGGGTTCGTCAGACTTGGCGTAGATGAGAAAATGTGTTGCCAAATCCTTTAAGACTTACAATACGATCTAGACTATGGCACCTGCAGGCGATGCAGCCATGCGGTCATACAGCGATCCCGTACCCCAATTGGGTGAATTTCGGTTGTATGCATGGTGTGTCACTCTGCATAGGCGAACAAGGTTACCCCGCTCGCTCAGACTGAGGTTGAGGTCAGACTTTTGTCATTTTTTCTTCGAGTCAAACTCCTATCCCTCTACCGCATTTACTAAGACAGTTAAGATTATAAGGGATAAGTCACGGTTATCTATCATGGCCACATCGAGCGGTGTCGACAAGAAACAGTACGATCACAACAATGTGGCTGCGGGGTACAAATTATACGACGGAGTTCCCATGAATAAGCTAGAATCCGAGCTGATTCGTACAGCTTTAGGTGACTGCACCGGCCTCAAAATCCTCGATCTTGGCGGCGGCTCGGGCTCCTACGCACGCCAGGCCGTCAAAGCAGGTGCCGATTTTGTGCACGTTGTCGATATCTCGGAGAGTATGATAGAGATCGGTAAAGAAATCACAGGACAGGCAGGCCTCGGAGAGCGCATCCGCTGGAGTGCCGCCGACGCGACCATTCCGCTGACGGAACAGGGAGTCACCGATGTGCTGGGTTCTGGTGCGTACGACCTTGTCATGGCCAACTGGGTCTTCGATCATGCAAATACAGTGGACGACCTGAGGGGCATGTGGGCGAACGTCGCGTCTAGCCTCAAACCTGGAGGCAAGTTCGTCGGCGTCCGTTGTATTTTCTCTGGAATAAACGCCGATCACGTCCGTGATGGAAAATACGGCCTCAAATTCGAGGACTTCAAGGAGATTCCTGGCGGCATCAGAGGCACGGTCGTTATTTTGAACGACCCGCCGATCATTTTTGAGAGTACAACGATGGAGGATAGCTATAGTATGGCGAACGATATCCCTAAAGGGCTTGGAATGGTTGATTTCGAGATCGTTCCTGCAGAGAAGACGGAGGTAATTAAAAGTGATCCGGAGTTCTGGAAAGCGTACCTGCAGGAACCACACTTTGCTGTTGTAACAGCGAAAAAGAGATAAGGTTACAGAAGATTCTAGGAAAATTCTAGATATTGTCATTCAGCTCGACCTAAGTTGCGCACGGTGCAGGGGTCGTGCCCGAACACCTTCTTTATACAGATCATGAAATGACCACAGCGTATTGGGACATGCGTTCAATGCATCCACTGCTACGACATATCTAGATTCATGGCTGCAACTTGCCACCAGTTTCTATTTGTGACTGAATCTTCTTGCACGCTGGCTAGCTAACACTATAAGCCCTCGCTAGCGACCACATACTTTGATTATCAAAGGGACAGTGCGCAAGCTCCCCATCTCCTTTACGTGACTGCTACGATTTCCTAACGGACAACCCCACCGAAGGACTCATTATACAAATCAAGCAGGACGGCTGGAGGCTCGATGGCAGGGACCAGGACAAGCGCTTTGAAGGTGCCTTATGGAAGCTCATGGACATTAAAGAAAACGCCGGCTTCTGACGCCTCAGGTTCTCCATCCCGACCATGAAAGATCTGCACAAGAAGATCCAGCTGGTCTGCCTATTCAAGAACGCCAAGCCCAATTGCGGCATCGACGTGGCGCAGGCATAGAACAGTCCGCGGAATGAGAAATCGCTAACCACTGTAATGATACTGCAAATAGGATGCTCGGTCAACATGTAAGACTATTTCGGCCTCAACGCCGCTCCTACCCCAGACTTCAACTCCTTTTCCGAGCGCAAGTTCAGCCTAGTGCAAATTCTCCTCAAAGAAACCAAGGGCGCGGGGCGGGACAAGTGGCTCATGAACTTCTCTAACAGGCTCGTCATGCCCAAAAAGCTACCGGATAGATCAAAGAAATGGACGTATTTCAACGCTGCATAGCTTGCCCACAGCTACCCCAAGGGCTATCCGGGCGCCAACTTCCTGCTGCAGCAGTATTTTGCAAGCTTTCCACCGGGAGAGTACATTGAAATCATGATGGATTATCTAGAGGCGCCCGGGGACTTGATCATGCTGATGATACGGTCCAACTTTAGTGGGATTTGAATCGTGAACGCATAGGGTTGAAACGTGTACGAAAACTGGGATATCAGGCTCTGAAACTTCTCATAACAGCTCTAGAACTTCTTTAACAAAATCTTTGCATGTTTTTGCGTCCGAATACCACAGCGAGCTCATGCTTTAGTTTATCTATAGAGGACAGGGCATCTATACAACTCTTTGGAATAATAATCTGTTCTAACCACTTATCCTCTGCTATCCACCTCGCCTGTTGGGTGAATGCAACCTTTTCCACTAGTATTTGCTTGCCCATGCTATATTTTGATGAATCCATTCGGATATCTTGGCTGGTTTTGTGCATTTCGAACTCGGTAAATATAACTAGGTAATGGCCCGCGTCGCTATAATGGTTCTGAACCATTGATAAAGGTCATTTTCTTATTATTCTTTATTTTTTCTAGGTGGTAACATGTGCTTTTTAGTATGAATATTTTTATTAATTTAAGTATATAGCTATTCTAAAGCCCCCTTTACCTTCGTAAGGTATCCTGTCCTTACCTATAGAGGGATACGCTATTATCCTAAGTAGGGAGGTAGACTACTAATCTTCGCCCTACGAAAGATATAGCATATCTATACTATATTTTCTCTTCTTATTTTATTTATAGTTATATTCTTTTAGAAGTATAATACTCTAAGCTTAATATTAAGGTAGTAGAGGTCTATAAGCCTCTATACTAGCTAGTAGACTAGTATTAACTCTTCTTTACTTAGCTAGCTAAATAGCTTGTTAATCTTTTAGGCTTCCTAATATATCTAAAGGATATCGGCAGCGACGTTATTATAAAGTAACTACTAGTTAGCCTAGTAGAATAGATCTATCACGCCTATCATCCTTATATACTCTACGCTCTCACGTAAAGCCTCTCTAGCGATAGAAGGAATATAAGGTACTACTTTAGTTAGCTTTATATTTACTATTTAGGTATACTTACCTAGAGATATAGCTATAGTAGAATCAACTTTGTATAATATAGAAGAGTTAGATATTATATATTCGATATCTTAGTATAGAAGCTAGCTTTTATATAGAGAAGCGCGCAGGTAGTAGGCTTAACTCTCTAAGAACTATAGCTCTTAGAGAGGTAGCTACCTACGCCCTAACCTCTTATAAAGGAGCTATTATATTATATTAACTTCGTTAGGATAAGGAATAATTAGGTATCTTATAATTTGTATATACTACTCTACTATAGCTATATTCGCTTATTCTACGTAGCTCGTAGCGTTATCGATTATTAGTTTATAGATTAAGTACTAATAGTTATCCTTTTTACGTATTTTTTATTGGTCTGCAAAGGGTGCTTTGCATGGTTCTTATTTTTAATGTTATGATACCCCTCAGTTGCTCTAAGTAAACGCCATAACTAGGTAAGTATAAGTGCACATGCATATAACATTATTCTCTTCGCAAGGAAGCAACCTGGGCATGCTCTATAGCCACCTAACCATTCCATCAGAGAGGTGTTAAGTTGAATGGCCCGAAAACTTACCACCATAAGGAATGAAAGACCCTTCCAGGCCTTATAACGAAAATCGACTACCTATTATTGGCTCTTCACCATCCCCATCATTGTAGATTTCCGGTTGTTGGGAATTATTTCTTGCATATTCTTGCCATCTCCTGGTATAAGAGCGCAATCGAGATCTATTTGCGTAGGCATCGGGGATGAGCCATCTCGGTAACCATTTCGAGAACCAAATAACATCTACGTCGAACTGCCAGAGATTCTTTAATAAACCAAGGTTTGACTCCAATATCGCAGGGCCATATATCGATTCAATCGCAGACTTCCAAACATGATCCTTGAAAAATGCTTCTATATCTAGCAGCGTCTCAGCATTCTGGATCAATCTAAAGCTTTGCATCAGTCTATTAAAGAACCTCGAGAACATGGGTCTAAGTCCTGGCCCTGAAAATGCGCGTGTCAGCGATTCGTGCGTGATATAATCGATGCGATTATTTTGCTCTAACTCTTCGGGTGAGGGGTTCGATACGGTCCTGAATTGTCCTGTTTATAAAAATGAAAGCATCGGTCTTCGATACCAAATGCATGCTTGAGCGTTATGTAATAAACATATATAGGTGTTTCAAGAAGTTCGTGCTTCCACATAGTGACTATGGTCTCAGGGCCCTGAATGAAATATATAGAAGCAAACGAGTGAGGTATTCTGACTGCGGTAAGCCGCCCGGCATAACGGCTACGGTTAGTCAGTTCACTATAGTCTCTAACCATTTTTATACTTCTACTTTCTTACGTTGCTAACTTAATTTTTTCTATAATTCTATAATTTAACTTTTTAATATCTTTTTCTATTAGAAAGATATTTAAGAGAATCTAAAAATCTGCTGTTCTACTTTCTCTCTCTAAGTGTTGGCACGGCAATAGGTGCACGGGTTGAATCAATCTGCAGCTGCAAAGTAGGTTCGAGAGTAGATGATTAATTCTATAGAAGAGAGAACTATGGAGGAGTTTATATACACGAAGACGCGATTCCTTTTATAACGCATGGAGCGCTATAGGACCTAGCTCGCGCGCGTGAGCGCGATGGGTTATAGCGAGGAAGGGAAAGAAAGGGGGTATAGCAAGGGGCGCAGCTAGGGGCGCAGCAAGGGGTGTAGTAAGGGAACGCAGGTAGTGAACGCAGCTAGTGACGTAGCCGTCACGTGACGAGTCACGTGACTCGGAGAGCTGCCAGCATGCTGAGTAGTTATATAATGTAATTCTAATATAGACTATATTTTCTTTCTTAGAGCGTTTGAGGAATATAGCTATTATATAACTTGGAAAGCTACTAGTAAGCTGCTAGAAAGCTATAGAAAAGCTACTAGTAAGCTAAGTAGTTATATAATACTAGTTATATAATATTAGTTATATAATACTATTCTTCCTTATTTACTTAACCTATCCTTATATATAAAGCTCTAGATAATTCGTATTAATAAGTCTTTTAAAGGTAGTATTAGGTCCTAATTTTAGTATTAAATTAGTAGGGTTGTCACGTTTATTAATCTAGTAGATATCTTTAAGTTCTCCTTATTTATACGCCTATTAGAGAGCTATAATATTAATTATTAACCTTTTCTCTTTTATAGTACCTAGTTTAATAAGGTATTTATATAGTAAGAATAAATCTATATATATAACGATTAGTACTCGTAGAATAGAGAGATATTTAATAATTATATTAATAGTTCTACCTATTATAATAGCGATATTAATGCTATAAGCTATTATATAGATCTCTAATACTAGTATACTTCGTATAATCCTTATCCTTATCACTATTTATAATATCGCTAAGGTTAATTCCTTTAAATTCTACTAGGAATATTTTATAGTTAGGGTTAAGGTTATAGTCCTATATATATATTTAAAATCGTTATTATAATCGCTTATACTCTTAGGCTGGTAAATAGGTTTAGGGTACCTACTATTAGGTTAGGTTAGGTTCGAAATATATAGGCTATAGGTTGGAGTATAGTTAGGGTTATCTATATATTAGGTTAGGTTAGGTTTAGGTTATCCATGCGTTAGGTAGGGGTTAGGTTTAGGTTATCTATATATTAGGTTGGGTTGGGTTTAGGGTATCTTCTAGGTTACTTTTATATATAGTAATATATTATTCTATTATTATTCTATATTACGTGATTATTATTATAGTTAATAATTATAATATAAACAAAGATAAAAGCTAGGTAGTTACTATAATATAGTAATTAAAAAATAGATATATTTATATTATTAGATATTCGTTGTTCTAAGAATGGTAATTTTAATTAAATCTATATATAAGGAAAGGTATTATTTACTAATATTCCTATAAAAGCTACTAGTTTACTATTAGCTTTCTAGTATTTTCTAGTAGCTTTCTATTAGTTTACTAGCAGCTTTCTAATAGCGTTTCTAGAGAGTACTACTAGCGTTCTAGCGTTCCTAGAGAAGCTATTAGGTAACTAGTATTATATAATTACTTAGCTTTCCTATAGCTTTCTAGTAGCTTTCTACCAGTTTACTAGCAGTATACTACTAGAAAGCTATTATATAACTAGTATTATATAACTAATTAGCTAACTAGAGCTTCTTTATACTTTCTAGTAGCTTTCTACTAGTATACTAGTAGCTTTCTAGTAGTAATCCTAGAAAGTAGTACTATCTTTAGGTTAAAATAATTAGTTAATTATATCTTATTAAAAGTGGCTAGTTTACTACTAGAATACCTGGTTTTCTAATAAAATAATCTAATAAATATATTTATTATAGATTATTATCACGATAATATATAGGCTTATAATACTTTTATAGTGGCTAGGTTAAACTCTTATCTAGGGTAGCTCTAGCTATAGCTAAATCTATATCCTTATCTACTACTTTATCTTTAAAGTTAAGCTAGGCTAGAAGATTAAAAAGATTATTAACCTTATTATAGGGCTCTAGATCCTAATCTATATAGATAGGCTATTATTACTATTACTCTTATTACTCTTAGTAAATTAAATCTTTAAAAATTATAATCTATCGAATTATTTAAGTAGAAAGTTTATACTATTAGTCTCTAATTATATTTTAAGTAGTATTAAAAACTCGCTTAATACTAATAGTAGTAATCTAGATAGGTAGAATATCCTTAGTAACCTAAGTAAGCTAAGGATAAGTACCTTTATTTATTTTCTACTAAGTAAGAATATTAAATAAAGTACTATCTATAATATAAAGAGTATTAAGGTATAACTCTCCCTCTTAATAAGTTAGCCCTATCTTATCTTCTATTTTTTATATATTAAGGTCTTAGCTCTAACCTAATACTAATCTTAATTATATTTAGGCTAAAACTTAGGGTTTTTAAAACTATTCACTACCTTATAATCGTCTAGTAGATAAACTTAAAGTATAATCCTTTTACCCTAGACTATTATAGTAATTAAGGTATTTAAAGAATTATTAATAGTAATTATACTTATCTTAAGGATCCTAGGTCTCGTTCTAAATATATTATTAGAATAATACTATAATAAAAAGCTATAATAATATATCTTATAAGCTATAAGCTTTTAAGATAGATTAAAAATTATTATATAATTAAATAAGAAACTATACTTAGTATCTATCCTTAAATAATACTTCTATAGTTTTTCTTAACCCTATTTAGTAGTAGATCTTATAATTACTAGCTACTCCCTATTCTCTCTATTTAAATTATCCTCGCCTAAGTTATTAATTATCTTATTAAGAAAATTAAAAAGTCGATTATATATTAGCTAAATAAACTAGACTTAAGGCTTTTAATTTTAGCTAAGGTAGTTAGTAGTATTTTTAAAATTCCTAAATATCTCTATAAGGAGCTTAATATAATACTATTTAGTTAATAAAAGTTAAAGATATTTAAGATCTTAAAAATTAATTTTAGTAGTATTATTTATAAAGTTAGTAGGTATCTTTAGCACGATCTCTTACTTTAGCTACTTATTAATATATTTTTAGAGTTTAATTACGTGTTCGTATATATTATATATTAAATTCTATTAGGTTTTTATATCCTATATAATAGATAGGCGTTCTTTTACTAGTAATAATTATTAAGTAGTATAAAAACGCTCGAAATATTAGGGTAATTAATTAATTATAATATATATAGCTCGTATCTAGTATATATTTAGTATATAATAAATAGCTATAATAAAGTTGATATACTTTATAAAGTAAATTTAGTACTAATACCTACTCTTAGATTTCTATTATATAGCGCTGCTATAGAGGTTCCTTAGTATCTAACTTATTAGGAACTACTA
>Ga0247757_10000037_pt1 | contig 97255 bp, 111 predicted proteins | sample UWRJL126311R4_FD_180929 | JGI IMG/M metagenome (GOLD analysis project Ga0247757, IMG submission 180929) | Plant litter microbial communities from Arlington Agricultural Research Station in Wisconsin, United States - UWRJ-L126-311R-4 | ecosystem: Environmental > Terrestrial > Plant litter >...
GTTCGAAATGCTTGGTTTTGTTGAGCGAGGGGTAGCATGTTGGGTTGGGGTGTGCAGCGTTGGAATGGGGGGAGGGGCGGTGGGCCAAGAGAAAATACAACTTCAAAAGGTTAAGAGGGGTGGGGGTGGGGATGGGATGGATGAAGATGGAGAGTTTGGGAGGGGGGTTGTGGGTGGTGGGATGGTGGGATAGTGATGATCGGAGGAAGTTAGTCCGTTGGTTGTTGGTGGGCTTGTTTCTTCAAGATGTGGGCGGAGTGTGATGCGTGCAGCGAGTGAGGGGATTGTTACGTAGGATCGATTCCCGAGAGCGGGGAGATGCGAGGTGTTGGACGGAGAGCGTTACTTTCGATTCACGTTCCTGCAACCGTTCTGATTCTACATCCTAAGTAGGATGCAAAACGGAATCTACGCATCCAGTTTAGAACTAAGTAGGATGTGTCTCGAGTGATTCGACTATTCAAATCAGGAGACCTGATTATCTTTATAGTGTAGAGATTTTCTTTCTTATACTTTGGTAGTTTTATAATTTGGTGATGGAACTAATACGTCAGTTTAATTTTTATGTAAAGACATGGTCCACCACTTCAATCGATGGGCTAGAGTTTCGTTTCTCGGGGACGTACTAACCGTTTACTACGATGGATGTATTCGAACCAAATATGAAAACCTTACATCGTCATTTAAGTTATATGAATCTATCTCCGAGCCATCGATGATTCTCGGGATGGGTACTAAAGCGTATTCTTTTCAGGAAGTACGTGCAAAGCGGCATATCCTTCTAGTTTGCTCGCAGCTAAATCCACTATTCTATGTTTTACAAAGCATTGTCTTTCGACTTTTAATCATAGTGATGATAGGCTTGCGCTTATCAAAACAGCTCTAGAAGCGAGGAGGCATGCTAGTCCTTTAAAGGAGCTAGGGGAGTTTCTGATGGCTTTGTACCCTCTAATTTGATAGCAACCAGAACGAGTCTGCGGCCTTCTCCCTTCCTCTCCAAAAGAAATACAATAGCAATTCAGCACCATCTTGTATCTGTCCCCTGGCTTACCACGCGGTAAGGGTGTTGGCTGTAGCGGCTCCACTACTTACATTTATCCATCTCCCCTTATGCATCTAGAAACAGAATATAAAGAAACTATCTTCTAATAGCTATAGAAAGTATACTGCTTCGGAAATATAATTCCTCGCACAGCCATCTCGGAAACTTTTTATTGCATCTCCACCTTCTAGTAATTCAGACATCCTATGAGCCGGCCCATCCAATAGGCGGCTTGGAACCATGAACCTGCCCCACCACTAAGGCAAGCGAAATGTGGGGACAAAAAAAGTATCTTCACCCACAACGACATACTCATCTCGAAGAGAAAAAGAAAAAATCTGATGACCGAGCTAGGGATCGAACCTAGAATCTCTTGATTGCTTTTGAATCGTAGTCAAGCGCCTTGCCATTGGGCCACACGGCCGTTCTGATTGGTTGATGGTATTTTTGTCTTCAGAACAGCATATAAGCCCCCCGAAAAAGTGCAGGAGGAAGACAATTTCAGGATATGTGGTACTGTGAAGTGTAGGCTTTAAGCTCTCCTCGCCTGAGCATGTTCAATTGTTTCACTCTACATACAAGGATACTTATTTTACACCCATAAGAGCGTAACCCGTAAGTAGAATATTATAACAAATAAGAAGCCCCTGATATCCCTTTATAGGGGTGAGTAAGATGTGAATACTTCTTGCGTTTTTCCCAATTAGGCAAACAGCTCTCCACGCATATCCGCATGGGTCGCCTGAACATCTAAGAAAATTAAGGCTCGAACGGTTCACATTATACTGCGCGGCCTTTCAATAGACTTAGAGATTATAACTCCATCTATATGGCCTTCGATGAACAAAAACTACTAATGTTCGGGTAAAGGGACTTATAATACTTACTTCACTACGGATTGGTATAGATATTAGAAATTCTCATCTTCGTACGTGTAATCCAGATACTGTACAGTAGCAATCACACAATGTGGGAATTGTTTCAGAACTGTCACAACAGCAGGTAGAATCTTGTCGCGAGCTTCGATAAGACATATTGGCTTTGAATCGTCTTTCATTTCCATCCAATATGATTCGAGCGTGAAATTCGTTATTTCTGGTGCTCGTATTTTTCCCTCCTCGAACAGTTCAATTTTGGATAGTGTCGGATTGGTGGGGATCGGGCACGGTTAGTATCGACTGATTGTTATTTATTATCTTTGTTGCTATCCAGCGATCGAGAAATCGATGATAAAGGAAAAGAATAGTGAAATTAGATATAACATTAACTGTAACTACTGATAAATGACCTAGGAAAATGATGAAGGCGAAGAGGAGATAAATCATATAGGGGCTACTTTCGACTCTAATGTTTCCTTCTCACATTCAGTAGGAAAGTATTATCGATTCTTGTAGAAGAATTGATCTCTAAGCTATTGTTAATAAATCTTGTTTGGAAGCATTTTTATTTATTCTTTCAATGTCTGAAGTTGACTTTCGATATACATCAAGGCAACTGCTCTTCTATTGACTGGTACTAACATCATAACACCCTGGGGTAGACAGGATGCCTAAAACATATACCAGAAGGAGAGACGTCAAACAAAACTGCGAATCATACAAAGTTGTGAATTGCACAGGTTGCAGGGAATTGGAATTGGAATATTGTAACTAGACTAGCCTTTCATTTCATTCGAGTCATGGTGAGATGCTGACGCATGCACTTTACCCGCGTTGCCGCCAGTCCACCACAGCTACGTCGCAAAGCGGTACGACCATCTCCACCCGCCCCGCAAACTATCGTCCCATCGTGTCCGTGGAGTCAAAAGACATACCAATGCATCCACTCCATCGGCGAGTGCTCGCGGACGTGCTCGAGTTTTCCAACCAATAATCAATTTCTCCGTCTCCATCAACGCTAAAACTTGGCATCCGCAGTACGGCCGCCACAAGTGCATACACCTAGGCTACGTGCCTGTCGTGCGTCGTCCGTCCCAGGAGATATCTCCTCTTCTGATGCATTCGAAGATCTTGTGTGACCCCTCAATCTATCTACGCTGCTATTATGCTCTTGGCACGGGGAATATATGTGATTGCGTCCTCTCAGGAGAGATATGGTGATGCGTTATCCAAGCTATAAAACCGCTGTTAAAGCCCCCCATAGTGATATCTGCGTGATCTCTTAATATCGTCACTGACTGATATTTGCGTACCACGGGTCACTGTCTGCAGTTTTTGGGCTTCATGATGCGTATCTCCACTGCGCTACTCACAATGGGCATGGGTGCTGCCGCCGCTCCCAAGGCGTCCGATCCCTATTCGACTTGGATGGCAGCATCCTTCGTATCAAAGAGTCACCCCATCGATAACCACTATGTATCCAATGTGATCAACGAAGGCGTCACCAAAGCGGCAGCCTTCCACAACAATGCGACGCTTCTGGCCTGGGCCTCCAAGGGTACCTCTTCTTTAGTTTCTGCCGAGGGCGTCATCAAGAATTGGGATCCCGAGTATTACTCGCTGGATGACATTCGTACCGGAAACAACATGCTCTACTTCTGGAACGCCGAAGGCCGTAAGGAAAAGAAGTATGAAATCGCGACTGCATCCTTGCGCGCACAACTGGACCGCTTCCCACGGAACGCCGAGGGAGGCTTCTGGCATCGAAAACCCACCTACCCGAACCAGATGTGGCTCGATGGGATTTACATGGCCGAGACTTTCTACGCAACGTATACATCTTATTTTCAGCCGGATAATACCACGGCTTGGAACGATATCGCGCTTCAATTCGACCTCATCGAAAAGCACTGCAGGAACAAGAGTTCGGGGCTCTTGTACCATGGCTACGACGGGAGCCTCAGCGCAGTATGGGCCAATCCGGTGACCGGAGCGTCGCCGCACGTCTGGGACCGCGCTGTGGGATGGTACTTCATGGCTCTCGTTGATATCCTCCAAGTGTATCCAAAGGAACTTGCCGCCTATAAGCGCCTTCAGGGTTACTTTACCACTCTGGCATCTGGCTTGAAGAAGGCGCAGGATAAGACTGGTGGTTGGTGGTTAGTAATGGACGAGCCGTATCCCGGCATGAAGGGCAATTATATCGAATCCAGTGCCACTGCCATGTTCACTTATGGGTACCTGAAAGGTGTGAGGACCGGCCTGCTGGATAAGCAGTACACGGCCACTGCTACCAAGGCGTACAACCTCATGGTTGATAAATTCATCAAGTACGAAAAGAATGGGACCTTGAGCTGGGAAGGCACCGTGTCTGTTGGTAGTCTGGGCAGCAACGGTAGCTACGAGGTGAGTTTTCCTTCTATCACTGAGCAGCGTGGGGCTAACGTGGATATAGTACTATATCGGTGTACCACTGAACCTCAATGACGGTAAAGGCGCGGGACCGTTCATGTATGCGGCAACGGAAATGGAGATGCTGAAGAAGTAGGCGAGTAGGCATTCGGCCACAAGATGTAGAAATGAAGATTGCTCTGTGTGTGATCATTGGTGACCGTTAAGCTATTACTCTAAAGTCTGATGTAGGCAGTCTGCTACATTAAAGTCCAAAATCCCTATCTTAAAACCGAACTAGAGCTCATTTGTGAATCTGGTAAGTTGCCTTTTTGCCTTATACAAACGCGCCGAGCACCACCGATCCTAAGACCATAGCCAGCATGCCGATGCCTGCTTTGCTAACACCGGGCATCACGACTGTGCCGGCCGCTCCAGGAGTATTCGATCCGCTCGCGGCGGCCCCACTGCTACCTGCACTCTTGGTCGCACCTCCCGTGCTGCTGGCCCCACCACTCTGAGTACCACTTGGCTTCTCGGTGGCCGTCGCATTGTTGGCACCGTTGCAGAAGATATCGCCCGCCTTCACACCACCGTCCTGGAAACACTTATCCAGAGCCGCAATATTCTGGTCTACGGCAAGACAGTATAGCGCACAGTCGTTGGCCCACGAATTGACGGGTGCGGATTTGCAACATTTGGAAAGGATGTCGTGGTAGTTGGAAGGGACGCCGGAGGTGCCGCCCACGGCGCAGCCAGAGTCTTTGGTGGGGAATTCGCTGAATGCGGTCGTCGTGCAGACCGAGGTGGAGGATGGGGCTGCAGCGGATGACGAGACTGAGACAGAGGTGGAGACAGGTGCACTCATCTTGGGAGTATCGCTGGACGAGTGGTTTAGCTGATGCTGAAAAATGCTAGGCAGGGAGTGGCGCACCTGTTTCTGCTATCAAACGAGTGTTGGTGTGTTACTACCAGCTATTAGAGAAGGTTGTGGAGTTGATGATCAAATGGACAACGAGCGTGCGGACGAGCGAGATTTCTAGGGGCGCGCTGCTGCAGTGGGATGTAATAAGTGATGACGAAATGCCCGAAGGCGTGCTGGTCCAGCTGCGCTCCAGCCAGCGAGCGGCCATACGTGAGGCTGTGAAAGCTCGTGGTTCCACATTCTGAGTCGCGGTTGGCCGGGGGACCGTCGCGCGCCGTGTGCTAAATTTAAAACCCATTGCCCCGTTTCACATTGCTGACACCAACATTAGTGTGCAACATCGAGGGGCTCAAATGGACGATGGTTAAAAGAGTAGGGATGATGTTTTGATCAATATCAGCGTTCAAGTTAATGGCTCTGCGACCGTGTGGAGGCGATCAAGCAGGTCTATTTAACAGAGGAATATTGTCAATTACTTATCGACTTAGCTTACTGTCCGGAATTATTTTAACTAGGTACTAATCCGAGGGCCAGTAATTAGGCAAGCCGCACTGAGTCTTCAGCAAGGCCTTCAATTCCCATGCTGTGGGGGTGCATGCCAGGAGAAGACAGAAATAGCCAAAAAGAAAAGATCGGAATCACACGAATCTCTTCATGCAGTGAGCTTCACGCTCTGCGGATTATGGAATACGTCTTTGGGATCGACTGCTGCCTTGATCCGCTGTAGCTTTGGGAGATTTTTACCCCAGTACTTGCTTGGTCCATCGTCTCCTAATGCACGATCCACATACCCAGCATATGCACCCATATCATGCCCCACGGAATCTGTAACTATCTTGTTTAGACCGGTCAAAAAGTTTCGAATCTTGTCGTTGACCTGGCCAAACAGGTTGACCGCGTAGGCTTGGTGGTAGAAGAGTGCATCGCGGTGTCCATATGCTGTAGCGTCTGGAGCATAGTCGTTTATGGCACCGCCCTCGAGATCCCAGATCAAGAACCATGCAAGCGTGCCTTTGTCGACCGTGTCGATGTATTGGAAAAGCTTGTCCACTGCAGCGTCGGAGAGTAAATCTTTCTTCGTATATGCCAATGATTTGGCGTAGAAATGACTCTGTATGCCTCCCAAAAGTTCAAGCGCTATATCTTCTGCCCAGTGTCCTACGACACCTAGCCAGTTATCCAACACAACGACTGACTGATCAGCGTTAGGCAATTGGCTAGCGATGTCCAGCTGATCGAATTCATCCTGCGGGCCGAAATATGTGCCTGTGACTGTAACTCCTAGTTCGGTCATTATGAACTGGGATGCAAATTTGCGAGATAGATTGGGCTTGGATATCAGTTTTTGCCATTTCTTGAACGCGTTCGCTTTGTCCTTCGCGTTGCCCGCTTGAATACCGTAACTATAGAGCGTTGACTTTGGGGGCTCGGCCTGGGTCCGCACCACAAATTCTGTGATGATGCCAAACGAAGCGCCGGCGCCTTTCAATGCCCAGAAGATATCAGCGTTCTTTTTCTCGGATGCGCGTACGACGGATGAATTGGCAAGCACAACTTCGACCTCCACTACATGGTCCAGAGCGGATCCCCACAGGCGAGAGCTTGGTCCCAACCCTCCGATTGTAGCGTGACCCCCAATACCGACCTGAGGGCAAGTCCCATGGGCCATAGCGCGCCCACCGTTTTCATGGAGACGTTTAGTGACGTCTCCAAGGAGAGTACCACCACCAATTGATGCACGCCAAGTGGACCTGTCCATAGAAAACTGCTGAAAGTGCTTTAAATCGACGACGATGGTGTTATCCTCGCCACCTATGCCTATGTACTGTCAGAAACTATGTTGATAACATGCAGGTATATATTCCTACCATAGTTTGCGTAGGAGTGTCCTCCACAACGAGGCTGCACTTTCAGATTACTATCAGCAGCGCATTTGACGATTGCAGCAACCTGATCGGACGTCTTGGGATATGTAACTGCTGCCGGCGTGACAGGTATATCAAGATTGTAAGGCTTGACGTGAAAACTTTGATAGCCAATGTCGTGGTTCGTGGCGAAGAGTCTTGTGTCGTTGCCCAATGCGGAGGTGAGGCAGGACTGGATAGCACTAGGAGTGTTGCCCATTGTACCTTGGAACCGAGCGTCGTGAATGTTAGGGTGTGGTAACTGCAAATTGATAAAGCCAGACGCCTGATATGCGTGTCTTTTGAACTATCCACTGCCTGGCTGTTAGGCGTCCCTTGCTCGAAAGATGGGGATAGCTCACATGTAACAAACACAACGAACTTTGTGCGATGCACCCGCTTGTGTTCGTACTCTCAGTGGGTTACGTCTGCGTTGCTGTCCACTTCACCTCACAACAGTTGGCGAATTGCTGCCATACCTAGCGAACTAGGTGCCAAACAAAAGATGATGAGAAAAGAGCGAACAATCCGCCCAAAGAATACCTGCGACTTCCCATTATACATGTGCGTATACGGCTCTCCTGCCAAGTCCGATACCTGCATATAGACGATCCACTAACAGTGAACTCTTTTCCAATCAAGACAAGATATAGATTCGGAGCTATGCCCTGCAAAACACTCCAAACCTGGGGGAGACGGCTCTTGGGCCAGGGCCATTATTCACGAGGCGTTGCCAAGCAGCAGCTTTGGCCGCTGAATGGTTGGGCAGTGGCGCGTCGGGATAAAGCCAAATTGCATACTGGCAGTGACATGGTTGGTTGCAAGGGTATCTAGTACTGAGTGGTGCGATGAATATAACCGTTGTGCATGTCGTTGCTACCTTCCGAAGTGGAGGTTGGAAATGATAAGGCGGGGGATGGGGGCGCGGGGTCTGTACGCAGGTACGTGCATGGGCTGAACTGCGCTCACTGCTTAGCCTGTATCTACTGCAACCGTACGAGTCCTGTGTAGAAAGAATGTGCAAGTGATGTCATTGACGCTTTGCACGCCGGCTACAGTCTACACCACTACATATGTATTGGCCAGAGTAACTCTACCTTCGGCCGTAGGAAGCTGTAAGATGAGGATGACGTTTATTCTCCAGCTAGAAGAATCCACGTCGATAAGCGCAACATTTAAGCTGTCTTGTATTATGTTGTTTGCTCCAGTTTTACAAGCGTCCGTATTATCAAACCTAGAACACTTTTTTTAGTGTTTTATCCCTCTTGAGTGAACTTGTTCTATTCGCCTCAAACATTTCACCACTCAAGTCACTATGGGCTGCTGATCTTCCAAACAATTCTACGATCCAAACGCTCACCGCCCCAGCCCACCCCGGCCAGCGTATACAAGGGGTAACCTAGCCTACGGTCACTATGCGCAGAGTAGTATAAGAAGATGAAGAAGAAAAAGAGAAGGAGATGAGCCGGTGTGCTGCTGCTGCAGGAAGTGGGTGTTGATATTATCGAGGTTTATCAACATGATATTATATAGGAGAGCCAGAGACACAATCCTATGGCTCCAGCTCTAGGAACGAATCTTCTCTTAAGTTGATGAGCTTTGGATTTCATGGACATTGAACAGGTAATGATGGCTCAACGCAACTTTCATGACTGTACTTGCATATTAGCAAAAACCCGTATCACAAGTTCGATCGATCCATCTTCAGCTCGACACGATTGTCATCACTTAGCTTCAGGATCAAAATTGTTTACTTCTTGAATATAGGTTCGTCATTGTCCGGAGAGTAGCTTTGGTAATTTGCTAACGGATTTGCAGCCCCACCGTTTGTAGGGTAGCAGACTGTATTGCCTGGAAGGCAACTACCAAAGCTCACCCAGATGCAGTACACTCAACAAAAATGAGACTATTTAAATAACTCCATGGTCAATTGTCTCCCAGAGAATGCAGAAAACAAGGAAAAACAAGAAGAAGCAAAAGACGATCAGGGGTTGTCTTGGATGGTTCTGTGATTGTTTGGGCAGGGGACTGGGCGGCTAAGGAGACGGGTAAATTGAAGACGCTGTATTTTTTGAAAGCGCTCGAATAGTCTGATAGGCCATCGGTCTATTGAATGAAACATTGTAGGTTTCGGGCACTCTTGAGGTTCTATGGGATGAGAAGGATTAGAGCAAGGGCTCCAATGCGATTGACGTGGTTTTGTATCCCACACTTTAGTGGAGATGAATGCAATGAATGGAATGAGATCTCAGCAGTATATGAGTGATTAATCCTGGCGAAACAGACATACAGAGTTAGGGTCGGTCTCGCGTCATAGAAAGTGCGAATGCCGAATCTCACCACACATTGTGGATCCGCCAAACCCCAATGCGCGCTTAGTCACGCCGTGCTCCATGAGCTCTCCACCACGCAAGCTTGTTCTGCCTTAGCATACAGCACCTTGCGTACGCTTTCTGCCTACAGCAGCATGACATTTGCAGCCAACTATAAATATGCATATACTGCTCTTTTGCTAACACTATATTGATCAACAGCAAGTCAATCGCTCCCCAGTCTTCCAATGACGGCCTCTTCAACACTACCCTTTCACTCACCAAAACGCGTCACCGAACTCGCACGCCTTACCGTTAATCCTCATATCTCTGATGATGTCCTCCTTCCGAAGCTCGCACGCGTGAAGAGAGATCAACAGGCTTTTAACGGTCAGAATGTCTACATTATGCGAGGCGTTGAGAATGAATCACACCTGTACGTTATCGGGGAGTGGGAGTCCGTCAAGCAACATATGGAGGAGTGGGTCCCATCAAACACCAACCAGGCACTGTTGGCGTTGTTAGATGGAATGGTGACGGTGGACTGGGTCTTCCATCTTGACGTGTCGCATGCCGAACTCCCGTTTCCTACACAGGTCCCTCTTGAGAACGTATGGAGCATCGGACACCACTACGTTTCCAAGACTAGGCGAGCGGGGTTTGAACAGGCATTCGCCGAGAGAAAACACTGCGTAGATGCATGGGCTACACAGGGTAAGCCCGGTGGTGGATGGCGCATTGATCTCGAAGACGACGTAGAAGAATTCGTTCTTTTCTGCCCTTGGAAAAATGTGCAACAACATACTGATTTTGCGACATTCGAATTGTTTCAGAAGTACGCCGAGATCCGTGACTACATACAGTCATTTGAAGTAAGCCACGCAAGGATGATTGATCTGGAGCAGTGGTCCAGCTGATAGCCGACTGCCTACGAATGGTAGAATGCAAGAAACAGAAAGTATCCTTCATATAATAAACAGGCTTGCCGTTTGTGTTCCTGAGAACATCCTCACAGCCATGCGGTTGATTCTATATGTTATGTGAGGGAAAAGCTTTTTATAATGATACAGTTTTTCGTAGCTGGTAGGATTTGGGTTTTTGGAGTTACAAGCCTAGATAGTTTTACTATGACTGTGCCCCTTGCTGCATCGTAGTGACTACGCCTACCCTGTCTTGTCTTCTAAGCTCATTTTGGCAGGCGGAAAGTAAGTATGCACCTGAGACGGAATATGAGTCATACATAGCGGTCTCATCGTATTTAAGCCCTTGCTTTTCCCATCTTTACTCAACTAGAAGTATCTTCGCATGGTCTACAATCTGAAATTTAGGATCGGTTGCATAACTCTATTGAGCCATATATCAAAGCATCCGTTTTATGCCTAGTTTCTACCTAGAATTTAGTCTTTGCAGCCTATGTAGAAAGCTGCCAGTCTATCTATACTAAATTTTTGTTTATTGTTTGAATTTGACAAGGACGACAATTGTCCGAAGTACACCGGAAAAAAAAACTCTCAGAAGTAGCAGTGCTTCCTTGCTATTTAGTGACTACAGGTTGTACAAAGGAAAAAATCTCAAAGATCATTAAATCTTTATAACCCGGGTTCGAATCCATCGAACCAGTGCCTGCCACTCCCTGTTGCTCCCTTTATTCATAAGTTTCAGTATGCCTTTGGTCCTTCGTGCCCTGACGGAGAAGGATACACTAGCATGGACGCGAATCCGCACCAAAGCCTACTTCAGCCCTCTCCATGTCCTCGTACACACTCAGCCGGTCGCCGAATCCTCCTTCATTGGCGTTGCTGAAGATCGCAAGAAAGAAATTGGAAAGCCTAACACATGGCAATGGAAAATCGTTGACACGGAACTCCCACCCACTGCGGACGACCCTGAAGATAATGGCGGATGCACAATCGCGATTGCAATATGGAGTGCATATAACATGCCTGGCAAGGCGGGCACGAAGAGAAGTGGTGGGAGCGTGCACGACCACGGGATTGACGCTGGATGGGGAGAACAGGACCAGCCATTTATACCGCCGGAGCTAAGGCTCGATATTTTGAGTGCGTTGCTGGGACCATTGCGTGCGGCACAGGAAGAGATCATGGGAAAGGAAACACCGTATCTGAAGCTGAATACACTGGCTACGCATCCAAACCACCAACGACGCGGCGCGGGGAAGATGTTATTGGAATGGGGTTTAAGCAAAGCAGACAAGGAGGGATTGAAGATGTACCTAGATGCAAGTGCAAAGGGATACAAGGTTTATGAGAAAGCAGGATTTAAGACGGTCAGGGAGGTGACATTTGATATGGAAAAATGGGGAGGCAAGGGGGAAGAGTGGTGGGCCTGTATGGTGAGGGAACCAAGGAAAGACCAAGGTCTATAGTTGAATGGATACCGAGTCGTATATGCTCGAATAGTTCCAGATGAATGGCCCATTGCTGCAGTAGCTTCTTATCGTGAATGTGAATAGGTCCACTCACTGCACCTCACTGTGGCTAGTACGCACCGCCACAGCAGCACCCGCAAACGCCAACGGCATGTGAAAGTCGGCTCGGCACTAGCTCATCATTGATCAGCCCCAAGAAAGACGGGCAATACCCAATCCTCTCTCTCCCCCGCCCTCACCCACAAATGACATGACCGCAATGCGGCTAACCCCTCGACACGGCTGCGGCTGATCACAGGCACCTGCCATGTCGCCGTCGCAGCTAGGATGGGCCCATGTGGCTGCCATCGTGGGCAGCCTGTGGGCTTGCCTGGTCGACGTGGTCGTCTTCTGGCAATTGGTACGTCTCGAATCCGGCAGAAGCCTCGCCATGTTGTCTCTGCTATATTTGCCCTCGTAGTTTTTCCCTATGCTTGTCGTGTCGGGCGCAAGGTTGCCAGTCCTGAAATGATGCTGATTGCTGTCGTTAAGAAACTCTCGTCATGGTGGACCAAAAAGAAACCCCGCGACATACTGCTCGAGCTGCTCTCCGCATCTCGAATATATGAAGAATACGAAGCTGCTGCGTACCAGCTCGATGAAGTGCTCGGATACGATCTCTGGCGCCAGAACCCGACGTCCAAATTCTACGATTACCGTCTCATCTACGAGCGCCTGCAAGCCATTATCGAAGCCCGTGAAGAGGATGACATACTCGGCCTGGTGTCTTTGTTGCGCAGTGGATTGGTGCGGAACCTAGGGAACATCACTACGCCGCGGCTGTTCAACAGAGCGTATGCGGGCACGAAGCTGTTGATTGAGGACTACATCACTCAGGTCGCCCTTGCCGTGGATCATGTCACGGGCTATCCAGTGACGGCCACCTCAGGCCTCACCAACCAGAACAAACTCGATGTGCTTCACGACACACGACAGGCCTTTGGTCGCTCAGTACTAGTTCTGCAAGGTGGGGCCATCTTTGGGCTCTGCCATCTAGGCGTAGTGAAAGCACTCCACCTGCGCGGACTCCTCCCTCGTATCATTGCAGGCACAGCGACAGGCGCCCTGATCGCTGCCCTTGTCGGCGTCCATACCGAAGATGAGCTGCTTGACTTTCTTAAAGGCGATAGTATCAACCTCACCGCATTCACCAAGCAAGCGGGACCAGATCTCTCTCATAAAAGTCCGTGGTACCAGACTCTGATCCGCCGCATAAAGCGCTTCATCAGGGAGGGTTACTTCCTCGATATCAGCGTTCTCGAACAGGTCGTCCGTGCCAACGTCGAAGACCTGACCTTCGAAGAAGCCTACCTCAAAACCAAACGCGTCCTGAACATCACCGTCTCAACCACTGGCGGTGGAGGCGTTCCCAATCTCCTCAACTACCTTACAGCGCCAAACGTTCTAATTTGGTCAGCTGCTCTTGCCTCGAACGCTTCATCCTCTTCACTCTACCATCCCGTCGCCCTCCTCTGCAAAGACGATGCCGGTCGCATAACCCCCTGGTCACCCTCCCTCTCTACTACCTTCCGCCCATGGACCCATGCCTCTTACACAGACACTCGCGAAAGTCCCCTCCACCGCATCGCCGAACTCTTCAACGTCAACCACTTCATCGTTTCGCAAGCCCGACCCTATCTCGCGCCCTTCCTGCGCTCCGACTTGCACCACCCAAACCCCAAGCAAGACGGCCCCAAATACAAACTCGGCATGCCGATCCTACGACTGATCGTCATGGAGATCCAGCACCGACTGCACCAGCTGAACGAGCTGGGCATCTTACCCCCCTCCATCCGCCGCTTTCTGCTCGATGAGAATGTGCCGGGGCCCAGCCTCACGCTCGTGCCCGAGCTCACCCCGTCGGATTTTTTCAAGCTGCTCGAGAACCCCACCAAAGACGCGCTCGACTACTGGATCCTGCGCGGCGAGCGCAGCGTGTGGCCTGCCGTCGGCGCCCTCAAAGTGCGTTGCGCCGTGGAAGTGGAACTCGACCGAGGGTACCAGCTCGTACGACGAAGGAAAAGGCTTGGGGAAAGCGACAAGGACAGTGCCATCGAAGGCGGGAACCCAGGCGATAGGGCCATCTTGAGGAAAAGCGGGAGTCGTGGCGACGTGTGGGAGAAGGAAAGAAGGAGACGCGCTGCTAGTTTTGGCGATGAACTAAGATCCTGAATGCAAATGTGATGTAGAGAGAAGAAGTGCAACGGTTCTATCAATGCAGTAATGCTTGTAGTAATATTAGGAAACAAAGGAAAAGCGATTAAGGAATAGTCCGATGCTCCCGTATGCATGCATGCAGTCGATCACCCACACCCCCCCTTGACCCAGTCCAATCCAGCCCATGCATATATGCCCCATGGATCCTATCCAACGCGCCAGGAACACCCATGCCCTAAACCTTAAGAAGAAAAAAAGAAACCCTATTCCCTAGGCCCTTACAAAGGAGAAAGAAAAGAAAAAAAACCTTTCTAAAAAATGACAGGATTAATACGCACTCTTCCTCTCCTCGTACTCCTCCCCATCCACGCTCTCGACAAACGCGTACGCGGTCTTAGCCACCGAATCCGGCTTGAGCTCGAACCCGCCCAACTTGGCGCCGGCGTCTCCCATGGGCCAGAGGGTGAGGCCGAGGTAATTGTCGCCGTTGTAGTTGAGGATGCCCTGGGGCACGGGGAAGACGGTCTGGGGGCCGATGTTGCTGATGAACTCGCCGTACTGCCAGCCGTTGACGAAGAGCTGTGCGCGGTAGGCGCTCGCGGCGCCTGTGTTGTTGGTGAAGCGGAAGCTCAGGGGCACGTCCCAGCCGGCGGGTATGTCGAGGGTGAAGTTTGTGGCGAAGAAGCCGACGCCGGCGTGGGCGACGCCGTCCTCGACGGGGCCCTTGCTGTCGGTCCAGGGCGCCGCCGAGGAGCTCAGCGCGCCGGGGAGGTGGAAGCCGTTGCGCTCGATGTACAGGCCGCCTTCGTTGAGCGGGCCGCGCGACTTGTCGGCGTAGTCCTCGCCTCCGAGGTTGCCGGTGACTTTCCAGGAGATGGACGACTTGTCGTGGCCGCCGTCGAGGATGTAGTCCATGATACCACGTGGGTGCTTTGTCGTGTCATCGCCAACGCGGAGGTTCTCGTCGAGACCCATGCTGTCGATTACGACGGTGAAGACGTGTGAGCTGTTGGCTGGAAGGCTGGGTAGAGTGAAAGTGTCGTTGTGGTAGTACCGATCGGGCGAGCCCAAGTAGCTGCCGAGGAGCTTGGAGTCGAGGAAGATAGATGTTCCATAGGCTTGGCCACCCTGTGTAATGACGGAGAAGGTTTTCTCGGCACCAGTGGCGGTGAAGTGTCCGCGGAATAGCATTGCACCAGTGTGATAGCCGTAGTCGGAAGAGTAAAGAGACATTGGAGTGTTGAGCCAGCGGTAGTCATTGTACGTCTTGTTAAGACTTGCCGACGTCCATTTCGAATCATCATAGTCGCTCTTGATCTCTGGGAGGGAATCGATGTATTTCCAGTTAAGTTTGTTCAAGTCTGGGAAGTTGAAAGAGGGCTCAGAGAAATCTACAGAGCTGGTCACAGTGCCATCGTCAGACTTCTTGAATTCAAGCTCTTCACCGTTGAATGTAAGCTTTTGGAGGTCGGACGGTGCGCCGCCGATGATCTCGAGTGGCGTTGTCGCGTTGACATCGCCAGTAAGAGCGAGCGTTGAGCCGTCAACTTTAGCAGTACGGACAAGGTAGCCGGCCTTAAGAATAATAGGAGAGGAAGAATCATGCGGGGCTTGGTCGATGGACCAGTAGTTGTAAGCGGAGTTTCGGTCTGTGAGCGTTAGGTCTTTGTACGAGTTGCAAGTCCCATAGTAACATACCGAGCATATACACGTATATGAAGTTACTGTCGACACCAATCTTGGCGATCTTTCTGGAGCCATCTGCCTTGAAATTGAGAAGTGTGTAACCGCGTGTCTCGCTAGTATGGACTTCTCCTTCCATGACATTAGCACCAGTGGCTGAGATAACCAACTCGTGGGTCTCGCCAGGGCCACCATAAACAACTAAGACAGTCCTGTCGTCGTACTTGTGCCAGGTAAACACCTCAGCAGTAGAGTATACCAGCGTGGAACCGCCAAGATCGTAATCAGCAACATGGATCTTCGCATCTCGTCCATTGAGCGACAGGCTCGTACCGTTCAGCTGCGGTACGGTAATATTGCCGAATGCGGATGTCGAGACGCTGAGTTTATAGCTTGTAGAATCCAATGTGTTGTATTTTGAATGGCGCACAAAGTAGAACGTGGTGCCCTGGTTCTTCGCTTCGGTGACAGTGACACCGGATCCGTTATTTGGGTTACCTCTCGTGGCATTCAGATACGCGGGTGAGACCTTGAAGAAGTTCGCTTGGAGCTTCTGCTCAGAGTACTTCTCACGGTCGACTTGGCGACCTTCAGCAATCGGTGCCGCATAGTCGTACGATGTATACCCGTTGGGATGGCCCAGATTTCCCCAGTTGGTGCCACCGAAGGTCATGTAGATGTTAAAAATGGTAACACCAAAGCTGTACGCGTTCTTGTTGAACACGCGCTCGAATTCCTGATTGACAAGCTGCAGACACTTTGCAAAACCGGGCCCGCCCCAGGGGTCATACGAGCCACCTTGGAACTCGACCACGGCGTGAGGGGTCGTGGGGCTTTGCAATTCGTGGAGCGTTTTCCAGTTGGTAGGTAGAGAGCCATCTCCCCACACTGAAGGATTGGAACAGTCGAAGCCGAGCGGATATCCATCATGGCCGTAAATATCGACTGCCGCCGGCTGGCCAGGAGCGTTGTGGCCGGAAGGCGAAGCATCATTACTAATGAGAGGCACAACGATACCAGCGTTGCGAAGTTGATCCATAACGTAGTTCATATAATCAGGGTCGGGGAATTCAGTATCAGAGGTAGCACTAGTATACTCATTCTCGGGCTGGACAAGAATGATTGGACCGCCATTTGTGATCTGAGCATCTGCAATGATTTTTCCCATGTGGGCCATATAGCTAGGTATTTTAGTAAACTAATGTCAGAAAGATATGTGATACTTACTTGTTAGTGCTGTTCAAGTAGGCTGGTGCCGCTGTCCTAAGTTTTCCGGGAACTCGCTGGAGCCATCCAGGGTAGCCGCCTCCAGAGGCCTCCGCGTTGATGTAGGGACCTGGTCGGGCAAGCAAATAGATACCTGCCTTGCTGGCGGCATCAAAGAAGGGCTTCAAGTCGAATACGCCTTCGGCGCGGAACTCTCCAGGCTTCCCCTCAAGCAAATTCCAGTCTACGTAGAATGAGACGCAGTTGTAGCCCAGAGCCTTGATCTTCTGGAAAATGTCAAGGTGGAGATCCGGGACCGGAAGTCTGTGATTATTAGCAGGGATGTTAAGAGTAACGAAATGGTGTAAAATTATGCTTACCGGAATGGATGAACTTCCCCGCTGTACAAGAAGAGCCTCTCTCCGTTGATAAAGATCGAACTATGATCCCAGGTAACCTGAATACTGGGTGAGTTTCATACAGTTTGCAGCTAAGCGATGGACTGACAATATTTTGCAGGGCCTCCCTTTTGTACGGAACAATGAAATCCTTGGGTGAGTATCCGATCGCCCTCGCATGGCTTCCTACGGCAAGGCAAGCCAGCGCGAGCGCACCCACAGCATTAATGATGTTCTTCATCGGGTCAGACAAGCTCCCCGAGGCCTTTTTTTTTCAAGGAGCCCTTGTAGGAATAGGATATATGAACTGCCGACTTGAACAAAAATTAGCAGATATTTTCATAGACGAGGGCACCCTCAGCGGCCATAGGGCTAGATGATGAGCACTTACGAGTGGAACAGTCCACACGACGATCTGAAGAAAACCCGGGAAGACCTCACAGTATTATACTTGGGAGAGCCCCTACTCCATGCTTCTGTGCCCACGTATCCCTCTACCAAACCACCGTCTCCCTGCCGGACGACAAGCGCACCCTGACGCGCACTTGCCTGCTCCCCCTATCCTTGTGACATTACGGGCAACTAATCCATCTTTCCACTTTCCTCTCGTCGCGTTCCTAGGACACGCGCGCCTCGCGATTGTGGAAGGTGCTACGTTCACTCCATGCCCGCGTGCCTCGAATTGTGGTAGGTGCCATGAGAAGTACTCCACTCTCTGCACCTCTGCGGGGCGGACGAGACACAGTTAGTCAAGCGCAGCGTGTACTAAGGGAAGGATGAGTCCGGGGTTTGGCGGTGTCCCGGAAGTAAGGTCTGTCGACTGGGAACGCATGCCTGGTAACCCTGCCGATAGATGGACACTTGTGATCGCTGTTGGTCGGAAAGTTTAATTAATGCAGCGGCTTATCCAGGGGTGAACTTCGTGCCTGCGTGATGCTCCTCGGATGGTCACCGGAGGTCAGCGCGAACAGGTGCGCAAGATGAAGATTGGCATTAGGAGAGCGCATGAGTTCATTATAGGGAGTGCTGGGTTCGTGTCCATACAAGGCGGGAGTTTGGGAGGCAGAGACGGTCGGCTAACTGCGAAGGGCTAGACGATCTGCAGCGTGCCCACGCGACTCGGTACACACGGCGCCTGCAGGCACATCTGCCCCAGATGTCTCAAAGCCGAACATCACGTCCGCATCTCACTCGGCCTCGTTGCATGGGCAGTCTCTGGGGAATGATCCCACAATGCTGAATCAGGCTCTGCCTGCCCGAGTCTGTTTGCAGAAGGAGCTCAAGATTCTTGCATGGCCACTCACTCGCATTCTCGCCAATGTAGCGTAAGAACCCCCATGCGCATAAAACTTTTTATTCGAAGATAAGCCGTTGAAGTTCGTTACCCGCCGCCTAACCAAAAACAGCCGAAATACGTTGAGACAGCCGCCGCTCTCCTTTCTCACGCATGATGAACACCAGACAGTCCAGAACCAGCCGGTTTCTGGCAGAAAAGACTGTGGTCCGCCCGTAGGGTATGTGCTCCTTTCCGAGGAAAAGTCGTTATTACCAGACCGAGCTACCTAGGGGAGGCCAAATGAAAGGGCGTAAGAACAACAGAACCCCTGCCATAGCAATAGTTGCTGCCGGATTAAATCGAATGAACATAATAACACATAATCTTTTTATAAAAAAAAGTAATACCAACTAGAATTCCGACAGAAACTGCCTTTGTTTGTAATGCAGCTGCCGGAGACTTCTCGAGAACAGCCTCGATGGGGGTTTTAGCACGCTAGCTTCTACTTTGTCTTGGAGGTGCTCGTAAAGCCTCCTAGAGATTCCTAACAATCACGAACCGAAACAGATTATGAGAGATACCGTCGAAGAGATAGTCTCACGGACCGGAATTTTCTGGACGGAATTCGTATGCTGGCGGTTCTTGAACAGACCATGACGGCTGATGCGGCATGTTCATGTGATGCAAGTCGTTTGCGATGGCAAAAGAGTCAACCGTCCTGTCTGTATTCCAGCTGTATACATACGGTGGATGGTGGCTATAGTAGGTCTGCAGTCTCTCAGTCAACCCTAGTGCTTGTATGTTTGGCTGATCTGGTACAGTCTGGGCCGCCGCGGACGCAAAAGTCGATCCCACACCAGGTTGGCCAATGTTGCCAGGCGCGTCGGCTGGATGCTCCAAATAGGTTGGATAATCTCCCGATGAATAGGAATGATTCAAAGTGTGAATACTCGGGTCATAGCCTCGGGTATGGTCGGGTCCTAAGCAGTTCAAAGAACTGGTTGAATTTCCATTCACGTAAGTGGGCAAATGCCTGTTGATGTTCCCATAGCCTGTCACTATCGGGTTGCCATTGGCAGAAGGTGAGTTACTCTGCGAGTTGATTGTGGTGAATGTGGGTGGTATATGGAGCTGTGACGTAGGCTTCGCGCCTGGCGTGCTTGCCTGGGTCTCCCGATCTTCACTTTTGATGGTATAGGAACCATTGTCTTCGGTTACACCAAAGACAAGTCGATGTAGATCAAGCGTGCCTTGTTCGGGGGTGCGCTCAAGGGCCTCGTTTCTGGTATGGTCACCGAATTCCTTGATTCTTTTCTCATGAGTTTGATAATGCTCGTGGCCCTTGCCGCTGGCCTCGTCTGTGGAGCTGCTGCTGTCACTGCCCGGCGACCAACCGTACTTTTTCTTTACGGCGTCCCATTCTTTCTTTCGGTCTTTGTAAAAAGGTACCATTTCGCATAATTGCGTGCGCCAGGAGCGCGCCATCGTCATGCGCTCCCACAAACGATCCAAAAGCATGCCAACTTTCCAAAGATTGTTTTTTAGCTTATCATCGTCCGATGCCCCTTTATCACATACGTGGCCCTCGTGATCCATTTTCGGAAAGTAGGCGCACCATAACACTAGTGTATATTAGTTTACACTCGGACTGATATCAAAACATCTTCCAGGGAAGAAAAGGCTGGACACAAGCACTCGTCGAAAATCGTTCTTCCAATAGGCAAAACTTCGTAGCTCATAGATCTGCCTAGTGATTCACTAAAAGGCAACACAAAACCTTTCGAGATGCTGTGCCCAGCCGTTTCCTTTCTGGAACGAATGAGCACCAATTTGACGTACCAGTAAAGCCTACGGTGAACAAAACAAACCCCGTGAAGGGAGTCTCCACCAACATGCCCCGTTCGTGGCAAGTTACCAGTAAATCTAGAAACTCTTTAGTTGACTTGAAGCATTTTTCGGCACTATCTTTCCAGAACGAAGATGGTTTCGGTGACCTAAAGTCATCTGTAAAAGGGCCATCAATGGGTCCGCATGGTTCAATCTCCCATGGTAGAAATGGTAGGTATTCCTGTTTTATACTCATCAATCTCTGTCAGACAGACTGAAGTGAAAATTAAATCACCCACCCGATGAAGCCCGATACTGCACAAACTAATGACAGCATGGAGAAGGGTGTATGACGTCGATGTTCGATTACTAATGTGAACCAGAGTGTGTGTGTGAGATATCTTCAAATTTTGGGGCAAGGATTCCTTCAGACTTTGCAGTCTCGTATCTAACTTGTAAAATGTACTTTGGGGGTGCCACGGAGTCAACTTCTCGTTTCTGTCATTGTCAGACTCGATACTAGAGGAATCTTCCAGAAGGGGTTGTTTTTGTACGTACCGACGGCTGATTGTGCACCCCCACTGAACCACATCGCCGCAGAGATCGAGCGCTTTTATGAACCATACCAAAGCCTCTTGAGAGGTATCATCCTCCCATCGCACGCTGTGATTCCTATTTCTATCCTGTCGGTTCGCGAAGGCTTTGGTGTCTTCTCGTAACATCCTCGTCTTGACATTGTCACCGTAGTCAAAAGCCTTTTGGGAACAGGGAAGCTGAATCCGCAAGTTGTCAACTTGAATATTGCGTGCTCTACCTTTGCCAAGTGCGAGATAGCTGTCGAGAATGAAGCAGCTCCACATGATTCGGCGCTTAGTCTCTTCTCTGATGAATTTCTCATCTGGCTGTAACGGCTCACACTGATCCTTGACCTTGGATTTGTTGACATCAGGATTTTCGTCAAGATCTGGTTGAAGATGATAACCAAGATGTTTGGCAACAACAACGGCAGTGCCGATAGTGATTGGATATCTGACACCTTGACCGTTTCTTTTTTCGTGGAGACCAAGCCTAACAATCAAGCAATGGTCAGTAAAAAAACAATACGGCGGAGATGCATGCCGGTGACACTCACATTAACAGAGCTTGCACGGTCTCCATTGTCGGAGAATCGTTCATTTCGGGCTCACTAAGTCTAACCCGTGCTTCCTTGGCGTACTTCAAAGACATGCCGATTGGATCGGGTTCGTAGCCTGGACACAACAGACGGACGAGTTGGTCATGAAAAGGTACAGTAAGGGCAAGGAAAGCAAGGAGCAGCGAGGCCAGTGGATTGACGAGGGCTTGAATGTTGGCTCTTCGAAGTTTCTCGAGGAATTGAGCTTTGTGCAGGAAGGGTAGTTCGGTGGAATAATGCTGCTCGAAGATGGCGTACAATTCCTCCCAGACCGAGGGACCAAAAAGCTGATGGTCAAGGATCTCGACGTTGATGCCGACAGATCCCTTGGGAGCGCTCGAGGCCAGAAGGATTGGGTTGTTCCTTTTGCGTTTCTTGGGGGGATCAGCCAGGTGGTCGTCGGGAGTATCCTGGGGTGCCGAGACACTGCCTCGACGGGCGTTGGGAGCCACAGCATTTGATTCATTATAGGTGCACTGTCTCCCTTCGTGCTTGGCACAATTGGAGCAGGTGGTGCCCAGTCCATTGTTTTCACAGCGGACCTTGGAGCGCCGGCAATTGGAACATGCGATGGATGAGCGCGTGCGCGCGACGTCGGATCTCCTTAAGCGGTCCGTGCCATGGGGAAGTGAAACAGAAACGGTGTGTGGCGTCGGCAGCGGCGACGCCTGCACGGTGGAGGACGGAGACTGCTGAGTGTGAGGCGAATGCATGGATGGCGACGGTGCCTGCTGCAATGCGGGCTGCCGCCGTTCTGATGCTGCGCGCGGTGGCAGAGAAGCACTGGTGGGTACACTGTGCAAGGGCTCCAGGGCCCGCACGGCGCCAGTTGGCGTTGCTGTATTAATTTTGGCGGTGTCCCAGACAGAGCTTTGGGCGGGGGAGGAGGTGGTATCTACAGACGTTAGAGGCCACTGGCGGCGCTCAGCGAGTGGCTGGGGGAGCTTGTGTGTCGTCGCGTCTGGCAAGATGCTTCGGCGCGAGGACTCGGGAACGAGGGTGAAATAGGCCGAGGGCTTGATGGCAAGGCGACAGGGAGCGTGCGCCTCTTGCAGGTGCATATGATCCTCTCTGTCGTCGGCTCGCGACCATGGACTCCTGGCCCTGGTCAAGCTACGTCGCGTAGCCTGCTCTTTCGCGGCCGCAACGAACTGCGGGCGCGGCTACGGCGACAAACGAGGCGGCGTCTGGCTGGCAGGACAGCAGCTGCTTCGGCTTGTTGGCTGGAGGGGGAGCTTGCCGTCGGCCTGGATGATGGGGCGGCCGGCACGGACGGCGGCTTGACCACAACCACGACTTGGATTCTCGCCGGGGCGTTTCTGGAGATGCGACGTTGGTGGTGGTGTTTGGCTGCTGCTGCTTGCCTGACGATGCCCCTCCGCATGGTCGGCCTTGTTCAGGCGTCTGGGTCGCACACACAGCATGGGCTGGTGCGCGGTCAGTCTGGCTGTGATTGCGCGATGCACGACATGGTACCAATTTGTACGCCTGCAGAAGCGGCGTATGCATGAGCACCGACTTAGATCAGAAAGGACCTGTCGCCCAGTCAGCGCCCGTCCAGACGCAGCGTCCCAATCTGATCGGTCGCTGGAGCGGTTGCTGGCAATTATCCGCGCGAATTGTCGTACGCAGCCGACCCTGCGACGCGCCAGGTCCATTGCTGAGCGCCAAGCGAGTCGACGACAAGCCCAAACCGACCCAAACCGACCTGACGTGCCTGCTGCTGTGTACAAGTTGCTGCTGTGTACAGGTTGCTGTTGGTCCGCTATTGCTTTTGGGTGCAGTCGGACGCTGATACAGCTACCTGAGCAGGCATAGCCTCACCAAACCCCGTCTTTTGTTGCTGCACGGCTTCACCACAGCAGAAGCATGGTCGACGTGCGGCAGTTGCACGCTGCCATGACACATGCCAACGAGTGTGGTGGACGTCTGCATACCTACGTACATACATATGTACAGTGTATGTACGTACTGTATGTGGGCGCCTGCATCCCGGCCCTTGGGTCACGTGATCCATCCGGATCCGCTGCATGCCACCAGATGTCGGGCGGTTTCCGTCAACGCCCAATTGCTTAGTCGTTAGAGGATGCGTGCTGCAGTGCCCAAAAGCAGAGCTGATAGACTATCAATGCTGTTTCGAGCCCAGGACGACTACTGGAGGAATATTGCATGCGAAGCGAGCCCACCAGCCTGTCTGGGCAGGGCTAGCACTGCTCCTCTCCCCGCTCAAGACCAGCTGGGACGAAACCACGTCGTTTGCACGCTGCACAGGCGTTTTCCACCCATGCCCATCCCTGGCGGCGCAGAACAAACAGTGGATGGCAAGGGGAACCAGCATTGTCATCAGCACCGACATCGAGGAGGAAATGATTGCTGTGCAGGAGCAGGCTGGCGCTGCAGAGCATGGCCCATGGCTGGGAGGCAGCTTGAAGGTCGTACTGCTGCGTTGCCGGCTGTGGTCCCGATTCACCAAACATCCAGCTCAGAGGTGCGCATCGCACGCACCGCACACACCGCAGCACCTCCAGGCCTCCAGGTCTCCAGGCAGCTACACCACCACCACCACTACCACTACCACCACCCCCACCCCGTACCTGCTGTGACCATCGTGAAGGAAGGCTCGACTACCGACCTTGACTTTGTGCACGCGCTACAGCTGGTCTGTGCCCAGCTCCCCGCTTAGACCCCGCGAGATTTCCCTCCCCTCTGTCCACCATTCCGTAGTCCCTCCTCTGCTGCTCCCGCAAGCCACCACAAGCGCTGCTTCTACGTGTGCTCGTGTGCCCGTGTGCTTGCCCTCCTCTCCGCTCCGCTCACTAGGCAGTGCTGAAGCACACGCGCTAGGGCGACAGGCAGGCAGGCATCCATCTTTCGACGTTGGGCCACCATCCACCCGCTGACTGACATCGCGTCATTGCTACCCGCCTGCCCGGCCCTCTGCCTCCGACTATTCTTTCTTTGCACCCGCAACACATCTCCGCTGTCGCCGTCGCCGTCGCCGTCTCCGTCTCCGTCTCCGTCACCGACCCCGACCCGCCCCACGTATCCTGCCTGGCCAGGCACAACATCCATCCGTGCCCCAACCGCGACAGAGATTCCACCTACCGTCAACATGAACGTCGACAAGACCGTTGCCAATGTGCAACGTAAGATCGACAAGGAAAAGGCCCTCATCAACGCTGCCAATGCTATGCGCCAATCAACCAACAATCCTGACGTGCTGTCACGACTGGACGGCCAGATTCGCGATGGACGCCGCAACATTGAGTACTTTGAGTCGAAGCTGCGAGACCTCGAGATGCAGCGTACGCAGTCCGACATGGAAAACTTAAACATGCAGCCAGGCTCTGCTCGGAAACCTGTCAATCCTTTGCCCCCTCCCCCAAAAGACGCGTGGGGGGATTACATGGGGCCAGATCAAGGCGGCTATGGAGACCCCCCAGGAGGGTACAGTAGCCTCAGCGGTGGTCAGGGGCTCATGCCCCCGCGAGCACCGTATGCCCCACAGGGCCCTGGTTCTCAGGGAAAGCGGCCCAACTACAGCAAGCTTGGTGCGTGTTCCGCGCCTGGACATCGACCTTACCACAGCTAATACTCGCTACAGACTTGATCAAATACGATACCCCGCATCTAGGACCACGTATCCAGCTCATGCTGTCCCAGCTTGAATTTAAGCTTAGCGTGGAAAAACAGTACAAGGATGGAATCGACAAGATGGTGCGCCTGTACCAGATGGAAGGCGATCGCAAAAGCAAGGCCGATGCTGAGGCGAAGCGTATCGAGAGCAACCAGAAGATCCAGCTTCTAAAGCAGTCTCTGAAGCGGTATCAGGATCTTCACGTAGACGTTGAAAGTGCCGATGATCGTGATGGTAGATGATTTCTACCTACTATTTGCAGATCCATAGCTGATGGTGTACAGATGACAGCTTGAGTGTGCCAAGTCAGAGGAAGCCTCTGAGCGGACACTTATCTCTTCGCGTCCACGCTGTCGCTGATGTCGATCATGCGGCCCCCAGTCGCTTCAGCCGTGGACCCGAAACTTTCGTTAATATCAAAGTCGAGGATAGTATCAAAGGTCGTACAAAGCCCTCTAAAAACGATCGTTGGACGGACGAATTGCACGAATTCGATATTGACAAGGCGAATGAAATCGAAATTACAGTATATGACAAGACCAGCGACCACCCACTTCCGATTGGCATGCTTTGGGTACGCATATCGGACATTGCGGAGGAAATGCGCCGTAAGAAGGTCGAGACTGAACTACAAAATTCTGGATGGGTATCGGCAGACAAGATGGGTGGCAATACAGGGCCACAGCCCGACCTACAGTTTCAGCCTCCGCCCGGGCAGAGCTACGCTGGCGCTGGTGGTCCTGCTCCAGGTGGGATGCGCCCTCCAGGACCTGCTAGTGCTGGTGCAGCACAGCCAGCAATGAGCCAAATTTTCATCGACGACTGGTTCTCACTTGAGCCAGTTGGACGCATACATTTAACCATGGCATTCAGTAAGGTTACTGTTCTCAACCGAAATTATGCCAAACTAATACTTTCTAGTGAAACACACTGGGAACAAGCAGCCATTCGATGCCGGACTTGGTCGAAAGGGTGCCATCCGTCAGCGGAAAGAAGAAGTGGTTGAGCAGTATGGACATAAATTCGTACAGCAGCAGTTTTACAACATTATGCGTTGTGCTCTCTGTGGCGACTTTCTCAAGTATGCTGCTGGAATGCAGTGTTCGGACTGCAAATATACTTGCCACAAAAAGTGCTATTCTAAAGTGGTGACAAAGTGCATCACCCAATCAAATGCAGAGACCGATCCCGACGAGGCCAAATTGAATCACCGTATCCCTCATCGTTTTACCAACTTTTCCAACATGGGCGCAAACTGGTGCTGTCACTGTGGATATATCCTACCTCTTGGTCGAAAACAAAGCCAGAAATGCTCAGGTAGCTTCCCTCGGTACTCTCCAGTATTCTTTGTGCTAATTTTTGTCCAGAATGTGGCCTCACATGCCATGTCGGATGTGTTCATTTCGTCCCTGACTTCTGTGGCATGTCCATGGAAGTTGCAAATCAAATTCTTATGGAGATCAATAGAACGAAAAGGACACAATCAGCATCCACCTCTGGTATGAGCAAGACAACATTACGGACTAAACCAGCTCCTGCAGCTGTATCTTCACCTCAATATCCACCTCCCCCTGGCCAAGAGCAACAGTCACAGCCAGACAGACTTTCGTATGGCAGAGACCCACAATATCCACCACGTCAACAATCATACGGACCTTCGCCTACGTCTGTCGAAGCGGCTAGATCGTCGTATTCTACCTCGGGCTCTTCACAGACGCCTACGTCTCCAACCACTCAGCGCCCCCCATCAGGCCCACGAGCTCAGTCTCAGCAGCCAGTGCCTGTTGCAGCAGCAGCCGCCGCCATGGGGAAGGCTCCCGCTCCCGCTCCCACATATGGACGTACGCACTCTGACTTCTCACCTCCTGGACAACGCACATCAGGTAGTGGGTATCCTCAGGACCAGCGCAATCCTCAGCAGCAAATCCCCCCACAAGTTGGATACAATCCTCAAGACTACGCAAATATTCCCACCTATCCCACGGCACCGCAACAGAGCACACCAGCGCCGTATCAACAACAAAAACAGTCTTATCCGCTTCCTCAACCGCCTCCGCAATCCCAGCCACAGCAACATCAGCCGCAGCCACCACCACATCAAGCTGAAGTCAAACAACAGCCACAACAACCACAACAACCACAGCAACAGCCGCCATTGCAACAGCCTCAGCCCGCATCTGCTATGACAAAAGCTCCGGTAGATAAGGTCACCCCCCCAGCAAATACACAGGGCACTGGAAGGAGGATCGGCTTAGATCACTTCAACTTCCTTGCTGTTCTAGGCAAGGGTAATTTCGGCAAGGTCATGTTGGCTGAGACCAAGAGCACGAAGCAGCTGTACGCCATCAAAGTCCTGAAGAAGGAGTTCATCATTGAGAACGATGAAGTAGAAAGCACTAGATCGGAAAAGCGCGTCTTTTTGATTGCTAACAAGGAGAGACATCCTTTCTTGCTCAATCTCCACGCATGTTTTCAGACGGAGACTAGGGTATATTTCGTCATGGAATATATTAGTGGTGGTGACCTGATGTTACATATCCAGCGTGGCCAATTTGGCACTAAGCGAGCTCAGTAAGTGTTAGCAAAGGGACTCCTGGGGCTGGCTAACGACAACTTAGATTTTACGCCGCTGAGGTTTGTCTGGCCTTGAAATACTTCCACGAAAATGGTGTTATCTACCGAGACTTGAAGCTAGATAACATCCTCCTTACCCTTGACGGCCACATCAAGATTGCGGATTACGGGCTGTGCAAGGAGGAGATGTGGTACGGTTCGACTACCAGTACATTTTGTGGCACTCCTGAATTTATGGCACCCGAGGTATGTTCTATGGGGTTCGTTCAGCCAACATCAATGCTCACAGTCATATAGATTCTCTTGGATAAGAAGTATGGCCGCGCTGTAGATTGGTGGGCGTTTGGTGTCCTGATTTACCAGATGCTCCTGCAACAGTCTCCATTCCGTGGCGAAGATGAGGACGAGATTTACGACGCGATCCTTGCAGATGAGCCTTTGTATCCGATACATATGCCTAGAGATTCGGTGTCGATCCTCCAAAAACTCCTGACCCGGGAACCCGAATTGCGGCTTGGCTCCGGTCCAACCGATGCACAAGAAATCATGAGCCATGCCTTCTTTAGAAATATCAACTGGGATGATGTATACCATAAGCGTATCCCTGCACCTTTCATCCCACAGATCACCAGTGCTACGGATACTAGCAATTTCGACACCGAGTTCACAAGCGTGACACCCGTCTTGACGCCCGTGCAGTCTGGTAAGCTCTTTGTCGTCCTTTCTTTTGACCGTGATGATTGACAGGATATAGTTCTTTCGCAAGCCATGCAAGAGGAATTCCGAGGCTTCTCCTACTCGGCTGATTTCGCATAAGGATGCTTTTCCTTTCCGATACCCTGGGATCTTCGAGCGTTACACTTTGAATTCTTCGCGTTAGGGATGCAAGCATATGGCACAATCTCATAGCTGCACCGGTCAGCCGTCCTCATTCCACACCCAATGGGTTCGAGGTATTGCTGGTTTCCATACTGGCACTTTCTGTTTGTTTTGGCACAGCCATCTGTTCCTTTATGTTCGAGACCACTCTTTTCCAGCGTCGATTAAACCACCCCTTTTGTAATCGTATGGCAGACTCCTGTTTTGGTTGAACGAGCGGCGATGTAGTGATGGTCAGAGTGGATGATGAGAGGGGCCATGAGTTGGCTATGATGGTTAGTTGATATTCTTGCAGTATTCGTCCAAAGGTCAGTGGGATAGATCGTGTGCAACGCAGGCCTGGTGGCATAATCGGGGCAATGCTGTCGTGTCAGGTTTTCATGGGTTCTGTAGGTAGCAGCAGGACGGCTGGATAGGCACGTTTGAAGTTCGTGATAGATCGAATACGTATTCTGCTCCAGCTATTTTCCGTATGATCTCACGGTATGATGCTACGGTGTCGGGCAAGATCGTGTTCAACTAAGAGGCAGCAAGTCAATGGTGATTCGAAGAATTACCATTTCAAGAAAGCCCGGAGCCACGCTGCAATTGTTTTCGCATATCAAGCGTTGGTTAAGTGCGTCAGCTAAGGATAGCTTAAGAACGTACCGATATCTGTATCGTTTTGCCTGCTCCAAAACTTACAGAATACCAATTACGCACACACACTTGCAGATAACAGGAACGTGAGCCAGCCATCTCCAATTTCTTCCTTTATATTATTTTATTTTACAGAGTGGACGATAATCCCAACGCCTCAAAATGCATATACAACGACGACACATGAACCACACCCCCAACCAGCAGCCTCACAAGCTAATCGTACATGCTCTTTTCCTTTTCCACCCCTTTTCACTCCGCTTTTCCTTCCCCCCCTCCCCCCCCTTTTTTTTCCATCGCTCATTTGAACTTCGACATCACAGGCCTCCTCCCCACCGCAAGCGCCACCCATCCCCCGATCAGACACAACCCGCCCAGCGGCGTGACGGGGCCCATGATCTTCCACCTCTGCGGATCCAGCACGAGGAGATACAGGCTGCCGCTGAACAGAGTCATCCCGGCGGTGAAGAGCGACATGGCGAGCGTGTTCTGCGGGGCGGCGACCGAGGCGACCGTCAGGGCGACCGAGTGCATGAGCTGTTGTGCGGAGGGGGCCGGTCAGTTGAGTACTCTGGGTTGGTGGGGGTGGTGGTGGTGGTGGGATAGGTATGTACCTGGTATTGCGCCGCGGTGCCCCAGTTCGCTATGCGAGAGGGGTCTGCGATGCGCTTCTTCAGCCCGTGGGCACCGAAGGCGCCGAGAGCGACGGAAGTAGCGCCGTAGAGACAGCCGATTGTCCAGAATGGGGGCGCCATTGTGTTGTGTGGGCAAGGGGAGGTTTGGGTAGGTATATGGAATTGGATGAGGTCGGTGGTGGGGCGAGAACCTTGAAGCTTGAGCTTGAGCTTGGGCCAAGTGCTGGTTCACTAACGATAGTTAATAGACAATCACGTCTTTCCACCTCATATCATCCAAGAACAGAACTTTCATGTAAATTCATGTCATGTCGCTAAGCAAAATGTGCTTCCAGAAAAGCTTACTGCCGAGTCGACGTCTTTTCACATTAAGCACCCACTGCTCTTACTGGAATGCAAATCTGAAAGACCCAAACGCATCCGTTGACCGCTGATAGTCACAAAACTCTCCACCATCCACTCGTACCAAACCTTGCGGTCGTCCGTCTGGCGCCACATGCTGACCTCCAGCTCTGAGTTCGGAGGGAGGTAGACAGGTGTCTACTCATGTTAGTATAGAGTGGAAGTACAAATAGGAGAATCAACGAACCTTGAGTGGGAAGAAAATGGGGAACCACGATATCATATCTTTGCTTTTTTGTTCCATTGTCACGGGGTTCGTACTCAGTTCGACAGGTCCTTGCGACCCGTTATACAGAACAGTTTCGAAGTATCCCGCAAGACCATGACACGTGCCCTGCTCTTGGATCGGAAACGTCGCCTTACAATACCGCGCATTGTGCTCATTAGCGCCGTCGCCGCCAGTGAAACCCCCTCCGCCGCCGACAGCCGAGCCTCCTCGGCGGAGCGAAGATTGGGCAAGAATTGTAGGGCGCAATGGATGAGAGAACTCCCAAGCCGTGTAGACAATGGGCGCAAGAGGGGCATCTAGGTCGAATTCTCTCATTTTCCTCTTCTCGGAGAGCTGAGCAGCAGCCTGCGGCTGGTTGGGTTCAATTGAGAGATAGTCGAATTGAGAAAACATGACTACCCATGGTATTTCAAACGCACCAGCGTCGCCATTAGTACTCCTTGAGAACAGATCTGTCCATAGTCTCGGGGTTGATATCGGTGTCATGTGCGCCGTGTAACTGGCTGGAATCGAAATGCCATGATCGGGGTTCAACACATGCTGGACACCATCGAGGCATTCGGGCGAAAGTTCGTTGTCCGCAAAGCTGCCGAGAAGCTCACTGACAAGTATATCCACCTTACCAAATGTCCCATCGGGCTGGGTCGGACCTTTCCAGGCACGCATATCCGTTTTGACAACGGTAACTTGACCGCCCCAGGTTTCTAAATTGCGGCGTAGAAGCAGTACATATGCGTTGGGATTCTTCTCTATAGCGTAGACACGAACCGGAACTCCTGTCCGATGACTTGCATTCAAAGCCCGGGTAACCAGCGGACCACGACCCGAGCCGACAACAGCAATGACAACTGTATTGTCACCGGAACTTGTTGACTTTTGTTGAGTCTGCCAATCAGTCAAGGCCCGAGCAATAGCCTCTTCGTACCAAGCGTATTTGATTGGATCCTTTTCAAAGACTTCATATGTGATCGACTCTAGATTATCTGCAAGAGGTTGGAGTGGGCTTTGAAGGTAGTCTTGGAAGCCTCCTCCAAATCGCTCGATCTGCGTTTTGGGTGGTTGATTTTTTTGCATGAAACGCATATAGCTCAGATGAGGTGTAGGGTCGTTACTGGTACTCTTTTTGGGAGCCTTCTTCCCCATCTGAGCAGCCTCAGCAGGGGTTGGTGAAGCAGAAAGTGACGAGCCAGGGCTGGGTGCGTCAGCAGCGGCTGATGGCGATAAGTGGCCAGTGGAGAACTCTAGGATCATATCTGGATCGTCTACACCCGGAATAGGGCCGATACCAGAAAGAAGCAGCCATGGTGGAGTCTTCAGGCGCATGCAGCGGAGTATGAAGAGTTGTGACGCTCTCGACAGCACCCAATTGCCCTTTTCATTCGGGAGAAAAGCGCTCCCAGGAAGGATCAGCAGACGGATTGGCTCAGAATACCATCTCGACTGAAGCGTTAAAGATGGAAGTTTGCGGGGGAGATCAAGAGCTGAGACAACGTTAGACGGTAAAGATATCATCGTCTCCACGGACTCAGAACGCCTACGGTTAAGCTTTCGGGGCAAAACGTCTCAGAAATTAATGGAATGTAGAGCATTCTTACCCACGGATAACCTGTTATGGTATTGACAGATAGAGCGGATCGTGTTCCAGCTATCCCATGCGGAGAAAGGGTCGGAGGTCTTTGCTTGCTTTCTGGATTCGGTGAACTCTTCTCGAGCAAAGCGCGCCAAGTCACCTAGATCTTCGTCCTCGGAAATCTTGGTGCCATCCATAGGCATTTGGACGTGAAGCTGTACATAGCCACCAGTGGATAGCGCTTCTTTAATTGCACGGGCATATTGAGCGATGCCGCTAGCTCCGTTCGCTAATCGTGGACCAGGAACAACTAGCGTGATAACACCACAAAAGGCAGCATAGGCAACCTCCAAATTGAATACCTGTCGGGAGATATGTGCTATGACTGGATCGGGAGATCCAAGGTCTATCCACGAGCTGGTAAAGGCAACCAGCTGGGATATCAAGTCGTCTGGAACTAAGGGGGTATCAATGTTCTCCAGAGCAGGTATCAGTGGTAGTGGCTGAAACGAGGCTGGACTATCTTCAGAAATGGCCTGGTTATATGAACTCAAGAGGTTCAAAACACGCGAATGGAAGTGGGCATTCGTGATGGGCGCCGTAAGCATATCATACTGGAGTTGGTGAGCATGATTCCTCGAGTCTGTGGCACTGTCCGAGGGCAAGACCCGACTACTGCAATATGCGGACAAAACTTACACCCAGATCCTGGGCGTGATGGACAAGCTCAGCGGTCACAGGCAGCGATCGGTGTATCTCATGCTGGCCAATATAGAACATGGGCATCATCTCACCCATGTTGGCAGTTGACTCGTCGTCCATGGCGCCGTGCAAGGGAGAGTAAGGGCGTTAGAAGAAGCGCCAGGCCTCTTGACTGCTACATGGTGCCTGACCCAGAAATTGTCGGCCGTGCTCTATTCGTGTGACTGGCGGTGCCAAGCCCAAGAACGCGTCGGGGGCGGCTAAACGTCCCCCCGTGCGCCCCAGCAAAAAGTTACGTCCATGGCCAAACGGCCCCGCAAGTCACAAACTACCTCGACATGGCTACCAAGCGTGAGTTTGACACCGGTGACAATTCCAGCGCCAAGCGCGTCAAGATGCAGAATGGCAACGGAAATTTGGACCCCGCAAACAACCCATACCTTGCCCACATGCGCGACAACGGCCCGTCGAGTAAGTCTTTCTTCGCTGTTTCCAGGCCTAGGATGCTGACTTGGACGACAGAAGCGAAGGCAAACCTTGCCGACGGTCTTTACGACTTCAAGCGCCATGCGACAACATCGAAGCAGGCGCGCGCCGCCGAAGATGGACCGCTCAATCCTTTCACGGGCAAGACGCTGTCGTCTACGTACATGAGCATTCTGAAAACCCGGCGGGATTTGCCCGTTCACCAGCAGAGGTATGTAGCTCATTTCCGCCCCAGCCCTTGCTCTGACGGGACATTTGCGTAGATCCCGTGAGCTGGCCGCGACCAGCTCTACTCGTGGGCTTGCCAATGTCTCGTCGGCGCTAGGGCAGCTCTCCGCAGCAGCCTGCTAACATATTGCAGAGACGAGTTTTTGAAACTCTACCAGGAGAGTCAGATCCTTGTCTTCGTTGGTGAGACTGGTTCCGGTAAAACCACCCAAATCCCGCAGTTTGTTCTGTACGACGATTTGCCGCACCTCAACAACAAGATGGTCGCCTGCACCCAGCCCCGTCGAGTCGCCGCCATGTCCGTCGCAGAACGAGTCGCCAAAGAAATGGACGTAGAGTTAGGTGCCGAGGTCGGTTACAGCATCCGTTTCGAGGACAAAACGAGCCCAAGCACAATATTGAAGTACATGACGGATGGAATGTTGTTACGTGAGGCCATGCACGACCATGACCTTTCAAGATACAGCACTATCATTCTCGATGAAGCTCACGAACGCACGCTCGCTACGGATATCCTTATGGGCCTCCTGAAAGAGGTTGTTTTGAGGCGCAAGGACCTGAAGCTCATCATCATGAGTGCTACTCTCGACGCCCAAAAATTTCAGAAGTACTTTCACAACGCTCCGCTGCTCGCTGTACCAGGTCGGACTCATCCAGTTGAAGTTTTCTTCTCCGCAAAATCTGAGGGCAACTACATGGATGCGACTCTTCGTACTGTCTTCCAAATTCACTCAATCGAGGGTGAAGGTGATATCCTTGTGTTCCTTACTGGAGAAGAGGAGATCGAAGAGGCTTGTCGAAAGATTAGAGCAGAGGCTGAGGATATGCAAAATGAGGGTACTGGTGGACCCCTTGCGGTATATCCATTGTACGGCACACTAGCCCCAGCCCAACAGACAAAGATCTTCAGCAAAGCGCCAGTAAATCCAACCCCAGGTGGCCGTCCTGGTCGTAAATGCATTGTATCAACCAACATCGCCGAAACGTCGCTCACTATCGACGGTATCGTCTACGTTGTCGATCCCGGGTTTAGCAAACAGAAAGTGTACAACCCACGCATCCGTGTTGAATCTCTGCTTGTTTCCCCCATATCTAAAGCATCTGCTGCGCAGCGAGCTGGTCGTGCTGGTCGTACTCGCCCGGGCAAGTGCTTCCGATTGTACACCGAGGTAGCTCATGCCCACGAGATGATTGATCAGACATATCCCGAAATCCTTCGATCGAACTTGTCGAGTACCGTGTTGGAGCTAAAGAAGCTCGGCATTGATGACCTTGTGCATTTTGATCTCATGGACCCACCAGCCCCCGAAACGCTCATGCGGGCCTTGGAAGAACTCAATTATCTGGCTTGCTTGGATGATGAAGGAGAACTGACTGCTTTAGGAATACTTGCTTCCCAATTTCCACTTGATCCAACACTAGCCGTCATGCTTATCACTTCGCCTGAATTTTATTGCTCCAATGAGATTCTCTCTCTCACCGCGCTTCTTTCGGTGCCGCAGATCTTCGTTCGACCTGCGAACATGCGAAAACAGGCCGACGACATGAAAAATCTTTTCTCGCATCCGGATGGAGATCACTTGACCATGCTCAATGTCTTCCATGCTTTCAATGGCGAAGAGGCACAACAAAACCCCAAACAGTGGTGCCATGACCATTTTCTCTCATTTCGAGCTCTGCAGCAAGCCACAAATGTCCGCAACCAATTGAAGCGTATAATGGAACGCGAAGAGCTCGAATTGATCTCTACGCCGTTTGAGCATCCGAAATATTACGAGAATATCCGTCGGGCGTTGGTCGCTGGCTTCTTTATGCAAGTTGCGAAACGTGATGGTACCAGCAAGACATATACCACTATCAAAGACGATCAAAAGGTGCTGTTGCATCCCAGCACAGTGCTTGCTCAAGAGAGTGACTGGCTTGTGTACAACGAGTTTGTACTCACGCAAAAGAATTATATTCGTACTGTGACTGCTGTGAAGCCGGAATGGCTTTTGGTAAGATTCATGCAAAACCACCTCTCTGATCAAGTGCTAACACTGAGCAGGACATTGCGCCAAACTACTACGATATCTCTTCATTTCAAAAAGGAGATATCAAAGACGCGTTGAAACGTGTCGCAACAAAAATTCAGCGGAAGGAGGCAGAGAGGGGATCAAGGTGATGGCTGTCTAAGGCCGTATTCTATTTAATTATACCATGGGATCATCAGGTTGATGAAGCGTTATACCCTGCTACTGGTCTAGCCAGTATATGACATGCAGGAGGGGCACGTGTAGACAAACAATTGCATCTAATATAAAATAAAAAATATCCAGGACTGTTGAGAGGGTGCGGAATATCGCATGCTGACTAAGAACTTGGTGTTGTTGGCTCCTCATGGCGTCGGCGGAAGCTCAGCCAACCTCCGACTCAAGCTCTAACTTTTTTTTTGGCTTGCCTAAAGTGTTGCGCGGCTGTTCGGTCGCAGACCCTCCACACTGCGAATCTTGCAAAGCCTTTCCAATATGGCGCCGATACAAGACAAAGAGCTGTCACCTCTTCGCCTCGAACGTATATCGCAATATGTACCCCTCCCGCCCGCAAGCCTCAATTCTCCGGTCCCCGCAATTTGCGCCGACATCTTCTCGCCATTACTTCTTTCATACTACCCGCCGGTCAAAGGAGTCGTTCTCGCCTACGAGGATGTGAAGCTATCCTCCGAACCCCCCCGCGCACCGGGTGCAACCAACGACGAGGAGTCAGACGGTCTGGTGCTCCTGCGCCAAATCGACGAATACGCCAGTCCATATGTCTGGGCTACTGCCTCGCTGCTGGTATGGCGGCCGCAGCTCAACGCATACCTCTCCGCGACACTCACCTACCAAGCCGCTACGCACATCACTCTGTCCCACCTCAACACTTTCGCTATCACAGTCCTGGCCGAACATCTTCCTGAAGGTTGGAGTTGGTTCACAAACTCTGGAGACGCGGGCAGAAATAAAAAGAAAAGGGGCTGGGATGGTGGAATTGCGGATGAGGGCGGTTCTTGGGTGGATGCCGAGGGTGAGACTATAGAAAAAGGGAAGAGTATCCAGGTCAGAGTTAGGGAGTGGGAGGGTGGAAGCGGCAAAGGGAAGGGAAGGGGAGTGGTCAAAGTCATGGGAAGTTTGTTGACGGCTAGCGAAGAGAGATCAAAGGGAGAGAAGAGGAAAGGGAAGAAAGCCGTGGGAGCCGCCATGGAGGTTGATTGAAAAGATGGGTGAAGACAATGAACTCAGTTTCTTATTCGGAGGGTTGCATATTCCGTTATGCATTTAGCACTATGACAGCTACGGCTTGGGGACGAGGCCTGGTCGCCGAGGGAATGACCCCAGCGCAGGTGGGGATGTAGGCATACGCCTAATAGACGACACGGTTAGTCAAAGGTGTTAGAGGGTTATATATTACAGTTGCGCTGATCAAGGCAAAGGGCTCATTTGCATTCGAGCCACAAGCCTATCGGGCAAAGCCTTGTTCCTTCGCTATATATCCAAATCTCATGCATTCAGTGCGCTTCTTATCACCGAACCTCGTTCTGGCCTGTCCTTTTCTCACGGAAGCGGGCCATTGGTAGGCTACCTGCTTTTCCCAGTCTTTCAAGAAGACTAAATGCCTGTTTTCTTGGTTCTTAAACCAAGGTAACACAGTCAACGAACAGTGAACACATGTTCTCACAAGTAGTCCTTCTTCCTTCCAGTCCTAGTATACTGGTTTAAATGCCACTCCACATCCCCCTCTTTGCTGTCCAATGTTCCACTCCTAATCTCGAACAGTCGCATGCTCATTCGCGGTCCCACCTCTGCGAGTTCAACTGAGGAATAACTTGTACGAACGTACACATGATGCCTGACTTCTATAGTGTCCTCCTTGTTGACAAATGTGACTACCCTGTTCCCTGTCTTTGCGGACCCTTCCCGTGGCGGGAACAAATGCTTTAAAATCGTTACAACGCGCTCGCCGAGTTTTGTCTGGAAGCCCTCAAATATAAGGTGTGGATAGGATTCCGAGACCGTCCCACGAGATGCGTTGGGGATGTCGGAGCGGAGGGTAGTGTTGTGCAGAGAAAACGAAGCCGTGGGGCCGTGGGGAAGATGTGATATCGTGAGGGCCGTAGGCGTACCACGGTGCTCGTGGACAAGCACCACGTCGCTAAGCCCGCTAGATTTTGCGCTTCCCACCAAATTTGATAATATCAAGTTACCCCGGTTCAAACGGATACTCGTGGGCAGCAGTAGACGGATCTCCTTCGCAAACGTCGAGAGTCGAGACGACGGGTCGCGCGAGGTAGTTACCAGTATTCTCGGGTCGACAACTCCAGATAGTGCGGCGTATTCATCGTCAAGGCCCAGCTCTTCCTCGATAGTACGATCCGCGCGCGTCTCATCATATTTCCAGTCTTTGCGGAGGTTATCATCGTCAAGATCTCTAGTGATTGGCTTTCCAGAGGCAAGAGAAGCTTTGAGAGCAGCGCGCTTGCTTGCTAATTCTGCATCCTTGAGGGTGAGGGCACGGCGGTAAAGGTAATCCCGTCGCTCACGAGCTTGTCGGCGGATCATGGAGGCGAAAGTGTGAGGGTGATAAATTACCAGGCGGCAAGTAGGTTGAGGTTCAGATTATAGTTCGTTGGAACCTAGAATTCACGATAGGAATTCACGATAGGAAAAAATTAGTGGGGCGCGCACGGCTCCTTGAGTTTGACCAATTACACCTGAGTATTTTGTTGGTTGGTTATCGATAACCTAGCTAGCTACCTAGCTAAACCCTATCACACACCATGGTTATTCCTGTTCTTCACCTGCTGCCCACATCAAAATGATAACATACTAGAGCGCACTTTCACTGGCCTCGCTCTCGTCATTTAGTTGCTGTCTGCTCTCTTCAGATTCGAGGTTGCTCTTCCTATCGCTTACGGTCCATTACAATTGTTCTCGGAAAGTGGAGCCTCCTCAATGTGAAATAGGAAATCCGGTTCACCCCAATCAGGATTGTCGGTGGCAGTCTTGTCATTACCAATAAAAAGCTGAAATTTAGATACTCATCTGTTCCCAAGCTCAACTTTGGGCTAAATAAGGAAGTATGCGATCGTGACCCGAATTGGGGACACTACTTAGGTTAGTATAGTACCTACGATTTGCGTATAGGTTGGAATTATTGTACCCAACAGTGCCTTGCCTTCATTAGCTTCTATGCTAAATATAATACCAGGCCAGCCTTCAAGGCTCATTTTTCTATCTTTGAGTAGCTTCGGTAATCTAATAGTAACGAAAGTTTTTTATATTAAGATTGTCGCGAACCACATACCGTAAAAGATGTGCCTACAGAACCTGAGCGCAGGGAGTTCATCTGTATTAGTTTTCAAGCCCTTCCAATTAACTTTGGCTTGCAAAGCTGCACTCCACATGTAAAATGCGTAAATTACTGAGATTCGTGTCAGTTTAGGAAAGGCTGTGTTCTAAGCTTCAATCAACACTCACCTCCACCTTTCGGGTTAACCGCACCTTGAGTCTTAGGCCCAGTCTTCTGTAATATATGAGCTATACAGGAGCTTGGTAGTTTCTTGGAAGCACTCACCCTACGCTCCCTCCCTTGAACTGTGTACTTCTGGGAGCTGACTGGAACTTGATCACCTTTGCCGTCTTTTTAAGTCGGATCTCCATGAACCAAATGGGGACAGGTGCTATCTCCGCCCTTACTTTTAGGTTCTCCGTTGAGCTTTGAATGCTCTATAGACTTTTTTAAAGCCCTAGGCTTGGGTTGGATCGCAGTTTACTTACAGCTCAGTCCAACCCCACGTCATCAGCTTGTCTATGTATCTTGTCAAACGCTTCTATATATACACGTTGCGACACATTTCAAGCCGCGTTGCCACCCGGTATGCATTGTCCCAGCAACCGGATTGAATATCTTGACCGCATCTGCATCACTGCTGATCATGGCCTGGACGAACTGCTCATCCTTAAGTTTTTTCGCTTGGACGATTTCAGCTGAAGCATGGCCCATGGAGAGGTGTATAAATTAGATGATGCCGAAACTCATTGCAGGAATCAAAGTTATTATGATTAGGTTGGAACGAACAGTGAACGAAGCGAAGTTTCACATACGGAAGACATGAAATCCACAGTGAATGACCTTGGTCAAGCTGTAGTAAAAATGTGTTGTCCGTGCTTTGAGGTGGATGGAGTCTGCAGTAGGTCGATAGAGTAACTCGTTAGATAGAGTAGTAGATAAAAGTAGTAAAGCACAACAGGGGTAACACATTCCGCTCGTCTACTCTAGCACTGTTGCAATGTTCAAAACTCTTTCTTTGTACGGCCTTTAGAGTTATTTTATAGTAGGGGAACCACTGCTTTTATTGAAGTCAATTTCAGGGTCCATAAGATGAATGTCTTTTTATGTGAAATTTCAACGAATATTATTGTATTCCTAACTTTTCATTTTCCCAGGCTAGATCTCCCCTAAAGCCATATTTGAGTGGGCAAGCATTAGATAAAAGAAAAACACAACGAAGTTGGCCAAAGGAGAACATGGCTAGTAAACTTGTTGATCTGAATGGGATTCTTCCCCTAGTACCATATACTTCTCGTCCTGTGGTGCGGAATAACTTCCTCGCCAGCCTTCTCTTTCTCCTTTGCTAAATCATAAAGAAAGAAATCTAGTAAGATGGCATTAACCTTGGCCTCGGGTTGTAATTTAAGTATCTCACGGCGGAGTAGCTCAATAGCCCAGATGCTGCATCCTGTGGGATTGGTCAGAACATGTAGGAACCTCGAGTAGCGTCTTATATTCACCTCGTATTTGGAGCTCCCACGAGTGTCCTGAAGGTATGGTCTCTAACCGGCGCATACGTGCCTCGAGCGGAGGGCAATATAAGATTAAGCCTAACGAGTGTAGCATCTGAGGAACGCGGTAGTCTTATATGTCAGTCTTTGAAAAGAAGAGCATTATCCTCGCTGGCTCCTACCTGCGAACATGGTGATTTTGTCAACATCTTTGAATGCACCATATCCCTCGCCTTCGAACGCAGCCCACAGATCTGCTACGAAGATTTGTGCGCGCTTCAGAAAACGAACTTTTTTCTTTTCAAAGATTCCTTCGTCGCGGAAGCACAGAAAATGTTCAGCAAGAAGATTAACGAGCCCAGAAGCAGAGCCTTTTGCGTCCTCAATGAGCATGACTATGCTGCCGTCAAATTGCTGTTACGTCAGGCCATGAACTATACGTTGCTGCAAGCAAAAGGAACGGAAATCAAGTGCACACCTCTTGCAGTATTCTCCCTGCTTCCCTTAAGCACCTGATTCTTTCTTCGAGCATAGGGATCTCTTCGTCTGTATCCGAACGAAAGATATTCTTCAATACCTCATTAGTACACTTCTCCTCATCGACCCAGAATTCTGGACTTGTGATGGGCAATTCTTCATCAATGGCCCGCTGTAAACATGCAACAAGGCTCCAATAACCCGTCCACTTCTTCTCGCGGTACACTACAGAGAATCTCTGCTCCTCACTCCTTTCGCTCCAGAAACTGAAATTCAGCAGATCCATAGTGAATATGAAGTTCACGGTAGCTTCATCTTTGGATTTGGGATGCAGCTCATGCTCAGCCCATGCTTTGGTACTATACTCGCGCTTCTGCATCTCTTCAAGAATGGAGATGGCGGCTAGCTTAGTGTGCTGCATACTAAGGGCGACATCGATGCTGTTGTCGAAGATGAATTGCGCATTTTCAAGGACCCTTGTCTCGGGCGGCGCGTTGGGGTCCGTACCTCCAAGGCCGAATTTTTGGCGGAGCAGCGCTAGGAGCTCGTGGTCGACTTCGTCGTCGGACATGGTAAGTCTGTTGGATGTGTAGCGGAAGAGAAAGATTTGCCGAATCTAGACTGGCAAAGTGCCAAGCCGAATAAAGTTCGGTTTTTTTCTTACACCATGATAGGGTCAAGTAAAAGAGATATGCAACATGCGCTGGGCAAATACAGCATGGTACAAACTCATTTCTGTAGCTTGGTGACCTTCACCGCATGGGCGAGAGTGTGACGCATGGGGCATAGTGCCAAGAATTGCGGCTGGTTGCCCTCGCTCTCTTTTCCGCTCCGAGCAGCCCTGGGGCCAAAGCGACTCCACGCCCGTGCTCTGGACTCTGACGTTGTTCACTCCCGACACAACTTCCCCCGTTTCTTCTCCAAGCGCCATAGGTCCCTGCAGCCTGCTGCATTCGCATTGATGGCGGCAGGACGCGATAAGTATGCTCGTCAGAGCCTCGGTGGTTCATTACATGCGCGCATCAAGCAGGTACATTTCCGACCCCGTAACCACAGATGCGCCGACAACGCGCTGACGCGATACAGGCGCGTGTACTGATGGTGGGCGCTGGTGGTATCGGGTGCGAACTACTTAAAAACCTCGTACTCACTGGCTTCGGCGAGGTCCACATTGTCGACTTGGACACCATCGACCTGAGCAACTTGAACCGCCAGTTTCTATTCCGCAACGAACATATCAAAAAGTCAAAGGCACTGGTAGGCTTAGGGAATCTCTAGGAAGCATTTTTGCGCCGACGTTGACTGGTGAGGTTGTAGGTTGCGAAAGAATCAGCGGGAAGATTCAACCCAAACGTGAAAATCGAGGCCTATCATGACAACATCAAGGATCCCAAGTTCAACGTCGCGTGGTTCAAAGAATTCGCTATTGTATTCAATGCGCTGGATAATTTGGAGGCGCGTCGACATGTGAACAAGATGTGTTTGGCTGCCGATGTCCCATTGATCGAGAGCGGTACCACTGGTTTCAACGGCCAAGTGCAGGTTATCCGTAAGGTGTGCGAAAAGAATTAATAGACTGAATGTCTGAGTCTAATCTAGCTCGCAGGGCAAAACACAATGCTACGACTGCACACCGAAAGACGCGCCGAAGTCCTTTCCCGTCTGCACCATCCGAAGCACACCGTCGCAGCCAATACACTGCATAGTGTGGGCCAAGTCATACCTTTTCACAGAAATTTTCGGAACCTCCGAAGATGACGCCCCTGAGCTGGATCATAGTGAGGATTCAGAGAACACAAAAGAGATCGAGAACTTGCGTAACGAGGCTCAGGCCTTAAAGCGCATTCGAAGCTCCATGGGTTCGGAGGATTTCCCCCGCTTAGTTTTTAACAAGGTGTTCAAAGAAGACATCGAGCGATTACGGAGTATGGAGGACATGTGGAAAACGCGCAAACCACCTACTGCGCTTGACTACGATACGCTGTCCCAGGAAGCCCTGGGTGTCGGAGACGCTGTTGCTCAGAAAGACCAGGTCGAATGGACTCCCGCGGAGAATGTTGCCGTTTTCTTGAACAGCCTGCGACGCCTAAGCGACCGCATGGAGGAAACACGAGCAAACGTAGATACAGGAAATTCGCCGCCGATACTTACCTTCGATAAGGATGATGCAGATACGTTAGATTTTGTTGCTGCAAGCGCAAACCTCCGGTCTTTCATCTTTGGGATTGACGGCAGGTCAAAATTTGACATTAAGCGTAAGAGTTTTGATTCTTCCTGGAGGTTATAACTAATTTTGACAGAAATGGCTGGCAACATTATTCCCGCCATCGCAACTACCAATGCAATGACAGCGTCCATTTGCGTGCTTCAAGCATTCAAAGTGATGCGGGACGAGCTGGCCAAGGCCAAAATGGTGTTTCTTGCTCCAAATGCAACGGAACGCCGTTTGACGACGGAGGCCCTGAGCCCACCCAATCCCACGTGCCCCGTCTGTAGCGTGGCGCAATCGACTCTTGTCGTGGACCCTTTTCGAGCAACACTGAAAGACTTGGTCGAAGGCCTGCTCCGATTGAAGCTTGGCTATGGCGAGGAATTCAGCGTGAACAGTGAGGCTGGCTTGCTATACGACCCCGAAGAAGACGTGAACCTGCCAAAAACTTTTACAGAACTCGGCCTGAGGAAGGATAGTGCTATCACGATCATCGACGATGCCGATGAGGATACAAAAGTCAACTTGATCTTGCATATTTCAGAGAGAGAGATAGAAAGGGACGCGATGCCCATTGACCTCTCTGAAAAACCGAACATTCCACTGAAGCCCAAGCCGGTGCTTGCCACTAAGACCAATGGTCACACGCAACCCATCGTTACGAATGGCTTGACAAATGGCATTGTTAAAGAAGTCAGCACTGGCGCCCATAAGCGCACAGCTGATGAAGCCGGCCTCGAAGATGATCTGGTTAAGAAGAAGGGGAAGGTAGCTGCCAGGCCTGATGAGGATGACATTGTGGTCGTGGATGATTCGAACGAAGGTTTCATCCTAATTGATGACGACTAATTGTTCTGCTTCGGTTTTCTTCCGGTGTCTTTTAAGAGTCTAGCTACATCACTTGTGCCGACTCCTACATTTGCATAGAAATGCTCTGCATACCCGATGGGCTCATTCCCATGGAGGGGCGACTTTTGAAGGCGTTTTCGGAAACATTAGGGGTTATATCCGAGGCTGGACTGGTAATTTGCTTCTGGTTTAAATGATCTTACGTAAATGACTTGCGCGTTTTGGCGATTGCTTGGACTGTGGCATTTCTCACAGAGCTGATAGGCCACCGTCGAGATTTATAACGCAATTGTGTGCGTACTCATTTTGCGCAAGGAACAGCGCAGCAGATGCAATTTCTTCAGGTTTGCCCAAACGTCCGAGGGGAATGCGAGCTGAGAGTGAGGCATGGTTGAGATCTGCGATTGTATAGTACTTAGCCACGGCCGATAAGGACACCCACAAAATACCAACAATGATACAACATAAAACGTACCCTTTGTCATGTCAGTCTCGACGTACCCAGGTACAATCGCATTTACACGGATCCCTTGTCTTCCCAATTCCGTAGACAATGCGCGCGTGAAACCCAATACTCCTGCCTTGCTCGCTGCATATACCACGGCCCCGTGTCCCCCATGCGTAGCTAATAAACTCGCAACATTGATTATTGAACAGTTGATTGCCCCGTCATTGACACGGGCATGGAAATACCGGTTTCTGAGCAAGAACCTTGTGCCCACCAGCACACTCCTAAGATTTGTGTCCAATATGCGCTCAATTTCCTCGGTGTCTGTTTGCTGAAATAGGCGCGTTTGGGTCAAGCCCGCGCAGTTAACAAGTACGTTGATTTTGTTTGCATGATCTCGACCCATAGGCAGATAGGTTCCTATGCCACTGGAACTCCAGAATGAATTACTTGAGATATCACCTGCGATAAATGAATGCGTGGTTGGAGGCTCAACGGCAGAAGTAGTAGAAGCTGTCCGCGAGACGTCGTCGAGGTGTGACACAGCTTCTTTGAGAGATTCCTCAGAACGCGAGACCAATGTGCATCGGTATGCATTGCGGGCGAATGCTGTAGCAATAGAGAGCCCAATACCTCGGCTTCCTCCGGTTATGAGGACGTGGGGAGCAGGCATGGTGGATGTGTCTTGTAAATGCAAATCCATGGCGGCCTACTGAGATGAGGGAAAAATATGCTTACATCATCCACAAAAACCCATCGACATGGATACGCGAAAAAACGTGATCGCGCGCCATCCTCTTTAAGATGGCGTATAGACCGCTCCCGCATCTCCTCGTCTCGATAATCCCACTCTCTTTGACTTGCCTCCAGTTATCTAATTTGTGGTTGGTGCAAAGAGCCGTAATGTCAGAGTCAAATACGTCCGACTATGTCACGCTCGTCTCGAACGACGGGTTTGAGTACAAGATCTTGAGATCTGCCGCCTGCATTGCCAGTACAATAAAGAAGGCTCTCGACCCAACATGTGAGTTGCCATCTCCCCCGGCGTTGCCTTCCATGGCCACAGTAGGTTGATGGACATGTGTGAAACAGCCGGTTTCCAGGAGAATGTTCAGAATACGGTCAAGCTGCCCGAAATAAAGTATGTATCACTGTGTTATCTTTATCATTTCCTTCTTTCAGAAGGCGGCGCTGTCAAGCCATCTAGAAATGTGTTAATTTCGGGGCAGTGGCGTTGTGCTTGAGAAGGTCTGTGAGTATTTGTACTACAACCAGAAACATGCGGAAAGCAAGGATGTGCCGGACATGGATATCCCGCCGGAACTTTGTTTGGAGCTGTTGATTGCAGCCGACTATTTGGATGGTAAGTCCTTGTCTAGCGGTTGGGAAGAACCTTGCTGAAGTGTGCATATAGTATGATCGAGGAGGTTGTAGATGACACTGACAGGTCCTGGCGCAACTATGATATGGGACAAATTAAGATGAAGCACCCGGAAGGTCTGAAAAGAAGATGTCTTGGGCCTAGGAACCATGTTACCAATGCAGATCTTCATGTCTACTGCATGAATGTTTCTTTTATCCTAATTAAACGTTATAACTGCCTACACTGACTCAATCTCCTCTCTTAATCTGTCCCTTCGATATGTAGGCAAGGAGTTCAACACGCATGTTTTGAAGAGAATTAATTCGCAAGACAACTGGCAGTATGTACTGGCTGCCTTAAAGAGCATTAGGAACACATAACAACGACGCCGACTTGCACAAACGATTTTTGTTACCGCCATTGAACAACTTCACAATACGAATAGAGATGCCATACACATGATGCTATTGACTACACTTAGTGCTCGGATATTCTATAATGACAGCAACCCGTTTGAGCGCCCACGGTCTATGCCCGAAATACACTACCACTTCGATAAAGTGAACATTGAGTCTCCCTTTGCCTGATTGGCGGCTTCAAACCTGCACACTTGACCCATGACGAGTATCTAGGATGCGACATATGCACCAATATCCTACGGATTAGGTACTTAAGCGTTCATAGGGACCCAAGCTTTACAACTAATGGCCTCAACATGTTCGTATACGGCTTGCTTGTGCGGGCCTGTGATGGTCTCTCCCGTTCCGTCGCATTTGTCGTCACTGACATGGTCAGTGGTCAGCTATCGAAAAGAAAGTTGAGAGGTCACTCACGCTGTGAAGAGTGTGCATTCGGCATTTCGACCGACTTGGACCTTTGTGAAGTAGAGGTGCGGCGTCGGAAGAGGGTTGCTCGCGTCCTCTGCCGGCTGCGGCACCTTATGGCAACCGTGCTCCAAATTGATCTTGACATCGGAACCGTATTCGAGTGTACCAAAGCTAATAGCAGAGGCAGGACCTGAGAGGAGGGCCGCGAAAAGAGTTGTGAGGAGCATTGTGAAGCGCATGCCGAGTTGTAGGGAGCGGCTTAGGATATGGATGAGCTTCCCGTATAGGTTGATGCTGAGGGTGCGGCCAGAGGCAATAAAGGTAAGGAGTTGTAGAAGTACTGGTTTGGTGCGGGACGAGGGAAAAATTAAAAGTAGACAGTGCTCATGGTAGATTGGGGTTTGAAGGGCAGGTGCGATGCAGGGGGTCACGCGTACGGGCCACCGGGCAACCACCCTTACACACGGCCCTGGAACAACGCCTTTGTCCAAGTGAGTTTCCGACTTCGAATCTTGTTTTAAAATCCCTGGTGACATGAACTACTATCATGCAGACTCAGACACCCTAGCTACCAGCTCGAGTGACTAATTAAACAGCCACCCTCTCCCGAGTCAGTCAATGACATACACATGTACGCATCTACTAAGATAGATTTTCCAGCTTATATTCTGCTATTCTGTAATGATGCGGTCAATACTTCGATGGGCTATCCAGAGTAGGTCTACGCGTTGAAATTTGATCGCATTCAATTTTACGGGGAAATTACCTGCATCCATGATAACTATGTAGGTCCGAAGTCCATCCACGTAGCATCCACGCCCATTATCGACATCGGCATTGCAGTCTTCCTGTGTCTGCATTCATATCACTTCTCAACTCCTTGGAGACCTTCAATTCTCTACAATCGGCCAAAGTACCATTTAAAATGCACTAACTACTAGTGACAATTGAGTTGTTCAAGGTGGTAGCAGTTCAGGGGTCATCAGAAATAGCGATGAGATGTGGGTCACGGCAGGGACCGATTCTTGACCAATACGGTTCGGGATACTACCATCGTGGTCGCAGATTCCGCCTTAAAAACCGCTGATGTAGGCTTTCGAAGAGTTTTTTGCGGGGAGAGATCTGTGGGGCAGATCTCCCGAGCGTATGATAGCATGTTGAAGGCAACATGTAATGACCCTTGTATTGCCCAGTTTTTGGGCCAACAATCTTGTAAGTGGACCACCTCAAGTCACATGGTATTGAAAATTCGCAGGTGCAGCCCTTGGTAACATTGTATGTTGTTGATGCAGGTTGTATGGACATGCAAGCTTCTCTGTGTACCGAGTTCGGAGGTATGAAAGAATAATCAGCTACTCAATATCAGCACTCCTGACTTTCTTTGCTCGGATGTTCTGCGCGTAGCACCTACCCCAGTGGTTAAATATACTGATCATATCTCCGCAGGGAATCTGAGGAGCTATAATAACTCCTTTTTGATGCACAGGTGTGGTACTGAGATTTGATTTAAACGTTTTATGGGCGGTTGCGGAAAGGAGCAGAAGAAAAATCGAAGCTGCGACGTTCAACTTCATGTTGCGTAGGTTCGGTAAAGCGGATTGATAGGCTTTTAAATAATTAAAGATCTGCTACGAAGACACCTTTGTTTGAGCATAGGGAAGTGCATGCTTTGCTTCACAAAGAAAGTGAACTTTCTCTACTTACAAGCTGTGGAACAAACAATCAGTGAAAAAAAAAGCGCACTAAGTTATAACAAACCATATTACCCCAGCAATTGAAGAAGATGACGCTACAGTACTTGCCAGGGTCCTAGCTCTATGGAACATGAAATTCGTGCCGCTAACCCAAAATAAGCAATATTTACAAACTGGCTATAGATAACCAGCAGATTTATGATTCAGCATTACCAAAAAAAAATACAGCATGGATGCAATGACAATATGCTTGTTAACATTGTGCATATATCTGAAGCAGCTGTCCATTAGCGCTCGATTAGGGCAACTGATCACCCCATGCAACCCAGTCGAATCCGGAATCGAGAAAGAAATCATCCGGAAACAGAGATATTCCTTCGGCTGGAGCAAGAGCCATGTTCGTGGATGCATTTGATGTGCCTGTTGACAAACCCATATTTGAGGTCAACTCGTAAGGATCTGCATCCAGATGCCGAACCAGCTGTTCTCCATCCACTGACGTCATATAAGGTGTGCTTTCTAAGGCGCTGGCTAGTGGGTGATGTTTTGATGAGAAACTATGATAGACCAATCTCACATGGCGAAGAATTCTATTGGATATGCTCGCCATAGACTGTGCCATAGTATGATGTGTCCCGATCTTCTCCAGAAATATCGGGACATATTCCAGGGCTTGCAGGATATTTTCACTCTGCTCATGATCTGTCCATCCTTTAGACAAAAGGTGACCCCATAATACACCGAATGCGATCATGGGATAATGAAGCCACTGCCATATAACAGAAAGAGTTGGCTGATCTAATGAAGATAGATGATCTCCTAAATCTGGAAGCAAGTTGAGCAGTCCTTGTGCTGGGTGAATGCACTGGGACCTTAATTCATCCGATGCAATAGTCAACAAAATGTCCAGGTAGAAATAATGGAAATGTAAGGTATGCAAATGTAGTTGCACGCTTTCGGCCTCACGAACACCCAGAAGTGGTTTTTCGGCGAGGGCTGAAGCTTCAAGGACCTGGAGCAAATAAGTTAACCGTATAAGAAATGTTAGATGCTAAGTCACCTTTACTGCTTCCAGGTACCAGATCTCGAGATGGCTTCGTACCTGGGGCACATCCTGGGCTTGCTTGCCACAGAAACAGCACCAAGTATCAGCCATTATACGAGTTAATAAACTTATTTGATAATTGTAATGTGCATTGAAAAGAAGAGGTCCTCTTCCGAGTGTATACCCTGATGATGATAATATGAGTTGGTTGAACTCGATCAGTGGTATCGTCTTAGCTAGCTCCCTTTGGAATATGGGTGGTTTGCTTAGGACAAGCGCTAGCAATTGATCTAGAAAGCTAAGGCGCCAAAAGATTGCAGTGTACTGTTGTCGAGATTTGTCGTCGAGACGTCCAGGAACGCCGATGCCCATGTCCAGCAGCATGGTGCAAGCTTTAACGACCAGTGAGCGCGACTTATGCGGCGTCATAAGGTTTCCAGAGACAGTGGCCATGATGACCATAGCTTGAATGTTGAGAACACTTGGCTCGAGGAGTAGTCTAACGTCGTTGAAGGCTAACCACAGGTTGCTTCGTAGCCGAGCCACCATGAGTGTTGCCGTGGTCGAAGTGGCACTCTCCATAGCATAGGCCACGCTATAGAATATAACCAGCCAAGCACGATCATCGACTTGGTGGGGAAGGGATGCGACTAAACGGTCAACCACATTTGAAGGAATAGTAATACCCATAGGCATTATTTTGGAAATAGTGGATTCCATTTCTATTGAATTCATCAGAATGCTAGAATCGGTGTAGTAGGTTCTTTGTAAACTTACCCTGAACCCAAACTCTCATACGATCTTCACTAAAAAGGAAGTATTTTGACCGAGGGTCTTCATAAAGCTTATTGTAAGTGGTAGATGCTTGCCAAGTTGCATGATATTCGGCCATCAATGACGCAAGTTCCCTAAGGGAAGGGTGATCTTTACCGACTAATCCTCGAAGTCGTCCTGTTGTATCGCTACTCTGAGATGGTGCGGGACTTGGGCTGGACTGTCGTGAAGAACCCCGCGAATCAGCGCCGAGCATGCTTGATGTTCTTCTGGGTGGCTCCGCGCCAGTCTTGCGTTTTCTCTTACGGCGAATGATGCCTGACCTGGAATAAGCGCAAGTGGTTCCTTGAGCCTTGCAACGTGCACAACGCGGCATTTCACGCGAACAGGACATCTGCAAGATATACTGTTAGTGTTGTATTAGTTACCTCAGACGGTCCTGTTAAGAAGCCGCAAATCACCCTTCAAATTTTTTTGAGGGGGAATGGGACCGATGGAAGTTTGTCGACTGACTAGAGGGGAACTACCTTTCGCGTACGACATGCATCGCACTGCAAGACTTCTATGTTAGCGTATCTCTTGAATTTGATTCAAAGCCGTACAGAATATTTGGCACGTGTTTCGGGATCCATAGTCTTATGTCCTAAGGCGGTCTGGTTGAAGTGCGGAAGCTGGCCTCTGAGCGTGTTGCGGACAAGGGAGGTTATTGTGCTGTCGGGGGTTAGAACCGTTGCGTAAGTTCCGATAGAGCCCAGACCATCTCCATCTTTGGCTTAGCAAAGACGTTCGTCCAGTCAGAACCGGTGATTGGGTGCTCGCCTACCAACGCTTTCGGGAATTATTCTGAAGCTCCTAACTGCTTTATATATGGCCGTTCTTACAATGAAGGCTTTCTCATCCCTTGCACACAAGAGATACAACCGATTTTCATGTTTTGATTCCCAGGAACACAAGAACAGCCGAGCTGCGTGTTCGTAATAAGTATGACTTCTGCTGTGAAGCTCTAAGAGTAATAACCCAAGTCCGGTGAAATCAAAGGGAAAACAATCGATCTCGGGGCGGCGTTGCTGCTGGGGTCAGTTTTCTTAAGTGTCTTTCTTGTTGGTCTGGACCGGACGATCATCTCTACGGTAGGATGTTCAATACGAGACATGAACACGCTGACATAGTCAAGGCCGTTCCTCGCATCAGCGATGAACTCGATTCTCTCTTAGTTGCTGGATGTTATGGCGGCGCTTATTAGTTAACTTGCTGCGCTTTCCAGCTGCTGTTCGGAAAGCTTTATACTGTCTATCCTGTCAAAAGAGTCTTGCTAGCCAGTACATTGCTATTTGAGGATCTCAACCCGTGTGCTGACTTCTCGGATCCAGAGTTTTGCCGGCATATTGAGGAGACTGTAATAAAACCACTCGAGATAGGGATGCAGAGCTTGCTTTATGGGCTGTGGTCTTGATGGAAAATTTAATTAATTCAGTCCTATATTGGATAAGACTCCTATGTGCCATTCCACATTTGTGGCCTGTGGTGTCAACAATTTTTAGATTACCTTGACAGTTTACAGCATTTCTTAGATTGTAAATAGGCCAAAAGATGTTCGATATCCTTATTTGCTACTTTGAGCCCTACACTATTCCGAGTAAGCTCGCGAATATCCTACCCTGCTTTCGTTGAGCCAGACCAACCAGCATCATGAAGAGCTGCTCGACTGTCTTTTTTGGCTGCCTTGTCGAGTCCCTCTTTCACATCTAAGTAAGATAGTTGACTATGTTATAAAGGAGAACAACGCAACGGTGGAGAAAACGATAATTGCGAACAACACAACATAGTACCTTTTCCTTATAGTCCTTACAGGTGATTACGCAGTAGTGGGGAATGTTACGTGAAGTGAAATTAAAGTAATAGAGAGGACACTAAGGAAAGAGCACCCCTCGACGCTAACTAGTATAGCCAACCTGGAGTCGCTGTATAGAAATCGGGGTTGGTGCACTGAGGCTGAAGAACCAGAGGTGCAAGTGACGGAGACGAGTTCGAGGGTGCTTGGAGGCGAGCATCCAGACGTTAACCAGTACAAACAATCTCGCGTTTGCGCTAAATGGCTAGGGACTTATAAATCAAGCCATCTCACTAATGGAGGACTGCCGCAGGCTGCGGACAGTAGTCTTAGTTTCTTAACATCCTTACACAAAGGGATATGCTAGACTACATGGCATCGGTCGCTGCATCGCCTCCCCAATAAAAAAAAGAAATAAAAGGATAAGGATAAGCAAAAGAAAACCACAAGCTCATTGATATCGTCTCTGAAGAGACTGAGCAAGCGTATTTTCTTTCGCCTCGGTAGAGGCTCGAACCGCCGCACGTCTGTGACCTCCAACCCTCAAGTTGCTCGCTTGGCGAGAAGGCACAACCTCGAGGATCTTTTGTAACTAACTGCGCTAGCATTGTTCGTGGAGGAAAAGTTCAAAATTAAATCATATAAAGGAACTAAATGACTACCAAAGTATCTCCCGAAGCTCATTTAGTAAGCAAAACACGCCTAGCAAGAGATAGGTGTAGCAAGCAGGTCATCTCTAAAGCAGCAGGCTAGACGCGGCACATAAACAGCATAGCCAAAATACCGCAATTTGCCTAGAAATCATTGTAAGGTGCAGCCTATGTGAGATGGTACCTCGAGTTGCCCCTGCTAGCGGGGAGGATGGCCGAGCCGCTCCGGCCATGACCTTGTCTGAGGGGCGTTAAATACATTACGGCGTAGAGGAGGAATGAAGTTGAACTGAACATCAGATACCGCCACTTGTGGCGGGTGGGCGCCAAAGATTTCGCAGCAAGATCAGATCTCTGGATACGGAACAGTAACAAGCTGCCCCCATGTACAGATTGGAATACGAGCATTCTCATGACTCAGGAATATCGCATATAAAACCCACGTTCGTGTAAATAAAGGATCTTACATATACACGATAGTTCTAAAAACGCCTCAGCGCCAACTAAAATTCAAAGGGTCGTACGATTTATGTCAACTCTGTCGACGTAAGTCCCCATAACAAAGTAAATTATCGGATCCAGCTTCAGCCTTATATTGTGGCATATCTGACCCATGAGTCTGAACATTGCCAACAATCTAGATGCTAACAAAGGCAAGCGGACACTTCGCTAACATCAGCACTAACCGGCGTTCTTTCCGCCCCCATGTCCTTCTGGCCAACCAGCATTCGTTCTGATGTTCCTTTGCTCGTCCACTAGAGGATAAAGCTATTCAGCTGAGTCTGGGCAATGTCTCCAGATCCTATATAAGAGCAACTGAATCCTGCGCATGTATGCCATTGACAACTTAAACAGAAAAAAAATCGCGCCGTAATTACTAGGCCAACGTCGCAAGAGCATGGATCTACCAATTCTCCAGACGACCGCCGTAGTCGCAGGGTCTCTCCTCTCGTGTAATATTCACGATACACCTCTCCACAATTTACGAATGTTAAAACTAAATAGGCTCCGCATTCTCTCTATCGTGGTTCGCCTTGCCACTCATTCGCGATTTCGTAACGCCATCCACGCTCTCGCATACTCTTCGCCAATTCGAGGCGTTTTCCTTTTACGGCGACCCGTATGTTCCGGTCACCTGCATTGCGACGACTGCTATAAGTTGGGCGACTGCCTATCAGAAACGTGGGGCTGGCGACCAGTTATGGACGAGTTATGCACTCGCTGGAGGGGCGACTGTTTGCATGATTCCCTTCACAATTGCATTCGTACTTCCTATCAACCAGAAACTCTATCGCCTGCAGTCGCAGGTGGAGAAGGGTGAGGTTGATAGAGAGAAAGTGGCTATCAAAGAAATGAAAAAATTGCTTGAGAAATGGAATGTAAGACACTTGATTAGAAGTTTCATGCCCTTGGTTGGCGCTGCGATCGGGGCAAAAGCACTACTACAGGAGTTTCGTGTTTGTACACAATAGAAAGATATTCACAGTTCTATATAGACTTTGAAGCTTGTGTAGGAGCTCGTGCATCACGTAGATAACGCTCAATTGTGTATATTTAGACTGAGCTCTCGATGGCCTAAAGCCAAATAATCTCCTTAGACCCAAATCATTTAATCCTTTGACCTGTCGGACATCTTTGAAATTTTGAAATTTCATGATGTCGCCATCCCAGACACTTCGTCTGCAATTAATCGGTCAACGGCAAGGTTCCGTTGATGACGTTCTTCAGCCAGGCACAGCCAAATCCCTTATAACTCTTGTCTTTTGGGAATTCCTGATCAGTCTTGTTCTTATGACCCGTTATGTAAAAGGCGTCACCTTTACCAGGGTCGCATGGTTCCCTACACTATTGTTAAAGCTAACCTTACGCCAACGTGCGCGGGCTTACTTACTCGTAGAAAAAACAGATTTTGTCAATGGTGGTGGCCTTCTCATCTTGATCGACGTGCGCCTTGGTGATCTTGTCGCCGTCCTTCTTGTCTTTGATGACGCCGGTTTCATTGATGGATACACACCAGTTTATGTCCCAGCTTGGGGTCTGGATCATGAACTCTTCATCTCCGTGCTTCTCCGTAAAAAATCCACCCCAGAACGCGTAATCATAATCCTTGTGTTCATCCGTCGGAGAGCCTGATGGCTTTGGATCATCGCGACGCTCGAGAGGCCTCAAAGGCAGATTCGGGATTGGAATGGGTGCACGCACGGCCAACTCGAGTGCTTCGTCTGAAACAGTTGATCTGCTCTCGATCGCTGCATTAATCCGGGACTCCTCACCCTGCTTTTTGATGGCATCACTCATGTACATGCAGCCGTAACCCTTTATCTCGAAGTTATGGCCACGGGGGTGGACTTGGGAGAAAGGCGGTATAAAATTAGGCTTTCCGCCTCCACTTAAGACCATTGTATATTCGTCCGTCTCGCAAGGCTTTCTTTTGGGTTATTAGCCAATGTTTCAACTTTGAGGGGAAAGGTGATTCTCACTCATAAAACCAGCAGACATACTCATCCCCCTTGCGCTCATCCCAAGAGGAGTCTTTGTCAAAAGCCACCTGGTCTATGAAACCGTATTTATCGGTATCAAAGGGCTGGCATATAGACACTAATTTCCCGTCTCGAATAGGCATTTCCAGTTTGAAGCTCGTGTCTTTGCTCTTAGTTCCAGTGATTTTGCCGAAAATCTTCGTCTCGCCATCGGCACGCTTGTCGTGTGATGACTGAAGGGGGAAATAAGGCTCAGGGAGGAGCGCAGGATCGATCTGAATGGAGGCGAGAGTGTCGCCCTGAACAGGAGCGCGGACGACTGCTACAGCGGCGGCGCTGCACAATGCCGCGAGTAAGGGTAAGAATGCAAAAAGCATGGTAGTCAAGGTTAAGGCGGCTGCGTGGGATGCTGAACAAAAGCTCTCGAGGCAGAGGGCAAGTAGAGCAGGATAAGCTGAGTAGGCGGGGCCGCGGGGTGTTTATGAACTGAGAGCGTAGACCAAAGTACCTTCCTTCACTTTAATCGGGGTGTGTTGCATGCGGGTCACTGCACGATATATCTACCCTGCACATTTCACTTTTTTTTATTATCAAAGTGCTATTACAATCTAGGTGTCGACTCCAAAGCACTTCTCCGAGTCATCTACACACTTCTCGTCCACTCTTTTCTCCGCTATGGCCTTTTGGGGAGCAAGCTGTTCCATATTCCGCCTTTCCCTATAGTCTTGCATGCTGAGTGGGTTCTTCTGCCAGCAGCCTAACGAAACCAACACACACACTCCAGATATTATCGCGCAAACCACAAGGGCTTCATGAAGCGTGTCGGTATACGCTTGTCGCACCCCTTGTATTTGATGTGGGTTGAGCTGCGGCATGACATCACGAAGCGACTGCAGTTGCGATGCATCAAGGAGGCCAGTTTCGAGTAATTGTTGGCGCAGCTTGATGCTAAGAATGACAGTGCATACAGCAATTCCAATGCTACCGCCGAGCACACGCGCTTGCGCCACAATTCCTTGAGCGATAGCTAGAAAGAATCAGCATGCAGGCAACTACATCAGGTAGTAGTTGTAGTCGTACCATAGTCTTTTACTTCGCTTTCCAACATAGCAAGCATACTAGAGGTGCTTATTGTCAAGCCAAACCCCAATCCAGCAAATACTTGAAGACCATATGCTTTCGTTTGTGCGTGAGCTACATTGTCCAACGTGGTCAAAGATGCCGTGGCAATGAGCATGAACATAGCGCCAGCAACCATAATCCAAAATGTGACGTTCTTCCTCCCGGAGATAGCTCCAGCAAAGGTTGATCCGATAGCAGCAGAGCCTAACATAGGAAGTAGAGCTATGCCCGAAGAAAGTGCACTGTGTCCGTAAACGACCTGGAAATGAACTGGAAGCGAGTAAATTAAAACAAAGTAAGCAAACCCCGTCAGCATAGTTGCTATTACAGCAGACATGTAAATCCTCCTAGTAAATAATCGCATGGGAAAGAAGGCGTTGATAGAGTCTGCCTGGTAAGTAGAGATGAGGTACTCCCAGCCGATGAGTGCAATCCAGCAGATGATACCAACAACTAGAGGCGCTACAAAGATCGCTGTGCTCCAAATCCTCTTCTTCTCGACGATTTGAATACCAGCCTCCTGGAAAGCCAAGACAAAAGGAATGCTAGCGGCGATCAGTAAGAAAAACCCTACTATATCGACTTGTCGAAGTGAGCGTCTCTCCGCTGGTTTGAGTTGCTGTTCACCTGGCCATGCAAGTATGAACAAGATAATTTGCACAGCACCAATGGGCGCGTTGATCCAAAAGATCCATCTCCATGTTGTGTTTGCAGTGATAAGGCCACCCAGAACTGGACCCAGGATTCCACTCGAAGCCATCACAATTCCAGCAAGCGCCCCAATCATTTTCATCATTCTCAATGGGGTGATTTCGGGCAGAATAACGAAGCCAATACTATATAGGCCGCTTCCTCCTACGCCTTGCAATGCACGAAAGGCAATAAGTTGATTGAGGCTTCGTGCCCAGCCACATGCAAACGAAAATGTGAGGAACGTAACAGAGGCAGCAATGTAGACATTGCGACGACCGAAAACGTCCGACAAGGAGGCGAAAATAGCGGTAGAGCCCAAGTATGCGAGAGTGTAGGCCAGCGCAATCCAATTGACCTTGGAGAGAGCGTGGAGTTCCACGCCGATAGTGTATAGTGCTGTTGCTATGATAGAGGTATCCAAGAGAGCGAGGAAGAGGCCGAAGCAGATACTGTATGATCATTGTGTGAGGCTTGGGGTCGCACGTGGCATGGCTGATACATACCTCAGATACAAGGAGACCAGTCTCCAGGTTGAAATCTGCGGCTCTATGAAACTCATTATCGACTACCTTATGTCCACTATCAATCCATAAATCAAGAAACGAAATCAAACGTCGTGCATCTGGATTGAAATACATCCAGGCTCGAGGGCGTGAGCGGCAATATATCACCCACATGCTAGTTCCAACGGCGGGTAATCATCACACCGCTGCTATACGCGTACACATAATTGTACGTTCGGGACGATGTGCATATTGGGCGGACGGGGCGGCTAGTCGGCGTAATAGGTAGGTATACGGCCGAAGCGGACAAGCTGAGAGCATGTCGCTGCCGTCAGCGACAAGCGAATGCGAACCCTCCATGGTATTGGTGCGGGTACACAACGTCCGCTAATACATACAAGGGATAGAAAATCCGAGTCATTGTGCCCCTTCGGCTTGTCTAAGGCAAGAGGTCGAAATCACTTTCAACATTACTATCACGATTATGTTACTCAGAAGAGGGCGCAAAGAGACAGTATTGCTCTAAGTCATCCCAAACTAATGTGTCAAACTCTAACTTCTGAGGATAGAATCCTAACAGGAATGCGATGACGAGTTATATTTATTTATTTATTATTCCATGTTAAAGAGACGACTATGATCTGAATCTTCCAGCGGACAATCTTATTGGAATATTATATTTGTGTGGCTCAAACCGATTCATACTATCCCGATAGGTAATATCTGTTCAGAACTGTACATCATAATACACTGGGTATCTTTCCAACGCCAGACCCAACAACTCCAATTCATGCCATCAATAATTTCTAAATCAAGTTCAGGTTTGGCATGCAAGCCATGCAGCTACCGCACCAGCCACACCACTGCATCTAAGTATCCACCTAACACCCTCCCCAGCACCGATCGTGGAGGTGATCCAGAAGATGCAGCTACAAGCAAAAGCTGCCATGATTTGCGGGACTGATACAGCGACGCTATGAACTCCAAGCATAGCCCCGCTTCGACTTGGCGCTTTCTCTTTTGTGCCACTTTCGATGAGTAATTCCGGATCATTCTGTTGATTGGCTATTTCTTCTCCGAGAAGGGCGAAAGGAGCCCACTGTGTAATACCCCACGACACACCTGTGAGAATTACAAATGCGGTTCCCCCCAATCCAGAAGTAATAAAGAATGTTGATGCAGCAAGTATAGCGTACAGCATGTGACCCAGTGACCAGAGCACTTGGATCTGAAAGATATTCTCGCACAGCGAGATCAAATCTCCCTTTCTTGGTGGCCTGCTCGATTCTTTGGATTTGTGGAGTAGCGGAAGCACGATGTTCATGCATAAGGCCACAATAGAAAACAGAAAACTTGCCGAGGTAGCCGATCTCATACTGCGGTCCTGAGGTTTGGAGGTGGCAGACACAGTATGCCTCGCAAAGTCCTCCAGATACAATACTCTGACGTAAGAGGTGCTGTAAAATAGAAATCCGAACCACCCCATTGCACTAAAGAATTGTACTTTACAAACACGTCGTGCTTTTGGAGGCATGGCTCTTACACCTTCCATAATCCCGCGAAAAGTTCCTGTAAGGACTGAGCCAGTCACTCGGGCACTACATTCATCTTCGTGTATGAAATAGGAAGTGGTCGAAACAGCGATTGCTAGGACAATGACTGCAAAGAGCGACATACATCGGAAACGCCAGGCCTCGTTGTCACTCGCCATCCATGGTAGGGGTATGGAGCCAATCAAATATCCAAGGATGTTGCCAAATCCGGTAAATCGGCCAGCCCATGCACTAGCCAGAGATTGCTGTTCGGAAGGGCAGGTGTCGACTATCAATGCCCGAGTCGCAGATTGCAAGCATTGGATGCCGATATTTAAAATTGTCACCCAGATTATAACCCAGTATTGCATGATGTCCGTGGCCATCTTTGGATTCCCGTGTAGAGAGCATATTAGAGCCGTTATAGGTTCTATCCAAGCCAGTGCACTAATGGCAAGGATGATCGTGATTGTTCCGATCAGCATAAAAGGGCGTCTTCGACCCCAAGTAAACTGAGAGCGATCGCTCAATACACCAACGATGGGCGGTACGATACATCCACATATTGGGACAGCGGTCCATATGAGTGACGTATGCAGTTGCGATATGCCCAATGAGGATAAGTAGATGGTCCCATGAGAAAAAATAGTAAGCCAAACTGTTTGAAGTCTGCGAAGATATGAGCAAGTTTTCGAGACAAACATCTATTCGACTTACCCTCCTATTGCGCAAGTTAAAGCTACGAGCAACCTGGTCCGTAGTCTTGTCGGGATCTGAGCAGGTACTTTGTAGTCTAAGAAATTATGGCTTGATTCGGACTCCTGTCCAGCAAGAGCCTTGTACGAGCACTGTTGAACACTGTATCCCATTGTGTCAGGAAGCTCCAGGCCTAACCACGCTCACCATGGGGGCTTCGCCAAGATAAAGCATTCGATATGTAGATCGTTCCCTAACACGAACCGCCGAGCCCTTCTCGATTGTGCCAAGCTCAAACACGAAGCGCCCCGTTCCGGTTTCAACGGGGTGTTCTGTAATGTGCATTGCTGTGATTGCCCAGATTTATGGGGCCCGCTGGGCCCCTAAACTTCTGAAACAAGATGATTGGCTGAAACGACTAAACATCAATCGAACCGTCTCAGCTCACCACGGGAGTGCGCATCCTGTGGATTTTGTTTGTTCCGATGCTTCCGGGCTCATTTGCTAAATAGAAGTACTTGGTGGGCCCCCCTTCAAAAAAGATGTCTGTAAGCCTGTGCCTTCACTATATATAGCAAGAGTCATACGTCATCTAAAAGTTAAAAATCATTGTTTCAGTGGGCTAAGATCTGCAAGTGGCTCTTGCTTTCTTAACGGGCGACGGAGGGGTTATCTCAAAATCAATGATATAGATAACACAATTCACGTGTAAAATAATGCAAATCTTAACATAACATTCAAATACTCCCATGTTGGTCCCAAACATACTCAAGGCTGTCTAACAAAAACAGATTCGCTTTGCCAATATATACTACTGATTATCACCATTTTTGTTGCTTGCTGCTTCGCATACTTTGATTATTGCTGTCATGTAAGCACCTCCCGACGATGGATGGTTCATATGATGATTCTTATCTAAATCATGATTTCATTATATGTGGTCCACTATCGCTAGACTGAGGGTCGACAACGCTCGAACGTGTCATACTAGAAGATAGCAGTAATGTTATTAGAGTGAACACTATAATCTCTTCGGTATTTGTACCTATTTCCAGAGAGGCACTAGTATCATATGGAAAAGCCAAGAAACGGCCCAACCTATGTGACTTTGGATCACCCTCTACCCAAGACACCTTAATCAAAAGGCTGCATATGAGAAATGTATAAGCTCGAAAGTCTATTTATGTATAGCTTGTGTGATGTCGAGAATATTTCTGCACGGACAAACTTAGCTCCGTTCTGGGTATTACCGTCTCCTTGCAGTTCACCCTTATCGGATCACTAGTAGTACTGCCTCCACTCTCCATGGAAGCTATAGCTTCTCACTCTGTATATGCTATACAAAACGTACAGATTATAGCCAGGATAGAGTCATCAGGCACGGTCTTAGCCACCCTCAAGGCAATCACCACCACAGAGCTCGAAGAAATTACTGCACGGCGATTCGAATTCAAAAAGCAATATGGAAAACTTCTCGACGATATATCCCTAGTTGTGTACCACTGCGAGCGACTTTCAGTGCTATCTCAGGGAGCGAAAACGTGCTTCGGAATCACCACGGCTTCTTAGAAAAGTAGATTAGCTAGAATCGCAGATCGGGACCAATCTGAAGGCTTTTGATTGTTTCTTGAAACAGACGCGCTACGATGCTTCGGACTCTCCCAAAATTCTTGCCAGTTGCGAGAATCTGATCATCGAATATCTTGCTTTACAGCCAACCAGATACGGACTCACAGATCTATATGGGAGATTGGTCACGGAGTGGTAGTACTATAATAGCTAAACTTAAGTAGACATTTATCTAGACCAACCATTAGGCGAGGAGGGGTAGTAATAATACGTGTATAATAAGCGTTAAGGTTATACATAGATCGCAGCGTACCCTTGACAATAATATCTTAGATAGACCCTTCCTATCTAAGATCCTAGTAGAGATAAATATGGAATTTATCGCTCTACTAACTGTAATAGGTAGCAACGCCACTATAGGTAACCAATATAGCCTGTGTTATATAGTAGCTTAGTCGCAAGTTTAAAGCTCTCGTTCCCTCTAAGGCTTTACTTATTGCAAACGATACTACTGCCTTGACCTCGCCGTTGAACCCTATATAGCAAGCTACCCAATTATCTCGTCGTGCGATAAGAGAACTAGTCAAATAGAGCCCTTAGAAACACTCTAAAAGACCCTACACCGTGCATAATAGCGAAGATAGCGACTCGTGCTTATATGAACGTCGTTTTGGAGATCAGGTTTATTTCCTTCCACTTTGTCTTTATGGTTTGCGTCTGCGCTGCCTTCTTTCTCCAGTATGTGTTATTGGTCTTCTTCATAGAAATCTTATTTTACATCTTCTACTGCAGCCACCGGAGAGCAAGCTCAATCCGGCCAAGTATTCCCATACAACTTTTTGATACCAGCCCTAACCCAACTGAGCTCAAACAAGTCTTTTGCTATGCCTTCTTGCTCAAGTTGGACTCAGGTATGGCTGTTATTACGCATTGTATCGGTCAGCGTATATTGAAGTCGAATAAGCAACTTTTGGGAAACTCTCCAGGAAGGCTAGGGCCGAGCAAGCTCGACCATCCCACCTTCGAATACACCGGTGTATACCAGGAGGATAAGTATACGGCTGAATAAACGCAGGTTCCAGTACTTCTTAAACCAGCTATTCGACCAATTAGCTTCTTCGTATACTCTCCACCGAGATTGTATTAAACACCAATCTCTACGACGAGCTTTCCTGCCTTTGTTCTGTGTTCGAGTCCTGAAATTCACTCCTACCGCACGACACCATCCGTACGGCCCTTGTATTTTCGGTGTCTCTGGCCTGTGGCTCATCTTCTTTAAGACTTTCCTTCGGGAGCCTTTAGGGTATTTCTCAGCTACTGCGCATTCCTTTCCGTGGTACTCTAGGCTCTCGTACGCTCGGCGATGTATTTGGTGAGGTAGTGTTTGTCTGTCTAAACTATGTGGTGAACCGGGCCACTGACGGCGAGCTGCTATATCGTCTTCACGATGGTGTACGGCTCTGGTCTACCAACCATGAAAGACGTGCGAGAGCCTGAGCAACTATATTAGAATTAACAGGGCTATGAAGATTCAAGTCGTTATTGCGAAGAGAATGCCAGCGCAGGGGTATAGACAGGTACGAATCGGCATTAAGAAGACCGGCAGTGTCTGTCTTCCGCAATGCAAATGCCAAAAACATCTCTCCAGACGGACGCCTCCTCCAAGGCGAGATTCGTTGGGCTTTCTGGTATCTCTGTGCCTCCGATGCAAAGACCAGGACTTATCTGAAGCCTTATGTCCGTCATTGGCTACGCTTTAACGCTACACGGATTTAGACCTGTCGCGTGCTTGACAACTCCACATTTATTTCACTCATCTCAAAGGAGTAGCGTCGATCCTGCCCCGCAGTTGATGACTGGCGCTCGCTTCTTTGAAACGATAGACGATTTTGCACTATTGCGGGAAAGCAAGGCGCCAGCAGAAGCGAGAGGTGGCTGGCGAGCACATGGCGGGGGAAAGGCGTATCCAAGCATGCATCACGGGCGAACACGAGGAATACGGAAAGATCGAGTGGACGTGGAGAGATGGATGGCAAGGGGTGCATAGATGACCAACATGCCGGCTGTGATCTCCCGCATAGACAGATCCCTTTATGGATCGGATCCCTTGGTCTGTGCACTCCATCACTGGACCATGATGGCATTGGCATCGTTTCTCGACACGAAACAAACATCAAACGGCTGATCTGTGCTTCATGGGCGCGAGAAGCATCGCGCAATGCCTTGTGTCACAGTCCCGTCTTCGAGTCAACCATCAGGCATATTGCCATGCCAAGCCGCCACCTCATCCTGGCAATGTTGCGCATGCTGAACGGACAGTCTCTGTATAGTGCAATTAATGCCTGGCAAAATAGCGGCGGCACGACCCGCTGGCGTGAGGAAATACATAGCTAGGGAACAGCCATGGGTCGAGGGCATGATTGGATGTTTTGGCGAAAGACCACAGGTTCCAATATTGATGGCTTGCTCGGCATCTGCATGCCACCTGTGAGCTTCTCTAGCGCGAACACCTTCACATTTGGGGTTATCGCCGACCCGGTCTGAAGCCGGCTGGCTAATTAATGTCCTGCGTCGTAGATATATGTGAGCCAGTTGCACCACCGTTGTTTAGATAAGGCCTAAGGATCCGCCATGCATGGGGCAGGTGGATTCAGAGATGATGGGGTGAAAGAGTTTCCAGCAGCCTTGTGTGGTAGCGAGCCGTACGAACCTAACTTGCCATATGGAGCAGATGAGTAGGCATGAACAGCCAAGCTGGCGTTGTCCCGTGTCTTGATGACCTGAAAAATCTGGCTCCGACATGCGCTCAAGCCAGTGATGTCTCAGTCGTACCGCCACAGCCGCAAAAGCATGTTGATGAAAGCATGCAGCGGTTGTGTCTTCCGAGCTCAGCAGACCGTAGAGTCTGCCGTCCCACCATACGCACACCATCGTTAGAGTATTGCGGCTGCACGCCAACAGCTCCGCAGTAGCGTCCACCGTAGTCTGCTCCCACTGGCAGTGCATGAAGCAGCTGCGATTTCTAACTGCACGCCCGCTGACATGGCCTATATTCAATGAACCGATAGGGCTTGCAGTCATAAGGTTGGATCCCGCAGCACTCCAGCTGCCCTCGGCACTTTTCTCTCCCAGGACGTGAACCCCTCTCTTGCTTGGTGGACTGTTCTTGTTGCCCTCTTTCTCACCTCACTCATCACGCCTTTACAATCTTAGGGGAAGGCTTCTTCGAGGCGTACTTAGAACGATGTGATCACCAGATGGCCGTCATGGAGGATATATAAGCCTTTGCTTGCACAGCCTGCTTTTTGCTCATACCAACGTTCTTTCCAGTTCGCCTCACAAGCATTTTGTCTGGACAATTGGGCAGCATTCTCCCCCGTTCGGGTTTAGCTGAAACATCAAGCTCGAAGACGGTGCAGCAGGGCAGGGCGTTGCCCATCATGGTCCGTCCGGCTGCTTCCGCCAGGCAGATACAGGTGAAAGAGTCTACCAAATTCTAGAGGTAGGTTGAATCTTGTCCACATTGAGCCTGCTCAATGAATAAGCCTAGTCGGTTCTCCCACAATCAGACGTATCGCAGCCGTACAGCCATGCTCGATTCCGTGCGTAATATTGTATCGGAGAACTGTTACCACGCTAGCGACGAGAAAGGGTCCTAGAGCCGCTGCCCAGCTCCCGGTGGTATGCCAGAGAGCCAGGAGTGCAGCCAGGAGCGAATACATGCCTTGCACAGGTCATGTTGTGTGCACAGGCTGTTCAGGAAGTCGTCGCCCGTTCTCCGCAGAAGCACGACTCCCCTCGTACCTATCACTACTTCTTGGACTTGGCCTCATTCTCTCACCATTATTACCAACTCGATAAGTGAGGCGCAGGTCAAAAGAGGTCGGTGTCTTTCAGGCCCCTAGTCGATTCTTAACCCACATTGCAACTTGAGTGTCAAGATTCTTGGCAGCTAAGCCTCACGACCGACCCAAACACTCTCTTCTCGGCCACCACGTCCAGTCTCATTCCCTCTCGCGAACCGTGAGGAACTGGCAGCGTAGTCTATTCTCTGACTTATACCTGGGTAGGGCAGCGCATCAGACGACACACCCTGCAGCCTTCGCCGACGTTGCTCAGCCTTTCACAGCCTACAGATGCTCTTGACCTCGTCTCTCCTGACCAGTGACCACATCTCGACTTCTCTTGGTCTCTCACAACATCACCGCCGATTTCCTCTCTTTCTGTACGGCCTGTGTCTTCGAGGGCACTCAACCCAATAGCAACGCCGGGATCCCGGATACCCCGCAGACCGACGTCTGCCTCACAATAAACGAGAGGGACGGCCTTTGGTCATAGACTTGGCTTCCGTATACAACCGGGACCACGAGAGAATCGATGGAAAACCGCAACCGCTCACCCTACTTCCCCTATGACGACAGTGCTGAACGGGTTGAGACAAATGCCTACCCAGATCCACCAAACACAACTTGGTCATATACAGGCGAATCGCAGGGATCAAAATCAGGGACGTCGTCAGAAGGTTTCGGTCGCAACTCCTCTGGGGACACTGCAGGGCCATCAGACTTCAACGCAGAAACCCAAGCGTCGCCGAAATTTATACTCAGAGGTATGGGAGCACAACAACCCTATCACCAACCCTATCCAGGGGAACAGGGACTTTCGCACTTCCAGCCCTCGTACGCGACTACTGAGTTCGGAGTGCCCCTAGAAAGACCAGTTGGTACGAATGTCGGGTACATGACTGGATATGTGAATCCACTAAGGCCAGGGCGGCGAGACTCAAATGAACCACGGTCGACGTACCGGGTTTGTGTGACCAGTCCAACTTATGGAGGATACGATAATCTTAGTTTTGCCGCCTCTACGGATGGAACACGTTCTGGATATACTGGAGATATAACCCATGAAATACTACGGGAAGCATATACGCAGAAGCAATATCAGTGAGTCCGTCAGTTCCTAGAGGTTTCATGTTTTTGTTATGTGCTTTTCAACAACGCAAGGTCTTTTCAAGTACCTGTAGAGCCTACGATACTGTTGAATCATTGTTGAGGCCCCCAGCGTATCCGGAAATTATGGTCACTCAATGCTGACATGGTGTAGAGTCGAGACCAATCATGGTACGAGCCCGTCGACCGCTTCAACTGATCACATCTTCTGTGAAATTTGTCATAATTCGTATAGTGGGGAATACCGAAAAGGTAACTTGGCTCGCCACAAGCGCCAGAAGCATGGACCTGAAGAGCAAAAATACCCTTGTGAAGAACCAGGCTGTGACCTGAGTTTTAAACGCCAGGATGCTCGATTGAAGCATTATCGGAAGCAGCATCCAGATCGTGCTCATAGGGGGGCTACGCGATGATTCTAGTCGTACAAACCGTGCCCGGTGTCCTGTGGAGCCAGGTTTTATGGCGATGGCAGCCCGACGAAACAAATATCCAACATCCTTAGCAATTCCAATGGATAGGGTAAGCATAGCGGCGGTAGGAAAACGAGATCCAGCACCTTTAGAATATGCCTTTCTTTTCCTTCTCTTTGGGAGTTCGGCGATGCCCTTTGTTGCTCAAGAGACATGACATCGCCGCCAACAACTATCGCTGCGAGCCATACAGTCTTTCCAACAAGCCTAGCATGTTTCTTTTCCTTCCTTTCTTATTTCCTCAGGGTCTTATAAGAGCATGGACGTCTATGCTGGTCGCCAGGCGAGCCGCAGTGTTTCGTTCTTTCATTTCGTTCGCAGGTTTCGGAGTTGTAGGTGACGGATATCTGGTGTGTTCGGCGCAAAGTTCCATGGCCATCGCGTATCAGTTCATGACGAGAGAAAAGGTGGATCAAAGCCGGATGTTAGGCAGCTGCGGGCGACGGGTAGCTGCTCAACACGGACAATAACGGGAAGGTGACAGCCGTTCGGGTCACTCCATCGGACGGCCGCTCCACTTCTCGCCTTAGAAAGTTATCGAAGGGCGAAAGCGACTATGGCTTTGCGGGTGAAAAGGAACGTGAAGGACAACGGCGCTGGTGGTGGTGGAGATAAGCTTGTTCAGCCAAGAAACTGGAATAACTGCAAAAATGCAAATTCTTAGCGCAGAGGGCGATTCATGTCCGACATTGGCGTGCCAGGATCCTCACCGTCTATCAAAACAAATCCTTCGTTCATGTCCTTGGCCTCTCCTTGGGCTACTGTCCTGCTAGCAGCCGCTCGCCCTGTCTCTGAGGTGTGGTGGCAACATCCCTGGGCGGCAGGCATATCATGGACGTCAACTGAAGCCGGCGGGGCTATGCAACAGGATCGCCATGCCTTGTAGCGGACGATGATGCCCCTGGTCTCATGCAGGAGTTTCGTCTTGAGCCGCCCCTGGCCCGTGCAGGTCAGAGGAAGATGAGTCTAATCTGAAGGTTCGTAGAAGCTTGTTTGCAAGAGACAAGTCAAAGTCGGGTTGACGTCGGTCTCGGTAGAGTTGTACAAGGCACGTTCTCTTCCGGCTCCTCAGTGGTCTATCCTTTGTTCTTTCTCCAGTGAGGCGAACCTTCAATTACCAATAACCTCCCTGGCGCTTGACCCTGATGGTGCATTTAACTTATTCTGGAAATGTCACCGTTCTTTTTGCTTTGTCGCCTGTTCCTCGTCTCGTAAATCGTTCCAGCTCAACCAAGGTTAATTATTCGGGGCCAGCTAAGTTAGATCTTCTACATGTTCATGGCATCTAGAACCTTCGAGCGAACATATCATCTCTTTAGGCAAGCCTATAAGATATAAGTTTTACAGCTTGGGCTAGAACCCATTTCAGCTGTGCAGGCAGCGGGTGTTCGCATAGCAGTACGACCGGCGCGCCCGAGTGTAACCTGGCCATCGAGCCCCTACCGTTTAGGTCTGCCTTAAAAAGTCTTACATGCAGTTCTATTTTCTTCTATTAAGCAGTCCGCTCTAGCTTAGTATAATCTATTAGAAATCTGATGGCTGATGGACCCTGACAAAGGTCCCAACAAATATAATCAACACGCATTCCTTTCTACGAGATGACAGAGCAAAGATGAAGAACTCTTCCACGGAAATTTCGAGACATATCACGGATAACGAATTGCTTTCCTGAAATCGGACTGTAATAAGCACCGTCGCCGTTCAACGCCACCACAGATATCGCCGCCACCACCCAGTCGGCTTTGTCCGACGATCCTAGTCCCAAGTGTACAAGTCCAAGCGAAGATAAAAAAATTAACGACGATGGCAAAATCATCACCTGTCAGAGGCGTTTTGACGCGTAGTTCTCACAATAGTCATCGATATGAGGAGACTGGTAGTGTTGATAGTCATTCGGCATGTTCCAGCCAACCCGACAGGGGTAATCACCAACATACCCTCTTGCATCTAAAACAGCTTATAGATGACCCTAATGCCCGGGCAGCGGTGCAGAAGGATACACCGATCAAAGTCACGCGACGCACTTTCTTTCCCGTGTGCTGTTCTGACACAGCTCGAGTATTACACTCACGTACGAAGTCCTTCGAACGTGGCTATGTTGATTATCTTGTGACATGGTGAGATGGCTAGCATCACCGCTATAGCCGCAATATATCCCAAGTAATTTTTCCAGGTAATTTTAGTACCCAATAACGCGATCTGCATTTGAGTTCTCGTTCAGCCATGCCGCTACACAGCCTCATCTTTACGCCCAACCAATTACAGCCTACCTTGGTCAGCCTCGCAATTTAACAGCCCTATTGAATCTTTATCGAAGCATTGCTTTATTTGATCGTCTTCAGGGCTTCCGCCACCTCTGCTGATCGGAAGCATCGAAAGCAGTCGCTAATTGTAGCCCTAAATTGCATCTGCATTGACACCTAGCGTATGCCCATGGGCAGCTTCACAGCCTCCGCGTTCCACATCAAGTCATGCGAGCTAACCACCGGTGCTGCCCAATATATTGACCATTTATGTCTTCACAATCTTTTTCGTAATTAAAATAGTCCCTTGACTATTATAGCGGTTGTATTGATTGAGGCACCTGCCTTCCCTCCGAGTAACGTTGGGCTCGCCTCTTGCATCTGCATGTATGCGAGCTGAACATGCTATGGGTGCAAGGATCTGGCATAGGTCGGGCGGCACGAAACACACAGCACCATGATTAGCAAATACCAGCATGAATGCCGTGAACAATGGAAAACCGGCAATAGCCAATACAAAAGAACCGTCAAACTAAAGTAGTACTTTATAGTCTTCTAGGTGTATCGTATATCGTTCTAGGGTGTTGATTTGTCCTACAATCGCCTCATTCTCGAGCCCACTAATCACCATAGACTCCTGGTCGGCGAGCATCATACTCTTGCATATAGATCGAAGACGCTTAAACTATTACATGCCGGTGAAACTGGGTAGGTGGGAGCTTAGCGACCCAAACGACTGGGGTCAGTGAGCCCTCCCCTTTAACTTAGTTCCGAGCCCAAAGTTCATATCCTGACTATGTGTGTTGCTTCCAAGGGGCTGTCGTATCATCGGAGAAGGCTGGTGGGATGGCCCAGCACTCTGGCGCGTGCCACCCAGCACAGGTAATTGACTTCGGCGTGCCTGTGGTTGCAGTGGAGTTACACTGGGCGCAGAGTCTAGAAAGATCGTTAACCGTGCCGTGCTAGGAACGTGTGACACAACCAAGAGCGTGCTTGGAGACTTACAACCAGTATGCACTCGACCTCCATAAACCAGTCCTGGGATTTGCGATTTCCGTTGCGAACCAAGGCCCATACCACCCTTCTGTTGAGTGCCACCCCTTGGACTCGGCCCATGCTGATTAAGGTTGCTGGTGCCCGATCGCACGCCTGGCAAAATATCCACACAACGATCTCCTCGAACCGTGTTCAATGCATATTCCGCTTCATCACCTGCAGCACTTGCTACATGTGTGGCCATTACTTGGGCTTTGAGCGACTGGTACATCTTTTGAAGTTGTTTTTGTGCTTTGCTCTTGTCTCTATATGCATCCAAGAGCTCGAAGTTTTTCTCTTCCAAGGAAATCTGCTCGTCATGCATCACTTGAATCTTGTCCTGCAGCATTTTGATTTGTGCGTTTGCGTCTTGGATGACATGATCCATATGTTGACTGAGCGTTGCGTATCTCTCAGTCAACGATTTGCCAAGATGCTCTTGATAGACTATCTCTTGCGAGGCCTGGTAACTGTAGAACGCGAGGGCTCTACTTGCACACTCCATGATGATTGTGGGACTAAGACCACTGAGCACACTGGTTTTGTAGTCCTCCGAAGGGTTCAGCCCAGATACTACGACATCGTTGGGGTTGAATAGTTGCGTTTGACAAGCCGGGCATACTCGATTGGCGTCGGGGGAGCGCGAAAGCCCAGTGATATCGGCGCATTGAGAGCAGAAAACATGGCTTCGCATTTAGCTTCTATATATCATACATTCTGAGAGACAACTCACCTACATGTCGTCACCACGGCTCGATCGTGAAGTTGAGCACGACATTTCAAATCGTTGCACCTCAACACAAATTCCATTCTAATGGGACAAGGAGGCTTACGCAGGGATTGTACCTGCAACGTTCAGTTTGGGCGGCAGGCGTGCGCGGATTGCCACACGTGATGATACTGGGCATCTCCAAGCTTTAAGGAAGGCACGACGCTTGAAAGGTATCATCGGAACCACCAGTTCACAGAAGCATTCGCCCCTGGGCCATAGCCTTGCACTGCATGCCACCATCCTTGCGGTATGAACAGAGCATGTCCGCTTTCCAACTCAGCCTCTACGCCCCCCATAGGGTAGGAACTGGAATCGTTCCACACAGCCTCCTGCAGTCTCTCCATTTCTTCCCCGACCATCATTTCTTCACCCCGCATATGTGCATGGCCCTTGTCCGACCTCGATTGATCGTATAGAGCTCGCCCTTGCTCAGGTCGCATTAAGCGGATGACCTTGCGGCCAGCCAGTTGTATGAAGAGGTTTGGATTCGGATCGCGGTGCAAGGGCGTTATAGTTGGCGGCCGACCCATCCAAAGGCTTGAAGCATAAATATCTCCTCGACCAATATGAGAAAGCATGGACGGCGCGTGCGGAAGGTCGGCTCGCAGCTCAGATGGTAGGAGGTCGAGAGGGCACTGCGCAAGGTAGAGATCAAGTGAGTTGTCTGGTTGAGACATTTGAGCCAGAAGGAGAGATAGTGGAGCTTCAAAGCGCTCGAAGCTGGTTCGTTGCCTTCCGTCCGGCTCGCTGGTGTTGTAGCGAGTCAGTTCCAGAGGCACCATTGCAGAGCCATGTTGGCTGAGATACGAGACGTTCAGCCCATGGAAGCTTTCATTAGACTTCAGAGGAGTGAACCATTTCCTAATCGCAGGGGTGTTAGCGAATATTTTTGGAAAGACGGTTGGCTCATTCAGCGGAAAGCGTTCCGTGTCTGTAGGGTCGCCATTAAAGCGCGGTGCGGAAGGGAATCGAGTGCTAGTGGACACGAAGCGCGCGTCGAGAGCTGCAGCCAAGGACCTTCGACTTCTTGACATGGGGAGTGCGTTGAAGTTGTTCCACTGTGTTCCAGCTGTCTAAATTTCTAACCCTCGTTGCCGCAAGCTCCTAATTTCCGATCGGTATTAAAGCCAAGAGCTTTCCCCACATTGCGCACGAGGAAAGAATTAGCGGGGAGCGTCCTTCTCGCCAGTCTCAGAACTGTGACTACCCACTATGGCATCCAAGCAAGCGCAAAAGCAGCCAGGCCAGAGTAAGTACTCTTCCCACGAACCTGCTTTTCGGTCGCCGGTCTAAACGAGCGCAGTCGAAATCACGTCGCTGCCGGTACCACAGCTCCAAGAGCTTAAGACGCAGTTGGACAGAGAGCTCGAACATCTTACCACCTCATTCCAATCCCTCCGTACAGCTCAATCCAAATTCCGCGACTGCCTGAAGTCAATCTCGCAAGGCGTCAATCCAAGTACGGCCGATAAACCGCTACTCGTACCTCTTACTTCGTCTCTATACGTGCCTGGTCGCCTCACCTCTTCCACACACGTGCTCATCGACATCGGCACTGGCTTCTTTGTTGAGAAGAGTACTGACGATGCGACTGATTTCTACAACAGGAAAGTGAAGGACTTGGGAGATAGCTTGAAGGACCTCGAGGGGATAATCAATGGAAAGGCAAACAATGTCAGGATGGTGGAAGAAGTTATACGCGTCAAGGTCCTGAGCGCACAGGAGAGTGCCCAGAAGGATCATACTGGTAGCTGAAGAAACAAAAAGTGCATGTGGAACAAGCGTAGCATTAAGTTTTAGGCCTTTATATATAGGCTACTGATATTCTGGACTGGCCAGGCCTAGACTGACCATGACCCTATCAGAACTCTCAGAAAGGATATTCCAGACGATGAACAATGTATCGAGCTGATTAAAAAGCGACGTCTATAAAACGGCCTCTGGAAACAAGCGGCCGACCAGGCAGAGACAATTGCAGTCTATTTACAGGATAGTCGCCCTCGGGACTGTGTGCCTGCGCCAATTATGCTCTAACAGCAACGGTGCTCCAGGATAGCCTTACCTTAGTAAGAAAATGCAGAAAAGCGATTTGGCGCCGAAGTGGATGTCAAACCTAAACAGCTGAGGTGGGCGGAGCAGGGTATCGCTTCGATGTGGCGTCACCTGGGGAACCGGCCAATGCGAACGCGCTACGTCTTGTGCTCAACCACGACAACACCGCAACTTCGCCCTTCGATCATATTGATTTTTCTCCGTTCCCTATCCAACCAAACAAACTTCTGCAATTCCTGTATTCTTTTGTTCATTGCGCGTTGATCGTGTTCCGTGCGCCCGTCCTCCGTGCGAATTGTATAAACAAAGCTTCGGGTGTAGTAAACATACATTCCAAATGCATAGAAAGGAAAGGGAGGGTGCCATATCTCCCGGCCCAGTGTACATGTCGAGTCAACAGATGAGTATGCAAACTTCCAAAACATTCCTCTTCTTACGCTGATGAATATGCTATAGCGAGTTATTTGCAAGACTTGCGCACCAACCGTCCCGCTCGCCCAACCGGTTCTCGTCCTCCTCCAGCTCATTTTAATACCTGGTCCAGTAGGGCTTCACCCAGGACCGCCGATTTGTCTGCTGCATCAGAATCACCTCAAACTACCACGACGCCAGAAATAACTACAACGGCCGATGTCCAACCACCGACAGCTCCCGAGTCTAAGGCACATCAGCGGCCAACTTCGAATATGAGTATCGATGAGGTGCTAACTGGTGGAGGCAGGCCACTCGTTCAGCCTCCACGCGGCCGCGATATGTCCACCACAGCATCTATACGAGACAGGACTCCGAGTGTACAATATCGAGAAAGCGGTCGGCGGCAAATGGAGAAGGATGAGGCACGGGCGCTGCGGCAAGCCATGGAGGAGCTAGACTTGAAATCAGAGCAAGCCCTATACGAGGCTGCGAGGGATGAGGCCGCTGAGCTCGTCTGGAAGCATTGCAACCCAGATGGCCCCGACCCGAATCCAGATGCACCCTACCCATATCCTGGGGTTGCCAGGAGAGGAAGTATTCAGAGAAGCCAGAGCTTAGATCGAGCAGAGCAAGACTTGCAACGCACAAATTCGAAATTGAGACGGAAGCGAAACTCAATGGGAAGCTCGGCTTCGGGAAGCAGGAGTAGTAGTTTGCAAGGCCGTCGCATCGGCAGTGGGTCATCTATCACTACAAACGCTGCTTTTAGTACATCACCTACTAAAGAAAGCTTCGGTACTGAGCAGATACCACCCATCCTACCTGATTCGAACCACAAGCGTCGAAGTAGCAGCTCCCGGCGGAGAGTCAGCGCAAGTTTGTTCAGAAATCCTGATGACCAAATATATGAGGAGCCAGAAGAAGAACAGGCTACCCCTGCTCCGGCAATTGTCAAGAGTCAAGCTCCTGCTAAGCTACCTTTGGGTGTGAGACGTAATCCTTTTGCGCGGGTGCAGCTCTCCAAGGATAACAACCTTGTGAGATCTAATACGGATCCAGCTGTGGGGACTAAACGGTTCGACCGCTTCGAAATTCAAAACAATCCTCCGACTCAGTCTCGTAATGCCGGTTATACCAGCAATACAACTCTTCCTAGAACAAGCGAAGATGGCAAGTCCGACGTAGAAAATGATCCTGAGATCAAGATGAAAGATGGCAAAGAGATTCGCAGCGAGGAAATCCGTGCAGCAACTGGATTCAAGCTAAAAGACAGGAGTACAAAACTTCCTACACCAACATTAGTTTCTGATAGCCCTGGTCGACCAATCGTATCATTCAAGGATGACTGGAAACCTAAAGAAATTGAGTTGAAAGAGGAAATATCCGCCGATCCGATTGCTACACCCCGCCCCTTGAGCCAGGCTACACAGGGCCCACGCCCTCTGTCAAAGGCTTCCACAGCACCAGCGGTTCCAACTCTCGCTTCGGCAGCTGAACCACTGCAGAACTCTGAGGGCCCATCACCTGCCCCTGGTTACGAGGCCTATACTCCTGGTTCCAGTTCGACCCCTTCCAAAAGGGTCAGTCGAACACAGGCTCCAGCAATCAGTGTGTATGAAGATCCTCCAGTGAGGCCTCTTCCTAGTACCACCATGTCAAGGAAAGTTAACCCCCCATTTCAATCTGTCACACCTTCCGTACCAACGGTAAACGTCTCTCAGGCCCCTTCGATGCGCACTAAGCCATCTTCCATGCCTTCCATTCCGACTATCGCAGTCCAAGATATCCCAACAATCGCAGTCAGTGCCTCCGGTAGACATCCGGGAGTGAAAGCTCCTACATCATCTGTGCCTCCTGTCCCGGTGATATCAGTAAGCGAGTCGCCTGCACCATCAAGAGGTTCGAGAGTCAAGACCCCCTCTGTCTCAGTGACGCCATCCATTCCAACTATTTCCGTGGGCGGGCCTCCGGCTGCAGTTCCAAGGATTGGTGTCACACCCCCTTCTATCTCGGTAGCGCCATCCATTAATATAAACGGTCCACCGAGCTCAGCGCGACCTCTTCCAACTCCAAACAAAGCCAAGTCGCCATTCGCACGTAATGCCAACACAGCATCCCGCTCCCACTGGACTCCCACTACAGTCCGCACCGGCGCCCTCTGCGAGCAATGTGCTCTGCCCATCTCAGGCCGGATCGTCTCAGCAGCCGGTGTCCGCTTCCACCCGGAATGCTTCCTGTGTCATCACTGTGGTGAGCACCTTGAATGCGTAGCCTTCTACCCGGAGCCCGCCGACAAACATGCCGCCCGAGTCGCACGCATCCAGGCTCGTCAACGTGGCGAAGACATCTCTTTCCTTCCCAGCCATCCCACGTACGAGGACATGCAGCGGCTAGAAGCCGAGGACGGAGACCAATCCCTGCGCTTTTACTGCCACCTCGACTTCCATGAGATGTTCTCACCACGCTGCAAGAGCTGCAAGACGCCAATTGAAGGCGAAGTTGTCGTGGCTTGCGGCGCCGAATGGCACGTTGGACACTTTTTCTGCGCGCAATGCGGCGATCCGTTCGATAGCACGACGCCATTTGTCGAGAAGGATGGGTACGCATGGTGCGTAGATTGCCATACCAATCGTTATTCAACCAAGTGTCGGAAATGCAGGAAGCCAGTGACGGATACGGTTGTCAAGGCGCTCGGTAGCGAGTGGCACGTGGGATGTTTTTGCTGCGTGGTAAGTATCCCAAGTCTTAACACATCGAGTATCAACTAACGGATAGTAGGAGTGCTCCGGACCTTTCGAGGACGGAAGGTACTTCCTTCGCGGTGACTCCCAGGACCCAGTCTGTGTCAGGTGTGAAGAAAGGAGACTCAAGGCATAGAAGGTTGTCATTCATGCATTCGTCGGGCAGGTCCTGTGCATATAGACGTTAAAAATCCGTACCGTTGGCGGGGGAACCAATCACTTAGCGATTTGCATAGGTGGCGCACACTCATGTTATATGCATCCACGTTTTACGCACGCATCAGAGACAAGAACTCGCATCTTGCGGAGTAGTAGCGATCTGTTTTTGCATCTTCGATCTGTAGGGTTTAGGGAGGGCATAGGCGTTGATGGAAAGGCGTTGCTGGCATACACGTAGTTTTGAAGCTTAATCGAACATGACCAAAAAGATTCCTTTGCGATGCTTGTTATCTATTTTCTAAGATGTGTGCAGCTAGAGGGAGGCTGGTTACTTTTGCCTCCTTTGCTTAGGGGTACTGTTTTCCTTGGTTGCACTCGTTTTGGACTCCGCCTTTGCTTCTGTCGCTTTCTTTGCTGCTCTCTTTTTTGCCCCCTCTTGCTCCAACATTTTTATTGTCTCTTCACTGACCTCCCACAGCTTCTTCTGCACAACCTCATCTTCGATCTCTTTTCTCATGAACCCCACTTGCCTACACTCTTTCAAGAACCAACCTCCGTCTCCCCTGCCATATTGTGCTTCCATCGCTGCATACAAAAAGGTCTGAGCACCTTGATCTGCGCTCTTCAATGTCAGCCACCAGAGTGGCCATGTGACCATATACACCAGAAGACCCCACAAGCTACCAAGGGTCAGGAAACGCCGCATACCCGGCGTGCGCGTCCAGCCAGGGTCAACCACGATGACGCGAGAATTCATGGGGCGCTTATCAGGGCGCGCGTAGGCGGCCAGATGCTTCTGGAAAGCGACGGCGAAGACCATGAGAGCGAGCTTGGATGTTGCGTAGACGCCGCCGGGTGTGAAAGGGATCGCGTCCGAGCCGGCGGACTTTTTGTCCTTCTTTGCTCTCTTCGTGGCCTTCGGATCGTCTTCAGCGGAAACGGGGAGGGTGCCGCCCATGTAGGAGCTGCAGGTGCCGAATATGATGCGGACGTCGCGGTCTGGCGGTTGGGCTCGGAGTGCGGGGCTCAGTATGCTGAGCAAGTGGAAGTTTGCCATGTAGTTCAGGCCCCAGGTCGACTCCAGGTCATCAGCTGTCCTTGAAGCCGTGCCTCCCGGTGGTGTTCGTGTATTTGCACAGAGTATGATCATGTCAAGACGTCGCGGGGGTAAGTTGTCTACCCATTTCGTGGCGAATTCTCGTATACTGTGGAGGGAGGCAAGATCAACTTGCTCAGCAGTGATTAACTCGTTCCCCGTCTGCGTCCGTAGGTCTTCGATATAGTCGACGAGGAAAGGGTCGGTCAGGGCGTGCTGGGTGAGCAGAACAAGCTGTGCACCTCTTGAAGCTAGGCCTTTCGCTACCTCAGCGCCAATACCTGATGTCCCTCCCTATACAAGAGTCAGCTCTCATAATGCTCGAAAATTCGAAATATAGCTCACCGTAATCATAACCACCTTGGAGTGCATATTGCGCTCCGAGGTGTTGACCGCACCATTAAAGTACAACTTCAGCAGATACAGGACTGCTATGCATGGTGCAATTTTTGCAAGAGTCCACCCGAATGGAATAGAAGATATGCCCTCATCCCAGCCTTGGGCAAGGATATGGACGGGCATGGTTGATCGAACGAAGGTCGTCAATGTGGCTTCGGAATCGGGACGAGAAGCACGGAACACGATCGACAAGTCGAATTAGCGCCTTGGATCACGTGCTCACGCGTTAACATTTCACTATCTTAAATCAACACTCAGAACCTCCTGAGATTCTAAACTTAACTTGCGCTGTCCATTGTTCTGCCTCATAAACTTGCCCGAAGTAAAAATAACAGGTTGGCCCCCCTTAAGTAATATGCTGCGGACTTTCCTGGAGTCTTATTTGACTATCCGAACGACGTCGCTCTTCAGGTGTCCAGCCACGTTCATCACAGCATTCACAGATTCAATGATCCACTACAAAGTCTCTGTGATAGAAGCTTAGAAGCGAATCATTACCTAGCATGAGTGTAATCATATACGCACTTTTCTTATTGCACAGTGCTATATGGTGTGTTAACGACACAAACTCTACCCAAAGCTGACTTGTATATCAGCGCATTTGCATGTGGCTAGGAAGCATTTGATGTCTAGTTCGCAGCACGAGCTGCGAACCAAGATACCCATCGTATAAAATACAACAATCGAAATCGATCATTTAAACCACCTCTTCTCCCGCTAAAGGATATCTATCAAAATGATATGAACAAACCAGAACAACGCCACCGAATGCTCGATCCCTGTACATCAAATGACCTCCATCGCCATCTCCCCTGGCTCGCCCTCTAACCGATCCGGCCTCAGCGTAAACGCATTCTCTAGATCGACGCCCACAGCCCTCACCGGCCATTCAATCAGATGCCAATTCTCGCGCCCCAACGCCATGGCGACGGCGACCACGAAATTCGCACCCATCCCCTCGAGCCACCATACGTTGCGCACCCTGGCAGCCAGTATAGCGTAATGCGCCATGATGACCAGCGCCTCCCTGTTCTTCTTCGCGAGGAGGTGTATGAATTGCGGCGAGATGCGCACGCCCCAGACGAAGATGGCGCCGCGGTCCTTGAGGCACCCGATGGAGACGTCGTCGATCGAGTACGCCACCTCGGTCGAGGAAGGGTAATTGTTTCCCGGCACCGTCAGCTGGGACACGAGGGCGAAGGTCTCGCGGAGGAAGAACAGCGCGGAGCTCAGGCAATCCACGTCCGGGCCGCCGTCCGGGCCCTGCCAGAGCTTCTCGATCTGCGCGAGGCGCCGGTCTTCTTCCTTTGCGTGTTCGGTGGCTGGCACGCGGTACTCGGGCCACCAGGTCCGGTCGGCGACGGGGCTCATGTTGCCGCGGAGTATGTGGGATATTCCAGGGACTAAAACGGTCCAGGGCCCGCGAAGGCCCCAGATGGTCTTCAGGCTGCAGTTTAACATCCTGTCGACAATCTCGGTCGGCGGGTCGAGAGTCCCCGCGGGGACACTGGCGCGGATGTCGTCTATTTCTTGCGTTGCCGTGCGGAAGAAGAACACCGCCGTGAGTGTGGTGCATGCGAATAGTGCAGCTGCGTTATCAGCATTGATGTCGGTAAGCTGTGGTCTGAATCTTGCTATTGCTTTATTCATCTGGGAAGCAGCAAGATTGGTCATGGCAGCCTTCTCAGGACCAGGGACATGCAGTCTTGCCAGATGAAGCGAAGCAATCGATAGGACGTTATGTACAAGGTACTGATGCTCAGCAGCGAGCTCAGGGATGAATGTTTGCCAGGCGGTTTTGGCAGGATCATGCTCCGCGATAGTGATACTAGTGGTGTATTCATAATGGTACAGTATTCCTTGTAATTCGGGAGGTAGCCTTTCTCGTGTTGCTTGCCAAGCGTTGTTGTACCGAAGGAACGGCGATATCGAAGGGAAATTGCATGGTATCAACGCTTTCGATCCGATTAATGGTGGTGGTGTCCTTGGAGGGGAAGGAGAGGGTGTGAGTATGGATGTGCCTCGAAAGACTTGTACTTGATATGGTCTTTTGGATAATGCGACGAGTTGGGTGGATGGAGACAACCTCTCAGGATTTGGGGATGCGGAAGAGGAGGAAATGGGATAGGTAGAAGTAGATTCAGATGTAGATGCTAAACATGCCGAGCCCGCAGTCAGGCGGGTCGAAGGAGCAAGCAGAAGGAAGCTGCAGTCTTCCCCCCGCTTCTCACAGTTTGCACATCTTGGGTGTGAGCAGTCGCACTATGGTCGGAATTAGCTAAGTCCTGATTTTGACTTTTATCAAACACTCCTTCATTTTTGCAATAGGTAAAGTTATAGACATCTTCACTATCTGACAAAAGTTTCCATAGGTCGATGACACGCTTTGAAAATGCTGGCTCAAGCACTAATGCAAGCACTAATGCTTGGTTGTCAACGCAGCGAAGTGTCCGCTCATACACGCATGCAATCGGAGTTGAGACTAAACGAAATGACTTTATTCACCTTTATCCGCCGTTTCTTGCACTGCGAGCACCCAAGTCTTGTTTTGTTATGCGTCCTCCTCGTCGACGTGGCTGCCATCGGATATGCCGTCTTCTGATTCGCAGCCGAAGCGAACCGGGTGCCAGGCATGAAGTCGCTTTAATAATACTAGAGGTGTGGCACAGCAGGGCGTTGGCAGAACAGTACAAAGAGGCTTGAAGAAGGCAAATCCGCACGAGCTCCTAGGTATTAATGTACGACGACTTGCATATGCAGCTGGAGAATTCCCTTCTGCTTGGCGGGCTCGTAGTCGATTGAGGCTGAGCGATGAATTGATGTCGTCTTCTCGCCAAGACGCTGGCCCCAAACGGGTAATTTGCGTACTCAACATCCTGTTATTGGCTACATGGTCGCCAAACGGCGGGTTTTAACACCGCCTTCTACAGTTCCTCCTGGGTTTGTTGATTCGAAATCTCAAATTATACCCCTGTTGCGGCTGGCTCCAGTGGACTTCGTTTAAAGGCGGTGACTCAGACCGCGGCGATACGAGCATAGATCTGACAGGGTGATGTAAGATTGATTTGAGATGCATGTTGCCAACTGGTACTTAGACCCTAAGTGACTGTAACGGCATGTAGACCATCGCTTACTCGGGGTCTCTACATCACCTTACAGGCTTACTTGATCCGAGCTCGGAAAAGCCGCATAAGTCACCGCCTCGTGTTGAGCATTTGTCAAGCTTCGGAAACTTGACTGTTTCCAGTTCATGATCCGCAAGACCAGGAGCAACTTCGAGCCCGAGGACTTGCAGAGAAACACAACATCTCCCCGGTACGTGGACGACCGCGGTTTTCAACATGTTACAGAGTTTCCATTCAATCTGAAGCATGATTTGGACATGCCCAAATGCATATTCCAATCCAGCCCCACGTCAAGCGTACAGACTCAATGGACGACCGTGACTTCGTGAAACAATCCAGGATGAAGAACGCCAATGCTAATGCCTCATCTGCGCCTATCCATCCATCTTCTCGCTCGCTCGCAGATGGATACCAAGCAAGCGTTCCAACGCCTTCAGAAATGCCGAGTAGTCGTAACTTATTAACAACGCCCTGAATGCACGAGTGCCCACGCGGCTTTTCTACCCCCACATCCTCCTCCCAGGACCGGCGGCAGCGTGCGCCTGCATCTTGATCTGCGCCTCCTCCGCCTTGGAGTACACCTTTGCGTCCCGCTCGAACTGGTGGTACTGCGCGATCCAGAACTCCGCGAGCGCCTTCGCGTCGTCCATCGCGCCTTCGATGCCTCGGCTGTAGATCCAAAAGGCCGTGAAAACGATGAAGCTCCACTTGAGGATCGTCCACACCATTCGCACCCAGGACATGACAATGCGGTAGAAGATGTCAAGGATTTGAAGTGAGATGTAGAGGATGGCGAGGAGGCCGAGGATGGAGGCGATGGAGGGCTCCGAGACAACGGTCGTCAGCAAGGGGACGAGGCGCGCATTGAGAGCATGTAGCGTGCCGAGCAGCGTGGCGGTGAAGCCTACGAGCGGAGAGACGAGAGAGGGTGGGAGGAGGCGGGTGAGAAGAGTCACGGAATCTGGAGCATTGCGTTAGATCCAATGGGGGGTAATAGCGGATAGCTGAGTGGGAAGCGACCTTGTACGTAGTCCATGGCTGTTGGTTGTGATGCACGTCTGCGTGGTTGGGTGGAGATGGCGGTGTATGTCCAGATGTGTGGGCGGGTTTTTGAGCGCGCGCGAGATTACGGTTGTGCTAGGTGGTAGTTGTGAGTCTTGTATGGAAAGCGCCAGGCGAATATACTATAAAGGTGATGAAGTTGTGCCCATAAAGGATCAGTGAAATATTGTGTGTGGATTCCGTTTCGTTTCCCTGTCGGCCACCAAGAGCTCGTGCATGGAATCTTTGACAAAGCCGTCTCGCTTCTTGCCGCGTATCATCCTGGTCTTGGCGCACGCGTTTCCACCCAAGAACCCCGCCCCGCCTCCGCCACCAGTAGTTGCAATATTTCATGAGCGCGTTAGGGAAGCCAAAACATCACGAATCCTCCGCGCTTACTATTTTGTATGGCGCGCGGATATGCGATAGTATCACCTATTCGATTCTTAGATGTGATTGTATACTATATTGAGAAGAAACTCTGTGTCGGGATTGTTAATAGACGATGGGGATCCTCTTGCAACCACTGCTGCCGCCTTCCCCCTGGCTTACGTATTACGGTTTCACGAACCCAGCCTGACTAATACAAACTTTTTGTGGTAAATCTTCGATTCTACTCTAGCCATGCATTCTAACCATCTATTCTAGAATAACAATACCTCCCTTATTGCTAACTGTCGCGCCCATGCGCAGCGCGCGCCAGACGCTTCCTACGCTTCCTGAGAGCACAGTCCTTCGAGAGCGTTGCTTTCGGCACCGAACCTCAAATCTTCCGCTCCTTGGGACAGAACCGGAGCCCTAGAAGTTCTGGTCCCTCTGTATATAGCTGAGGAGAAGCTCTCCTTCTATAGAATCAACCCTTTTGCTCTACTTCCTCTGCTCGCTTCCACACTAACGTATATCCTTCAATCCAATATGAAACCTTAGACGTTCTTTCTTCGTCCCAGTCGCGCCATTGGTAGGCTGGCGTAGTGCTGTTAACACACGATCTAGCGCAGGACCTGACATAGTCGAAAGCTGAGCAGGTGTAGTAGGAAAACCTTGAATATCGACATTTGTCGTATATCCACGGAGTGCGGTAAGAGGGGCGTCAGGTCTTCCAACACTAGAGTTTTGAAGGCGGGCAAGAGAATTATACTCGCTGTGAACAATAACTGGTTAGCAGATAGAGAGGATATCTAAATAGTATTTACTTACAGAGTCTCAAAACCTGTGTTGAGTTGCTGAAGCTGGTTTTGAACCTGTTGGTGGTTTTGGTGCATTTGATTCTGCATTCCCTGCATTTGTCCCTGCATTTGATTCTGCATTCCCTGCATTTGATTCTGCATTCCCTGCATTTGATTCTGCATTCCCTGCATTTGATTCTGCATTCCCTGCATTTGTCCCTGCATTTGATTCTGCATATCCTGCATTTCCTGCATTTGGTTCTGCATTCCCTGCATTTGAAGCAGCAATTGCTGCGTTTGCTGCGTTTGCTGCTGCATGTGCTGTAATATCTCAGCGGACTGAGAAATTGAGGGAACATTCTCAATTTTTGCGACCTCGGTTGCGACTTGCTCGAACGATCGTGTTAGGAGTCTGTAATCTGGTTGTGGGCCGAACTGAGGTCCAGGCTGAGGTACAGGCTGAGAGGGATCGGCGTCGTCCATGGCTTCTGGTGATGAGAAAAGAGGACTCAAAGAACTGGGCGTAGTGGGAGCATGGTGTAGTATAGTTTATAAAAAGAGTTGATTGTAAGAGTGATCGATTGCTAAAAACGCCACTTCCGATATGGTTGAGTCAGCAAACAGCTTCCCACTCCACCTGTCACATCGGCCTGCAAGCCCCTTCATGCGTATCATCGGCGCTGGTCACACAGCATACAGAGGGCCTCCACCCCCCTGCTAGCGCCACCAAACTTGGCAAATAAACTGCTTTCTGAGTGCTCTCATGAGATGTTCTATGCGATGTTCTATATGGCGTTTTCGTCCTCATGATGCCCCCCCATGGTTCTACGAACCGTGTTCCCTATCGCCAACAAGCCGAGATTCTCTCTCTACGTATACATGCCGGCTGGTCCTACATATAAATTAGCTCCAAGCTCTCGATGCCTCGCTTTACTATTCGCCATGTTATCTACTACCAATAGATGCTATAGCACCACTGCCTAGCAGTTATCGTAGCTGGTGGAGGGTATACTCAATGGTAGAATACAGAACGATTCACAGCATATCTTATAGAGCGTCTCACAGAGCATCTTATAGAACATATCATGAGAACACCTTATATGAACCCTTAGAGAACATCACACAGAACACCTCATGAGAACACTCAGAAAACAAGTTTTTTGCCAAGCTCGATGGCGCTAGTAGGGGGAGGCAACCCGTTCATGAGTCCCCTTTGTACATAGTAAACTGCAAAGCACACTCCGATTGCGCGGCTCCGTCGATCGTGCATTGGCGCGCCATCTTCGGGGTTAACAATAGAAGTGCGACTGACGCACGCTAGCTGGTGTCATAGATGTCCAAAGGGCGGTGTACAGCAAACACCTCGTACGCAAACTCTAACTCCGGTATAACTGCATGGGGGTGGAGCCTGGGTTGGGCCTTTGATGGTTGGAGAAGGTTTCAGAAAGGAAATTGAGCCAATTTGGCAGCTCACCAAAAAAAAAAAAAAAAAAAACCCCTGTTGGTGACGACCAGACAAACTTTCGCCGAGGGGAAGAATGCAGTGCTTCCCATCCCGTATACAATTACATTGGTGGCGATTGCCTCGTGGTGTTCATCCGCGTTCACAATAGTGCGGAGAGGGACCGCGGCGCGCTTGCGGGGACTGAGGCGTGGTACGCTAGTTAGTGGCGGACGCCGAAAGCTTCTTTGATTGAAAATGCGCAAGGTGAGCGAGGAGATCCACTATGGCGCAAGACGCCACAGGGCCTACCACTCTTAGTTTCATCACTTCATCTGACGGACGGAGAAATTATAGACGAAAGATGTGCGGGGAGTAGGTGACCAATTGTATTTCGTGCTGCCTGTGAGAAAACTAACTGGTGCATGTCCTGCTGCTTCAAGCATCTGGGTGCAACATCCTGTGTTCTTCTCTAGTGTGCTTCGACGCTCCGTCGGCCAGTCATGATTCTGCTCATATCCTTCGCTCTGCGCAAACGAGATAGATGGAAATACGAAGGCAAAAACTGCCTGTGTAGGTGACATGTTGTCTGGTATCACAGAAAAATCAAGAAATCCTCCAACGCCAGGGGTATACAAAACATGGGTGGCCGTCAAACATTAAGAGGCAAAGGTATGTGACGGAAAATAATGGGTGGAGATGTCGTCGAGACGTGTATACAGTTGCTGCTTCCAGAGAGGCGAAATTCCCTTGGAACATTTGACGTAGAAGGGTGACATGGTATCAGGCGGTTAGGCTAATCCCGCTGTGCATTATGGCGAGATGATGGGACCACGATGCGTTCAAGACCCCATTGGGGTACGAGCGGAAGTTCACTCGGGTACTGTGCTGTTTCTCACACAGATTCAGATCCATAGCGACTGTCGTAGGAAAAGTTCAAGGGTCGTTCTGATTGAGAGGAAGGACGAAATGAGTCTGACTTGTTTGAATCGAGACTCATGTCTTTCAAATCGAAGTTGAAAGCAGATGCTTCCGACATGGAAGGATAGTGGATGCGTGGGCTTCCGCCAAATGACTTCCGGGAGGTGAAGGATGAACGAGGGAAGTCGCCCGTGGTAGACGAAGGCGAGTACGGCGTCGGCGGCCTGTCCGCAATTGATGAGGCGGTGCTGGATTTCCGTCGGGCCTTTTCTGGTTTCTTGACAGGGCTCATGGCAACGTTGAAAGGAGGGTGTTCAAAGGGTGGCGGGGTTCGAGGAGGCTCGTAGGCGTCAACGTCTTTCTCGAACATGGAGTGAATTTGCGTAGTCCGGGCAGCAGGTGGTTGCGTAGGCCGAATTCCATATTTCTGGGGGCGCTGTGTATACTGGCTCGGCCGTCGCCACGATTCAAATTCTGCATCGTCCAGAGGGGTCACGGCTCTGAGGGTGAAACCTCGCACTCTCCTCTTCGATCGTCTCCAGCAGAAGAGAATGAGGACAACAGCAAGGGCGAGTACCAGGCAGCCGAGCACGACACCCAGGATGATCCAGACTTTGGTTTCCTCCATGGCCATAGCCATGGTCGAGCTGGAAAGCTGGGTTGAAATAGATTGATGAGATGGTTGGTGGGAGTTGGCGGTGAGGAAGTCTCGTAGCAGTCTGTGAGCGGAATGAACAAGTTGAGCCCCGTGCGAGAACCAACGAGCGTCCGGGCTAGTCGACCATGGTGACCACGGAGGGAATGGTGGGCCAGCGTTGGATCAGGATGCAGGTAGATGGAGGCGAGAAAGCGCAGGGCAGTCCGACTCGACGAAAGAGGGCGGGCACGGGCGAGATGATAAAGTAGGCAGAGGGCTCAGCAGATTCGGACGCAGGCAGAAGTTGGGGTCATGCGCAAGCGGCGTTGGTGTGCCGAGAAGGGTAAGTGGCGGCAGAGATGGTGTATAGGCAGCGGGTCAGAAAGCGAGGAGAAGACAGCGAAAGGCGCGCCGTACCTGCAGCTTAGCTTTAGCTCGGAGGCGAGTGCATGCAGGAACCGCAGGCGTACCTGACGGAGGGGCGCGGGCATCAATTCAAGTAGCAGAGCGGTGAAGGTTGTTAATTTTACGCTGGGCCTGGCAAAAACCGGCACTCCTACCGTTAGGTTCATAGCGTATCAGCCGCGATAGGTAGCTCCACCGCCAGCCGGCTCGTCTGGCTCGTCTGGGATGGCCCTGGACCGCGTGGGCCCAGGTTTCTGCAGCTCCACCAGCTTGAGAGCCGGGCGTGCTGCTGAGAGCCGTCGCCGCCGACGTGGCTGCTGCTGAGACGCAGCGGCGAGCACCGACGGCGACGAGCTGTACGGGGGCGCCACGGGAACGGGAGGGTGCGAATGGAGGGCGCTGCCAACACACCAGTTTGTGGACGCCGGGGCCAAAGACAAGCCAGGCGGGGAGCAGTTGGCATCTGGATACGGCCTGATAGCAGCAGGATACGGCAGCAGGATGACAGGACCGGCCAGGAACAGGAAGCGAGTCGATCACGGCGCAGCAGGCGAGCGACACCAGGATGCTTCGAGCAAGGCGGCCGACGCAGCTTTGGCCAATTCACCACCAGAGCGAGACAACCACTGAGCGGGAGCACACAGCTGCCGACAGATATCCTCGTAGCTGGGACCAATGGCCCAAGGCATGGCGTCGTCGCGCAACCGGTCGCCAACCCTACAGTAGACGGATGCCAACCGTCGTACCAACGAGGGGCCCCGGAGCGCTTCTCGCGCTCGCATCGATAGCAGACGCTCATGGCACGCCTTCGATATCTTTGATCCGTCTTAGCAGCTTGCATCATCATCAGCTGCTTCAGGAAAGTACGACGATATCGCAATTTCGCCCGCCATCTCGCCAAAGCAGGCTGCATCACACATACATACAGATGGGCACACGCCCTCACACACATACACAGCGACATGACTCCGTCCACACACCCCCAAGACAGACTATGCGAATGAACTATTCTCCTTGCGCCCATCATCTCGTAATAGTGTCGTGAACAAAAAAGCAAGCGGACCGGGGGCCAGAGCTTCTCGCAGCCTCGCACCCGTAGCCGTGCTGCTCCCATGGCATGGCATTTGCAACACCAGACCACGCTCCTGCCGCCCACTGCCTATCGTCTCGTTGCGCCCCGTGCCTGGCTAGTCTCATATCGTAGTCTCCAGAAAACCCCGTCGTGGAACGGTTGTTACGGCTAAATGTCAAACGCTGCACGTGGACTCTGATCATCGACGCCACAAACGAGGGCTCCCCTGCCGCGACACTCGAACCTCCGCCCCTGGTTGTCCACCTGCCGGCCTTGGCGCCCCTTCGTCTCCGTCGTCTTGCTGTGGCATCCATGCCATCCGCAAGCGGCCAGCCCATTTGCTCTGGCCCATCGCTGGAGAGAAGCCCGGTGTGGGACGGGGAGGCTGAAATTCTAGTCTTGCCAACTCACTGCTCCCCTGGATGCAACAAGAAGGTCGTCGTCGACCGCTTGTGCAACCTGCAGCATCCAAATCTTCACCTCCACCAATCACAATCTGAGACCTGCTGCTCAATGTCTTACCCCAAAACCGCTTAGACAGCATCTGGGCCACCGTCGCTACGTCCTGGAATTTCCTGATCCTCAGCTTACTGTGTACTCTGCGGTGTACACAGTACACAGTCCTGTGTGGGGTCTTGGTTGGACGAGTGCTGTCCACGGCCCATCTTGTCAGGTACTGTGCACGCCCCTTTACACAGTATCCATATCCTGCACATCTTTCTCTTGAGTGCACCATCCAACCTCGTCCGCACGGCTCAAGCTCCTCACAATGCTTCTCTTGTGGCCCATTGTCCACGTAAACGAGCATTTGCTTGGGATTTTTGCCGTTGGGGCTGGGTTTCTTGTTCTCGAACATGACCTCCCACATCAGCAGACCACCCCTCACCGTTCAGCATTCTTACCTACACGAGCGCCTGGTGGTCAGCCGTCCACGCTCAATAAGCAGTTTCCAAGGCACTGCACTTGTGGAGGCATGTTCCCGTCGGAAAACCCGTCGTGCCCACGAGAATCGCTCAGCGCTAGAACCTCTCCTTTCTAGTCTTAGAAAGAAGGATCCCGGCCATAGGAAACCTTGCCGCTGGAACGATCCTTCGAAAAACGGCGTGAACGGCCAAATACGAACTAAGCGAGCTGCACACACCCAGTCACACATCACGGGCCGACAAGAATCTTGTTTTCTCCCTCTCTGCAGGAGTTCGCAGCGATAATGTCGCTTGCACTGCATCCATGATCCCTTAACAAACGTCTGCTATAAGGAGTCAGTTTCCCATTGGCCTTTGCCATTCCTGTCCTTGTAGCAGGAAAATGACCATCATCATCATCGTTCGCTTTCGTGGCTCCTACCAGCCCGAGCTTCCCCCCCACGCAACCTCGTATTATTGCTCTCGTTAATACCGCGGACCGTGGGGGACCTCAATCTATCGTCCACCGGCACTCTGGTATCAACGAAGCCAGACCATATAGCCGTATTACCGCTGTGCGGCAACATGCAGCACTACAGCTAATGCCCATGGCGATCGGGGCAAAGGCATCTGTCAGACCCTTTGTACCGGAATTGCACTTGTCACACGCAGATGGCTGATCAATTTGCATGCCAAACCTCTGGTTCCCCCAAGCGCTTTCATCACCTGCACATTGCACTGTCTCGTGGGCGCTGTACGGATCGAGATTGCTCACAGGTAGGTCTTGATTGCCGTGCAGCTTGAGATGATGGCGCGCCGACGCGGTATCGTCCCCCCGCAGTCAGTCGGGTCGTACAATATACGTGGAGGGGTGTCGATCCCTCGGCAAAAGAAAAAAAGAAAAGAAAAAAAAATAGATGCCTACCCGCCTACGCTTCCTGCTCCATTTCCCAAAATCGTGAACATGAATCGAGACCGCTCATCATTCCTGTCCTGGCCTATCATCGTTCGGGCCGCGTACCTCTCGACCATGGATCGCATTGAGGGCTTGTACCATACAACAAAACAAGGTACCAGACCCCAAGCCCCCATGCACAAGCACGTGCAGCGAGCGAACCTCGAGCCGTTCACGATCTCCGTTTGATCTACCCGGGCGCGCGAACCTGCGTTTCACGACTCGAGCCCCGTCTGTGGAACTGTCCGTATTGCATTGCGTAACGGTTCACGACGTTTCGGAGCAGGCTCCGAGCGCTGCACGTAAGCACCGGGGCGCTCCGAAGCGCAAAAAGACCACGGTGCTGGAGGGCAAGGCGTCTTGGTTCCTTGTATTGATGCTTCTCGTTTTCGTAGGCATGGCGAGGGTGGCTTGGTGCTTGCCAAGCCAATTGTATACGCCTCCTGCTGGTGTACCGTCTGGATAGAAGACTCGCTTGCGAGATGTTTGTGAAGGGACTGCAGGGGCAAGGGGTAAGTTGTCCGAGGGATCCGGTAGACCACCGTGCTAGGATGGAGAGGGTAATGAGTGGACTGGATCGGATGATGTTGCTTTCGTTGCGGTGAGCTTCGAGCCGGTGCGCTCAGCGACACCGTAGCATCCCTTTTCAACCTTGTGCTTTGTGTTTATCCATAGGAAGCTCAGTGCCGCATCCACTCGTAGCAGAACCCTTTTTCAAGGCGTTTGAGGAAATAACAGCTATCGTCCTCTCCAATCGGGGCATGGAATTGCTTTTCCCCGCTTGTCGTGCAGCGCACGGCTTCCTTCACTGTACAATACTGTACTACCGAGAAATACGTTCGACGTTGCACGACACCAAGATCGAAGCTATCGAGTGGCTTCGGATCTGTAAAACACATGCCCCGCGGCTCTAGCTAGCAAACGGAACAGGCAAAACCCATGCCACATGCTCGCCACGCGTGGCTGTGGCTCTCACGGCTCGCAGTCCAAGTGCTTTGTCTCACATGGATCGGCCGGGTACTACAGCGCCTAGGTACTCCGGATCGTCGTGCTCGGGGTACAAGACGAAGAGCGGGCCGATTAGGGGTAGTAAGAAGAGTAGGTATGAGCACATGGAGCCGAGTTCCGAGGCTGGGGAGTGGTGTGGGAGATGAAATGGGCGGTGAAGGGAGTGGGTTTTAGTGGTTGGTTAGGACGTACGGCTCCGGTGGGTTTTGTGCGTATTACTGGTGGATGGAGGTGTACGCCGGCAGGTACGATTCAGGCGTTTAGCACCTAGGCTGCGATAGAGAGGGCATGAGGCAATGCCGACTCCCGTCTAGTGGCTGGTTGGAGTGGTGATCCAGTATAGACGTGAGTCATGCTTCTGACTGCTCTTAGCCAGTTGCCTCGGGATACTGTTCCTCGATCTAGACTTACCGATTCCTGTTGGCAAGGAGTGGTTAAGGCATGCAGAGTGATACACTCAAGAAACAATCATACAGTCGCCTCAAAATGCATATTAGAATGCAGCTTTTGTATAGTGACTTGATTCGTCAATCTTAGAAATCCAAAAGGTCTTCTGTTCAGACGCAGAGGGCTGACATTTCATGAGGCAAAAGCCTCGCTACATAGCTTCTTTCAATGCATGACATATCCGCCTTATTCCACTCAGATCAATGACAACCTAATTTTCCTCTTTCCTGTGCTCTCTTCAATCTCATCCGTGATGCGCACCTGAACCTTTTCGAACAACTCTACTTGTCTGTTAACGCCCCCCTTTATCTCGAGTCTATATTCCTCGGCATTGAAATCCGCCTCCGGTTCTGGAGTCGCCAAATCCCTCAATCTGATCAGACTGTCAATGCCAAAGCGGGGGACAAACACCACGAATCCGTTTGAAAAGATCTTCATGATGAAACCATCCTCATTGATATCCTTGCCTTTGAGTGCTTGGCCTACGTAGTACTCAATAGAGGCACGGCCAGCCATCTGTGCATTACGATGACGAACGTTGATGTTCTTGCACACCCCTTCGAGCTTCGTCTTTGATTGTAGGGATGCATCGAGAGGTTCATAGTCGATGGCTGCAGCGAGTTGGCGATGAGCTTCCAGATCTGCGTAACGGCGAATAGGGGACGTGAAATGCGTGTAGATCTCGCTAGCAAGACCATAATGTCTGAATTCAGGGTAGGCTTGCGTGCCAGCACAAAAATATTCCGCGGACATCATGCATCGAGTTGCCATGATCCTCACAAGGGTGTTGAAAAAAGGATCATCTGGCTCGACGCAAGCATCAAGCGAATCCGCAAGAGCCTTCGAACTGTCGGTTCGAAGCTCCAGACCTTTCTTGACTTTGAGTTGGTTGGCGAGCTCTTCGAAGTTTGTCTTCGGCGGCGCGCCATGGCGACGCAGAAGCGCAGTTTGAGGAAAGGCTTCGTAGTTCTTGGCAGCAACGCTGATGTTGGCAAGCAACATGAACTCTTCGACGAGCGAATTGGTATCAAGAAGCCTCTTGGTTTGGACATCCACAGGGTCAGACGTTTCAGACTCAGTCTGAACTTTGACCTCAGGCGATGCTAGGTTAAGCGCACCAGCATCGTACCGCTTTTGCTTCAGCTTCTTGGAAAGCATTAGCAATGTCCGCATCCCATTTGTGAGATCATCTTGCTGTGAAGCGTCGTCGATACGTATCTGTGCCTGCTCATAACTGAACGCTTCTCTGGAACGGATAACTGATTTGGTGAACTGGGAGGATACTATATCAGCATCCGGCGTAACTTCCCAAAGCACCGAAAAGGCGTATCGTTCAACATATGGCTTAAGTGAGCACAAATCTGTTCCCAGAAGCATCGGTAACATGTCTATCCGCTTATCGACAAGATAGACAGTCGTTCCTCGCTGGCTGGCCTCCTTATCCATCGCATTGTTGGGCTTTACAAAATGTGAGACATCTGCAATGTGCACACCGACCTCGAAATTCCCATTCGGCAGCTTTCGCGCATGGAGTGCATCATCGATATCAACACAGCCAGGAGGATCGATGCTGCAGACCAGAAGTTCTCGCAAATCACGTCTCCCTCTCCAGCCTGGGTCATCCAGATTGGCCGGTACTTTCCAATCATGTCCTTCGGGAGGGAGACAGTCCAGTACCGTTTTGGGAAACGGTTTGTATTGAACGTCCCATTCCAAGAGCAAGGCCTCTGTTTCTGCACCTTTCGATTCAAGTTCTCCAAGTGATCGAACAAAATGTCCAACGGGATACCTCGCGTCTCGCTCCCAGGAGTCTATTGTTGTCAAAACCCGCTGCCCTACAAGCTCGCCGGCTTGTCGGGTCCGTATCCTAATTTTAGGAATGCGCTTGTCCATAGGAATCAAGAACACCATTTGTTGTTGTCTGCTGGATTTGGATGTTGAACGTACGGAGTCTCTGTCAATATGTCCGACGTATTGCCTCCAATTCCTCTTCGCTATACCAACAACGCGTGCAGTTGGCTGTGGCTTGCCTTCTGTACTCTGAACATGAGCTCGCTTTACCTCCTCTTGAAGAGCCTTTCGCTCCCTTTCTGATACAACATTTTCACCATCTTCCATTTCGGGGTTATCGTTCTTGTTAACAGTTTCTTCTTCGATGATCTTTGTCGACGGAGCTTTCCATTGATCTTGGGGAAGAACCTCGACCACTACAACGTCTCCAGACACAGCACGATTTCCGTTCTCACGACCGAGGATAAGAAGCGACTTGTCGAACGCTGGTACGTGCACGGAAGCTTCCAAATAATTGTATGGGGAGACGTTAAAGATACCCTGATGCAAAGTACCAGCTTTTACACCAGTCATCATCTTCGAAACGGAGTAATGTTCAGGGTAGAAAACTTCAGCTTTCTTTGAGCGGACCTCCCTCTGGTCCTGAGCAGTACTAATCATATCCAGAAGTTCATCGGCATTTTCTAAGCCGACAACAAAATCCGCGACTGTTTACATTAGCACGGGCCAAACCATGTCCTTTGTGGGACTCACGAGTATTTGACGGGATATTTTCTGCTTTTGCCTTGCGCAAACAGTCTCTGTCATCTGTAATCATCACCACAGATGGCACACGCGTCTGCATTTTGCTCCGCAATTTAACAGCCTGGCTGATGTGCTGGTTGTACCATTCTACTGCTTTCCGAACCGCACGATCGTTCCTGTCATTGATGGACTCTCCAGCGTTTCTAGGCACATGGGTTTCTTGGCGGAACTCGTTGAAAAAAACATAAAAGCGCTTGCTTTCATTCTTCGTCAAAGAAATCAAGCGGTGATACAAGGGCAGTGAGCGGTTTTTGACTTCTTCTAGCACAGTTTGCAAGACAATTACATCGTGGAAAGCCGTTTCAACCTCGAACAGATCCATGCCGGTAAGAAAAGCATTTGTATCGGGTACAAGATACTGTCCATTTGGGTAGTGTTTCGACCCAGCGGGTGTGGCAGACAGGACGAAGGGTGTAGCTATTCCGATTAAGCTGGCTATTATCACGTGAGTAGATATTTCAACTTACGCTTCTTGCTGAAATCCGTAGGAGCAATTTTCAGGCAAGCCCCGCATAAATTTGACGAGCAAGGTATATCTTGTCGTAGATATAGCTCTCTCACAATCTTCTGAACTTTGCCACTCTTTGTTGACCGCACGTAGACTTTGCTGGAAAGGTTGTGCGCTCCCCCATCAGCGGCAGTAGAGCGCTTGAGACTGAAGTACTCCATGGCTAAGGTGGAGCAGGTATGTTCCTTGTGCCGTGGGGATAAGCACGTTGAATGGTCGTTGTTCGAAAATGTCAAGATGCCAAGACATAGAAGACAGGAACACAGCTAGAGCCGTAACAGGCTAGAACAAGAGCTCACACGGTCCAAGCTTCCCATGACGCTGCAGCTCGGCACCGCAACAACCCAACTCTAGCTCCAACAACGCCGTCTTGCGCTCTGGCCTTGCGCTGCCTACTCCTGTTATAACTTCCCGGACGCCATCGCCATCATGTCGCTCGATCCTCCGGCCTACCTTTTCACCATCCAGGCCAACATTCGTACTCGGCCGATATCATGGGAAGGTGCAATGCGGGCAAAGACCATCACGGATGCGGATCTGCAGAAAATCAAGTCAATCGACAAGGTGCGGAAGGAAGAGAGGAAGAACAAGGTCGAGGGCGATGTACAGAGCTTCGTGGCTTTGCTGTTGGGCGGCAACGGCTCGCCCAGTATTTTTGAGGCCGCAGCAAAGCGTCAGGATATTGTTCAGTACATGCTAGTGCTGGCAGAGGATCTCATAAATGGTCTGGATCACCGTAAACTATAGACGTATTTATCTGATTAGGATCCAGACATTCCTGTTCTGACGGCAGCTCTCGCGCAGCACCCGACACCCTTCAAGCCTTTTCTACCACTTCTCAAGGCTTCCCAGAACCCTGAGGATCCCATACCTCTACTCACATCCTCTGTACTTTCCAAGTTTTTATCATACGCCCTTGTGCAATCCACAAAGAACACTACACAGATAGACGAAGCGTTGCCACAACTATACAAGTACCTTTCAACTTTAGCAAAGAGTTCGGACCCAGGCCTCCAGGATATCGCCGTTCAAGAATATTCAGCAGTCTTACGAACTAATAAGTCACGAGAACTCTTCTGGAAGCAGAGGAAAGAGACATTGAATCCGTTGATGGATATCCTTAGTGCCGCTTCCGGAGCTGGTAAAGATCATACCTCTAATCTGAGAAGCGGGGATGCAGGAAGTGTTCGTAGCGTTCCGGAGGGTCTCTCCGGTGGCGTTGGCTTGCAGCTGCTATACCATGTGCTGCTGGTGGTCTGGCAGTTGAGCTTCGAGGGAGAGTTGGTTGGTGATGGTCTGCAAGAGTACGTCAATACCCAGCTATTGTGACAACAGTGACTGACCATACATAGGGAATATGACATCGTCATGCTCTACACCCACTTGCTTCGATTATCGCCAAAAGAGAAGACTACTCGTCTACTTCTCTCAACACTTCTTAATCTCCTTACGTCAAACCGACAAACGCTTCTCCCGGCAGCAGTTCTGGCCCGCCTTCCAGCTCTCCTTTCATCCCTCAAGTCACGTCATCTAACAGACGAAGATGCCCTTGAAGATCTCAAAACCCTCAATGAGCTACTAGAAGAATACACCACTACTCAAACTACGTTCGATGAGTACGCTGCAGAGGTGCAGTCGGGTCATCTACGCTGGTCACCACCTCACCGAAACCCAACCTTTTGGCGGGAGAATGCACGACGCATCCTTGATGAAAACAAGGGTGAATTACCACGAAAGCTCGCCGAGATCCTGTCTAAGCCGTGGGATAATGATAAGCAAGTGCTCGCCATCGGCTGCAATGATGTGGCATGCCTGGTCAAAGAAGTACCAGAAAAGCGGCACCAGCTGGAGAAGCTTGGCCTCAAGGGCCGAGTGATGGAGCTGATGCAGGAGGCCGACGAGACGGTTCGGTGGGAAAGCCTTCGGGCCGTGGGCGAGTGGTTACGGTACAGCTTCGAGTCGAAGAGCGACTTGCCCTTGCGCTAGCACATGCTTGCCTGATGCACCATCGCGAAAGCTCAATCTTGTATGTATGTTTTGGCCCGAATGGTTGTTAGTATAAACTTGCATAGTGGCATGTGCCTCCCCCCACCGTACCACACAATGCAGCCGTCATCCACCCTTCCCAAGCCGCCCAAAGCCGCCAAAAAAAGGCTCCCACTAGCGTGCCAACATGCAGTCCCCCGATTCCCCAATACCGAAGTCCCCAAAGTCAAACTTGGCCCAACGTTAGCTGGATGGAGGAGGTGATCCACTCGGTCCACGTGCTCACCCTGCACGAACGGGCTCTAAGCAAGCAGACAGTCAATAGCCCAGACGTGTATGCATTAGTAAACTGTAAGCCGTGCGAATACATGATCACCTGCATGACACTTCCCTGATCCGCGAGACAGCCTGACGCTGACTCGGGGCAGCACCCAGCTTCTCGTTTGGGCGAGCAGAAAGGAGAATACGGCCAGAAAAGATGGAAAAGCCATGCGTCAAACCCATCCCCGGGGCGCCCGCAATGTACGGAGGCGTGTTCCAACCACACAGGACTCGCCGTGCAGCGTCACACATACACACACACACGCACGATACCCCATACGCAAGGCCTTGGCGCGACTACCGCTTTCTCGCCCTTTCTCTCTCTCTCTCTTTCTCTCGCAACTTGCCGGCTTGGTTTTTTCTTTTCTTTTCAGAGCTTGATTCAGAGTGTGGCACAAGGGCGGAGAGCTCAGCTGACGAGACGAGCCCAGCTCCGGGTACCAAGCATCGCTGGCGCCTGCGGGCCACACGCCGCGATGCAGTAGGTCGGGGAAGTACATGGTGGCGCATCGTGTGTAATGTATTGCATGGGGTAACTAAGCCCGCCTACCTCCGGCACTTGCCGCGTGGAGGCGAGGTTTACAGACGACGACAAATAGTCCAGAGCATGGCATGACATGACATTGGCAGTGGACATGCGCTCGCCTGATCGGCCCTGAGCGAGAGCACCAGCGGCCAGTCCGCGGAGAAAGCCAACAAGGTTAAAGAAAGAAAGAAGGAAAGCAAGTAGAGCTAGAAACGATGCGAGCACCTGGGAAGAGAGCGTCTTTCACCCACCGGCAAACATGGCCCAGCGCAGCGCCACAAGCATGCGGAGCGCAACGTCTCCCGTCGCAAGCAAGCAAGCCAGCAAGCCAGCCAAAGAAAAAAGGCACCGCACGATTCAATCAATCAATCAATCCATCCATCCATCCATCCACCAGCCAAGACCGTAGTCTGTAACGCCCGTTCCGATCGAGGGGAGCAAAGAAGAAAAGGAAGTCCATCCAGCCAACCAGCGAAAGAAAATGCGCCCCTGGGGGGAAAACTTCCGCGCATTTAGCTTTTCGAGAGAAAAAGCGCGGGGCAGGTTCTAGCTAAGCTGCATTTGGGCCCTGCATCTCTTTTTTTGCTACCACGTACAATAATAATGGTACACAAAGAGCCCTGGAGGGGCGCATCCGACGGGCCGAACGGGGGCTTCTCCATCCCCCGCCCGAGAAAGCCACGATTTTATTGCCTTTTCTGGCGCGCGCGCGACGGCGGGGC